>OCHK01000026.1_pt1 | contig 213105 bp, 215 predicted proteins | sample 1538551 | NCBI WGS metagenome assembly OCHK01 (sample SAMN04571707, study PRJEB22368) | human gut metagenome | biome: human gut; material: stool | host: Homo sapiens | place: Luxembourg | collected 2012-08-31
TTAGTCAAGTATGGAATTTAACTTTTCAAAGTGGAATTTACTTTTTCATTTCAGCCTATGGTTTTATTTTTTTAAACTGGAGATATCAATTTCAATATAATTTCTAACGTATGTCTCATCTTTTTTATAGGCTTTTTGATCTTCTGCTACTTTGGTATCAAACGAAGAGAACTCTCTTTCTATTGTTTCTTTTTCCGTCAGTTCGTTAGTTTCTTCAGAAGTTAAGTTTTTCGATTGCTGCTTTTGTCTTAATGTATCCATGTTTAATGTTGTATTCAATAATTTTAATTCTTCTTTTTTTAGATTGATTTCATATTTTGCAATATAGGATACTTGGTTATCCTTACTTGCTGTTTTTAATATTACATATTTTTCTTTTCCCATATTGCATCCAATGTACTCAATTTCTAGATTTGCTTCAGAGTAACTTTGATAAACTGCTTGAGCATAACTTTTGCATTGAGACTTTTTCTTTTGATACTCTCTATCTATTACTTTTACTTCTACATCTGGTTTTTCTTCCTTTTCACTCTTTGTTCTAGGCATCGTTCTAAATATAGATAAATTGCAGATTAAAATAATAACTATTAAGAATAAAGTATAGATTATCGTCGAAGAAAAAAGTGATGTTCCCCCTTTTCTTTGACATAACTTTAAAAAAGTTTCTACATCTAAGTTAGAGTTTTTTTCTTTTAATATCTTTGTCTTTTTATTGATAAATTTAATATATCTACTATTAAAAAATACTCCTAAAATAGTAGATACTACAACTGTAATTGCTACAATGATATACTTCATTACTGGTAAAGTATTAGAAAGAATTGTTAATACTATTATTAATAACATTCCTAATACTGCTATTAGATATTTTTTTCTATATAATAGATAATACCAGTTAAAAAGAAAAGCACTAAAAGAAAAGTTCTTTTTTGATATTTTTACATAATTGCGTCCTACATAGGCCATTCTTCTTTGCTCTACGGGAGAAGCATTACTGTCTATTATCTCTCTCGGAGTCATAATATAATGAAACTCTTTTTTTGTTGCATATAAAATAATCACTACAATTAGACTAAGTATAGCTAGTATTCCAGATATTATTCCAGCTAGTTCAAAGGCTTTTATTAATAATGTTTGATCATTTTCTAAGGTTTTTATAATTATTGATGTTGCTATAAATATTAGTCCTAAAATTAAGCATAATACTGGCGGTTTCCAATAAAACTTACTTTTTGTTTTAGGCTTCTCTGAATTAAAACTTACTTCACTATAACTTGGAATGTCTAGAAAGTCTTGTTCTTTGTCTTCTTCCTTTTTTGGAAAATCCTCTTCTTCAAATAATGGCTCTTCTTCTGGTGTTGTTACAACATCTAAAAATGCTCCGCAATTTCTACAGACTCTATCATGTTCTTGTAGCACTTCTCCGCAGTTTGGACATTTTCTCATGTTTATCACCACTACTTTCTTACCTTATTTTCAGTATATCATTTTTTATTTAGTTTATTATAATTATTATTTTAATTTTACACCATTTGTCAGAATAAAAGAATTAAGTACCCTTAATTCGTCTTAGTTTGTCTTCCTGGCTTCCTTGTATATAGAAAAAACCAGAGTACTGGCTTTTTAATTCTTTTTGCTTTTTAAGATAAAATTATAAGCATCCTTACACATGTCATCGATAGTAAGGGTTGCTTCCCATCCTAATTCTTCTTTTGCTTTTGTTGGGTCAGAGAAACACTCAGCAATATCTCCTGGACGGCGATCAACTATTTTGTATTTTACTTTTACTTGATTTACTTTTTCGAATGCATTTACTATATCTAGTACACTATATCCTATGCCTGTTCCTAGGTTATAGATATATAATCCAGTTTGTTCTTTTTCTAATTTTTCTAATGCCTTAATATGTCCAATAGCTAGATCTACTACATGAATATAGTCTCTTACTCCTGTGCCATCTTTTGTTGGATAATCATTTCCAAATATAGAAAGGCATTCTAATTCACCACTAGCAACTTTCGCAATATAGGGCATTAGATTTGCAGGAATTCCATTAGGCTCTTCTCCAATTAATCCGCTTTTATGAGCGCCAATTGGATTGAAATATCTAAGGATAGCAATATCCCAAGAATTATCAGATTTATACAAATCTTTTAGAATTTGCTCTACAAAGAGTTTTGATGTTCCATATGGGTTGGTCGTACCACCGGTTTTATCTGTTTCTTTAATTGGAACATGTTCTGGGTCACCATATACTGTTGCACTAGAGGAGAATACAATTTTTTTCACATTATGTTTTTTCATTTCTTTTAACAATACTAATACCGTTGATATATTATTTGTATAGTATTCTACAGGCTTTTGTACAGATTCTCCGACTGCTTTATAAGCTGCAAAATCTATTACAGCATCTATTTTCTCTTCTGTAAAAATATTATCTAGTAAATTTTCATCAATCATATCTCCCAGATAGAATTTTATATCTTTTCCTGTTATTTCTTTTATTTTATCCTTTACTTCTTCTTTTGAATTAGATAGATTATCTAATACAACGACATCATATCCTCCTTCTAATAATTCTACACAAGTATGACTACCAATGTAGCCTAACCCTCCTGTTACTAATACTTTCATCCTACTTCCTCCTTACATGTTTTTCTTTATATTCTTGCATTACCGATAACATTTCTGTTCCGATAATCTCTTCAATTGTATTATTAGCCATGCTTTCTTTTAAAAATTGTTCCATATCTTTGATGGGAATGTAAAATAAATTAAAATCTGTTTCTCTTTCTAATTCAGAAAGACTCATCTCTTCTACTTTTGGCCCATCATTACAATGTACGATATAGTAATACATTTTGTTGCACCTTGTTTTTCCAGTATCTAAATAATTATCATAGTATTCTTCGATTACCATAAATGGTCCATTTTCTAGTGTACTGTCAATTCCTGTTTCTTCTTTTATTTCCCTTTTTAAACTTTCTTCTAAAGACTCACTTGGTCTCCAATGACCACCTGGGAATTGATAAGTATAATTATTGTGGACAATTAATAATTCGTCCTTTTCATTTACAATTAAAGCTTTTACTCTTATCACTGTGTTTTCTATATTCATAATATCTAAATTTTCTTCATTAATAATTACTCTTTTCATATTCTTCCCTTCCTAATTATATATATATCTTTCCCAGTATTCTGTTACACTTGGTGATACGCTTTGGAATACTGCATCAATTTGTTCACACATGTATTTTGCCTTTTTCCATATTGTTGTTCCTGTTACTAAACAACTTGCTTCTGATGTTGACATCATATATTCGAAGGTAGATGCCCTATCTTCGTATTCGTCTGTTTGAGCATAGATATTGACAAATGAAGCATATGGATCTTGTGTATTGACATAAGAAATTGCTGTATTTGTTTTCCCATAATTAAATCCTACTGGATTTAAACTATTCCACGTTGTATAATTGGCCCCTCTATAGAACATATATTTCTCTATATAATGGTATAACTCATGATGCAAGCTTTCTACAAAACTATAGTCCGTTGCTAAGGAAATTACAACATTTTTAGTAGTAGAATCTGTAATTCCCGTTACATTTTCTTGGGAGTATCTCTTTAACAAGTAAATTGTTAGTGAATAATCACCTTGTTTCGTTTCTTGAAAAAAACCTGATGGATATAGTGACAGATTGTAATTTAGAGAATTTAACAATTCATTAATTCTATTTGCATCACTTAGCATTATACTAGAGAGCCCACCGACTGTGTATCCATTCGTTTCTGCGCCATATCTTACAGTGATTCCATATCTATTTTGAATACTGTTTCTTAAATCATTGTTTGTAGTATCTATTCCTGGCTGGGATGGCGTTGAGGTCTCTTGCCGCTCTCCTGTTGAAGGTGTCGCTGTATTATTACTATTTTCTCCTACATTTGAGCTACCAGTTGATCCGTTTGTCTGGGGGTTACTATTTTCACCACCACTAGAATCCGATGGAATTGTAGCATCTGTTGTTGTGATATTAATATCATTGTTACTATTTCCGATGGTATGTGTACCAGTTACGGGGTTCATTAATGTCTTGTTATCTAAGTCTAACCCTATTCCGACAAAAACCAGTACAAAAGAGAAGGCAATAAATACTTTGGCCAATTTCATTTTCAGTTCTTTTGTCATAGGCGCCTCCTACTTTCCTATTTTATTGTAACAAATTTAGAAATAAAAAAAAAGACCTTGCAGTCTTATTTCAAAAAATTTGGTATTAATAACCCAACAATTACAGTACCTAATATTAAAAGACTCAGGATAAAAGAAATTACATTACCAACTCCTCTTTCGTCCATTTGTCCTTGTGTCATAGAAATTGTGGGAGATGTCCTCTTGACCATCTCTGATAATTTCGTAGCATTATCTTCATCTATACCATGAATATTACACATATCATTTGTTTCACTAATAATTTTTAAACTACTCGTCTCTTCTTTATATGGCATAACATTATTAATTATAATTTTATTTACATCCGCAAAATGGTTTATAAATGGTTCAATTAAATCTTTTAGTACTTCGGTGATATTATCAAATGTTTCTTCTTTTATTTCTTGTTTTGAACCATCAATATCATATCTAGTTGCTTTACAATGGCAATAATTTGCATCTACTTCAAAATCAAAGACAATTGAATTTTCTGGTGTTGACTGTTTTGAAAACTCTAAGATCTTTGTTAAGTAGCTTGTTGGAGTTGTGTTGCTTTCTATATCTAGCATTTCGATTTCTGCCATGTTATCCCATCCTTTACTTGTACTGTTCGTTTAATTCTTTTATCTTATCATACAATTCTTGGGCCTTGTCTACTTCTCCTTCATTATAATAAATATTAGCTTTTACTGTTAAATCTTCAATTTGTCTTTCTACATCGTCTGGCAATTCTTTTGGCCCTTCGGTTATTGGATTTTTTGCTTCTTCGCTTGCTTCTGTCTTTTCAAAAATTCCTAGATTTGCTAATATCTGTTCTTGATATTCGTGTGACTTTCTTAGATTTTGTAATTGACTAGGTTTTACCATAATTGCTTTTGAAAGATTCTTTGTCATTTTCTGGAATCTTTTTTTGACGGTTGATTCTTTCTTGCTACTCTCTGTTTTACTAGGTTCTACCTGTGGCGTTTGAGAAGTTTCTTGAACTTGCTCTCTAGGCTGTGGTTCTTTATTTTCTGGTTCTGCTGGTGTATTTGTAGTAGAATCAGCTATTTTTATATTTAAGTCTGGTAAAGACACTTCCTGGTTATTCTGTTCCACAATGGTTGGTTCCTGTGGAGCAGGCTCTTGGGTACTTTCTTTATTATTATCGACCTCTGTAGCTTTTTCTTGGCTTGCATTTTTGAAAGCAGAAAGTGGAATTACAAACTTTCCTTTTTCTATATCATTTTCTATTGGTGGCCCTTGTTGCTCTGCTTTTTTCTCTGTCTCTTTTGCTGTGTTTTCTTTGGCTGATTCTTGATTATTACTGTTGGCATTTTTAAAAGCAGAAAGAGGGATTACAAATTTTCCTTTTTCTACATCATTTTTTATTGGAGTTTTTGGCTCTTGCTGTTCTTCTTTCTTTTCCGTCTCTTCCATTACTTCTTGTTTTGGTTCTATCTGCTCTGAAAGATCTATCTTTATTTTTTGAGATGGAACTTCAACTTCTTCTTGTTCTTCTTTCTTGTCATCAGTAAAATCTTTTTCCTGTGCACTTGTGTTATCTTCTGTTGCTACAACTGTTTCTGATGTCATTATCTCTCTTTTTTCTTCTATCTGATCCAGTTTTTGTAATTCTTCCTCTAAAGAGTCCGTTATTTCTATAATTCTATCACTAATAGTGGCTAACTTCTGTGCAAGAGATGAAGCTTCATTGTCATTTTTTTTCTTTAGTATTGTTTTCTTTTTACTAATTCCCGTCACGACATCGTAAGCGATAGCTTTTATTTGCATTGACGCCAAACGATACTCGCTATTTTCAAACTCGTAAATATCATCCACTAGCTATCACTCCTATCCCACGGATTGCGCATTCGCTATTGCTTTTAATAGATGCTGAACATCAATCCACTCTAAGTCATCAGTAATTTCTTCTAATTTAAAGACACTACCATCTGGGATTATTTTGGCAATATAGATAACTTGATTTCCAGTTTCTTCTTGAATCTCTTCTTTCGTATATACTACATATTGTCTTTTATTATCTTCTGAGTTTAAATATGTTACTACTTCTACATCAGAAGATAGTCCATCAATGTCTATTAATTCTGCCATTTCCTTTTTATCCATAGCGCAACCTCTCTATTCTATTTTTTATTATACACGAGTTTCCTTTTTAAGTAAATATTACTTTTTTATTTTAAATAAATATTATCATAGCTATGGTTGCAATCCATACGCTGAGTTGAATTAGATGTTGATGTTCTTTTGAAACCTTTTTCCAAGGAATATGACAAATTAATAATATTACAATATAGGGTATCAAATAAGATATTAAAAAATAGATATTGTATAATATTTCTACTACTATTGATAATGATTGAATGTTAATTATTTCATTTAAGACATTCCAGTATTGTGATGGTGTTAACCAGCCTATCATAATAGCTATGATTATTGTGATACCCTTTAAAAGAGTATCTGATAAATTTAATTCTTTTGTTTTATTTATCACTAATAATAAGCATATCAATAATATACCTATTCTACATATCCAGTCTATTGCTCCTATTTTTAATATCGCCGAAAATAAGCTACTGCAGGTGATTAATAGTAACCCTAATGACAACAGCCTTATTCTAGTTTTCTTTTCTTTTTGTATACTTACTATACTTGCAAAAGTAATAATCAGCCATAAAACCGGTAGGGATAAGCTTGCTAATACCCCTAATATAGGGATTGCTGTTGTTATATCATAATTTTTAAAATCTATTTCTTTTAAAACGGGTAAGGTCACTGTAGTTTTTTTACTAAGTTCAGCCTCTTGTTTCAAGAACTCTTCTTCTGGTAGTTCTTCTAAAGTTTCATAAGTTCCTTCTTTAATTTCTTTTACAATATCATGATGCTTTGTCTCACTGTAGTAAGCAACTGCTCTTTGTATTTGGTGTTCGGTTGGGATAGAAAATCCTGTGATTATCGTCTGACCGATGATAGTTACCGGTACTCCTGTTAGACTTTTGTCTGTTTCACTTGCGATTTTTTTCATCAATTGATTATTATCTTCGTTATGCCAGACTTCATACTTTGTTATTTTTAGATTATCAAATTCTTTTTGTAAGTCTTCTAAGTACTCTTGTTCCGCTTCACAATGTGGACACCCATCTCCCCAGAATAGATATAAGTTTACCTCTTCTTTTGCATTAGCAGTTGGAATAACTATCAAAAACATTACTAAAACGAATAGTAAATATTTAATCTTTTTTTGCATATAGACTACTCAACTCACTTCTTATTCTTACTAATTCTGTTATAAATATTTCTAATTCTTTTTTTGTTGTTAGATAAGATAGGCTAATTCGTAAACTGTGTTTTGCTTTTTCTTCATCTTTAGTAATTGCATATACTGCATCGGAAGAATCATTCGTTGCACATGCAGTTTTGGTTGAAATATAGATTTCTTTTTCTTCTAAAGCATGTAATACTGTTTCTGGTTTTATATTTTCTAAACTAATATTTAATATATTAGGTATTGCTACTTCTGGACTGTTAATTGTAATCTCATTTTTTTCTAGCTCGTTTCTTAAAAATATATTTAGCTCTTTTACGTATTTTTGTTTTTCCTCTAGGTTTTCATATGCTAGTCTTAAGGCTTTTGCCATAGAAACAATTAGTGCTGTTGCTGGCGTTCCGCTTCTATCTTTTGTAGTTGATTTTCCACCATGAATCAGCGGCTCTATTACGACATTTTCCTTTTTTACTAGACCACCAATTCCTTTCATACCATAAAACTTTTGGGCTGAGAAGCTCGCTAAATCTACATCTGTTAAGTCTACCTTTTCTTTTCCCAAACTTTGAGTAATATCACTATGAAAGTAAACTTTAGGATATTTTTTTAAAAGTGCCGCAATATCTTTTATCGGCTGAACTATCCCTACTTCACTGTTTATGCTAGCGATTGTTACTAATATTGTATCATCACGAATCTTCTTTTTTAAATCTTCTATGTCAACCATACCATTTTCAGTTATGTTAACATACTCCACTTCAAAGCCTTGTCTTTTCAAATAATTTAAAGGTTCCATAATAGAGGAATGCTCTAAGTGCGTCGTTATAATATGTTTTCCACGATTTTGATATTTTAAGCATATTCCTTTAATCGCAGTGTTATTGGATTCGCTTGCTCCACTTGTGTAAATGATTTCATTTGGTTTTACTTTTAAAATGTTAGCTATTTGTCTGGTTGCAGCGTCAATTAAACTCTTAGCTTCTATTCCCAATTTATGTAATGAATTAGGATTTCCTACCATTTTTTTTGTTGCTTCTATATAGCTATTTAATACTTCTTCATTTACTGGTGTTGTTGCACTATAATCTAAGTAAATCATCTTATCCCTTCTTTCTTTTTGTTTTGAGCTGGATGTATCGTTATTATATCTTTTAAATTGTTGGCAAATCTTTTTACTTCTTTCAATTCCTCACCACTCATTTGCCACAATAATCTTGGAGATAATAATTCTTGATTCTGGTCTCTTATCTTTTCTAAATCTTCTACCGCAAAAATTATTACATCCTGATACTCTTCTGGGTCTAATTCTGGTATTACAACAAATCTTGTTTGAATCTGATTTAACATATGTTGATTTTCAACTGTAATTTCAAAAGTTTCTCTTTTTATTCTTATATAAGATGGCTTGGATAAGGTCTTCATTTCTTTTATCTGCTGTGTAGCTAAATTAGGTCTTAGTTCACCGCAGTCCATTAGAGCCTCTTTATTTCCTATTAAAAAACCATTTTTTATTCCTGTATCAGAAATATAGGATCTTACTGCCAAAAAATACCCTACTGCTTCTTTATATTCTTGTTCCTGATTTAAAATTTCTATACCACCAGTACCAGCGTAATTCTTATTTTCTTTTTTGCCAAAAAAATATTGGGGAAGTGTATCTAATTCATTCTTTTCATTTTTTATTACTATCACATCTCCATCTTTGGTAAACATCATTGTCATAATAGAGTGTACGCAAGGCTTTTCTTCCATATTTTTTCCTCCTTTTTTATTTTAACACACTTTTTTTCAAAAAGAAAAAAATGCTATTTTGGCATTTCTTTTTTTTCATCTCCACTGATATGATATAGTTCATAGTTTATTTTTGCAAGTGCTAACTCAATTGTCATCAATTTTTCACTATCATCTAGTTTTTTATTGCTTAATAACAACTTTACGATTTCTTCTGCACCTTCGATAATAGCACCTTTGTTTTCTAATAAGTTAATCTTGTCCATCATATAATTCATACTTCTTCCTCCTGTTTCTTATCTGTGTATTTTTTTACAATATCATATAAGTGTTGCATTTTTGCATCCATGATTTTTATCTCGTCAGAACAAGACAATAATTCTCTTTCTAAGTATACTGGAATATCTTGTGGCAACTTATATTGTAATTTGTGATCTAGAGATGCCCAGAAATCCATAGCTACTGTTCTGATTTGAATCTCTGCTTCTACATATTCTAACTTTTGCTCTAGATGGATAGGAATTAAGATATTTAAATGATAGCTACTATACCCAGAGTCTTTAGGATTTTTTATGTAATCATTTTCATTCTTTATTTTAAAGTTTTTTGATGACTTTATAATATTTACTATATCATACACATCCGATAGAAAGGAACAAACTATTCTAAATCCTACAATATCGTGAATATACTTTTCTACATTCTCTACCGTTTTCTCATAACCTTTATACTCTAATTTTTTTAGTATGCTGCTTTCTGATTTTAATCTTGTCTTTATATGTTCTACCGGGGTATTTCCTGTTCTAAACTCATGCTCTTCTAATAAGATTTCTAATTCTGCTTCCAACATGGTCTTAGCAAACCTATATTTTAATAACATTTTTTCCCACTCTGTGGAATTTATTGTGTTCATTCTATTTCCTCCTTATGCTCACCAAAAAAGAGCTATACGCAGCCCTTTTTGTAAGTTTCATCATATCATCAATTCTGAGTATTATTTATTAGTATTTTGGTAGTAGTCTCTTTCAGCAATACTCATGCTTACCTGATCTAGTTCTTCTTGCTCTAAATCTTCTAAATCTGATATGATACTTTCTACTCTTTGTAGAATTTCTTTGGCTGTTTTACAATTGTCATAATCAATATGATATTTTTTTAGTACTGCTATTTCATAATTCGTTAAAAATAAATTTTGTTTTGTTGTTTGAAATTTATTTTTCTCAAAATCTATGACTCCTAATAATTCTTCTATATTATATTCTGTCATTAATTACAAGAGTATCCATTATTTTTCATATGAGTCATAAATTCTCCTTCAGAGTAAGAATCATTTATTTTTAACGTTACTACATCTTTTGCCTTTGTATTGGCATTAATCTTTAATTCTAATTTCTCATCATTCGTAAATTCAATGTTATTCAATATTAAAGTTTCATCATTATCTACTACGACATGAGCGATAATTCTATCGGATTCTTGACTAATAGTTGTAGAATCTTTTGGCAGATAGGCATACGATTCTTTTAAGATGAATTTCATAGAATTTAAATAATTATCATTTTCATTTAAAAATGTTTCCGGTAAAATAATCGTTTTTGTTAAATCCATTTTTTTAATATTATTACTATCAAGTGTTACTTGTATCTTTTCATCCACTTCAATTCCTAAATCATTGGTTATATTCTTGGTACATACTACATATGGTTGTTTAATGGTTGCAAATAAATAGATAATGATTACTATTAAAATAATCGTTAAAATTATAGGAAATACTCTTCCTTTTTTTAGAGTCACTCTATCACCTCTTTATATGCTTATCTTACCCTATTCATACCTATTTCGTCAAGTATAGAGTCATTTGTTATTTTCTTTTTTATACAAGGATTTTAGACAAATATAGGCAAGTAAAAAGCCCCTCTTATTGAGGAGCCTAGAATTATTTAATCTCGATTACTTTTTTGGTGTCTTTTTCTTCTTTTTTAGGAACAACTAGTTTTAACATTCCATTTTCAAATGATGCATCGATTTTATCTTCGTCTAAATCACCTAGATAAAAACTTCTTTCATATTTACCATAGGTTCTTTCACGACGAATATAATTTTTTTCTTCGTCTTGTTCATTATTTTCTGTCTTCTTTTCTGCTGTGATTTTTAGATATCCATCTTTTGTTTCAACAGAAATCTCATCTTTATTGAAACCAGGGATATCCATCTCTATATGATAATCGCCACCTTTTTCATAGATATCACATTTCATGTGTTGTTCCTTTCTTGTAGTAAGAAAGTCATCAAAAATATCATCTAAATAAAATTTTCTTGGCATTAAATCCATATTTATCATCTTCCTTTCGATTACAATTATGTTATACCACCGTTTTTAGCACTTGTCAATATAGAGTGCTAATTTTTTTGAGTTTTTTTCATTTATTAGTGTATACAAAAAAAGATAATTTATTATTATCTTTTTATTTTTTATAAAAGTTATAGTTTTTTAAATTTTGAAATGATTAGTTTATATAATAACCATAAAGTACACACAACTGCACCAAACATATAAAGATAGAACACAAAAGGCAGTTCTCCTTCTGTTTTTACTACCATTTGGCTTGTTCCAATAATAAATGCTACATCTAATGCACTAATGATTGTTAGATGTACAATTTTTTCAATTCTATCAATTTGATGCTTGGAATCTGTTAATTCAATATTAAATCTTAACTCTCCACTATTGATTCCCTTTAAAGTTGTTAGTGCTTCACTTGGTAGTAATAATAAATTGGCTCCACTTTTTACAGATGACAGAGCGAAGGAGGTAATCTTGTCTTTGTCTAGTAACATTTCTTCAGGATTTACTTTCTTTTCTAATACATTAATCAAATTAATATTAGGACTGATTTTTTCTAATGTGCCTTCTAGTACTACAATGCCCCTTACCAACATTGTAATTTCTTTTGGCAATGTGATTTCATTCTGTCTTAGTAGAATAAACATTTCTGTTACAAACTCTTTAATATCTATATTAGCAATCTCTGTTGTTTTATTTTTATCTAATACCTTTCTTATATCGTTTTTTAACTGCATGTAGTCTGGTCTATCATTTGAAGTATCTAATAACGTTAGAATATGAGCAACCTCATTTATATCATTTTTTACAATTGCCATGATGCAATTTTCAAGAAGAGTTCTATTTCTTTTTGAAAGCCTTCCCATCATACCAAAATCTAGATAAGCTATTTTTCCATCTACTATTTTGATATTATCAGTATGTGGATCCGCATGATAAAAGCCATCATCAATTGCTTGTTTTAAATAGTTATGAGCCAGTTTTTCAGCAATTTCATCTAAATCATATCCTGCTTCTTTTAACTCTTTTGTTTCGGAAATATTAAACCCATCAATATATTCCATGACTAAAATGTTATTCGTCGAATACTTGCCAAAGACTTTTAAAGGCTTTAGATATACTAATTCCTTATTATTTTCACCAAATTCCTCAATATGCTCTTTTTCGGTATGAAAATTCATCTCTTCTTTTGCACGATTATACATTTCATCTACTACTTCTGTTAAATCTATAATATCTCCAAAGATTTTATTCAAACGTAAAATGTTGATTACTTTTTTTAATAATTTAGCATCTCTTTCCATTAATTGTTCAATATTTTCTCGTCTTATTTTAATAGCAACAGTTTCACCTGTTTTTAATTTTGCCTTATGAACTTGAGCAATGGATGCTGATCCTACAGGAGTTTTGTTAATTTCTTCAAATATTTCACTAGGGGCACAATCATATTCCCGCATTAATATTTCTTCTACCTTATCGTATGGCATTGGTTTTACAGAATGCTTTAATTTTTGGAATTCATTACAATATTCTTTGGGAATTAAATCGTCACGAGATGATAAAATTTGTCCCATCTTTACAAATGTTGGCCCTAGTTCTTCTAAAGCTAGTCGAACATTTTTCGGAGTTATATCTTTTGTTAGCTTATACTTTTTAATAATGGCAATTATCTCACCTAATCTACTAGGGCTATTTTTCATTTTTTGTTTTGGTTTCTTCTTTCAATATTTTTAGTAACTCTTCTTTTTCTTCTTTACTTAATGATTTTACTTTTTCATGAAGGCTTTCCTTTGTCATATCTTCTTTTACTACTACAGTTACATTTTCCTTTAAAGTTTCCTTTATGTTATGTTTCAATTCTTCGTTGGCTACTTTTCCTTTTTCCAACATTTCTTCCCCTTTTTGTAGTAATTCTTTTTTTAATTCTTGGGCTTTATCGTTTGTCATAGACATAGCTCCTAAACCCATTAAAAATATGTTTTTTAATTCTTCTTTCATCTATTTACCTCTTTTCCTTTATTTGTTTTTTACTTTTGCTTTTACTTCATGATCAAAACTATCAGCAAAATATTTGATTTCCTTTTCTAAAAACTCTGATTTTATCCTTTTCCACTCTTCCTCATCTAAAACAAATTTTGTTTTTAATAACTCTTGATTTCTATTTACACAAAGAAATTTTATTGTCTCATAATCTGCTGAAACCTCGTTTTCTTGTTTTATCGCAATGATATCATCGCTTTGTTCATCAGGAAAATCACGTGTCATCAAAGTGCATGGATCTTTTGTGTATACTGTTTCATAATCTATAAAACTGCTTCCGTCTGGGCAATAGTGCTCTCTTCTTGATAGAATCCAGCAACTAACTGGTACCCAGCATTCTATTTCATCTTGAGAAGCAGCTTGTTTTCTCTCTATTACAGTTTTTTCTTGTTTTAATTTTGGCATGCAAGTATACATTTTTGGATAATTTATGTCTTTCATATGAACCCTCCTAGTTTCATTATAGCAAAATATTTACAAAAACAACATAAAAAGACACAAAGTGTCTTTATTTCCATCTCCAATTTTTTATGTATGGCATATCTTCTCCATTTTGTCTAATGTAAGATTTATGTTGTTTTAACATATCCTCACACCATTTGATCAAGACATCTTTTGTTTTTTGATACCTTGGAATATGTCTTATAGCATCCATTACTAAGTGGAAACGATCAATTTCATTTTGAACACGAATATCAAATGTTGTAGTGATTGTACCTTCTTCTTGATATCCATGAATATACATATTTCTGTTTGCTCTACTATAAGTTAGTTGCTCTATCAAAGATGGATATCCGTGGAAGTTAAATATTACTGGGGTGTTTTTTGTAAACAATTTATCATACTCTTCTTCTGTTAATCCATGAGGGTGTTTTATTCTTGGAGCTAATTTCATTAAATCCACCACATTAATCACTCTGATTTTTATATCTTTCACACAGCTTCTTAAAATATCTACTGCAGCCATTGTTTCTAACGTTGGAGTTTCTCCACAGCAAGCCATAATAATATCTGGCTTTCCACCATCATTGCTGGCAAAATCCCATATGCCAATTCCCTTTGTACAATGTTCTTTTGCTTGTTCTTTTGTTAGCCATTGTGGACGAGGATGTTTGCTGGCAACAATAGCATTAATCTTATTTTTTGTTTTTATACAGTGGTCAAAACAAGATAGTAAACAGTTTGTATCTGGTGGTAAATAAATTCTTATAATATCGGACTTCTTTGTCGCAAGATGATTTAAAAATCCTGGATCTTGGTGTGTGTAACCGTTATGGTCTTGTTGGAAAACATGAGATGTTAACAATACATTAAGAGAAGCAATTGGGGCCCTCCAAGAAATTTCTTTTGTTACTTTTAACCATTTTGCATGTTGAGAAATCATAGAGTCTACAATTCTAATAAAGGCTTCATAGCTGTGTATCATTCCATATCTTCCAGTTAATAAGTATCCTTCTAACATTCCTTCACAAACATGTTCTGATAAATAAGAATCCATTACTCTTCCTGTTGGTGATAAAAACTCATCAGTTTTATATATCTTTGAATTCCAAGTTCTATTTTCTTTTTCAAAAATATGATTTAGTCGATTTGAAAGTGCTTCGTCTGGGCCAAAAATACGGAAATTTTTATTTTCTTTATTTAAAGCAAACAAATCTCTAATATAGTTTCCAAGCTCAATCATATCCTGCTTTTCTATATTTCCGGGCGTCGCTACATTTACTGTATAGTCTTCCCAATTTGGAGTAATTATCTCTTTTAATAATACACCGCCATTGGCATATTCGCTTTTTCCCATACATTTGGATGGTGTTGGAGCGAGCTCTCTAATCTCTTTTTTTACTCTTCCTTTTTCGTCAAACAATTCTTCTGGGTGATAACTTTTTAACCACTTTTCTAATAAAGGAAGATTCATTGGATTATCTCTAGTAATTGTAACTGGGACTTGATGAGCTCTAAAACTTCCTTCAATTTGTTTTTGTTCTATTTCTTTAGGGCCTGTCCATCCTTTTGATGTTGTTAATACTAACATTGGCCATTCATGGTCTACAGTTGCTCTTCCCTTTAAACCATTAATTTCTTTTACTATTTTGTCTAGAGTTTTTGCCATTTCTTCATGGGCTTTTTGTGTATCTGTAGCAGTAACAAAGTACGGTTTCCATCCATGTCCATAAAAGAAATCTTCTAATTCTTCTTCTGTCATTCGACCAAAAATAGTTGGATTTGAAATTTTATAACCATTTCTATGAAGAATTGGTAATACGTAACCATCTGTTTCTAGATTCAAAAATTTATTAATATTCCATGATGTCGCTAGTGGTCCTGTTTCTGCTTCACCATCTCCAATAACACAGGCAGCAATTAATCCTTTATTATCTAATACAGCACCTGCAGCATGAGCTAGGCTATACCCTAATTCTCCACCTTCATGAATAGATCCTGGAGTTTCTGGAGCAACATGTGAAGATACTCCACCAGGAAAACTAAATTGTTTAAATAATCTTTTTAAACCTAATTCATCTTCAGTAATATTTGGGTAAAATTTTGTGTAAGTTCCATCCACATAGTTATTAGCAATCATTGCTTCTCCACCATGTCCCGGTCCTGATATATAAATCATTTTCAAGTTGTATTTTTTTATTATTCTATTTAAATGCATATAAATAAAATTTTGTCCAGGTGCAGTTCCCCAATGACCTACTACGTTTGGTTTTACATCACTATTTGCTAGTGGTTTTTTTAATAGTGGATTATCTAATAAATATAGTTGTCCTACTGATAGATAATTTAATACACGGAAATATTCGTCCATTAATTTTAATTCTTTTTTTGTAAGTGTTGCCATATTATCTCTCCTATCTTAATCATTATATATCAAAACAATGTATTTTTAAAGACTAAAATAAAAAAGGTATTTCTACCTTTTTTACTTGTTATTATGATTTATTAATTAAATCTTTTTTTCATTGTATAACCTAATCCAAATGTTCCAGCAATCATCATAACTAATAATGCTACTACATTAACATCTGCTGTATCAGGGTTTGCAGCTTTTACTTCTTCAAGTGCAACCAAAGCACTTTCAATATCTGCTGCCATTTTGTTTACTTCATCTTGTTCTAAAATTGTTTTATCATATTTAACTGAATTAATTGCTACAGTTAATTTCTTTAATGATTCTTCTGTATATAAATCTTTATTAAGCTTGTTAGCTTTATCAATTAAAGCATTAACTTTAGTATAATCAGCTTTAGTGATTGCAATTTCACCTTTTCCTGTTACTTCGCCAGTAACTTTGCCAGCTGTAATAGTGATTTTCCCACCTACAACATCTTCAATATCACCATTAATAGTTCCACCATTTATTGTAAATTCAGGTAATTTTGTTGGAGTTCCATCAACATCAATTTTTACATCACCATTAATGATTGCATTATCAGAAATAACAGTGCTTACTTGATTGTATTTATCATCCCAACTTAATGTATAAATTGCCTTCGACCCTTCTGTTTTAGCATTTAAAGTTCCACCATTCATTGTTAATTGACCCCAATTTTGAATAGCACTACCAGTTTCATTTTCTGTAGTAACTACTCCACCAGTCATATTGATAACACCGTTGTCATCATTCTTTAAAGCGATGAAACCATTAACAATTTCTCCACCTTTCATATTGAAAGTAGCTTGTAAGTTACGAATTGCTGAACTAAATCCAGAAGTTCCAAAAACTTTACCGCCTTCCATAGTGAATGTTCCACCATTGTTATCCAATACATACCATGAATTTCCACCATTAGTTTTTGGATCAGTACCTGCTTCTTTAGAACGAATTAATGTACCATTTACTAAAGTAGCTGTTCCATTATTTACTAAAGCTCCTCTTCCATGAGATACATTATCTAATGTACCATTTCCAGTAATAGTAAGTGTGCCCTTATTAGTAACTGTATGACTTCCTTCCTTATTTGTTAAAGTATATCCAGCTAAATCTAAAGTAATTGTAGAATTCTTAGCAATTTCTACACTTTCTGTAACATTTTTTAATAATGTTACTGTTTTGCCGTTTGCATTGTTGATAGCTTCTTGTACTGTAGCATATTCTATATCACCAACTATAGCAACTGCATTATCTAACGCATATACAGTTGGCACGATGAACATACTAGCAGCCATCATAATAACAAAAAACATTACCTTTTTCATATTATCATCCTTTCTTTGGCTATCTTAATTATAACATATGTTTCTATAAAAATATCATCTAATTTTGTCTTTTTTTACCTTTTTGTCATTTTTCTAATTTTTTCTTTACAGTCGTGATATAATTTATAAGAGGTGGACTATGAAAAAAAATATAAACCGCGAGCAATATCAAAAAAAATTAAGGCGAAAAAAAAGAAGATTAAGACCACGTCTTTGGTTTTTTTTAGTATTAGTAACTATCTTTATAACCATGATAATATATTCATGTTCTACACTTTTTAATTGGAATCAAGATAATAAAGATGTTAAAAAAATTGAAGAAGTTATTGAAAATAATGTTCAACCAGTTGAAAAAAAAGAACAAGGTAATTTGGTTAATCCTCCAACAGAAAAAGATAGCGATTATTGGTATTATGTAAATGTTCCATTCTATGATGTTGATTTTTCTAAACTTTTAAAGAAAAATCCTGATACAGTCGCCTTTATTCATGTACCAAACACAAATATTAACTATCCTATCGTTCAAACAAATGATAATGAGTATTATTTGAATCATGCTTTTGATAAAAGTAAAAATGATGCTGGTTGGGTCTATATGGATTATCGTAATTCTAGTAATTTTTCTAATGATAATACAATTATTTATGGACATGGCCGAGTTAATAAAACTGTTTTTGGATCTTTAAAAGATACTTTAACCGATAAATGGCAAAGTGATAAAAGTAATTATGTAATTCAAATTTCTACTCTAACTACTAATTTTGTTTATCAAATATTTTCTATTTATACAATAAAAAGTGAAAGTTATTATATCACCCCAGCCTTTTCAACAACCGAAAAAAAAGAGAATTGGCTTTCTACTATGAAAAAAAGAAACATTGCTCCTATTGATACTAACATTAATGTTAATGATAAAATTATTACTTTATCTACTTGTCAAAATAATAATGGAGGTAGAATAGTAGTTCAAGGAAAACTAATAAAAGAGCAACTAAAATAAAATCAAATAATTTAACAAAAAAACAAGTATAAATCTATTCGATACTTGTTTTTTTGGGCTTTTTTACATATTGCCTAGATAATTCTAATACTTTTTACGAGGCTCTTTTGTTTTTCTACAGTTTCAGGAGCAATAGAAGCTGCCAAATCAGTTTTACCTTTATCACCCATACAATTACGTCAGTTATAACTCTCCTAAAACTTTTATCATAATCTGTAGCAACCATTCGTTGGTCTTCTAAAGGTTTAACATTTTCTGCTTGAAAATTATTTAAAGTTATTTTTACACCTCTTATTATTTGCTTATAATTATTTCTTCTATCGTCAAAACCTTTTCTTACAATTGTTAATGTATTGGAAATACTCCAACTTTTTCTTTTTTCACCTAGTCTATTCAATATGTATAAAAGGTTAAAATCAGCTTTTGTACACAATGATAACCTATTATTTTTAAATTTTACTTCTTTATCAGCTTTATTATGTATTGTTTCAAAATAGAGATTTTGCATTTCTTGCGGTATTTTTTTCATTTTCTAATTTCATTAATATTTCTTGAAACAATCCATGAAAATTATCAAAAAAGATACCAAAATAGTCATTCTTATTCATTTGGTATCTACCTTCCTCATGTGTCATATATGCTTTTTATAAATAATATCGTCAACTAAAAAAGAGAATTTTAAAATTTATCTAATATTATATTATAAATTATCTAATATTTGTTTTTATTCTATACTCTTAAGTGATTCAATCATATCAATTTTCTTTAGTGAAAAATACAAGATTATATTTACTAATATGGCGAAAGACATGGTTATTAAAATTGCATATAGATAACTAGGCCAAGCAATGGTAGTATCAAACATCAACATATCTATTTCACAGGTTTTAATAATATACATTGTTAAGATATTTCCAATTCCCAATCCTAATAATATTCCTATCAAAGTTAGAATCGTATTTTCTCTATTAATATATTGATAAACTTCTTTATCATAGAAACCTAACACTTTAATTGTTGCCAGTTCTCTTCTTCTTTCACTAATATTTACACTAGAGAGATTGTATAAGACTACAAAGGCTAGTGCTCCCGCTGATACGATTAGTATTAAAGAAACGTAGGCAAAGTTATCCATTGTATCATCAAAAATATGTCTTGTTGACGATGTAAATGTAATACTTGATACACCTGGTATTTCTTTTAGTTTACTCGCAAATTCTTTTTCCTCTTTTTCTGTCATATTTTTTGTTTTTACCAATACCGTATTATATTCATCTTCTTGATATTCAGATTTTGGAAGATAAATATAGTGGAATAAGTAGTTTTCTGTAATATGTGCTATCTTTTTTTCATATTTATCTGTACCAGTAAATTTTAATACATCATTTTCTTCTACCTCTAATAAATTAGCTAGTTTTTCAGTAATAATAATTCCGTTATTTAAATTATAGTGTTCGTTAGTTTTTCTATCTTGAAGTTTGATAAATCCATCAGGGTCTTCTTTTGGTATTACTAAAGTTACTGACTGATTTGTATCTTTATTATCGATCGTAACCGCTTCTTCTTGTACTTCTAATATATCTTTTATTTTTTTATTCTCTTTTATTTTATTTATAGTTTCATTTGTTTTTTCTTCATTTAAAGCGATTTTTGCTTGATAGCTAAATATTTCTTCATACTGATGAGGTACCATTTTTACTATACAGTCTTTTAGTCCAAATCCCGCTAGAATTAATCCTGTACATCCCGCGATGCCTATGATTGTCATTAAAAATCTTTTCTTATAGCGGAATACATTTCTAACTGTTACTTTATGAGAAAATGATAGATGATTCCAGATAATTGGGATTCTTTCTAAAAGTACTCTTTTTCCTGCTGCTGGTGCCACTGGTCTCAATAAGTTTGCTGGGGACTCTTTTAATGTTTTTCTACAAGTATAGATGGTTGCTCCTAAAGTACAAAGAAGCGCTATTATCATTCCTTGGAAAGTAAGGGAGGCATAATAACTTAATTTAATATCACCTAGTCGATACATGTTTTTATACATTTCAAAGCATAGTTCTGGTAGTAATCTATAACCAATTACTACACCAATTATTGATCCTATGATTGTAGCAAGAGTTGCATAAAGTATATATTTAAATATAATTGCTGAATCTTTATAACCTAAAGACTTCAATGTACCGATTTGGCTTCTTTCTTCTTCTACCATTCTTGTCATCGTTGTCAAACAAATCAAAACGGCGACAATAAAGAATACTAGTGGGAAAACTTTGGCTACATTATCAATTCTTTCTGTATCTTGTTCATATTGATAAAAACCAGCGTTAGAATCAATATCTAGAACATACCATTCCTCACCTGTTACTTTTTCTTCTTGTAATGTTTTTCTAATATCTGTTTTTGCTTTTTTTACAGTGTCTTCATATTTTTTACTAAACCTGCTTTCCTCTGCAGCGAGATTAATATAAGCAGTTGTTTTGACAGGACTTATAATATTTGTCTCATTCATATATAAATAGTAATCAATCGTTCCTGATAGTAAATTTGTAGAATCACGTTCTGTTGAAATATATAAGGGGCTTTCTACATATCCAGTTACTGTTACTGTTTTATTATTTATTAAGTTAGAATCTATAGTAATTTTATCTCCTATTTTTATTTCACTTCTAAAATCATTATCAACAACTACTTCGTCAACTTTTTCTGGCATTTTACCTTTGATTAATTTGGGAGTGTTTATTTTATCCTCTTTATTATAGGAAATAATCTTTGTTGCATAATCTTCTTTTTTTGTTGTAATAGCATCAAAGCTATAACCTGTTTCTACATTATATTTCTCTTCTAGTTTTTTTTCTACTTCTTCTCTTATTCCGTAGTTTGATGTGATAAAAATATCATACATGTTAGTTTTCTCATAATAGTTATCTAGGGTATTTTTCATATCAGGAGCTACTGCTCTAATACCTGCGAAAAAACCTACTCCTAATAAGACAATTACTAGAATAGAAATAAATCTTTTACTTGTTTTTACCATGCAGACAATGGTTTCTTTTAATAGTTTTTTCATTACCAGTTAATATCCTCTACTTTTTGTGGATGCTTATTTATGGTTGTTTCTTCTGCTTTTCCGTTTTTAAATCTAATAATTTTGTCTGCAATTGGGGCAATCGCACTGTTGTGAGTAATGATAATTACTGTCATTTTATCTTTTCTTGCTAGCTTTTCTAACACTTTTAAAATCTGTTTTCCTGTCTCATCATCTAAAGCTCCTGTTGGTTCATCTGCAAGTAGAATTTTAGGACTTTTCGCAACTGCTCTAGCAATTGCTACACGCTGTTGTTCCCCTCCAGATAACTGGGATGGAAAATTATTTAGCCGATTTTCTAAGCCTACCGCTTTTAATGTATTTACTGGTGATAAATGTTTTTTACATATTTCTGTTGCTAGTTCTACATTTTCTTTGGCTGTTAAATTTTGTACTAGGTTATAAAATTGAAAGACAAAGCCAATATCATTTCTACGATATTTAATTAGTTCCTTATTTCTATATTTCGTTATATCTTTACCATCAATAATTACTTCTCCAGAGGTTACTTTATCCATTCCACCTAGAATATTTAAAGCGGTTGTCTTCCCTGCTCCGGATGGTCCTAGTATAACTACTAATTCTCCTTTATCTATGGCGAATGATGTCTCATTTAAAGCGATTACTTTTGACTCTTTTTCTCCATAAATCTTACTTACATTCTTAAATTCGATATAGGCCATAGTATCCCTCCTATCTATACTTGTATTATAACACTTTTTTGTGAAAAAAAAGAGAAAACGACAGGTTTTCTCTTTAAATTGCATAAAGTAAAATACTAAAGAATTGAAGTGTTGATCCCGCTAAGACAAAAAAGTGAAAGATCGAGTGAAAATATCTTTTTTTAGAGCCAATGGCGTATAGAACAGCTCCAACGGTATAAGCAATTCCACCAGATATTAATAATATCAGTCCAGGTTTTGGTAATAGTGATGAAATACTATTATAAGAAAAGATAATCATCCAGCCCATAATTAAGTACATAATCGTTGAAGGAATTTGAAACTTTTCCAAATTAATAGCATTTAATAATACACCGATTATAGCACTTGCCCAGATAATCCCAAAAATAATCCAGCCTGTTTTTCCACCAATTAGACTTAGACAGTACGGAGTATAACATCCTGCAATGAATAAATAGATATCACAATGATCTAATATCCGAAACACTTTTTTTGCTTTTAATTTTGGACTTAATGCATGATATAGACAACTAATTAGGTACATAATAATCATAGTAGAACCATAGATACATGAGGAAACAATTCCTATTGTATTATGATTTCTAGCAGAGAAGACAACAGTTAATACTAAAGCTGTTATTCCTAATAGAACACCTATCCCATGAGAGATAGAGTTTATTAATTCTTCTCCTAATGTATATTTAGGTATTGTTACTTTTTTCATAATTTCTCCTTTTTACTATACATTTTATTATATATTAAAATATATTTTTTATATAGTTCATTTGTTAAAATAACTTTCACTTTTTTATTTATTATACAATATCTATAGAAAAAACGCTTACTTTTCTAATAATATTATTAGGAGAAGTTCTATTTTATTCTAAATAAAATGACACTCATTTCTTAGAATCAGTGTCTGTTTTTTTATTCTATGAATTTATACCCCTACACTTTTTGTTTCTGGTAGAGTTGATGCTCCATCAATTACGATGCCTTGACCAGTAATGTAAGTAGATTCATCGCTTGCTAAGAAAGCGGCAAGTTCTCCTAGTTCTTCTATTGTACCAAGACGTCCCATCGGAATACCTGAGGCTATTCCATCCACTACACTTTGCGGATTATTGGCATTAGAATCTTTAGCAATTCCTTCTACCATTGGAGTCATAATATATCCTGGCATAATAGCATTTACATTAATATTATTTTTTACTAATTCCATAGCAAGACCTTTTGTAAAACCTAATAATGCTGCTTTAGTTGTAGCATAAGCTACTTCTCCTGTATCTGCAACCATTGGTCCTGTTACACTAGATAGATTTACAATTTTACCATAATTATTTTTAATCATATATGGTACTACTACTTGTGTCATGTTCCATGTACCTTTGATATTGATATCAAAATGATTATCTCTTACCTCATCTGACATTTCTGTAAATGGTACTAATTTAGCAATACCAACATTATTTACTAATATATCAATTTTTCCTTTTTTAGCTATAATATCGTTTACTATTGCTGTTAACATATTTTTATCTCTGATATCAGCATTGTACCCCATTACTTTTGGATTTTGTAATTCCTGTAGTGTTTGTTGTAACTTATCAGAATAATCAATGATTACAACATCTGCTCCATACTTTAAAAATACCTTTACAATTCCTAAGCCATTTCCCATAGCTCCACCTGTAATAACCGCTACTTTTCCATCTAATTTCATATTGCACGCTCCCTTATATTATTCAATATAAGTGTATCATGTTTATTTTATCTTTTCTAGTTTTTTATAATTCTACTTTTTTGTTTTGTTAAATTTTATACTTTGACATTACTTTCCTAACTTTTTCTTCGCTATCTAATTTCGTTCTACTAAATAAGTCATATATTGGAACATCTATACTATTTTCATTCAATATTTTATTTACAGTTTCTAAATGGTCTAACACTTGATTTTCTGTATAAATTATTCCTTTTTCATTATTCTGCATTAAATGAATAGGTAATGTTAAACAGGTTAGATTTTTTAGAGAAACTTTGTTTTTTATTTGCACTTCATCTGGTAGATCACTATATCTTTTCTTTTCTAATCCTAAGATTCTCATTGTCTCTAAAGAATCCCAGTCAAAAATAGTAGGTGCAATTAATGTTGGTGTGATTATGTTTAAGTTTTCTTTTGTAAATCCTAGAGATAAAGAATTTGCTATATAACATTGATATGCAGTATATCCTTTATAAAAACTTCTTCCTTGATATGGTCTAGCATTCTTTTTCTCATTATCACAAAAAGAAATATAATCTAGTCCTTGAAAGCCTCCTTTTGTTGTATCTAAATCCTTTTGTAATCGTCTCGAATATAAATATCCGTCTTGAATTATCTTCTCTAACTTTTCTAATGATTTGTCTATATCATAATAGTCTTCATTCACTTCTATGGCATGATATAAAGTCTCTTTTTTTAACATATTCTCTCCCTTGGCTAATTATTATATATTCTTTTTTGGTTTTGTCAAAAAAAGAGATGGTCTCATCTCAATTTTTATTCGCAGATTGTACCACCCCATTCTACTGCCGTAAATCCTTCTCTTGTAAAATGTGGTAGTTCTTGTTCTTCTATTTTTACTTCTTTATCTACTTTCTTTATATTAATCGCTACTCTTAATAAGGAATCTGGTTTTGGTATTATCATTAATTCATTTTCTTCTTGTTCTGGATAAAGATACAAGGCCGGCTTATCCCAACTATGATCTAAAGGTATATTATTTATTATTTGACTACCTGCAAAAAACCAAGCTGGAATTGGTATCAAGAATAATGGTGCTAAAAATATTAATATTTTTTCCTTTGTTTTTATTCCACTAATCAAAAAATAAATACTTGATACTAAATTTATTATGAAACTCCATAATAATATACCAAAAGGACCAAGAACAATTCCTTTTGGGATACTTGGAATGTAATTACTTACTATACAAAGAATGCCCATGAGTAATAGGTCTAGCCCTACTAGTATTAATGCAAAATACATTTTCTTTTTTGTTTTCTTATCTAACTCTTTCATACTCTCACCTATTTTAAGTGTAGCATAACTTTGCATTTTTATTATAAAAAAAAGACTGTAAATACAGCCTTTTACATTTATTTAGAAATTACTTCACAGATTAAGTTAGAGATTTCTGTTGGATTATCGATTGGTAGTCCAGCAATCATTTTAGCTTCACTATAAAGGATTTTTGTATATTTCTTGAATTCTTCTTTGTCCTTTTTATATAAAGCTTTTAACTTTTTAGCAATTGGGTGTTTTTCATTAATTTCTAATACTGTTTGTGCTCTGATTCCCATGTCATTTGGCATAGCATCAAACACTTTTTGCATTTCGATAGAAACGTCCCCTTCACTAGTTAAACAAACTGGATGAGTTTTTAATTTATTTGTAAATCTTACCTCTTTTACTTCTTTGATTTCTTCTTGCATGTCTTTTAATAAATCTTCATTTTCTTCATTTACTTTTTTAGTTTTTTCTTTTTCTTCTTCCGTTTCTAAATCTAAATCTCCATTTTCGACATTTGCAAATTTCTTTCCTTCATATTCCTGAATCGCTGTGATTGCAAACTCATCTACATAATCTGTTAAATATAAAATATCATAGTCTTTTTCCTTTACTTGTTCTACTTGTGGAAGTGAATCAATTTTAGCGATTGATGCACCTGATGCATAATATATTTTTTCTTGGCCTTCAGGCATATTGTCTACATATTCCTTTAGGGTTATCAACTTATCTTTTTTAGATGAGTGGAACATGATTAAGTCTTTTAATTTATCTTTATCTTTACCAAATTCATTATAAATTCCATATTTTAATTGAACACCAAAAGTCTTAAAGAATTCTTCATACTTTTCGCGGTCTTCTTTTAACATGTTTTCTAATTCTTTTCTGATTTTAGACTCAATATTTTTAGCTATTAGTCCTAAGCTTTTAGACTTTTGTAAAATCTCTCTTGAGATATTTAATGATAAATCTTCGGTATCAACAATTCCTTTTACGAAACTAAAGTAGTCTGGCAATAAATCTGCACATTTATCCATAATTAGAACACCACTTGCATAAAGACTAAGTCCTTTTTCGTAATCCTTTGTATAATAATCGTATGGTGCGTGACTTGGGATAAATAATAATCCATTATAAGAGCACATTCCTTCTACAGATGTTTGAATTACTTTTAATGGTTTATCAAAATCATTGAACTTATCCATATAGAAGTTATTATATTCTTCTTCGGTTACTTCACTTTCTTTCTTTTTCCATAAAGGAACCATACTGTTGATAGTCTCTATTTCTTTTTTATCTTCATATTCATGCTTTTCTTCATCTTTTAATTCATGTTTTGTTACTTCCATTTTAATTGGATAGCGAATATAGTCTGAATATTTTTTTATTAACTCTTTTAGATTGTACTCTTCTAAGTATTCACTATAGTTTTCTTCTTCTGTATCTGGTTTAATATGTAAAGAAATTTTTGTACCATTGTGTTTTTTATCACATTCTTCGATACTATATCCTTCTGCACCAGTAGAAATCCATTTATAACCTTTTTCACTATCTACAGATTTTGTTTCTACCTCAATGCAGTCACTTACCATGAATGCTGAGTAGAAACCAACACCAAACTGTCCGATAATATCTACTTTATCTTTTTTTGTCATATTTTCTTTGAAACTTAGTGATCCAGACTCTGCTATGGTACCTAGGTTTTTGTCCAATTCTTCTTCTGTCATACCAATACCATTATCTTCAATTACTAGGATTCTATTGTCTTTATCATAATCAATTTTTATCTCTAACTTATCCTTTTTTACTTTTATTTTCTTATCTGTTAGAGAACGATAATATAATTTATCAATCGCATCACTAGCATTTGATATTAGTTCTCTTAAAAAGATATCTTTATTTGTATAAATAGAATTAATCATTAAATCTAATAATCGTTTAGATTCTGATTTAAATGCTTTTTTCTTCATTCTTCCATCTCCTTCATATACTTTATTTATAGCACCTTAATTAGCAGTTGTCAATATAGAGTGCTAATTTTTTTCTTTAGAAAAAGTCATTATAGCATGACTTTGTCCAATTCTTTTTGTAGTTTATTTTCTTTGTCTTCTAATATTATAATTTCTTTTCTGCTTTTATTTGATAACGGGATTGAAGTTATGATATTATCTTTAATCACTTGCAATCTTTTTTTATCTACACCTAAACATAAATAATTATATTTTTCTTCTTTTTCAAGAACTTTTACTTTTAAAAATGCTTTTTCTATATTGTTCTTTATTGCTTTTAACACTTGATAAGTATAACTACTATATACCAAGTTTTTATCATCACAAAAAATATTTAATATTTTAGCATGATCATTATATTCTATGATTAATAAGTGGTTTTCTATAATAGCATAATATTTTCCATTTACTCTCTCTAAAAAAGATAGATTTCCTTCGATTAGTTTTTTCTCATCTTTTAATACTGGGAAAAACTCAATTAAATTATTCTCCCATAAATCACAATTTAGACTTGCTTGATATTCAATTAAATCATTTGTGTTCATAACTACAGACAAGATTTCCATAGCTAATTCTCCCATGATATTAGGCACATGTTCAAACATTAAAGCCATTGTTTCAAAAAGAAACTTCCACTCTTTTGGTAAATATCTTGTCATATGAAAGTCATAAGTCTTTTTATCAATATGGATGTCTAAATCTATTTTAAAGTTATCTATATTTTTATTTCGTTTATCTCTAGTTTCTTTTTTTTCATATTTTGAAAGTTTGGCCTTGACTTGATCTACAATATAAGTAACACTATTTATATTTATAAATTGATAACAAAAATACTCTTCTACTTTATTTGTATCTATTATATCCATGGGGATATATAACACTTTGAATTTCTCTATACTGCTACTATATACTAAAGCTAAATAAAAATTAGCATTATTATAATTTGCAATATGAATTTCTATTATTGGATATTCTTTTTTCTTTTTAATAATTTTTTTTATTAATTCTTTTTTATCTTTATGACGCATACCTAACCCTTTTCTTTACTACAATTTTATTATAGCATGCTTTCTTATTTTTTTGTTATGTTTGTACGTTTTTTTACTTTAATTGTCATCTTTTGTGTTAATTGTTAGTTTACACTATTCTAAACTTTCTGCCCAGGATACTATTTTATCCCAGGTGGCAGGACCTACTACGCCATTTTCTGGTAAGCCATATTTTTTTTGAATGGCTTTGATAGATTCTTCTGTTAAATCATCAAATGTTCCATTTATTCTTACTCCTGGTATTTGATGTGTTTTATCACAGATGGTATATAGAAATTTTTGTAAATTTTCTATATCATCTCCCGTCATACCTTTAGATAAAAATATACCAGGATATATTTTATCTTCATAATATAGATATTCTGAAGGAATTTCTGTTTTTGTCTGGTTATATGCTGTTACTAAGTCATTCCATGTTTCTCTATCAACAATTCCAGTAGCGTCTTTTCCATATGATGTTTGAAAAGACATTAACATTTCTTGCGTATTTTCTGTGAAATCTTCTCCCGAAAGGTTTAGTTTTGGAATGTTAGTATTAAAATAGGATAAAAAGTTCAAAAGATAATTTAATATTCTAATATATGGTCCACTTTCCCCTAATGCTAGTGTATCTCCATAAGGAAATTCCACTTCTTCAATAGCAATTCCTTCTCCTGCCAAATCTACTATTCTTTTTACAGCATTATATAGATATTTTACTTCATACCAGGTAGCTTTATCCACTTCTCCTGTAATTGGAAGATCAAATACTTCTTGGAATTTTCTTACACTTTCTTCCATATCTGTTGTAAAAAATATATTTTCTTCTTCTATTTTTGGAATCGCCGGATAATTATTGCTAATTCTATTTAATTGTACTTTTAACTGTCTTACAAAGTTTCCTGCTGATCCTAGACGAAATGGAAACCCAGGATAAGATGGAACGTTAGGAGATACTGGGGCATTGTAAATTATTTCTATATCATCTCCATAATATCTTTTTAATATTTCTATTGGGGAAAAGCCTTGTTTTGCTAAATCAACACTTCCCCATTGGGATAGTCCACTGCAAGTAGTATTAATACCATCACAATAAGTTGCAAATAGGGGTTGAATCTGCTCTCCTTTTACAATGTAGTTATTAAATATGTCATCTACAATTTGAGAAATTGTTTCAAAAAATTGAGAATCTTCTTGAAACGTTTGGTCATATGCTGGTGATGATGTAATATCAAAATTATATCCTTGAGATGGATACCATTCGTTATAAATTCTATTTAAAGCATAAGAAATTTGAGCAAGAATATTAGCTTTAATTGCATCCGTTGGCCATGATGGATAGATTTCATTAGATGCCACATTTTTTATATATTCTGGGAACGATACCGTTATATTTTTAGCAGCACTATCTGGTGGACCTAAGTGTACTACTATTTCTGTTGGTACTATTGGAGTTCTTGCAGCCATATTATTTTTCTCCTTCCATATCGACTTCCGGAATCATTTTAATATATTGAATTACTCCTGTATTTCCAAATATCGCAACATCATATTTTTTTATTCTTTCGTATCCCTCATGAATTGCTGTTACATCATAGACAGTATATTTAGGAGTAGAGCCAGGCTTATAATCTGTATCTTCCTCTGGGGATGGTAATTCGATATTACTAATCATTCCACTAGAATCTGTTTTACCAGCGAAAAACAGAACCTTTTTTCCATCTATATCTTTTGTGATAATAATGTCTGTATCAGGAATTGGGATTGCTTGATATGCAGTAAATACTTCTACCTTCAACCTTCCAGTAGATGGATTCTCTTTTATAAACTCCTGATAACTTTCTGTTTTTTTAAATTCTTCAAAGCTTACTAAATTCATTATAATTCCCTCACTTTCAGTACTTGACCTATTTGTAAGCTAGTAGAGGTTAAATTATTTAAATCCATTAAGTTTATTACTGATGTATTATAGCGCCTTGCAATATCATATAAATTATCTCCTTTTTTTACCGTATACGTTTCATATTTTGGTTCTATATACCCTTCTCCGAAACATTCTTTTCCTATTATCGTTGGAGTTTCCTCTGTGGGTATTCTTAGAATTTGTCCAACAGAAAGAATAGTTGTTTGTAAATTATTAGTTTGCATAATGTCATCTACTGTTGTATTAAATAATCTTGCAATGCTGTAAAGACTATCTCCTGCTTTTACTTCATATTCTTTATAGTCGGTAGTGATGTTGGTTGTTGGAATTTTTAATATTTGTCCTATCGATAATAGATTGCTTGATAACCCATTTGCTTGTTTTATTGTTTCTACCGTTATCTCATATTTTTGTGCAATTTTGTAAAGACTGTCCCCACCTTTTACTATATATGTGATATAAGCTTCTTCTGTTTCTCCTTCCGTCGGTACTTTTAGCTGTTGTCCAATGGAAAGAGATGTTGTTTTTAAATTATTTAGTTCTATTAACTCATCTACTGTCGTATTGTATTGCTTAGCTATTTCATATAATGTATCTCCTGCTTTGACTGTATAGATAGTTGTATTTTGATTTATTGGTATTTTTAGTTCCTGTCCTACAGATATTGTATTATTAGTTAAATTATTTTCTCTTTTAATTGTTTCTATGGGAATTCCAAATTGTCTACTAATACCATATAGAGTATCTCCCTTTTGTACTATATAGTTTCTCATACTTCACCTCAGTTTAATATATGTATTTAGGTAAATTATTATCTCTTTTTTCTGATATTTAACATATCTTATTAATGAAAGGAGGAAACATATGTTACCAAATTGGAATCAAAACGATGATTGCCCAGAACGTCCAAGGCCAAATCGTCCTAGGGTAGTCTTTTGTCTTTTCCCTACTGGTCCTACTGGAGCAACCGGCGGAATTACTGGGCCTACTGGTCCTACGGGGGCTACTGGTCCTACGGGTCCTACTGGACCTGCGGGAAGTGGTCTTACCACATTAGGATATTTTCCTGATTTCGCATCTTTTATTGCTGCTCATCCTACAGGAAACCCTGGAGATTCTTATGTTGTAGGTGGAACTGTTTATATGTGGGATGCAGCTACTGCTAGCTGGGCTGCAACTCCTATTATCCCAGGACCTACTGGGCCTACGGGGGCTACCGGTCCTACCGGATCTACAGGGACTACTGGTGCCACTGGACCTACGGGGGCAACTGGTGCCACACCAAATTTAACTATAGGTACTGTATCTACTGGTACTCCTGGTAGTACGGCTTCTGCGAGCATTACGGGGGTTAGTCCAAATTTCGTGCTTAATTTAACTCTTCCTCAAGGGCCTACAGGAGCTACCGGAGCAGCTGGTGCGACTGGAATCACTGGACCTACTGGTGCCACCGGACTTAGTGTTACTGGACCTACCGGACCTACGGGGGCTAGCGGTGCTGCTGGTGCGACTGGTGCCACTGGACCTACGGGTGCTACCGGTCCTAGTGTGACTGGACCTACTGGTCCTACAGGAGCTAGCGGTGCTAGTGTTACTGGACCTACCGGGCCTACAGGAGCCACTGGGCCTAGTGTTACTGGTCCTACCGGACCTACAGGAGCTAGTGGTGCAACTGGTGCGACTGGACCTACTGGACCTAGCGTTACTGGTCCTACCGGACCTACAGGTGCTAGTGGTGCAACTGGTGCGACTGGTGCCACAGGACCTAGCGTTACTGGTCCTACCGGACCTACGGGGGCTAGTGGTGCAACTGGTGCCACTGGTTCCACAGGACCTAGCGTTACTGGTCCTACTGGACCTACAGGAGCTAGTGGTGCAACTGGTGCGACTGGACCTACCGGACCTAGCGTTACTGGACCTACCGGACCTACAGGAGCTAGTGGTGCAACTGGTGCGACTGGACCTACCGGACCTAGTGTTACTGGACCTACCGGACCTACCGGACCTACTGGTCCTACTGGTGCCACTGGACCTACTGGACCATAATCTGTATAAAAGTTCTCATCTTGAGAACTTTTTATTATTTCTTTTATTTCTTCATTTTTATCTTCTTATTACATATAGTTAAAAGAAAGGGTGAATTTATGAAAGTATGTGTTTATGCAATTTCTAAAAATGAAGAGAAATTTGTAACGAAATGGGTCAATTCTATGAAGGAAGCGGATGAGATCTATGTCTTAGATACTGGTTCTACTGATAATACTGTCTCCTTGTTAAAAGAGGCAGGTGTACATGTGAAACAAGAAATCATTTCTCCATGGAGATTTGATGTTGCGAGGAATAAATCGTTAGAACTTGTTCCGGACGACTGTGATATTTGTGTTTGTACAGACTTTGATGAGGTCTTTGAACGAGGCTGGCGTGAAAAAATTGAAAATGCTTGGGATGAGAATACTACTCGCTGTCAATATACTTATCATTGGAGTCTGGACGAAAAAGACCAACCAATCGTTAGTTTCTTTTTAAATCAAGTTCACAAAAAGAAAGGTTATCAATGGACTCATCCTGTTCATGAAGTATTGTCTTACACTTTAGGGGAAGAAGTAGTCGCAAGTTGTCCTGATGTCGTTTTAAAGCATTATCCTGACTCTTCCAAATCTAGAAGTAGTTATTTGCCATTACTTGAACTTTCTGTTCGCGAAGATCCAGATGATGATAGGAATATGCATTATCTGGGCCGAGAGTATATGTATTACGAAATGTGGGATAAAGCTATTGAAACTCTCAAAAAACATCTAACTTTGCCTAGAGCAATCTGGAAAGATGAGCGAGCTGCTTCGATGCGTTTTATAGGTCGCTGTTACAAAAATATAAAAAATTATGATGAAGCTAGATGCTGGTATGATTTAGCTATGAAAGAGGCACCACATTTGAGAGATGCTTTCGTTGAAAAAGCCTTGATGGAATATGAGTTAGAGCATTATGAAGTAGTTGAAGACTTGTGTTTTCGAGCCTTAGAAATTAAGTCTCACGAACAAACTTATATTAATGAGCCTTTTAGTTGGGATAGTACTATTTATGATTTATTATCTATTAGTGCTTATCATTTAAAAAGATATTCACAAGCTGTTTATTTTGTGGATATTGCTTTAACTTATTTACCTAATGATACTCGATTGATGAATAATAGAAAAATATTTAAAGAAAAAGAAAGCTAATTTTTGCTTTCTTTTGTCATCCCAGGAAACAAATCTATTCTACCCTCTTTATAACTTTCTAGTACTTTATTCCAAATAACACTCTCTACAAACCTGCCTTTCTTAGGATGCATTAAGTAGCGAATGGTTAATTCAATATGGTCATCTACAATTTTTGTATATATTGTAGGATCGTATTTATTAAAATATACTCTATTTGTGGTATTGATATCATTAATCTGAGCTTTCATTTTTTTAGGGATATTTTTGATTACTTCTATATTATTTACAATTTTATATAATTCCTGCTTATTTTTTACTAAATCGCAATCCATAGTAACTTTTACTGTTAATTCATCCCAAATATATTTAAACCCTTTATTTAGATTTCTCACTGGTTCAGAAAACACAATAGAGTTTGGAAAAGTTACAATTACTCCTGTTGATTGGCCATGTTTTTCATCAGTAGAGATTTCTAATACTTCAAAGTTTAGGGAGGAAATATTCATGACATCTCCGCGTATATCTTTTACTTCTATTCTATCTTCTACTTGAAATGGTTTTTTTACTTTTATATAAATTCCACAGAAGAAGTTTAAAATAATTTCGCGTAAAGCAATTGTCATTGCTGCTGAAGTAACACTAATTAGAGTCATTAAATTTTGAATGTAGTCATTCCATATAAATAATAAGAAAATGACTTCTGTTACATTTAAAACAATTTGAATTGCTTGATTAATAAAATATTCTTTTCTTCCTTCTATCTTTTTTCGAATTGTTCTTCTACCAATTTTTTTAAAAAAAGTAAATAATATCAATACAATTGTAGTTGATAAGATTAAAGAAATATATGTTTCATTTATTGTAGTTAATCCACTTAAATACTTACAAAATCTATCAAAATACTCCATACTATTCCTCCCTTATGGGTTATCATTATATCATTTTTTATATTTTTTTTGAAGTTATCTAACTAAATCTATGTTATACTAGACATATTATTGACACTTTGGAGGTATATATTTTATGGTTATTGGAATTATTGGAGCTTTTGATGAAGAAGTTGAGAAATTCATTGAAGTTTTTAAGTTAAAAAAAGAACAAGACGTGATTTGGGATATTTATTTGGGAGAATATCAAGAAAAAAAGTTAGTTGTATGTCGTTCAGGAATTGGGAAAGTAAATAGTGGAGCAATGACACAGTATCTTATTGATTATTTTCATGTTGATTTGATTATTAATTCTGGGTGTGCTGGCAGTTTACTTAGTAAAGTGAAAATTATGGATGTTATTGTTAGCAATTACGTTACTTATCATGATTTCCAACCTACTAGAATTATGGAATATAGTGTTCCTGAACAAGGAAAAGTTAGTGCTTCTACTAAATTAATTCATATTGCAGAAGATGCTTTAAAAAAGTTAGAAGTGGATAATTATTATATTGCTCCTATTGCTAGTGGGGATTGTTTTGTTACTGATGCTAAAATGAGAGATTATATTTATAAAACCACGGGAGCTTATGCTGTTGATATGGAAAGTGCTTCTATTGGACATATTTGTAAATTAAATCATATTCCTTTTTTATCGGTTCGTACTATTTCGGATTTCTCTGATGGAGAGGAAGATTTTGAAGTTATCGCTGCTTACAAATCCAGCCAATTAGTTAAAATTATGATTGAGGCATTATAAAAAGATAGCTTATTATTGTTCGTTAGCTATCTTTTTTAATTCGTTAAATAGAAACTCTTTGGCTTGTTCATTTTTTTCTTCTTGGATTTGTTTTGCTAAAGTTTTTAATTTTGTTTTCTTTTTTGAGTCCATATCTAGGTAGTCTAGTTGTTCTAGAAATTCTTCTATCATTTCATTAATTGTCATTTCTTCTTCATCTTCTTTACTTAATAAATCCTTTAGAATTCCTGTCTTTTCTAATTCTTCTTCTGACATAAACTACTCCTCTTTTCTCTTTTTTATTATATCATAAAGTTTGAGTAATTGCACCCTTTCCATTTTTACAAATAATATGGGCTATACTTCCATTAATGATAGTCATTTTAGGTGGTACGTGCCCTATATCTGCATTAAAGATTAACGGAATATCCGGGAATAATTTTTTTAGAGCATCTTGATATGAAAAATCTTTGTAAAAACAACTTGGCACTGCCACTCTTCCAATAACCATTCCTCTTATATATTGAAACCATCCTGCTTCTCTCATTTGAAATAGAGTTCGATAGAAGACTTCTACTGATAGTTCGCAAACATCAAAGTACCAAATGATTCCATCTTCTTTATATCTTTCTATAAAGTCTTTTGTATAGTCATATGAAGTTCCTATTATATCTTTTAGACAATCTAGGCAACCTCCAATCATTCGTCCCTTTATGTTTACTTCTCCATTTAAGTCTTCCCAGTAGACTGGTTCCGTTAGATGATAGCCATCTGTTTCTTCTAACCAGTCTTTTTGATAAAAAGCAAAACTTTTTTGTTCTACTATCTTCCCTCTTAGAATTTCTAAGGTGTTTTTTAGGCATTGATGTAGTTTTGTTTGATTGAAACTACCTGCATTACAACCATATAAGGTGGCGATATCTAATTTTGTTGTTGTAATGTATAAAAGCGCTGTAGGGTCAGAATACCCCATTATCCATTTTGGATTTTTTCTTATGCTTTCCCAGTTAATAGATGGTAGCATATCTACTAAAAAATCTCCACCTGTTGCACAAATAATCATTTTAATATTTGTATCCGTAATTAGTTCATCTAATTCTTTACTTCTTTTTTCTCCGGTTGTAGACGTAATACCTTTATTTCTAACACTTGCGGTTTCTTTTATTTGATATCCATTTTTTGTTAATGTTGTGAGAGATTTTTCAAAAGACTCAATATTGTCTCCTACTCCTTGCGATGGTGCAGTAATTCCAATAGTATCTTTCTCTTTTAAAAATTTAGGATATAGCATTATTTTCTACCATTCGATTATCTAAAATGTGATTTATAACTATTAAAATAATACTTATTGCTAACATTATTCCAGAAGTTATTAGCATTGGAGTCGCTTCTATTTGCATAGTTCCTTCTATTGACTCTATTACTAAGTTTATAATTAAGGAAATACTTCCACCAATTAGTGCAACGAAAAGGGCTGCGATGATTCCTGCAATTCCTACATTGACAATCCATTTGTAATATGGCTTTTTTAATAATGCAATGGCTACTATAATAATAACTGATATGATAATGGCACCAATAATAAATTCATCTGATGTGATTGTGTTATAACCATCTACCATAGCTTGAGCATCTTTTGGCATTTCTTGTCTTGCTTCTTGAATAATTTGTTGGTAGCTATTTTCAACCTCTCCATTTTGAAACGTCTCTTCAATTGCTTGGTCTAGCTGAGCATCAGTTATCTCTCTTCCAATTGCTTTTTCTACCATATCTTTATTTCCATGTAGAATATTTTTGATATCTTCTTCTAAATTAACATCATCGATTTGATCTTTCGATAAGTCTTCTATGATACGATTACTGTATTTTTCCACAAAAGCATTAATTTCTTCATCATTTTCAATTGTATCTTTGATTTTGCTATATTCTTCCTCTGATAGTCCTTCTAAGTTTTCTGTGATAGTCTCTGTCATCTGATTGGTAATTTCTTCTTTAAAATACTGTCCAACCAAATCGTTGTTAATTGTTCTTTCAACATACATTACTGTTGGTATTAAAGTAAATGTAAATACTAATACCGTCGTTAAAATTCCTCTAATAAATGTTTTCATAACTCCTCCTTTATTTCCCTTATTATACCATAAAAAAAAGTAAATCCATCATCAGAATTACTTTTATCCTTTTTGTTTTACATTTGATTTGTCTTTATTAGTTTTTTTGCTTTTTCTATACCATTGTACAAGACTTCATCTACTTCTTCTCCATGGATACTCTTTGCTGAGTTATATGCAAGCATACAAATCGTCATTGGCCCTACAGCTCCTGTTGGTGGAGTAATTAATGATACCTTATCATATACTTTATCAAAGGCTACATCTCCTACTGTTTTTCCATTCTTATTTTTATGCACTCCCACATCGATAATAACAGCTCCTTCTTTTACAAACTTTTCTGTTATATATTCTTGTTTATTTAGAGCTGCTATTACAATATCACAGTCTCTAGTAATACTTTCTAAATTTTGGGTTTTAGAATGGCAGATAATTGGAGTGGCATTATTTTGTAACATTAATTCTGCAAGTGGTTTACCTACGATATTACTTCTATTAATAATTGCTACTTTCTTTCCTTCAAGTGAGACATCGTATGCTTTTAGTAGCATTTCTATTCCACGAGGAGTGCATGGTATCAATGTAGTATCTCCTGTTGATAGTTTACCTGCCGATAGAGAGGTTAGTCCATCCACATCTTTTTTAGGACTAATCATATCTAACAGTCTTCTTTCTTCTCCTTTTAAATTTTCTGGTAAAGGAAGTTGAATCATCATACCAGTGATTGTTTTATCACTATTTATTCTTGTTATATAGTCTTCTAGTTCTTCTTTCGACATTTCGTTAAAATGAACACTCATAAAGTCAATGATTGTTTTATTTGAGATTGTTCTTTCTTTCATTTTAGCATACATCTGTCCACCAAAGTCACTACCAATTGATAAATCAACCACTCTAGGTATTGTTTCTTGTTTCCTTAATAAATATTTATTTAATTCTTCATATAAAATGCTGCTGACTTGCAAACCGTTTATTTTTTTATTCATACCTAGCCCTCTTTTCTCTTTTATTTACCTTTATTATAACATATGTATTCGCTTTTTCTGCCTCAAAAAAAAGAGTAGCAATAACTACTCTTTTATCATATAATTGTTATCTTGATAATCTATGGTCACTGTATCTCTAGGTTTCACTTGTCCTGCTATTATCTTTTTAGAAAGCATTGTCTCTATTGTTCTTGATACTAGTCGTTTTAAAGGTCTTGCTCCATAGTTGATATCATATCCATCATTTATTAGTTGAGTTCTTGCTTTATCAGTTAAATTGATTTTTAAATCGACATCTTTTAATCTGTTTTCAATTTCAGCTATAATTTTGTCTAAGATATGACCAATCGCATCTTTTGTTAATGGATTGAAGACAATAATCTCATCGATACGGTTAATAAATTCTGGCCTAAAATGTTCTCTTACTTCTTGCATTACTAAATCGGTATTACCATCTAATATATGTTCACTACCTAAGTTGGATGTCATAATAATAATAGTATTTTTAAAATCAACTGCTCTACCATTAGAGTCTGTTACTCGTCCATCATCTAGAATTTGTAGTAATAAGTTTAATACTTCTGGATGGGCTTTTTCTACTTCATCGAATAGAACTATACTATACGGATTACGTCTTACAGCTTCTGTTAATTGTCCACCTTCTTCATATCCTACATATCCTGGAGGAGATCCAATTAGTCTAGAAACCGAGAATTTTTCCATGTATTCACTCATATCTATTCTTACCATATGGCGTTCGTCGTCAAATAGTTCATAAGCAAGAGTTCTAGCCACCTCTGTTTTTCCTACACCAGTTGGTCCTAAGAATAAGAAGGAGGCAATTGGTCTATTGGGATCTTTAATACCACTTCTTGACTTAATTACGGCATCACTTACTAACTCTAAAGCTTCGTCTTGCCCCATGACACGTTTTTTCATGTTATCCTCTAAAGATAATAATTTCTCTTTTTCACTGCTTACTAACTTTGCTACTGGAATATTTGTCCATTTAGCAATGATTTTCGCAATATCATTTTCAGTTACAGTATCACTTAGAATCTTATTCTTTTCTGTGTTATTTAGTTCTTCCAATTCTTTTTCGAGTTTTGGAATCGTACCATGTCTTAAGATTGCGGCTTGCTCTAAATCATATTTATTTTCAGCTTGGTCTAGTTTGAATTTTGCTTCTTCGATTTCTTTTTTCTTTTTCTTGATGTTTTCATTTAGATTCTTTTCTTTATTCCAAGCTTCTGTTAATTCTTGTTCTTTTTGTTTCATGGTAACTAAATTCTTATCAATGTCTTCACGACGTTTTTTGGAAATTTCGTCTTTTTCTTTCTTGATTGCTTGACGCTCAATTTCTAGTCTCATAATTCTATGAGTTAAGTTATCTAGTTCGAATGGAACTGAATCCATTTGTACACGAATTGTGGCACAAGCTTCATCTACTAAGTCGATGGCTTTATCTGGTAAGTATCGATCTGTAATATATCTATTAGATAATGTTGCAGCTGCAATTAATGCTTTATCTTGAATCGTTACACCATGGTGGATTTCAAAGCGTTCTTTTAGTCCACGAAGAATGGTAATGGTATCTTCCACATTTGGTTCTTCTACTTTAATTTTTTGGAAACGTCTTTCTAAAGCTCCATCTTTTTCAATATATTGTCTATATTCATTTAGTGTTGTTGCTCCTATTACATGGATTTCTCCACGAGCAAGCATTGGTTTTAAGATGTTAGAAGTATCCATTGCCCCTTCTGTTCTACCAGTACCTACAATCATATGAATTTCATCAATAAACATGATGATGTCGCCTTCGCTTTTTTTGATTTCATTTAAGACGTTTTTTAATCTCTCTTCAAATTCGCCACGGTATTTAGCACCAGCAACTAATGATGCCATGTCTAGTTCCCAAACAGTTTTATCTTTTAGACTAGATGGTACATCACCTTTAATAATTCTCAATGCCAATCCTTCTACGATAGCAGTTTTTCCTACACCAGGTTCACCAATTAGAACTGGATTATTTTTTGTTTTCCTTGATAATACTCTGGTGATACTACGAATTTCCTCATCACGACCAATAACAGGGTCAATTTTTCCCGCTTTTGCATCAGCTGTGATGTCACGACCATACTTTTCAAGTACATTTTCTTCTTGTTGCTCATTATAATTATTATACATATTATCACCCCTTCATTGTTCATTATACTCTGTTTTTAGCACTTGTCAATATAGAGTGCTAATTTTTTCAAATAAAAAATACTCTCTATTTAGAGTATTCTTTTACTAGATATAAAATTACTTAATCTTTCTTTTAAAGACTTTTGTGTAGGTGCTCTAAATGTTGATATATTTATTTGACTATTCATTTCTATATCTACCATTCCTTGGAATGTACTATTTTCATCATATAATCGTTCTAAATATTTTGATGCAATTGCTTCACTTCTATCACTAGGTGTTGCATTGGCATATTCCTTTACAGAACTTAAAAGTGTTTCTTTTCCTATGTTCATTATCATGTCTGCACTTTTTCTAGAAAAATAATTATACCATCCAATTTTGTCATCTAATAAAGCAGTTAGTGCATCGCGAGCACAAGCACTGTTCTTATCTGCTGTTGTTTGTAATATTATTCTTTCTACTTTATCTTTGTTGTTTTCTTTCTCTCTTTGTTTTTTTTGTTGTTGGTATATCATTTTAGGTGATGTATCACTATGTCCAACTCTTTCTGTAATCATTGGTCTACTTCCGCCATCATATTTTAACATTATTCCATCATATGCAATTCCGCCATCTACACAGTGAACCATTAGAGTGCTTCCGTCTTTTCTTTCTAAATCTAGGTTCTTTCCTTGACGTGATTCTAATGGGGTATGACCAATAATTTCTATAATTCCTTTCCCTGGCACATCTTCTGGTAAATATTTATCTTGTCCTTTTCTAAACCAAAGTATGTCTGAAATATATCTATAATTTTTACTGTTTGAGCCATATTGTCTTTTTAATCTATGTACATTTTCTAAAGAATATTCTGGGGCTCTATCATATAATCGTTGATTAAAGAATGCATGTGCTAAAGCGTATTTTTTATCACCAAATTCATGCATTTGTTGTAATGGTTGCTTACCTAACCAATCTGTAAGTTCATTTAATAATCTTGGGTTTCTTCTTCTTAAATATTCTATATCTTCTATAGTAGCAGATCCTCCATTTATTTGTAGTAGTCGTTCTGCGTCTTGGTCTTGATATTTTGCATAATCGTATAATGCTGCATCATGGTTTCCTGGAATGTAGACAATTCTATTCGGATATCTATCTGCTAGTTCTTTAACTTCTAATAATAAGGCCAATCCGTATTTACCGTTCCAGTCTTCTCTTCTGTCTGTAGTATCTCCTAGAATAAAAACTTTATCATATTCATTTAAATAATATTTTTTTACTTTTTCTAATGGCCATTCCATAGAATGAAAATCACTTACTGCTACAAATGAATTTGGCACGATAGTTTTATTCATCATAATTCCCCCCCTCATTTTATGTTGACTAATTATAACATAAGAAGGCAAAAATGTCAAGTTTACACTATCTTTAGTATTTCTCTTCTCTATAAAGTTTTTTTATTGCTATTATAAATTATAGAGGTGATATTATGCATATTTGGTACGATATAGAAAATAAGGGTACTTATCAGAAAAAACTTCATCAGACAATTCTAATTACTATTACTATTCCTATTTTTGTTGTTATCTTATTGTCAATTTTATTAATACTTAATCAAGGCACTCCTTTAAATAGTAGTTCTTACTTATATGCTATTTCCGTTATTATATTTATTTTATTCTTTGTTGGAGTTGGGCTTTTTTCTGGAATTCGTAGTATTAAATCCAATATCTTAAAATTTATTTTTGTACGGACTATTCATAATAAGTTGCTAGTTTTGCATATTCAAGAACCAGGATTTGTGAATCTTTTGGGACGAACATTTTTCAATAATCGCATCAATCATAATATCGTTTCTCAAGTGCGTGGTGCTGTTCAAAATTTGCAAAATATAGATACTACTCAGCAAATGTTAGATTCTTTAGGAAATTTGCATATTTTATATGATATAGAAACCGGAATCGCTCCTTATGATAATTTTGGGTGGGAAATAGAAAAAGTATTACGTATTTCTAATCATTTCTTTTATTATCATATTATTTATCAGGCAAAACGCGGTGATAGAAATTTTACTACTAGTATCAATATTCCTAAAAATTATCCTGGAATAGATCAGTTATTATATATATTCAAGCAACAAGAAAACTAGTATTTTAATTTTATATTTGAGATTTTTAGGAAGAAAAAACGACTTATTGTTCAGTCGTTTTCTTTTTCTCATCCTTTAACTGTTTTTTTAATATGATAAAGAATAAGACAATTCCCATACCAAGTAGTATATGACCTATTCCACTTATCCCACTAATCATTTTATCATACATCATATTAGTATTTTTTGTAATATCAAATATTCCTCTTATCCATAACATGATTCCAGTTACTATTAATCCTAAATTATAGATAATATAAAATATTTTGAATTTTTTATCTTTTGTCATATGAAATGATTTTTCTAATAATAGAACAATCAGGAAGAAGAACATTCCTAGTACAAAGAAATGGGAATGAGTTAGGCTCCAAGTTGTTGGTTCTGTTAACTCTAGAAATTTACTTCCTTCTCTATATATTACTCCACATAGCATTGCTATTAATGCATAAACAAATGCAGTGTTTGCTAATCTTTTCATACTTCTACTCCTTTATTTTTCTTCTTTTGGGGCAAATAATTTGATAATTTCAGATACTATTAATGGTACAAAAGATAAACCTATTGCAATTGACCATTGTGTGCCACTTAATGTCACAATTGAGAAAAATTTGCTTAGTGCTGGAACAAAGATTATCACCATTAGTATTAAAACTGATGCTAACATTGCTAAAAATAACATCTTATTTTTTGGTTGTTCTTTAGAAAAGAAAGATATTGTATGAGAATGTTGATTCATTGCATGTACAATTTGTGATAAGCACAACGTAATAAACGTCATTGTTACAGCAGTTTCATAATTTTGTTGTAGTCCTACAAAATATGCTGTAAAAGATAATAGCGTTAATAATGCACCATAATAGGCAATATTAAAAATCATTCCTTTTTCAAATAATGTTCCTTTTTTTGTTGGTGGATGTTTCATCGTGTTTTTGTTAGCAGGGTCTACTCCTAGAGCTAATGCTGGCAAGGTATCTGTGATTAAGTTTACAAATAAAATATGTACAGCAAGAATTGGAGTTTGTAAATTAAAGACCATTGCTAAAAGTATCGTTAATACCTCCGCAATATTTCCCGTTAATAAAAATTGAATTACTTTTTGAATATTCCTATAAATTCTTCTTCCTTCTTTGATTGCTACTTCGATGGTTGAAAAATTGTCATCCAATAATAGCATATCGGCAGCATCTTTAGCTACATCTGTTCCATTTTTTCCCATAGCAATACCGATATCTGCAGTATTTAATGCTGGAGCATCATTTACTCCATCACCTGTCATTCCTACAATTTCATGTTGTTCTTGTAGGGCATTTACAATATCTAGTTTATCTTTTGGACTAACTCTAGAGAATACACTAATCTTTGGTAATTTTTTTAGTAACTCTTCTCTTGTCATTTCATGGAATTCTTCTACATTGACAGCTAGATCAGAATCACTGTAAATACCAAGTTGTTTGGCAATTGCAACTGCAGTTTTCTTATGATCTCCCGTAATCATTATTACTCTTACGCCAGCCTCATGACAACTTTTGATAGATGCCATTACCTCTTTTCTTGGAGGGTCAATCATACCTGTAATTCCTAGAAAAATCAAATCATTTTCTACTTCTTTTTCTGTTAACTTTGTTGTTTTGTAAGCAAATCCTAAACTTCTAAGTGCATGATCTGCAAGGTAATCACATTTGTCTGTGATGGCTTTTTTATCTTCCTCTGTTAATTTTTGCTTTTTTCCATTAATTAGTGCATAATTACATTTCTTTATTAATTCTTCAGGCGCTCCCTTAATATATGCTGTTTTTTTATTTTTTTCATCTTTACATATTACAGTCATTAATTTTCTATCAGAATCAAATGGTTTTTCATATTCTTTTGTATTTTCTTTTATAATCTTTTCAATATTATATTTATTTTTCTTTGCAAATTGTAGTAGTGCTCCTTCTGTTGGATCTCCTTGTATTTCCTCTTTTATAATACTGGCATTATTACAAAGTACTCCACAATAAATTAATAAATCTGTTATTTTGTTATCTTTATTTTCCAATAAATTATCTGCTGTATAGAATTCTGTTACAGTCATTTTATTTTCGGTTAATGTCCCTGTTTTATCTGTACATATTACAGTTGCACTACCTAGGGTTTCTACGGCTGGCAATTGTTTTACAAGTGCTCTTTTTTCAGCCATACGTTGTACGCCTATTGCCATTACTACTGTTACTGTTGCAGGTAATCCCTCTGGTATTACTGAAATTGCTAAAGATATAGCAATCATTAATATATCAATTAGGTTTTGACCATGAATTAGTCCAATAATAAAAATTAAAATACTAATAATAATTCCTAATATACTTAATACTTTACCTATTTTATTTAGTTTTTGTTTTAATGGGGTTTCTAGATTATTATCTCCATCTAACAATTTAGCAATAGTTCCAATTTCTGTATTCATTCCAATATTAGTAACTACACCGATACCAGTACCATTATTAATAATCGTAGAAGAAAATCCCATATTTCTTCTTTCTCCCAAGGGCTCTTCTTTTTCACTTATATAGTTTCTATCTTTTTCTACAGGAACGCTTTCTCCTGTTAATGCCGATTCATCTACTAATATATCATGTTCTTCTAGCCATCTTATATCAGCTGGTATAATGTTTCCGGCTTCTAAGTAAACAATATCTCCTGGAACTAAATCCTTGGCCAATACTTTTTCTTTTTTTCCATTTCTTAGTACTAAAGAATGGGGAGCATTCATGTTCTTTAACGCTTCTAAGGCATCGCTTGCTTTTTTCTCTTGAATTACACTAATTAAAATATTAATGCCAATAATAAATAGAATTACTGCTCCTTCTAATGTTTCTCCAAGAACAAATGATAAAATTGATGCAATTAATAAGATGATAATCATTTTATCTGTTAATTGTTCTAAAATCATTTTAAGAATTGTTTTTTTAGGCTTTTGCTTTAACTCATTTGAACCATATTTTTCTTGTCTATTTTTTACTTCTGTCGTGGTCAGTCCTTTTTTTTCGTTCGTCTTTAACTCTTCTAGGATGCTTTTTATATCTTTTTGATAGTTTTCTTTCATATTCTAGCCCCTTTTCCTACCTTTTCTTTTACTTCTATTTTATTTAAATTCATTCTATCATAAAACTCATCTAAATCATAGACAAAATCTTGCCATAAATAGCTTTCGTCTTCTTTATAGGCATTTGCTTCAAAATATGCATGTTTTCTTTCTAATAATTCTTTCATTTCTTCGTAATTATCTTCTAATTTCTTTTTTTGACTTTGTGTTAATTGTTGTGGTGTATGAATACAGTATACATTGTATTCCTCTCCAGATGAGTTTGTATCACTAGCGTTAATCAATGTAATAATACCTTTTGAGGCCAATAACATTGCTTGTCTATGAATTGTGTCATCTGTATATTGGAACCCTAACTCTTGCTCTAATTTTTGAAACCAGCTTTTAGATAGAATATCATTTTTAAAAGCAGAATCATGGTAATTTTCATCTTTATCTTCATCAGCATAGCTATGAATGCCAAATGGATGCTCTTCCCCATCTGGTGTAATTAATATTCCTTTTACAAATTCTATATCAGTCATTTTCATTTATCCTTTCTTTTACAATAGTTAAGGCTTTATTATATACGTTTTTATTGCAGATAATTGCTCCTTTGATTGGCTGGTCATATCGTTGTTCGTTACCATATAAATCTGTTACTATTCCACCTGCTTCTTCTACTATTATTTTTATAGCCGCTATATCACAGTTTTTATCTTTTGTCCCAGGAAATAAAGCTAAGGTAAAATCTCCTTTTGCCACTCCAATTCCTGCACGGATTATACTACCAATAGTTACAGTATAAGACTTTTTTCCTATTTCTTCTTCTATAGGATATAAATTATATTTTGCAGCTGGCCACATATCTATATTCACTAAAGATTCTTTATTTTCCAAGGTATAATTATTTACAAAGATTCTTTTATCATTTTGATAAGCACCATTATTTACTGCTGCACTATATAAATTTTTAGTAAAGGGGTCATACACAACACCAATAATAGGTTTACCATCTTTTACTAATGCTATAGAAAAAACTGATACAGGTATTTTTCTTTGATACATTGCTGTACCATCGATTGGATCTACAACCCAGGTATAAGTACTTTTTCCAAACTTTTCTTCTTCTCCATCTATAGCATGAGTAGGAAATTTCTGTTTTACTCTTGTAATTACTAATCTATTTATCTTTTTATCAATACTTGTAACTATTGTCTTATCTTCTTTATAACTATAATCATTTTCTTTGTTAAAATTTTTTAGCATTATCTTTCCAGCTTTTTTACTTATGTCTTTTGCAAATTTTAAATATTTTTTAATTTCTTCTGTCATGTAGCACCTCATTATATTTATTATAGCATAACTACTCTTTCTTGTTTTATAAATTTATGTTATCCTTTTTTTAAGGGATGATAGATAATGATTAAAGTATGTTTTGTATGTCTAGGAAATATTTGTCGTAGTCCTATGGCAGAATTTGTGTTTAAAAATATGGTAGAAAAAGCTAATTTGGGAGATCAAATATCCATTTTTTCTCGTGGCACTAGCAATGAAGAAATAGGCAACCCTATTCATTCGGGCACTATTCAAGAATTAGAAAATCATCATATTCCTTATACTCCCCGTTATGCAATACAATTAAAGAAAGAAAACTATGATGATTTTGATTATTTTATTAGTGTCGATTCTTTAAACAGTCGATTAATGAGAAATTTATTTATACATGATAAAGATTTAAAAATTCATCGATTACTTGATTTTACAACTTTAAAAAAAGATATTGCTGATCCTTGGTATACTGGTAATTTTACTAACACTTATAAGGAAGTAGAATTGGGGTGCCAAGCACTTTTAGACTATTTAATAAAAAAACATTCCCTTAACTAAAAAAGAGAAGTTATACTGTTTCACTTCTCTTTTTTGCTTTGTGTTTTATAGTAAGCGGTTGTTTATTTTTCTGATCAATTCTATTATTTACATCCGTTTTTAATATACTATATAGAACGGAACAGATAGGAACACTTAGTAACATACCTAATACTCCTGCAATACTTGCTCCTACTGTTACGGCTACCATTACCCAAATTCCTGGAAGTCCTACCGATTTTCCTACTACCTTTGGATAAATTAAGTTACCTTCTAATTGTTGTAATATCAAGATAAAGATAATAAAGATAATTGCTTTTGTTGGATCTACCATTAGAATTAAGAAAGCTCCAATCACTGTACCTATAAAAGCTCCAAATACTGGTATTAATGCTGTAAATCCTACCAATACAGATATCGTTGAAGCATATGGTATTTGTAAAATAAACATTCCGATAAAGCAAAGAACTCCAATAATTAGTGCTTCTAAGCATTGTCCACTAATGAAATTACCAAATGTTTTATTCGAAAGATTAGCAATTTCTCTAATTCTTTTTTCTTTCTTTTCTGGGAAATATGCCTTCAAAACTTTTCTGCTTTGTCTAGCCAAATCTTCTTTTTTCAGTAAAATATAAATAGCAAAAACAATTCCTAATACAAGAGAAGTTATTGTCCCTACTACACTGCTAGCTACACCAAATGTAGTTTGTACTATTTCTTGTTTGTTATCTCCTACGTAACTTGTTACTTCTCCTTTTATTTTTTCTATATTCTTATTTAATACTTTGATGTCTTTGTCATCAATTCCAATCTTATCTAATATTTTGATACTTTCTTTTTTATAAGAATCAAAATTTTCTGTAAATATTGTTGCTGTGTTTTTAAGTTGTGGTATTAAAAGACCTAATATAAAAGCTATTAGTGCTATGATGATAATAAATGTTGTAATTAAAGAAGTAGGTCTTTTTATCTTTTTCCATACTTTACCGTTTTTTTCATTTAACTTTTTAAACAATTTATTTTCTACCACATTTAATAAAACATTTAGGACAAAAGCTATCATTACTCCTATAATGAATGGCATAAATATTTTAATTATATAGGTTATAAAACTCCACAATGCCTCAATATTTACAAAGGCAAAAATGATAACAACTGTAAATATTATTAATTCTATGATGGCCTTTTTATTTTTCTCTAAATTTATCATACAATTCCTCCGTTTTAATTGGTTATCATTTTAACATAATTTTCTATTTTTTTCAAGAATTAGAAAAAGAGGCGCTCCTCTACATAATTATTTTCTCTTCTATTTCTATCTTTTTATTTAATAATTGTTTAAATGTATCTAAATCATCCTTTGTACCTACGACTAGTCCATAATGAATTGGTATTACTTTTTTAGGGTTTAATATATTCGTAAATTCTGCTGCTTCTGTTGCATTCATTGTATATGTTCCTCCAATAGGAATGCATAGCACATCACAAGTTATGTTTTTATTTTCTTCTAGAGCATCTGTATCTCCCATTACATAATATATTGTATCTTCTATTTTTACTACATATCCTAACCATTTATTTTCTTTTGGATGAAAGGTTTTGGTTTTGTTATAAGCTGGTACCGTTTTTATGATGACACCATATAATGACAATTCTTCTTTTGGCTCTACTATATAGATATTACTTTCTGTAAACCCTAACGTTAATATTTCTTCCTTACTATCTTTTGGAGCTATAATTTTTGTTGTTTCTTTTTTTATTTTTAGAATATCTTCTTTGGAAAAATGATCCCAGTGACTATGGGTAATCAATATTAAATCAGCATCATGACTTTCTTCTACTTTTAGTGGATCAAAATAGATTGTTGTTTCTCCTGTTATTTTTATACTACTTTGACAGTTTACTGTTAACATATTTTTCATTCCTTTCTATTCATTAGTTAATTCGTATACTTTATATTCTCTATAATTCATGTTTAATGGTTCTGTTACATATTGAAATAATTCTTTCATTTGTTCTTCTTTTGGTGTTGTTAAACATTGCAAGAATCTAGTTTGAAATTCTTCTTCATATTCATTATTTATTATATCATAACTATTTAATCCTTGAATATCGCAGTAAAGACATCTTATCTTTTCTAGTGTCAAATAATAAATACTGGTATTGTCTTTTTGTCCTTCTTGCTTATGGGCCACATATTTGTCTAGTGAAGTATTTACAGCTGTACTTTGATATTTGATTTCCGTCCTGCTTTTCTGGTACGGAGTTGGTTCTTGATTTTCTTTTGGAGAAAGATTCATTAATAAACACTTAAATTTTTCCTCTTCATATCCTTCCGTTAATAGCGCCAAATACATGTCTCTAAATTCTCGAGGTGGTAGTGTTACACAGTAATACTTTGTAGCGTATTCTTCGTTTGAATATAATTCTAAAATTTTTGTAGTAGGTAATTTAGAATAACCATTTTCTCTATGATATTCTTTTCTAATTTCTTCTAATAAATTGTAATAAAAATAGTTAAATAAGGGGGAATCTTTAGATGTTTTTTGTAATAAGTTATAAAACTCTGTAAACTTTGTAGAATGTGTAGTTCTTTTTTTCTTTGTTCCTTTCTTGTTATGACACCGTATATCTTCTGTTATGTTTTCTACGGTATTATATTTACTGAAAAGAATTTCTCCATTTGTAAAAATAGAGATTAGAGAACGATCTAAACTTTTATCTAGTGTTTCTACCTTTTGTAAAATATCATATATATTTCTTTCAAAATATTCTATCTTTTTATCTTCTATATATGTTAATCCTTTATAATTTTTATCGTTTTCTGTAATTATTAGCAAATCCATATCTGAAAAGTTTGTTGCTGTATGATATGCAGAACTACCGTATAAAATTATCCCTAGAATATCTTCCCTTTCTTTATATCCCTTTTCATTTAAAAACTTTTCTATTATCCTATTCATAAAATCCCCCTACACAAAAAGCAAGTGATTACTTGCCTGTACGTTCTCCTCTTATCATCATTTTTCCTTTTACCATTTTTAAATAAATTTCTTCTCCTTCTTGTGGAGATACATAACAACTTCCAAAGGAATATAAACCTAATATTTTATATGGGAAGTCTTCATCTTTGGTATTTTTTATTGCAAAGTATGTCTCAGGGAATTCTCTTCCCTCTTCATCTATACCTGCTGATGCTTTTAGGAAAAATGTATTTTCTTCATTTTCACCTAAAAATTGTTTGCTGAATTCCTCTGGTACATAGGAATTTAAAATTATTGTAGAATAACTTTTTACTTCATCCATTCCTATTTCATTTAAATATAAAATTTTATCTTCTAATTGATTCAATTCATCAATTTTAATCATTGGATCTTGTCTAAACTCTACTATGTTGTTTCTCATATTATCACGCCTTCCAAGATTTTATTCTATCATAGAATTTAGATTTTTTAAAATTTTTCTTCATAATTCCATATTCCTAAATGACCCTTTACGGTTATAGGTTCCTCTAGTGGCTCTATCTTTTCTAATATCCAGGCATAACGTCCCTTTTCATAAATACCACATATGTATTCTTCTTTATTTTCTTTTTTTATCTTATCAATCCACTCTTCTGTCATTTCAATACAATCTACCAGATGGCATTTACAAATAATTTTTCCGAAAGTTAATTCTTCTTGGACAAGATTCATCAATTCTTTATTTTCTTTCCATTCTTTCGGAACTCTTGTACTACTGGCATGAATGTATAATTCTCCTCTATATGAGGTTTTCCAGCTTCTAGTTTCTATTCTCTTTTTCTTTTCTTTGATTAGAGTTGCGAATGGTTCTGTTAAACTAATTACTTTCATAGTTACTCCTTATAGTCTTTTTGTTAACTCTTTTAATTTATGAATTTCCATCGTTGGAGTACAGTCTTCTGGTGCAATATTTTGTTCTCTATTATACCAGCAGGTATCGATTTCAGCATTTATTCCTCCCTGTACTTCTGAATGTAGCGAATCACCGATTAATAGTATTTTATCTTTATCATGATAGTCTAAGTAATCTAATAATTCTTCAAAATATACAGGATTAGGTTTGGTTACACATTCCTTAGTCATATCAGCAGAAAAAGTTTCATCAATAAACTGTATACAATTAATTTTTCTTAATTTTGATTCTATAGCTTGATTTGCTCCATTGGTGGCGACAACTAAACGGTATCCTTTATGATGTAAACATTCTAGTGTTTCAAAACATCCTTCCTCTGGTACTACCGTTTCTTTTAGCCAATCAATAAATTTAGGGTTAATTTCTAATGATTTTTCCATTGATAAATTGGGAGCAAAAAACTGTTTGTAACGAAGGCTTTGGACAAATGGGACAAATCTTTCGTCATCTTTTTTATATGGTACTTCAAGTTTATTATTATAAAAGTCTAACCAGAATTGTTTATCAAATGCTTGCCAGCGATTAAAAAGTTCATCGCTATATGGATAACCTAATAATTCTGTCATCTTTCTAAATGCATAACGCACATTTTCTTCATTATTAATTAGTGTATCATCTAAATCAAATATTAATAATTCATATTTTGTCATTTTCTTCCTCATCTCTTAACTTCTTATATTATAGCTTTTAATGTCTATTTTGCCAATTATTTTCCGATTTTATCGTAACTTTCTTTTTCTTTTAAAATATGATATACTATCTGGTGATGTGTATGAGAGAAGAGTATGTAAAAAAGTTTTATTATTTATTTTGGATTTTTATTGTTGGTTGTGTTGCTGGATGGATTATCGAAGGTATTTTTACTTTTGTAAGATATGGTGCATTGATTAACCATTCTGCTTTAGTACTTGGTCCTTTTAATGTTGCTTACGGATTTGGTGCTTGTCTTCTTTCAGTTTTACTTGCTAAATATAAAGATGACAATTATTTTAAAATTTTTAGTATCGGTTTTTTAGGCGGAACAGTTTTGGAATATATTATGAGTTGGGGAATGGAATTGGTTCTAGGATTTACCGCTTGGGATTATTCTTCTAAATTTTTAAATATTAATGGAAGAGTTTGTTTGACCTATTCTATTTTTTGGGGAATTTTAGCTATTTTTTGGATTAAATTAATTTATCCTTACTTAATGAAATTTATTGAAAAATTAGTTTATTCACTTGGAAAGAAAATAATGGTTGGGCTCCTTGTGTTTTTAGCTTTTAATATATTGCTTACTTTTAGCGCTGTTTTGAGAGCTAGAGAATGTGAACGTGGGATTGCTCCACGGAACGGCTATGAAAGATTTTTAGATAAAACATTTAATCAAAAATATTTAAAGAATATGTATAATAATAGTTGGGGTGATAAATAGTGAAGATAGTAGTGTTTAGTTGTAAAACTGGTGGTGGACATAATGCTTGTGCTAATTATATTAAAGAAGAATTCGAAAAAAATAACATAGTATGTGATGTTGTTGATTATTTTGATCTAGTTGGTAAAAAAGCTTCTGATATTGCTGAAAAAATTTATTTGGATTCTACTAAGGGAAATGGTAAAGTATTTGGAAGCGTTTATAAATTAGGGGAATTATATAGTAAAACTAATATGCCTAGTCCTGTCTATGGACTTAATAAGTTAGTTAAGGATAAATTATATCATTTCTTAATGGAGAATCAATATGATTTAGCAATCGGTACTCACCTATTTCCTTGTTTAGGACTTACGGCAGTAAAAAAAGAGCATCCAATTCGTTTTATTAATGTAGCTACCGATTATGAATGTATTCCTTTTTGGAAAGAAACTGATCCTGATTACTTTGTTATTCCTAGTCCTTTATTAACACAAAGATTTGTAGAAAATGGATTCTCCGAAGATATTGTTCTTCCTTTTGGTATTTCTATTTCTTCTAGGTTCTTGGATCAAGAAGTTTCAGATGATATTCCAAGAGATAAAGATATGATTTTACTTACCTCTGGTAGTATGGGTTTTGGTAATTTGAAAAAGGTAGTTAAACAAATGTTAGATGAAATTCCTAATACTTATATTGTTGTTGTTTGTGGAAACAATCACAAGATGTATGAAGAACTTTCAGAAATAGATAACAATTTATTAATTGTTAAAGGTTTTATTCATAATATTGGTGAATATATGAAAGCTAGTACAATTGTAATTTCTAAACCTGGTGGTGTTACTACTACAGAAGTAGCAGAGCTTAGAAGACCATTAATTCTTATGATGCCAATTCCTGGAGTAGAAGATTATAATATGAAATTTTTCCTTAATAATCAAATGTGTCTAAAAGCCACAAATGTAACCGAGCTCGTAGAACAGGCGAAAAAATTATTAAGTAGTAAAACATTACAAGATGCAATTACCAAAAACCAAGAAGAAAATATTAAAAATTATTCAGCAAAAGCATTGGTTGAATTTATTCTTGATAAAATAAAATAAAGCAAATCTGCTTTATTTTATTTTTGGGGAAATAATATTTTTCTTAAACTTTTAGCAATTTCTTGTTTGGTTTCGCACTGATCATAAATACCATTTTGATCTAGAATTGTTGCTTTATGCATTCCATTATGAATTTCTGCTAAGTTATTTGCAACAATATAATCTGCATCATTTTTATCTCGCAAGTTACTAGCTACTTGCAATAGCTCTTCTTGGCTTACTCCGTCTAATAGTTTAAACCCTATTAATATTATATTAGGGTCTAATTCCTTTATATGCCCTATTACCTTTGGTGTTAATCCTAGTTTTACCATTAAGTTCTTTTCATAAGATGAAATTTTATGAGCATTGTCTGTTTTTATTTCTGGATGTTCAATCATAGATAAAACTATAGCCTTTATTTCTTCTTCTGATAATTGTTGATAAGATAATTTGTGTGCAATTGAAGTTGCTAATTGATCACCAGTAATGGTATATTCTCCATAATAATCTCCTACGGCTGATGAATGGATTACTCCAAATATTTTATTTTCAGAAATAATCTTTTTTATCGCTTTTAATAGATCTATTGTTGACTCTATCGATATCAGTTCTAATTTTTCGCTTTTTGTTTTTGGCTTATATGCTAACTTTGGGGATAAATAAAATAGTTTTCCTAAATCTTCTTCCTGTAACAGTTCTTCGGCTACGGTTGTTCCTAACTTCCCAGTTGACATATTAGTTATTTTCATTACTGAATCAATTCTTTCATTCGTTGGGCCTGCAGTTATAATAATATTCTTTTTATTCATAATACCCTCCTTCTTTTTTCTTACAACATTTATTCCTATAAATGCACCTGGTGAGCAAGTAAAACACACTAGTGTATTAGGATCTTCAAATGTTTTTTTTATCATCTCCATCCCTCCTTAATTGCATTATATTATCAATTATGTTATAAGTATAATATATATTATTTATATTAAATATAAGGAGTAATTATATATGGACATTAATTATGAACTATATAAAATATTTTATCATGTCGCGATTTGCGGAAGTATATCTAAGGCTGCCGATGCTATGTACATTTCCCAACCGGCGGTATCACAAGCCATTAAAAATTTGGAAGATAAATTAGGTGGAAAGCTATTTATTCGAACCAAGCATGGAATCTTATTAACAGAAGAAGGAAATCTATTATTTCAATATATAAAAACTGGCATTGAAGCTTTTCAAAATGGAGAAAACGCCTTTTTAAACTATATGAATTTGGATAGTGGTTCTATCCGCATCGGTGCGAGTACTACAATTACTAGACACATTGTTATGCCTTATATTGAAAAATTTCATAAATTATATCCAAAAGTTGATATTAAAATTACAAATCATTTAACTAGTGAATTAGTTTCTATGCTACGTAAAGGTGATTTAGATTTATTAGTTGTTAATCTTCCTATGCAAAAACAAAAAGATTTAAAAATTACTCCTATTTGTAAAGTACAAGATATATTTGTTGGTAATTTAGACTATTATAGAAAAACGAAAGGAAAAATTTCTGTTTCTGATCTTGAAAAATTTCCTTTAGTTACTCAAAAAGAGCCTAGTAATACTCGTAAGTTTTTAAATCATTATTTAGAAGAAAATCAGGTATCTACTAAAATTTCTAATGAGATTGTCAGTCATAGTTTAGTGATGGATTTTGTCAAAGCTGGATTCGGAATTGGATATGCAACGAAAGAGTTTATCTTAGATGATTTAAATGAAAAAAGACTTTATGAGATTAAAGCTACACCTACTATTCCGTCTAGAGAGGTTGGAATCGTAGTGTTAAATAATAATATACCTAATTATAGTGCATTAAAATTAATTGAAATTATGACAAAAAAGCAGCCATAACAAATGGTTGCTTTTTCTAAATCTTTATTTTTTCAGCTGGAGTAGTAATAGAAAGATCAGGGTTATACTCACCGTTTCGTAATTGTTGATTTGTTTTTATTGTTTTTTCTAATATTAGCAGTTTAGCTTCTTCAAACCGTTCTTTTCTGCCGTCTGTAAAAGTATCCCATAAAGCACTGTCATTTTCATTAAAGTCTAATACTGGTGGTATGATATTTCTTGATAATAGCATTTTATGAAACATTGCTTTTGCTGTTCGTTTATTTCCTTTTCTAAAGATTTGTGACATCATAATACTGCCTAGTAATTCTACGCAGCCTTCTACAAATTCTAAATCATTGGCATTATTATAAAGATAATCATATTGTATTTGAAAACCGGTATATTGATCTTTGATATCTTCACAGTATGTAGAATATATCATATCTCCATTTTTTAGTTTTACGGAATTTACATCTGTGTATCCCACAGTTCCTTCCCAACAATTATATTCTCGTTGCATTTCTTTCGCTTCTTCTAAAATATTATCTATTTTTTTACTGTCCGTAAGAGAATGCAAAGTCCCTTGGGTTAACCCTGTTATTATGTTTGTTTCTTTTGAATCAGAAAATAATTTTCTTATCACTTCTTTTGGTAGGGTTAATTCTTCTGTTAAAGAATTTTCTACTTCTTTTCTTGTTGTCTCCGTTTTTCTTTCTATCCTTACAAAATCTAATTGACTAAATATCATTTGTCTAAGATATTGTTCTAACGGTGTTGTTGCTGGCATCATAAATAATCGATGAATATTTCTCTCTGTTAGTTTATCATTTATTTCTTTGGCTCTTACATTAAGAGGTGTTGGATCAAGTTGTAATGTTTTATCTTCTCTTATTTTGTCAAAATAGGTGATTACTTCTGGATTGAATGCTTCTTTTATTTCTTCTATATCGTGTGGAAATTTATAATTATAAAATGGCTTTACTTTTACATTTACTGCTTTATTAACTTCTCTTGATTCTCTCCATGTAAAGTTTCTGGATAGAACCTCTTGTGTTATTTTTTTTATTTCTTCCTCTTCTTCTGATGTTGGAGGGGTCTGTGTATGTCCATTTAAAGAAATATAATACTGACCATTTTCCTTAATATACTCTGTATGTTTTAAAATTTCGTCTAGTTTTGCATAGACGATATAATTTTCTAGTGTTATTTCTTGTGTAGGAAGTCCTAACGATTTTTGCTCTTCTCTTTTTTCTTGCCAGTGGGCAAGTGTCTCTGTAGAAATATTCGGACCAAACCAATAACTTTGTTCAAATAAAGAATGGTATTTTCCTTGATATAGATCTCTGAATAGGCGTTGTCCCTCTTCTCTTGATATTTTGTATGCTTGCCAAATAAAACTATCATCATCACCATTCATGTCTTTTGCTAAAGTCTTTAATAAAGCAACCTCTTCTGAAGATATAGATAAACTTTTTCCTGTTACTAATTCGGAATAATTAATAGGCAACATTTCTCTAATATAATTTAATATTTGTTCTGAGTTTCTATAGCTATTTTCCCATTTATGATTGATAGCATCTTTTAATATTTGAGAAAGATATGGGTATTCATCATTCTTGCTTAGTAATCCATCTTTTAATATGTCAGTTGTTTCTTGATCTTTTAAAATTATTGGGTGTTTGTTTGAAGATGATAAAATGTAATAATTACCCTCTTGTTTTTTTATTTGGTATTCTTCTTTTTCTATCATTGTTAGAATATCTTTTATAAATTCTACTAATGGTTCTGTATCAAATGAACACATAGTTCTTAACTTATCTATTTTTCCTTCTAGATTTTTAATCATTGATTCCGTTAACTCATTTATCCAATTTCTATATTCTTCACACCGCTCATGATGACTTCTTTCATCATCCGCCGCTAGAAAAGTAATCTCTTCATCACTTACTTGTAATCTTTCTCTATTTTCTTTAATTCTAGTTTTTAAATCTTTTATTTCTAATAATTGTTTTTTTAAATAATCTTCAGTTTCCATATGATCCCCTTTTTTATAAGTTCTTCAGTTGAAGCATATTATAGCATAGGCTCAAAAATTCCACAATAAAAATTTATAAGCGATATTTGCTTATAAATTCTTTTACTTGTAATTTTATATCTTCTTCTGTATTAATAGTAAAATCAATTAGTTCTAGTGGTACTCTTTTAACATTTTCTTTCATCCATAGATAATTATTAAACATTGCTATACTTGCGTTGTCTTTATTTACTACTCTTTTTTCTAATCTTTCTTTTACTACTTCTTCACTACAGTCTAGTCTAATAATGTAATATGGGTATCCTAACTTTTTATAGTATTCTAATTTTTCTTGATAGTTATGACATAAACAACTATCACAAATACAACTATTTTTATTTAATAATAATCGTTTTAGACGATATTTTTGTAACTCATCTTTTAAATTTGTTGTATCTTTATAATCATTTAAAAATGCTCTTACTTCATCATTATTTAATATCATGGAACCATCTTGTCTTGCTAGTTCTTTAGAAACTGTAGTTTTTCCCATACCTGTATAACCATCTAATAAGATGATATAGGGCTTTTCTTTTTTCCCTTTATGAATTGGAAATTCTTTTACAAATTCTTTTAGTGTTTTAGGACTTATTCTTTGCTTTGTAGGATTATATTCTCCATCCTTTTGTATGATTTGGTAAGGCTCTTTTTTTCTTAATTCTTTTCTTTCTTCTTCCGTTAATTCTTTTATATCTAAGGCAATATCTAAATGAAGAATTCCATCTAGATGATCAATTTCATGAGAAATTACTGTTGCTGAAAAACCAATGAATTCTTCTATATGTTTTTCTTCGGTCATATCAAAATATTCTACTTGTATTTTATAGGGTCTTTCTACTAGTCCGGTATAATTACCGCAGCTTGCACAAGCTTCCCAGTACTTAGTTAATCCTTCTCTCTTTATAATTCTTGGATTAATTAATATTTTCTCTTCATTATAATCATCTTCTAATCTATTTAAGTCTGTTTTCTTTAAATAAATTAATCTTAATGGTATTCCTACTTGAACTGAAGCCATTGCCATCATATTTAAGTCTTCATGTTTACAAAAATAATCTAACTTTTCTATTGCTTTTTTCCAGTCGTGAGATTCAAAAATTACAGGTTTTGATATTTGTCTAAGATAATCTTCGTCTTTTTCTATTGTTTTTCTTTCCATATAATATCACCTTTTATATTTCTATTATTTTATGATTCTCACTTTCAATGAATTTTATTAAATCTTCATATTTTATAGAAATTGTTGCAGTATTTCTATTAGGATGTACTAAAACTCTCTTTCCTTTTAATTCTTTGTCTAATACTACTGTTACTTTGTTTCCTGTATCATTCATAATAGCTAGCGGAGTTACAGAGCCTGGTATTACTCCTAATACTTCTTCTAGAGTTTCGGGAGATGCAAAATGAAATCTGGTTACTTCTAGGATTTCTGATAGATTCTTTAAATTAATTTGTTTGTCTTCTGGTAGTGTATATAAGAAATGCTCTTTCTTTTGGGTTTTTAAGAACAAATTTTTGCAACCAATTCCATCAATATATGGCACTTTTTCTTTGGCTTCTTCTACTGTGTATACAGCTGGATGCTCTACTTTTTGATAGTCTATGTTTAAGTTATTTAGTTTTTCTTCTATCGTCATTCTATGACCTCTTTTCTACTCTTTTACAATTACGTATTTCTTTATTTCCTGTTCTGTAAATTCATTTAAAGAAATACTAATTTCAATGTGAGAGTTATCACTCACAGGATAAAATACACTTCCTAAGCTTTCTGTAGTCTTTATAGCTGGGACCTTTAATCCGTTGTTTAATTCTATAATCATTTTCTCCATCTTATATTCTGTCATATATGGATTTGTATAATACATCTCTTGTCCCTCTTCAGCACTACTATAGTTAACATACATAAAATCAATAGATGAACACTCTAGATTAGTACTCGAATAATATTTATAATTACTGTTTGTATCGTCAGTATAACTATTGGCACATATTTTTGGTACTAAAAAAGTTACCGTTCCATTATCTGTTTCTATTTTTGCTTCTATAGCATCCTTGTTTACTTTTTCTTCTTTCGCTTCTGTTTCTTTATTTGTATAGCTTTCTACTTTATTATCTTCAGCAAAAAATACAAGATAGACTGCTACTAAAAAAAGAATAATAAATACAATGATTGATAACATAAATATAATTGCTGTTTTGTTGTTATTATTTGGGTTATTATTTATATTTATTGTACTGTTATTGATTGGTTGCTTTATTTCATCATCATTTTTTATTTCATTATTATTTTGTGTATTTTCAACACTTAACTCATTATTTTTGATTTCATTAGTATTTTCTATGTTCTCAACACTTGGTTGTTCGTTACTTGTTTTATTATTATTTATATTTTCAGTTCCCAATACTTCATTATCTATTTTTTCGTTTTCCAATATCCCTGTATTTCCTGTATTAGTATCATAGCCACAATTTGAACAATATCTTTTACCTTCCTCTATTTTAGTTCCACATTTTGGACAAAACATCATCTCACCTCAACTACTCTTTCTTATTTTCAGTTTAGCATCTTGGTTTTTTTATGTCAAATAAAACAAGAAGAACTATTTTGTTCTTCCTGCTTTTCTTTTTTGTATTGATGGTTTTTGTCTTTGTTCAATATAGTCTAGATTGTAAAAATCTTGTGCCCAAGAAAGAGATTCTTTTGTCCTTTCGGTGATTCCTTCTAGTTCATTTACTTTATGAGCTATTAAATCGGACATAGTATAAAGATTATTTCTTCTTAGTATCCCTCTTTCTTCATCATCAAATGTCGTGATAGTAGATAGTAAAAATCTATCATTATATGTTTTTTGTTCTAGTTCTGCAATTTTTTGATCTAAGAGTTGTAAAAACTGGTGTTTTGTTTTGGTTGTTGTCGCCACTCTTTGAATTTCTTTTAGCTCTCTTAATGAGAACATTTCTAATGCTTCTTGTGACATAATATCGCCTCTTTGAGTGGTTATTATATCATAACTTATTTTATTTTTAAATATCTGACTCTGCTGTATATAAATTTTGATATGGTATACAGTTTTCTAATAGTTCTTTATGTTTTCCACTACCTACTAATTTTCCTTTTTCAATTACATGAATTGTGTCTGCATCAACAATCGTTGATAGTCTATGGGCAACAATAATTACTGTGTGATCTTTTACTAAGTCATCGATTGTTTTCTTGATATATTCTTGTGATTCATTATCAAGTGCAGAGGTTGCTTCGTCAAACAAAATTATTTTTGTATTTAAAAGAAGTGTTCTAGCAATCGCAATACGTTGTTTTTGACCTCCTGATAAGTTAATTCCACCTTCTCCTATTACAGTTTCATACTTATCTGGAAGGCTCATGATGTAGTCATCAATATATGCTCTTTTGCAGCATTCTCTTACCTCTTCTAATGTTACGTCTTCTTTTACTAGCTTAAAGTTTTCTAATATTGTTAAGTTAAATAAGAATGGGCTTTGTCTAATGATTGATAAATTACTTCTTAAAGACTCTTCACTTAAGTCTTTGATATCAATGTCATCAATCATTATCTTTCCTTTAGTAGCATCAAAATATCTTAATAATAAATTGAATATTGTACTTTTTCCATTTCCACTACGTCCAACAATTGCGATTTTTTTATTTGGTTCAATCGTTAAATCTAACCCTTTTAGTGTATATTGTTCTTTTTCTGTGTATCTAAATTTTACATTTTCAAACTTAATTATTCCTTTTGTATTTTCTAATTCTTTCTCTCCATATTTTTCATCTTGATATAGCTCATTATTTAAAATTTCACCTATTCTCTTTAAAGAAACCGTTACTTTATTAAAACTTACTCCAAAATCACTAATACTTTCTACTACTTCATCTATTCTCCAAATATATGACTCTATCATTAAAAATATACTTAAACTAATTACTCCGTCTAGATAGAATTTTCCTGTTGTGAAAAGGATTAGAAATTGAATGATAAAATAAGCTAAGTTATTAAAGGCATAGTACCATCTTTCATATTTTCTAACCTGTGCGGTATGACCAAATAATTTGTCAATTACTTTGGAAATGTTTTTTTCTATGATTTTAGAAATACCTAAAGATTTGATTTCTCTAATTCCAGTCATATTTTCTGTTGCGACTTTTACATAGGCATCACTTTCTTTTTTGATTTTCTCCTGGCTCTTTTTAATTCTTGGGAAAAATTTGGTAGAGATAAATCCCATGATAAAAGCTAGTAACATAATTTCTGCAAATAGAATCCATGATATTTGAATAGCAATGACAATGACTACGATTACAACAATGGCTTTACAGATTAGTCTTACCATTTTAGAAAGTAATTCCATTACTCTATCTGGATCTGTGTATAATCTATTAATAAACTCTCCAACTCCGATATCTTCAAATGCTATGGCTGGTAATTTATCCATTTTTCTATATAAGTCTTTGCTTACACTTTTCGTGAACTTTATTTCAAAGTATGTATATAGATAATCTCTTGGTATTTGTAAGAAAGTATATAGTAATATATAAATACCTTCATAGATTGTTAAATAAAGAGCAAATAAGTTGAAGTCTTTTGCTGTTAATGCCTCTACTGCTACTCCCCAGAAATATACGGCAACTAGTGCTGGTAGATAAGATAGAGCTACTAATAATACATATAGAAATAATTTAAACTTATCATCTTTAATATAGTTCCAAAATATTTTAAAATGTTTTAATTTTTGCATCATTTACTCCTTTCTTTTTCACACAAAAAAACTACTTTGCAGTAGTTTTCTTTAATACCAATTAATTATTTAATATTAAAGTTGTGGAAAAAACATGTTTCCCACTGATACTGCAGAATATTTTTCTTTTTCTTGTGTGTTGTAATATGTAAATAAATATCTCATGTTTTTCCACTCCTTTCTTTGTTTGACTGGCTTCATAATAACATTCTTTTTTTTTATTGTCAATTGAAATTCTAAATAAAACCTTTTATTTCTTTACTGTTACTACTGTTTCTTGATATTGATTTGAGGTTTGTTTTTGATGATATATTTCTTGGCATTTCTTTTTGAATTCCATTTTATCATAATTTGTATAGTAATTTACTAATTGTGTAGCAGTTGAAATTAACTCTTTTGCTTGTTCTGTTCTTAATCTAGTTTTATCTAGTTTTGCAGATTCTTTATGAAATCTTACTCTATCTAAGGCATCAGCATCTTTTAGGCAGTTTGCTATTAACTTGGTTCTTTCTTTTGCTTCTTCTGGTATATGGTAAGACTGGCAAAGTTTGTCAAATGTTTGCTCATCATCTTCATGTTCGTGATATTCTACTGCTACTTGCATCATATGAACTTGATTTTTCGAATATCCTTGCTTTTCTAGATATGGAACCATTTTTTCAGCACTTCTTTTTCCATGACTGCTATCTAATGTATCATTTTCTCTTCCACAATCATGATATTTTGCACATTGCATAAGCATGTTCATCGCTTCATAATCTATGGCATCATTTTCTTTCTTTAAGACACTTGGTCCTATTGCTTGTGATAATAGCATAACTCTTTCAATGTGTCCTATATTATGATTTTTTGCATCCCCTGGATATAATTCTTGTAAATCATGTGTTGCTTCCAATAAATCACTTGATATTGTATTTAATATTATCTTATGTTCATTTTCATCTGTTTTATTTTCTTCTATAGACTGAATGATACTTTCTAATTTTGGTCTATTATAATGTCCTAAGTTATTATCCACTACTTGCATTAATCTATTTTCATACTCTTCTATTGACAAGTCAATTTCATTGGTTCTAGAGGTTGCTTCATAAGCAAGATTAAATTTTCTTTGTTCTCTATCTAAAATATCCATTAGTTGTTTACTATCTTCATAGTAAGATTGGATATCACCTGTTAGAAAATATTTATTTTGAAATTCTGATATACTCTGTTCTATAATGGATTCTATCTTTCTTGTTGGAAAATATTCTTCTACCCAGTCTGGATTAGTCATACGTAGACCACATCTATTGTTTTCATGGGATATTAAGATTTGTTCTAATAAATCTAATTTTTCTTCTCTATTAGAAGTTTCTTTCCATAGAGCTATTTTGCTGTCTATTTTTTCTTGTTCATGAGTGATGATTTTCTCTTTATCTAAATAAACAATGGGAATATTCATCTCTTTAGAGCATTTTATAGCTTTTGCTTTAAGGGGATCTGGCATGTCGCTAGCAATAATCACATAACTTGGTTGGATATTAGCACATCCTTTTACCTTTTTTTCTGGTCTTAGTTCTACTCTTTCTAGTGTTTGCTCATTGTGAGTATGCCGAGTGGTATTTATGATGTCCTGTGGTGTTAGAAACACCATAGCATGTCCTTCTTGAAGATTATAACCATCATTATAAGTATGTAAATCATAGGGAGAAGATTGACTAATTGCTTTTTTATCCCAACTATCGAAGCCAAGTAATACATCTTTTACTGCAGCCATTCCTAAATTATCATTGGCAATTAAGGAGCAACAGATTCCATGATTTGCTGTTCTTAGGCTTTTATTCCATGAATCAAAATAGTTATTATTTAATAGTTCCATTTCTCCATATGCTGCAGTACTATGAATTAGCATTTTAAAATCAAATCCCGGTTCGTAAACTGGTACCTCTTTCGTTATAGCAACACCATTTTCTTCTATTGTGAAAGACATCATTTTTGGTCTGCTTTCTACTAAGTTTCCATATTCATCTACTATTTTACCTGCTACTTTATATACACTTTCTGACATTTCTTCACTAAACATTTGTCTGATTGCTTGATCCATGTAAATATAATCATCAAAATCAATTACTTTTTTGTCTTGATATATTTCTTGTAGTTTTTGAAGTGAAGTAGTATTTAGTGCTTGCATAATTCCTAATATATAAGAAGTTTGGAAGTTATATTTCTCTATTTTAGATAAAGATTCTATACTTCCACTATACATAGAGACAATAGCTTTTGCTTCTTCTATATTGATACTATAATATTTATTTAAGTAGGCATTTTGGGCTTTTTTTAGGTTTTTATCCTCTAGGGCTGTTCTAAAATAGGTATCACATAGCGCTTGGCGTCTTTGTTCGTAGTCTTTTAAATCATCATTTGTTACTACATTAGGTAAAATATTTAGGGTGATATCTATCTCATCTTTCATTTCCCCAATCATAGTCATTTCTATTCCATTGTAGTAATTACTTTGATCTCTAAGTCCTATATAAGATAATGTTTTCCAATCTTCTTTTGTTAGTGTACTTAAATCCAACTTTCCTTCTATACGGATTGTAGAGAGTTTTGTTCTTTTTTTAGGATCTTCGTAGTAGTAAGAATTATCTGATGCAATTGTTAGTATTTTAGGTATCAAAGCTTCAATCGTCATCTCATTAGCATTTTTTGTTTCATTTAGTGTTTGTAATATATGCTCAAAAATTAACGATTCTGATTTTCTAAATCCATTATAAGAGACAGCAACAGAAGTTCCAAGGTAATGATATTTGCTTATTTTTTCTATTAAGTCAAATCCTAAATCTAGTATTTTATCATCTAATAATTCCATACATAAAGTTTTAGCTATATTAGGATTTTTTTGATATAAGCGTTTTACATATTCATATTTATCATATTTGAAAGGACCTTTTTTTAATCCTGTTGGATTGTATTCTGGATGGTATTCTTTTATTAATCTATAAAATAAGTTTTTATCAAATAATACTTCTGTTGCCATATCTGTTGATACTTGAGGGTCTGCTAAAAACTGTTCTAAGGTGATGGAAGATAATCCTTCTATTATTCTTTTATCTGTTATAATTGCAAGCTTTTCTTCTGGTGTAAGACTATTATTATAATCGTTTGTATCTGTAATTGAACCTATATTATTACTAAAAGTTGCTGGATTATAAATAGCTGTTGCAATTCTTTGGTCTTTAAATAAGATTTCTCGTTCTTCTTTGGTAAATGCTGTTGATATAAATATGGTAGTGATATTTATGTCATTTAATTTAGAAAATATCTTTTCATTAAACAATAACTTTTTTCGATCTTCAAATGGAAGATGTGATGTGATGATAATATTTGATAATGTAAAGGAATCCATTTTTTCATATCTATCATTTGTAAACAGCAGTTTCTCTATGTCTTCTCTGGATAAATGATTACCTCGCAAAAGATATGCTATCTCTACTCTTTCATCTTGTAGAGCTTTTTCATAGTCTTCTAATGTAGTACAAGACGAAGCGATAATCTGAGTATAGTTCATCGATGGTAGTTGTGTTAATAACGTAGGATTATTTAGTAATTCTCGAAGTTCTACTTGATCTAATTCTCCTATACTATTTATTGCTTCTTTTATTGTATATCCCGATAAATACAAAGAAACATCTTCTTGCTGTAATAGCTGAAGTTTAAACTTTTTGGAAATTTTATTGGATTCTGTAATTGCTATTATGATGTCTTCTAATATATTATGATTCATAGCAGCTTTTTCTCTTGAAGACATTATTTTATTTTTAGGATTTTCAGTTTCTTTTAAAATTTCTTGTTCTAACAAATCTTCATCTGCTATATTTTTAAAAACAGCATTTATAACTGGTACACTTTCCATATCATATACAATACCCATAAAGTTTTTATTTTGTAATAACTGAGAAGCATAGTCTGGATTCGTTTCTGTTATTTTTTGAATCATGTTCTGTACAATGGCTGAGAAAGGATCCCATCCTTTAAATCCTATTTTATTTTCTTCTAGGAAACTAGAATTTATGAAAGATATTATTTCTTCCATATCTGGTAATTCTAAGGGGGAGATTACATCTTGCACTATTTTATTTCCCAATTTTTCTTGCTCTTGAAATAAGGCATCCAACTTTTTTTGTTCTTCTTCACTACGAGAGTTCTTTATCAAAATTTTATCTATTTCTTCCTCTAAAGCCTTATATTCTTCTGTTTCTTCAATAGCTTCTATTTTGCTTTCTACATTTGTAATTAATTCTTTTACTATTCTAGCCACATCTTTTTCTTGCATATTTTTACCCCCTTATTTCTATAGAAAATAATATCAATGTTACTAGTAAAGCACCAATGATAGCTATAATTAGTAAAATAGATACTATATTTGAATAGCCTAGGGAAGCTTTTTGATTTAATAGTCTTGTTTTTAAATTTTTTAACTCTTCTACTAATTCTTGTTTTTGATAAAGGATTGGAACTTGTGTTAATATTTTTTTGCGATTTTCTTTTATAGTATTTTCTTTTAAGTGATATTTCTTTTCAAAACAAATTTCTTCGTATAATAAAAGTTTTCTCGATATTAATATAGAAAGATTAGAAAGAATAAAATCCATTTTATTATTCAATATTAAATTTCTAGTTTCTAGATTGTTTAATTGACTTAATGTAATCATAAATATTTCTTTATATCCTAGGGTTTTAGGTAAATAAAAAATACTATATTTTTTACTAATTCTTCTAGATTCTGTTTCTACTAAAATAGGATTCCAAAAAATCCCTCTTTTTTCAATATTTAATCCCAGAATATCTTGATAAGTGATTGTTTTTGTATCTTCGATATCGATTATCTTTGATAAGTAGGCATATAAAAACTCACTTTTGATTAGGTCTTCTATTGGTACTTGTTTTAAATATATAATAGATGCTTGATCATCTAAGGTAAAATGGTTATAAAAATCATTTTCGTATCTGTTGATAGCATTAACATTTATTTTGGGTTTTGTTATGAAATTTTGATATTGTTTTATGATTGAAGATAAAGATAGTTTAAATTTGTTGATGTTTTTGTTATAAGTTATAAAATCTTTGTCATCGCAAGAAATAAAATCCTTATCAAAGTTTATTTCTAAAAGATTCGTATTATTTAATAGCTGGAATTCATTTTTTATAATAGGATTTATCTTGTTATAGAATTGATAAATTTCATTCATTACTTGGGTTTCTGTTATCTCTTTTATTTCCATCCTACTCACCTATTATCATTATAGCATAAAAAAAGAATAGATACACTCTACTCTTTAAAAGTTAATTTTATTGCTTCGTTTTTATACTAACACTCAATTATAATTAAAGGTATATATATTTCATCCTCTGAATATCCAGCATGTTGGGATGCTAAAACTTCATCTCCAGAAGCGATGATACACTTATTAGATTCCTCTGCTATTGCGATATAATCTCCTAGATTATTTCTAAATAATGGATGTTCTTCTCCTACTCCAAAAAGATTACTTTCTATTACTTCTTCTTTACTATATAAGTTAAAATCGTTACTGAAATACTTATTAAATAACTTTTTAAATTCTTTTTCTCTATCTTCTTTTATATGGAATGAGACTGCTCTTTGTTCTAATGAAGTAGTCATTTTTAAAGTATCTAACAAGTCTGGATAATCTTTTAAAAATATATGTTCTACTTTTTTATGACCGTGATCGGCTACTATAAATAGAATTGTATTTTCTAATTCTTCTGATAATTTCTCTACCTTTTTATCTCTTTCTTCAATTAATACTTTTACTTCTTTACTGTCCGGACCATATTCATGCATGGTATGATCTGGTTCATCATCATAGGCATAAATATACTTTTTACCAGGCTTTTCTGTTTCTTCTTTTATTTTTTCTAGCATATCATCTAATCCATGATAAATCTTTTTTTGAAATGGGAATAGTTCTATTCCTTTTCCTAGACCCTTTTCTTCGATTTGTTCGGGAATAGATTTAAAACTATAATACTTATTTTTTATTTTTAGAAAGTCTTCATCTGTTTTTTCTTTTCCTTTTTCTGTATTTAAATAAAGTGTAATTATCTTATCTATTGGGGAAATATATACATTCCAACCTAAATATCCATGTTCTATAGGATTTAATCCTGTCTGCATCGCTGTTGTTGCAGCGGTAGTGGTTGCTGGAAAGACAGTTGTTATCTCTTTATATTTATACTTTCTTAAAAAGCTATCTTCTTTTAATGTTCTATCTAATATCCTTGATCCTAGTCCATCAAATAATATTACTACTACATTTTCTGGTTTCTTTTCTGCTAATAATTGATCGATATAAGGCAACGTATTATGTTTTGTAGTTAATCCAAAATATTTTTCTATGGAGCATGCAAAATTAGTAAGACATTCTTGATAATTATTTTTTACCTTCATTTTGTACTCCTCTCTTCTGTAAATTTAATTGTCTCTTTCAATAATGCCTCTAAGTCGTTTATTGGCTTTTTATTATAATCTAGTTCATATAGCCAATCTAAATATTTTATTTTTTTAGCATAGTCTGGCCTACCATAAATTACTTTCTTGCTAGATAGCCAATATCCAAATTCTACATTCGTAGTAAAGCCAGCCATATCTGGTAAGCTTCTTGGTACCCAGAACATAATTACGGTTGCTTCTGTTAGTGCCATTCTTTCCCACATGGCCTGATCAGTATAATCTTCCTTTGGATGCCAGGTAGAATATTCTGGTACATAGACTACACCATCAAAGTTTAGTCTTTCTAAAATTTCACAAGCTTCTTTTCTCCAAGATATCTGATTTTCTCCTCTAGGTGTTGGCCCTGCTAAAAAGATTGATTTTTTTCCTGTGATTACTGGTTGATCTGAATAATTTATTTGCATAATCCACACTCCTTTGACATTTTATTTCAAATACTATTTTTTCTTTCTCTGTATCTTGTCTTTTTAGACTTTTTTCTTGATAATTTATCTTACCAATAATCGGAAAATATCTTTCAACATCTTCTTTATCAAAATATCTACGCAGTTCTTCTCCTCTGCGATATAAATTTTTATCTACTTCTTCTAAAAGAGAAGTTTCATTATTTAAATTCTTAGTAGAATGTACTCTGGCTAATAAAATACCATTTTGTTTTAAAATACGTTTTATTTCCTTCATAATATGAATTGTTTCTTTGTCTGTAAAATAATGTAGAGAAAGGTCTGCTATGATTACGGCATAAGACTCATTTTCAAAAGGGAAGTCTTCTATTAAATTCATTTGCTTAGTTTTGACATTAGGAATATATTTCTTTACATTGTTTAGTGCTTCTCTTGAAATATCACATGCGAGAATTTTATATCCTCTTTCTGTTAAATATAGAGAATCACATCCACCACCGCACCCTAAATCTAGTATTTCTTCTTGTTTGTATTCTTTTAGAAGAGGAAGATAAGTATCTAACCATAAATCATATATTGGCTTTCCCATGGCCTTTTTGTTTCTTTTATCCCACAATTTTTCTAACTCTGTCATATTTATTCCTTTCTCTTAAAGTATCATAAATTACTCTTTTGATAGTGATTTTAACTGACTACATTTTGTAGTCACTTTGCATTCTTTTTTCTGCATCCCAGATACTTCTTATTTCTTTTCCTTCAAACAGATTGGAGATTGTTTCTATTTTGTTGTTCATACTTTTACCACCTTTTTATACTTATTATTAGAAAAATATAGGTGATCTCCTTTAAATTTTTATTCAATTCTTTCTATTGGACAGGTGGTACATCGAAATGCTCCTCCGAGTTTTGCGGTTTCTTCCATCTCTAATGGTATTGTTTTTATATTTCTTTTTTCAATTTCTTCTTTGATACGTTCATGATTAGAATTTATTATTATCGTTTTCGGATTAATTACAAAAACATTGGTTCCTAGTTCAAATTGTTCTTTTTCTGTAAGGGTGATTTTATCAAATTTATCTAGTACTTTGTAAGAATCTTCTTCTAGTCCTTCTTTATAGACGATGGCTAAATTAGGATTAATTATTGTGAATACAACATCTAAGTGAAGAAATTTTTCTTTTAATTTTAATGGGATGATTGTATAGCTTTCCTCTAGTACACTTTTTAAAAAATTAACTCCATCCATAGTTGTTCTTTCACTAATTCCAACATAGATTGTTTTGTTATCTACTAAAACGTCCCCACCCTCTAAATAGATATCTTCTGGTACTCTAATTATATTTTCTTTATCAATTGTATTTATAATATGGTCCCAACCATTGATGGCAGCTTTTCTGTTTTCTTTTCTCATATTTGAAATAAAGAATTTATCACCAATCGCAAAAGCTAAATCTCTAGTAAACATCTGACCTTTTGCACCTTCTACTTGGTCAGCTATTAAAATATCAATATTATTTTCTTTTAAAGTTTCCCAAAACTTCTTTTGTTCTTCTAACATAATTTCTTTTTTAGGAACATTTTCTTTTTCTTTATAATGTTTAATTGTTTCATTATTCATCGCTACTTTCGTAGGGTCATAATAGTTTGCACTTGCGACGATAACTTTTTGTAATTTATCATATTCATTATTTACATTTACTTTCATTGTGCCTCCAACATTTAGATTTCTGTTAATAATTCAGGAAATTCTTGATAGCCACTTTCATTGTTCAAGTGTCCACCATTTGGTATTAGTTTTTGCTTGGTAGCAACAGTATCTGCGAAAGTTTTTTCTGCTTCATATTTTACATAAGGGTCATTATCTGTGTAATAGCAGATGATATCACTACAGTAATTTTTTACTTCATCTAAGTTATTTAGATACATCCCTTTGTTTACGGTATCATAGTCTTCATCGATTCCAAGATAATTATTAAAACCACAGACAAAAACTAGTTTTTTCACTTTTAATTTATTTTCTATTAAAAACTTACAAATAAACACTGGTGCAATCGAATGAGCAAATATCGTTGTGTCCTCTGTTAATATTTTAGCATCGACATAAGTTTTTAATAATCTAGACCAGTTTTCATAAGTTTGATACCCCCCCCCACATGGAAAATCTGGGGTATATACTTCTAAATTTTTCTTTTCTAGTTCTCCTCTTAAATATGGAATCCAGTTTGAGAATGGACTGGAAAAACTCCCATGAATGATTAAGTAATTTTGTTTCATTTGTTCACCTCATTTTATATTATTAGTTTAGTGGTATTATTTCTAAATCGTTTGGAACGATTACATTTCCACTAAAATTTGCTTTTGCTTCCTTGGTATACAGTTCTTTTCTTTTCTCTCCTAAATTTTCTTGAGTATGCCATAAAACTATATTTTTTATACCAAGATTTTCTGCCTTAATACAAGCTGACTTTACTGTATCGTGATTCTTTTCTCTTGGTTTAAATATACTATCTTCTGTTTCTAGACAAAATGCTTCATGTAATAAGTAATCTGCATTTTTTACATCATTATATAAATTCTCGTCTAATGGTTCATCTCCTAGAAAAGCTAATACTTTACCATTATTTAATCTGGTTTTAAATCCAAATTGTTTATCACTTTTACTAAAAATATCTAAGAATTCTATGTCGTAATTTAGAATTTTAATTTTTTCATTATTTTTTACGGTATGAATAAATATTCTTTTATCTAAAAATTGTTGTTGACTTTTACGCAAAAGTGTCTTGATTTGTGTTTTTAGGATTTCTGCTACTTCATCATGACAGTAAATATCTAGGTTTCCAGTATATGTTCCTCTTGCCATAGATAGATCTACATAACGATAAATCCAAAGCATTCCTAATAAATGATCTAAGTGTTTATGAGATATGAATACATTATGAATGTTATTGATATTGATATTTGCTAATTTTAATTGTTTTAATATTTGATTGCCTCCACCAGTATCTACTAACAAGTATTCTTGACTATCATTTTCTAAAATGAAACAGGTATTGAAATTATTTGTGACACTTGCAGTTCCTGTTCCTAGTACGATTATTTTTTCCATTTTCACTGCCTCTTTTCTAGGACTTTTGCAATTTCTATTTCTTCCATATCATCTGGTACGATTACATTTCCTTGAAAAACACTCTGTGCTTCTTCTTGATATAATCTTTTTCTATCTTCTCCGTGAGACTCTTCTGTGTGATACAGAATTAAATTTTTAACTTCTAGTTTGCTCATTGTCTTCGCAGCACTTAATGCGGTAGAATGGTTTTTCTCATAAGCGTGAAAGATATTTTCTTCTCTGTCTAAGCAAAAAGCCTCATGCATAACGTAATCAGCCCCTCGAACTCTATCATTAAGTAAAGGATTTAAGGTTTCATCGCCTAAAAAGATAAGACAATTTTCATTCAATCTACATTCAAATCCGAATTGTTTGGTTCCTTTCGCTAATATATCGAAAAATTCATAATTAATACCATTTATCGTATACTTGTCGCAATCATTTAATACTACAAAGTTAGCAATTTTATATATAGCATCCATTAATACAGTTGGTAATATCAAGTTAGATACTCCTTTAATTGCTTCATACACTACATCGTTACAATAAATATTAATTTTTTCTTTAATCTCCCCACGTTTTGCCATCCTACTCATTCTCTTAAACATCCATATAAGTCCCAAAATATGATCTGTGTGGCTATGGGAAATAAAGATATTTTTAATATCAGTTAATGATATATTAACTTCTTTAAGTCTTCGTACAATCTCTACACTTCCACCAGTATCAACTAAAAATACACCTTTTTTATTTTGAATGACAAAGCAAGTATTATACAAATCTAATGTTCCACCGTTTCCTGTACCTAACATTATTATTTTTGACATGACTTTTCATCTCCTTTTTTATATTTTATCATTAACTCATCTCAATTATATTTTTCTTTAATTTTTCTATATTTTGTTTTAGTGATAAGAGATAAGGAATATTACTTGTTAATTCTACTCCATCTAGTTTTGTTATATTGCTATCTAATGGTAATATTTTTTGATCATATAGCTTTTGATTTAGTAGTGTGTCTAAATCATCTATTTTATCTACTACATAGTTTTCAAAATAATATAGAGTCCAAACATTTTTTGACTTTGAATATTTCAGTTCAAAAATTGGTAATAATTCTTCTCCTATATGGGCTGCTTTTAAATTAAATGTTTTCTTATATTCTTCTATGAGCGTTTTTATTCTTACTGATTTTGTATTTTGGTTATCTATTTCATATATTTTATGATATACCTTTTGGTATTCTTCTAATAGTTCTCTATAAGTGATATTTTCTTTTGAAAATTTATAATTATCTATTGTAAATTTATGTTTTTGTTCATAAAAAGGATATAGTGTGTTCCAAGTATCTGGATTGGTATTATAAACTAGAATTCCTGATTTTTTATTTACTTTTATATTTGTATATAGATTCATGGCACTGTCTAGTCTAGTAGGTAGTATTTCTATGGGCACTTTTTCATCTAATATATTATTTGTGATAATCACTTTTATCACCTCTTTTATCATTAACTTTCATTTGTAATAAATTCTAAAATATCATTTTTTATGTCTTCTATATTATCATAGTAAATAATATTTTTTACTATTTTATTTCCTTTTACTAAACTAGAAATCTTACTACCTGTTTTAGCGATTACTAATACTGGAATATTTAGATTCGTTGCTTCTTGTAGTTCTAGACCTTGTCCTGTTGATATATTACTCATTTCGGCAATCATTAATTTTGTGTCTTGTAGTAAATTCATGGCTCTTTGATACTTTTCAAAATCATTTCCTTGAAATTTTATGGTATCTAGTGGACTTGAAACCGTGTGTTTTTTCATATCTATCCAACTTGTTATTGTTTGGTATATATCTGTCGAAGTGTTTTCTGTTGATAAGATGGCTCCTGTAATTAATATTCTGTTTTTAGTTTTTAATTGATAGGCTTTTAATACTTCTACTGCTTTTTCTCTATGTAATTCTTTTACGATTTCTATATTACTATTTCCGAATTTTGTTAACTCTTCCGTATTGATTATTATTTCTGGACTATAATAATCATTGCTATCTTGTATCGTTGCGGCAGAGGCAATTTTTGAAATACCTTCATATAATATTGCACCTAGGCACATCATACATGATTCACAAGAGGTATAAAGTGTTGCTCCTGTTAAGTCACCATATAGATTTTTATTTTGAGAAGCACTCTCTATCGCTTCTAATTCTGCATGATTAAACATGCTTTTTGCTATTAAGGTATTATCATCACTTCTTCCTATTATTTTCCCATCTTTTACAATAATTGCTCCGAAGGGATATGGTGCTTTTTTACTAATTTCTATGGCAATGTCTATATATTCTTCATCTGTCATTTTTTATCTCCTTATCAAGATAAGAAAAAAGTGTTTCTATTTCTTCTTCAAAAGTATCAATTAATAAATCTGGTTCTTTCTTTTTTACCATTTCTTTTAATTTATTATATGGAACAAAAAAGATTTCTGATATTTCTTCTTTTTGATAGACCATATCTGATATTTTTTCTTTGACTTTTAGAATGTATAAATCATCAAATTCATTATTTTTGTATGTTGGTGTATATTTGGCACTTCTTTTTATCGTTTTTATAAATTTTAAATTTTTTTCTTCTACTGCTAGATTTAGTTCTTCTTTTAATTCTCTTTTTACGCCATCAATCGAAGTATCTCCTGCAGATAAATGTCCTCCATTAAAAATACTTATTTTGTTAGGGTTACTGTCTTTTGTTTTTGATCTTCTTTGTAATAAAATTTCATTTTTATCATTGATTATCCAAACGTGTACTGCTTTGTGCCAATCTCCATCTTTATGTACTTCTTTTCTTAGCTTGGTTTTTCCAGTTTTCTTCCCATTTTCATCTAATATATCAAAATACTCTTCCACTATACATCCTCCTGACAATGTTAATTATTAATATTTTTTATACCAACTTCTGGTATCATTACATCCTTTGGGGTATCTATTATAAATTTAACTAATCTTGCCACTTCTTTTGTATCTAATCCATTTTCCATATTTTTCTTAATATTCATTTTATTGAACATATCGGTCTTTAACATTCCTGGCAAAATATCGGTTACTCTTATCCCATACTTTGCTACTTCATCTTGTAATGATTTTGAAAAACCAGTTACTCCCCATTTTGAAGCATTATATACAACTCGTTCTGCTTTATGATTGATTCCTGCTTGGGAATTTATATTTATAATAATTCCATCTTGGTTCTTTTTCATTATAGGAATTACTGCTTTCGTCATATAAATCATTCCCAATAGATTCACATCTATTACAGCATTAATTCTATCTGCATCATTTTCTTCTAGTTTTTCTTGAATCCATAGACCAGCATTATTAATTAAAATATCAATTTTACCAAATTCTTCTATGATTTCATTTGTGCATTTTTCTACTTGATGATAGTCGCTCACATCGCAGACCTTATAGTTACAGTTATTATCTTCTGCTACTTTTTGTAATTTTTCTTCTGTTGTTGCAAGAGCGATTACATTATTTTCCTTTGATAAGCTTTCTGTTAAAGTTTTTCCTAGTCCATCACTTGCTCCTGTGATTACTATTACTTTTTTCATATTATTTCTCCTTTACTTTATACCAAATTTGGACAATCCCCTCTTCTTCTTTTACTACTTTTTCTAATTGTAATTCTTTTTCTAGATAATTACCTTCAAATAGATTAATTCCTTTTGTTAGAAGATAAGGATTATAATTAATAATAATTCTATTTGCTAGATTATTTTCTAAAAATAAAGTATTGGTATGTGCTCCTCCAGATACAAATATTTTATTTAGATTTTTTTCCTTACATACTTTTTTAAATTCTTCTATAGAATCTACATATATTACATTTTTATAGTTGGATGTTTGTTTTGTCTTTGAAAAGATAATTACTGTGGTATCTTTTAAAGCATTTATATAGTCTTCTCCCCAGGATATGACATTTTTAAATGTTGTGTTTCCGTAAACTAGACAATCCTGTTCTTTTAAAAAATCTAGCATGATTTGATAATTTCTATCAGATAAGAAGTCTTCACTACCTTCTTCGGTTGCGATTAGTCCATTGATGGATGCTGCCATTTCTATTGTTACTTCCATATTATTCTACCTCTTCTTTTAACACTTCTACATATTGATTTTTTCCTTCATAGACAATTACAGAATATAGATTTTGTTGATCTTTTAATTCCTTAATGATATAGCTTGCTATATTTTCTACGGTTGCTTTTGTTTGAATCGCATCATCAATATAAGTTTTATCTAGTTTCTTTATTACTTCATCAATTTTGGGATTTATTTCATGGAAATCTATATTTCCTACCATATTATTTACTAATTTATCTACGAAATTTATTTCAATTCGAAATGTATGTCCATGAATATGTTTTCCGTGCGCTGAATTTATTTCTCTAATAATACAAAGTCTTGCCATTTTATTTTCCTTTCTATTTATTTTCTTATCATTCCGCCATGACATTTTAAGGTGTATATTTTTTTACCTTCTTTTTCTATCGTTTCTTCTCCTTCGAAGTTTGTTAAATCTCCAGTTACTTCAAATGTATATTTATAACCTTGATTTTCAAATTCTTTCGGTCCTCTTACTGGAATAGTATCATCTTCTCCTACTTGCATTAAGGCTGGTCTTAAAGCATTGTCCATGGCTTCTTCACTTAAAGATTCGTCTAGTGTTCGTCCATAATAGATCATTCCCCAGATTGGAGTATCTTCTTGTTGGTATACCACTTCTTGTCCTTGAAAATCTGTTCCACCAAAATAGGTATCGTGATAAGAGTATTTATCATTTTTATATTCATAGTCGCTAGAACCTCTTCTTGTGGATTTTACTTTTTCTACAGTTCCGTTTGCATAAGTTTCTTTTTTTGCTTCTATTAAGAAGTTTTGTAAATCTATTAGTTCTTGTTCTTTTAATAATCTATCTAAATCATATACTCCCGATGGAGTTTTTTCTTTCATCATTCTGGCTATCTCTAGTACATTTTCTGCTAGTTCTTTAAATCCAATAACTCTACAATGTAAGTCATCTATTTTCCAATCATTGATTAATTCATCATACTCTAGAAAAGATTTTATATTTACTTGTTTACCAGTTTCTTCTAATACTCTTTTCGCAACAACTTTGGCAGTTTCACTTGGTACTTTCTTTGTTTTATAGTGTGTTTCTATTAAATCGAATGATTCTTTTTCACTTTTCCTTGCGTATTCTACTACTTCATCAATGAATTTCTTTACATCAAATCTAAAGTTTCCACCTCGAAATACAGGAATGATATTTGATGCTTCTTCAAAACGTTTCATTTGTTCTTCGGTAAGTCCTGCGGTTCCTATTACAATAGGCTTTTTTACTTTTAAGGCAAAGTCTAAAACTTTATCAAAACTATCTTTATGAGAAAATTCTACAATAATATCAAAGTCTTCTTTTATCTTATCTAATTCATCATAATTATAATAATTTGTATTACTTCTAGATAATCCAGCAACGATTTCTACTGTATCACTATTTTTGGCGATTTCTATTGCCTCACGCCCTGTTCTTCCTGTAATTCCACTCCATAATATTTTTACTTTTTCCATATTTTCTCCTACCTTTTATTTTGTTGTTCATTTTATTCTTTTTCAATTACAATTTCTATATTTTTACTATCGTCTGTTGCTTTTTCTAAAGAATAATTTTCATATAACTGATATTTTAAATTATATTTTTTTAATATTTCTTCGATTTGATTTAGTTTATAAATTTGAAATTCATGCGTATCCTGATATGTTTTTCCATCGATGATATATGTAATTTCTGTATTTTCTTTGAAAGTTGTGTTATCAAATGTCCACTTCATAATTCTTTTACAATTGTCTATCGTTGTTTCTTTTTCTCCACTTTTTCTTCCATTATGTAAATCAATAATTAATATTCCATTTTCATTTAGATATTTATACCAATGAAGTATCGCTTTTTCTAATTCTTGTTCATTATTTAAATGATTAAAAACAGCGAACATAGAAATAATGGCATCATATTTTTTCTTTGGTTGAAAATCTAAAAGATTCCCTTGATATAGAGTTCCTTTTACTCTTGTTTTGGCCACTTCTAGCATTCCTTCATTTAAATCTAAACCTTCTACTTGATAATTTTTTTCTTCTAAGTAATGCATATGAAGTCCGGTACCACAACCTACATCTAATATGGTTTTTCTTTTATTTATTAAATTTTCTATAAAAGTTGATTCTTTATCATAGTTTTTCTTTTTATAAAACAAGTCATAATACTTTGCCATTTCTTGATATTCCATTTATTCCACCTTCTTTATATTTGTTTTATTAATTCACTTGTTCTCTCACTATACCCTTCTTTTTCATAAAACTTTTTCGCAATCTTATTATTTGTAAATACATTTAATAAGATTCCTTTACAACCTACCTCTTTAAAGTATTCTTCCATTTTTTGAAGCAATTGTTTTCCAACCTTATTATTTCTATATTCTTCTTTTACTATTAGCTCTGTTACTCTTCCTAGTTTAGGAGCCTTATAATCATAAGTAGAAATATCTTCATTATTGATAAGTCCGATAATTAACCCTACTACTTTTTTATCGATGGCTAGAAATATTTTACCTTGATAGGCATTTACTTCTTTTATTATTTTTTCAAAATATTTTTCTTTATAGTCTTTGGTAATGGTACTATATCTTTCCTTATCTACGGATATCATGTATTCTTGTAATTCTTCTAGAAGTTCTTTTACTTCTTCTTGATAGTTTTCTTCATATTCTATAATTTTCATATTTATCCTCATACTAACTTATTTCGTATCTTCCTCTATCCATTGAAAATATTCTGGTAATCCTTCTTTTATCTCTTCGGCATATATTTCTGGAACATCATAAGTATGTAGTTTTCTTATTTCTTTTTCTACTTCTTTATATAGTGTTTTTTTTGTTTTCATTTCTAATAAATATTCCTTGGATGATTCTAATTCATTGTTCCACCACCAGGTAGAGGTTATTTCTTTTTGTTGTACACTACATACTAATTTTTTCTCTAGAAGAGCTTTTGTTATTTCTTTGGCAATTTCTAAATTATCGATTGCTGTTTTTACATTATAGTATTCCATTTTAATTCCTCTTTTCTTGTTTTATTATAACAGAATTTTTATGAAAAAAACAGTCAGGGACTGTTGACTGTTAGTCGGTAAAATGGCCGAATTTTGCTTTTTCCTCATAGTTTACGTGATATAAGTCTAAGTCTTTGATGATATTTTTTGGAGTACATTCTTCGTATAGAGATGGTTCTACTTCTATATTTCCTTGATTGCTGTCGATATAGATGGCTAATGGGTGTGTTACTCCTATCGCATAACTTAGTTGGACTGTACACCATTCTAAGTTATATTTTTTTAGGTAACGCTTGGCTAGTTCTCTTGCTTTATAGGCAGCACTTCTATCTACTTTGGATGGATCTTTTCCACTGAAGGCACCTCCTCCAACTTTGGCGAATGATTGATAGCTATCTACTACTATTTTTCTACCTGTAAGACCAGCATCTCCTTCAAAACCTCCAATTAAAAATTTACCTGTTGGATTGATTAAAAACTCTTCTACTTCTATGTTGTAATCACTACAAATTTCACGGCATTTTTCTTTGATTTTATCATCTAGTTCTTTTCTATGTTGTTCATCATTTTGATATGAAATAGTAAAATATTTAATCTTTTGGAGTTTCCTATGTTCGTCATAATATCCTGTAATTTGAGCTTTTCCATCTGGATATAAATATGGACAAGTTTTTCTTTCTTTATCGTACCATTTACTTAATTTTTGTAAGATGACCATAGCCTTTGGTAGAAGTTCTTCGGTATCATTACAAGCATAACCAAACATCATCCCTTGGTCACCCGCTCCTCCTACTTCATCATTGGTTCCTAAAGCGATATCTCTACTTTGACGTCCTAGGTTATTTATAATTTCATATTTTTCGGTGTAACCAATATCTTTTAATACTCTATTTACTATATTTTCTATATCAACATTGGCAGTAGAGGTTACTTCTCCGGTAATAAATATTTTCCCTTTTCCTCCCATTACTTCAATAGCACATCTAGAATGTTCATCTTCTTTTAGGTAAGCATCTAATAGTGCATCACTAATTTGATCACAGACTTTGTCTGGGTGTCCACGAAAGACAATTTCATTTGAATATAATTTCATATTTTTTCTCCTTTCTTTATTATGAAACCAAAGAAAGAAAAAAACAGGTCGAAACCTGTTTTTCAGCTCCTTATCATACGGCTTTAGCACCTAATCTAATAGGTTGCTGTAGTATCACAGGGCCAGTCCCTCCACTACTCTTTATAAGGTTTCATATTTATAGTATAGCATATGTTTTTTGTTTTGTGTGGGTAATATGTTTCTATTTTTATGATTTTTATTCATTTACTTCTTTTAATAATTTATCTTTATATAGTTTTACTTGTTCTATAATGTGTCCAATGATACCTTCTCCAGCATATTTTGACATGTCAAAAAAATTTTCACTAGCATCTATCCAATATAGTTTGTTTACTTCTTCTACTACTTTTACTTCTTTCTTTAGTTTACCAATGTAGACTTGTAATTCATTATTACTCATTTGATAATTGCAAGTCATTAAATGGGTTAATACAATATCTTCTTTTGTAATACCTGACTCTTCTTCTAATTCACGGTAGGCACTTTCTAGACCGGTTTCATTTTCTTCTACTTTTCCACCGACTAAGTTATATAGACCCTTATATGGTTCTTTTTTCCTAAGACACATTAGTATTTTATCTTCTTTCTTGTTATAGACTGCAATTATATTCATTTTCATTATTATCACCTGAAGATATTATAGCATAATATTTAAATATGGTTGAAATTAATCCAGTGATAATACTTATTTGCTTTCTATTTTTTCTTGACTTGAATAGTATTTGATATATAATAAAAGCAAAAATGAAACGAGGAACTTTTATGGTGGAATATAAACCTTGGGCTGAAGAGATTTTAACACCGATTGTTGAAAAGTCAGATGAGAAACTTCCTATTTTAGATATTCAACTTGGTGGTGCTTGTAATCTTAGTTGTATCTATTGTGATACTCCTAAGTACGGTGCTCCATGTGATGTAGATTTGGAGTCTATCGAGAGATTAATAAAAGAAGGAAATATTGAATGGATTTATGTCTGTGGGCTTGGTGAACCTAGTGCTTCTAAAAATTTACCTCATTTATTACAATTGTTGAAGATGTGTAAAGAGAATGATGTTAAACTATCTATGTTTAGTAATATTCTTAATTTTAATCAAACTTTATTTGATTATGTAGAAGATGGAACTTTGCATGTATTATTTAAATTAGATACGTTTGATGTTGATAAAGCAAAACAACTTTATGGTGCTACTACAGAAAAAGCAAAAAAGATTTATGAAAATTTAAATATATTATCTGCAATTAATCCTGTTACTGATAACAAGTCTAGTTTAGGAGCTTCTATTGTTCCTACTTCTATTAATCAGGGCGAATTACAGCATTTGGTAGATTTCTGTATGGAAAATAATATTTTTCCTTTAATTGGTCAATTAGAAGATGCTGGTAAGGGTTCTAATGTTTTTCAACAATTAGAAGTTAAAGATGATAATTTATTACAACTAAAAAATTATATTAACAAAGAATATGGCGTAGACTATCAAATGCCTATTTGTCCAGCAACTATTTCTGCTGTACATATTACTAACAGAAATAAAGTAATTGTAGATGACGTTACTGGTCTTTCTTGTCCTTGGTTTTGGTTAGGAGAACCAAAACTAAAAGAGTTAGGAGATATTAGAGAAAAGTCCTATGATAAAATCGTACAAAGTATTTTAACATATCGTGAGGAAAAGTTTCCACAGGTGTTAGAGATAGAGAAAAATTTATCTTCTTATCCTTTTGGTGGTTGTGGTGGAGATGCAAAACAGTTATTAAAAACGTATACTAGTTTAAGGAGATAATATTATGGTGCAGAAAGATGATATTAATAAAAAAACTTATAATGCTATTGCTGATTTTTATGTAGAAGAAGCAGCTTTAGATCATGAAGATAAGTCTTATATTGATTTTTTTTTAGAAAATGTTTCTGGAAATAAAATATTAGATTTAGGATGCGGTCCTGGTATCTTATCCAAATATTTATCAGATTTAGGTTATGATGTTACTGGAGTTGATTTTGCAGAGCAAATGATTTCTCTTGCTAGAGGGATAGCTACTGATGCAAAATTCATTGTTTCTGATGTTGCTAGTTTAGAATTAGATGATAAATTCGATGGGATTGTACTTGCTCATTTTTTAATTCATTTTAGTAAAGAGGAAAATATTCAAATATTAAATAAATTACATACACTTATGAATCCAGATGCATCTTTATTTATTCAGTTTTCTGCTAATTTAACACCTGGTATTCAGGATGAACCTTTAGATGATACTGGCAAGTTAAAGATGTGGAGATATTCCTATGATGAAGATAGTATGTTAGAATTATTAGATAATTGTAACTACGATACTACTTTTTCAGAAACTAAAGGAAAACTTGTCACCATGATATCAAAAGCTAAAGTAAAAGAAAAATCACTAAACAACCGTTAGTGATTTTTTATTATCCTATTTTAGTCTACTATTTTTTACCTTTTTTCTTTTTTACTGCATAGTATATTCCATAACCTGCTCCACCTATTAATCCGACACTTAGTACTCCACTTATTACTTCTTCTGCTTTTGTTGATTTATCAACTGTTAATTCATATACTTTTTCTGTTCCATCTTCTGCTGTTACTGTAAATTTTACAATATTATCACCATATTTTAAGTTTTTGTCACCTGTGATTTCTACTTTAGCATTTTTATCTTCTAGTTCATATTTATAATCTAGTTTTTTTGTATTTGATGATACCATTACACTAGCTTTATCATTTACAAAATTTAGTTCTTCACCATTTACTTTAATTTTAATATTGGTATTATCACTTAACCTTTTAATTACTAAGACATAATCCTTTTTACTACCGTCTTCTGCTGTAACAGTTATATTAATATTATTTTCCCCAACTACTAGATATCCATCATCTACATCAGCAGAAGCATTTGAATCATTTGTTTCTACTGAAATTGTTACACTCGTTTTATTAGTTTCATATTGCATTTTGTCCGCTACCACTATCTCTTCTCCATCAATTTTAACGCTTTTTAAAGTATTATCGCTACTTTTTGGTGGTGCTGGTTGACTATAATTTGATGGTGATGTTGAACCATATGAACTGGTTGAATTGTAAGAATTAGAAGAACTTGAGTTATATCCGCCTCCATTGTGGCAATGATATTGTCCATCACTTAATCCCCACTTGGCACAATTAGTACGACAATAATGGCATCCGTTGGCATCTGTTCTGCCAGGATGTGCCTCTACTTTATTTGGTGTTATTAGTAAGAAGCATAATAAAACTACACATATTAACTTAAACTTCATAATTAATTACCTCCAAAACAAAACTATCTTACTTAAATAAATCTAAAAAACTAAATGTTGTTTTTTTATAAATTTTATTATAGATAGCCTTCCTTGGATTTGTTATTAATCCCATTCCTTTTTTGCCATACAATGGATTAATTGAGGATTTTATTTTTCGTTTTAGTTTTCCCGTTGTTCTTGCTTTGATACTTTTTGTTAAACTTGGCTTTCTCATTCCAAACTTCATTAAAACACTCCTTTACGTTTAGTTTAGAAAATACCAAATTTTTCCATTTCTACTACAGTACAAGTATATCACTAATTTTATATAAACACAAAATAAGTGATAGGATAAAAAACAATTCTTCGCAGGGAATGTTAACTCGCTTAAAAACCTTAGCAAAAAAATAAGGCTCTATCCTAAAATAGACCCTTTACAAAAATGAATTAACATTTTTCCTTGCATTGATATAGTTTATTCTTCTCATGAAAGCAATTTTTTACTTGTTTTATTCACCGATTTCATATTTGTATTTTATTTCAGATATTAATCCTTTTAATAGTATATTGTTACTTTTGATATCAAAATCTCTATAATCATACTTAATTTTTCTTTCATATCCTGCTGTAAAATTATAATTTGAATATCCTTTTTTATCAATATCATCAACAATCTCTTTTAATTCAAAATCACTTATATCATCAATCATACCTCTTCCAGCTCCGTCAATAATGTAAGGGTAGTGACGTCCTGCTCCTTTTTCTAAATTTCTACTTCCTAAATAAGTGATTTTAAATGTTGTTGTAGACCCGAAATCATATTTCATCTCTAACTTGTCTTGTTCTTTCAATTCTAGCTCGTTTAAACTTGTAGTTGTTGCGTTTAGTTTTGGAATACCACTGTAATCATCTTCTATACTAATCCAACTATCATAGATTTTATTTTTATATTCTATATCGTATAAATGATATGCAAGCGAATCAAATGCTGCTAAAATTGTATATGCTAGATCTGCTACTGTTTTTTTATCAGTTATTTCAATTTTTCTCCATATTTTATTTTCTAACCCTTCTATTCCAACCTTAAATGTTAATACTTTAGTCATTCTAACACCTCTACTTTAAATATATTTAACCATTTACTTCTCTTTGTTGTTTTTATTTTACTCTTATTTAATAATACTGTCAAAAATATTTTTTAACCTTGCATTTAATTATTAAGCCAACTAATTCTTTGTAAGGTGATTTTTAATGGTTCATTAAGATATGACTATAATAATCTAGACTGAATTTGAAATTTTTATTTTTAATTAACTCTCATTCCTTTTACTCTGTTTTCGTTTCATACGTTGTAGGGCGATGAGGGGCATCTTTTAAAATAATTAGATAAAAATCGATTCCTTGTGTTGTATATTAACTCTGTTTGAAGGAGATTGCAAGTTATTTGCCAAAATAAAACCTTATCTTTTTTTCATTATATAAATATAACTGTTGTAGTCTTTCATATCTGCTCATTTTATTAATCCTTTCATTATAGATTTTTACTTATAGTTTTTTAAAATTTTGATAGTGACATTTATTAACTTTTTATTAAGTCCGGATTCTCCTGATAACTGGAAATATATATGAGACCTCTTTTACTGCTTTAATTACTAGATTAATATTAATATCACTATCAATCAGTTTAATTAGCAGTAGAGAAACTTCACAAATTTTAATATTCCTAATCATTACTTTTAGTAATTCTATAGCATCTTTTCCATTTATAATCTTTGTGCTTATTCCAATATCAACTTTAACTTTCAATTTACAATAGTTAGAAACATAACAAAAGTTATTTTTTTCGTTTCTTATAATTATTCAAATTATATATTTTCCGTTTTAGCCTTTTTTCTTTGATACATTTAATAAAATTACTTTTTTCCTTTTTATCTAACCATAATATTTTATCTTTATTTCTATCTATAAAATCAGCTATTTCTTCGTTAGTACAAATTATTTCTGGAATATTTATAACATACTCATTTAATCCCTTTTTATCATTTATCTTATTAAATGCGTATTCTAACAAATTATAATCTTGTTTTGCATATGCCATAACATTTAAATATGATTCATCATACTTTTCATAAACTTTTTTTATCCTAAAATATGTCAATATATTTTCATCGTTGATTAAATACTCATCAAAACTCCCCTTACTATTTCCATATAATAGTTCATATTGATTAGTTATTTTCTTATTTTTAGAAATAGGTGCTTTTCCATCTTTTAACGTTTTAAATTTAACATATCCATAGTACATTTCTTTTTTTAGCATTAATTCTACCCATTTATCATTTATAGTTGTCATATAATCATCAGAGCACAAAAATTCTAGCATAGTGTCGCTAATGTTGGGTAGAATATTCACATAACCTGATAATTGCTTTTCATCTATTTTTTTATTATTAAATAATGAAATAACTTCCTTTTCTAAAGTTTCAAATGAATAATCAATATTTAAAGTAAATTCTATTATATCTTCTAATAATGTTAAATTTATGAACGAATGATTTTTTTCATAAAATTCTTTCTTACTGTCAACAGAAAATAAGCGAAGTATTTTTGATTTTTTTGAAAAGTAGTCAATTTGATTTGGTATTTCCAACAAAAAATCATATAGTTGATTATTATCTTTATCATTAAAGATTCTATCAATTGTTTCAACAATATAAACAATATTTTTTTCATCTATTAAAGATTTATTAACTAATAATGCCATATCTGAAAACTTAGTAATAAAATTCATTTCTTCTTTTGAAATTAAAGGAAAAAGTGAATCATACAAAGGAATTAATAATAATATATTATCAATAAATATCTTTATTAATTTTATTCTAATTTGAGGGATAATAGAAGTTTCAGTTTGCGCTCTAAAGTCGTCTTTTACAAGTTTAATGTACTCTGCTTTATATTCTTGGGTAAAATATTTAGATGAAATTATTTTTTTTAATCTTTCTTCTGTTTCATTAATATGCATAGGACTTATTTTTAACATTTCGGCCAGTATTTTCTTTTTATTTGACTCTTCAACATAATTAAACACCTCATTAAATATAGTTATTTTCTCGAAAATATTTTCTGGATATTGTAATTGCATTTTTTCGCGAGTCTCTATAGCTTTTACTAAACAAGATTCATCATTTTTTAAAACATTTTGAATTTTTTCTTCGTCTAAATTATAGTGCCTATCAAATAGATAACTGTTATAAATAGTATTTTCATAACTATCAAATACTTTATTTCCCTTAGCATAATTGTAACAATACATTTCACAATTATAATCCAAATATCCATTGCTAATTAAATCTGTTAAGTCTTTTTTTAAATCTTTATTGTTGTCTGTTATTTCGGAAGCACCATCTAAAGTACTATTTTTCAAAAAATATTCAATAATTTCTTTTAATTTAAAGGTGTATGAGTCATTATTTTTGTTCTCTTTAATTAATAATTCAAAATCACTATCATACATATTTTTTAAATAAGTTACTGCAATACATGATTTAACACTAACATTTGAAACACCAAATCTACTTTTTAAAGTTAGGAATAAATGAATTACTTCATTAAGTCTATGCTTTATTTTTCTGATATTAAGATTATCTCCTCTAGTTAGCCATAGCCAAATTCCATAATCTTTTTGGATATCAATTAAAAATTCTTTTTTAAACATTGATGTTTTCTCTATTAATAAATTCCTTGTTATAAGGTCAAAATCGTCATTTCTAATAGTTGGTAAATTCATAACACTAGTAAATGGCTTAAACTTTGTATCTATAAAATCAGCATCTGCAATTTCAACAAACTGCTCTTTTGTAATAGCAACAATAAATGTTAAATTCTGATAATCTCCATAATATGAATAAATTTCTTCTAAGAATTGTTTAATTCTTGAGGAATCTTTTAGTCTATCTAAATCTTCAACAACAATTACTGTTTTATCTTCAATAGTCAAGTCATCGAATATTTCTTTTAAATCGTTTTCATTTAATTTGCTATCTTCACAATTCTTACTGTAATTAAAAATCAGCTCATCGGTTAATATAATATAAAAGATAATTAATAGTCCTAATAACCCAGAAATGTTACAGAAATCTTTGATTGCCGGCACTAAAAATTCCCATGGAGTATCGCGAAGAAAATTAAAATACTTTAGTAAATGGTTGTTATATAGGAAAGTAAGTAAAAAGAAAAAAAATGCAATAAAAAATAAATATGCACTACTTTTTTTTGTTGTAGCTATTTTTAAACTTTTAAAATTAGGATTAAGTTTTTTTTGTATATATGCCCACTTTAATTTATTGTTCTTAAGTCTTTTTTTTGCTATTTGATATAGCATTCTTTTATGTTCTTCAAACTGAGTATTTTCACCATCAGGATCCAATAGATTAACTTTTATTAATTCTACTTTTGTTACTCTGTCGGATTTTTCGGTTTCTTCTTTTGGTTCTTTGGTGTGCTCTTTTGGTTTAGCTAGTTCCTTTTTTAGTAATTTGATTATAGTTGATTTACCAGAACCATTTTCCGAGATTAATCCAATAACCCTGGCATTATTCTCTATTCCCTCTTTTAACATGTTCACTTGTTCTTCAAAACCAATATAATCGTGTTCATAATCTTCTACTGGAAAGTCTTGATAATAAAAAGTATTCTTTTTCATAATTACCTCCTCAAAAAAAATAGAGCATATTCCATTATTAAAAGGAATTTCTCTATTATCTGTTGCTATTATAGCATTTTTTAGTGATTTTTTCTATAAAAGCAAGTTAATATTCATGATAAATTTCTAATAAAAAAGGAATAGCAAAACGTACTAATTTCCTATATTTCATTATCTTGATACTTTAATTCAGCTTGCTTTATTACTTTCTCTACCGCACCTTCTCTTTTTATCGGTGGGTAGTTATATTTAATTAACATCCTTCTAATATTAACCCTAATTCTTGCTCTAGCATCTTCTCTTTTAAATGCATCTAATGTTAAATTTTGATTTATAATTTCGACCAATTCCTTCGCAATCTTTACCAAAGTTTCATCTTTCATTAATTCTTTTATTTCTGGATCAAATCCTAAAGCATCAAAGAAAGCTTTCTCTTCTGGAGATAAATTATATTCATTTCCATTAGCAAGTTCTTCTTCTATTTCTTTCTTTAAATTAATAAATTCTTCAATAATTTTTTCAATATCTGCTAAATCTGTTCTTTCGTTATAAGCATCTACAATCTTGTTAAACTTTGTTGAAAATTTTTCTTGTAATGTTAAGTTTACTTTTCCTATATCCTTGATTGTTGTTTTAATTGCTCTTGATAATACTTCAGCAGCTACATTTTTATCTTTTAAATTTCTTAATTTAGAAAGCATATTATTACTTAATAATTCAAGACTGTTTCCTCTAGACAATTCCCCTAGATTGATTAATTCATCTTCTCTAATAGATTCTTCTAGCATTTGCCCTACTGTTTTGTTAATTTCAGATACATCTAATTTATGTTCATTAGATATTTTTGAAATGAATGATCTTACTGAAATAATAAATAATGACTTATCTTTATATGTTTGTTCAAGAATACCATTACATAAAGTATATAGATTTTTAACATTTAAACTTTCTGACATAAATCTTTTCTTTAATTCTTCTGAAGACAAAACTATGTTTGCCCCATCTTTAATTAGATTATATTTTTCTGTGTTATCTAGGTTATTAAAATTACTATAATCAAGATGATGTAACATATTATCTACTACTTCTAGTTTGTCTTTTAATGTATTTACAATTTCCTCATTATCTACAATTTGTCTTTGATCTCTTGTTGTATATGTTTTTAAAGCATCAAGTAGCCAAGCTTTTAATCCAATATAATCCACAATTAAACCAGCTGATTTTGATTTATACACTCTATTAACTCTAGCAATTGCTTGCATTAAGTTATGTGCTTTCATAGGTTTGTCAATATACATTACACCTAGTCTTGGAACATCGAATCCAGTAAGCCACATATCGACTACTATAGCAATTTTGAATTTTTCATTAGAATTATTTTTCTCGTTTTTAAATCTAATTTCTAATTCTTTTTTATCATTCTTAGTACCGATTAATTTTTGCATTTCTTCTGGGTCTTTATTACTTGGTGTGATAATCATTTTTACAACATCTATATAATCTGGTCTTAATCCAATGAACTTTTTATACATAGTATAAGCCGCTTTTCTAGAATATGCAACTACCATGGCATGATCTGCGTCCATATCTTTTCTTTCTTCATAATGATTAATTATGTCTTTTACAATTAATTCTAATCTATCTGGATCTTCTATAACTTGAGATATTTTTGCCATCATTTGCTTCGATTTATTAATTGCATATTCATCTGCTGTACCAGATTCTTCAATAAACTTATAATAGTTGTCTATTTCATCTAATATTTTTTGATTTAATCCAACTCTTGCCATTCTTGATTCATACATAATTGGTACTGTTGAACCATCCATAATAGCTTGTGTCATATCATATGTATCAATTACATCACCAAATATAGCAGATGTTGATTTATCTTTTGTTTCTACTGGTGTTCCAGTAAATCCAATATAAACAGCATTAGGTAATGCGTTGTGTAAATATTTAGCTGTTCCATATTTTTCTGTTGCCTCGTTTGTTTCATAGTCTATTTTCATTGTAGCTTCTAAACCATAATGACTTCTATGGCATTCATCTACTAAAACTAAAATGTCATCTCTATCTGAAAACAAACCAGTTTCTTCTTCAAACTTTTGAAGTGTGGTAAAAAATATTCCTCCTGATAATCTGTCTTTTAGCATATCGTCTAATGCTTGTCTTGATTCTGCTCTTTGTGGTTTTTGTTTAAGATAATATTCACATTTAGTAAATGTTTCATATAATTGATTATCCAAATCATTTCTATCTGTTACTACTACTATTGTAGGATTATTTAAAAGTTTAATCATATTACCAGAATAAAACACCATGCTAAATGATTTGCCAGAACCTTGCGTATGCCATAAAATTCCTGCTTTACCTGTTTTAACACCTTTGGTTACTGTTGATTTAATCGCTTTCTTTACTCCAAAATACTGATGATATTGTGCTAATATTTTCTTATCATCACTAAAAAGAATAAAATTTTGAATAATATCTAATAGCCTATCTTTTCTAAACATTCCATTGAACAAAGTTTCATGAGTTGGCATATTTTCATGTATTTCATCATTTTCTTCTACTTTTTTCCAATCACTAAATCTAGAATAAGGACTAGTAATTGTTCCAGCTTTAGCTGTTACTCCATCACTAATAACTAAGAATTGATTGTATTTAAATAGCGTAGGTATAGATACGTTTTTATAGCCCATTAATTGATTATAAGCATCTTCTAACTTTACATCTTCATTGGTTGCTGTTTTAAGTTCTATTACAACTAGTGGAATACCATTTATAAATATAATGATATCTGGTCTTTTAGAATCTCTATCAATGATAGAAAATTGATTAACTGCTTGAAAGTGATTGTTATTAATATTTTGGAAGTCAATTAGTTTGACATTTTTATATTGATACCCAGTAGATGTTTTTACTTCTACAGGAATTCCTTCTAATAAATATCTAGTAAAAGTTTTATTATCTTCTACTGGATTTCCATGTGATAAGTTTTTAATAGTTTTTATAGCATCATTTATTTGAGCATCACTAAAGTTTCTATTTATATTACTGATATCATCAAATAGATTATTATCCATAAATACACTATGAAAATCTCTATCAATATTATATCCATTTAATCTTTCATATCCTAAATTTTCAAAAATATTTAATGTCATATCTTCTAATTGTTCTTCTGTAAACATCTGAACCACATCCTTTAAACTGCAATTAAATTATTTTCTGCATCTCTAATTAATATCATATTTTCTACACTTATTTTTGAATCATTAATATTTTTAATAAAATTTTCGTATTCTACAATACCTACATATCTTGAATCTTTTCTTCCAACAGTACATGCTAGACACAATTGATTATTTTTGCATAAAAGTATTTTTACAACGCCTCTATGTTTTTCATTATTATAAATAGAATTAGAGGCTAATGAAAAAATACACATTGTAATTTCATCAATGTTTCTTTCTGTTAATTTCAATTTTAAATTACGACTTAAAATTTTCCATTCTTTAATCCACTCTTCTTTATCAATGCTACAAAAACCAGAAATTACACCTCCTTTATTGATATAGTATCTTTTTTCAATCATCTGCGTAATGTTATCCATAATAATTCCACGATTTCTTTCACGATGAGCGACTAAATCACAAAATTCTATTATATATTTATATAAATACCTGTTATTCTTAATATTTTTTCTAATTAATATAAGAAAGCCATACATATCTGTTTCTTCAAATGAATTGTTTTTAAACTTTTCTTTAAATGTCTCTAATAATTTTTTTTCTTTATTATCCATAATATCTCCTCATATTGCAAATCACAATTTGTATGATTAAATTTCTATATTATCTAAATTTATTTCTCCATTCATTAATTTTTGGAGTAGTGCATCTCTTAATTGAGATAATTTTTTGTTTTCCTTTTGGTTTTCTCCTATCATTTTAAACAACGGTGCAACTAAATTGTTATATTTTTCAACTTCATTGATATTTAATTCACATATGCTCATTTCAGCAATATGTTGTGGGTAAATATGTGGTTGTGCCGATCCAGTTTGGGCATCAAATATTTCATCTTGTCTAGTTTTTAAAACTATATACCAAAAATAAACATTTTTAGTAATAGAATCATCAATATATGAACAATCAGAAGCCCAAACAGGTATACTCCATAAATTAATATATCCGGCATTAGCTCCAGATGCAGAAATAGTAATCACTGGTGATTTAGTATTAAATTGATTATGATAAGCTGATGGCTCAATTCCACCTGCAACTATTGGTGTATCACCATCAATAGCATCTCTAGTTAATAAATTTTTACCTCGTTTAGGAACTATGTAATCTCCAATTGTCTTTTTATCTTGGTTAATCCCTTTAAATTTATCTTTGTATAAAGCTACTGCTTCTTCATACAAATTATTATTTTATTTATTAACTTTGTTATATAACACAAATTATTATTTATCTCATTATTTAATTTGATTTTTTTATCTATATTAGATAATATTTTTGATATTTTCCTTTGAATTTTCAATTCAGGTAATTTAATCTTTATTTTGTTCATATTTTCCTGATTCAATTTTGGTTGTGTTGAACCAGTAATATATTCACCTAAATCTAATTTTAATAAATAATAATACAAATATTCTAAATCAACATTTTTCTTCACTTTAAAAATATGTGCATGATTATTTAACCAAAACTTTCCTTCAACAATTTTAACCAAATCTTTTTTTCTCGATTTTAAATTTTCACCATCTTCTGCTAGAAGAATATATTTTCCATCAAAAATATAATCATCTATTGAATCTATTATTTCTTGAGCACCATAATATGGATATATTCCTTTTCTTTTACTTCTATCCATTGTTGATAATGGTTTTCTCTTTTTATCTTCTAAAACAATAACATCCCCTAGTTGTAAATTTTTGAATTCCATATTATTAGCCTCCTTTTGCAAATCACAATTTGTATGATTAAATTTCTATATTATCTAAATCTATTTCTCCATTCGTTAATTTTGGTAGTAATGTATCTCTTAATTCCAATAACTTTATATTCACTTTTTCATTATTTCTTATTATTTTAAACATTGATGATGTCAAATCATTAAACTTATTTAATTGTTTTTCATTAGGAATACCAATTTTTATTGATTTAACTATTTTCGAGTTAATTGCTGTAGCAATCGAGGAAGTGCTCCCTAAATCTGAATAATTGAAATATGTTAAAGTGCAGTATAAATAATTATTTAAATTTTTATCAAATAAATCAAAATGTGCAATAGCTTCATTAGTTGTCATATCTTCTGTGGTAAATCCCGTCCTACCAATTGTTAATTTAAAGCTTAATATAACAGTATTTTTTGGAATGATTTTTACATTATATTTGGCAATTGCATCTTGAGTTAATCTTTCTGAAGTATCAAATATAAACATACCAGCCTTTCCAAGATCGCTTATCGAAATCCATTTGATATCTTTTTCGTCTGTAGTGAAACATTCCGATTCACTTCTAGGTGGTGTCTTGCCAATAGTTACATTTGATATTTCGCTTAATCTTTTATAGCTATCATATTCAGTAAACATTTCATTATAAATGCATTTAATTTGTTCTGACAAATTATTATTTATCTCACTATTTATTTTTATTTTGTCATCTATATTCTTTAATATCTTTCCAACTTTTCTTTGTGTTTCATAATCACAAATATTTATTTCTATATTATTTAAAATTTCTTGTGTCATTAGAGGTTGTCCTGACCCAACATGACGACTATTTAAATTTAATCTTTTTAATAAATAATAGCAATAATAAAAATCATTACCCTCATTTACTTTTCCAACTATCGCATTATCAGAAACCCAACATTGTCCATAATGGCTATATACACAACCACAATATGCACCAACACGACCAATAATCAAACTTTCTCCATTCTGATTGCTTTGATCTGTATACCCTAAAATTCCATTTCCACCATAAATTGGTATAGAGCCTTTAGAAGATGGTTTTTTCTTTCCATTTTTAAATTCAATTATTTCTTTTAACAACATTTTATTCACCAGCCTCTTCATAATTTATAATAAAATATGAATTCATATTTTTTCTTCTTTCTCACAAATCACGATCTATGCAATATATCTTCTGTGAGATATTTTTACATTACTTTGGTTGACCATTGCATAGTGCATTGTTGTTTCTATTTTTACATGTCCCAGTAGTTTTTGAACTTGTTCTACTGGCATTCCTTTATCTATTGCCATTGTTGCTAGAGTTCTTCTAAATTTATGCGGATGGACTTTATTGATGTTTGTATTAACTCCTAGATTTCTTACAATTAGTTCTATTCCTGAGATTGATAATCTTTGATGTGGTTCTCTTAATGATACAAATAGTGCATCATTATTATCGCTTCTTTTAGAAATGTACTCTTTTAAATGCAATTTTGTTTTTGCATCAAAATATACTTCTCGTTCTTTATTACCTTTTCCTAATACAATGCATGATCTATCTTCAAAATTTAGATTACTTATGTTTAGATTTACAAGTTCTCCTACTCTCATACCTGTAGAGATTAATAGTTCTATTAGTGATAAATCTCTTATATTTTCACATTCATCTCGTAATTTTTCTAGATTTTCATCTGTTAAAACTTCTTTTACTGTTGTTGGTGTTTTAATTCTATGAATTCTTCTAATTGGACTTTTAATTATATAGTCTTCATCTTCTAACCAAGAGAAGAACGATGATAGTACTCTTCTAATATTATCGATTGTTGTCGATCCGCAGGTACTTATTTCTTTATAATTTGATAAATAACTTCTTATTTCTTCTGTTGTTATTTTCTTAATACTTTTATCAAAACTATCATTAAATTTATCAATGATTTCTTTATAGTATTTAATTGTTCTATCTGAACACCCCTCTATTTGTTTAGATGAGATAAACGATTCAATCATTGATGTATTTTCATTTAATTCTTCTTGATGTTTCAAGTCATCTGTTTTCATAATAAAGTCTAATTTTTCAAAATTTATTATTAAACTTTCTTTTAATTTGTTTAGTTGATAATCCGTTAGACTATCTTCCATGTCTTTTGTAATATTTAATATTACATCCATTTTCATAATATTTCCCCCTTAAAATTGGGGTATATTATACTACAATTTGGCTATATCTCATAACCAATAGCTTTTAAGTTCTTTTTTATTTCTTCTTCCAACTTATGAGATTCTTCAAATTGCCTTGATAATTCTGATGTAATATTTTTCATTTTTTCTTCAAATGGAATACCATCATCTTCTGCCTCTTCTACTCCTACATATCTTCCTGGAGTTAGAACATAATCATTAGATTTAATTTCTTCTGTTGTTGCTGAATAACAAAATCCTTTTACATTTTCGTAGTTTTCATCATTTTGATAATTATGATATGTGTTTGCAACCTTTTTAATATCATCTTCAGATAATTCTCTTAATCGTCTAGTTACCATTGTTCCAAGATTAGTTGCATTTATAAATAATGTTTTGGCTTTTTGTTTTTTATTTCTATTTATAATCCAAATCGAGCAAGGAACGGTGACCGTATAAAATAAATTAGTAGGCATCGCTATAATACAATCAACTAAATCATTTTCAATTATTTTTTTTCGTATTTCTCCTTCCTGACCACTAACAGCTAATGAACCATTTGCAAGGATACAAGCCATTTTACCATTTTGGGATAGCTTTGAAATCATATGTTGTAACCAAGCATAATTGGCATTGTTTTTAGGCGGAAGACCATATTTCCATCTTGGATCATCTTCTACTTTATCTCTATCCCATTCAAGATTAAATGGTGGATTGGCTAAAATAAAGTCTGCTTTTAAGTCTTTATGAAGATCTTCTGTGAATGTATCAGCTGCATACTTTCCTAAATCGCCATACATAGATCGTATTGCTAAATTCATTTTAGCAAGCCTCCAAGTTGTCGGATTTTTTTCTTGGCCAAATATACCAATGTTATATGGATTTCCCTGATGATCATTTACGAACTTCATTGATTGAACAAACATACCACCCGAGCCACATGCTGGGTCATATACTTTCCCTTGAAAAGGTTCTATACATTCAACCATTGTTCTAACTAAACATGCTGGTGTATAAAATTCTCCACCTTTTTGCAATTCGTTTTTAGCAAATTGTCCTAGGAAATATTCATATATTCTACCAAGCAAATCTTTTTCTTTTGCCTCTTTTGTACCAACTTTAATATTAGTAAATAAATCAATTAGTTCTCCTAAATTAACATTTCTCATTGTTGGAGAATTATAATCTTTGGGCAAAACATTTTTTAACGATGTATTTTCTTTTTCTATTGCTGTTAAAGCATCATCGATTATTTCACCTATATTGGTATCTTTGGAATGTTCTACTAAATATTCCCATCTTGCTTTTTTAGGAACGTAGAAAATATTTTCTGCAATATAGCAATCTCTTTCTTCTTCTAGTCCTTCTCCTTCTTCTAATAACTCTTTATATTTATCCTCAAAAGAATCCGATATATATTTTAAAAATATTAATCCTAATACGATAAATTTATAATTTGCGACTGAAACAGCTCCTCGCATTTTATCGGCTGCCGACCATAATTTGTTTTCTAATTTTTTTAATTCTGATTCTGTCATTTACTACCACTACCCTTCGCTTTCATTATATCATGAATACCTTCTTTTTAGTTATAAACTTTAATACCTCTGATTTTATGGCCTAATAGTTTAATAAATTTCTGATTTTTCTGATAACAATATTATTAATACTTTGTATAAAAAGAAGATACTTTTAAGTATCTCCTATATTAGTACGTTTCACTTTGGTCTATAGCATCTTCTATTAACTGCTCAATATTTTCCTGTATATCACTATAAACATTACTACTAGTAGTAAATGATGAATCAAATGTCTTCACATATTTAGATAGTTTATCTCCGTTATTTGCATACACATAGTCAAAGGGATTTTCTCCTTTTGTTGTTTGATTACCGTTACTGTCTTTTAATTTATGAATATAAATCCCGACGATTCCTTTATTCATTTCATATGCTTGTTCGATTTCATAATTTATCCATTTTCTATTTGCTGTTGAGTTACCTATCAACACAACAATACACGATCTCTTTTCTAACTGAGATTTAATCCACTCTTTTATTTTATCATCTGTTTTTTCTTTTACTTCTTCCCAATCATTATCTGAAAATGTTGAGTCGTCGGAAACTTTTCCCATATTTCTAACTTGACTAGCTCTCCAATTATCCTTGTTGTATTCAAAGCTGAAAAAAACTTGTCTTTTTGCCATTATTATTACCTCCTTATGCAAAAATATAAATCAAAACCGTAGTAACAATGCAAGTCCCATAAAATAATATTTCAGTTGCTGACAGAAAGCAATTCATAAAACTTACTTCTTTACTGGTAGAAATAGAAATTTTAATATTATTGGGATTCATATTGAAATTTGTTTTTTCGTTTTTCTGTTGTCTAATATCATCATATAGTTTCCTATACTTTCTCTCAAGTTGTAAATAATAAGAATCTAAGCCCCAAAATACTATTAGGGGTATATTAGTAAATAATATACACCTAATATCATTATTACTTTCTCCAGTGAATGTAAATATTGCTACTATTACCAAAACAGCCCAACCTTTTAGTAAAAATGAATTATTACCCATTCTATTGATTACATTTTGTATCATCTCTAAATGTTCATGTTTCATATTTCGTTTTATCCCCCAATACAAGTACTTGTAATTTCATTTTATCTCTTATTCTGATACATTTCTATACATAATTCGACGTAAAATATTATTTTTATTTCACAAAAGTCGTCATTTTGACTCATTGAACAATTCGTCTATTTCTCCGCGTGTTCTATATTCAAATAGCCTTTTTAGCACCTCATTTTTTTCTTCTAATTTAATATGACTATTTTCAAAGTATCTTTTTGCAATTTTGCAAAACTCTTCACTATTTAAACATACAGGGTTAAATAAATTATCCATACTTACCCCTAAATAATTAGCTACTATTATGGCATCTGTAATGCTCATATCTCTTCTACTCGTTTCCCAACTAGATACTTTAGAACGGCTAATATTTAAATCTTCAGCCATCTTTTCTTGCGTTACATTTTTATATACTCTATACACTTTCAACCGTAAAGATATATCCGTGTTCATAATATCATCCCACTCTTTACGTCATCCATATTGGATTTTAAAAGAAAAAAAGATCTGGTAAAATTTGATTTTCTTACTCTAAACATCATTAAACACTCCTTTTTTGTTTAGTTTAAAGAAATACCAATTTTTTCCATTTCTACTACAAAATTATTATACCATTAACTCTATTAAAAAACAAAAAAAGCTAGAGATAAATTCTAGCTTATATTTTTAAATGGGGCGTCGTAAGGGAATCGAACCCTTGCATACTGGTGCCACAAACCAGCGTGTTAACCACTTCACCAACGACGCCATTTCAAAGTTACATTCCTATTCTATCAATCTTTTTAAGTTTTGACAAGTACTTTTTGTACATTTGTCATTTTTTTCTGGGCTTTTGTCTTATACTGTTTTATTTTATTAGAATACATTAAAACGAAAGGAGATATTATGTTTAACCAGAATTATGTTTATCCATTTTTAAATAATTATGTACCAGCTAGTACTGATATGAATTTTGTTAATCAACAAGATCTATATCGAAATACAACTATGCCATCTTTGTTTACACCTGCTCAAGGTCTAGATTATGGAAATTTATTTTCTAATCTTTATCAACCTTATAAGAATTATAAGCCTGCTAATGTTCCTGCTAATAATGAAAGGGAGTCTTTGATTCGTGAACTTGCTAGAATGGGTTTTGCTGCTCATGAGTTAAATTTATATTTAGATTTACATCCTGAAGATACTACTATGATTACTTTATTTAATGATTATCGTGAAAAATATAATCAATTAGTAAAGCAATATGATGAGAAATTTGGGCCACTTTTAATTTCTAGCAATACTTTAAATCAAACTCCATTTTTATGGGAAAGAGATATATGGCCATGGGAGGTAAAACCTAATGTTTAGATATTCGAAAAGATTACAGTATCCTATTAATATAAAAAGAAAAGATCTAGCTATGGCTAAATATTTAGTTACTCAATATGGCGGTTCTAATGGAGAGCTAGCAGCTGCTCTTCGTTATCTAAATCAAAGATATACAATGCCTGATAATCGTGGGAAAGCTTTACTTACAGATATTGGAACAGAAGAACTTGGTCATGTTGAAATGCTTGCGACTATGATTTATCAATTAACCAAAGATGCAACCCCTGAAGAGATGAAGCAAGCAGGTCTTGGTAGTAATTTTGCAGAACATGGTAATGCATTATATCCAACGGATGCGAATGGTGTTCCTTTTACCGTTGCTTACTTTGCATCTACAGGAGACCCTTTAGCTGATCTTTCAGAAGATATGGCTGCTGAACAAAAAGCTCGTGCTGTTTATGAAAACTTAATTGATTTAACAAATGATCCAGATGTTATTGGTCCTCTACTTTGGTTACGACAAAGAGAAATTGTTCATTATGCTAGATTTAAAGAATTGTTTGAAATTTATGAAAAAGAATTAAAAAAGAAATAGAAATTAACTCTATTTCTTTTTTGGTATTTCATAAATTTTCTTTTCTGTACAAATTCTATCTAGTTCCTCTTTTGCATTTTCAATGCCTACTTGTGTATCAAAGTCTAAAGCTAATTCTATATTATAGTCTCCTTGTTTGTTTATTTCTTTCATTCTCTCTATCATTCCTACTAGAACTCCATATTGATAATCATTTATTTCCCATGGTAACCAGACCGGAGAGCATTCTCTATGGCTTAGTTGAATTACAACATTTCCTTTTTCCATTGCCCCAAATTGCCATATAGGAGAATCCCACATTTTTTTATTTTCGTTGTATAACATATTATATACTCTTAAAGTTGCTCTTCCATGATCTATCCAAGATAATACGTTAATGGTTTCTTCTGGTGTAATAACACATACAGCTCTATCTTTTTGCTCTTGATAAAAGCTTTCTAAAGAAAAATTCTTATTTTCATATTCTATTTCTTGTCTTATTAACTCACTTTGCTCTATAGCGATGGCTTCTATAGGATAGCGAATTCCTGGCTCCCCTTCAATATAGATAATATCTTTTGGCAGTCTTAGTTTAGACATATCTATAGAAGAATAAAATAAAGTTACAGGTGTTGCGCGTTTTGGTTCTATTTCAATCCAATTATCTTTTGTAAAAGTTACTTTATTTATATTATCTTCATCTGCAATCATTGTTTGTATTGCTTGTTCTTGTTCTATTTGTGTTAAGGCTTTTGTTTTTATATATATTCTTTTATCACTCATATTCCTACCTACTATATTTTTACTTATTACCATTTATTATTTTACCATCGATATTACATATATAACAATCAGGTAATTTTTCTTTTATATGTTTTAGAGAGTCTTTATCTTGTTCTAGTTTTCTTCCTACTAATACTCCTTCTATTAAAGTGGCTGGTAGCCCAAACATAATAGCAGATTCTCTATCTGTTGTCTGTGCGGTTCTATTCACTCTTTCTTTTAAAAAGTTCTCGTAATATCTATAATCTAAAAACTCTTTTAATTCTTTTTCCACTAGTTCTATATTCCAAACATCTTTTTTTATCATTTCTTTTGCATAATCACTTTCCATATTTAAAATGAAAGCTATTTGTCTTTTGTTAGAAACTAAGCTTGGCATAAATCTAATTTCTTTAGTTTGATCTCCCCAGTACATCCAAATATTTTCATCATTGTTTATCTTTTCTGTTTCTTCATCAAATTTATGATATGGTATTAATTTTGTAACTTCTTTTGACCCGGGTCCTCTACCAATTGTATAAGTTATAGTAAAGCCACTATAATCCTTTATATAGTCCTGTAATAGACAATCTTTTTGTATTACCCACATTCCGATACTATGTCTAATTTTATTGTGAATATTTTCTTCTGTAAAATCATTACTAATAAAACCATTTTCTACTATCCAATCAAAATTATCTAGCAATCCTGGTATCCCATGCATATAAGTTCCTTTTTTTAGTTTTACTTCTTCTCCTACCTGGTATTTATTTTTCTCTATTTTTTCATTTTTATAAAATAGCTCAATATTATTTAATACTAATTCTAAGGCTTTTCCTTGAAAAGTTTTTTTCACATATTCTATGTATTTTTCTTTGTTCATGTTATCACCTCAATAAATAAAAAGACTCTCTAAGTAGAGAGTCCAATCATACTATCGCCTTTTATACAGCTAAAAGAAGTGTGATTTCTCCACTGTTTGTTTTATCTTGAACCATTGATTTTATTTCCTTTATCATGATTATCACACTCTTTTCTTTTGTCATTATTATACTTTGTTTTTTTCTGTTGTCAATTATTCTACTGTTACACTTTTCGCAAGATTTTTTGGTTTATCGATATCACAGCCTCTTAATTTTGCTGTTTCATAAGCAATTAGTTGTAGAGTTGGTACAATTAAGATTGGTTGGAAATATGGGCTTATTTTTGGTACTACTATTTGTAGTTTTTGATTATCCCATGATTCATTACTAATAATAATTGTTTTAGCTCCTCGAGATTTTACTTCTTCAATATTAGATACTGTTTTATCTTTTATTTCTTCCTCTGTTATAATCGCAAATACTGGCATACCTTCTTCAATTAGTGAGATTGTACCATGTTTTAATTCTCCTGCTTGATAAGCTTCACTATGAATGTAAGATACTTCTTTTAGTTTTAGACTTCCTTCCATGGATGTTGCATAGTCGATTTTTCTACCGATAAAGAAGATATCTTCTGATGTATAGATTTCTTTGGCGATTTTTTTATATTCATCTCTTCTATCTAGTACTTCTTTAATTAATCTTGGTAATTTTTCTGCTTCTTCTAATACTTTGTGTTCTTCTTTTACTAAACCTTTTGTTAGAGCTGTTTTATAAGCAAGTAAAGCCATGATACCCACTTGTAAGATATAAGCTTTTGTTGTTGCGACTGCAATCTCTGGTCCTGCTTCAATAAATATTTGATTATCACTTTCTCTAGCAATCGTTGATGTTTTTACATTAACAATTGCTAGTGTTTCTACTTTGTTTTCTTTTGCTTTTCTCATGGCAGCTATTGTATCTGCAGTTTCTCCTGATTGAGAAATTAAAATTACTAAAGTCTTTCTATCATAAATAATATTTTTATAACGATATTCACTAGCAACATCTATTTCTACTTTCGTATTAGCATACTCTTCTAATAAAGCTTTTCCAATCATTCCTGCATACATTGCAGATCCACAGGCTACAACATGAATTTCTTCATAGTCTGTTAAATCTGGTAATTTATCTAAGTTTTCTAAATATGGTTTGAATGTTTTTTCAAGTACTACTGGCTCTTCCATAATTTCTTTTAACATGTAATGATCATAACCACACTTATCTTTCGCATCACGTTCCATATTTGTTGTTTGTACTTCTTTTTCTACTGTTTTTCCATCCTTTGTTATTGTTACTTTATTTTTTGTAATATGAGCGATTTCTCTTTCTTCTAACAATAAATATTTATTTGTATAGTCAATAATTGCCGCTATATCACTAGCAATAAAATTTTCCTCTTTACCAAGTCCTACAATTAATGGTGAATCTTTTCTTACAGCATATAAATCATCACTACCTTGGAAAAGTATTCCTAAAGCATAAGAACCTTTTACTTCATCTAAAGCTTTATTAATTGCTTCTACTGGATTATTTTCATAATATTTATTGATTAGAGCTGTTATTACTTCTGTATCTGTTTCACTATTAAAAGTTACTCCTTCTTTTTTTAATTTTTCTCTTAGTTCTTCGGCATTTTCAATAATACCGTTATGTACTAAAGTAACATTTCCTACTGTATGAGGATGAGCATTTTTTTCACTTGGTTTTCCATGGGTTGCCCATCTAGTATGAGCAATTCCTAAATGACTTGGTATTAATTCTTGATTTTTTAATTTTTCTTCTAAATTTACTATTTTTCCGACACTTTTAATGACCTCTATTTGGTCTTTTTCTTTTAAGGCAATTCCTGCCGAGTCATATCCTCTATATTCAAGACATTTTAATCCATTTATTAATGTTTCTATTGGACTTTTGGTACCAATATATCCTATAATTCCACACATAATTTATTTTCCTCCATGCTAAAAAAATATGTGATGATATATATATTGTTGTAATGTTGATTTTACTTTTTGCTATATATCTAACGAAGCACTTTTCCCCGCAGTAGCATCCGCCGAATCTTTCGATCACTACTGTCCTCGTCAACTATAAAAGTCCAGGCGCTTAAATGAATTTGTCTCCTTCCTAGTATTCATTCTATCCTCATTATAGCAAAATTATACTTCTTCTGCAAATTACAAAAAAAGATACCTATTCTCCTAAGGTATCTAAGTTTGCATAAATATTTCTAGTACTTTGGCAGGCATTTATTTCATCTTTAAATATTTTATCAAATTCAGGTAATGCTTTATCGATTACATCTTGATATATATTTTTACTTGTTTCAATTGCTTTTCTAAAATCTAGTACATTTACTTCTGTTCTGTTATCGAATAAGGCATTAGAAAATGCTTGTTGTACCATAGTTAGAGAAACATCTGGGTAACGTGATCCAATTTCATAAATTCTTTTGTATTCACTAGTAATATCTGTAATAAACTCCATCATTTTTCTTTGAATGAATGGTGAGTATAACATCTTTGCTCCTGTTCTTTTTTCAATCTTTGGAAGTGTTCCAATTAATATTTGGATATTTTCTTCTCTTGTTGGTTCTGCTACTTCTACTTTTTGGAAACGTCTAACAAAGGCTTTATCACGTAAGATATATCTTTCATACTCTTCTGTAGTTGTTGCACCTATTACTTTAATATCACCACGGTCTAGTGCTGGCTTAAACATATTAGCGAAGTCTAGGGCTTCTCCTTTTGTTCCCATTAAAGTATGAATTTCGTCAATAAATAAAATTAGTTTGGATTTCGTTTTAATTTCATCAATTAGTGTTTGGATTTTTGCTTCTCCTGTTACTGGGTCTACACCAAGTAATGCTGAAGTATTTACTTTTATTACTTGATATCCTTTTAAAACATCTGGTACTAATCCTTTTTGGATTCGATAAGCTAATCCTTCTACTGTTGCAGTTTTACCTACACCAGGTTTACCAACCAATACAGCTGATTTATCTGGGGTTAACAAGATTAAAATTAATTGTTTTATTTGTTCATCACGACCAATAGCAGGATTTGTTATATAATCTTTATTTTGAAAATTTTCTCCATAATTCTCTAAAATACTTATACGTTTCTTTTTTATATCAAAAGGTTCATTATTCATCAAGTTCTCATTCATTTTGCATCCTCCTTCTTTCCAGTATTATTATAGCATAGTTTCTTTTTCTTGTTTATTCTTTTTCTTCTACTTTATGTTCTATTAAATTCCAATCTTTATCAAACTCAAAATGAGCTTTTATCTTTTTTCCTTCTAATACATAAGGTAACCAAAAAGAATCATCTGGAAACATATCATTCCATGGAAGGTTATCTATCTCAAACCATTCTGGTAGCATTTCTATACTTTCTTTTGGTGTTTTATCCCATTTTGTTGCGACATAAACATGCATATTGATAGTTGCTAATTCATCTTTATAGTATTCTATAAAATTAATTATGCCTACTTTTTCATATTCTGTTGGTGTTACAAAAATCTCTTCTTCTGTTTCTCTAATCATAGCTTGTTCTGGTGTTTCTCCTTGCTCAAGCTTTCCACCAATACCATTCCATTTTCCGAAACCAAAACCTTTTTTCTTTCTAGCTAATAATATCTTATTTTCTTTTCTTAAAAATAATAACGTTGTTTCTAATTCTTTCATATTTACTCCAATCCTTTAATGTATGATATATCTTCTATTGATTTATCCATATTAAATCTACCATTGCCAACAGGATAAAAAACAGAATACATTTCATATCCATTACATTCAAATTTCTTTCTTCTTACTTCTGATACTTTTATTTTTTCTCCTAATACAATTGATGATACTTGATTGCCAAATAAAACTATTCTCTTTGGTTTTACTATACTCATTTCTTTCATAAATAGTTTTAAATATGCTTTATAATAATCATCTTTTAGTGGTCTTGCGTCTATCTGGGTACATTTAGCAAGGTTTGTAATATAGATATCATGATTTTCTATATTTTTATATACTTTTTCACTAAATTCTTGGGTCCAGTCTAGTTTCTTTTTTGATTCTATTTCTTCTAAAATATTATCATCTAATAATTCTAATTTATTAAATAGTTTCCAAATATTTTTTGTACCTAACCAAGGATATCTTGGCCCATCCCAATCTTTTTCTGCTGCAATATTTCCAGCTGTTGGATTCATAAATACAAAGCAGATACTAGGATTTTCTTTTTTTCCTCCAAAATAAATTGAATGTAGAGATTTATCACCATATTTCTTTTGAAGCCTATCATATTTTTCGTATAATTCTTCTAACATCATTTATTACTTCTCCTTTTTTCTTTTCCACATATTTTTTCATAGGTAGTTTTCATATATTTTTTATTTAAAATATACTTTTCGCCATGGATGGATAAATCCGTTAATACGTGTTCAAAAAAATCTGCTGTTTTTTCATGGACTGGTGTTAATCCTAAATGAGCATACCAATATTTTAATGGATTCGTTTGATCGAATTCTTTTTTCTTATATGTTTTTCCTGCCGCTATTCTATCGCAAATGCTTTCTACTGCATATGGATATGGCATCATTACAGCTTCATTACTATCTACCCAGTATTCTATATGGTGAGGATTTCTTCCTTTATGATGTAGCCAAGCTTCACTTTTTCCAGTTAATCTTCTGCATTCTGCATTTGGTGAATATGTTCCTACATAGTATTTAGCACCTTCTATAAATTCTTTAGGTGAATATTTTGATAAATCATGGGTTAGTCCTCTCCAAATAAGTCCACATTTAAAACACATATTCATAACTTTTGTTCTATGGGATGTTATTGTTATAAAATGTCTTATAATATGCATTTTATCTCCTACTTTCATTAAGAAATTATAACATAAAAAAGCATGACTTTCATCATGCTTCTCTGATTATTTATAATTTTTATAAACATCGTATTTATCAACAAGTAAATACTCTTCTTTGATTGCCTTTTTAATTTCTGTTCCCATGGATTCCGTATACCCAAAGAATACTTGGTCTCCGATAATTAAACAAGGAACTCCCTCTACTTCTTTTCCTAATTCACCTACTAATTCTTCCATGAATTTATTATTCTTTTGATTATACCAAACTTCCATAGTATATAAATCAAAATACTCATCATATTTTTCTGGTAAATTATCTAAGAATTTAATTAATTGTTCACAATGAGGACATCCATCTCCATAAAATAAATATACATTAATTTTTTTATTATCAAATTTAATATTTGCTTCCGTTTGTTCTTTTAATGTTCTAGTTATACGGTTTGATGTTGCTCCAACGATTAGAATAATTGCAACTACTATGATAATAATACATATAGAAGCAATGATAATAATATTAGTTGTGCTATTTTTAGATTGTTGTTTTGCCATGTTTCACAATACCTACCCTTCTATGTATTTTTCTGTCTTATATATTGTATCATTAATTTGTAGATAAATGGAATACTTTCCACTCAAATTTTCCTTATTTATATATTTTGTTACAACAATTCCATTCTTATTTTCTTCTTCTGTAAAGATATCTACACACATTGCAGTATATGGTTTTTTACTAATTGGTACTTCATATTCTTTTATTTTACCATTTTGATAAAGTAATACTTTAACTTCTGTACCTCGTTTAAATCTTCCTTTTACTTCAATTCTATCTTCTTCATTTGTTATCTCTATGTCATGATTTTTGTATTCTTTATCAATTTTTTTCGCATTTGTTATAAAACCAAATCTTGTTTTATCTACTTTTGTTTCTCCTAAACTACCTTTTACATCTGCTTCTTTTAGTTCAAAAGTATCTGTACTATATAGTGACATTTTTTCTACTCTGTAATTATTTGATGGTAACTTTATTTCAAAGATTACTTCATCATCTAAAACTTCTACTGTATCACTTACTAATTTATCGGCTCCACCAAGTCCTGCTGGTTGATTTGAATTTTTACCATCTACATAAACGATACCACCAGAATGAACAATATAATGATTTTTATCTAAATAATCTACATCTGAAATATATGGAGAGTAAAATTCACTACCTCTTTCTTTTCCATATTCCCATACTTGTTCAATTGTCATTTTTTCTGTATCAATTTTATACATTACGCCTCTTGAATAACTGTCTTCGGCATCTACATATTCGTCTTCATTTTTAGATTTATTATTTCCATTATCAAAGATAAATACATATCCTTCTGGAGTAATCATAGCAGCATGTTGACTCCATTGCCATTCAAAATCATCTCCTACTGGTTTAAAGAAATATTTTTGATACGCTTCGCTCCAATTTGTAGGATCTCCAATAATCCAATTTAGTTTTTCTGTATCATAATCAATATTAATTACCGCATCTTGATGTCTGCCTGATAATGTTATAGAATTTGTCTTTTCATCATACCAAACAGAATTATTATGGAACCAGTCATATTCTACCCAGTTTTCACTTTTTCCATCTTCCATGTTTAAAATATCTTTTAAGTCTATTGTTTTTACAATCTTACCAGTTTCTCTATCTAGTTCTACAATATAATCTTCTACTGTTCCTTTTCCACTATTAAAGTCATCACTAGCAACTAAAAGATTGCCATTTGGCATTTCATAATAATCATGATGATATCCTCCAGGTAAACTATACTCTACATAGATTTTACCTAACATATCCATTTCATATAGTCCAGTTAAATAATATGGACTATTCACTAATCTTTCTGTACTTACTAATAGATGTCCATTTTCTAATCTATCTATTTTCCAAGTTGCGGTATTTGTTAAATACCAACGTACATCTCCATTGGTATCATAAGCATAAGTACATCCACCACTAGATGGAGTAAAGAAATATAGGTCATTTGTTAGTTTAGATTCTTCTTTTTTTACTGATGTTGGTAGAATAAAATCATCTGGAAGTTCTTCTGTTTTTATTTTTAATTCTTTTTTCTCATTACCACACTCAATTACTACGGTATTTTCTTTTCCTGCATATAAACCATAGACTGGTATATAATGAACTTTTTCTTTATCAAACTCATGAGTATATGTTGTTAAATCATCTTCTCCTTCAATTGTTATTTTTACTTTTTCTTCTCTTTCTGTTTCAAAAATAACTAAGGCTGTTAAAGGGGAATTATTATAGGGATCTACAATGACATTAGGATTATCTAAGGTATATCCTTCACTTGTAAATCCTTCTTCTAATTCTTGTTGCTCACTTCTTAAACTTAGTGTTAGTTTTAATTCACTTCTTGCTGTGGATATATTATTTAATATTAATAATCCTATGATACTTGCGATAATTATGATTGCTAGTATTATAACAATTATTTTTTTTAAGTTTTTGCTTTGTTTCTTTTCTTTCTTTCTTGGCATACTATCTCTCCTTTTCTTTAGTATAACCTAAATTTTATTATAAAAAAATAAACGTATCGTTTAATCTAGTAAACGATGCGTTTAGTTACAGGTTCCAGTTAATTCCAGAGGAACTTTATACGTAGTTATTTTTCCTTTGGTATCTAATACATTAATGCTAATATATAAATTACTGTTTTTAATATTATTGCTTGTGCAGGAAAAATTATCCACTTTAAATTCTGTATCTGTTAATAATTCTGATAAAGTCTTGGGTGTTTGTTTTTCATCTTTTAATGAACCACATTGAGATACTTTTTCTTCTAAATTATCATGACTTTCATATAAAGTACACTCCATCCCTACATATTTTTCTTCTTCGTCACCATTTAAATATTCTATTTTGGAAATATAGATTGAATTTTTATCTGATGAATAAGCTGCTACTCCATTGACATTAAAATTATTACTAGTGGACTTTATATCTGTAAAACTATAGTCATTTGAGTTTAATAGTAAATATATTATTGCTCCTACTAATACCAATATCAATAAGGAAACTATTATATATTTTGTAGACTTCTTTTTGCGTTCTTTTTCTCCACTTAAAATACTATCTATATTCACATTAAATTCTGTACTTATTTTGTGTAATATTTCTATATCTGGTATTCCTCTACCATTTTCCCATTTAGATACTGCTTGTGCAGTTACATTTAATTTATCTGCAAACTCTTTTTGAGTCATCTTATTTTGTTTGCGTAAATCTAAAATAAATTTTCCTATTTTCTCTTGATTCATACTGCACAAACTCCTTCTTTATTATTATAACTTTTTTTAGGAAAGTTGAATATCTTTTTCATCTAAATTTCAGAACAAAAAGGCTTACACCTTCTTTTTCTTAACATGTACAGGATCTACATGAATCACTGTTAAAAATATTTCTGGAATGCTTTTTGTAATTTCTTTTTCTAGATGGTTTGCTATTCTATGGCTTTCAAAGGTTTTTAGATTTCCATCTACTTGAATAGTAAAGAATATTTGGTATTGATATCCTACTGGTGCTGAATGAAAGTTTGTCATACCTAATACTTTATCATGTTCTTTCACAATGTCATATACTCTTTTTTTGGTTTCATTATCAATCGATTTATCCATCAACACATCATAACTCTCTTTAAAGATTTCGATTCCTGTTTTGATAATCCAAATAGCAATTCCAAAACCTACAATTCCATCTACAAAGTAAATTCCAAAACTTCCTAATATAATTGCAAGAAGATTGATTGCTGTTATGATACAGTCATTTTTATGGTCTTCGCAATTTGCTTTCATTAATAAATTGTTATATTTTTTTGCTACATTTCTTGTATATAGATATAGAGCTAATTTTGTTATTATTGTTAGAATACAAATAATTATTAACCAAATAGAAAAGGTAAACTGTTCTTTTTGGATTAATGATTTTATAGAATCTATCGCTACAGTCAATCCTAGAACTATCATGGTAATACTAATTAGGAGTGAATAAATATATTCAGCTTTACCATGACCTAGATTATGATCTTCATCTGATGGAAGGGATGCAATTTTGTTCCCAATTAGTGTCATTAGAGATGAAAATATATCACTGGCACTATTCATTGCATCTGCAATCATTGATCTACTTCCTGTGATAAATCCTATTATTCCTTTTATTATTAACAAAAATATATTACCGGCAATTCCTAAAATACTAGCTTTTTTTGCGGATTTAAATCTGTCCATTTTTATCTTCCTCTTCTTAAATAGCTTGTTTCATTATACTACTTTTTTAATATCTTTTCTATGCTTTTTTGAGGAGAATTTATTTTTTTATATAAAGAGGCATTTCTATAGTCTGTATTATTTGTTACTTCTTCTTTTATTTTCATAAATTTAGGTATTGAAACATCTTCATTAGAGGACGTTGTTTCTACTTCTAACATTTGTAGACCATTATGGAATATATCTAATCTAAAGTATTCATTTTGATATTCAAAACAATATCTTGTCTTTTTTATTGGCATATCTTCTTTTGGTAAGTTTAAATAATATTCTTCTTCACTAATTTTTCTTTGCGTAGTAATTCTTTCATTATTAATTTCTGTATCTATCTTTGTTATTAATGTATATTTTTCTTCCCCATCTTTTCCAGTTTTACGATAAATATATTCTATACTTCCACTTTCTATGATGTATTGCTCTAGTTCTAATTTTACCAATTTTACTTTTTCAATTTTTTCTAAATCCACTTTTTCTACTAAGTATTTTCTTTGAATTTGTAAAGGATATGGTTTTGACAATGCTCCATATATTTCTTTTACTACTTGTTTTATTTTTTCTTCGAATGAGTTCTCATTTCCGATAATTTTTAATTTTTCATGTCCTAGCCAAGCTTCTAATGTTTTCTTGTCTTTTTCTCTTGCTTCTTCTGCAGTTTCTGTTCTCGCACTATTATTGTCTAACGTATAGAATTCTTCTTTTCCTAATGCTGCTGTTCTTAAATGAATTACTAAATCATAACGATTCATCAAATCAAATTCTTTGCTAGAGAAGTCTTTTAATAAAGCTTGCCACTCTTTTTTTGTTACATAAGCTTTATCATCTAGTATTCCTCTATCACACAAAATGATTGTTGGATGTTTACTTTGTTTGGCAGTTTCTTCTGCCAATTGTTCTAGTGTCAATTGTAAAGTTATTACTTGTTTTTGGAATTCTACTGTATCTAGTGCAAAGTTACCAAATGGTCTAATCCCACTATTAATAAGAATCGTTGCTGCTTCTGGTACGATTAGTACTTGATACCCTCTTTCTGTGAATTCCTTTTCGATTTGCTGGATGGCTGTTGTTTTTCCAGCACAGGGTCCGCCTGTCAAGACAATTTTCTTTTTTTCCATTTTATTTCTTTCCTTTTCTATAGACTTTATTATAATAACAAGTTCCACAAAGCGGTACATATTCAATATTGGAACTTGCTCCATCAATTTCTACTTCTGCTCCTTTTATAGTAAACTCACCATTTACTTTCCTAGCATTAAATTTCGCTGGTGCTCCACATGTACATAATGAATTTGTTCCTAATTCTAGTCTTTCATCTGCTAATTCGATTAATCTTTTTGCTCCTGGAAACAATTCTCCTCGAAAGTTTGTTAACAGACCAAAACAAGTTATTGGAATATTAGCGTTTTTATTAATTGTCCATAATTCTTCTATTTGTTCCGGAGTTAAAAATTGAGCTTCATCTACAATTATATGATTACACTCATAAATTTTGTCAAATGTTTCTTCTGTTACAATTTTAGACGTTGGTGGCAATAAAATATCTACTGTCCTTGTTTGGTTTAATCTGTTAACTATTTGATTTTTACCTTTCGTATCTTGCCTAGGTTTAATTAATAATACCTTTTGACCAATTTCTTCTAAATCATGAATTTTTGAAAATATTCTGCTGGTTTTTCCTCCTTTCATAGCGCTGTAATAAAAGCATAATTTTTCTTGCATTTTCCTCCCTCTTCTTCTTTCTATTTAAACTTATAAATTTTTGCTTTTTTCTTCCCTTCAAATGTCTTTTCTTCTTCTGTTGCTATGATGATATTCATATTCAATATTTTTTTTCTAAAGTTTCTTCTATCTAGTTTCTTGTTTAAGATACTCTCATAAATCTTTTGTAATTCTGGTAGTGTGAATCCGTCTGGAAAAAAGACCTTTAATAAATCTGTTTTTAGAATTTCTTCTTTTAATGTTTTTATTGCGTCTGTTATTATTTCATTATGATCATATGCAAGTTGTGGCACTTCATCAATTTTAAACCATTCGGCATTGCTGGTTTTTAATGTGTCTTTTGCAATCTCTACTTTACTTGCATCAATCATACCAATATAGGTAATTGCAATCATTCTCATGACAGGTGACCTATCTTTTTTACCAAAGACTTTAGAGAATTTTACTTCAATATTTTTTAAACCTGTTTTTTCATAGATTTCTCTACTCAGTCCCGCTTCTAAGTCTTCATCGTTATAAAGTGCGCCTCCAGTTAGAGCCCAGGAATTTTTAAAAGGTTCATTTTTTCTTTTTACCAAAAGTACCTTTAAGTCTCCTTTATCTACAGTAAAGATAGAGGCGATGACATGAATACCTTGATGCTCATATTTGGGGTTAGTTACTTCCATCTTTCATTACTCCTTTCTACATTTTGATTATATGCGTACTTATATACACTTGTCAATTGATTTTCCATAAAAAAAGAAAGTATTTTTTTACTTTCTTTTTATATCAACATATCTAATTTTTGATTGTCATTTTTTTACAAACTATTTACACACATCGGTCACTATATTCAGGATGTTTTTCTATCCAATGTGCTACATAACTACAAGTTATAACTGCTTTTTTATTTTCTGCTTTTAATTTTTTAAATAGTTCCTCTACTAGGTGTGAAGCTATCTTTTTCCCCTGATAATCTGGATCCACATAAGTGTGATATATATCCACTGTATTTTCATCTATTGCTTTAAATTCAACTTCTCCTATTTCTATTCCATTCTCTTCGTAGACAATTCTGTTTTCTTCTATTTTCATATTCTTATCTCCTTATGTTTAGTATATCACATAATACTATATACTATAAAACACAGAGTTATCTTTTTCCTCTGTGTTTTATAGTATAGCTACTTCTTACACATTTGCTCTTGTTCCTAATACTTTTACTGGTGGTTGAGATTTTATGTCTTCTTTTGTTAGCATATAGTTAGCTATTAGTAAAGCCTCTCCTTTATAATCTCCAAAACCATCCACACCAATTTCTTGTCCAAGATTTATATTCATTGGATTTTGAATTCTATTTTGGTGAGCCAAACTAATACAACTATGAAAAGTTTTTAGTCCCATATCTAGATTATTTCTAGCTATATCGAAATAGAATTGGGAAAATTTATTTCCCATTTCTTTACTTAAATTGGCTTCTGCTTCTTCTTTTGCTTCTGGGTCTTTTTGATATATTTTTTGTAATTCTTGTTTTGCTTTGATAATTATATCTTTATAGAAGTATGTACCAGTTTCTTGCATCGGATATCCTAATTCTTCTAGAACTCTTAATACATCTATTTCTTGTTGTTCATCCTCTAGTAATGGCCCTATTAGCATTCCACATCTATATGCTTCATATTTTGAAGCCATAGAATCATAACACCCTGGGTGTTTGTTCATCATGTAAGTACTGCTATCAAATTTTACATTATTTTGCAATTTTCATCTCTCCCTTATTACTTTATGCTTTGCAAAATAAAAAAGCACAAAGTCTACTTATTGCTTAGCGACTCCGTACTTACTGCTTGTTCGTGTAGGTTTTATCCCGAGATAGCTCACAAATTACATTTGCTTATATCTCCTCGCTTGCTTTGATATTATAACAGATTGCATAAAAAAAGTCAATATTAGTAAATTCTTATGGAATATGATATACTATAATCGTTTTAGGAGGTTTATTATTATATGAATAAAAGTCAAGGACTTGCACAAGTTATAGAATATGAACAGATATTAAAAAGTGCAGGTTGTAGAACAGTTTACGAAGGAAATCAGAGTCAAGGCTTTCAACGATTAATGTTTGACCCTAATTCTGGATCTGTTTTTTCTGTTGAATTAGTTCCTGTTATGGAAAAGGTAGAAATTCGTTCTGCTAACTCACAGAAAAATGAGTTTGTAACTAGTTCTATTTTAGAAGGAATTACTAGTGGTGTTCCTTTATTTTCTCAATATAAAAAGGATAATTATTGGGATTTACCATTAATTTCACTAGAAGAAGAATATCATTTACCAGGATGTTCTCCTATGCATGCTAGAGTTTTAGCATTACCAGGAGCTCCCGTTGATGCGGATGAAGTTTATTTTCAAATTGGACTTATTCCTGGAGTGGATGATAAGCTTATTGCCTATGTTGAACAAGAATATTGTAATGATGTAAAGAAATATAATGATGCTGCTAATCAAATTTTACATGAAAAAATGGGGGCTTTGCCTGAAATTATTCAAACGCATTATCATTATCAACCAAATAAATATCTTGATGTTTATAGTATTCCAAAACAAATAAGAAGATAGTCGCTATCTTCTTTTTATTTCTTTTAATATTTCTTCCATAACTTTACCAATACTATCATAAATAACTAAATCACACCTTGTATCATATGGTGTTTTTTCTTTATTAATTAAAATCAAATGGTTCCCTTTAAAATAATTAATTAAGCCAGCTGCTGGATATACATTTAGAGAAGTTCCTCCTATAATTAGTACTTCTGCCTCTTTTACTTTTTCTATCGCTGTTATTAAATCTATTTCATTTAATTGTTCTTCATATAATACTACATCTGGTTTTATGATTCCTCCACAATTACATTTTGGTATACCTTCTGTAAAAAAGACTTTTTTGGCATCATAAAATTTATTACATTTCATACAGTGATTTCTTAATACTGAGCCATGCAATTCAATCACGTTTTTAGAGCCGGCCATTTGATGAAAGCCATCAATATTTTGAGTAATAATTGTATTTACAAGTCCTTTATTTTCTAGGATTGCTAAAACATTATGAGCTATGTTTGGTTTATAATTTAGGCTATTTAACTTGTCTTTATAGAATTTGTAAAACTCTTCTGGGTGTTCTAGAAAAAAGTGATGAGACAAAATCTCTTCTGGTGGGTATTTATACTTTTCGTTATATAGTCCGTCTTTGCTACGAAAGTCTTTTAGGCCACTTTCTGTTGAAACCCCTGCCCCTCCAAAAAATACAGTATTAGATGAGTCAGTTATTATTTTTGTTAGTCTTTTAATTTTATCCATGATTTATTTTTTCTCCATCATTTTTCCTTGATATGGCTTTTCAATATTAAATTCACTATCAGAATGGACATTCACAGAGACTCCTAATTCTTCCATAATTCTGTGTGCTTGAAATGGACTTATATTTCGGTCGTCATTACCATTATTGATTAATAGAATCATTTTATCTTCTAAAGCAATTACACCTAGTATCTTTCGCCCATCAACATTGTAGTTAAAAGGAATAGAGTTCGCACTGTAGTTTAAGTTTAGAAATCCTTGTAACAGCGGATAATAATCACAAGTGGTATTTCCTTGTTCTATACTATCATTTAGGGCATCCCTTAAAACATATTCTTCTCTTGCAAACCAAAGTTCTGGTATGTTTTCATCATCTTGTTCTTCTGTATATGAAATATCAAACTCTTCTGCTAGCTCTTTTGTTAAATCTTTGGAAAATGATACTTCATGATATTTCAATTGTTCTTTTTCTAAATACTCTCTTATCTGATCCGCTGTTGCGATACCATCTTTCATTAATAATATTAATGCGTCATTACCATTTCCGGCATCATAATAAAGAGAGGTATCAAAATTTCTTTTTACCCTTTTTCCATTTAATTCAAAATTACATTCTAAGTTAGTAAAAAGAATTAAATCTCCTGTATCTGTTTTTACATTTTCTAAGGCAGTATATAATTCTTTGGGATATTTTTGAATTGCCCAGACATCTAAGTTCCTATTCATTCAATCACTTTCTTTTCTATTTTTTATTTTTATGTTTTAAAGCTGCTACTAATAATTTAGGATAGTCATAATTATCACTTTCTTTTTGTAGCATTTCAGATGTTGCTTGATAGATGATTTCTCCCTGCTCTATTAGCTCACCAGTACCATCAAAAAACATGGCATTACAAGCAGCATCTACAATAATATCGTCTTTCTTAGCATAAGCATGGTAATGTCCTCCAATAAAGACATTAGGTAAATAACTTACTATCGCTTGATACTCTGGATTTTGTTCTATAAATTCTGTTGTTCTATCAAAACACATTCCTGTTAATGTCTTTTTAAAGATATATCTAGATTTCGTACTTGCAAAATAATCACTGGCTTTTCTTAATGAAATTCTTCCTAGTGAGGTATCTATATTATATTTTTTATTTTCTTCTTTTATGTCATTAACAAATGGCATTCTTTTTAATTCATTTGTATTTTCATCTTCTAAAAAACGATATAACATTTCGTGAAGAGCACTTTTTTCTTTAAAATTCTTTTGCTTTAAGAGTAATGAGATTTCCATTCTATGACTTTGATATAAATTGGGATAATTTTCAAAAAAAGTATCTACAAGATTTCCTGTTTCCTCAAAACTTAACCTGTTATTCTTGGCAAGCCACTTAAAATATATCAAGCATTCTCTCAGTCTATCTCTATCCGCAATTATTTCTCTATCTTCTAAATCTAATTCTTCTTCAATCCACTTTTCCATATATACCCCTTCTCAGGTTGTATATTATATCATATTTTCTTTTTAACGTCAATTTTAGGGGCTTTTAACTTATCTATTTTCGATTCTATAAATCCTAATATTTCTTTTTGTTCTTGTGCCATGATATTATCTTCTTCCTCTTTGGTTAATTCTGCTTTATATTTATTCAATTCTTCAATCCATTGGATTGATGCTAGAGGATAGCCTTCATTTACTTTGTCACACCTAGTGTTACTAAAACATCTAGTACTTTTAGTTTCAAATGATTCTATTTTTTCATCGGTTGCGATAGCAATTCCCTTTTGGAAATAGCCACTTAGTTTTCCTGCTTTTCCATATTGGTTTACTAAGCCCGTATAATGTTCAATCATTTCTTCATCGTTTAGTCTTTTACCGTTTACTCTTCTTACATTTGTTTTTGGTTGTAAATTTTCTGGGACATTTTCTAAGAATAGCGCATCATCTAAAGCTATCGTTGGTAATTTACTTATTTCGTGATATGCTTTTGCCTTAATTATGGCGTTTTCCACTGGACTTTTTCCGGTTTCTTCTACATCGGTTGTAATTTCTAAATCTTTTAACGTTACAATTTCATATCCTCTTTCTTCTAATCTAGTTGCATATGCTTTTATTTTTGCTGGGTTTGTTGTTGCAAATAAAACTTTCATTGTTCCACCGTCCTATATTTCTTTTATCTTTTTCTTCCTTTTTGGTCATTTACATAATCATTATATTCATCCATTATTCTAAAGCCAGTTTTAGAAGAAAGTATACCTGTATCGATACCGTCTAAAGTACCATATTTTTCAAGCATAGTAGAAAACATCATATTTTTAACATTTGTCTTTGTTTCTTCGTCTTGCCAATTATTTACTTCGTCTACTCTTTGTAAGCAGCAAGCAATTTGTAGGCCACGAATTTGGTCAGCAAAAAAAGGATATTTACCATTTCTCTTTAGTTCTTCTTCTAATTCGTCCGCTATGACAAAGATATCAGTAATTTTATCATTTTCTTTAAAGTTTTTAGCAGAAACTCCATCACTTACATCTCTTCTATAAAAATAATTAGCTGTTGGTTTACTTATTACGGTATTAGCTTCTAAAAACCTAGTAAAGCTAAACGCAATATCTTCCCAGGCACTAACATCTAAGAATTTATAATTTTTTACAGTATCTTTTCTAAATAGTTTATTACATAGTGATGGACTTTCGAAAAAAACTTGATCTGGATTATCCATAGGATGAATTATTGTTGTAGATTGTTTACCTATGAATGTTAAATCTTTTTTGCGATATTCATTACCTTTCACAAAACTTAATCCTGTTACTATCAGTTCTGGCATATTGTTTTCTACTGCTGCTTGATACAATTCTTCATACATTCCAGGATTTACATAATCGTCACTATCTAAAAAGGCGATATAGTCTCCTTCTGCTAGTTCTATCCCTCTATTTCTCGTTTCACTTTGTCCTAAGTTTCTTTCATTTCTATATACCTTTACATTAGGATATTTCTTTTGATACTCTGCTTCTATCTCTGGACTGTTATCAGTTGAAGCATCATCGATTACAATTATTTCAATATCCTTTTCTGTTTGCTCTACTAAAGAGTCTAAGCAATCTCTTAATTCTTGTTCAGAATTATATACCGGTACAATTACACTTACTTTTGGCATTTAATTCACTTCCTTAAAATATTCTAACATAGCTTTATTCATTTTTTTACTACAATTTAAATCTGGCCTTACTACATTAAAGCAATGATATAATTTTCCTTCTTCTTTCTTTTTACAATAATAACTCTCATGTGGATGATTTATCGTTGTTAACCAAGAATCAAACTCTTTACAATTCATATAATTTACATCTTCTTCAGCACTCATAATATAAATAGGTGGCATATCTTTATTCCACAATTTCTTTATATCTATGTAACTTTCTATTTCTTCACAATTATTTAGAAGCATTCTTCTATTTTCTTTATTAAATAATTTCATTGTTGTTGGAAACATATTAATTGATGCTTGTGTTCCTGTTAATCCTAAGGCTTTTATTTTTACTTTTGGCACAGACACTTCATAAGCCTTTTGCATGTCTTCATTATTCCAAAGCAAACTGATTAATATTACTAAGTCTGATCCTGATGAGTCACCAGTCAAAAATATTTCCTTTTGATTGTATTTTTTTGTTATTTCATTAATCGCAACCATACAGTCTTGAACTTGTTTTTTTAGATTAGCTTCTGGTAGATAGTGATAATTTAATGTTGTGACAATATAACCACTCTTAGCAAGATATGCTGCATAATACTTATTGCAACTTTTATCTCCACCAGCGAATGCTCCACCATGAATATTAATAATCATCGGACTTTTTTCTTTATTTTCTTCTACATAAATACAATCATAAGTATCTAGTGGATCTTTTGTATTTCTATATGGTATATTTTCTTCTATTTGCACTTCGTTATCCCATATTAATTCTTTTTGTTTTTCCTCTACACTTTTTAATTGTCCATCATAAATTTTAAAAATTATTTTATTTATTAAACCCATTTTCTCCTCCATTATATATTAAATCTTTTTGTTAACTCTTCTATTACTCTATCATGACAAAAAATAATTAATCCTAATAATACTAATCCATCCAATAATAAACACATATAAGATAAAATATTTGTTGTTGTTAAATTCAGTATTAGCAACACTCCTGGAATTAAACCTATTAGGCAATCTAGTAATAGTAATCCTAGAAAACGATTGATGTATGAATCTTTTAATACTAACATTGTAATACTATTAAATACAAATATAATAATACATACTATAGGTATTATGTAGGTTGTAATAATTAAACTTCTAGTTAGAAAAAACCAAATAAAAGTTAATAGTAAGATAATAATAAAATATTTATTCATCTTTTTTAGTACATCTTTATACTTTTTTATAATATACAGTACCAATACATCCGAAGTTACTATTCCCAGTACTACATATTTTGTGACTGTGAATTGATTATGTATTATATATTCTACAAAGGCGAAAATCAAACTTAAAGAAATCGATACAAACAATAAAATCTTATATAATATATTTTCTTTTTTGGCTATTATCTTCGGAAATGGTGAAGGCGTCTTTTTACCAATTAGTTCTCCCTGACATAATGGACATCTCTTGATATTACCAGTATATGATATTTGACACTTATTACATTTCCTCATAATTCGACTCCTCATTTATATTTATTGTTCCTTCAATACCATTTTCAGAAAAGAAACCACAAAAATTCTTTATAACATCATTATTTGTATATCTTGAAGAGATTCCTATTGATAAGTCATCTTGATAAGAACAAATTGTTAATTGCAGATATTTTGTGGTTGTTAAAACATTGAAATTTCTAATATAAGATTCTATTTTTTTATCTACTGTTATTTTCCCAATGTTTGATACACTCGAAGTAGTACTACTATTAATCACATTATCAGCAATTCTTAATGCAAAGTCTTTTACAATAATTGGAACTATACGTACAGCTACGTTTTTTTCAACAGCAATCATTTGATTCATTCTGATTTTTAATTGATCTTTTGTGGTTTCTTCTTTTAATTGGTTATCTACACTTTTTAAAATAGCCTCAAAATCATCACTTTGATTATTATCATAAATTACAGTAATTAGTCCAAAGAAATTTCTGGATGTAAAAGATGGAAAATAGCTTCGTAAATCTACTGGAACATCGATTTTTATTGCTTTCTTCTTATCTATTTCATGCATTCTTTTTTGATAGGCTTGAATTAATACAGCAATTAATAGTGTAGTTATTGTTACATGATATTTTTTAGCAAGCTCTTGGACTTTTTTAGTGGATAAATGATATTCCATATAAGTAGTGCCCTTTTTCTTTCTTCCTCTATCATGGTATATTTTCCTTTTAGAAACCCTTCTTGTTTTTGGACCAGTATAATACTTATCAAAACTATTTTCAGTTTTTTCATAACTTGAAGATATATCATCTGGTTTTAAATCTTTTATTTTATATTTTATTTTTAAATATTGATATATTAGGCTCTTAAATAAAATTAAACTTCCTCTACCATCAGATAAAATATGTGACACTTCTAAATTGATTCTGTTTTTATAATAATTTACTCTAATTAATAAATCATCACCATCATGATACATTTTGTCACAAATAGGTCTATTTTCTTCTTCTACTATTATTTGTTTATCTGATTGCTCTAGATAGTACCAAAAAACTCCTCTTTTTAGGCTACAATTAAAACTAGGAAATTCTTGCATAGTTTTTTCTATAGCTTCCTTTAGAATATCTTTTTCAACTTCTTCTGTTAGTGTTACTGAATATCTAAAGATTGCTGGTACATTATTATTGGTAAAAGAATAAAATTTAGCAATATTGTCTAATTTATACCATTTTTTTGATTTCATATTTTTTGTCCTTTCACTTTTATTTTATCATAAAAAAAAGAGTGTGACACTCTTTCCGGGCTTATAGTTTACTAAATAGGAATGTATACAATAAGTCTATAGCGAAAACAATTGCAACTAAAACAGATATTATATTCAACTTTTTATCTGATAAGCTGGAGGTTAGCTTTTCAAATAATGGTTGTAATAGATATAGGAAAATCATTCCTCCTATTCCAAATCTAATACTTGGATTTAAAGCTATTCTTCCTTCAAAATTAAAATTAAATCTAGTATAATCCCATAGCCATTCTCCCCTAGTAAATTCCATGATATAACTTGCTGCTAACTCTACTAGAGTTGTTATTACTACGATACCTATAAAGACTAGTATAGGTGTTATATTTACTTTTTTTATTTTTATTTTTTTCTTTTTTAGTCTAGTAAGTAGGAAGATTAAAAGCAATGCTCCAAAGCCATAAACAATGCAATACGGACCAAATAAAACTCCTCTATTGGAAAATCCCCAACGATATACAACCACTTCTAAAAACACTTCATAAAACCAACCAATCATAGAATATAATATAAAATATAAAAAATATTCTTCTATTTTTCTTTTCATTTTTTTACTCCTTTATTATCCTTATACTACTTATTATTTTTTTACTTTTTGATAACTTTCATCTTTAAAATCTTGTAAGGGACTGCGTAAAGCTAGTGTTGCTAACTGTTGTATAATTCTATTTTCTTTTTTTCTTACTCCTTCCGGACTCATATGGCATTTTTTAGCTGTTTCTATTAAAGTTACAGGTGATGCAAAAAATCCGTAACGCAACTTTATTAATTTTTGACTTTCCCTAGGTAGAGTTTCTAATAAATTTACTAAAGCTTGATTTCGTTCTTGTAGAATTATTGTCTCGTCTAACTCTTTTTTGTCTATTAATTCACTTGATTGTTTATATTGATTAATACTCGTTGCAGTATCTAATAAGATTCTAGTTTTATTTTCCTCTCTATTTTCTTTTGCAATTATCTTTTTAGCAATTAAACGATCTAGAATTATTTCTACTAAGCTTGGATCTTCTAAAAGTGTTTTTCCATATTCATTTTCTACAATACTTCTTTCTAATAAATAAGCATTTGTTACTTTTCTTCCGCCAAATTGTTTGAGTTCTGCAAATCCATTGAATATCATTCTTCTAATAGACTGAGTTATATAATTAATTCTAGAGCCTTGCATTGTTATATCATATTGTTCTATGGCTTTAATCAATCCTTCATATCCATAACTTTCTAAATCTTCTGCTAGAAAGCCAGTCTTTTCTGATACTTTTTTAGCTATCTTCTTCACTAAATATATATAATTTATAATTACTTCATCTCTTATGTTTTTATCTTTTGTTTGATGATATTCTTGTAGTTTTTCTGTTACGTTCTGTTCTGATAATGTCCTTTTTAGTTGTTTTTGCATATAAATCCATCTCTCTTAAATACTCACTATTATACTACAAGAATGACATATAGCAAAAATTTTTGTAAATTATGAATTATACTATTTAACAATTATTTTCTCAATTCTCTCCCTCTATTTTTATTTTAACATAGTAATTTTGTTATAGCAATTTGCAAAATAAAAAGGAGCTTCTTGCTCCTTAACTGTTTTATTTATCTTTTTTTACCTATATATAAAATATGTGAACTATATCCTGCTAGATCTTTTCTTTCACAGTTCTTATAGTGATAGTCTAGCCAAACTTTATATTCTTCTTCGTTTAATTCATTTACATACTCACGTAATATGGCACTTAATCCATCTGTTGCGACTGTTGTGATATGGTCTACTGGATAATTTTTCATCATCTTATTAAAGTCTTCAATATAAAAAGTTGTAAATATTTCTTCTGGTATATCATAGAATTTATAGTTTTCATCAAATGTCTCTTTATCCAGCAAGTGACGTTTTTTTAGACCATAATTTAACATAACAGAATCATTTGTTAAGTAAGCAATATAAATATATCCATCTTTTTTGGTTACACGAAGAGCTTCTTCAATTGCTTTTTTCTTATCACTTTCAGTATATAAATGATATAGTGGTCCTAATACTAAAGTCATATCAAAACTGTTATCTTCATAACAACTTAAATCTAGAGCTGTCCCTTCTGTAACATTAATATTCATATCTTCTGTTATTTTACTTTTTAAAATTTTAATGTTTTCTGGCACAAGTTCTAAAGCGCTTACTTGGTATCCTTTTTTAGCATAATGAATAGAATATACACCCGTTCCTGCACCTACTTCTAATATTTTAGCATTAGGTTTTAAAAATTTATCAATGTAACGTGTTGTTGTTAAGAACTCTACTTTGTGTGCTTTATCTTGATCTAGTCTCTTGTCTTCATCACCAGTACTATAATAATCTTTTAATATTTTATATTTATTATCTGTGGTCATTTTTACCTTTCTCCTTTATGTATTTTTTATATTTTTGATAATTTTTTTCTAAAGATTCATCTACATTAATCCAATATACATTTGTTAGGGTATTATCTGTGGGATCTATTTCACTTCTTTCTAACACTCCTCCTAATGATTGAATTGTTTTATTACTACCGATATTATCTGCTGAACAGTCTAGCATTACTTTATCTAATTTAAACTTTTCTTTAGCTTCTATCAAACCAAGATATAAATTAATCTTGTTATATCCTTTTCTTCTCTCTGTCGGTCTGATTCCATAGCCTATATGCCCTCCCCATTCTAGCATTTCTTTTGTTAGATTATATCTGATACTAATCATACCTACAATTTTATTATCTGTAGTTCTTATTAAAAAGAAAGTTTTTCCTGGACATTTATTCATATTCTTGGCATATTCTTCATCTTTCCTTTTTTCTATGTTTATAAGCCAATCATCATATTTTAGACCTTGTAAACACTTGTCCATACCACCGGTTCCATATAATTCTGAATTATTTTCTACATGTTCTTTTAAATATTCTATTGCTTCTTCTTTTCTGTTTAGACTTGGTTCTTCTAAATAAAATTTTTCTTCTTTTTCTTGATTTAATTTTAAAGATTTTTTTATATCTTCATGATAATAAACGTTCTCTAAGAACCTCTCTCCTAACAGATCTATTTCTGTATGGTTTCTAAAGTCTCCTCCTATTGCTTCATGGAATTTATTAGCAGGATTTCCAACTAGACATTTGGTTATCATTGTTTTATAACCTTCCTGTATAAAGTCTTCTAATATTTTCATTACTACTTTTCTTCCTAAATGAAATCTTTGATACTCTTCTAAGATATAACAAGAATAGATTTCACAGGAATCTTTATAATTTTCATCTCTTGCTGGTCCATAAGAAGAGTATCCTACTAGCTTACCGTCTACATAAATACCATAGGTATTATTTTTTTCGCGAATTGTCTGCTTCTGCCTTTCTATTCTTTCTTTTGTTTTCGTTTGCAGTTTAGCTATAATTTCATCTGGTATTAATCCTCTATACGTTGTCCACCAAACTTTTATATTAATGTCTATCTTTTCTTCTGCTTCTTCTTCTCTTAATTTTTTTATCTCTATTTTCATACTTATCACGCCCTAATTATTTTTTATGAATCATGTGAATATCTTCTTCTGTTTTTCCAGTACCATCTTGAATAAATCCTACTTTTTCATAGCAATGAATAGCTCTTGGATTGGTTTTATAAACATTTAATTCTATTCCTTTTAAACCTATCTCTTCATATCCATATTTCATGATAGCCTGCATTGCTTCTGTTCCATAGTGTTGATTTTGCTTTGTTGCTGTAATACAGATTCCTATTTCTCCAATTTTATTATCATCTATATGCATTATTTCTATATTACCAATAAATTCATCTGTTTTCTTTTCAATCATAGAAAAGATTAATGCATTATTTTCTAGATTTATATTTATCCAATTTAACTCTTCTTCATAAGTAAAGGTTTTAGGATTATGACTTATCTTGTTAGATACTTCAGGATCATTAACCATCTTTAAATATTCTTCAATTAGTGTTTTATTTAATTTTATATAATAAATATTCTCTGACTCAAAAACTTTTTTGTATTTTTCCATTATAACCTTCCCTCCTTAAATTCTTGCACTCATCAAATTACTTGATGAATATCTCTTTAGTCCTTTATAAAATATGAATGCTGCTAGTAATATTAATAAAATGGTTGCAAGTATAAATAAACATGTTAATCCTAAATTAAAGTCACTTAGAATATGTACTGGAATGTAATTAGCAACTCCTACTGGTATTATGGTAAATAATAATATTTTAGCAAGTCCTTTAAATATTCCATCTGGATAAGTAGCAAAACTAGTAATTAGTCTATTACCTGTATCTGCAATAATATCTGTTTTTTGAAACCAAAAACTAAGACTAGATAAAATAACAGAAACAGCTGTTAAAATGATGCCACCACCAATACAAAATGCAGTGAATAGTAAAAAACTTGGGATTGTAAACCCATAAATAAACAGCATAATGTAGGCATATAAAATATCTCCTAAAGCAGATACTTCTACTTCTGATGTTATTACTGATAATAATACATTCTTTGGTTGAACTAAGTAAGCATCTAGTTTACCACTATTAATGGTATCTGATAAGGAAAATGCTTTACTGAAAAAGAAACGTGAAACACCAAATGTTCCGGCTGCTAATCCCCATAACAATAGTACTTGTTTAAATGTGTAGCCTCCTACATTTTCTTTTAATGAATATAGAATTATCCATTGTACAATCATTGATGCGTTATTTAATATCATAAATATAACATTAGTAATAAAGGTTGTCTTATTTAGCATTTCTCTTAATAAAGCATATTTTATTGACAAAAAAGATACTTTTATTTGATTTTTAACCTCCGTTAACATTTAGACGTTTCACCCCTTTCTTATATAATAATCTACATAGTAGATAAGCGATTATGATATAGGCAATTTGAGCTATGATAATGAATAAGCATTTTTCCCATGAGAAATCTACAAATAATTTTGCTGGACCATAAGATACAACGTATATCGGACTGTAAGTTAATATTGGTTGCATGACTGTTGGAAAATATTCAATAGGAAATATGGTTCCTAATACTAAGATAAATTTACTATATACCCAGTAGAATGGATTAGCATCTTCAATAAAGAAAGAAATTAATCCTATAAATATAATTAATAATGTATTTATTACTGTAGCTAGTATGGCAGTTATCAATATCATTATGCAGCTTAAGATAGTTAGTTGTGGGAATTCTCCGATAAAGACAAAGCCTGTTATCATTCCAAGTATCGTAAACATAAATGCTTTGATTGTACAGCCTCCTAGATGACTAGACAATGCATATCCAATATAACTGTATGGTTTATTCATATTGTAGGCTATGTTTCCACCTTTTACGTCATCACAGATTTTTTTACAGAGTTTTCTTCCACCTACAGTCATCCATAGTATTTCTGTAATAATAACATACCAAATCATTTGATTTTTCGTGTAACCATTAATCACTTGCGTTGGATCATCATACATATAATTCCATAAGTTTAAAAAGATAAATATTAGTATTAAGTAACTAATAAATCCTACTAATAGATTAAATATGTATTGTAGATTACTCATCACTTCAGATTTATAGATAAATAGATATTTTCTCATTTTGTATCCCCATCCTTATAAATACTACTAATAATATTTTCTAATGGGATGTTTGTAATATTAATATCTATAATATTATCTGGATTTAGAAGCTTTATCGCATCTGCAACACTTTTTTTCGTAGTGTCTACTTCAATTTTTATGTTATATCCTCTATCTTTTAAAATTGTAAGTCCATCTTCTCCATCTAGATTTACTTTTTCTTTCATCTTAGCTTCTACTATCTTTTTGTTTAAGTAATGATATTTTAGATTTTCCATCGTATCATCTAGTACTAATTGTCCATTATTAATTATAATTACTCTTTTGCATAGTTTTTCAATATCAGATACATCGTGACTTGTTAAGAATACAGTTGTTTTATATTCTTTATTCATTCTTTTTATTAGTGATCTAATATTTTCTTTTACTACAGGATCTAGTCCTATCGTTGGTTCATCTAAGAATAATATCTTAGGTTCATGGATTAGTGATGCTACTATTTCACAACGTATTCTTTGCCCTAAACTTAAATTTCGAACAGGAGTATTAATAAATTCTTCTAATTCAAATAATTCTTTTAATTCATTTATTTTCTTTTCTACTTGATACTCTGGTATATCATAGATTGCTCCAAAGAACTTAAAGTTATCGTATGGTGTTAAATGTGTCCATAGTTGCTCTTTTTGTCCAAATACGGTACCAATCTCGTAAGCTAGTTTTTTTCTATCTTTTTCTGGATTTAATCCTAGTACAGAAATCTTTCCTTTATCTGGATATAAAATACTAGTTATCATTTTTATGGTTGTTGATTTTCCTGCTCCATTTGGACCAATGAAAGCTACCATTTCTCCTTTTTCAATATTAAAACTAATGTTTTTTACGGCTTGTACCTTTTTGTATTTAGGTTTTATAATTGATTTTAAACTACCTTTTAATCCTTTTTCTTTTAGTTTTACTTTAAATGTCTTTGATATATTTTTTACTTCTATTACTGACATGTACTCACTTCCTTACTCTACTATTTTAAGTATATCATACTCCTTTTTATTTAAATACAAAAAAGCACAGAGACACTATTAATTTTCATTATTAGTGACTCCGTGCATCACGTGTAGGTTTCCCCTATGTAGCTCGATTTCTCTTATACATACTCACTATCTAATACTCTTTGGTGAATTAGATAATCCCATTACTTTTGGTTTCTTAAAATCCGGTTCCATTGAATAATGATTGGCTGCATAGCATGCTAATTGGAATGCTTGTAATCCATAATTTAAATCCTCTGGATTTGATCCGAATATTTTGACTGCTAGTTCTTTGTCAATAGAATTTTCATCGATTTTAGATATTGCTTCTTCTATATAGAAATGAAATGATTTTACTCCCATTTCTTTATCGTCTCTTGCTATCCATCGATAAAAATCTGAATATGCATCATTTAGACTAGCCATTAGGTCTCGACATTTATCCATATCTTTTCTTCTTGAAACATCTTTTAATTTTTCATATGCTTCAGCAATTACGTCTTTATATAGATATGTTCCTAGCTCATCCATCGGATATCCTAGCCCTTCTAGTATTCTTAAGATTTTCAGATCTCTTTCTTGTGTTTCTGAGATTTCTTCTAATTCACCTTTTTTTGATTTTTCATATAATTTTTTATCTAGTTGTGCTTCAAACATTGCGTAATCTGTTCCAGAAATAATCATATTAAGTTTTTCTAATTCTGAAAACTCTACTAATCTTTTTATCATTTTTACCCCTCCTTTATTTATTCGTGTAAAATAAAAAGCCACGAATAAATTTATATTCGTGACTCCAAGAATCTTGTGTAGGCTTTTGGCCCGAGATAGCTCACTTTATTGCTTATATCTCCTCACTTGCCAAGATATTATAGTCTTTTTTTTCGATATGTCAACCCTCTTTTTAATTTTTTTATTTATGTTATGTTGTTTCTTTTTATTTTTAAACAAAAAAAGAGCATTTCTTTAAACTAGCTCTTTTATTAAAGTGACATATTTTTTAAATACTCAAATAAATAGATTTTATCTTCTTTATAAACTATTTCTTCAGAATTGTTTTTGATTAATTTTATTACTTCATCAATATCATACCATTTTACTTCTGATAATTCTTCTTTTTGAATAATAAAATCTGATGATGGTTTATTATTTATAATATAAAAATAATGAGTATTGTGATGATTTTCTCTTTTAATTGTAAAATTTCCATTAGCTAATGGATATAATTCTTCTTTGCTTATTTGTATGCCAACTTCTTCTTGTAATTCTCTTAAAGCACCTTCTTCTATTGTTTCTTTTTCTTCTACATGGCCAGTTAATAATGCCCATCTATTAGGATAATATTTTTTATTAGCACTTCTTTTTTGTAATAGTATTTGTTTCTGATCATTTAGAACAAATACACAGATTTCATTTTTTTCTTCTAGTGTTTTTTCTTTTTCATCTAGGTAAGCTGCTAAATGTTGGTATGCTTCTAAACTCCAAAATTTCCATCTTTCTTTATCTGGATAACATCCTAGAGTTTTTGTTTGTCCTTCAGGTATAAAAATAAAATCCCAACTCCAGCCATAGGTACCACTTTTTTCTTTCGCAATAGTACCTTTTGTGATTGCTGTAAATGTAATAGGTTCTTGTCCATACTCACAGTAAGCTAAAACTTCTTTAAAGTAAGCCTTTCTATTTTCTACTCCATCTAAAAGTTTCAATAATCCATCTTCTCCTAAAGTATCATCTACATAATGTGTATATACTCCCGGAAAGCCATTTAATGCTTCTACAAATAAACCAGAATCATTTTTTAATACCGCACATTTTAATTTTTCACTGGCCCATTTAGCAGAATATTTAGCAACTTCTTCTGTTGTATCTGCTTGTATTTCGATTGTATCCATTTTTATATTATTCACTTGGTATCCAAGTGGTTCTAATATTTGTTTAGCACTATCAATTTTAGCCCAATTGCCTGTTACATAAGTTATTTCTTTCATATATATCTCCTTATGTATTTATTATAATAAATTGTGTTTTGTTTTCCTAGTATAAATAAAAAAATACTGCTTTCGCAGTACTTTTATTTTTAATTATGTAATCTTCTGTAAGCTAATGTAGTTCCAGCAAGACCAATTACAGCTAAAGATACAAATAATAAAATTCCATCACTTGTTTCTGGATTTTCAGTAGTATCTTCTTCTCTACCTTGTTCTGTTGGAGGTGTAGTTGGTTCTTCAATTGCTTCTGGTCTATAATTATCAGCATCAAGAGCAGTATAGTTTGCTCCTTCTGGAGTATTTTCTGTATTTAAGAATAATTGAACTTGTCCTTTTACATTTTCATAAGCAGCAGCTTCTACTCCATTATATTTTACAGTAACTTTATCTTGGTCAACACCATCAGACCAAATAGTTGGTACTGTACTTGATTCAGTAGTATTTACAATATTAGCATTGTCAAAGTTAACAACAGGATAATCATTAACATTATCACCCATTCCTAATTCAATACCACCAAAATGATTACCTGAAACATCTAATGTTCCTTCTACAGTAACATTTGCTCCATTAATTAATAATCCACCATTTGCTCCTGTTAAAGCAATATTTTTTAATGTTACATTTGATTTATAAACTTGAATTACATAAGTACTATCCCAAGTTGTATGATCACCACTAAGTGTAATCTTATAATTTTGTCCATCAATTGTAACATCACGAATTATATTTACTTTTGCAGTAGTAGTGATATTGTCAGCAAGTTGAATTGTAGTTACTGACTTATCTGCTAAGGCTGCTAATAGTTCTTCTTCATTTTTTACAACAGCAACGCCTTCTTCTGCATGTACACTAATCATTGGTACAAAAGCAAATAAACCAACTAAAACCATTGTTAAAATTTTCTTCATTTTCTCTCTCCTTTTCTTTTTTTTCTGATAGGCCTATCCTACCATCATAACTAGTATAGCATAGAAGTTTATTTTTTGGTACAACAAGTATTGCCATTTTTCATCATCTTGATTCTCTTTTTATTAGTTTAGCATGCATAACTACTCTGCTACCAAAGTTATCCTTGCAAGTTGATAGTGTCAACACCTTGTCACTTGGGTTTACAGTTGCAGAAAAATTAACGTTACTTCTAGACTTCATAGTATTTAAAAATTCACTATATTCTGCTTCTGTTTGGAAGTTTGTAGTAATATAATAGCTTTCTTTCTCAATTGTATAAACACTAAATACTTGCCACATTGTATTTTCTGTTGGAGTTGATAATCTAATAATATAATTATTTTTATCATTGTACCAAGAGCTTTCTAAAATATTTTTTAAACTACCAAACATTGTACCATTATAACGACTATGGGCATAAATAATGGTATTTTGGTCAAATGTTGTAGGATTATTTCTATAATCCATAAAAACCCATCCAGCATCATTTGAGCTCTTATCAAAAGCATGATGTAAATAGTAATCATTGTTGGTTGTTTGGACAATTGGATAATTAATATTAGTTCCGTTTACTTGTATCCAACCAACCGTATCAGGATTTTTTCTTAATAAATCCCCAAAATCAACTTCTAATAAATTCATTTTTATATAATCCCAATAATCATCACTTTTATTTTCTGGGGGATTAATATTTTCTGTATTTTCATTATCTTGCTTCTCTTTTACATTAGTATCTTCTATTACTTTATCTTGAATATTTTTTATTTCTTTATTATCATTTAACCAAAAATAAATACCAATACTAGATATGGATAATAAGCTTAAGAAAAATAGAAAAAATACTACAATTACCCATTTTTTAAAACGTAGCTTCTTTTTTCTATGACTGTTTCTATATTCTTCTCTTGTTGGTAATTCATCTTTCATTCTATCACCTATTTTAGTATAACATATTTGGTTAGTAATAGAAAAAAATAATCAATACACTATCTTATCTTTCTTGAATTAAATATTTTAACATAAAAAAAATTAAAATAGGTTATATAATATATTCTAAAAACCGTAATATAAACAAAAAAAGTGGAGCCTTGCGGCTCCTTCAGGGGGTTCGGTTGAATATACTCTCACATTTAAACACCGTGAGAGATATCGGCGTGATATGTATCACGCATCTTAATCATAAAGTATAATTGATAAAAAGTCAATTGCTATTATTAAAATATTTTTTTAGTTTACATTTTTATGATTTTGGAAATTTTATTTCATATTGATATGACAATACTTTTAGGTTTTGAGCTTCGAAAAAAGATTTTGCTTCAGGTGTAAAGTTATAGACTTCTACTTCTATTCTATCGCACTTTTCTTTCTGAGCCTTTTCTTTTACTTTTTCATATAATCTTGTTGCGACTTTTTTTCTTCTAGCCTCTGGTACTACAAATAATTTATTTATGCTCATTATACGACTATTAGTTAATTTTTCTGTTGCAGCGATATTTTTTATTTCTGATTCAATAAAACCTAAAATGATTCCATTTTCTTCAAAAATTAATAGAGTTCTTAACTGATAAGGGTTACATAAAGAGTTGAACTCTCCTTTATTATATGGTATTCTGCCATCAAAAATATCATTTCTACTATGTGTATAAATTCTTTCATAGTCCTTAGCCATGTGTGTAAATTTATTATATTCATTAGGACTTGGTGTACGAATTAACCAAGGTGAGTTTTTTATTTTTCCTTCGCATATGCAAAAAAATTCTTGACCTAAGACAATTAATAGAGTACTTTCTAATTCTGATATTAAATCTTTAATTTCTTTGACGTCTATGCTTTTTACTTTACTATAAATATATTTTTTCTCACTTGTGCTAGCCTGTCTAATTATTTGATTCCATAATTCCTGTTTTGTATCATAGTGTCCTAACCCATCTGGAAGAAAAGAATAGGCCTTTATCTCACCTTGTTCATTTAATTTTTCCATTATTAATTTTTGTTTTATATCAATTCTTTCTTTTTTTACTTCTATTTCATGAGATGGGATTTCTTGTAATATGCTTGCCTTGAGATTCTCTGTATATAAAAATATTATGTTATTATATTGTTTTTTTTGAAAAACATTTCTGTACTTGGTTCTTTTCGATAATCCTAGTTTTTGTCTTACTGCTTCTAAAAGATTATCACTTGTTTTTATTTCCACTTCCACTTCTACCACCTATAATCATTATAGCAAAAAAAAGATAAATAAGAAATCATCCTATTTATCCTTTGGTAATTGATTCGATTAGTTTTATTTTTAATGGATCATTATCTGTTTCTTTATTTAAAAGGTATTCTTTGGAATCTTTTTTTGCTTGTAATAATATTTTATAATCTGATCTAATGTTGGCAATCTTAAAAGACATATCTCCGCTTTGTTTTGTTCCAAATAAATCTCCGTGTCCTCTTAATTTAAAATCTTCTTCACTAATCTTAAAACCATCATCAACTTGTTCCATAATCTTTAAGCGTTCTGCATCACTATCACTTATTAAAATACATTGTGATTTTGAACTTCCTCTACCTACTCTTCCACGTAATTGATGTAGTGTAGATAGCCCAAAACGATCAGCATCAAAAATGACCATTGTCGTTGCATTTGGTACATCTACTCCTACTTCTATTACTGTTGTAGAAATTAATATTTGAATTTTGTTTTCTGAGAATTGATTCATAATCATATCTTTAGCGGCACTAGCCATTTTCCCATGAACAATGTCAATTTTATAATGCTCCCCAAATGCTAATTTCATTTGATCTTTTAATTTACAGACAGTTGTTAAATCTGAATTTTCACTTTCTTCGATTAGAGGAGCAATCACGTAGACTTGATGATTTTGTTTTAGTTCTTTGTACATCATTTCTAATACATCTTTAATTTCACTATTTTTCTTCACAACTGTTGTGATTTTTTGTCTTCCCTTTGGTCGCTCTTTAATCGTTGATACATCCATATCTCCAAAAATTGTTAAGGCATAAGTTCTTGGAATTGGAGTTGCACTCATATATAAAACATCTGGCTTTTTACCTTTGTTTTGAAGATTTGCTCTTTGATGCACTCCAAAACGGTGTTGTTCATCTGTAATCACTAAACCTAAATTATGATACTCTACTTCTTCTTGAATCAAAGCATGTGTTCCAACTACCATACTGATTGTACCGCTTTTTAAATCTTCATAAATTTTTTGCTTATCTTTTTTTGTTGTGGAACCGGTAAGTAAAGCGACTTTAATATCTGTACCTTTTACAAAATTTTCTAGATTATGAAAGTGCTGCGTGGCTAGAATTTCGGTAGGTGCCATTAAAGCACTTTGGAAACCACTTAGGTGATTGGCAATCATTGCTAGAAATGCGACAATTGTTTTTCCACTTCCTACATCTCCTTGTAATAAACGATTCATTCTATGATTTGCTTCTAAATCTTCTACAATCTCATTCGTTGCAGTTAATTGATCATTTGTTAGTTCGAATGGTAGGTTTTTAATAAATTCTTGTAATTTATTTCGGTCAATTGTTCTTTCTAGTCCTTGTTTTTTCTTTTTATTTTCAATTTTTAAATAATTAATTTTAAACATAAAAGCAAATAGTTCTTCATATTTTAAACGTATTGTTACTTCTTTTAGTTTTTCTTCGGTCGATGGGTTATGAATTAAATTTAAAGACGTCTTCTTATTAGAAAAGTTATATCTTTCCATATATTCTTCAGGAATATAGTCAGGGATTTCTTTTCCATACATTAATAAGGCCATATTAATATAAGTTGATATATTTTTATTTGTTAGTCCACTTGTTGCATGGTATACAGGCTCAATTTTTATCTTATTAGACAAAGTTTCTAATTTAATATCTGCAGCAGTAATTACGTTCTTTTGTTTATCTAATTTACCGATAACTGTAACCCCGGTTCCTACTGCTAATTGATTCTTTAAGAAAGCTCTATTAAAGATAGAAACTCCTACTACCCCTGACGGAGTCACTAGTCTAAAATTCATTTTGTTTAAACCTGCTTTAAAGCGCATTAGAATGGGTACACTTTCCACTCTTCCATCAATTACTATCTTCTCTCCGTCTGCTACTTCTTGTAAGTTATTCCTTTCTAATATTTCATAACGAAAAGGATAATGAGTTACTAGGTCTTCTACCGTATAAATACCTATTTTATTTAATAAAGCAAGAGATTTCGGTCCAATACCTTTTACGTCTTTTAATTCTGCCACTCGATCACTTCCTTCTTGGCATATTATAACATATTTCAGCATCTTTTTTCCAATGTTTTTTGATAATTTGTTGTTTTTTCATTTTTTTTCATTTTTTTATTGACAAAACGAATTGTTTCGGTTAGTATAGGAACTACCAATTCGGAATTAGGCGAATTGGTCGCTAGTATCACACTAGCCAACCCCTTTTTATTCTTTTTTGAGGTTGCCCTTCAGGGGGTGCAACCTCTTAGATGAAAAGTAAAAGAAGACCTTTGCCGGGGTCTTCTTTTTTTTAGTTAAATTCGTCTGTAAAGTTTCCGTTAATGAAGATTGGCACTTCTTCATTATTTTTTGTTATTCCTGTAATGTTTAAATCTTTTGTGCCAATCATAAAGTCAACATGTGAATCACATTTATTTAAATGATATTTATCAAATAATACTTTTTTATCAGTTTTTGGACCATTCTCAATACACTCTGGAAAGGAATCTCCTAAAGCTAAATGACAAGCTGCATTTTCATCAAATAGTGTTTCTAGGAACACTTGATTACAATTTGAAATTGGTGAGTCATATGGTACTAAAGCAACTTCTCCTAACATATTTGAATTTTCACAAATATTTACTAATTCTTTTAGCGTATCTTCTCCTGTTTCAGCATGTACTTCAGTTACTTTTCCTTCTTTAAATGCAATACTAAAGTTGTCAATGATTACATCTTGATAAGATAATGGTTTAGAAGAATAAACAATTCCTTCTGCAGTTAAGCAGTCTGGAGATGTGAATACTTCTTCTGTTGGAAAATTCACAAGAACATCCTTACCGTTAGCTAGAGTTTCGTTTCCTGATGCAAACAAATGATTTTTAGGTAATCCTATTTTGAATGATGTACCATTACTACTTTCATATCTTAATTCCCTAAACTGGTAATCTGTTAGTTTTGCTGCTCTAGACTTTAATTTTTCTATTTTCTCATCCCAAATAGCACTAGGATTTTCTTCTTTAATGCTACATATTTCAAATATCTTGTTCCATAATTCTTCTACAGGATTTTCTGCATTTGGATATAGTTCTTTGGCCCAGGTAAACGTTGGTACTGCTGCGATACACCATGCTAATTCTGATTTATCTCTCATATCATCAAAAACTTTTCTTGTTTCATATGAGTATTTCGTCATAGCACTTATTTTTTTAGCATCAATATCTTTCATTAATCCTGGAGTTTCTGATGCTAACATTAGAAATGCTGCATTCTTTTTTGAATAAACATTCCACATTTCTTTATTCCAGTAACTTAACTTTTTTAATTCTTCTACTTCTAAAGTTTTTAATACATCGTGTTTTAAATATGGGTCTACAATCTCAATATAAATATCTTTTACTCCCATATCCAATGCTGTTTGATTTACTATCCTAGCAAAATCAATTCTTTCTACATTTACACTAACAAATAATGGTTGGTCTTTTTCTACTTTTAAACAACTTTCTAATAGTACTTTAGCATATTTTTTTAATAGTTCTTTCATATTCTACCTCCTTTTTTATTATACACTAAATAGTCTTTTATAAAAAATAAAGTAGCTTTCAACTACTTTATTTTAATCATTATTCTTATCTTTATTAGCTAAAGATTCATAGTATTGATAGCTTTCCTCTGCTTCTTTTTTGTTCTTTGCTAATAGTTGTTTATGGTTTTTAGAAATTTTTTCTAGTGAACGATATCTATCTTCTCCAAGGATAAATTCTTCATATTGTGAGAAGTCTCCTTTACTATCCATTTTAAATTCTTTTGTTTCTGGATTGTAATGGAAAATTGGGAAGTATCCTGATCTAGTTGCTTCTTTTTCTTCTACAATAGAGTTTTTCATTCCTTTAATAATTCCTTGCGCAATACATGGTGCGTAAGCAATAATAATTGATGGTCCATTATAACTTTCTGCTTCCTGTAATACTTTTACTGCTTGCCCAGGATTGGCACCTAGAGAAATAGTTGCAACATATACATGTGGATATGTTAATGCTATTTTAGCAAGATCTTTTTTAGCAGTCTCTTTTCCGTGAGATGCGAATTTAGCAACTGCTCCTGCTCTTGTTGACTTAGATGCTTGTCCACCTGTGTTTGAATATACTTCTGTATCTAGTACTAAAATATTTACATTTTCATTATTAGCTAATACATGGTCAATTCCATTATAACCAATATCATATGCCCAGCCATCTCCACCGATCATCCAAACAGATTTTGGTTTGATAAAGTTCTTCAATGGTAATAATTCTTTTATTTTAGTCTCTTCAATTACTTTTAATAATTCTTCTGCATTTTCCATATTTGGATTTTCTACATAATTTTTATAAGTCTCTTGTTGTGACTTTTTCACATCTTTAATATTTTCTGTAATTAATTTCTTTATTCTTGCTTTTACTGTTTCATCGGCTATTTTCATACCGTATCCAAATTCAGCATTATCTTCAAATAAGGAGTTTGCCCATGGAACTGAATATGGCATAGCAGGAGTTGATGCACCATAAATAGAAGAACATCCTGTAGCGTTCGCAACGATCATTCTATCTCCAAATAATTGAGTAAGTAATTTTAGATAAGGAGTTTCTCCACAACCTGCACAAGCTCCGGAAAACTCAAATTTAGGAGTTTTAAACTGACTACCTTTTACTGTAGTTGTTGGCATTACATTTTTTTCTGTTACTTCATTAAATAAGTAATTGTATTCTTCTTTTGTTTTTTCTTCATCTAGCTCTTCTTTAATCTTCATCATTAGTGCTTTTGCACCCTTTTTACCAGGACAAATATTTTCACAAAGTCCACAACCAGTACAATCTGGAATACTAATACCTACTGTATACATTAAATTTTGATCTTTGATGTTTGCTGGTATTAATTTTTCTCTTAGACTATCTGGAGCATCCATAACTTCTTTTTCATCTAATAAGAAAGGTCTAATTACTGCATGTGGACATACTAAAGAACATAGATTACAAGAGATACAGTTTTCACTATTAAAGCATGGTACGATATCTGAAATACTTCTTTTTTCTCTTTTTGTTGTTCCAGCTTCAAATGTTCCATCTGGATTTTTCATGAAGCTACTTACAGGAAGAGTATCTCCTTCCATACTACTAATAAGTTCAAACATATCTTTTTTCTTTGGAAATTCTTCTACATAGTCTACTACAGGTAATTTTACTTGGACTAGGCTATTAATACTACAGTCTATAGCTTTGATATTTTTCTCTACAATTCCACCACTTTTATTAGCAAATTTAGCTGCTAGACTTTCTTTTATTTTTTGTACTGTAAAATCAAAGTCCATAATCTTTCCTAGTTTAAAGATTAAAGTCTCCATAATAGCACTAATTTTACCTGATAATCCATTATCAGCAGCAATTCTTCCGGCATCTACAATATAGAATTTTATATTTCTAGATTGTAAAATCTTTTTATCATGTGATGTCATTTCTTTTAGGATTTCATCTTTATTTTTATTTGTATTAAGTAAGAATATACCATTCTTTTTTATTTTATCTAGCATCTTCATTTTTTGAAGATAAGATTCTTTTGTACAAACTACCATACTTGGGTTTTCCACATAATAACTGGCTTTTATTGGTTTGTTCCCCATTCTTAAATGTGACATGGTAATTCCGCCCGATTTTTTAGAATCGTATTGGAAATATCCTTGAACATAGGCTCTAGTATAAGTACCAGTTAGCTTCATAATATCTTTACAAGCACTTACCATACCATCACTACCATAACCGTAAATTAAGAATTCTATGTTTTGACTAGGTAGGCGAAATTCTTTATCATAATCAATAGAAAGATTAGTTACATCATCATTGATTCCTACTGTAAAGTTGGTATGGGCATCTTTTTTGTCCATGTAGTCATAGATTCCTTTGATCATTGCTGGTGTTGTATTTTTACTAGAAAGGCCATAGCGACCGCCTAGAACTTTTACTTTACCTTCTACTTCTTTAATTGTTTTTACAACATCTAGATATAAAGGCTCTCCAGCAGAACCTGGTTCTTTTGTACGGTCTAACACTACTATTTTCTTTACTGACTTTGGTAATGCTTTTAAAAAGTATTTTGCACTGAATGGACGATACAAATGAACCTCTAATAGTCCCAAATCATTTCTTTTCTTTCCTAAGTAATCTAGTGTTTCTTTGATTGTTTCACAGACACTTCCCATAGCAACGATTACTTTATTAGCAGTTTCACTTCCATAGTAATTAAATGGAGCGTAGTTTTCTCCTGTTATCTTATTAATTTCTTGCATATAGTCATTTACTATATCTGGGATTTTATCATAGTAAGTATTTCTAACTTCCGTTGCTTGGAAATAGATATCTTCATTTTGTGATGTACCTCTTATTACTGGTGAAGATGGATTTAGTGCTCTATCTCTAAACTCTTGTAAAGCTTTTTGATCAATTAATTCTTTTAATTTTTCTGTGTCTATGACTTCTACTTTCTGTAATTCATGACTGGTTCTAAATCCATCAAAGAAGTTTATAAATGGAACTCTTCCTTTAATTGCAGAAAGATGAGCAACTCCTGTTAAATCCATTACCTGTTGTACAGAAGAAGAGGCAAGCATAGCAAAACCAGTTCCTCTTGCCGCATAAATATCTTGATGATCCCCAAAGATTGATAGTGCATGTGTTGCTAGTGAACGTGCAGCAACATTAATTACGCAAGGTAATAATTCTCCAGCAATTTTATACATATTTGGAATCATCAATAGTAATCCTTGGCTTGCTGTATATGTTGTAGTTAAGCATCCGGCTTGAAGCGAACCATGAACCATACCAGCAGCTCCTGCTTCTGATTCCATCTCTACTACTTTTACAGGCATATCAAAATAGTTCTTTTTTCCTTCATTAGCCCATTTATCTGTTAACTCTGCCATAGGAGAGGCTGGAGTGATTGGATAAATTCCGGCAACATCGGTAAAATTGTATGATACATAGCTACAAGCTTCATTTCCATCCATTATTTTCTTCATCGTGTTTCCTCCCTTACTTTTTCATTATATCGCATTTTTATTTATTTTTCATTAAAAAACTGTATAGATTTCCTATACAGCTTTTCCTTTTCTTTTATAAATGTGATTTTATATAGCTATAAATCTTGTTATATGTATCGCTTGTATAATGCAAGCCATCGGTTGTTGAAAATCCATTGGATTTTAGATAAGAGTTTGTATCAATATAGCTAACGTTTGACAGACCACTTTTTAGTTTTTGATTAAAACTATCTATATCACTATTTAAGTGATTATAACTTCCTTCTGTAGGATTTACTGAGACAAAATAAGTGTGCGCACCTTTGGAAGCCCAGGAAGAAGCTTTTCCATTGATATATGAGATATAGCTGTCTGCACGATATAGGTCATTTACTCCCATTAAAATAATTACAGCAGACCCATTTTTTATACTTCCTTCTACATTTGGCACTCCACTTGATTGCATCCAGTCTAGACCAGCAGATACTTTACCACTCCAAGTATCATTTCCTCCTACTGCAGATTGCATTCCTACGGTTCTTGAGTCTCCTATAAAAACCAAATTATTGACACTTGTTCCGCTTGTGCTACCCCCCTGGGTAGCTACACTAGGGAGTTCCATTTTCCTTATAATCATCTGGGGTTAGAATGATATCTTGCTTTGGCTTATCAGTTGTATCTACATAAGTACTACCTTCTCCTAATTTTGCTACATCCTCAGCATTATTCCAACACTTTGCTAAATCAAAAGATTCATCTGCTAGAGACATTGTTAAATTAATCAAAAAAGGAACCATAAACAATACTACTAAAGCAATTAAACTGTTCTTTAGAGCTGCTTTATATTTCTTTTCTTCTGGATTTGTCATTAGTCTTGTGAAGCAAACTGCTAATGCGATCATTGCAAGAATAGGACCAACAATTTGAATTAAGTTCACAATTGTCTTAGTAATACTTAATAAGTTAGCAATTCCGGCACTACCACAAGCATCAATGATATCTTGACTTATTCTTTCATATGCTAAAATGTACATATTATTCCTTCTTTCCTAATTCCTTCTCATACACTAAATAATAAGTTCCTTCTACTGGGATTGTTTGATATTCTTTTCCAAAAATATGTTCAATCCCCCTCTTTGATGGGATATTACTGTATTCACAAGCAATGACTACTTTTTCAATACCATATTCTTTTATTGTATTTAATGCTAGTTTTAATATTTCTTTATAATGACCTTTATTTCTCTCTGTGGGTCTTATATCTATACCAATATGCCCATATACTTCACCATGGGGAAATTCTAGGGAATGTCTAATATCTAATAAAGCAATTAGATTATCTTCTTCTTTGGTTAATACTAAATAAGTTGTGCATCCTACTTGTCCTTTTTTTAGTTTTTCTTCTTGATCTAATTTTTCTTCTTCTTTTAACCAATCATAGAAATCTTCATATTCATCATAAGATCTTCCTAAAATTAAAGAGCAGTCTCCGGCTTCTATCTTCTCATTTACAGCATAGTGTTCCTGTGCGAAATCTGTTACTATATTTTTATCAAAAATAGTTACTGGTCGTACATACAATTCCATTTTATCCCTCTTTTTTATTATACCATATTTATTCTTTTACAATCCAGAAGGTTGACATATCTCTTAATCCATTTTCTCCGCCAGCCACTGGTGTGTTAATTATTTTATTTTTTATAACTAGTTCACTAGATGAACCACCGTCTAGGTTTGCTGCGTTATAAGCTCCATAATTTTCCATAATCTCGGTTAAATCTACCATATCAGCACCAATGCTACTTGGCAACCTTCCATTGATTACTAAAAATAGAACAATTCCATCTTTTCTTTGTCCAATGGCTGTACGTGGTGCAATTCCCCAACCACCATTTCCTTTAATAAAGGAACTTTTTCCGTTTACAATTAGAAATGGTCCAAATTCTATCGCATCTCGATACCCAACTTCTAATGCTTCTTCTTTGGTCATCTTCCCTAATACTAGTTTATTTTCTTTTGTAAATCCAATGAATCCTCCACCCATATTGGCATCTTGAAAATCACTTACTACTTTTCCGTTTTGAATAACAGTTCCATGGGGGATTGCTCCATTGGAGTTCCAGTCTGGATCATAGAATCCTCCTGCATTCATTGCAATCACTGCATTTTCTCTCTTTGCAACATCTGTAATTGCTTCTCCTCTTTGTCCTAAATATTGTGTAGTGGCAATTGATATTTTAGATGGGTCATAGATTGCTACTAAAAAACCTTGATATGTTTTTCCACTAACATTGATTACTTTATATAAATCATTCCCTGGATCTTTTGTTAGTATTTCTTTTTCATATTTATTTTTATAAATCAACATATTACTTCCATATTTTCTAAAATTAATTAAATCAGGGTCACTTACTTCTCCTACTTCAATAATTTTATTAGCTTCTAACACTTCTTGAATTGTCTCATCACTATAAAACCAAGTTGCTAAATATTGATGAGACATCGTAGTCATGGCACTTGTAATCCAAAAATTACGAAATCCTGGCCAGGGACCATAGAACAAAAATAAAAAGGTAGAAAGACCTACTATAAAAGTACTTCCTCCGATAATTGCAAATTTCTTTTTAAAACTCCATTTTTGTTTTTCTTTCTTTGTACTTTTTTTATTTTTTGTATCTTTATTTATAGGTGGAACACTATATAGTGGTGTTACTGTTATCTTTTTACTTCTTTTTTTCATACACTAAAAGTCTTCCTTTCCTGCATATTCTTTATCATTATTAAAATCAATATATTTTTTTGTCGTATTATATTTTTGGATAGGTGGTATACCAGTTCCATTTTCTTCATTATATTTATTGTATTCTTCAATATTTTGATTTACTTGAACAATATCATTCATAAAGTAATTAACCATTTCTTCATATGAAAGAGCATATGTTTGGCATTTATTATTAACATCCGCCTCAGGAAAATAAATATCTCCACAGTTTGCTTTTAACTTCTCTGCGATTTTTCCCATTTCATCTAACTTTTGTTCATACTTTTCTAGTTCTATTAGACAGTTATTAATCGTAAGATTTAGTGTTTCAAAATAAAGTTCTGCAAAAACGTTATCATACAAGCTATCTCTAGTGTTACTGAAGTTTGTTGCTTCTCTTTTAAATATTTCATAATTTTTATCTACTTTTTCCATTCTTTTTGCTACTTCTTCTTTGTCTGCACTGAAACTCATTGTAAAGTTTGTAATAAGACCAATTGCAATTAAAAAAACACCTAAACTAAATAGTATTTTTACTTGTTTTGTCATCTTATCGCCTACCTTATCATTTTATATCGTATCATTTTTTTGCTTTTTTGTATAGGATAATTGGAAAATATTAGTCAAAAAAAGACGCCTTAGGCGCTTTCTTTTTTAAATATAAATATTTTACTAAATATATAATTCGCAACAATTACTATTACATTCATCAGTACTTTTGATAGCATTTTTCCTAAGTTCATTATACTGATGCAAATATACATTCCTGCCATATCAATTCCAAGAGATAGTATTCTAAAGAAGAAGAAAGAAAATATTTCTTTTATTACTACCTTTTTATCTAAAGATTTGGAATTAAAGACAAATAATTTGTTTGTCACAAAAGCAAAAAGTACAGATAAGAACCAAGCGATGAAGTTATTTATATATACATTCATTCCTGTCTTATCTAATAAATAGAAGCTTATGATATTTACTAATGTCGTTAGTACTCCAAAGAAACCGTACCATAATATTTCTTTTATTTTGTTATACCAAGAAATATTGTTATCTTCTTCTATCAAATTTTCTATTGTAATTATCATATTTTCTGTATTTGATTTAAACTTTTTGGGCTTAAATTTCTTAGCTTTATTTAATGTTTTCCCAATTTGATTAAAATCTTTTAACTCTAGTAGGTATCCTTCGTGTTCAAACTCTTTAATAATTTGTTTTTGATGGTCATTTACGTGTTCTTTATATTTTTTTAATCTTGCTGCCGCGATTACTTTTTTTCCTTTTTTTACAGCAGTTATAATAGATCCTACTCCACCATGAGTAATTAAAATATCACAATTATCTATATACTTATTAAATTCATCTGGTGAAATTAAGTCAAAAATTTCCATATTTTCTGATTGATATTTTGTGTTTCCTGCTTGAACGATTACTTTTTCTTTAATTTCCCCTTTTTCAATTGCCTTATCGATTGCTTCTAAAAGTCTTGGGAATTCTTTGTCTTGTGTTCCTAATGTTACAAATATCATTAATAAATCCATCCCCCATCTATTGCTTTAGGATATACTTTTTTCATTGATGGCCACTGTACAATAAAATGGTCTGCAAAGTTGTATATCAACTTTCCTGTTGATGTTTTTGTAGTAATATTAGCAAATGTTTCAATGTAAATAATTTTACTTCCTAATATTTTTCCTATGCAACACATTGGTCCTGCGGTATGTGTTCCTGTTGTGATAATATAATCTGGATGAAACTTTATATAAAAATATAGGCTTTTAAAACAATTGTAAAGTAGTTTAAATATATAGGTAAATGGATGTAGTTTCGTTCCATATACTAAATAGCCTATTTTTTCTGGATATTTTTCTTTTAATTTTAAATTTGATTTTGTTTTTTCTGTAATAATATGATAATCATATTTTTCAAACATTGGACTTAATTGCATTAATTCATCTAGATGCCCACCTGTGGATGATATAAATAGCACATTTCTTTTCATCTTTTTACCTTCTTTTCTAATAAATTATACCAGTCTTCTTGTACTACTTCTTTTGTATATTGTTTTACACTTTTTCTAGCTTCTTTGCCCATTTTTTTTCTTTCTTCCTCTTTTTTCATTAAATCTTCTATCTTTTTTATCATAGCTGTCGCATTTCTATTTTTTATTAAGTATCCATTTTTTCCGCTACTAATAATTTCTCTTGCACCTTCTGCAGAAGAGAATGCAATACAAGGAATTCCATGTGACATTGCTTCTAATAAAACAATACCAAAAGATTCTGTATATGAAGTCATAACATATAGTGATGATTGGTGTAGTATTTTATCGATATAATCTTTGGATCTAAACCCATGTAAAGTGATTTTTTCTTCTAAATTTCTTGTTTTTATATATTCTTCTAGTTTGTCTCTTTCTGGTCCATCTCCAATTATGTCTAAATGCCAGTTTTTGTGCTTTTTAGATAATTGTTTAAATATTCTTAGAAGGTCCATGTATCCTTTTTCTTGTGACAATCTTCCAACAGAGACAATTCTTTTTTCTTCTAATGGAGCTAATCTTTTTGGGATACTATCTAACATATTAGGAATATAAATACATTTACATTTATATTTTCTTAATTTCTTTGTATAATATTTTTTTAAATCCTTCGATACTAATACAAAATAATCTAAGTTTTTACTACTTCTTACTACATCTATTGCATATTTTTCATTGTTATGGTGATGGTTGTGTTCCCATCCTATTTTCACAATGTTTGGTTTTCCATATACTGATAACCATTCATTTAAAAATGTTCTCGTTGAAATCATAATATCGGCATTACTTTCGCTGATAGCTTTTTTCATTACAGAAAAACGTTTTGGATACATAAAGATTCCAGAGACTGCATCTTTCATAAAACTTAAGAATTTTAGTTTTGAAAAATAATCTGTTGCTAACTTTTTTGTTAATTTAATAAAGTGTCCATGAAAAAGCAATGTTTTATAACTTGCTACTCTAACAGGAAGATTACTATCTATTAAATATGTTATCTTCACCCTTTCATCAATATCAAATGCTGGTTTATCATATAATTTATAAATGCAAATAATTTCTACTTTATATTTTTCACATAAAATATTTGCTAAAGCAGTAATTGATTTTTCCACTCCACCATATCCCAAATGTAATGACAATATTGCAATCTTTTTCATCGTACCACCCATTATCATTATATCATTAATTCCTTGAAAAAAAAAGAAAAGACCGAGTTTCGGTCTTATTATTTACGACTTTTTTTTAAATCTAATAGAAAATCTGTGAAAAAGAATATCGCTAGTGCTATCGCTGGTATTAAAACAATAGTATAAAAACCTTTTTGAGATAAAAGATAGTTTAAGATTGTCCCCGCGAAAGGAACAGTCATTTTATAGGTTCCAAGAATACAGCTGTCATCAATATTTTCAATTGTTCCATCTTCCCTTTTTAAGGAATATATTTTTTTTCCAAGACTATCTTTTGTCACTGCTGCTATTTGGTTGGTACGAAGTACAGTTGCTCCATTTTCTAGCGTTATATATGAAATAATGTCTTTTTCTTTTACCTTTTTTTCTGTCTTATCAGCAATTACTAAATCTCCTTTTACTGTTTTTGGTTCTAGGATGTTACTTTCTACTTCTACAAGTACATGATTTCCCAATTCTATTACTCCAGTCTCTGTTATATTATTCGACAACGTTAGGACTGTAATAGCTATCACAATAATAACTACATAAATAGTTATTATAATATTTCTCAACATCTTGTAATAAAGAAAAAAAGCTTAAAGCTTTTTAAATCCTCTTATTGTCCCATATTTGTAGGTTGTCCAACTACTGGTGTAGGTTGTTCTGTTACGATTGTTGGCTCTGGAGCTGGTGTTTGAACAACTGGTTGTTGATTTGGTCCTACAAGATTAGAAATTGGGATAGATTGTGTATTTTCTAATGGATTTGCTCCTCCGTAAATTTGATGCTGTGGTTCTTGAATGTTAATTTCTGGAACAATTGGATTTGCTCCTCCATAAATTACTGGTTGTTCTGCTTGAGGCATTGCTGGTTGTTGTGCTACTGGAGTAACACTAGCTTCCATTGCTGGAGTAACAGGTGCCTCCATTGTAGGTGCCGCTTGCTCAACCGTTGGAACAACAGGTGTTTCCATTGCTGGAGCAATAGGTTCTACTGCTGGCGCTACAGGCGTTTCCATTGCTGGAGCAATAGGTTCTACTGCTGGTGCTACAGGTGTCTCCATTGCTGGAGCAATAGGTTCTACTGCTGGTGCTACAGGTGTCTCCATTGCTGGAGCAATAGGTTCTACTGCTGGTGCTACAGGTGTTTCCATCGCTGGAGCAATAGGTTCTACTGCTGGTGCTACAGGTGTTTCCATTGCTGGAGCAATAGGTTCTACTGCTGGTGCTACAGGTGTTTCCATTGCTGGAGCAATAGGTTCTACTGCTGGTGCTACAGGTGTCTCCATTGTTGGAGCAACTGGAGCTACTGCTGGCATTTCATTTATTCCCATAGTTTGTGCCATTTCTGGAGTTGCCTGTACCGTTGGTGCTGCCATTGGATCTACAGGTACTACTGGTTCAGTTGTTGGCATTGACATTGGCATAGCATTATTCATATTTGCATTTGGATCTATATTCTGTCCTATTCCAACTGGAGCCGGTATATCCATAATTGTTCCTGTAGACATGGCTGGAGAATTCATTTCAGGAACTGCTCCATTACTATTTACTGCTGGTGTTGCTGGAGCCTCAGGTGAGGTTGCAGCGGTAGCTTGTGCAGGTTCGGTAGCTGCAGTACTATCATTTTTATCTTTCTTTTTCCTACTTGTTACAATTAAAATAATTAGAGCTATTAATAATAATAAAACTCCTCCAGTAATTAATAATCCTGGTATTGATAAAAACCAGTCTAGACTAAAATTCATATGATATCGACTCCCTCTACTTTTTATTCTAATATTATGATAACAAAAAAAATTTGCAATTGCAAACATTTTATCTATTGTACATATTTTGACACTGTAAATTCTGTCCAATGATCGATTTTCGGTGGTAATAGCTGAAATACCATTTGTTTTTTTGTAGTTGGGTGGATAAATTCTAATTGATAGGCATAAAGAGCAATTTGTGTTTTATCTTCTTTTCCATAGCGTTGATCTCCGCATAATGGGTGATGGTGACTAGCAAATTGTACTCTTATTTGATGGTGTCTTCCTGTTTTTAGAGAAATCCTTACTAAAGTTTTGTTTTGTTCTTTATTTTTTTCTAATACTTCATAGTCAAGGACAGCTTCTTTTCCATCCTTGCTAACAACACTATTTCCGTTAGAAAGACGTTTTATTTTGTCATGATATGTTCCTCTTTTTTCTTTGATTATTCCATTTACAATTGCCAAGTAGTATTTTTTTATTTTATGATCTACTATTTCCTGTGATAATCTGGACGCTGCCTTTGAAGTTTTTGCAAAGACCATGATTCCTCCTACTGGTCGATCCAATCTATGGACTAACCCCGCATAGACATTTCCTGGTTTGTGGTATTTTTCTTTAATATACTCTTTTACTAAAGTTAATAAGTCTTCATCTTTTGTACTATCTCCTTGGCTCAACATGTTCATTGGCTTTTCTACTACTAGTACGTGATTATCTTCATATAGAACATTAATTTTCATCGTCTTTTTCCCATCTTCCATAAATTCCACAAGGTAAAACCAAATTGTCTTGTGTTCCTTTTAACCCTATTTCTCCACAGGTGATTTTTCCTTTTTTATGTTTGTCCACAGTAAGTGTTAAAATATTTTTTAATACTGTTGATGATAAACCTGTTGTATATGAGTTAATTAGAAAGAACAAAGGAGTTTCTGACAATATTTCAGTACATAGTGATACCAAATAGTTTAGATTTTTTTCAATATCCCATATTTCTTTGTTAGCTCCTCTTCCATAACTTGGAGGATCCATGATAATTGCATCATATTGATTTCCTCTTCTAATTTCTCTCTTGACAAATTTTATTACATCATCTACTAGATATCTTATTTCTGCTTGCTCATAGCCGCTGTCTTTTACATTTTCTTTACACCAGTCTACCATACCACGAGAAGCATCTACATGAGTTACTGCAGCACCTGCCGAAAGACAAGCAACTGTTGCACCTCCAGTATACGCAAATAAATTTAATACTTTTATTTTACGATTTTCTTTTTTTATTTTTTCTATCATAAAGTCCCAATTTACAGCTTGTTCTGGGAATAATCCAGTATGTTTAAATCCCATTTGCTTTATATTAAATGTTAACTCTTTGTAATTAATTTCCCATGATGAAGGCATTTGCTTTAAATTTTCCCAAGCACCTCCACCTTTATTACTTCTATGATATACGGCATGAATCTTAGAATGATATTTTTCTAGTAAGTCTCCTTCGTCCCAGATAACTTGAGGGTCTGGTCTTAATAAATAAATATCACCCCAGCGCTCTAACTTTTGTCCTCGTGATGTAGCAATCAACTCATAATCTTTCCAATTTTCAGCAATTTTCATACTGTCACCTCTTGTTATAAAATTTCTACATTATTTTTCTCCAATATTTTTCTTAGCTTTTCTTCTATTTGATCTTTGGTAAATGGTTTGGATATATAATCTGTAAACCCTTCTTCTAAATATTTTTCTTCTGAACCAGCAATAGCGTCGGCTGTTACTGCAATTACTGGTACTGTAATGTCTTCTATTTTTCTTAACTCTTTTAAGGCTGTCACTCCATCCATCTCTGGTATCATAATATCCATTAAGATAGCATCATAATGTTGCCCTGCTTTTACTCTGTCTATACATTCTTGTCCACTATAACACTCATCCATATCAGCGCCAAGTGCATCTAAACTTTTTCTAGCCACTTTTATATTTAATTTATTGTCATCCACTACTAGTATTTTTTTACCTTTGATATCTATCTTTTTATTTGCTGTTGGTAACTCTGTTTCTGTATTCTTTATCTTTACTTTCTGCTTTATTTTTTGTGGAATCTGTACCATAAAAATAGAACCTTCTTTATATCTGCTTTCTACATTTATTTTCCCACCCATTAAGTCTACTAATTTTTTTGTAATTGCTAAACCAAGTCCTGTTCCTTCTACTGTTGTATTTCTTTCTATATCAAGTCTTTCAAACTTAGTAAATAATTTATTAATGTTTTCTGCTTTTATTCCTCTACCACTGTCTCTTACAGTAATGATCAATAAACAATCATCTTCTTTATTTATACATCTTGCATTTAATTCTACAAAGCCTTCTTCTGTATACTTTATTGCATTCGATAATAAATTGTTTATAATTTGTTTTATATGAATTTTATCTCCTATTAAAAGATATGGAATATCATCTGCAATTCGAATGCAGTAATCAATTGGTTTAGTTCCTATTCTTGTTTGTTCTACTCTACCTATTGTTTCAATTTCTTCTTTTGGATTATAAGTCACTTCTGTGATTTTTAGTTTATTATTTTCTATTTTGTTAATGTCCATAATATTACCGACAATTTCTAATAGTGTTTTTGATGCTGATACGATATCTTCCAAATCTTCTTTCATACTTTCTGGACATTCTTTATTATCTCTAGCATCTTCTGATAGTCCCACAATTGCATTTAGCGGGGTACGAATTTCGTGGGACATACTTGATAAAAAGTCGCTTTTGGCACGATTCGCACGCTCTGCTTCCTCTTTTGCTGAATTTAATTTCTGAATCATTTTTGCATCTGGATTCTCTATCGTAAAATACATTAAATAACATAATAGACTTAATATTAAATCATATATATTAAATTGCGGATGAAATAAAACGAAAATACCAAGTAAAAAGATTACAGGAATAATAAAGTAAATAGCATAATATCTTTTATCATACTTTTTAATATTTAATAGTGCTACTATAAGAGCAATCAATAAATCTATAAAAACAAGAGAAAAAGTAAAAGTAACTGATGAACCTTCACCACTGGTTATTCCGCCCACCTGATATACATTAAATTCTAATAAAAATATAATAATACCTATTATGATGTAGGAAATATAATTAATAATCTTGTTTCTTTTAAATTTTTCTCTATATTTTGGAAAACTGATATACAAAATATAGGATAAGATATTGGTTGTTATTATTACAATAAATAATGATCCTAATTTATTGATATTGGAAAATACAGTAGTAAATCCTTCTGTAATATGGCCTTGGGCAAAAATGCTAGCTAAATAGTGTGAAATAAAATTTGTTGAATTTACTAATAATGTAAATATTAAAATATTTTTGTAATAATAGTTTTCTTCTAAATTTATTTTCTTTTTTGTAAAAAATATTATGGAAATTAGTATTGTAAAGATTAAGCAAACAAATGGTATTTGAAACTCTATCATGACATGCCACCTCTTATTATATATTAATAAAAATTATTTATTTTGGCAATGCATTCTGAATTTATTTGTTTACTTTTAACTTTTTTAATTGTTTAGCATGCTCTTCCATGACATGCGGGATATTTTTATTTTCTAAATCTTTTGCTAATTCTACCCAACCACTTTGATCAAAGCCGACCTCTTTTCCAGATAGTGCTAAAGCTGCTATATCTTCTACTACTCTTTTATACTCTTCTTCTTGCGGATTTTTTTTCGTTTGGAATTCTCCTGCAAAATCATCGTTCTCATTCCAATGAAGCTTCTCAAAGGAATCACGTACTTTCAACGTTCTAAGATAAGCTTCTATATCTTTATATTTTTTTCTTTCTAATGGCTGATCATGTCTTAATAGAATATTCATTACTCCTGATGCCATACCATCTCTCAGTTGTGCAGTTATCGTTTTTATTTTTTTCTTGGTATATTCTTGTACTGATAAATTTCCTTTTAATGCTTGATATTTTTTATCTAGTTCTTCATTTAAAGCATTTATATCTATAGGATTACTTACATCTACAAATGATACATTTTGATTAATATCTCTGACTAGACTTACTAAGACTATTTTGCGATTCGTGTTTAAGGCCATATTTACTGGCCCATCAAATAAGTGATTAACTAGCTTATTAGGATCTAAGTTATGTGAAGCTTCAGGAAATATTAAAATACTATTTGTTTTTAATACTCGATCAGCCTTAGGGATTACAGATGCTCTCTCTTCTTCTTTGGAAATATCAAAAGGAATAGTCCCATTTAACCAGACTAAATACCCATCTGCTTCTTCTCGTAAGGTCTTTACTGACCCAAGGACTAAATAAGCGTTTCTATCTAATACATTTAAAATTGTTTCTATATCTTCTGGACAAGTGTGATTACAGACAAATATATATGGCTCATCCTTATTTAGCTTTGGATATCTTTCCACAATTACATTATGTTTTTTTTCTTCCAAAGGATAATATGATAGTGGGATTTTATCTTCTGAAAGATTAGCAAAATATTCTTCATCCGATAAAACTGATGGAGTTGTTGGTTTTATGACATGAATTCCACATAATTCATGGGCTACTAACTTGTAGGGGACATCACATTTTCTTCTTAAAAATAAGCCTATATCAGAAGTAAAGTGATTTACATCTTTCTTGTTTAAATTACTTATAAATGGGTTATTTCTTCTTTTGTCTTTTAATTCTTCCATAGTTTCTCCTTTTATTCTATAATAATTACACCTATAATTTCTTAGTGCTTTATTTTATCATATTTCTTTATAAAAGTCAAAAAAAGCCTTATCTATCAAGGCTTTTTTCTTTTGTTTATGGAGTAAACTGTTTACCATAATCTGTAAGTATAATACTTGGACCATAATATATAATTTTATTATTATTATAATATTCAGTTAATGTCTCATCATATTTCATTTTGTATTTACAAGCTACATCTGCATACTTTGAACATTCTTCTGCATTTGTTGCTTGCATGCGGTAAAGTTTTGTTTTTGTTTTTATATATGTAGTTGAACTTTCTCCAGCATAGTTAAAGTCGATAATTTCTCCATATTTACTTTTTTCATAGACTGTTTTTTTCTCTGATAATGTATATGGAGAATTATAATCTTGTCTTGTTATTGTATATTGATAGACATTTCCATCATCTTCTAATACATAATAAATTCCGGCATTAGAATCTACAGTAATTACTTTTTTTACTTGTGCTCCTCCTAGTAATAAAGTGTATAGTTGGTAATTACTATCATTTGCTGTTACTTCTGTTAATGGAGACGTATTTGTCGTACCTGGTGCATAATAGAACTTATTATCTTCTCCTTTTAAAATGCTATCATCCATATATGCTGTTATTTTAACAGAAAAACTAATTTTTTTACAATTCTCATTGTTACTATACGGTTGTGATAAAGATAATTCGTATAGTTTTCCATCATCTGTAATAGCATATGAACCATTACTATAAAGAATGGTATCTGTTGGTTTCGTATCTTTATCTGCTGGTAGTAGGGTACTACAGGTAAACTCTTCTGAAGATAAAGTGAAACCTGCATGTCTTAGATTTCTAGTAACGTTTCCATTACATCCAGTTGATAACAAAGCTGCTATTCCAATTACTCCTATTACTGCGATTTTATGTCTTTTTTTACTCATTTAAATTACTCTCCTTTTTTATTTTTATTGCTGGAACAAATTTACAGGTATTGTTAATGTCTTCTCCATATAATTCTAGCGTTTTATCGTCTTTCCTTCTTATGGCAAAAGCTTTTGTTGTGCCATATTTTTGAGCTAACCAATAACAGCTATCTGTGTCCAAGAATTGATATTGCTGTTTACTGAAAACAATGCTTCCTCCTTGGCTTACTATTTTATTTATTATCTCATCACTTCTATTTAAATAATCTACTTTTCCTAAAATTCGGTTTGAAGTGTTTGACATTTTGATTTGAGTATTATATACATCATTTGATAATGCTAATAATATATCTGATACACTAGGTGCAGTTAAATCATTTGTTTGTACACTGGATAAATTATTATAAGTTACTTGTGTGGTTGCTTCTTTAGGACTCATAAGATAAGTAACTGTTGTATCTTTTTCTAGGTTGTTTTTATCTATTACAAAGAAGTTTTTGCATCTATCACTTGTACTTTCACAAGATGTAAAATTATCTAGATTGATTATTTTATTCGTTCCAATTCTATAATTGTTATCACTAATTGATAAGTTTTCTTCTTCTAGATATTGTTTTACATTTAATTCTACTATTAATTCAATACAGCTCTTTATTTCATAGCTAGGATTGTTATTTTTCTTTTCTTGTTCTTGTTGTATAAATTCTGCCGTCTTATTTCCCCAATTGCTATCTGCATTGTCATCTCCTGAGTCTAGGGGCCATGATATTGTTATATTTAGATGTAGTGTTTTTGAAGGCTCTAAGTGATTGGTATCCGTTGAAAAGTTGAAGGAGAATGGAAATTCTTGCGATAACTGATCCAGAAGTTTTTCTTCATCGCTAATTGTATACTCTTCATTTAATATTCTTATCTTTTTAATATGATAAGTAAAAAGTCCTGGCAAATCTCCGTTGTTATTAATTGTAAGTGTCTTGGTGTATGTATCTACACCAGGATGAAAGTCGTCTAGCGTTATAGATAATTTATTACTCACTTCTCCTGTTTCATCATTTATATTAATGTCCCAAGCTTTGATACTTATTTCCATATTATTGGACACAATATTTGAAAAAGCAAACCAGGCTAGTGTCACTGAAATTAGGGATAATATAAAGAAAAAAATAGATGTAATGTTTATTTTTACTAGTATTCTATGAATTCTTTGCTTTATTGTCCTCAAAATAACACCCTCTTTATTTTTTTGCTTTTTTGTTTTCAAACCTTTCTACCATACTACTTATGATTTCACTTCCAATTAAAATCATCAATGGAACGAAAATACATAAATAAAAACCACTTGGAGTACTAATTAATTTGTGAATGTATGATAATCCATCCATATTTCTTACTATTTTTCCATACACTTGGTCTTCTTTTACCACTGGGTCTTCTACACTATTCGTTAATCCTCGTGTATGGAAAAGCAATTCATTATTCTCAGATTTTTCTATTTTTACAATTCTATGAGTTACTACCTTACCTTGATAACTTCCTACTTCTCCAACGTATGTAATGTCATCTCCAACTTTTAAAGTGTCTGGATCCACCTCTTTGCATAATAGCACATCTCCGATATTATATTTTGGCTGCATTGATCCAGTCATAACAGTAAATAATCTATAGTTAAATAAGCTCATAGAGTTATTGCTGAATTTTTGTAAAAGTACTACGGCAATAAATAATATTAGTATTCCGTAAATTATAAATTTTAAGGCTTTTCCTAAATATCTGAAAAATTTTGTTGAGTTTTTCACCTTCCACCTCCGACTAGTTTAAAGTAGCTTCCTTCTATTTTATCTAAATAATCTTTGATACTATGTCTTATTTTATTTTCTATTACTGAACTATCTGCTTCTTTTCTAACTTTGATTTCGCTGTATTTTTGAGAGGTTCCATTTGATAGATTCTGATTGCTATTTGTAGGACTGTCTTTTTCTAAAGAAAGACTTGCACTATCGCCAAACATTTGCATTGCTGCTTTCTTTACATACTCCCTATACTCTTCTCTCGTAGCTTGTGATGTGCTATTTATATATTTCATGATTAAATAATATATTAAGAAAGAATTGTCAGCTACTTTTTGTAAGTCTGGTGGCAATACTTCGTTTACCTCTGGCTGTTTATCTAATTTTGATTCTACTACTTTATAATTATATAAATAATCCCATAATTTTACAGCAACTTGGAAATTAGGATTCTTTAAAATAACATTTGTTCTTTTAATTGGGTGTGTTACTTTAGGCACTCTTAATTTGTGCAAATTCTTATATAAGTCCGACTGTTTCCAAGCACTAATACTTCCCTTAATAATATCAATTCTTTTTCTAATTTCATCATCTGCATTATTTAAATCAATAGTTTCATTTGAAGCCAACTCTATATCACAAACAATTTTTTCACTATTAATATTACTAATACCATTGTATTTAAACTTATTATTTTTTTTATACTCTAAGTCTTTATTCATTCTTTCTATTCTTTCTATAAAGCTAAGCATAAAATCTGTTAATGTATAAATAAAACGGTTTTCATACATGTCAAATGTTTCTTCTTTTAGAACATTTAAGATTCTCGATGGTTTTACCTCATTTTTTTCTGGATTATATTCAGAAATATAATTTGAATGTTTAGATAAATGTTTTATACTTTCTACAGTTATCTTCTTTGATTTTTCAATATTTAATACTTCTTCATCACTAATAATAAATCTTTTAGGGTTCATATATATATTGTCTATATAATGTATTGCTTCTTCCATATGATCTATCCAAGTAAAATCCAATAGATTACCATCGCTATTTTTTTCTACGTGCACTTTTGATCCTAATCCGGAATAAAATTTATTGGATAAGTCAGCAGTAGCATCTCCTAATACTAATTTTACATTTTTCATTGTTACACCCCGTTATTATTCATTCTTTTTTAATAATTCCATATAACTAATACATTCTACCATTTTATTTTCTCCAAATAATTCGTTTAAGTATTTAATAAATGGGTCAAATTCATCTCGAATATATCCTATATTTAATTGTTCAAATTTACGTAGTATTTTTTTTGCCACAAAGTAGTCTATAGCATCTGTTTCTTCTCCTCCGGAAGCAACAAAGACCGCTACGAATGTTTTTAGTTGTTTCATAATACGGTTACCAAAAGTAATTCTAAAATGTGTGATTAAATACTTGTCAATTAATCCAATATTGTCTAATCCTTTTTGACTAATTGGATGCTCTTTTAAGGCTTTATCAAATAAGCTGTATAAATATTCTGAATTTAAGTCGATTGCTTCTTGTGGCCTACATTCAAATGGATCTACCTTAGTATTGATATCTATTGGCATAGCACGGTCATATACTTTATCTGTTACCATGAATGTTGAATCATCATTATTAATGGTTCCAATATACCAGATGTTTTTTCCTAATAATAATTTACCATTATCTAATTTTATAGGATCATGCTCATCATGATCTGTAACTAGGCTAACTAACCATTCATTACTGTTTGGCATCTCTAGTATGGATAATACTTCAGCAAAATAATATTCTACACGAGCTAAGTTCATTTCATCTAATACAACAGTATGAATTCTGTCATCATATAGAGCACCATAAATTTCTACAAGTGCATTGGTTTCATTAAATTTCTTTGTAAACTCATTCAAATATCCAAAAAAGTCTGAACGATCTCTCCATGATGGTTGAACAGAAGATATACAAGGCTCTAACTTATTGAATTTACTCCAAGCATAAGACAAGGATGTTTTACCAGTACCTGAAATACCTTGTAAAATTATCATCTTACCACAGGCTAGCCCAGCTAAGAAAACTCTTAATAACGATATATCGTAGTACAAATGTAATTGACTGGCTGCAAAGCAACGAAAATCATCTAATAGTTGCTCTAAATCTTGATTATTATTAAAATTTACAATTTTGGTTTTTTGATTTAAGACATCTAGTCTGCTTAATTGTGGGAAACGACAGTTTCCATCTATTTCTATCTTATCATCTTCAGCTTTTACTTCTTCTGTATTTGGTTCCTCTGGTTTTAATCCTAATTGTGATACTTTCATAGCAAGTATTTCTTCTTTTTCTTTCACTAAAGTTCCTACTTTTTCATTTAAATCTGCTACTTCTTCTAATAAAGATTCTTGTTCTACTAGTGTTTTTCTGAATCTAATATATTTTCTGACAATAAACACTATAATAATTACTATTAAAGCTACAATGATTATTAGTACTGCTATCGTTAAGCCAACAAAAATCCATTCTTTTCCATTAAATTGTTCTGCGTAGTTTTGAATTAAATATAGATAATCCTTCGGTGAAAAAATTGTTTTAAAACCAGCTATAATACCCGATCCAATTTCTCCTAGCCCTGATACAATGATAGAAATTAATTCATAAAAAAACCTGATAAAAGTACTCACGTAATTATTCCCCCTTCTAAGTCAAATAAACTTTCTTCGGTATATATAATGTTTTTCTCAATAGTTTCTAATAGTGGAATTTTTTCTTTGGTATCAGCACCAGATATATATACATTATCAAATAGACATAATTGTTTATTTATGTTCTTTTCATTTTCTTTTATTTCCTTTATATTGCAATCTAAGACAAAATGATATCCTTTTTTCTTTAAATATTTAATAATCTTTTCATAATTTAATAAGATATTATAATTTATAATAAATAAAATTTTATTTTGAGAATAACTATCATCTATACTACTCAAAATATTATATAATTTTCTAGATTTTTTATATAAAGACTCTGGTAAATATATCATATAGTTTTGTTTTAAAGAGAAATTTAGCCAATCTTCAAAAACTTTTATCGATAATAGTTTTAATTGAATATTTTTTAAATCTTCTACTACTAACTCTGCATGGAAAGCTTTTTCAATTCCTTCTTTACTAAAGATCGAATTAAATTTTATATTAGCTCTTACATTAGATATATAGTTATCTGTAAGACCATATCTAGTTAGTATTAGATGGAATGTCCTATTGTCTAATTTTTTTAAGAACTGATTATATAGACGATTATAATTCATAATTATTTTCTTGACTCCCGGTGCTAGTTCTATTGTGATGTTATTTTCTTTTAGCGATTTTGCTATAGCCACTTCAGAGAAGTCTATATCGTTTATCGTTAGAAAAGCCATTTTTATTTTATTAATACTTTTATTACTATATTTTTTTGTTTTACTGATTTCTTGTGCCAATGTTTCTATTTCTTTTCTTATAATATTTTGGATATCTGTTTTTTGATATTCTTTGTTGAAGTCTCCTTCAAAAAAGTACTTGTAATTTATATATTTTTCTGAAAATTTTGATATTAATGATTTTGTTTCTATATCTATTTTTGAAATGTCTAAAAGGCACTTTGTCAAATCTAACAGTTCTATTTTCGTAAGTTCTGCTGACTTTTTCATAATATTTTTTTGCCTTTTTCCTATTTCTAAGTTTTTTCCCTGATATATTTCTTCGAAGGGGTTCTTGACTATATTTTCTCCTGATTCTTGGGTATTGTTTTTTAATAATGCTTTTTCTTTTTCCTCTAATACTTCTTCTAGAATATTAGATGATATAATATCGCTTACAACAATCTGTCCTAATCCTTCTTCTTTTTCTTCTTTTGATTTAGTACTTGGCTCTTCATCTGCAATATTTAATAATTCTATCTCAGAAGTTGATTGAGGAGATGGATTTTTTTTTGTTTCTAATTCTTCTTTTATACTAAACATCTCTACCACCTACTATTATCTTACATTATAATTAATTCTAACATGAAAAAAGAATATATGCAATTATTTGTATTACCTATATTCTATTCATATCCAGCCATATCTTTTCTAAAATTAATGCTACAAGTTAACTCATACCCATCAGAGACTAATTCTGCTATATCTATGTCTTGACCTTCAATCCAAATATATACTCTAACCTTCATAATTCCATCTGGCAATTTAGCAATTGGTTTAGAAAAATCAGTTATAGTTTCTTGTCGTTTAAATACTTCTGTGTTTAATTCATGATCTGATCCGTAGATTCCTGACCAAATATTAATTTTATTATCACCATTATATACACCATAAGTTGGATAATATTGTCCGTCATTTAATAGTATATTATGCTCTTTTGCTAAATCTATAGTAGTTTGTGAATGGCTAGTGCTGTTTGGCTCATAAATTATTTGAGTACAATTGTTATTACAGTCAATTCTCTGTATTTGAGCTTCGCTTGATTTTTTGGATATTGAATCCATAAATACCATACCTATTCTCATAGAATTGATAACTGTATTATCTTTTTCCGATTTTATTTCGAATTTTGTTCCTTCATCTAAATATAGATTATCACTTTTTGGAGAGCCCGTTACATTCTTTAAAAAAATATCAAAAGCTATAAATTCAGCTTTATCATTTTGTTCTTGTTCTAGCAAGGCGATTGGAGAAAACATTAGGTTATTTGGATCTTTTCTCTTTTTGTTGATTGTATCTTTATTTATATAAATACTAAATTTATCAGAGTTTCTATCTCTTATTCCGGTAGTTGATACTGTTCCCAATTCTTTTGACCATTGATTAGTATTTCCCGGATAAGTTGTTTTTAAATCGTTAATGATTGTATCTTTTGATATTTCTACATTACTTCCCCAATTAATTCCATCTAGAGATATCGTTAAGCCTGTTTCTGAATTTGTTGTCATCCTAAAGTCTGAAATATTAACATCTAGCGATGAAGAAAACCATGCATATGTTGAATAAATTAAAGTTACTCCGGTTAGGAAGATTAATAATTCCCATTTCCATTCATGAATCACTTTTTTTACTTTCATATGCATCACCTTCTTTTTTGATTAAGCTAAAAAAGGACCGAAGTCCAATTTATTATTCCATTCCAGCAGTATCGAATTTATCTTTAGTAAATCCAAATGAAGCTTTTATTTTCTTACCTTCTGTATCGATATCGTAGTTATCAACATCTTGTCCTTCAATATATATATATACTCTAATCTTTGTAACACTATTAGGTGTTAGGTAGAATATTTCAGGTCTAGCATCATCTTGCGCATTTTTCATTGTGTCTGTGAAATAATCTACTTCTTTAAGATAAGTATTGCTTCCTTCATAACCATTGTGTCCATCAAAGATATTTACTTTATTATCTGAAGTTATTTGACTATTAATTGCATATGTTGCAGCAGCGGTATCATCTGTTATTGGATCACAAGCTCCCTCATAACTATCAGTAGCTGTTCTTTTCTTACATACTCTTGTGAAACGTGAAACTGATCCAGTTGTATGTTTTGTATCATTTGGCTCCCAAATATTCCATGTATAACCTCTACCATCACCTGAGGCTGGATCTTTATGGCATAATGTTGTTACACCTTCTGCTACTGACTCACAAGTAATTCCTTGGAAAACGTCTTTTTCTTTATTGTATTCTGCACGACCGATTTGGATAAAAGCTACTCTCATAGAGTTTTGAACTCCGTCTCCTGCAGCATTTTCAACTACATCGCCTCCTCCTGACTCGACCATTTTCATAATAGAATCTGTTGTTAAATATACACCTTCATCGTGTGAAATATCAAAATCTTCTTCATATCCATTACCAGATTTATTCTTTAAGAATAAATCAAATGCAATGTATCCATCACCTTCAGTTGTAGAATTATTAATTTTATCCGCTCTTAGCATATATCCACCTGTAGATGATGAAATACTTGTTTTAGAATATAGATTTAATACTGAATTTGCTTGATCTAAATCTCCTGTGGTTGATACTGGGATTAATCCATCAGCTCCAGTCCATTTGTTTTTGTTACTTGCGTATGTACTTGTTAAATTTGTTGTAATTTCTTCTTCTCCTATTGTTATTTGGTTAGAGAAATCTTGACCATCAAGTGATAAGGTAAGTCCATCGCTTGATTTAATATCAATTTCAAATGCATCTACTGATGCTTGCATTGTTCCAATGAACCATGCATAAGTTGCTACTACAAATACTACTGCTGTAAGACCAGTTGTGAATAATATCTTTTTTGTTCTTCTTTCTTGTTTCTTTCGTCCATTCTTTTGTTTTGTCATTTTTATACTCCTTTACTTAATAATTTCTGAATTAAAAGTCATATGGGCTTTAAATTCTCCTCCAATAATTTCATTAGTACAATCTTCATCTTTTCCTTCTAGCCATAATACTATAGTATATTTGTGAACATCTCCAGGTTTGAAATCTTCAACATGCTGTACCATAATCTGGTTATCTGAATAAAATGGAGTAGTACCGTTTTCTGGTGTCCCTCTTTGAGACAATTTAGCATAGGTTGTCGGTATCCCGTCAAAGTATACTTTCATTCTTATTGCAGAATCTACATTCTTTATTACTTCATCAATCGCAATCTCAGAATAATAATCTGCTACCTCTTCCCCCATATTTTCTATATAAAAACTATATGCTAAATAGTTTTCACCATTGTGGCTACCGTCATAATCATTTATATCTGTTGGCAACCAGGATTCTGTTATATTATCAAAATACTCTAGTGACTCCACTTTTAATTGTCTTTGAAACACTTTATAATCTTTGGAATCATAAATTATAATTTTATTATCATAATATAAATCTTCATCCAAAGAAATAGTAAAGTCATAACCATTATATATGATTGTAAAAATCAAATATAGCAAAGTCACTATTAATATTAGGACAAGTAATAGTATTTTTACAATTTTGTATGTTTTTTTTCTTCGATTAATCTTTTTTGCTGTTAACTTAACTTCGCCACGCATACTTATTCTTTTATCCTTCTGCAGTTAATCCCATTTGATCTTTAGTGAATCCAAATTGTACAGATATTTTCTTTCCTAACGAAATCAAATCATAGTTATCTACATCCTGTCCTTCTAGATAAATATATACTCTAATCTTTGTAATACTATTAGGAGCCAACTTAAAGAATGTTGGTCTATTTTGTTCTGTTAAGTTTTTCATCGTATCTGTAAATGTTTGTGATTGCTCTAATTTAGTAGTTCCAGAATAACCGTTCAAGCCATCATATACATCTATATTATCACTAGAACTAACCTCTTCTTTTACTACATAAGTTGGTGTAGCAGTTCCATCAGTAATTGCATCACAGGCTTCTTCTGTATATTCGCCTGGACCGGTTTTCTTTTTACACACTTTAGAGAAATAAGATATTAATTTTGTGTCGTGCTTCGTATCATTTGGCTCCCATATGGTTGTTTCTACTTCATCACATAGCTTGGTATTTGTTGCCATAGCTCCACAAGAAATTGAAGTAATGTCGCTTGGATCTTCTGTTGTAGCAGCTACACGTCCTATTTGGGCAAATGCTACTCTAGCAGAATTAGCTAGTCCGTAATCTGCAGAACCTCCTGCTTGGCTCGCCACTTTAGATGTTGTAGTTAAATAAATGTCTTCATCATCTGCCTCATTATACTCTTCTATATATGCAGTTCCCGAACCGTTTTTTATGAATAAGTCAAACGCAACATAGCCATCTTGTTCAGATACACTATTGTCTATTCTATTAGACATTAACCTAAATCCACCTTCTGTTGCTGATAAACTAGATTTTCCAAAAAACTTCATTCTACTACTTTCAGTATCAATATCTCCGTTTGTAGACATTGGAATTAATCCATTTTCTCCAGCCCAGTGATTTGTGTTGCCCGCATATGCCTGTCCACTTCCAGAGCTTCCAGTCACATTTTCTTCTGAAATTGTCAGGGTATCGGACCATTCTTCTCCATCTAACGATAACTTTAAGCTTTCACCAGATGAAATACCAATTTCGAAAGAACTAACCGTTGCTTCCGCAGTACCAATAAACCATGCAATAGTTTCAACAACTAATATTACGCTCGTTAAAAAAATTACACAAAATAACATGACAATTTTTTTCTTTTTTCGTTTCTTTTTTTGGCATGTTTTTTGTACTATTTCTGTCTTGCCATCCATATTTCACCCCTACCTTTATGTCATCTGCTATCTTAACTATACAAATTATAACAATTTTTTTATTACATTGCAAGAAAAATACTGGTCTAAATTATTTCGTCATCTGCATTTTCTTTTTCTCTTTTTTCTTCTTTTGCAATCTCTTCTAAATCTCTTTTTATTATATTTATTGCTTTCTTATTTTTATCTATTTTTACTTTACTTAATATCACTGTTTTAGATTCATTTCCTGGTGTATCAGCAAATGTTTTTTCTATAAATTCTTTCGTTTCTTTATTTATCGCTTTTTCCGGCTGTTTTTTTGTCTTGGTTTTTTTCTTTTTTTCTATTGTTTTTTCTTTATTATCTCTTTTTAGCAATGAAATTCCTAAGCCTAAAGTAATAATAAATAATATTAAGACAACTGGATTTAATAGTGTCTTCTTTATAAATCCAAATTTGGGAAATACCTTTATTACTTTTCCAACAATTTGTGATTTTAATACTGGGGAATCCTTACTACTATTAGAATCTCCTTTTGTGATATAGGTATCTTTATATATTTCTATTACTCTGTGAGTAATGAAAGCATTGTCTTCTTCGTAGGTTATGATATCATTTAATTTAATATCATCTGTAATTTTTACTAGTACCCAGTCTCCTATATTTAAGGTGTTTTCCATACTTCCAGTCTTTACTTCAAAAAATGTATATCCAAAAAAATTATTATAATTTTTTCCTAGAAAAGTCGTTTGGAAGCCGGCAATGATGTTAATGACTAGGAGAATAATTAAAATCGAAATAATGATATTTAATACTTTATTTATATTCTTTTTTACCCCTTCCATATCTTCCTCCTAAAGTAGCTCTATTGTATCTTCTAATTCATCTTTTGTTTCTTTTTTCTCTACTGTTATCTCTTTTTCTGGTGTGTCACTTATTACTTTTGAATCTGTAGTGGCTGTAGATTCTTTTTGTGCAGTTACTTCTTGTTTTAGCATTTCAAGCTGCTTTTTCAAATCTTCTATTGTGTCGCTTTCTTTTGTATTTACCTCTTTATCTTCCTCTTCTTCATCTCCATATTTTATTTCGATGATTGCAAGGTAAATTTCGTATATTAAAATAAAGAAGCAAGGAACAATTAGGAAGATAAAGAATATCCATTTTGATTCTAGAAAAGATAGAATACTTCCAATATTAGGATATATCTTTTTGCTTACTCCAGCTATATAATCTTCTCCCCAAGATCCTCCATTGTTTTCTAATGTAATATAGGCACTGTTATCTTCTGTTTGAGGATTTACTGATTCTATTTTGGCTACTATAATTTCTACTGTCTTTTCCTTTTCATTTGTTTTGTATACAAAAATTTCTTCGCCAACCTGTAATTCTTCTATTTTTTTATTTTCAACAATTACTAATGATCCTTTAGGATAATTACTATTTGATATTTCTCCATCAACTAATATCCATGTATCATCTTTAAATTGTGTCATACCGTAATCGTTACGATTTAATAAAAGTGCACTAACAAAAATAATCACACTAAAATAGCAGATTAGAATTATTCCTGTAATTATATTTTTTATTAATTTTATTGCTTTCACTATATTACACTTCCTAACTACCCTTATTTTTTATATTAGCATAAAAAGTATGACTATGCAATTAGGTTTTAGTTTTGCACACTATAACTTATCGCATTTTCATTGCAACTATATTCTTGGCTCTTTTTAAATAATTTAAATTGTATTTGTTCAGAACTTGCTAGGTTCAAATTTAGTTTGTTTATTCTTCCATCCTCATCTTTTTCTACTATACTTCCCCAATTACTGCTTGTGTCCACGCCAAATTTTTCGGAGTCGATTGTTACAGTAAGCTGCTTTTCTTTTGTACTTTCATTTGTAAACACGATATCACAATATCTATTATTTTCATTTTTTACATCCAATTTAATCTTTGGCTCTTTTTCTAAATTTAATTGTAAGCTGCCTTTTAATATGATTTGGTAAGGATTCGTAGTTGTTAATACTATATTTACTTTTACTTCAGTTGCTGATTGGTTATTTGTTTTATTAATAATTTTAATATTATGATCTGTTTCATTAGGACCACTTTTAAACTCATATCCTTTTGTGTTGCATTCTTCCTCATCTAATTCAACAATGTTATCACCTTGATAACATTTTTTTACTTCTGGTATTATATTTTCAATAACATTAGTATTTTTATCGTCCACAATGCAAGAAAAGTCATTTTCATCTGTTTCTTCTACTTGACATTCTAATTTGTAGTTGACATCGTAATTGGTTATCTTATACTTTCCTTCATGATTTTTTATTTTCAGATTTATATTAGAATAATCATAGTCATTGATTATAGTCATCATCGATTCTTTACCTAATAAATTACTTGTTATATAAAAACCATTAGTATAAAAAGCATGCTGCCAATCAGTTTCGTGAGTATATCTAGCAGAAGAATTTTTAAATAATAAAATTGCTATTATGGCTACTAGAAGTAAAATTACAAATATTAGTGCAAATTGTTTTTTATGCTTTTCTTTCATTTGTATTCTCCTCCGTTAATTGCCATGATTCAATCTTAATATCTATAAAATCTACTAACTCGCTATATTCTTCTGACCATGTATTTTGGTTTTTATCCTTGTTGTCATATGTTATTTTTATTGAATAATCATCTTGTTCCTGGTATTTATAATCCAATGTATATATATCGCTTGTACAGGTTAATTTGTTTTCACTGTTTCTCTCATCTTCTTCGTTACAAGTTAATACCAATTCATCCAGATTGGTTATTTCATTTTTTTTATATAATTGTATTGTAGTTGGTATAAAATGGTATGTTTCTATTGTTAATTGATATCCAATATTAATATCACTACCACTTCCATCTTTATAATTAGCTACTTTAAATTTATAGTCTTTTTCCTCTCCTGGATTTAAATTTCCTAATGAGAAAGATACTTTTGTACTTTTTTCATGATTAAAATTTATTTTAGCAAATGTTAAATCTTCTGTTTTTCCTGTTATTGTGGAATAGAATGATGAATATGTAAATTTGGCACCAATAATTAAGATGTTTAATATTATTAGACCAATAATTATATATATATACTTTTTCATATTCATCACCTTATTTCACTATAAATTTCTTTGTATCTTTTCCTACATAACTATTTCCATCATATAATTGATATTCTAGTTTATATCCTCCTAAACTCATTTTCGTAACGTCAAAAGATAATTCTAAATTATTTTCTTTCTCTGCTATTTCAATTTGATAACTATCGTCACTTGTTGTAGGAGATTTTAAATAATCATTGATATTTAACTTTTGATATTCTTGACTTGTTGAACTAAAGTTTACTTTTTTAGATAATGTTATTTTTACTTTTGGATCTTTTAAATCTCCATCATACAGAATATGACTCATAATGTCTTTCGATTGTTCTTCTGTACGATTCCACACTTGATTATCATCCCATACGATTTTATAGTTGTAATCTCTAATTGCATTTTTATTATCCACTTTCACAGGGATTAGTATTTTATTTGTTACAATTGTTTTATTTAGTGTTAATTCTTTTATTTCAATATAATACGTTCCATTTTTTAGGCCTGATGGCTCACCGCTGCAGTCTATTTGAAAAGAACTTTTAGTTCCTATTTTTTGGAAGTTTGATACTAATAATTTTCCTTTGTTATTAAAATAGTATTTTTTATCCCCTATGGTAATCGCTAGTTTATTGATTTCTGTTGAAGTTAATTCTTCTTTATCACTATCTAGCATTGATATTTGAAGACTTAGATTGCCATCCTGTACTTCGCTATCATAAATGTCTTTATTATTTAGTTTTTTATATTCTATTTTTGTATTTAATGGAATTTCTAGACTACTATCTTTTTGAAATTCAAAATAACCGTCCACTTCTGATTCTAAGATTATATTTGGAGTAGCTGGTGTATTATCTGTTAGTTGCTTTATCAAGGATATGGTTTGTTTATTGGATTCTGTAAGTATATTTTTATTATCATCTACAACCACTAACTCTAATGTTAAATCTTGATTTTTTTCTATATTGGCTTCTTTAAAATTCAAAATAAATTCGAAGTGTTCTTGAAAACTATTATCTATATAATAATTGTTTACTTGGTTGTTAAAATTAGTGATTTCTTCTGTTCCTATTTTTTGAAAATCACCTAAATTATATAGATTATTTTCTGTTTCTTGTGAAATCTTAGTATAATAAATTTCTTGGTTTTGCTTGTCATATAAATATATTTTGGTATTTACAGGGATTTCTCCTTTTAAATAAAGCATATCTGTATTTTCATAAGCAGCTTGATTGGTTTGATAATTCCTTTCAAATATATATTTAATGGTAGATGTTGCAGTTATTTGATTTTGATAGTCATCTAATTGTTTATCCGTTACGGAGTCTACTACTTTGCTGGCATAATTATCATAAATAATCATATCAGAATGGGCATAAGTAATATTTTGTGAAGTATCTGTTATTTTTACATAAATCGTATAGTTTCCTGCTGTCGAAAGTGTAATTGCTTCCCCATTATAGATTTCCCATGGTATTTCCTCGGGATTTAATGGTGTTGTACGATAATCGCTACTGATATAATACTCTGTTTTTAAAATAGCACTTTGTTGATCATTATATGAAATTTCTATTTTATTTTCACTTGGATTCTTAATTGGATTCATACTATCCACATAACTATTCCAAGTATACTTATCAAAAGTAATAGAAATATTAGGTCCTACTTCATCTGATGTGTATAAATATGGTAATTGATTATCATTTATTATCCAAACATTTTCATTTGCTAGAGAATTTTCGCTATTATATTCTAAAAATCTCATGGTATTTAGTATAAAATCTCTTGTTAAAAGTTCTGACTCTCCTATTATTGTTGGAGATATATTTGTTTCTGTATTGAGATTTTGAATTGTACTGTAAGTATTTTCTAGAGTAAGAGAATGGTTTGTTTCCCCTATAAAATTAGAAATAGTTGGAGCGGTTATGGTTCCAGTTGTGAATGAGTTTTTAATAGTACCAGTAGTTGTAGAATCTATGCTACCTACTAATGCACTCGCTTGTAATCCCGTTGTAATATTAGCAGAACTATATACTTTTTCTATATTTAGAGTAGCCTTTTTTGTTTCTGCTATAATTCCAGTCGCTATTACTTTAGAATCAATAGTTGCTTTTGTATAACTATTTTTGATTGTAGTTTTATTTTCTACTGTTCCTACCATACCAGAAGCTACATTATCTGAAATAATCTTTCCTTTGGAATAAGAGTTTTCTATTATAGTGTCTTTTGCTTCAGAAATTAAGCTTGCTATTGAATAGTCATAAGTAACTGTATAATTTATATTTGTCATTTGAATAGAATCTTCTATACTGGTTGGCGTAACTATTAACTGTGTTGGTAATTCAGTAGTATTTATTGCAAATGCTCCGTTATTATATTCCGTACCGTTAATATTTAGGGTATTGGTTTCGTTTGTTGTTTGATAATTACCGGTTATGGATACATTCACATTTGTTGCTCCTTGTGGCAGAGTAATTTCTGGTAAAGTAATACTATGCTCAGTCTGGTTATCTATTGTTATTTCATCTATTTTTTTTGTTATAGAATTAGTGTTTGCTTGGGCTTTTATATTTCCTGAAAATCTTATATCACTAATGATTGCTGCTTGAGCACTAGTGATGAGAGATGTATTGCTTCCTCCTATCAATAAACTATTTTCTATATAAATGTTTTTGATAGTTCCCTGTAGGTTATGAAATAGTCCAATTTCTTTTCCTTTTTCCCCTGTTAAATACAAGCCATAAATATGTTTATCGTTTCCATCTAGGGTTCCTTTAAAACCAGTTATGGAAGAAAAAATATTTACAGTTCCTACTTTTTGTTGGTAGTTTGCATCACTATAATATTCATTAGTTCCTGTTTTTAAATAATACTTTTTATAGTTTTTTATATATATTGGTTGATCACTTTCTAATTCAAAAACACCATTGTTAATATATATATCAGAATTTAATTTAAAATACGTATTTTCATAGTTGTTACCTTGCTCTATCATTTTAGCAAAGTAAGCAAATTCTGATGGTGTTTCTATTATATAAGGATCATTTATTGTACCGTTTCCAGAATGATATTCAGTAGCGACAGATCCATCCCAGTATATTACTTTATCATCTTCTTGGATTAAAAGTTCACATAATGTTGGGATTCCGATTACTAGAAGTAACAACAAAAAAAGAGCTAATATATATGATACTTTCTTTTTCATTACTATATTTTGCATCATACTATCACCTCTTTTACTCCTTATATTTGATTATTTTTTTTCATATTATATACATTTACTAAAAAGTCTATTTGATCAATTGATAACTTAAAATTATTAATTTTCAATTCTCTAAATATCTTATCTGCTCGTTCAAAAATAATTTTTATATTAGTTTCTTCGAAGGAATCTTCTGTGATATTTAGGTTTTCGAATCTGTATCCATTCATTAATATCTGTGGAATATTATTATTTTCAAATACTGGAATCATTGTAATTACTTTTTTATATGGATTATATAATAATTCTTTTAATTCTAATAGCACATCATCAATTTCTTCATTTTCTGTTAACTCTAAGGATTCTTTAATTATTTTTCTCGCAAATATTGGATAAGAAAGTAATAGATAAAATATGTCAGAAACTTTTGATGTTTTTTTGATCATACTTTTTATTTTATAACCATAATATAATTTGTCATATTCCTCATATTTCTTATATATATCTTTAATTTTTTTATCTTCTTCTGAGATTTTAGATATCTGATTTTCATTTAATTCTTGTGTTAAAAAGTCTGATGGTACTTTGTATGGGAAAATCTGATTTTTCCACATCGTATTGTTCTCTAATTTAGCTATTTCTTTCTGTATTTTTTTGATTTCTTGCAATTCGTTTTTATTTTTACTTTCTTCTTGTGGATTATAATTCTTCTTAAAATATTCTATGATTGGTTGGTATTTTAAATATGTTTGATACTCATTTAGATTTTTCGTTAGACTCTTTAAAGATTCTAGAAAAGTAGCTTGTTCTTCTTTGTTTTCTATCTTAATTGGTCTTATTGTAAAGAAATCATAATCAGCCATAATATTGTTGCTTTCTTTTCTGTAGTAGTTAATATCTATTTTTTTGTCTAAACATAGTTGTACGATATCGTATTCTGTTTCTTCCTCTAAGTCTAGTATTTCTTTTTTTACTTGTAATAAATTATCTTGTAAGTCTTTTACCGATTTTATTTGATACTCTTCTAAATTGTTCTTTAAGTATTTTTGAATATAGCGATTTAATACATGTTTATACTTTTTAAATATATAACGGAAATTAACTACAATATATAAGAAAACATTAGGGCACTTCCAGTAAACATTTTGAAAATGTTCTAAAGAGTATTCATCATTAATCACAAAATATTCATCAAAAAAATATTCCATATAAATATATGAATACATATTTAGCTTAAAATCCTTCTTAGTTAAAGTAATTCCTGCATTTTGAAAACTTTCAATTATCTTAGAAATTGTGTTATTCAATTCACTAATAGAGTGATTGTAATAATGCATTAGTATATAGATACATTGATTTAGCTTCATCTTTTCATAATAATCAGTTAAAGGATTATCTAGCATAATCAATTGTTCTATTTTTTCTTTCTTTTTCTTTTGCTTTGAACAATCCACTTCATTCTTATGAGGTAATAATTTTTCATAGTTATAAGTTATAAATTTTTTTACACTATCTTTATGTCCTTCATATTCTTTTTTTATTTGTGATACAGTTTCTACATATTTCTTTTTTCTAGCAACAGTATTTGTAGGCATAACATTTATTATTTCTTTTTTTTCTTCGATATCTGTTTCTATATAATCTTTGAAGTTAAACATTTTTTTCTCCTTTCCCCTTTGTTTCTTTTTTTTCTTTCATATCCTCTTCTACTGTTTCTATAAAAGTAATAAACTCATCAATTTCTTTATAAACTTCTAATAGTTCTTTATATGATAAGTCTTTTAGTTCAAAAATCACTTGTCCTTGCATATTATCACCTACGTTTGTATTATTCTAGTACATTGTATCAAAATAACCGTGTTTTTTCAACATTAAAGTTCTTTTTTTTTACTTCACATTTTTCTTGATATAGCAATACTTTTGTTGGCGTTTTTTTACACTCCTATTTACAAATTTTACATTTATTTTTTTAGTAAAATATTGTCAATTGAAAAAGGCTATTATATACTTGTTTTATTAGAATAAGAGGCGGTGATGATGATTTGAAATTTAAAATACGATTGTTGTTATTTGTTTTGTTTTTAAGTCTTTTCTTAGTTGCTGCCAAATCTACTTATGCTAGATATGCTACTTCTACAACTGGCGAAGCTAATTTAAATATGGCACAATGGCAAATATCTGTAAATAATCAAAATATTACAGAAAACTATAATACTCAACTTTCATTTACACCTGTTATTGAAGAAAATGAAAATGTAAAAAGTGGAACTGTTGCTCCCGGATCTACTGGATATTTTGATATTCAAATTAATCCAGAAAAAGTTGATGTTTCTTTTTCTTATAACATTATGTTGCAATTGCCAGAAGATTCTGTTGTTAGTGATTTAAAAATTACTCATTATGCAATTATTCCTTCTGGACAGGATGATAATTCTATTCAAAAAATACCGTATACTGGTTCGTCTATAGAGAATGTATTAAAGTATGATAATCAGACTTCAAACTTTAAGTTTTCTCCATTTACTGTTAGAGTTTATTTTGAATGGTACGATGGACAAGATAATTTAATGGATGATGCAGCAGATACAGAAGTCAGTCAAAAAGTTAATAATAGTGAAGATGTTGACTTTAATATTTTAGCAAGCCTTAGTTTTAAACAATATAATGGTGAATAAATATTTATCTATTAGAGCTATCAGGTAGCTCTTTTTTGTATATAAAAAACCGGACTTTATGTCCGGGGTTATTTTTTATATGGTGCCATTGGGGAAGTTATCTACAACTTTATTAAAGGTAATCGATATATGAACCAACCACTAATAATATTTTAACACATCAATATAGGGAATGTCTTGTAAAAATAAATAATTTTTTGATAACACATTTATTTTTGATATCATTTATAGTATAATCTTATTTGATAAGAAAAATTTAAAAAAGGCAAAAAAAGTATATAACCTTTATAAATAAAGGAATTTCTTATTTGATGGTTATTTGATAGGATGTGGTTTTATGTATGCAGTAGAAGAATATAAAGTTTCAGAAGAAGAATTAACTAATTTATTAAAATCTCTATTAAAATTAAATACAGAAAATGAATGGATTGAATTTAAAGTTAATAATGATAATCCTTCAATGATTGGTGAATACATTTCTGCGTTGGCAAATTCAGCAGCATTATGCAATAAAGAGCACGCATATCTAATATATGGTGTTGATGACAAGAGTAAAGAAGTCTTAGGAACTGATTTTGACTTCAATAATTCTAAAAAAGGAAATGAGCCATTATATAATTGGTTATATAGAAAATTAAAACCTCAACTTGATTTTACTCCCTATGAAATCCATTATAATACAAAAAGAGTTTTGATAATTGAAATTGATAAAGCCAAACTTTATCCTATTGAATTTAATAATATTGCCTATATTAGAATTGGACAACAGAAAAGAAAATTATATGATTACAAAGAAAAAGAAAAGAAATTATGGGACATGTTAAATAAAACATCATTTGAAGAAGAAGTTGCTTTATCTAAATTAGAAATACAAGATATTTTCGAACTACTTGATGTAAGTACATATTACAGAATGCTGGAATTACCTTTGCCAGAAAATAAAGAAAAAGTCATAGAAGATTTTAAAGAAGAAGGTTTTCTTAAAGAACTATATGGTAAATTAGCAATTACCAATTTAGGAGCAATATTATTTGCTAGAAATATACATCAGTTTAAATCTATTACTAGGAAGTCGATTAGACTGATTCAATATAAAAATAAAGATAAACTAGAGACTATAAGAGAAATCAACTATGATAATGGGTATGCAATATGCTTTGAGGAAATATTAAAAAATTTAGACCTTTTAACTCCTCAAAATGAGCATATTGGTCTAGCACTTCGAACTCAGGTAAAAATGTATCCAGAAATTGCACTTAGAGAGTTAATTGCTAACGCAATGATTCATCAAGATTTTACAATTAGTGGTACAAGTATATTAATTGAACTTTTCTCTAATAGAATAGAAATATCTAATCCAGGAACACCATTAATCAGTATTGATAGACTTATAGATCACAATCCTATATCGAGAAACGAAAAACTAGCAAGCATCATGAGACGATTTAAAATTTGCGAAGAAAAAGGAAGTGGAATAGATAAAGTAATTAAATCAATAGAAATATTTCAATTACCAGCTCCCAACTTTTTAGAATATGATAATGGAACTAAAGTTATTATATATTCTTACAAAAAATTGAACGAAATGGACCGTGATGACAAATTAAGAGCATGTTATCAACACGCTTGCTTGCAATATGTTTCTGGTGAAAAAATGACTAATGAAAGTTTGAGAGTACGATTTAATATCGAAAAGAAAAATGCAGCTATTGCTTCTAGAATTTTAAGTGATGCAACATTATCTGGATTAATAAAAGAATATCAACCAAACTCTGAATCTAGGAGATATAAGAGTTATTTACCCTATTGGGCTTAGTTTCATTTGATGATTATTTGATTACATATATAAACATATAAAAAAACACTTTAAAATATATAGTGTTTTTTTATTTGATTGCCATTTGATTATTTACAAATAATATATAATTTAAATGTATTAAATATAATAAATTGTATCAATTTATATTTCTTAGATTAAAATACTTTTTCAGACTCTTAAAACATATAAAAACGAACTATCTCTAGTTCGACTAATTTCCCAATGGTGCCTGTGGTCGGACTCGAACCGACACGTTATCGCTAACACTGGATTTTGAGTCCAGCGCGTCTACCAATTCCGCCACACAGGCATTACATATTAGATTATATCATATATTTTTATAATTTCTAGCACTTTTTACTTTTTTTCTTTCTTTTGGTATAATTAATCTGGTGATAATATGAAAGAAAAAATTAATCCTTTTACTCCTGGTCTTGTTATTATGCCAAATGGAGAAATGATTCCTATGAAGGAAGGCGAAGATAAACATGCTCCTTTTTTTCAAAGAATCTTAAAAGAAGAATATAAAAAATTAGGAATCGATGCTGCTGGAATTGATCAGGAAGACAATTTGGAAGTGTTATGTACTCAATTGTTAAATCAATTTCAGATTCTTCCATACCAAGGATGCACTTCTGGAGATAGAAAATATTATGATGGTTTCTTATATATTAATTCTTTAGAACAACTTACTGATGAACAGTTACCAGCTATTATTGATTTATACACAGTGGTTTCTTCTCAATATAAGATGAATATATTACAAACTCATACTGATGGTAATAATGATAATTTTATTAGTTTAGGAGAAATATACGAAGAAATGTTAAAAAGGCCTACAAAACATATGTAGGCCTTTATTCTTCTTTATATTTTGATGTGTATAAATCTTTTTCATCCTCTGGTTCTTCTTCTACTTCTTCAATATACTTTTCCATATCTGGTAATTCTTTAATGTTATTTAATCCAAAATAATCTAAAAAATCATTTGTTGTTTCATAAAGAATAGGTCTTCCTGGCAAATCACTTCTACCAGATTCTTTTATCAATCCTTTGGCAACTAGTTTTCGAATCATTTGACTACTACTTACTCCTCTTATTTTATCCACTTGCATTCTAGTAAGAGGTTCATTATAGGCAATAATGGCTAGAGTTTCTAAAGCTGCCTGACTTAGGATATTGGTTTCGGGATTTTCTAATAACTTCTGATAATATTCTCTGTGTTCAAATTTCGTAGTTAGTTTTAATCGATTCCCTAAAAAGTCTATTCTTAACCCTCTATCTTCTTTTTCATAACTATGCTTTAATTCATTTACTAATTCTTTTACTTCTTCTTCTGATATTTCTAATACTTCTTCTATTTGATCTAGAGTTAATCCATCTTCTCCTACCACAAATAATAATCCTTCTAATACTGCTTTATTTTTCATCCCGCACCTCACATATAATATCATCAAAATTTTTGTCTTGTGTAATTTTTAATTCTTTATTTTTTGCCATCTCTAGAATTGCTAAAAAAGTTGCAACTACATATTCTTTATTTAGAACTGGAAATAGTTCAAAAAATGATACTTTTGGTTTACTTCTCAAAATGCTTTTTATTTCTAATCTTCTGGAAGAAACACTAATTTCATTCGTTGTCACTTTGGTTTTTAATGGCTTTGACTCTTTTTTTCTTTCTAGATACTTTTTAAATGCCTCTACTAAATCATCTAAAGTAATATCACTTGATAATTTGGCATTTTCATCTACATAATTTTTTACACTTTCTGGTGATTTAGTATAAATTTCTTTTCGCAATTCTTCTTTCTCTTTTAATACTTTAGTAATTTCTTTATAAGCTTGATATTCTAAAAGTCTATTTACTAATTCTTCTCTTGGATCTACTTCTTCCTCTTCTTCTGCTTCATTTTTTTGATTTGGAAGTAATAACTTTGATTTTAATTCAATTAATTCGGAAGCCATTACTAAGTACTCACTAGCAATTTCTAAATTCATTTTTTCTTGCTCATCTAAATATGAAATATATTGTTCTGTAATACGTTCTATTTCAATATTCATAATATCCATTTTATTTTCTTTAATTAGATGAAGTAGCAAGTCTAGTGGTCCTTCAAATTCATTTATCTTAAATTTCATAATTATCACTTCCGTCTACCATTTTCTTTTCCATTATAGCACAAAACCTTTCTTGCATGCTATAATAACTTATAACAAAAGGGGTTGACTCTCCCCTTATGGGGAGTGATAAGTTCTTATTAAGAAAGGAGAATTTGTATGTATCAAATTGGAGAGTTTTCATATCTATGTGAAACTACAATAAAAACTTTAAGGTATTATGATAAAATCAATTTACTAAAGCCTGTGAAAATTAATCCACTCACTGGTTATAGATACTATAGTGAAAAACAAATTAATACTTTAAAGAAAATAAAAGATTTGCAACTTTCAGGGTTTTCTTTAGATGAAATTAAAGATTTATTACAAGATGAAAAGAAAGAAAAATTAAACGAACAAATCAAAAAAATTGAGGATGAAAGCTCAAAAAAAATAATGATACTGCAAAAATTGAAAAATAATATGACAAAACAAAAAGTGGAATTTATTGTTAACCCTAATTTTACAATTGTTGGTATTTCTACTACTATTAAATCTAGAGCTGATATTGAACATGTTCTTAAAACCGTTGATAAAAAAATTAAGCAAGAACAATTTAGTAAATATCCTTTTATTGTAGAAAATTATGAGAAAGGATTTTCACAAGAAAACACTAGATGTTTTATTGGAAGGATATTGCCTGATTATATTTTATCTAATCCCAACTCTCTACATAATTATAATAAAAAAGGTATTAGAATCATTAATAGTCAGAAAATTAAAAATGTTTTACACACTACTGTTGAAACTACTATTTTAGATTCTTATAAAAAAATTATTGAATATGCTAAGGAAAATAATATTCAAATCAGAGGATCTTTTCAAGAAGTTTATAATAATGATAAAATAGATATATATATTGAAGCATACGATTTAAATCAAGAAAATGATGATGAACTAGCTCATCGTATGTACTTAGATAAACATATTGCTAATGTACATCCAACAGATTTTATTGGTAAATGGAAATTGATGGGAGAAATTATAGAGCCTCCATATTTATTTAATCCTAAAAAGATTCATACAAAAATTGATAGTAAATATGAATTTATAGAATTATATAAAGATGGGTCTACAAATTTTGAAAATATTAGTTGGAAAGATCGTTATTTAATTATGAAAGAAGATAATGTTATTTTTTATTCATATTTATATAAACCTTATAAAAAAGCTTTCTCAACTTATATGAATATTTTGATTAATCGTAAAGAAAGCAATTCCAGACCATATGAATATTATTACAAAAAAATAAAATAAGGAGAAATTATGAAAAAATTTACTATGAGAGATGAAGAATTTATTTGTGAAAATTGTGGTAAAAAAGTCTTACCTTTAGGATATAGTGCTAGAGATCACTGTCCTTTCTGTCTTTGTTCTAAACATGTTGATATTATGCCAGGAGATAGGCAAAATACTTGTTTAGGAATTTTAGAGCCAATTGGGATTGAAAAATTTAAAGATACTTATAAAATTGTTTATCGCTGTAAAAAATGTGGTGAATATCATAAAAATATTATGGCTAAAGATGATGATATGAACTTAATTATAGAAATATCTAGACTGAACTGATTCTATCAGTTCTTTTTTTTTATTATGTTTTTCTAATCTATTAAAAAAAAACTACTGAATGTAGTTTAATCTTTAAAAAAATCCCTTTTGTTAAAACCAGCTGTCATAAAGCGGAAAGCTGCTTTTCTATTGGTTAACCAAGTAAATTTTACATTGTTTTTATTATTGTGAATGATCTTATCTACCATAAAGTTTGCAATAGTTTCTGGATAATCCCCTAAAATATTATAGACTTTTTTCGTTTTTTCATCTAATTCGATATGTTCTCCATCTCCTAATGCAGTATGGATGAAATTTGTTATCATAATACCTGGTGTAATTTTTCCTATTAAGACATTAGTGTTTTTTTGTTCTGCTTCATAGGCTAGAGCTTCTGTAAAATATGTTACTGCACGCTTACTTGTTCCATATAAAGATAGACCTAATATTTTAGCATCATTACTTCCATGGCCTTCTACGTTAAATATTTGCCCATGCTTTTGGTCAATCATGACCTTCATAATCAATTTAGAACAAAGAATTGTTCCTTTTAAATCTATATCGATTAATCTGTCAATTGTTTTTTTATCTACTTCCCAAATAGGTTTGTTAGGTTGATTGACTCCGGCATTGTTAATCCAGATATCTATTTCTTTCGTCTCTTTTTTGACTTCTGAAATTAAATTATTTACCTCTTCTTCTTTTGTAATATCTGTTTGATATGCTAACACTTTACCTTTTCCGTTTATTTTTTTAAGATTTTCTTTGGCTCCTTTTATAGCCTCTTCATTCACATCACAAATTACTGTATTAAAATTTTCTTTTCTAAATAACTTTAACATTTCTAGTCCAAAACCTCTGGCACTTCCAGTAATTACTACTGTCTTCATATATACCTCCTACTATACTTATAGTATAGTACCTTTTAGAAATGTTAACTAATTATATTTTTGTTGTATTTGATTTTTTATATTTGTGAGTTGTTCATATAAATTACTTAAGGAAGTATTTGTGTCAACGAAATAATCGTAGATACTATCTTCTAAATCATATACTTTTCTTTCCTTTATCTTATTATATTCTTCTTCCGTTACTACCCCGCTTTTTGATTCTTGATGTCCGTAATGTGGTATTACCATTTCCTTTTCTTCTTGTCTATTTTTTACTCTTTTTATATTTTCATCCTCAGAAGATATTATTTTAATCAAAATGATTGGTAAATCTACTCTTTCAGTAATCGTAGATAAATCCTTTTTATTCGATACGCTTCTGTCTAGAATTATAGAATATTTATTATCTATACAGTATTTCATTTCTTCTAAACAGACTATATTATTTGTTTGCCTGACTTCTACACTATGCAGATTTATTTCTGGGTATCGTTTTTTTATTATATTTCTTATATAATCTCCACTAATTAAATATAAATTTAATTCTTTTGATAATATTTGCGAAACCAAACTCTTTCCACTTCCTACATTTCCTGTTAATAAAATAAGAAATGGTTTTTGATAAGTTGTGTCTGGTTTTACTCTTTCTTCTTCTATTACTTTTCTTACTTCTTCTTTCATTCTATCACCAAGTCTATTTTACCATAGATTATTAGTTTTTTGGTTTAAATATCAAAGTAAACACAAAGGAAAAGATGATTGCTGCTGTGATACCTGTTGCAGTTAAATCAAACATTCCCATCAGAATTCCTAGAATTCCATATTCGTTTGCCTTGGCTAATGCTCCATGAATTAAAGAATGACCAAAACTAGTTATTGGTAATAAAGCTCCTCCCCCTACTACTTTTATAATTTTGTCATAAAAACTAAATGAATCTAAAAAAGCTCCAAATACTACAAACATACTAGTTACATGTCCAGGAGTTAATTTTGTATTATCTAATATAATTTGAGCAATCATACATACTGCTCCGCAGAATAGAAATGAATTTACAAGTAACATTAGACTACCTCCAAACTAATTGCATTAGCAATTGAATAAATATTTTCTTTTTGATAAACCATAGTGGGGGAAAATAGGGCTCCTGTTGCGACGATTAGTACTCTTTTTAGATTTTTCTTTTTCATTTCATGATAGATATATCCAAAGGATACTAGGGCACTACAGACAGGTCCACTTCCTCCTGCTAAGCATTCTTCTTGTTCTTTTAAATCATATAGCATAACTCCACAGTCATTGTAATTATCTTTTAAATCTAAATCATATTCCTCTAACATATAATCTTTTAATATTTCTTTCCCATATAAACCTAAATCTCCAGTTACAATCAAATCATAGTAGTCTGGTTTTCTATTTAAATCTTTTAAATGCCTTTTAATCGTATCAATCGCAGCTGGTGCCATCACTTTTCCCATGTCGTTAGGATCATTTTGATTTAGGTCTATAATTTGTCCAATGGTAGAAGACACTACCTTAATGTCTGTTTTTTCTTTTGTTAGTAACATGGAAGCACTACCTGTTGCAGTAAAGGTAGCACTTTTTGGTTTTGGTGCACCATATTCCGTTGGGTTTCTGAATTGTTTTTCGGCTGCCATATTGTGTGAGGAAACGGTTACAATAGCATTTTTTACTCTCTTTGCATCAATTAACACACTTCCTAGTATCATTGCTTCTACAGAAGTGGAGCAAGCTCCATATAATCCTAGAAAACATTTGGAAAAGTTATATGCACCATAGGTAGTCGCTGCTATCTGATTTAGTAAATCTCCACCTAAAATAACATCTACTTCTTTTCTTTTGATTCCAACTTTCTTATGTAATAACTTTAGACTTTCTTTTACTGATTTTATTTCTGCCTTTTCCCAGGAGTCCTCATCATAGTATAAATCATCAAAAGTTTTATCAAAATACTTTTTTAATGGACCTTTCTTCTCATATGGACCTGCAATCGTTGCGGTATCTTTTACATATACATCATTATAAGTAAATGTCATATTCTACCTCCTAATAAATAACGAATCATTCCAAAAAACCAAGCAGCTACTATTCCATATAAAATTACCGATCCTGCTAATTTAAAAATATTTGCTCCAACTCCATAAATAGGGCCTTCTTTTTTATAATCTAGTGCAGCACTTGTCATCGAATGAGCGAATCCAGTTATTGGTATTAAAAGACCACATTTAAATTTTGTTACTAATTTGTCAAAAAATCCTAAAGCAGTTGAAAGAGACGCTATAAAAATCATAATTACTATCATAATAGTTCCTGCATTATTTCTAGACATATGAAAAATATTACATAATAATTCTATAATTCCTTCTCCTATCATTCCAATTACTCCACCTATTAAAAATGCAACAATTGCATTTTGTAGTTTAGGATTCTTTGCTTTATGTTCTTTTGCAATCATTTCATATTTTTCTTGTTTCATTTATATCACCATTTATATTCTTTGCTGTTTTTTTTATTTCATACAAAAAAGAAGTGAGAAATCACTTCTTTTGAATTTAATATATTGGTGTTACTTGACTTGATGTGATTATGGCTAAAACAATAATATTAATTACAATAATACCTACATAAGTGATAATAACTGTTAATGGTACTGCATAGCCTAATCTTTCTTCTTTTGCTTTTAATACATCCATAAAACTTTGTACAACTACTACAATAAATAATATTAAACCTATTAAATAAATGAATGATGTCAATTGATATGAAATAAAACTTGTTAAAATTCCTACTAATGTAAATAGAGTTGGAAATACACTAGCAGTTGCAACTGCTGTAGTAAACTGTTTTAGACTAGCTTTTCCTTTAAAGATAATTCCTACAAATAATTTTGATAAAAGAATAAAGAATGTATAGGCTAATGCTGTAGTTAAAATTCCTGATAAGAATAATTGGAAAAATGGAATAGTTGTGATTGGTGTTGTTGCAGTATAAGACTGCCCCATCATAGAAGCAATACCTGCCATTTTATTATTTATTTGTGTAACTATTCCAGTTACAATACTATCTGTATAACAGTATGTGAATATTCCACCTACTAATACACCAATTCCTAAAAGAATAAATGATAATGGAAGATTTTCTTTTTTTACATATTTTTCTATTATTTCAATAGGCTTTTTCCAAATATTTTTTATAATATCTAATAAGTCATTTCCTAAATTGCTTGTTGTTGTTTGTTCTTCTTTTACTTCTTCTTTTTTAGAACAATCAGGACAAATTCCATCGACTAATGCTTTTCCACATTTATTACAAAACTTTGCCATTGTTTACTCCTTTCTATAGTCCTAGTCCACTACTAATTGAGGTACTAGTGGTTTGAAGACTTAGTGCTAATATACTAGATATTAGTACTGTTACTAATGATAAAGTAAATGCGATAATCGCAATACCTACGCATAATGCAATTGTATAAATTGTTTGAGTTTTAGTTGTTGTGGAAATTACTAAAATTCCTTGATGTAAGTGTACTAATAAGAAGGCTATTGCCAATATCAATATAATTAAACCTAGTACATAATGAATAAATGATAATATGGTTGCTGCTAAAAGAAGTACACTAAAGGATACTTCAATTATTCCTATCATAGAAACTATTTTCTTAAAATCTAATTTCTTTTTAAATATTACAGCATGCATTAAGTAGATTAATCCTGCCATAATTACTGATGCTATGGCAAACATGATTGCCATTTTTATTCCTACATTTGAAAGTGATGGTAATGACAATCCTGTTGCTGCTATTTGGGTATTTAATTGCTCCATCATAGTACTGATTACTGATAAATCCATACCTACAGATGAGAATATATTGCTTAATAATACATGTATGAAAATTCCAAATAATATTGCACAAATTACAATTGATACAATTCCTAATGGAAGATTTTTTGCTGTTGCTTCTTTTTTTATTGTGGCAACTGGATGCGTGAACATTCCTTTTAATACATTAAGATATTCTATAAATAAATTTTCTTCAGAAGTAGACTCTACTACTTCTTTTTCAGTTTGCTCACAATGTGAGCATTTGCCATCTACTAATGGTTTTCCGCATTTGTTACAAAATTTTGCCATTGTTTACTCCTCTCTTTACCATAAATAAGAAACTGTTGCAGGGAATGAAGAGATACCTACTACTTTATAATTATCTTCTTCTGGAATCATATAGAAAGTAACATAATTATATCTATCATCCTCTTCTTCTCCATTATTATCTGTTTCTGTCCATGAATAGCTCATTCTTACTCTTAAGCTTAATTGATAATCTCTTGTAAAGCCGATTGATGAAACTGTCATGCTTTCCACATCGAAAGATGTTAATTTTTTGCTATCTCCTTGAACATCTTTTAAATAATCTGCATATTCTTCTGCAAAATCTTTATAATATTCAGAATCTGGTTTTTCAGCTAATACAGATTTTATGTCATCAAAACTCTTATTATCAATAATTCCCTTCATCGTTGTCTCCATTGTTTCTGTTGCTTCTTTTGTTAATTTTTCTTTGGTTTTATCCGTAAGATCACTAGTTGTAATACTTAAGCTATATCTTTTACTATAACTTGATGGGGTAATCTCTTTTTCGATTTCTAATCCACCAGGTAATTCAAATTCTACATTTGTAGAAGTCGTTAATACTTGTGGTAGAATATATGTTTCTGTATAGTCTTCTTTTTCTTCTTTATCAAGATATTTATCTGTTACTTTGACTCCTGCATAGGTTATTTCTGTATCTTTTGGTACTGTAATATTATAATTTTCTGTTGTGTTCATTCCTAATAATTCATCATCAGCCATTGTCCATTTTGGAAAGAACAAAAATGCTTTTTCTTTTTCTTTTGTTAATTTGATTTCAAATGATGAATCTGTTGTCGTTGTTGTACTAGTTCCTACTCTCATAGTAGCATTTACTGTGACTACTGCTGTAAGTCCCCCATTTTCATAAGTTGTTGTTCCAACTACAAAATTGTTAATGGTACTTTTTCCTTCTAATTTTTCTTTTACAGCCTCTGTATAAGCTTTTTTACTAATAAATGTTTGATCACCAGTATAATTTGCATAATCATACAACTTTTCATAATCTTTATTATTTATTGCTTCAATATAATTTTCTACAATCTTAGATGGTGATGTCTGTGTTTTTAACACTTGAAATACTACAAATAAGATTACTACTACAGCTATAATAATACCGATAATAATCCATTGTTTTTTATTTAATTTTTTTGTGTTTTTCTTTTTTTGTGTTTTTTTCTTAGGTGTTTTCTCCTCTTTTGGTTGCTCTAACTCTGCACCGCATTCTTCACAAAATAGAGCATCTTTTTCATTCTTTGCACCGCACTCACTACAATACATCTTTTACACTCCTTCTTTTCATTATATGAAATTATTTATTCATATAGACTTCCCCCTTTTTAACACACCTTCCTTCTCAACACCTCCTCGACCACTCACAATGGAATGTTTCTAGCTTTATTATATCATTTTTTCATAAAAAAACTCTATTTTATAGAGTTGTCTTTAGCTTTTGTAATATTTTTGATTCTTTTCTTGATACTTGTACCTGAGATATTCCTAGAGACTCGCTTGTTTCTTGTTGTGTTAGTCCCGTATAATATCTCGCAATAATTAACTGTTGTTCTTCTCTTGGGAGATTTTCTATGGCATCTTTTAAATCTAAGAAGTCTTCGGTCATTTGTGTTTCTTCTTGTCCAAAAGAATTATATAAATCACTTTCTTCATCACTATAGGTGTAATCTAGGCTCTCTACCTGTCTAGTCGCAAGTGTTGCTTCTTCTATTTTTTCTATGGGAACTTCTAAAAAGACAGATAATTCTTCTGTTGTTGGTTCCCTTTTCAATCTTTGTGCCATCACTTCTTTTGCATGTTCTAAGCTTTTGTTCAGTCGAAGGAGATCTCTACTTATCTTTACAGGATTACTCGCTCTAATATAAGCATTAATCTCCCCTAAAATATAATAATAAGCATAAGTTGAAAACTTTGTATTTTCATTTGGATTATAATTTTTTTTAGCATTCATTAAACCAAGCATCGCTACTTGATATAGGTCTTCTTTATCAAAGTTTCGGTATCTACCAATCATTTTATAAATCATATCTTCATATTCCAATACGCTGTCCATATTCTCTCCTTTTAAATACTAATATATTGAAATACTTCTTTTTCTTCTGTTACATAAAATAATTCGTTTTTTCTTTCTCCTAACATTTTTCTTAATTTTGTTGATATACCACAGATAGCAACACTACCACATTTTAAAAATATTTCTGTTAACTTATTTTGAATACTTCCCAATATACCTTTATCTATTTTATTTACGTCTTCTAAGTTAAATACATAAACTAAAATTCCTTGGTTATATAATAAATAGTTAATTTCTTCTGCTACTTTATAGAAGTTGTTTGTAGTTAGTTCTCCCTCCAATCTAATAAACATGATTCCTCTGTTTATTTGTCGTGATACTGTTAGCATGTCTTCACCTCTATTTGCACTATAAAACAAATAGAAAATATTTTCTAGCATTTCGACAAAACATGACAAATGTTTCGTATGACAAAAATCGACAAAAAAAATAAAGTAATCTTATTTTACTTTATTTTCTTTTATTCTCTTTTATCACTATTTAGACATCTCTTGGATTGTTTCTTTAGCTAAACCAGTATACTTAGCTATTGTAACAATATCTAATCCATCTTTTAGCATATTATGAGCAATATCAATTTTTGCTTGCTCTAGTCCTTGCTCTAGTCCTTGTTCTAAGCCTTGCTCTAGACCTTGCTCTAAACCCTCTTTTAATCCTCTTTCTATCATTTCTCTTCTAATAGAATTTTCTATCTTTCGATTATCTTCTTCTGCGCTCATATATTCAAAAAATTCAGGATTACTATTGATTTTTTCCATTTCACTCATATATTTTTTCACCATCCTATCTTCTTTTGACAGAAGCTTTAATTCTTCTAATTCTAAATCTAGCATAATTATTTCTTTATTTTCTTCTATTTTTTCTTTGTTTTTAGTATACCAATAGTTTATATATTTTTCCATATTGATTTCATAAATGGTAAAATTTTCCACATATTTTTTATTGCTTTGATCTTGTACATAATATACTCTTTTCTCTTCTGAATCTTCTAGTCCATAACTAAAATTAATTTGTATAATCTTAGTATCTTGGTTATAATTTTGTCCTTTTAATACGTGGTTAGAGTATATTGCACATATATAAGACATATTTCTTGGTTTTACATAATTTAGATTGGAAGCATTTACTTCTACTTGAATATTTCCAATGTCTGTTTTTAAAAATAAATCAAAGTGTTTTCTTTTTACATAGATATTTCCTACATTCTGTTCTAAATTGAGATATTCCACGTTATTTATTTTTAGTTTTAGAATCCCTTCTAATAAATAAATTAACAAGTCTTTGTTTGACTCGTTCATAAACACCTCTTTAAATGCTCTATCATAACGACAAGTATAAAATTTTTTAATAGTTTCACCTCCTACTTTATTATTCGAAAAAAGTAGGAGTCTTCCTTAAAAATTTCAAAAAAAATAGCCCTAGGCTATTCTTCTTTAAATTTCTTCATTACTGGTAAGAATCTTTCAATGAACTTATATTCATCACGATCTTTAATATATAAGAATCCTAAAATAGAAAATACTAATGCACCAATAAAATTGACTACTAAATCTTTCATAGTATCGATAATACCAATGTCTAAATATCCACCTTCAATTGTCGTTTTTTTATTGTTATCACTATAGATAATTGTTTTATTAATATCGTCTATGATAATTGGATCATTCTTATTCTCTTTATTTAATTCTACTGATTGTATTTTTTCTACAATTCTATCTTTTTGCATGTCCGTATTAAAATAACGGTCTGCAGCAAATTCAAAAAATTCCCATAATACTCCGATTGTCATAGAAAAGCAAAAAGCAACTAGTGCTACGAATAATGGTGTCATTTTAATATGAAATCTTTCTGTTCTATTTAAAATATCGATTAGTGAGAATCCAATTGCTGCTGATAGAAAACCATTTAGTGTATGTAACATAGTATCCCAGTGTTTAAATACTCCATAAAAGTTTTGAATTTCTCCTAATATTTCTGCTCCAAAGATAAATAAATAAATGATAATTTCTAGTGTTGTTGGTAATTTTACTTTAAAAGTTCTTGAAGCAATTGTTGGTAGAGTAAACAATATTAAAGTTAGAAAACATAAAGCAACACTATGCCAGTTTCCTTTTAAAGATTGCTCTACCATACATACGATTACTAAAAATCTTAGTACTAAATATACAACAATATTAATTTTTAATTGACGTTTTTCTTTTTTATTTACTTTTTTATATACTTTTTTATTTTCTCTTGCCATAGCTTCCCCTTACTTATTAAATAACTTCTTTGCATTTGTTCTTGGTATTAACATTTTTACTTTTTGATCTACTTTAAATTCATATTTGGCCTTACTTGTTTCATATTCTTCGCCATCAATACACCACGAGGTTTTTGGTTTGTCTAAGAATTCTATTTCAAAATCGTTGGTTTGATAATAGGTAATTCCTGGAACTTCTTTTACATCTTTCATAGTTACTTGGACTAACATTCTTAAAATATCTGGTTTAGTTTTTGGATTAGCGAGAGCCACTTCAAACATATTGTCATCCATTTTTACATCATAGTAAATATCATCTACACCTGCTACACGTGATGAGTTAGTAATAAAGAAAAATGAATATTCTCCTTCATGTTCTACTCCATCTACTTTGTATTTTACATGATACTTATGAATTTTATTTTGTAACTGTCTTAAACCATATAAAATATAAGCAATTTTACCATATTTCTTTTTTAAATTTCTTGGAGTATTATAGGCCATATCAATATAATCTCCTAGACATGCGACATAGACAAAAGGCGTATTATCAATATAGCAAACATCTACTTTTTTTCTTACTCCGTTTAATAGTAATTCCAAGTTTTTTTGATAATCTTTTGTATATCCATACATATTGGCAACATCATTGGTTGTTCCCATAGGAAGGTTCGCTAAAACAAGTTTCTTTTCGCGGCGAAGATTTCCGGTTACTACTTCATTTAACGTACCATCTCCTCCGGCACTGATTACTAAATCCACATCATCTTCTAGTTCTTCTACAATTCTAGTGGCATCTTTTGGTCCCTTAGTATATTTAATTTCTGCATCATAACCATGTTTTCTTAAGACATCATAAAATTCATTTTTCGTACTTAAACTTTTGACTTTACCACTTTCAGGATTCATAATAATGATACATTTTTTCATAGTCTTCGCTCCTTGATAGCTATATTATAACATATTCTTTTATTTTAGTACATTTTATTATATTTTGTTAAAGATATTATATTTCATACAATTTTCATTGATTTTCCACTAGTTTTTTGATATAATTTTGTTGTTTTATCTATCCATAAGATAGATTATAATGAGGAAGGTGCAGTATGTTATATTTGTGTTTATTCTTACCTGCTAGTATTTCTATCTTGGTAAGTGAAAAGTTAAGAAAGGAAAAAAGAAAGCTTAATGAATTAGTTATTCCTTATCTTGGTTATACTTTTATTATTAATTTAATTATGACTATTATTTATCATTTTATTCATACTGGTAAAATTAATTGGTATAGTTCTAAATTATTTACTATCGATTTTACTATGCAATACATGTTAATAAGTTTTGCTGTTGCGATTGCAATTAGTTGTCTATTATTTATTATATCTAAAGTAGTACAGATTAATATTGATGTAAAGGAACGTAAGAAGGATGTTGAAAAAAGTTCTAAAAATTATAGTGCAGATTATAAAAGGAAGCATTAGTCTTCTTTTTGTTATACTATTTTTCTTAGCTATCTTTCTTTCCATGGCATTGCGTCTTGGAACAGATTGGGCTGTTAAAAATTATAGTTTCACTTCATTTGATGAGATTTTATATACTTTAGGTACTTCTGTTACTACTGCTAGTAAGGATATATTAGACGACTTCTTTCAATCTAATATTTATCCTCCACTACAAACAACTTTAATTTTACTTGGACTTTTTATTGTTATTTATATTATTTATAGAGTTTTCTTTAGGAATAGTAAGATTCAGTTACAGGTTACTATGTTAAAAAAACAATTTCATATTAAATTTAATATTGCAGTTTTTATTTTCTTAATCGCTTGTCTTATACCAATCTATACTTTGACTGATTCCGTTGTTTACGCAATGGATGAGTTATATATAAATGAATATATTGAAGCTAATGCAAAAAGTTCTACTTTTTTCGAAGAAGAATATGTAAATCCTGCAGATGTAAAACTGGAATTTCCTAAGAAAAAAAGAAATTTAATTTATATCTATTTAGAATCTATGGAATCTACTTATGCTGATTATGAAAGTGGTGGTGGTTATCCATATAACTATATTCCAAATCTTACAGAGTTAGCTGAAGATTATATTAATTTTTCTAATACAGATGGTGTTGGTGGTGCTCATATGCCTTTTGGTGCTTCTTGGACGATGGGGGCTATAGTAGCAGAATCTGCGGGTATTCCAATAAAAAATGTATATGGTGCAAATAGCGAAGAAAGTTATGAAAATGGACTGGTAATCGGGGCTACTACTATTGGAGATATCTTAGAGAAAGAGGGATATCGTCAATCTATTATGGTAGGATCTGATTTATCTTTTGGTGGAAGAAGAGCTTATTTTGAAGGCCATGGAGATTATCAAGCATTTGATTTGTATACCGCTAGAGAAGACGGAATTATTCCAGAAGACTATTATGTTTTTTGGGGATATGAAGATGAAATATTATATGAATATGCAAAACAGGAATTAGAAACTTTATCAGATAGTGATGAACCATTTAATTTTACTATGCTTACTGTTGATACACATGCATCTGATGGTTATGAAAGTGATTTTTGCCCTAATTATTCTAGTAATCCATACTTAAATGCAATCTACTGCTCTGATATGCAACTTGGAGAATTTATAGAATGGATTCAAGAACAAGACTTTTATGACAACACTACGGTTATTTTAACGGGAGATCATTTAAGTATGTCAACCTATCCATTTGATAATGTTGATAGTGATTATGATAGACGTGTGTATAATGTATTTTTAAATTCTGCAGTTGAGACTGATAATAATAAAAATAGAGATTTTACAACATTCGATTACTATCCTACTACGCTTGCTTCTTTAGGTGTGAAAATCAAAGGTGATAAATTAGGCTTAGGTACTAATTTATTCAGCAATAAAAAAACGTTAAGTGAAATATATGGTAATGATTATATAGATAAGGAATTATCAAAGCGTTCTACTTATTATGATACCTGTATTAATTTAGGAAAATGTGATTAAAGTTATTAACTTTAATCTTTTTATTTTTAATATTATTATGCTATACTTTCATTAGGTAGGTGAGCAAATGAAGAAAGGCTATGTTAGTATTGTTACTCCGTGTTATAATGGAGAACAGTATATTTCTAAATTGATAGAATCTATTTTAAGACAAACATATACTAAAATACAATTTATTTTAGTTAATGATGGCTCTACTGATCAAACAGAAAAGGTTGCAAAAAGTTATGAGGAAAGGATGAAGCAAAAAAAATATATATTTACTTATGTTCATACTAAAAATCACGGACAGGCTTCTGCCGTTAATACAGCATTAAAACTTGTCGAGGGAGAATATTTTGTAGAAGCGGATGCTGATGATTATTTCTCAGATGATGCAATGGAAAACATGGTTAACTTTTTAGAAAAGCACCCTTCTTTTAATGCTGTTCGAGGAAACGTAAGATTTTTTAAATCAGACGAAAAAGAAACAGAAGAAACTATTGAAATTCGAAAAAGTAAAAATCCCGAAAATACTGATTTATTTTTAAATTATATTTTAGAAGAAGATATCTATTGCTATCCCGGAGTTATTATGTTTCGTATGAAGACTTTCCTAAAGAATAATAAAGATAGAAATATTTATATTAATAAAGCGGGGCAAAATTGGCAACTAATTTTACCTGGAGTATATAAAACTAAAACCGGTTATATAGATAAGATAGTCTATAACTATTTTGTTAGAGATGGAAGCCATTCTAGAAAAAAAGATACATTTTTCTCTGTTTTAAAGCGAATGCAAAATCATAGAAACATTTTAAAAAATACTGTAAAAAAGATTATTGATGATAAACAAGAACTAAAAAAGTATTTACTTATTATAAAACATAAATATGATACTCAACAAAAAGAATATATAAAGTATAAAATACATCATTGGAATGAAGAATAAAAAACAACTTCCCTCTTGGAAGCTGTTTTTTATTTAGAAATTTTTTTTATTAACTTACATAATATTTTAGCAACTATTATAATACAAGATATTATAGACTTAAATAAATATATTATTATTTTCGCAAAACTTTTTATAAAATGTTTTATTGCTCTTATAAATTCTAATATATCCTTAGCTTGTTTTCTTGCATGAAATCTATCAAAAAATCTCGCTATTTTTTTATATATTTTATAATGCTTACTTTGCTGATTAAATAGATCTATCACAATATCAAACTTATTTTCTAAATAATCTTTTATATAAAAATAATTACTTATATAAAAGTCTTCTACTGCTAATTCATAAATTGTATAACCAATATCCTTTGATTTTTCTTTTGTTGCTTTAGATTCATCTATGCAAATTTCATATATTTTTTCCATTCTTTTAACCATTAAATCTAAAGTAAATCCCTTTAGTATTTTTTCTCTACAATTTTTCTTTATTTTATCTAGATTATTAATAACTCGTAGTGTTTCGTTTACATACTGATTTATTTCTTCTTCATAAATCTCTGGAGTTGGATTTTCATTAAAATGAACTATTGCACCTACTTCACTATCAATCAATTCACTTTGTCCACCTGCATCTGTAGAAACAACTGGTACTCCCATGGATAATGACTCATATGAAGTTAATGCTAATCCTTCAAAAGTTGAACAATTTAATGTTAAGTCACTTAATGCATAGATTTCGTCTGTGTTTTTTACCATTCCTAACAATTTAAAATTATCATCTGCTAAAGCTTTCACTTTTGGCATTAATGGACCATCACCGGCAACAACAAAATAGATTTTGTTGTTTCTTTCATGTAGCCTTTTTGCTATTTCCATAAACATTTCTGGTCTTTTTTGGTCTGCTAATCTAGCTACAAACGAAATTATAATTCTATCCTGTGGAACTTTATACTTATCTCGCAATTTATTTTTATCAAATTTTTCTGGATTAAACTTTTCCTCATCTACACCGATATATACTGTTTCAGCATTTTTAATTCCAAAATCTTCTTTTAGCTCTCTCAATGTCGAGTTATTACAACAGTATGTAAAAGATAAATAAGTTGTTACGTCTCTTGAACACCTTGCAAAACCAAATCTTTCATCATCAATATCGATACAGTGAATATAATCAATGAATGGAATAGCTGGGTATTTACTTTTTAAATAAGGAACCATGTAATATCCATATTCTGTATTACTTACCATTACTAAATCTACTTTTCTTGATGAAATTATATAGTCAGCAAAGTTAATAAAATCTTCTCTTTCTAGGAAAGATGCCATATCATATACTTCGGCATAATTTTCAAAATCTTGTCTTATTGGATTGTCACTAGGCGTTGTGGTTAAAATTATAGCTCTATACTTTTTGGGGTCTAACCTTTTAATCAATTCTAAATTAAAAAAGTCTGCTCCTCCTACTACCATCCATGGGAATAAGTATAACACAGTAGTTCTCTTATCCTTCTTGTAATTTGGAAGAATCATATTAGGATAATTTTTAACCATACTGTATTTATTACCAATATGTGGGAATTGAATTGCTTCTACATCATTTTTTATCGTTGAAGCTGTTTCTTTAATATATTTCATGGCTTCCTTGTGATTAGTTGTTGCTCTACTTAACTCTCCAGTTCCAGTTTGTCTATACCAAAATAAAGGTGCACTTACTCTTACTGGCTTTTTACCTTTCTTTAACAATTTTAACCATAGATTCCAGTCTTCATACATTGCTTTATCACGAATATTAAAGCCTCCAACTTCTAATAAGTCTTCTTTTTTCACAAGTGCACAAATAGTAAGAAGATTTTCTTCTTTTTCCTGCTCTAGTGAAAAATACTTCTCCCATAAAAATTCTCTAGTTCCGAAGTTTACAGCAGTTGTATATGCAAAAGATCCCTCTGGATGAGTTTCTAGTGTCCAATATAAACATTCTAACATTGTTGGATCAATTAGATCATCACTATCCAAAAAGAATATGTATTTTGTTTCTTTAGATGATTTTTCTATTCCATAGTCTCTAGCAAGGGCTGGTCCTTCATTTTTTTTATGAAAAACTTTAATTCTAGTGTCCATTTTTTCTACTTCATCTAGAAACTTTAGCGATTCTTTATCCTTTGAACCATCATCTACAATTAACCATTCAAAATAAGGATATGTTTGGCTTAATATACTATTTGCCGTTTCTAATATGGTTTTACCTGAATTATAAAAAGGAGTTACAATACTTATTGTTGCTTTTTCCTTATTTATTATTTCTCCTATTGTCTTTATCTTTTTTCCTGGATATTTGCTATAATCAAAATTCATGAACTTCACCTCTTATTTTCTTTTTAGTATCAAATTTATTTTATTTAAACCTTTATCTATGATTTTCCATCTCTTACTATTCAATATTGAATTTAGTTCCCTATATAATCTTATATTTTCTGCTTCAAGTTGTGTTGCCTTTTGTTCTATTTCTTTTTCTTTACTATTTAGTTCTTGATAGTTGTAATAGTATTGTGAAACCAATTTTATGCTATTATTCTTTAAATCATTAAGGGCTTTTTTTCTATCCTTTGGCTTAATAACACTTCTAATTAATACTGGATTATATTTAATCATGTCATTAATATTTTCTTTTTTCGCTTTTATTTTTGAAAATATTTCATTTTTATTTATAAACTCTTTCCCTTTGATAGAATTGATTACTAATGCGGAAACTCCTTTTTCATCCAACATCTCGTTATCTATAACTTCAATTCCCCAGAAGTCTCCCAATATAATATCTGCTTCATTATTATCACTTCGAAATTGGCAATCATAGCAAGATTCTCTTAAGATATAGTTTTTTAAATATAATTTCATTAAATCATTATCTATAAATCTTTCAACTCGAATATTGTCAACTGTTTTATATTCAATGCTTGCTGTTGTCCATTTGTTGCTTTTTGTTCTAAACTTAAATTCATCTACTTGTGTATTTCTATCTTTTTCTATTTCCTTTATATACTTTTCAAATATGGTTTGACTCATTACTCCATGACACAATAATGAAACTAATAATAAATGGTCATAGTCTTTTCCTAAAAAGGTTTTGATAGCTCCTATTTGGCATGGGGTTCCACAAAATAATACTGGTTTATTACAATTTAAATCCTTCTTTAGTTTATCATAAATATTTATAATACTACTTTGAATGTACTTCGAACCTCTAATTTTATCTAATTCTTTTTCTTTAGTTATTCTTATATGTTCAGCTTTTTTTTCCTTCATACAAGAGCCATATACAACTCCATTTATATTTAAAACAGCATGTGCTAATATAGAGAACATTCCACCAGAAGTACTTTTTAACTGTTCTTCAGTATTCAAATTAATTGCAGCATAACATTCTTTTTGAAATTGATTTTCTTTTTGCTTCTTCCTATTGATTGGACAATTATTTCTGCAAATATTACAATGAGTACATTTTTCTAAATCTATTTTAGGAGAAATGAATCCTTCTTCATTTTCTACCATTGTTATTGCGTTATGTGGACATTTTGAGATACAAATGCCACACCCTATACAACTATCTCTTTTACATATTTCTTGTTCTTCTTGAGTTTTTATCTTATCCAAAACCATGTTGAATAAATCTAAAGATTTTTCTTTTATTTTTGGCATTTTCCTATTTAGTATTTTTCTTATTTTTTCTTGGTTTTCATCTATATACTTAAAACTATTTATTAGATTTTCACTATTCAATTCATCTTTTGAAATTACATAGTTTTTAAAATTATCAAATAAATCTTTTGCTAAACCACGCGATTTTACACTATAGCCTATTACTAATGTTGGTATTCCTGTTGAATATGCTGCTATTGAAGCATGAGTTCTTGCTGCTACTAATAGCTTGCATTTTGAAATTATGTATTTTAATTGCTGACAGTTGTAATTTTCTAGTTCTAAATATACTCTATCTTCTTGGCTATAATTATCTTTCAGTTCTTGTAAAATTTTTAAATCATTGCAATCATCTGTAGTTACGTGTGGCAATAATAAAATGGAGTAATTTGTTTTTTTTAAAATGTAGTTTATCAATGAATAAATAGATTCTTTTTGATTTTCGTTTTGAATAGTCAATGGGCTTACATTTAATGCTACTATGCTTTTATTCTTGTACCAATTATTCAATTTTACTTCTTTTGGCACTAATGAAAATGCAGGATCAGGTGCAAAGATTATTCTATCTTCAGGTATGTACTTTTTTAAAGCTTCGTAGCTTAAACTTTCTCTAATTACTAGAATATCAAAATTATCTAAATCATTTATTAAGTCATCATCTGTTATTTCATCAAATAATGAAGCTCCCCATAACACTGTTCTTTTTCCTTTTTGATGAGCATATTCATCCAATGTATATAACCAATTACAATATGGGTAACAATAGTTATCTCCTCCAACCGATATACAGATGTCTGAATCATCAATAGCCTTAATAACATCTTTTTGATATAATTTTTCAAAATTATGATAATCAAAAGGTAAATTTTTATATTCTTGTTCCTTTTTTTGTTCTTCTTCTGTTAACTCTTCACTTTTATAATAATGATTTACCTTTGCTATATCTTTATACATTTCTTTGTTATAGTTAAAGTCGTAGGTTGCTAATGTAATCTCATACTTTTTAGTATCAATCATATTTAAGGTGGAATTTATAATTGCTTCAACACCTCTATTTTTAAATGTTCCAATACCATATAGTATTATCTTTTTCTTTTTCATTCTATCAACCTTTTCTTTTGCTATTTATGTTCATTATAACAAATATTACTGTTTATTACAATAAAACAAAAAAACAACCAAATGGCTGCTTATAATTCCTCTACAAAACTCTTTTCCAGTTTCTTAAATATTAAGTATCCTACTACTACAAATACGACACTTAGTACTCCCCAAATTCCTAAAATTGACCAATGTGGCATTTGATGATAGTAAAGAATATCTCTGTATGCCTCTACCAATTGAGCCATTGGATTTATATTAAGTACCCATTGGAATTTGGCTGGTAACATATCAGCTAAATATACAATTGGAGTTGCATAGAATCCTAGCATTAAAATTACACTTACAAAGTGATCCACATCTCTTATAAAGACTGTAATTGCTGATAAGATAAATGTCAATCCTAAGGTAATAAGATATTGGATTAACACTAATACTGGGAATAGTAATAAATGAATTGAAAATCCTACTCCACTAAATATAATAAAGGCGAACATAATAATACAAGTAATTAAAAAGTTTATTAATTGACTGGTTGTTACAGAAATTGGAATGATTTCTCTTGGAAAATATACTTTCTTTAAAATAGCGCCATTGGCTACTACACTACCTGTTCCCATTTGAATGGCTGTAGTAAAAAAATTCCATGGAATTAAAGCGACTATCATAAAGATTGTGTAGTTTTCTACATTAACTCTTAAGATATATGGGAATACAAAAGAATATACAGCAAGCATTAATAATGGATTAAGGAATGTCCAAATTATTCCTAGCCATGATCCTTTATATTTCCCTCGAATTTCTTTTTTTATATTAGTTTTTAATAATTCTCTATAATTATATAACTCTTTAAATACTTTCATTCTATCCACACACCTTTAAGTATTCTTCTAATACTTTGTTTACTTTTCCGTCCATTCTTATTTCGCCTTTATATAACCAAACTGCTCGATCACAGAATTGTTTTACTTGATTCATATTGTGTGTAACAATAACAATAGTTTTTCCTTCTTTTTTTAACTCTTTTAGTTTATTAAAACATTTTTCTTGGAAATGTTGATCTCCAACAGCTAGAATTTCATCAATTAGTAAAATATCTGCTTGAACATTAATCGCAACTGAAAAAGCAAGTCTCATATACATACCAGAAGAATATGTTCTTACTGGATTATCTATAAAATCATGTAATTCTGAAAACTCAATAATTTCATCAATTTTTTCATCAATTTGTTTTCTTGTTAATCCAAAAATTGATGCATTAAAATAAATGTTTTCTCTTCCTGTAAAATCATCATGAAATCCAGCACCTAATTCTAAAAGTGAAGTTAATTTTCCATTAGTAGTTATTTTACCTTTGTTTGGATAAATAATTTTTGTCATTAGTTTTAATAACGTTGATTTACCACTACCATTTGTTCCGATTAAGGCAACACTTTCTCCTTTTTTTATGGTTAGGTTGATATCATTTAATACATGTAAAATAGAATCTTTACTTTTATTTTTCCTTGAGAAGAATAATATTTTTTCTTTTAAAGTATTTGCTTTATCATAATAAAGCTTAAAGATTTTATATACATGTGATACTTTTATCGCAATATCCTTTTCCACATCCATACCTCATTTCTTGTTTCATAAAATTCTTTTGTTCGTTCTTACATTATAGCATAGAAAATAATTTTCTACAAATTTCAATTTTATTTTTCTGACGTTTTAGCTTTAATTGATTTTACTTTAAAATATCTAGCATAACACATATTATTAGGATCATCTTTTCCTTCAAATATATCTCCTAATCCAAATGATGCTGATTGTTTTCTAGTGGTATAGAATGGTTCAAATTCATAATCTTCAATTTCCTTTTTCTTTCCCTGTTCTATCTCTTCTATTCTTTCTTGCCATATATTATAAAAATGATATGAGTCTTTAGATGCTAAAAGATAGCTATTAATAAACAAGAATGAAGATATAATAATAGCATCTACAATAATAAATTTTTTCAACCTAGATTTTTCTTTTAAACTAGACAATAAATTGCCAAATATAATAACTATATAAATTAGAACAATTGTCCATGATCTTTCTGGGAAAGTTGGAGAAACAATCATAGAATAAGTTCCTACCACTATTCCAAATAAGAAAAAGTATATAATTTTATCAATCTTTTGTTTATGATAAACATAAATTGATATTATTATAACTATCGCTACTATTAATAAATAAAAATAATTTATTCCAGTTTGTGTGATTGATATTGCATTTTTTATCCAACTGAACAAAAAGAATTCTTCGTTAGGATAATAAGTACTTCTTGCGTAGTTACCTGGAGCTAAAATCATGATAACAAAACCTATTATCGTACCAATTATTCCCGTTACAATAATTTTATTTATCTTTTTATGTGATACAAATTTCTCTACTATTAGATAAGCTATCCCCATAAACACTAAACTAGCACCAGCATTTTCATTAGTCCAGCCAGCTAATATTCCTAAGAAACCAAATAAAGCAATTTTTAATATCGAATACTTTTTATCATTATTGTGAAAATCGATAAATAGGTTTATAAAAATTAAGATTATCGTTGTTGTCCATAAGTAATTACAAGATCCCGTTAGCCAAATAAAAGATTGTCCAAAAACTGGAGAAAAAAACCATAGTACAAAATGAATTCCTAATAAATAAATTGGATGTTCTTCATTTTTTCCTCTAATAATTCTATAAATCAAATAAATTAATACTGTATAAACTATGGCATTTAGAAAGTTAAATAATAATTTATCGTTCATTAAGAAGAATTGTGCAATTGTATGTGCCACATTTCTTCCTCCCCAATTAGAATAAAACCACGATTGATAGTTGATAATATCTAATAAACTATTTATTCTACCATCTAATCCAAATGTATAATTAAAGTCATCCATAATTAATGGTGTAATCATGTTTAATATAAACATTGATAAAAATATTACACTTAATATTAAAATTTTTTGTGTCCTTGTTTTCATATCGTTACTCCTTATTTTTCCCCATTTTTACTGAATACAATATTATATTTATTTGTGAAATTGGGATATTATAAATATCATTTTTATATTACATTCTTTTACTACTACTATACAAATTAACCAAATTAGTTGATGAAATATTTTTCTTCTTTTTATTATATTGATATTTTATTACTATGATAATAAAAATTAATATTCCTAAATTTCGAACCCAAGAAAATATTTGATACATTAAAGTGCCTGTGTATTTCATTTCAATGTATCCGCTTTTAGGTACTGTTATTTTAATCAATCCATATTTATCATACTCATAATCCAATTCTATCTTCTTGCCATTTTTCTGCGTTAATTCAATTTGATAACCTAAGTAATATAGTCTAGGTAACTCTAACGTTACATCTTTTCCTTTTTTTATTTTCATATTAAATGATAAATTAGGAATATTATTATTCATATTTGTTATTTTTACACTGCTATCCTTTGACAAAACCTTAATATTTTCATCCCTATTAATAATATAATTTAAATTTTTTAATCCGCTCATCGTTAAATATTCTTTTTGATTCCCCATTCCAACATATTCATTCCACGGTACCTCTGTAACAACCGTAGCTGAATTAATAATTAATGCTGAAATAATACAAGATGATGCTATTGTTATAGTTATTATTATATTTGTTAATATTTTTTTACCTGCTACCCATTTTAAACTATATGCTGCGATAATACTTAAAGCAAAACAGGTAAATGTTTCATTTCTAAATGCAAACTGAATTGATAGCAACAATTTCGGAAGATATTTATATGGGAACAGACTACTTGCCATTATTACTGATAATATTGTTATTCCTAAGAAACCAAAAATCTTCATTTTAATATCTTTATTTTTCTCTTTTAGTATCAGATATAAAATTCCTGCAATCGATAAAATAATTACAATAATATTTATAAAATGATGAATCAAATCTCCTGTTGATAAATTCATTTGTAAATAACTATTTAATGATAAACTGTAATACTCAATATTTTCTACTGTACTTATTATTATTTTTGGATTAAATACTGCATATATTCCTAAATTTTTGTGTTCAAACATTAGTATAAATGTTGGTAATGATAAAAGTAATAAAACTCCAGCACTTATAAATAGATGTTTTATTCTTTCCTTTTTAATATAGTCTTTGATATTAATTAATAAATATAAAATTACAATTATAGTAAAATATACCATAAGAACCAAATGCGAATTTATTATACCAAAGTATCCAATTACAAAATAAATATAAAATTTTTTAATATTTAAATCCTTTAAATATAATAGGCCAATAAATACTAAAGGCATAAAAATATATAAAGCCGCTTCATTTAGTGCAGATCTAACAAACATTTCACTTAGAAAATACGGCATAGTAATATAAATTACACTTCCTAATAAAGCCATATTATTCTTTTTAAATATCATTTTAAGTAATTTATACATGAAAATTCCAGATAAAATAATAATGATTACATATCCAATATTAACAGTAATTTTAGGGCTAATATTAAAAACTGATAATATTGTGTTAATAAGCGCCAAGAAAAAATGTGGAAGTTTAGGATAGAAAATTGCCCCTCCATAACCTAAATTATTGGCAATAATTGGAGATATTTTGGTAAAATTAAAGTTTTTGATTGCCTCAGATAAAGCATCAATATTTGCTACATGATATAAGCTGTCGTGTCCTAAAACAAAATGTCTAGAAATTAATGGCATAGACAAAAACAAGCCAACAATAATTATCCACTTATATTCCTTAATCCACTTTCTTCCTTTAACTATCATCTTGCCACACCTTTCTTTCATCATTTTTATACATATACTATCAATATACTACTCTTCTACATATGGTGTTAAAACCTTGGTGACTTTTAAATAGCCTAAATCATTTAAATGAAGACCATCTTTTGTATATTGCAAATCTAGATATCCCTCTTCATCTATTAAATACTTATATACATTGATATAAGTTACATTATGCTTTTTACATATTTTTTTTATTTTTTGATTTACTTCTTTAATCTCTTTATTTTCTATTTCATTTTCTTTTTGATTATCTTCCTTATTTACTGGATATATTGATTGTATATATATTTTACATTGTGCCCGATGTTTTTTTATTCTTTTTATCATTTTTTCTACATTATTTACTAACTTTTTTTTGCCAGAATGTGTATTTATATCATTTGTTCCAATTAGAATAAAGACTTTAGTAGGGTTGTATTGGTAAACCAATTCTTTTAACTCTGGCAATAATTCAAAAGTTCGATACCCTGCTTTACCACTATTTACAATTGGAATATTACTTTCATATAACTCTCCCAATGGATACCATTCAGTAATAGAATCTCCTAAAAATACAATGTTTTCTTCCTTATAATCTTTCTTTACATTCTCTTTGCTTTTGGATTCCATTGTGATTTTTTTTATTTTATCTTCATATATATTTATCTTTTTTATTAATGTAAAAAAAAGAAAAAAGTTTATTATGAGTGATATGCATAATAATATAGAGATTAATTTTTTCATAAAGCCCCTCTTTTCTAATTTTTATTATTCTAAAAGTTATATATTTACTTTTCTTTGAAAAATATTTTTATAAAGCCAATCTAACACAATAGCTAGAATATAAGATATTGCAACTGTCAAAATAAGTAGTACAACAGTTAGTATTATAACACTTAAAAATCTTTGTGGAACAGGTAAATATTTCTGTAATAATTCCATTACTATTACATGTGTTAAGTATATCCAGATACTTTGTTTTGCTAGTCTATTTGTTATTGGTTCTAATTTTTGCATAATATTCCATTTATCATAATGTTCTTTAAATAATAGAAAAACAGCAATTGTTGGTAAAATAGGAAATATTGATGTGATAACGAAAAATTGATCGTTTCTTACGTCACCAACCAAAAACAAATCCGCTATTGGTAAAATGATAATACTTAATATGGCACCAATATATATTAAGATTTTAACCTTTTTATTTACTGGATATTTATACAAATAATAACCTAAAAATAAATAATTAATACACATTGCTGTTCGAGAAAATGAAAGGCCTCCAAATAGATTGATATCTAATCTGTTGGTAATTCCACTGATAAATGATATGAAATTTCCAATAATAAAAATTAGTATAATTAAATTTCTTAATGCATTCTTGCTAATGTTTTTTATCATTATTTCTAGAAATGGTAATAATAAATAAATTTTTATAATTTCATACATAAACCAAAAATGATATCTAACACCATCAGATGAGGTCAGTAGCTGAAAAAAGTTTAAAATAGATAAATTCTCCCCCGCCTCTATGTTTTCATATATATAATATACAATAGAAAAAACAATTAAGGGGATTATTAGTTTTGGAAGTCTTTTTTTCAAATATATTTTATAACTCTTTTCAGCTGGCTTACTTAGCATGAATATTCCTGTTATCATAAAAAACATAGGAACAGCTATCCTAGTAAATGAATCGGCAAATGATAAAAGAAAATAATATACCATATGGCCAATTCCTAAATATAAATCACGATAAACCGCTAAAATGTGAATCAGTACTACCAAAATAATTGATATTGCTTTTAAACTGTCGCAATACTTTACTCTTTCTTTTATCATTTTCCTCATCTCAACTTCCTAACTTGCTGCTTTATTAGTCATAGCTTTTTGCTTCAATACTTTTAATATTAAAATATTCTGCAATACTGGTATTTGGCCATAATGCCTTATCTTCAAATAAATCCGCTAAACCAAATGTAGGATTGTGTTTGTCTATGGTAGAAAATGCATCAAGTACAATTACATCATTTCCTTTTTCCTTTTGTTTAGCTATGTAATTTTCTCTATATTCCCAAGTGTTTCTTAAGTTATTTATATCTATAGCACTTCCTAAATATTGCCCAACATAAACAAAGGATAATATTATTATGGTATTTACTATGATATATTTATAAATTCTATTAAATTTAGGAGTTTCATATAATAAATCAAAAGTGGCGATAATTAAAAATATTATTACTCCAAACCATGCTCTTTCTGGAAATTGTGGTGATAATAACATCGAATAAATACAGAAGAAAGCACCCAATGAATATATCCAAACTTGTTTATGTATTTTTTTCTTATAAAATATATAAATACTAATTAAGATTACTAATAATATAAATAAAGGTAATAAATAATTAGTCATAGTAATTGTATACTCCACTGCTCTTTTAATAAGTTTTACAAGAATAAATGTATTATCATGAATAGAATCCGCACGAGCAAAATTTCCTGGTGCTAATATTAAAATTAAGAACCCTGCAATATTTCCTAATAGTCCACTCCATTTATATTTTGGTATTTTTTTCTTTTTGTTGTCTAACTTTGTAGTAATTAAAAATCCAAGAGTTACTATAATTAGTCCAAAAGAAGTATTCTCGTTCGTCCAACCTGCAATTATACCAAACAGAAATAGCCCAACAATTCTAAAAATAGAATCTTTTTTATTATCTTTTCTATAAATCCATAAAAACCATAGTATTAAAACTGTTGTCCATAAATAATTACATGATCCTATCAACCATAAGCATGTCTGCCCAAAAACGGGTAAAATAAACCATAAAGCTAAATGAATTAATATTAAATATATAGGTTTTTTTTCTCTATTTCTTATAATATGTAAATATATTAAATATATCAAAGCAATATAGATGATGGGATTTATAATGCTAAATACTATTTTAGGAAACAATAAAAATAGTTGAGCAATTGCATGGGCAATTGTTCTTCCTCCCCAATTAAAGTAATGCCACCATTGATAGTTAATCACATCCATAAAACTATTAATTTTTGTATTATCTAAGTTTAAAGAATATGAATAATCGTCAGCTATTAAAGGAGTTAGTAAATTTAATACTAGCATCATAATAAATATACTGCCTAAAATGATAATGGTTTGGTGTTTTTTTGATAGTTTTATATTCTTTATTTTTTCGATCATTTTAATTTCCTCCATCAATTTTCTTTTTCTTTCTATATATATTACAATATAGTTTTGTAAGGATTTTACTTTTTTCTATTGTTCTACGTAGGATTCCTCTATTGTTGTAATATTTGTTATCTTTATAATCTGATATGTTTGCTTTCATATATTGAAAAGCTCTATCAATAAATTGCATTCCTACTTCTTTATCCTGTTGCACTCTTTGTTGGATTGTATAGTTAGTTAGTATTCTTACAGATAGTTTATCCACAGTTTCTGTGAATTCTTTTCTTTTAGAAAAATACTTTCTTATTTTATCAACAATTTCTATAATATCAAATATTTTTTCATCTCTAACTGTTGTTTCGCTATTTTTATGGATTACATAATAATTTAAGAATTTTTTTATGTAGCCTATTTTTTTAGCTTTATCCATAGCTTCTACTACAAATGGAGCATCTTCATATTTTAAATCCTCTACAAACTGTATTTTATTTTTCTTTAGAAGTTCACGTTTATATAGTTTATTCCATGGTGCCAAGTTAACATCTAGTAATAACCTTTTATTATCTTTTAAAGTAGTATTCTTAAATTCTGGAATAATTACTTCAACTTTCTTTTCTGTTTCTTCCTCTACTCTATAAAAATTATTTATTACTAAGTCTAAGTTATCTTTTTCTGCTTTACTAAATAATTCTTCACATGCATTGGTTGCTAGATAATCATCACTGTCTAAGAACATAATATATTTTCCTGTTGCTTTTTTCATCCCAAAATTTCTGGTTTTTCCAATACCTTGATTTTTATTTTTAAAGTATTTGATTCTTTTATCTTTATAACTTTTTATTATTTCCTCGGAGGAGTCTGTTGATCCATCATTTACTAAAATGAATTCTAAGTTTTCTTTTGTTTGATTAATTAATGATTTTATACATTTGTTTAAATATTTCTCGGCATTATATATTGGTACAATAATACTGATATCTATCATATTATTTTTCTTCTTCCTTTACATCTTTTTCTGTTTCAGATGGAATATAGATTGGTCTTTTCTTTACTTCTAGATATAGTTTTGACATATACATTCCAAATACTCCTAAGAAGAATAATTGTACTCCACTAACAAACATTATCATACATGCAAGTGATGGCCATCCTCCTACTGGGTCTCCAAAGGCTAATGTTTTTATAATAATTACAATGATTGCGATAAAAGCGATTAAACAGAAAATCAATCCGATGATTGCAGCCATTACTAATGGTGTAGTTGAGAATGCTAATATTCCTTCTAGAGCATATTTAAATAACTTCCAGAAATTAAATTTAGATGTTCCTGCTACTCTATCTGGTGCTTCATATTCTATCCATTTTGTATTAAATCCTACGAAGCTAAATATTCCTTTTGAATATCTATTATATTCTTTCATATTTACGATAGCATCTACCATTTTTCTTTTCATTAAACGGAAATCTCTTGCTCCTGGTACTTGTGGAGTTGATGATATTTTACCGATTAATTTATACCAACAATTAGTAAAGAACTTTCGTACGATACCATAACCTTTATGACTAGGACTGCATAATGCGACACAATCAAATCCCTCTTCTTTAATATCTTGATACATTGTTTTAATCATTGATGGTGGGTCTTGCATATCGGCATCCATAATTGCGACATAATCTCCTGTTGCATTTTCTAGGCCAGCATACATTCCCCCTTCTTTTCCGAAGTTTCTAGAGAAAGATATAAATCTTACTCTATCATCTTTTTTGGCTAAATCTTTTAATATTTTTAAAGTATTATCTTTACTACCATCATTGATAAACAAAAATTCAAACTCTTGATTTTTCATTTCTTTTGCAATCTTTGTGATTTCCTCATAAAAAATTGGCAATGATTCTTGTTCGTTATAGCATGGAACTATAATAGATATTTTTTCTTTCTTTTCATTTGTTACTTTTACTTCTTTTTTATTTTCCTTTTTCATAAGACACCTCTACTTCTATTTATAATATAACCTTGGACTTATAGATACTATTACCTTTTTTATTTTTCTTGGTAATGTATCTGTTAATAAATCTGTTGCTACTTTGTCCTTTTTTACTCTTTTTTTATACTTTTTATAATCCTCTATATTTAATTCACATATTTTTTTTAACATACTATTCGCTATATAACTTTTAAATATTGATGTGTCCCCTTTTACTTTTTCTATTTCTTTTCTTAAATAATTATAGTGATAATAGAAATCATGCACTTTTTTTTGTGTCCAACTATAGTCTGGTGTATTCATGATGCTTCCGGATCTTCTATAATAATTATACCCTATATACGATATTGAGTTTACCTTACTGGCTTTTATTACAATTAGTGGTGTTAATCCAAAGTCCTCATGTATCATATCTTTTTTAAATTTAAATTTTGCATGTTCATAAAACTCCCTTTTAATAGCATAACACCATATACTCTCTATAAAATGAAAGTTTACAATCTTATTAAATGCCTCTACACCCTTTAATCCTGTAAATTCTACTTCAGGGTAATCCATTTCTTCTCCTGTATCTTGTACTGTTCTTACTTGGAACCTTACTAAATCCGGCTTATTATCTAAGTTATCGTTTATCTTTTCCAACAGTTCTTTATCCCAGTAATCATCACTATCCAAGAAGAGTAAGTATTCTCCTTTTGCCTCTTTTTCTCCTATGTTTCTGGCTTCACTTACTCCTACTTGTTTATGGTCTATTATCTTTGTTTTGTATTTTTTAGCAATTTCCATACTTTTATCTGTACAACCATCATTTACTACAATCACTTCAAAGTCTTGATATGTTTGATTAAACACACTATCTAAAGTTCTTTTTAAATATTTTTCAACATTATAAACTGGTATTACAATACTAAATTTTGGCATTATATCACCCCGTCGAATAATTTTTCAAAGTCATCCATTCTGGTGGATTGAAGTTTTTCTATATCTATTTTGTTTACTTTTGGAGTCTTCTTTAGTATTTCTTTTACTTGCTTTGTCATTTCTTTTTGATCTTTTGAAATAATCATTGCATAATCTTTTCCCATATTTAACTTGTCATCGCTTACATCAATAGTTGTAATAATTGGTCGTTCTAGAGTAATTGCTTCTAGGTATATAACAGGGAATCCTTCGTAGTCTGAGGTCATAATAATATAATCTGCTAACTTCATGTATGGATATGGATTTTTTTGTTTTCCTAAGAATTTTACTCTGGTTGATAACTTTTCTTTTTTTATTAACTCTTCATATTGTTTTCTATCTGGACCGTCTCCAACTAGCCATAATTCTATATCTTTTATTTCTTTAGCTAGAAGAATCGCTCTTCCTACTTTTTTGGCATCATCATCTAATCTACCTACAAAGACAAATAGTTTTTTATCTTTTGGCTTCTTTTCTTTTATTTTTTCTTTACTTTTTTCTAATATACTTTCTGTATCTATAAAATTATTTAATACTAGTACCCTGTCTTTTAAACTAGGATATAGTCTTAAAAATTCTTTTTGATACTCGTTTGAGACAAATATAATGTGTTTAAATTTTTCTATTCCTCGATTGTCAAAAAACTCTTTTTCTTTTTTCTCATCTTTGTATAAATCTTTATAATTATTATGAACATAGAATGCAGTATTAGTTGCGGCTATTTTGGATAGCTTACTACCACTTAAACTGTATGTAGCGTAGCAGCAGCTAAAGTCATAAGTATGATAATCTGTTGCTGTATAAATTAATCGTTTAGATAAGTTTAATATTTTTCTTATGATTACATTTTTATTATTATAAACTTTAAATTCTCTTACTGTAATCTCCTCTTTTACTTTATCTAAGAAAATGCCTTCTTTTTTTTCTAATAAAATATCTACTTGATATTTTTCCAAATTAATTCTATTTACTAAATTTATTAAAGCAGTTTCTATTCCTCCTACATTTAAGCTATGAGCAGTAAATAGTAATCTTTTTTTCTTTTGTTTTACTAGCATTAAAAGTAGGACTGTTACTAAAATACTGACTGCTGGTGCTGTTATGATATGGCCAGTGAAGAATGATAGGAAGATACTTAATAAAATACTGATGTATAGCATATATTGTTCAAACTCTAATTTTCGTCTTTCCTTCATGATTAAGTAGAAGAAATATCCATAAATTCCAAAGAATAATATAAATCCTATTATTCCATGATTGTAATAAATATCAAAATAATCCATTTCTACAGCTTTTGCTTCTTTTTGATTATTTAGGTATCCTATACCAAATAGTTTTTGATAAATATTTCCATCCATATAATCTTGTTGTCTTTCCTTCATGAATTTTAGTCTAGAACTAAAGATAAAGTGATCTACTAATTTTTCATCTTCAAACACTTCTGTTACGTTATCTAGTTTTAGGTAATTTAAATGGGTTTCAATATTTTTATAGAATGTTGTTTTTGGTAAAATTAATATTAAAGCTATTGTAAATAAGACTAAAGCTATTAAACTAATTCCAATCCTTTTATATTTTTTTACTTTTACTGCATTATAAATAAACCATAAATAAGTAAAGAATATAGTAATTCCTAACGATAATAGTGGCGTTTTAGTACCGATTGTTAAAATTACATACAAATATATACACGAAATGATAACTGCTGGTATTATTTTTTTACTGCTTACAAATATTAAAATCATAATTGGTGTAAGTAGTGAAATGATACCACTAATTTCATTTGCTGAATTAAAGAATCCTAAGGTTCCTGCTTTTGTTATCTCGTAAGTTTCAAAACCTAAATTTAGACAATTTGGTACTAATATACATACTAAATATGTAACTAATACTACCATTAAAGTCATTTTACTAATTTTAATTTCATCTTTTATACTATATAAAGCAATTAGTAATACTGGAAAATAGAATACTCGGCATAATCCTTGTATTTCAGAGAATAGCCCTACTCCATCTTTAAATAATATTATTCCTAATACATAAAGGAGTCCGTAAACAATTAGTATTCCATAATATAGCCAATTTTGTTTTTTCTTGTAGACAAACATCACACTATATAAAATAACTAATAGAAATATCATTCTAATAATAATTCCTATTGTTATATCCATTTTCCATATATGGATTCCAAATCCGGTAATTAAATCTAATATTGGTTGTAATAAAATAAAAATGATTAATAACGTATTAAAGTTCTTTTTTATCCAAGCATTCATATTTTCACCTTTCCTTTTTTATTTTATCATACTCTACTTTTTTTGTATACTTTACAGTCTAGTTTTTGCAATTTGTTTCTATTTCTTTTTATATATTATATAATGTATATATAAGATAATGAGGTGGTAATATGGCACAAAAGAAAAATCATTATAGTAAAAATAATTATCATAACCGTAATTATAATCAAAATAAAAAACGTGATTATAACAAAGATGATAGAGATAATATAGAAAAAGAAATCACTAGAGAGATTAACAATACTCATTCTACTTCAGAAAGAATAGAGACTCGCAAGAAAAAGAAGCATCCTATTATTAACTTTTTCTTGTTTCTAACCCTTGTTAGTAGTTTAGCTTATTTTGGTATTACTCTATGGAAGGGATCAAATAATGTTAATTTCTTTAGTTCTTTAATTAATAGTGTTCTTTTAGTAATATTTTCTATTTTGTTTATAGCAATTTGCGTTACGAATCCGAATCGTAAGAAAGGTACTATCTTTTTGGGAAGTTTTTTCTTATTATTATTCAATTTATTTGGAGGGCTTACTACACTAGGGATTGTTAGTGTTCCTTCTATCGGACAAGTTGCTGACTTTACTGGAAAAAGTTTAACAGATGTTGTTCGCTGGGCAGAAAAGAATGAAGTTACATTAAATCAAGATTATGAGTATAGCGATATGGTTGCAGCCTACAGTATTATTTCACAAGATATAGAAGAAGGAACTAAGACAAAAGATATTAATGAATTAACTGTTTCTGTTAGCGAAGGACCTAATCCTGATAAAGAAATTATTGTTCCAGAGATGAATGGTTGGGATACAGAGAGAGTTATTAATTATGTTGAAGATAATTATTTGAATAATGTAGAGGTTAGCTTTAGAGAATCTATTAGTCCACAAGATACTGTAATTGAACAGAGTGATTCTGGTTCTATGAAACGAAGTGAAAAACTAGAACTTACTTTTTCTTTAGGAGAAGAAGCAGATACTAGTGATGTTAGGCTTGCTGATTTAACTGATATGAGTGAATTTGCTGCTACTTTGTATTTAAAACAACATCAAATTAAATATGAAATCAAAAAAGATTTTTCTAATAAAATTGAACGTGGAAATGTTTCTAATCAAAGTATTAAAGCTAATACTATGATAAAAGTTAATAGTGATGAAGATAAAGTTGTTGTTACAATTAGTAAAGGTAAAAGTATTAAAGTTCCAGATTTAAAAGAAATGAGTATGGTAGAAATTACAAACTGGGTAATAGAAAATAAATTAAAGCTAGAGTTTACTAATCAATATGATGATTCAATAAAAGAAAACAGTGTTATTTCTGCTAATTATGATAAAGGTGATAAAATAGAACAAGGCTCTACTGTTAAAGTTGTTATTTCTAAGGGTAAATTAGTGATGGAAAAATTTAAATCTTTAGATGAATTTAGAGCTTGGGCTGATAAGTACGGTATTACTTATGAAGAAAAACATGAATTCAGTGAAGATGTTCCTCAGGGAGAAGTTATTTCTTACTCTCATAAAAAAGGTGACACTATAAAGAATGGAGATAGTATTATAGTTACTATTTCAGATGGAAAAGAATGCAAAGTTCCTAATGTCGTTGGTATGAGTAAAAAAGAAGCTATAGAAGCATTGGAAGATGCTGGGCTTAATTATAACTTTGTAACACAAAGTAGTTCTAAATCTAAGAATACTGTTATTAAGCAATCTATCAGTGCTGGCAGTAAAGTTAGTAGTGGAACTACCATTACAGTTACTTTAAGTAGTGGTAAAAACACTGAACACCACGAAGACTCTAGCTCTTCAGGATCTAGTTCTTCTGGAAGTAATTCTGGTAATAATAATTCTGGTGGTAGTACACCTACTCCTAGTCCTGAACCAGAGCCTGATCCACCATCTTGTGATAAATCTAAAGGGGCTGCTTTAAATATTCAGGCTGGAAATACTGGTTCCCAAACACAAAGCATGATATCTCAATTAAATCCTAATCATAAATTCAGTTGGAATTTAGTTAGTTCTTGCCCTAATGGTGATAGTACTCCAGGAACTGTCTGTGATGCCTTGGAAGGACAATGGAAAAACTTCTGTGATACTATAACTGTTACAATTGTTAAATAAAAAATAAGCAGTTTATTGTGAAGTTGTAAGATAAAAGTAGACACAAAAAAAGATGTGTTTACTTTTTTATTTTGCTAAAATCAAATTAAGGAGATGATAGAATGCAAAAAGGAAGACCTAAAGGAGGAAAAAACAAG
>OCHK01000028.1_pt1 | contig 201098 bp, 165 predicted proteins | sample 1538551 | NCBI WGS metagenome assembly OCHK01 (sample SAMN04571707, study PRJEB22368) | human gut metagenome | biome: human gut; material: stool | host: Homo sapiens | place: Luxembourg | collected 2012-08-31
GGAAATCTTCCCAAAGGGGCTTTCCCTATGGGGTACGTCAAAATTGGACGCTTACGGTTGGAGCGTGTGACGTTCAATGCCTTGCCTACCCAGATTACCGATGCGTTCGATGCCCGTCAATATTATCAGCAACTTAATCAGGTACAGGTATCGCGACAGGATCGTAACTTTGTGATCTGCCATAACGGTACCGATCAGGTGTTTGGTTTATTGGCCGGTTATCCCTGCTGTACCTCTAACTTGCATCAGGGTTGGCCTAAGTTCACCCGTAACCTATGGTTTGCTACCGAAGACCGCGGACTGGCAGCTCTTTATTATTCTCCTAGTACCGTAACGGCCAAAGTGGCGCAAGGTGTCAATGTGTGTATTTCCGAAGAGACAAGCTATCCGTTCAGCGGAGATCTGAGTTTTTCTTTCTCTATCTTGGATAAGAAGGTGAAGAAAGTGGCCTTCCCCTTCCATCTGCGTATACCGGGTTGGTGCAAGAAGGCAGTAATCCGTGTTAACGGACAGGAGTGGGGCACGGGTGTCGCCGGTGAGATTCGCAAGATATATCGTGAATGGAAGTCGGGCGACCGTGTGGAAGTACAGTTCCCGATGGAACTCTCTGTTTCGCGTTGGTACGAAGGTTCGGCCGTGGTCGAGAGAGGTCCGTTGGTATATGCTCTCAAGATAGATGAAAAGTGGAATAAGGTAAACGATGACCGTAAGTTTGGCGACGGTTACGGCGACTGGTATTACGAAGTTTATCCGATTACTCCGTGGAACTACTGTCTGATAGAAGAGTCATTGGAACCCGAAAATCTTGATAAGGCGTTCAAAGTAGTGGAGAAACCCTTGCAGGGCTATCCATGGAACCTTGAAAATGCTCCGGTGCAGATTCATGCCAAAGGCAAACGTATGAATGAGTGGAGCCTGTACAACGGTTCGGCAGGCCCCTTGCCTTACAGCACGCAGTACCAGATTAATACGCTTCCCGAAGAAGATATCATTCTGGTGCCTTATGGTTGTACGACATTGCGTATTACGGAATTCCCCGTTACGCGCAAGTAAGCATAAAATCCCATTGTCTTCTAGATGTACGTAAACTGCTAAAAGGTAAATGATGCTTTGAGAGGTATCTTGTACGTACAATGAAACACATACACAAATTTCTATATAATTTTACAACCATCTTTGGGGTTAGTAATAAGTAATAAATGGGACTGGTATTTGCCTGTCCCATTTATTATTTAATGAAGAGTTCTTCTCTAGGTTGATGCTGGCCAAAGTTTTGTGTAAATGAAATAAGATCCAGTTGTAAGTTCTCTTCCTATATTGGGGTTTTGTTTATTAGAAATTGGTTCTACTGAATCCTCAACTTTAGTCTATTAATCCTGACCTTTATGAATATAAAGGTCAGGTAGGAAGGAGAAGTGAGGAGGGTAGAAACACTCCGGCCCATCTCCAATTAAGGAAATGGGCCGGGGTGATTTGTATGGAGTGAGTGATTTAGTCAAACAGACTCTTGAATTTTCGGAAGATTTTCTCCTTGATGGAAGCGTTGGGTTGGAAGTTGTCCGAAGTTTCCATTTCCTCCAGCGCTTTCTTTTCGTCCTTGCTCAGGGTTTCGGGAACATAGACACTGACGTTGACAAGCAGGTCGCCGGTACCATAGCCGTTGACGCTGGGAAGTCCCTTGTTGCGCAGGCGGAGAACCTTGCCGGGCTGGGTACCCGGTTCGATCTTTACTTTCACCTTGCCGTCGATGGTGGGGATTTCTACGGCTCCTCCCAAGGCGGCGGTAGGGAAGCTCAACAGGAGGTTGTAGATGAGGTCGTTCTCCTCGCGGATCAGTTCCTTGTCCGGTTCTTCTTCGATGAGGACCAGCAAGTCGCCCGGCACGCCGTTGTGCTTGCCTGCGTTTCCTTTGCCGTTCATGGAGAGTTGCATGCCTTCGGCTACACCGGCCGGTATCTTGACCGTTACTACTTCTTCGCCATAGACGATACCTTCGCCCGCACACTCTTTACATTTATTCTTGATGACTTTACCTTCGCCGCCGCAGGTAGGGCAGGTGGTACGTGTCTGCATGGTGCCCAGAATGGTCTGCTGGTTGCGAATGACGGAGCCGGAACCTTTACAGGTAGGACAGGTTTCGCTTCCTCCATTGCCTTCGGCACCGGTGCCGTGGCAGTGGGTACAGGTGACGTATTTTTTCAGTTTGAATTTCTTTTCTACACCAGTAGATATTTCTTTCAGGTTGAGCTTCACCTTGACGCGGAGGTCGGAACCACGGAAACGACGCTGCTGGGCGCCACCTCCTCCGCCAAAACCACCGAAACCGCCAAAGCCTCCTCCGTGTCCGCCGAAGATGTCGCCGAACATGGAGAAGATATCGTCCATGGACATACCCCCACTGAATCCGCCGAAGGGGCCTCCGTTGCCTGCCGCACCGCTCATGCCTGCAAAGCCGAACTGGTCGTAGCGGGCGCGTTTGTCGGGATTGCTCAACACGTCATAGGCTTCCGCTGCTTCCTTGAATTTCTCTTCCGCTTCCTTGTCGCCCGGATTCTTGTCGGGGTGATATTGGATGGCTTTCTTGCGGTAGGCTTTCTTTATCTCGTCGGCCGATGCGTTCTTGTCTACTCCCAGTACCTCGTAGTAATCTCTTTTTTCCATAATTCAACTTGTCTCCTTATTCTCCGACTACCACTTTGGCATGACGGATTACCTTGTCGTTTAATGTATATCCAGGCTGGACACAGTCCAGGATTTTGCCTTTCAGTTCTTCTGCCGGAGCGGGGATGACGGCGATGGCTTCGTGGAAGTCGGTGTTGAGGGGCTGTTCCTTGGTCTCGATGACTTTCACTCCATTCTGTCCGAGAACGGTCATGAACTTGTTGTAGATCAGTTCGACACCTTCTCTGACGGCTGCTACGTCTTCGGCTGTTTCCATGTTCTTCAGTGCGCGTTCAAAGTCGTCCACGATGGGCAGGATGCTGCTGATGCTTTTTTCGCCTCCGTTCAGGATCAGTTCTGCTTTCTCCTTCATGGTGCGTTTGCGGTAATTGTCGAATTCGGCTGAAAGGCGCAGGTACTTGTCCTTCATATTGGCCAGCTCTTCCTGTGTCTTGGTCAGCTCGTCTACTTGCTCTGTTTCTTCAGTTCCGGCCTGTTCCTGTGTCTCGGCTGCCGTTTTTTCTGTTTCGCCCTGGTCTTGTTGTCCCGTATGGGCAGTGTGAGTTTTCAGCTCTTCTTCGTTCATGGTTTCTTTTTTCGGATCCATATCTATTTTTCTTTTTTGTTATTACTGCGGATGGACGGTCGGACGTATCCGACGCGTCTTGTTACTTTTCTTTCCAGCAAAAACTTTGCCAAAATGTCTACTTTTTCAGAAAACGCCGCAAAGTTACGATTTTTATGTCACATTGGCAGTGTGGAAAGAAGACAATTGTGTATCTTTGCACCTCCGTTTTTAAGGTATTAGTAATAACAAGATAAAGATAATTCATGATTACAGTTTCTAATGTTTCGGTACAGTTTGGTAAAAGGGTGTTGTTCAACGATGTCAACCTGAAGTTTACCAGCGGCAATTGTTATGGTGTCATCGGTGCCAACGGTGCAGGCAAGTCTACTTTTCTCAAGACGATTTCCGGAGAGTTGGAGCCTACAACGGGGTCGATAACTTTGGGACCGGGCGAACGCCTGTCTGTACTTAGTCAGGACCACTTCAAGTGGGATGCTTATACGGTGATGGATACGGTGATGATGGGCCACACGGTGTTGTGGGACATCATGAAGCAACGTGAAGCCCTCTATGCCAAAGAAGATTTTACGGACGAGGACGGCATGAAGGTGTCCGAACTGGAAGAGAAGTTTGCCGAGCTGGACGGTTGGAATGCCGAGAGCGACGCGGCTTCCTTGCTGAGCGGCCTGGGCATTAAGGAAGACAAGCACTATGTGCTGATGAGCGAACTGAACAACAAGGAGAAGGTGCGTGTCATGCTGGCACAGGCTTTGTATGGAAATCCTGATAACCTGTTGCTGGACGAGCCGACCAACGACTTGGATATGGAGACGGTGACCTGGCTGGAGGAATACCTCTCGAACTTTGAACATACGGTGCTCGTTGTGAGCCACGACCGTCACTTCCTCGACTCGGTCTGTACGCATACCATCGATATCGATTATGGAAAAATCAACCTCTTCGCTGGTAACTACAGCTTCTGGTACGAATCGAGCCAGCTAGCCTTGCGTCAGCAACAGAACCAGAAGGCCAAAGCCGAGGAGAAGCGCAAAGAGCTGGAAGAGTTTATCCGCCGTTTCAGTGCCAACGTGGCCAAAAGCAAGCAGACGACGAGCCGCAAGAAGATGCTCGAGAAACTGAATGTGGAGGAAATCAAGCCTTCGTCGCGCAAATATCCTGGCATCATCTTTACGCCGGAACGCGAACCGGGCAATCAGATCTTGGAGGTTTCGGGCCTGACCAAGTCTTTGGAAGACGGTACAGTGCTTTTCCGCGATGTGAATTTCAATGTGGAGAAAGGCGACAAGATTGTATTCCTGTCGCACGACCCGCGTGCCATGACGGCTTTGTTCGAGATTATCAACGGCAATATGAAGCCTGATGCCGGACACTATAACTGGGGTGTGACCATTACGACGGCCTATCTGCCGTTGGACAACACGTCGTTCTTCAACACAGACCTGAACCTGGTCGACTGGCTCAGCCAGTTTGGCGAAGGAAATGAGGTCTATATGAAGAGCTTCCTGGGACGTATGCTTTTCTCGGGCGAGGAAGTACTGAAGAAAGCCAGTGTGCTGTCGGGAGGCGAGAAAATGCGTTGTATGATTGCCCGTATGCAGCTGCGCAATGCCAACTGTCTGATCTTGGATACGCCGACCAACCACCTCGACCTTGAGTCTATCCAGGCCTTCAACAACAACCTGAAGATTTACAAGGGAAATGTCCTGTTTGCGTCGCATGACCATGAGTTCATCCAGACGGTAGCCAACCGTATCATCGAGCTGACTCCGAACGGTATCATCGACAAGATGATGGAGTATGACGAATACATTACTTCGGATCACATTAAAGAACTGAGAGCACGCATGTATCAGAACTGATACTTGACAGACTGAGATAATAAAAGAGAGGCACGGACCGACAGACTTCTACGGAAAAATAATCCGTATGGTTTCTGCGTGATCCGTGCCTCTTTGTATAAGGAGCAGGGGAAGGATCCCTTGTTTTTTTATTTCCTTTAATGTTTGGTCTGGTAGACTATTTTGTTTTCACTTTCCCCGAAAAGTTTGTCACCCAAGGTTGTAATTTTATTGCCGGTTGCCACTACGTGTCTCAGGTTGTCACATCCGATGAAGGCACCATATTCGATGGCCGTTACTCCGGCCGGTAATATCAGTGAACCGGACAGGCGGGTACAGCCGCTGAACGCACGTTGGCCGATGGTTTGCAAGCCTTTGGGCAGAGTAACGTCCAGCATGTATTTCTTTTGTGTAAACGTATACTCGGGGATAGCGGTCGAAGTGCAGTTTTCCATATTGACAGAAACCAGATTGGGCATATAGTCGCGGAGCAACTTGAAGTCAGCTTCGTCCATTTTGCCTTCGATAGTCAGGAAATTGACGTCACGTGGTTGAATGCCTTTGCGCATGAGTTCGCTGGCCAGACTGCTCATGGGGCCAATCTCTACGGAAACGATTGTAGGTTCTCCTTCGATGAAAGAGAAGTTTTCCCATCTTTCCTTGTTGCGATAGGAATCCGTACTTCCCAGCGGAACAAATATGGCTGTGATGCTGTCGGCCAATGCTTCGGGCAACAAGTTGGGAGCCTTTTTCTTTCTGACCTGACAAATCTTCAGGTTGGTGCACCCCTTGAAAGCGGCGTCTTCTATGTTCTTTGTCTTGTCCGACAGAATAACGCGTTCCAGCGTTTGTTTTCCCTGAAAACTTCCGTCACTCAGTTTTTTGCAGAAGGCATAGGCCGGGATGCAGTTACCCGGGTAGACGTAGATACGGTCAGGGTAAGTGCCGTTCTTTCCCGTGTACATGCTGATGGTGGCATTCGATATGTCCAGCACTTTGAGGCTGGTGAATTCGTCGCGCAGATGGCGGAAGTCGATGGCGTTGAGTTTGCCCTGCAGGGTGAGGTGGGTGATCTGGTTGGCTTCATTTTCGGTCAGCAGTTCCACCAGTGTACCGGCTTTGGGTACATAGAAAGTTTTCTTTTTTTGGGCGTAAGCTCCTCCCCAGGTGATGCAGAGGCTAGCTGCAACAAGCAATATGTTTCTTAGTTTCATTTTCTTTCAATTTTAGGATTTTGTTTTCAAAGATACGGAAGATTTGTCGACAATGGATATCTTTTTTTCTTTTATTAGTATTTTTGCGGGCGTATTAGAGTGACTTTAAACAATACATTGTAAAATATGGAAATGAAAAGCAATACTTTATGGAGGTCTGCAGGCCGATTGGTGGCGGATATTGTGCTGTTTTATGTGATAGGGACGTTGATAACGATGTTTTTGTGCGTTCCTCTTTTCCTAATACAGAAAGCATTGGGGATGGAGATGCAGGAAGGCAGTTTGCCTTCTTTCTTCCTGGAAAGGTTGCTGATGCTGGTCGGTTATCTGAGTGCGGCAATATTAGTGCTACGTTGGCGCAAACTACCTTTATCGCTGCTGGGAATGTCTTTGAGAGGACGGGGAAAAGACTTGCTGGCTGGATTGGGAGTAGCGGTGTTGCTGTATGCCGTCGGGTTTGGTACATCGCTCCTCATGGGGACTGTTGAAATAGCGAGTGTACAGTGGGTACCTCGTGACTTGCTGGGAACATTACTGTTCTTCCTGTTGGTAGCCGTTACGGAGGAGGTGATGCTGCGTGGCTTTGTGTTGGGAAGAATGCTTTCGGCAGGTATGAATCGTTTTGTGGCGCTGTTCTTGTCGTCGGCTCTTTTCTCAGCTATGCATTTGTTCAATCCCAATTTTGCACTCTTGCCGTTTGTCAACATCCTGCTGGCAGGCTGTCTGCTGGGAGCATCCTTCCTGTATACACGTAACTTGTGTTTTCCTGTCGTGCTGCACTGGTTCTGGAACTGGCTGCAAGGCCCTGTGCTGGGTTATGAGGTTAGCGGAATGGACAGCGGTGAAACTTTGCTGACCCTCCGTTTGACGGGCAGTGACCTACTGACAGGAGGCAGCTTCGGTTTCGAAGGCTCGCTGCTTTGCACCGTTCTGCTTGTTGTCGGTACACTGGCCATCGTCGGTTATTATGAACGGCGCGGCAGGAAGGAAGCTTAGAGTCCTTCCTGCGATACGCCGCGCAGGGTCAGTTGAATGCGCTTACGTTCGGTATCAATGCCCAGTACGCGTACCCTGACGTGCTGATGGATGGACACTACTTCGTTGGGATCACTGATGTAGCGGTCGGCCAGCTGGGAGAGGTGTATCAGGCCGTTTTCCTTGATGCCGATGTCTACGAAGGCACCGAAGTTGGTGATGTTGCCCACGATGCCGGGCAGTTCCATGCCTTCGCGCAGATCGTCCAGCGTACGGACGTTCGGATCGAATTCGAACACCTTGATAGGGCCTCGTGGGTCGCGTCCGGGCTTGTCCAGTTCCTGAAGGATATCTTTGAGGGTAGGCATGCCGACAGTGTCCGTCAGGTAGCGTTCGGGCTGGATGCGTAGGCGCAGCTGCTTGTCGGCTATCAGTTCGCTGACGGTGCAGCCCAGGTCTTTGGCCATTTGCTCCACGATGCCGTAGCTTTCAGGATGGACGGCCGTGTTGTCCAACGGGTTCTTGGCATCGGGAATGCGCAGGAAGCCGGCACACTGTTCGAAAGCTTTGGCGCCCATGCGGGGCACCTTCAGCAGGTCGCGGCGCGAAGCAAAGGGACCATGCTCGGCACGATAGCTGACGATGTTTTGCGCCAGCTGTGGTCCGAGGCCCGATATGTAGGTCAGCAGGTGGCTGCTGGCTGTATTCAGATTAACCCCCACCAGATTCACACAACTTTCTACTGTCTGGTCGAGCGATTTCTTTAGTTTAGTCTGGTCTACATCGTGCTGATACTGGCCCACGCCGATGGACTTCGGGTCTATCTTTACCAGTTCGGCCAGTGGATCCATGAGGCGGCGGGCGATAGAGACCGCACCGCGAACGGTGACGTCGTAGTCGGGAAATTCTTCACGGGCTAGCTTGGAGGCCGAATAGATGGAAGCCCCCTGTTCGCTGACAACGAATATCTGCATATCGCGGTCGAAACGCAAGTGCTTCAGGAAGTCTTCCGTCTCACGGCTGGCCGTACCGTTGCCGATGGCCATGGCTTCGATGCGGTAAGCTTCCACCATTTTCTGTATCTTCTGTGCCGCTTCTTTAGGCTTGCTGACGGGCGGGTGAGGGTAGATGTTCTCGTTGTGAAGCAGGTTGCCCTGAGCATCGAGACATACCACTTTGCAACCTGTACGGAAACCGGGATCGATACCCATGACACGCTTTTGTCCCAGCGGGGAGGCCAGGAGAAGCTGGCGCAGGTTGGCGGCAAAGACGCGGATGGCTTCGTCGTCGGCCCGTTCCTTGCTGCTGGCGGCAAATTCGGTTTCGATAGAAGGCTTCAGCAGGCGTTTGTAGGCATCCTGCACGGCTTCGGCCACGTAGCGGCTGCAAGCATTGTTGCCCCGTACGTACTGACGTTCAAGGCGCTCCAGGCAGGTGTCGTCCTCGTCGGGGGCAATGCTCACCTTGAGCACGCCTTCCGCCTCGGCACGGCGCATGGCCAGCAGGCGGTGGGAACTGCAACGTTTCAATGGGTCGGCCACGTCGAAGTAGTCGCGGTAGTTGGCTGCTTCGGCTTCTTTCCCCTTCACCACGCGGGCGGTGATGACGGCACGACGGTCGAAGGTTGTGCGGACGGTCTGTCGCGAGCGTTCGTCTTCGCTCACCTGTTCGGCTATGATGTCACAGGCTCCTTTCAGGGCTTCTTCTACGCTCTTCACGTCGCCCTTGACGTAATTCTTTGCCTGTCGGTCGGGAGCTAGGTCCTTTTGTAGCATCAGTAGGGTGGCCAGTGGCGTGAGGCCTTTCTGTCGGGCCATTTCGGCACGAGTCTTTCGTTTGGGCTTGTAGGGCAGATAGAGGTCCTCCAGCTCGGTGTTGTCCCAGGTGCTTTCGATACGTTGCTTCAATGCGTCGGTAAGCTTACCCTGCGCTTCGATGGTTGTCAGGATGGTTTCCTTTCGGCGTTCCGTTTCTTTCAGTTTCTCGTAGCAGTCGCGGATGCTTTCTATCTGCACTTCGTCCAGTCCGCCGGTAGCTTCCTTGCGGTAGCGGCTGATGAAGGGGATGGTGGCTCCGTCGTCCAGCAGGGCGAGGGTTTGGCGCACCTGCTTGTCTGTCAGTCCAAGCGAGGTGGCTATCAGGTGGGGGAACAGGTCGTTCATATCAGTGGATGTCTTTTTTAATAAAATGATTGGTGGGCAAAGATAATTCAAACGTAGAGAAGCACAAAACGAAAACAGTGTTTTCGGCAGCGGATTGCACTGTTTTCCCTGTGCGAAACCAGCCATTTCCTGCTCGAAAGGCTGAAAACCGCTGAAAGTTAAAATTTGTAGTGAAAACATTCGATTGGCTTATTTTTATATGATTTTTTGGGAAATGGATGAAAAAATCTTACCTTAGCCTCGTAGATAAGCATTTTTCTTGTTTAGGAGTATATCAAAAGCTTTTTATGGATAAGATATTGGAATTTGAAGGACTGGATGCAGCACTGTATCCATGTGTTGGTCCTTTGGTAATGGATCCTGCTGTCTTGAAGCAAAATTATAATTTCCCTTTCCGCACCACTCAGGCTTACCGTTGGTTTGTCGCTGTGAATGGAGAAGAGGTGGTTGGCTTTATTCCGGTAGAGCGTCGGAAGAGCGGTTGGATCATGAACAATTACTATATCAAGGGACGTGACGAAACGGTGTTGGAAGCTTTGTTGCAAAGGATCATGGCTGTTGCGGCAGAAGAGAGGCGCACGTTGATGGCCATCAGTTTTCTGGAGGATCGAGATGTCTTTCGTCGATTGGGATTCGAGGAAGTGAATGTGTGGAAGCGCTATGTGAAAATGGTAAAGAACAGATAACACGGAGGGAGTATGGGAAGTAGTACATGTGGAAAGAACGTATATGAATTGGCACAAGAACGCTTGAAGATTGTCTTTGAGGATTTTGACAACGTCTGTGTGTCATTTTCGGGTGGAAAGGACAGTGGTGTCTTGCTCAACCTTTGTATCGACTATATTCGTCGGAACAATCTGAAGCGAAAGCTCTGTGTATTCCATATCGACTACGAGATTCAGTATTCGGTGACCATCGATTATGTGAATCGCATGCTGGAGGCCAACAAGGACATTCTGGATGTTTACCGCATCTGTGTCCCTGTCAAGGTTTCCACCTGTACGTCTATGTATCAGGCCTTCTGGCGTCCCTGGGACGATGAAATGAAAGATTTGTGGGTGCGTCAGAAGCCTCCCGGTTGCTATAACAAGGAAGATTTCGATTTCTATAATGAGAATATGTGGGACTATGAGTTTCAGATGCACTTTGCCCAATGGCTTCATGAACGGAAAAAGGCTACGCGTTCCTGTTACATGATCGGCATTCGCACACAGGAAAGTTTCAGCCGTTGGCGTTGCATTCACCTGGCCCGCAAGTATCAGATGTACCACACCTATCGCTGGACTTCCAAGATCGGCATCGATATCTTCAATGCCTATCCCATTTTCGACTGGAAGACGACCGATATCTGGGTAGCTAACGGAAAATTTGGTTTCGACTACAACAAGCTTTACGACCTTTATTATAAGGCCGGAATCAACATCGAACGCCAGCGTGTGGCCAGTCCTTTCCTGGGTGAAGCGCAGGAAAGCCTCAGGCTCTATCAAGTCATCGATCCCAATACATGGGGCAAGATGATCTGTCGCGTGAACGGTGTGCAATTCGCTGGCATCTACGGCAACACACGGGCCATGGGTACAGGTCATAAGGTCAATCTTCCGAAAGGACATACCTGGAAGTCGTACATGCAGTTCCTGCTTTCCACGCTTCCCGAGCCTACCCGCCGCAATTACCTGAACAAGCTGACGGTCAGCATCGAGTTCTGGAGGAAGAAAGGAGGTTGCCTGAGCGATGAAACCATCCAGAAACTCCGCGATTTGAATATCCCCATCGAGGTGGGAGGAAAGTCCAATTACAAGACTCGGAAAAAGCCGGTTCGCATGGAGTATCTGGACGATATCAACATCCGTGAGTTCCGTGAGATTCCTACCTACAAGCGGGTATGCATCTGCATACTTAAGAATGATCATATCTGCAAATACATGGGCTTTTCCATCAACAAGGAAGATGCTTACAAGAGAGACAAAATAATGGAAGAATTTAAAAATATGATGCTATGAGTGACGAATATATGAGTCCTGTCTATGCCGTCAAGGCCGTTCCGGTAGAGAAAGTGGAGGCCAACAATTACAATCCCAACGTCGTGGCTCCGCCTGAGATGAAGCTGCTCGAACTGTCTATCTGGGAAGACGGATTTACCATGCCCTGTGTGTGCTATTATGACTCCGAACGGGACGTTTACATCATCGTGGACGGTTTCCACCGTTATCAGGTACTGAAGACGTCCAAGCGCATTTATGAGCGCGAGAAGGGCTTGCTTCCCGTGGTAGTTATCGACAAGGATATGTCCAACCGAATGGCTTCCACCATCCGCCACAATCGTGCCCGTGGTACCCACAACATCGAACTGATGTCCGATATTGTGGCCGAGCTCGACCGTATCGGCATGACGGATGAATGGATTATGAAGAACATCGGTATGGACCGCGACGAAGTGCTCCGCCTGAAGCAGATTTCCGGTCTTGCAGCTCTCTTTGCCGACAAGGATTTCAGCATTCCCGGTAAGATCGAAACCGAGGAACAGGCCAGCATGGCCGACTACAATTTCTCGGAAGATTGACGTCCTTTATCGCCTGCACAGACGCCTGAAGTCACAGTATTCACACTGCCGTGTCTGTTCTGTCTGATCGAATGGCGTATGCAGGCTGAATATTTCTTCCAGTAGTTGTTGAAGCCTTTCGCGGAATTCATCTTCGTAGAAGCTGAAGTTGTTCACGGGCTGTTTCGGTTGGCGTGCCGCTCCCATTTCGATGACCGGTGAGTAAGTGTCCTGCGCAGCCCGGTGGATGTAGAGCAGGGCAGGAGCCACTTTCTTCGCCTGTTTGCGGCAAAGGATGGCTGCATACAGGAATGTCTGGAAAATGTAGTTGGGTCTTCCCTCTGCCGGAGTGAACAGTTGGGCGATGTTTTCCGGTGTCTTGGGCGCTCCTCCCGTCTTGTAGTCCACGATGCGCAGGGTGTCGTCCTTGCTGTCCATGCGGTCGATGGTTCCACCGATCTGTATCTTCAGTTTTCCGGCTGGTGTGTCTATTTCCATTACCTCTTTCACCTCCTGTTCCATACCTTCCATGCTGAAGGGGGCATAGTTCAGGTCGTTGCGCAGCAACTGCCGCAGGTACGAGGCAATCACCCGTGCGTGTATCAGTTGCGTACCGTTGTATTCCGGTTGTTCCTCTTCCGGTACGTGGAAGAATTCTTCCTTGAATGCCCGGTCCACGTATCCCTGTAGTTTCACTTCATTCTTCAGCAGCCGTTCCAGGTCTTCTTTGCGGATTTCCTTTCCGTGTTCCGTCAGTTCGGTGTACACCAGTTCTGCCGAACGGTGGAAGATGGTGCCGAACAGGGCCGAGTCTATCTCCGCCGTTACCTCTTCGGGCAGTTTCAGCCCTGCTACATAACGGTAGTAGAAGCGCAGCCGGCAGTCCAGGTACGTATTCAGTGCCGAGGGCGAGAAGAAAGCCTTCGGATGCTTTTCCACGTTGTACCGTTGACACATCCGTTCCACCATTTCTTCGGTCTTTTCCACACGGATCGTCCGTTCTGCCTGAGGCGATTGCCCTGCTTCCAGATACTCCCGTCGGATTTCATGCGGCCATTCCACCAGAAACTGCAGCATGAAGCGTGACATCTCTCCCCGGTTCAGTCCGTCGGTCGATGTGTTGTACATCAGCGTCACGTTCTCCGCCCGTTGCATCAGGCGGTAGAAGTAATAGGCATACACGGCATTCTTGTGTTCGATGGTTGTCATGCCGAATGCCTTGCGCAGGTTGTAGGGGATGAACGACGATTCGCCTCCCGCCTTGGGCAGTTGTCCTTCGTTGAGCGACAGCACAATCAGATTTTTGAAGTCCAGGTTTCTCGTTTCCAGTACGCCCATTACCTGCATGCCGATAGCCGGTTCGCCGTGGAAGGGAATGTTGGCTGCCGTCAGCAGGCGGTTCATCAGCCGTTTCAGGGTACCTGTCCGCACTCCTTCCAGCTCACCCGTCTCCAGCAGATTCAGCAGGCGGTTCACGAGGGTATAGCTTTTGAAGAGTGATTCCCGGTACAGTTGTCCGAAGATGTCTTTTCCTTCCTCTTCCGGCTCGTTCCGATACAGGACCGATACGTCTTTGATCCGTTCCGTCAGCCAGGTACAGAGGGCTTTCTGTCCGTTCTGCGGAGTGAACACCTGTTCCAGGAACGCGTCTGCCTTCAGTTCCGAGGGCAGGGGATAGAAGCGGTTGTCTTTTGTCAGTCTCCGTTCCAGCTTTTCAGCTTCGGCCGACAACTGTCTGACGTACGGATGCTTCAGTACCGCCATCACCGCTTCGTAGACGTAGCGTCCGCTGTCTGCCCGGTAACCGTCGGTCTGGAGTTCTGTCAGGGCGTTGATGTAGCTGTACACCGGTGTCTGTGCCAGGGGGAAACCCATGGTGATGTTCACGTCCTTCACCTCTTCGGGCAGGGTGTGAAGCACGGGCACAAGCATAGCTTCGTTGCACAACACCACGGCATTCTCCTTCTGTTGTGCTCCCTCCGGCAGTTCCAGTCCCTTCATCCATTGGGGCAGGAAGCGTGCCTGCGCGTTTTCCGTAGGTGCCGAGAGGAAACGGATCTGCTTGGGCCGGCTCATTACGTCCAGACAGCTTTCCGGCAGCTGGTTCGGAAACAGTTTCAGGTTGCGCAGGATAAACTCGCCGGCTTCGTGCTTGTAGGGCGGATTGGCTTCGGACGGACGTCGGGTGTAGAACACGTCGTAGTCCCAGTAGAACCAGGCCTTTCCAGCTTCTTGCAGGCGCAGGAAGAACGCCTGTTCCACCCGATTCAGTACGTTGAAGCCTACGAACACATAGCGGTCGTAGTCCAGTCGTTGCGTGTCCAGTTCTTCCATCACCTGACGGTACATCATGCCCTCGTAGGCAATGCCCAGCTCCGCCAGCCGTTTGCGGTAGTGCCGGTAGATGTCTCCCAGCTTGTCCCACAGGCTGATGAATTTCTCTTTCAGTTCCGTCCGCTTCTCGATGGAGAAGTTCCGGAAGAATTCCTGTATTGCCTCCTCCTGTTCCTGGCTCAGGTAGTCGGGGATGTCCATGATGTTCTTCAGATCCTGCAGGTTGCCGAAGAGCCGGTCTGCGTCCACCAGGTTCTTGTCTACGTCGTCAAAGTCACTGATCAGCAGCTCTCCCCAGAAGTAGAAGTCGTCCAATGTCTCTTCGCTTTTCGTTTCTTCGCGGAACACCCGGTAGAGTTCACACACCAGCCGGATGGGATCTCCCGCTTTCCAGGGTGACAGTTGGCGGAACAGGTCGCTGATGCTCACGTAGGTTGGCGACCACAGCGGACGGTCGCTCTGTGCGGCCAGCTGTTCGTTGAAGAACAGGCTTGCTCTTTTGTTCGGGAAGACGACCACCGTCCGGCTCAAGTCGTTTCCTGTTTTCTTATATAGGTCCTGTGCAACCAGTTGCAGAAATGTTTCCATAATATGAATTGATAATTGAAAATGGAAAATTGAGAATTAATACCTCACACCTTCTCCGTCCTTCCTTCCGTCACATACCACAGATAGCCTTCCATCTGTTTCGGGTCATATCCCATGCGCGTCAGCAGCTGCATGTAGTCTTTCACCTGACGGTTGTATTTTTTGCTGGGCTTTCCGAATTTGAAGTCTACCACTACCATCCGTCCGTCTTTCATCATCACGCGGTCCGGACGTCGGGTCCTCAGCTCCCCGTTTTCCTTCCAGATGATGTCACATTCGTTGAACAGCCTCCATGTCCCGTCGTACCATTCCTTCACCTGTGGCAGCTCGAAAGCCTGTTTCGTCAGTTCCCTGATTTCGTCTTCCGTCTCCTGCCGTCCTATTACGCCTTCGAACACCAGCCTGCTGATGGCATCCTCGATGTCCGCTTCCGTCCGTATGGCCGAGAACAGCGTGTGCAGCAGTCGTCCGCGGTTGATGAAGCGCTGTTCCGACTCCTCTTCGTCCACGCCCGCTATGAAGTCTGCCGAACGGTTGGACTGCCTGAACTCTATTTCGTGTTTCAGGCTTTCCATGGCTACCGGCCTTTTCGTAGCTTTTTGTGCCAGCCGGTTGCCTGTCTGTTTTTCTTCTTTTTCTTCCGAGTTACACAAGGCTCCCCGCTCATACCGTCCGTCCTCTTCGTCCCATGTGCCGTGTCCTCCTTCGGCCAGGCGGGGTAGGGCATAGCCCAGCAGTTCCGCCATGGTTCCCCGTTGTCCCTTCCGGCTCCACACCAGCAGGTTCTTTCCCGCACGCGTAAAAGCCACGTATAGCAGGTTCAGGTTGTCCACCCACAGCTGCAGCCGCTCTTCCAGGTAATCTTCCCGATACACCGATTCTGCCATCAGGGGCGAATAGTTCACCGGTACCAGTCCCAGTCCGTTGTAGGGCTTCTCTTTCGGCGAGCACCACACCAGCTGGTTGTTCGTTTCGTTTTCCGTTTTCCAGTCGCAGAAAGGGATCAGCACCGTGTGGAATTCCAGTCCTTTCGACTTGTGGATAGACAAGATGCGGATGCCTTCCAGCTCTCCGCTCGGGATGGTCTTCATGCACAGTTTCTCGTCCCAGTAGTGCAGAAATCCGTCCAGGTCCGACGAGTGGTTCTGCAGGTAGTCCGTCACCGCGTCGAAGAAGGCAAAGAGATAAGCGTCCTGCTTCTCCAGCCGTTTCACTTCCAGCAGGCCGAACAACTCCTCCAGCAGTTCGTACAGGGGCATCAGCCTCAGTTCCTCCCGCCGTGTGGTCAGTCCTTCCGGCAGCAGTTTTTCCATGTCTCCGGCCAGCAGATTGTCCGTATTTCCTTCCTGCTCCTTCACCCCCGTACGGTAGTTCATCACCAGCGAAGCCAGTGCCACCCCGTCCGTTGCGTCCGACAGATAGCGCAGGGCGTCCACCAGCATGCACACCGCTTGCGAGGCGTCCAGCCGGAATGCCTCGTCCGATACGACCGGCACCTTCAGCTCCCGGTCGAAGTAGTCTGCAATCGGTGCAATGTTTTTGTTCTTGCGCACCAGGATAGCCATGTCGTTCAGTTTCACACCTTCGGCCAGCAGTTCCTCCACCGCTTCGCCCAGCGCCTGCAAGGTAGCTTCCGTGTAGTCCCTTTCCTCGTCCGGTTCCAGGAATTCCACCCGCACGTATCCCCGTGTCTTCTCCTTGGCCGACTCCTGTTCCACGTCCTCGTACGCTTCCTTCAGCTCCCTGCATTCCGTTTTCAGTTCAGCCAGGTGCAGGCTGTTCAGGTAGTCCACCACCTCTCTGAATACCCGGTTGTTGAAGTCCGTCACGTTTGCCTCGCTTCGTCGGTTCACCTTCAGTGTCTCCAGTCGGATGGGGAAGTGTCCCAGGCTTTTCTTCAGTCCGTTCAGGATTCTCCAGTCGCCGTTTCGCCAGCGGTAGATCGACTGTTTCACGTCGCCCACGATGAGGCTGTCTTCCCCCTGGGCCAGTCCTTCCAGCAACAGCAGGCGGAAGTTATCCCATTGCATCCGGCTCGTGTCCTGGAATTCGTCGATCATCACGTTCCGGATGCTGGCTCCTATCTTTTCGAAGACGAACGACGAGTCTCCCTCCCTCACCAGCCGGTGCAGCAGGGCGTTCGTGTCCGACAGCAGGAAGCGGTTCTGCTCCCTGTTCAGCGTCTTCACCTCCTCGTCTATGTGGTTCAGCAGTTGCAGTTTGTTCAGGTGCTGGCGTGTCAGGCGGCAGCTGTTCACCGTCCGGCACCGTTGCGGCCTCATGCGTTCCGCTTCCTGCAGCAGCGGCATCAGGCTGCGTTCCGCCAGTGCCGTGATTTCTTTCCGTTGCTTCGACGACTTCGTGCTCCAGTTGTCCGCGTTGGCCAGACATCCCTGTAGCGTTGCGTTCACCACGTCCTTGTCGCTCAGTCGTCCGTCCCTCAGTTTGCGGAAGTAGCTCCCGATGCCTCTCGAGCCGTTCTTCAGGTCTTCCGGAGCCAGCCCGTATCCCTCCAACTCTCCTTCAAACTGGTCGTTGAAGGCCTTCATCTGCTCCAGCGCTTCCGTTTCCAGCTCCTTCAGCGCCTCCTTGTACAGCTTCATCAGCTGCGGTTCCTTCAGGCATTCCCTCAGCAGTCCGCCTTTCTCCAGGTAGCTTTCGTCGAAGATGTTCCGTCCGAAGCTCTTTATTTCGTCCGATACGTTCCATCGCTTGTCGTCTGCGATGCGTTCGTTGATGTAGTCCAGCAGCCAACCCATGACCGGAGCGTCCGGCGTCAGTTTCTCTATCAGGCTGTCTACCGCTTCGTCCAGCACCTCCGTGTTGTTCAGTTCGATGTTCAGGTTGGGAGTCAGTTCCAGTTCCCTTGCCAGGTTTCTCATCACCGACTGGAAGAACGAGTCGATCGTCTCCACCCGGAAGCGGCTGTAGTCATGCAGCATGTACTGCAGGGCCATGCCGGCCCTTTTCCTCAGCTCCTCCGTGTCCATGTCTTCCTTCAGGTCCTCCCGGATGCGGTTCAGGTACGCTTCCGAGTCCCGGTCTCCCTTCCAGATGCCGTACAGCTGCTGCACGATGCGTTCCTTCATCTCCGCCGTAGCCTTGTTCGTGAAGGTCACCGCCAGAATCTGCCGGTACGCCCTGGGATTCTCAATCAGGTGCTTGATATATTCTACGGCCAGTGTAAACGTCTTTCCCGACCCTGCCGATGCTTTGTAGACCAGTAGCTCCATATACTCAGTCCCTATTAAACAGGTCCCTCGTATACACCTTTCCTCTCACGTCGTCCAGACATGCGTCGTATCGGTTCGCAATGATGGCGTTCGATTGCCGTTTGAAAGCTTCCAGATCGTTCACCACCACCGATCCGAAGAACGTCGTCCCGTTCTCCAGCGTCGGTTCGTAGATGATCACCGTCGCTCCCTTCGCCTTGATGCGCTTCATCACTCCCTGGATCGAGCTTTGCCGGAAGTTGTCGCTGTTCGATTTCATGGTCAGTCGGTACACCCCGATCGTACACGTCCGTTCCTCCGCCGGGTTATAGTCCCCCCGGTTGTAGTAGTCGTAATATCCCGCCTTGTGCAGCACCTGGTCCGCGATGAAGTCCTTGCGTGTCCGGTTGCTCTCCACGATGGCGTGTATCAGGTTCTCCGGCACGTCCCGATAGTTGGCCAGCAGTTGCTTCGTGTCCTTCGGCAGGCAGTATCCCCCGTAGCCGAAGCTCGGGTTGTTGTAGTGCGTCCCGATGCGTGGATCCAGGCAGATGCCGTCGATGATGGCCTTCGTGTCCAGTCCCTTCACCTCCGCATACGTGTCCAGCTCGTTGAAGTAGCTCACGCGCAGGGCCAGGTACGTGTTGGCGAACAGCTTCACCGCCTCCGCCTCCTTCAGGCCCATGAACAGCGTGTCCACGTTCTCCTTGATGGCACCTTCCTGCAGCAGGGCCGCAAACTCCCGTGCCTTCTCCTCCAGGTTCTTGCCGGCAATGGTGCGGATGGCCTCGTTCTCCTCGTCCAGTCCCTCGATCAGCTTCGGATAACCCACGATGATCCGGCTCGGATACAGGTTGTCATACAGTGCCTTGCTCTCCCTGAGGAATTCCGGCGAGAACAGCAGGTTGAACGTCTTTCCTTGTAGGGCAGGGGAGTTCTTGAACACCCGTGCATACTTCACGTACAGGCTTCGGCAGTATCCCACCGGAATCGTACTCTTGATCACCATCGTCGCGTCCGGGTTCACCTCCAGCACCAGGTCTATCACCTCTTCCACGTGGCTTGTGTCGAAGTAGTTCTTCACCGGGTCATAGTTCGTCGGAGCCGCTATCACCACGAAGTCCGCGTCCCGGTAAGCCTCACGTCCGTCCAGCGTAGCCGTCAGGTTCAGTTCCTTTTCCGCCAGATACTTCTCGATATACTCGTCCTGTATCGGGCTGATCCGTTTGTTTATCTTCTCCACCTTTTCCGGAATCACGTCCACCGCCTTCACCTGGTGATGCTGTGCCAGCAGCGTTGCGATCGACAGTCCCACGTAGCCTGTTCCGGCCACGGCTATTCTATAGTCTTTCATATCTTTCATTGTTGTTTTTCCTTCTTGAATACAAAGATACACATTTTTGCCGAACCTCTGTCAGTCACCGATCGCATGGTCCGCCATCACGTCCTCGCCGTTCCATGCCTTCAGGCCCGTCCAGGGAGTGAAAGGCTCCGTCCAGAACGGATCCGTTGCCGGCAGTCTCAGAGCCAGGAAGCCGAACGTACAGAGATACACGCTTCCCGTGTTGATATACGTCTCCGACATGTTGATCTGGCTTCCTGCAAAGCCGATACGCAGCCATCCCTTCTCGTCGAACGTCCGTGGAGCGGCAAACTGTCGGGCGATGACAGCCGTCAGTCCGCAGCGCACCTGAGCCGGAACCACCGTCTTCGGAAGCTCGTGTAGCAGTGCCGCGTGTGCCAGCGCATGAAAAGCCCCCACGCGGTACGTGATAGAGCGTCCCACTGCCGGATACGCCCCTTCCGGTGAGATCATGCGTTCCAGCTGTTCCGCATAGCGTGCCTGACGTTTCAGCTGTTTGGACAGGAAGTCCGATCCCGCCAGCCCATGCTTCTTCATCACCTTCAGCACATCCGTCAGCATCGGATGAATCACGAAGCTGTTGTAATAGTCCGCATGATAGCTGGGCCCGTCTCCATATACTCCGTCCCCCTTATACCAGTCGTCGCGGAAGCGGAATACGCCATACGTCAGCCGGTCCAGGTCACATTCGCCGGTAAACTCCAGCAGAGCCGCCTCCACCATCGAGGCAAACAGCAGCCAGTTGTTCTCAAAAGCCTTGATGCCGCGCGAGCGTTTCAGCTCCGTGATCATGCGTTCGCGTGTCTTCTCGTCCAGGCCTCCCCATAGCTGTTTCGGTGCGCGCAGCAGTCCCTGTGCCAGAAATGCCGCGTCCACCAGCGGTTGCGAAGGCGTGCCGAAGTCCAGGTAGTCAGGCGAATCCGGATTCACCGCGTTGGCCAGTCCCTTTCGTGTCATTTCTATGTATTTGCCGCGCAGCTTTCCTTCCTCCGTCTCGTCCGCTCCCAGCTCCAGCCAGGGCGCGATGCCACACAGCGTGCGTCCCACCGCTTCCAGGTGCGAAAATCGGTGTACCCTCTTCGTGTCCAGCGACTCCTGCGGCATGTTTTCCCGCAGCGTATTGTTCGCCAGGTTGCTCAGTACCGGATCCGCTATTTTCACCAGTGTGTTCACCCACACCTGTCTGTCTTCCATTCCCGTTGGTTGTTTCTTGTCTCGTGCCGATGCCGTCACCACCGTCACTGCCAGTGCCGCACATACGGCAATCATTTTTTTCAGATTCATGCCAATTACGATTTAAAGTAAATACATAAGGAAAACCGTTTTTAAGTTGACTGTGAGGTTTTTCTGATAGAGCTTGTTTTACACAGCATCTTCGTCACGGTTGAAATTATCGAAGAAATCCATTTGTTTTTTCGTTAGGAATTCAGTCTTTTGATACATGAATTTGCATCCATAGTCATATAATGATATAGTAGTTCCATAATCATTCGTATTCTCGAATCCCAGAAAAGCTTTGTAGTAGTTGACTAGATTTTCGTCAGGAGTCGTATCCGCGGCAAAAAGGTATATATATTCACATCCGATGTGTTTTATCACTTCTTGTATTTTGGGTACAATAAAACTCCAAAATATTACGACTCCCATTTTTTGATCAGTCTTGAGGCTACTCCAATCATTTCGATGATTTTCGTTGGCACAGAAGTGTACGATTTCTACTCCTGCAAATGTTTTACCTACTCTTTTCAAGTCATCTTCAGACTGATGTTCCAGTTCTTTTATGATTTGGTTTTTCTTCGTGTAGGATATTTGTGCTAGTTCGTTTTTTATCAATCCTTTGCCTGTCCTGATCCGTTCAATGATTGAGTCGAACAGAATTTTGTCACTGTCGCTTAGCTCTGGATCATCTTTTAGTTCGATCACTGAATTGTAAAGTTCGCGAGCTTTTTGCAGCGAGTCCATTCCTCTGATACTTTCATAAAGCGAACCGCATTTTAGTGAAAAGTAGAAGAGTATATTCCCGTTTGGATGCTTGATTACATAATATGCAATATTCCCTTTCTCATCTTCTTCGAATGCTTCGTTTTGAAGTGTGCGTACCAGATTTTCATTACGATTGGAAAAATCTACTACGCAACGTAAATTATCCTCGTTAGTGGACAAGCGTTCACACGTGAGCGAGAAGATGGCTTCTTTTTGTTGCTCGGTTATTTTCATATCCGTTATACAGTTGGACAATTGAGCTTTTTGTAGAGGAACCTACGGATTTTTACTCTTTCCGCATCCTTTCTGATATCATCAGTGTCAATCAGTTTGTCGCAGTTCTCGTCTTCGTGGATACCTTTTCGCGCCTGTCCCCAGCTGTATTCTCCATGCGTGATGCTGCTCAGACTCCATGAATCCTTTTGTGCATAAGTAGAGAATACCATGTCAAAGACGCTTTTGTATTTTTCAATGTATGTTTGGGGTAATTTCTCTGTAAGGCAACCATCTTTATACATACGTCTTATCTCTACCATTACAGGTCCATATTTCCACGCCTCAAACTGTTCCTTGAACATCGGTTCATCCGTTTGTATAATCGCTTCCCGCTGGACAAAATACAGAAGTTTGTGCAACTTCATCTCATCCATGCGTTTGCCGTAGTCCTGTTGGTATCGCTGATAAATATACGATGCTATTGTTGTCACTTTCTCCATAATTTTCTCCGACTGGTTATTCTGAGAACAAATATACGAAGAATGGGAGAAATATAAAAGTGAAATCTTGCTTTTCTGCGTTTTACCCTTCATGACCTTTTCGGCTTCTCCCGAAAATAGAAACTCCCAACAAACCTTTTACAGTCTGCCGGGAGTTCCCTGTTTTCATAACTTGAATTTTATTCTTCTTTCTTGTCCAGTGCCTCGAAGCAAGAATTCTTGCTGATAAATTCCGGTACCAGGTCTTTCATGGCCGCTACGATTTTCATCTGGTCGTACGAGTAGCTCACGTCTATCAGGTGCTGTATGCGGTCTTTCACTTCGTCGTAGTCATATTCTCTCACCGTCGCTATCATGATTTTCTCGTGATAGGTAGGCTTTGTCAGCTCCTTCACGTTCAGCAGTTCCTCGTACAGCTTCTCTCCGTGGCGCAGGCCTGTGAACTCAATCTTCACGTCCGTACGTCCCGAAAGGCTGATCATGCGTTTGGCCAGGTCCACAATCTTCACCGGTTTGCCCATGTCGAAGATGTAGATTTCTCCGCCGTTGCCCATGCTTCCCGCTTCCAGTACCAGCCGGCAGGCTTCGGGGATGGTCATGAAGTAGCGGATGATGTCCGGATGCGTCACTGTCACCGGTCCTCCGCGTCTGATTTGGTCCTTGAAGCGTGGAATCACCGATCCGTTCGATCCCAGCACGTTTCCGAAGCGTGTCGTGATAAACTGTGTCACGTGTCCCCCTTCCTTCTGCAGTTTCTTCGCCAGACTCTGCACGTAGATTTCGCAGATACGTTTCGAACATCCCATTACGTTCGTCGGGTTCACCGCCTTGTCCGTCGAGATCATCACAAACTTCTCCGCCTTATATTTCACTGCCAGATCCGCCAGGATGCGCGTTCCTGCCACGTTCGTCTGGATTGATTCCGATACGTTGTCCTCCATCATCGGTACGTGCTTGTACGCCGCTGCGTGGAAGATGTATTGCGGTCTGAATTCCTCGAAGATAGCCTCCATACGTGTCTGGTTGGCGATGTCTGCCACGATGGTTTCCGCGTCCAGGTTACGCCATTTGTCCATCAGTTCCAGCCGGATGTCGTGCAGCGGTGTTTCTGCCTGGTCCACCAGTATCAGCTTGTACGGGTTGAACGTAGCCACCTGTCGCATGATTTCGCTGCCTATCGATCCTGCCGCTCCCGTTATCATCACCCGTTTCCCTTCCAGGTGCGAAGCCACCTTCCGTATGTCTATCTGTATCGGGTCCCTTTGCAGCAGATCCTCTATCTGTATTTCCTTGATGTCCCCGCTTTCCAGTCCCCGCTGGTTCCATTCGCTCAGGGGAGGGGCTGTCAGCAGCTTGATGTTATGTTTCAGGAAGCGGTCCAGGTTCTCCTCCTTTTTCAGTTCGTTCCGTTTGGCGGGCGAAACGATAATCGTCTTCACTCCCTTCTGTGCCAGGATGTCAAACAGGTTTTCATCGTTCGGGAATACCCGTATCCCCATGATTAGCTTGTTGTACAAGTCTGGTTCGTCGGCGATGAATCCTCTCAGCCGGTACCGCTCTTTCATGGATACCCTTAGCGACTTGGCTATGCTCACTCCTGCTTCCTTGGCTCCATAGATGAAGATGTTCGTCTGTGTCGAGTTGCTGGCCCTTACCGTTTCAAACATCATTTTCACGATGATTCGTGAACTGGCCATCAGAGCAAAGTTAATGATATATGCCATCAGGACAATGTTTACCGATGCAAACTGTACCTTAGTTATCAGTGGAGCCACCATGCTCACCAATACTACCAGTGCGTACGATGCAAATAAAGCCACGAATATTCGTGCGATATCCACAAACGACGACAGTCTCAGTACGCTCGAATACGTGCGGAACATCTTGAAGAACACCAGGCTCACTATCATCGTTAGCCACATGGTTCTCCACATCGTGGCTGAGTCCAGCACCCGGCTGCTGAAGTCATATCGCAGCGCGTATGCCAATAGGAGGGAGAGTCCTATCATCACCACGTCCATGGCCAGTATCATCCAGATGGGCAATACATTGGCCGATAAATACCTTCTGACAAATTTTTTCATGTTATAGTTTCTTAGTTTAGTTCTTTTTTCCTTTTTATTGCAGGCAAGCCTTGATCTGCTCTACAATGTAGCGCACGTCTTCGTCCGTCACGCAGGGTCCGCTGGGTAGGCACAGTCCCCGCTTGAACAGCGCTTCGCTCACTCCGTTCACGTAGCACGGATTGTTCCGGTACACCGGTTGTTTGTGCATCGGCTTCCATAGCGGGCGGCTTTCAATGCCTACTTCGTCCAGTGCCATGCGCATGGCTTCCACGTTGCGGTTCGGTTCGCAATTCGTATGCAGTGTTTTTGCCTCGTGTGTCACGCCTGCCGCGCCTCCTACGGCTCCCTGTATGGCTGCCGCATACGCCCGTTCTTCTCCTTTCACTTTCAAGTCCTCGTCCAGCAGAATTGTGTTCAGCCAGTAGTTGCTGTCGTAGCGAGGTGACGGATTTTCGTGCAGTGTGATGCCCTTCACGTCAGCCAGCAGTTCCTTGTATAGCTTGGCGATGTGCTGGTGATGGGCGATGTGTTCGTTCAGTACCGTCATCTGTCCGCGTCCGATACCCGCACAGATGTTGCTCATGCGGTAGTTGTACCCGATCTCTTCATGCTGGTAGTACGGATACGACTCGCGAGCTTGCGTGGCGTAGAACATGATTTTCTGCTTGGCTGCCTCGTCCGGGCAAATCAGTGCTCCGCCTCCCGAGGTCGTGATCATCTTGTTCCCGTTGAACGACAGCACCCCGTATCGTCCGAACGTACCGCATACCCGTCCGTCGTAGCGGCTTCCCAGTCCTTCCGCCGCATCCTCGATGACGGGGATGTCATATTTCTCCGCCACCGCCAGGATTTCATCAATCTTCGCAGGCATGCCGTAGAGATAGACCGGCACGATAGCCTTCGGTTTCCGTCCCGTCTTCTCTATGCGGTCTTTGATGGCGGTTTCCAGCAGTTGCGGGTCCATGTTCCACGTGTCCGGTTCCGAATCCACAAATACCGGCGTAGCACTCAGATACGTCACTGGGTGCGATGATGCACAGAACGTGAACGTCTGTACCAGCACCTCGTCTCCCGGCTTTACGCCGCAGGCCAATAAGGCCAGGTGTACTGCTGCCGTACCGGCTGATAGTGCTACTACTTCCTTGTTCTCTCCGGCAAAAGCCTTCAAGTCCGCTTCAAATCCGTTAACGTTCGGTCCCAGGGGCACCACCCAGTTCGTGTCGAAAGCCTCTTGGATATACTTCATTTCATTGCCGCTCATGTGAGCCAGGCAAAGGTAAATACGTTTCTGATTCATAACTTATATGTTTTTTATATCAATTCTCCATTATACATCATTCGTCTTCCAAGGACAGTACAGATTATCATTTGAATATCTTTGATAAACGAATAGTGGTGTAGATAATAACGGTTAATCCGTACTTTATCAGGAAAGATCACTTCATCATTGTATCGGATAGGATCATCCTGTTGTGCCAGGAGTTCTTCTTCATCCCGATATTTCAATGAAGCAGGTCCTGTTATTCCTGGACGAAGTTTTAAGACCTCTCTGTCATCTCCCGTTAAGGTATCCGCATAACCGGGAACATCTGGACGTGGACCTACAAAACTCATATCGCCGATAAGCACATTCCAAAGCTCGGGCAATTCATCCAGTTTATATTTCCTTAATTTTGCACCGAAAGGAGTAATACGGCTTTCACCTTTCACTGATACAGAACTACCAGAATGATGAACGGTCATTGACCGGAATTTATACATGGTAAATAACTTACCATACTGTCCTACCCTCTTTTGTTTAAAGATTACAGGCCCTCCTGACATCTTGACACGGATTAAAATGCAGATTACAATTAAAACAGGAGATAATAGAACTATGCCAAAGAACGAGGCACTACGGTCAAACAGAAATTTAAGAAACATATAGATTTCAAAAAAAATTATCTCAAAAACTTATAAGCAAGTTGGGTTATACGAGGGATAGGAACTGACAATACTACAAAACGTGCGAAAGCAAATATATAATTTACGGATGATAAGTTTAATTTCTTAATAACTAAACATCTATTCTTCAAATCAGATAGACTTTTTGATAAACCATTCCTTCTTGAATAAAAATTACGATTTACGCGTACCCGAACCAATACCTGTTCTATATTGGCAAACTGGCATCCTGATAAAAACCCATTTAACCAAAAAATCGTATCTTCATCTTTATCCGTATCAACAGGATATAAACCCGCTTTTTGGAAATAAGACTTTCTAAAAATAACACTCACATGCGCTAACGGATTTCTTTTGGCAAAATAAGATTTCATTTCATTATGTGTTAAAGGATACTTTACAACCCCTATGCCCTTTTCATTTTCATCCATTTCTTCAATATAACCTCCACAAATGTCTATATTTTTATGCTGTTCCATAAAGATTATCTGTTTTTCAAATCTATCAAAAATACAAATATCATCAGCATCCATACGAATGATATAATCATATTCCTTAGTCAATATAATCCTTAACAACTCATTCAATGAGTATGCCAATCCATAGTTTTCATTTCTACTATAAACGTGAAAACGAGTGTCGTTCAATTCCATAAAAAAATGTTTTATATCATCTTCGACAACTCCATCATATTGGATGTACACATGGAAATCACCAAATGTTTGTTTTAGCAAACTATTAACACATTTTACCACATACATCAATTTATCATTTTTATAAATTGACATTATTACTGCTACCATTATTTATAATATAACGAGTTAATACCTTACATGAATCTTGCACCGGAACATCCTGCCAAAAGATTTTTTTTATTCTATTTTGTTCAGTGGTCAAACCAATATTATAATTCCAATCCGATAATATCTTTATTAATGAGTCAAAATTATAAACTCGAATCCCTGGAGTATATTCATTAAAATCAAAAGCCAAGTCTCTACATTGAGAAATATATGTTTCATAATCAAAAGGAAATAAAACTACTCCTTTATCCAGCAATAAATAATCATAATAAATAGATGAATAGTCTGTTATTAATAAATCGGTAAATGGCAATATTGGATAAACATCTACATTCTTGTCTAAAAAACGAATATTAGAATACGAACCTGAAACATTAGAAACTATAGTGGCAGGATGTAACTTAAGCAAAAAAAGTTCATTACGTTTACTCAAAAAATCATTCAAAAAGTCCAAATCAAGACCTGAGGATAATATAAAATCTGATTGATCGTCTCTAAAAGTTGGCATATAAATAATAGTATGGGAACATTTCTGTATATCTTTTACCAACCTGTTAACCTCTATCGATTCATACTCTTCTACATATTCTTTTATAGAATTTGCATTTGAAAAGAACAAATCACACCTAGGGTACCCTAAATTAAGGCATTTATGTATATCCATTTCAAAACATTTAGAGAAGTGTTCTGACATAAATACCGAAGTAGAAAGAAATAAATCAGGCTTACGAAACAGATAAGGAAATAAAATGCGATTAAGTATACTATTTTTATATATGCTAGAATCAACACCAACTTTCGTTGCAAACTCAATTTTTTTTATTCCGACACCGTGCCATAAGTTTACAGCAAAACACCCTCCAGAAGTCCAATAATTAATATCTGACAAATGAGAAGAAAAAACATAGTAACAGGATGTTAAACAATAGTATAGTCCATGCAAACTCCATCTATAATACGCATTAACGCCTTTCTCTCTTAATGACAATATTTTCGATTTATCAGAAGTTATCCAAATAGGGACTATCGTTTTCTCATATTTCTGTAAATATCTATATAAATATTTTACATTATCTGTGAAACCAACTTTATATCCTAAAACCCATTTTTTTTTACTTCTTGGAATTAAAAATGAAAGTATTAATAATGGATATCCTACAAATAGCGAAATTAAACGATATATTATATCAGTACAGCTTCTATTTCTAAATATCCATTTTACAAAATGAAAATCAAACATGGTTAATCAATTTTACGTCTGACATCTATAACTTGTCCGGTCAATCCTGAAAGCAATGTCATTATCGAAGTTTTTGCAACTATTTTGGGGTTCAACAAACTATTTTCTGGTTCCATTCCAAAATTCTGGATACGCATGGGTGTTTTTGTTCTTTCTGGATTAATACAATTAATCTTTATATTATAATCTTTCCATTCTTCAGATAAAGCTTGAACTAAATTCACAATCGCAGCTTTTGAAGATGAATATAGACTATACATCGCTCTGCCTCTTGTGTATGAGCTGGAGGTAAACAACAATAAACCTCCATGAGATTTTGATAAATACGAAAAAGATTCTTTTGCCACATTTATCGCTCCCAAATAGTTGACATGTATCTGATTTAAGATATCATCATACTTCATTGTCATCAAAGGAATTTTCAATAATATCCCCGCAGTATTTATAACAAAATCTATTTGTTTCTCTATCTGATATACTTTTTCCAAAGCTTCTCTGACTAATAATGAATCGGCAACATCTGTTCCTGTCTCACTTCGACTAAACGAATAAACCTTAGCTTTCAATTCAATACACATCTCAGCAATACTTTGCCCTATACCATAACTTCCCCCAAAAATGACTACAACTTTGTGCTCTAATGTAGTTTCCTGTTCATATAAAGAAATATCACTTACAGATTTTAATTGGAAAAGCTTGTCCAATAAAAACAAATCTTCTTTATGTGTTAATTTCATATTAAATTTTTCTCCCGGTACAACTCCTATTGGTACATCAGGCATATATTTTAATACAACCCCGCAATCATCAGTTGTTTTAAAATTAGGATCTGACAATGCACGTCTATATGCTTCCTTAATAACTGATAATTTAAATGCTTGTGGAGTTTGTCCATTATATAAAAATTGCCGATCAGGAATATCATCTATTTCATGCGTATCCAAGTTTATTTTGATAATGGTATCAGTTGCAGGAATAGCAACATCAACGGCTCCATATTTATCTAACATGGTAATGCAATCTGATATTATTCTCTTAGTTACTAAGGGACGTACGCTATCATGAAAAATTAAATTAATATCATTCTCTACTGAAGCATACGCATTTATCGCTGATAAACTTGAATAATACCGTTCATTTCCTCCTTGTAAAATCCTCCCTATTTTTTTAAAGTTATTAGTACAACAAAGCTCTTCCACCTTTTCAAGATAATTAGGATGTACCACAATTGCAATTTCATCAATAAGCGGATGATTATCAAAAACAGAGATGGTGTGTTCTAAAACAGATTTTCCTGAAACCTTAAAAAATTGTTTAGGCATTGTTCCGCCCATGCGAGTTCCGATACCACCAGCTAAAATTACAGCAACATTTTTCATATTAAATTCTTTATTCTAACTAACAATCCAATTAAAAAATAGTAAACATAAAACATTCTCACCTGTAACCAAGACAAAATACGTCTTCTAACACCAATCATATGGCAAGTGCTACAATACAATAAAACTGATTTGTACTTGGAGTCTTGAGTTATAACTCGAGTTATTGAAATAGCTTTCTTATTAAACATAGCTATTCGAGGATATTTATAACTAACTGCATTAGAGACCCAATCATAAATAATCCAATAAAAAACATCTCTAATAATTGGCTCATTGTATTTTTCATACATCGAAAATAATTCATTGACAGTTAGCAAGATATCTAAATCCTTTTCTTTTACAGTGTTAATAATACTATCGTCTCGTCCTACGTAATAATTATATAACAATTTATCCAATACATAAACCTGTACTCCTTGTATCATACAATGGAAATTGAACAGCAAATCTTCATAAACTATTCCTGATTTAAAGTTCAATCCTTTTTGTCGCAAAAAAGATAATTTATATAATTTGTTACAGGCTGATGCACTAAAATGATTATTCAGTTTTGACTGAACCAAATATTCCTTACCATCTAACAGATTATTTCCCCAGTATGCAGTATCTCTAACCTTCTCTACGCAATTTTTAATCAAATACCGTCCAAAAACAACTATATCAACTTCGTTTTTTCTTACTATTTGAGACAATTCATAACATGTGGTTGGTTCTATAGAATCATCACTATCTAAAAATAATACATATTCTCCTGATGCTATATTTAATCCCGCATTGCGAGCTTCACTTAAACCCTTATTCTTTTGATATATATATTTAATTCTTTCATCTATTAAATAATTCTTTAAAACATTCTCACTGTTATCTGTCGAACCATCGTTTACTAAGATAATTTCAATGTCTTTAAAGGACTGCTTCACAACACTATCCAAACATCTGTTTAGATATTTTTCAACATTGTATATTGGAATAATAATTGAAATGAGCATATAACTAAATAGTTTTTATTTTCAATCTCGGAATATATAGTATTATATAGTAAAAGAATAAAAATGTTAATATATTTAATAAAGAGGGAAAGAATGAAGCTCGAGGCATATACACAATATTAGGAACTAATATAAAAGCCAAAAACATGACAATCCTAGTATCACGAACGCACTTCTCAAAATAACGAATAATATATCCCGTAAAGAAACTCATTAGTAAAAATCCTATTAACCCTAAATCCCAAAACTCACCCAAAAAACTAGAGCCAACTCCTTCTCCTCCTAAATATGCATCCGGTGATAAGAAATAGGTTAACCTATGTCCTAAGCTATTAGTTTGCTCTACAAATTCCATAGATTGACCTTCAAAAGTTGATGTTAAGGATAAAGGGTATAAAATATAAGGCAATCCTGTATTTACAAATGTGGATTTATAAAATATCATGTATGCAAATACCAATAATGAAACTCCCTGTTGAGAAAAAAATATCATAAATAAATCAGAATTATAATCGGCATTGACATCCCCTCTACGAAACTCTAATAGTACTTGTGACAGGACAATGCATACAGCTGAAATCAATAATAACTTGCCTATTTTTTGCTTTTGCTGTTCAGAGTAAAATGAATAATAATACCATAACAAAAATATAACTGGTAAAAAGAGCTTGGAACGTCCTCCCTTCAAGACATCTGCAATTCTAAGAGCAAAGAAAATCGATGAAATAATAAAAAATTTCTTTTTAGAAGGCTTAGAAGCTAAAAATAGACAATACGAAAATTCAAAAACAGATATAGCACCCGTTGTCCATATCGGATAACTTAAATTTGCAATAGTTCCATCGTATACAGCCAAATATCCATGCGTCAACACTGTTTTAAACTGGATCAAATATTTAACAAAAGTACCAGGTACTGAAAAAAGGAATAGAAAAGTCGATATTTTATCTAAATATTTCGAATACTCAAAATTTATCTTTCGATAGGACAAATATTTCCTGCCCATCAAGCATCCAAAGTGCATAAATAATAAAGAAAATGTTAATAGTATTAATATTTGGAACTGTACATCTAAAGGAAAAATGAAATCATTATATTTGTCTGCCCATGCCCAATCAAAAAGACCATAAATATCTAAAAATATACGAGAATAAATGAATACACATAACATATACAGAAATAGGACATACAAATTGAATGTACCACTTTCATGTATTGCAGAAAAAAGCGACCACAGGAAAATTAGTAACAATTCATATTGCAGTATATCAATCGTTGTTACACTATATCCAAATCCTGTAAAAAACAAATATTGGATAAAGTAACAAACAATAATAAGAATCTGTATTATTTGAAAGATGGAATATTTCCACGTAAAACTTATCATCTAAATAAAGTATTGATTTTACGTACCTGCTGATTCAAATCAAAATCGGCTAGTCTATTCTTTAACTTGTCCGATGTTAATAAAGAATGTTCAGATGCTTTACAAATTGCTTCTGAAAAAGACTCTAAATCTAAAGGGGACACATATCCCAACTCCCCATTACACAAAACTTCTTCAGCGCCTACACAAGGAGAAGAGACGATGCTTTTCTCTAAAATTAAAGCTTCTATTACCACAGTAGGAAGTCCCTCATATAAAGAAGACATTACAAATACATCGCATGATTTTATAAAAGGGTATGGATTTTCTTTAAACCCTAAAAAATGTACATAATTTTGCAATTCCATATTATTTCTCAGTTCTTCCAACTCAGCTTGTAAAGGCCCTATACCTAAAATCCATAATGAAAAATTTCCCCTACGCAACAATAAAGGCATACACTCAATCAAAAATCTATGATTTTTACCCTTATCAATTCTGCCTACAGCCAATAAATTTATTCTATCATGCCTAAATGGCACATTAACATTCACCTTTGATTTTTGTATAATATCGGAAATATCAATAGGATTATAAAGAACCATTGATTTATCTTTTACTGCGGGACACAATTTTATCAATGTATTCTGACAAGCTTTGGATACGCATATGATTTGATCTAAGCAAGGAAGGTCACGAAAGTATCTCTGTTTATTAGTCGTTTTACAATAGGTATGTCTTATTAAATCTGTATGCAACCAGGCTATTCTCTGTGCAGTGGCGGGAGCCTTCAATAAAATTCTGGTAGCAGTATCCTCTCTAAAAGCAATATAACAATCATATTGTTTCTTTATATGAAAGATATAGAACAAACTAGGAAACGTTAACAAAATACGTCTCCTGATTTTATTTATGAGCAGATTGGAATCTCCTAAAGCAGAATATAAAATTATATTTTGTGGAACGCTTTCAAGATAAACTCCCTCTCTATTTATTAAAAAAAGATCTACATCATAATTCTTTATATCGATATGTTGAAGTATAGTTATCAATATTCTTTCTGCTCCACCACCTTTCAAATTATCTATAATGAATAAAAGTTTTTTTTTCATAGCTTAATTTTATCTCTAACGTATAACAAAACCCCTAAGAAATAAGCTATCATAAAAGTCCATCTTCTATTTATAGCTTCTTTATATATATTCCTAAAACGTTTTTTTGCAAATAAACTATAACGCACATAACTAGCAGCATTAATTACATAGTTCTTAAATGATAATTCGAAATAATTCCGTTCATTTAAATACAGCGCATAACCCTTCGGATTTTTTATACATAATCGGTGATACTGATTTGATAAACCATCTTCTCGATATTCAACCTTACATAATACCTTGTTAACACAGCATATCTTATAATGACGCGATATTCTATTCAACATCAAAGCTTCTGAAACAAAAAACTCATTTTCTATCTCGGGAAAAGGATATTTTCGTAATATATTCGTATAATAGATTAATCCTTTATCTCCCTTTACATTGTATTTAGTATATAAATCGTAATGAGAACAAACAAATAAATCACTTGGAAATTCTGTTCCTATCAAATTTCCCACAAAATCGGAAACTAAACAAGAAAAGCCAACTACATATTTATTATTTTTTACTTGCTCATAATAACATTCAAGGGTTTCTAATGCCGTTTCAACATAATAATCATCAGAATCTAAACAAATAAAAATTTTCCCTTTGGCTATCTGCACTGCTCTATTAAATGCACGATGCTTCCCCCCGTTCTTCTGTTTTATATAAACAATGGAAATCTTATTTTCATTTATCCATTTCCGAACTATTTCTTCTGTATTATCAACAGAACCATCATCTACAATTATCCATTCAAAATTATGTAATGTCTGCTTACATAAATGTTCATAGGCTCGCCCTATAGTATTCGCTCTATTAAAAGTCGGAGTAAATACACTAAATAGATATTTCATATTTTTCCATTAAAGCATTAATATCAGAAAAAAGCAAACTATTATTTTTTATCCAATCATCATCCATATCCCACCACCTCAATTTTAATAAGAAATCTATTTGATTCTGTTCAAAACGCATTCTAATATATTTTGCTGGCACTCCACCATAAATTGAATAAGGGGGTACATCTTTGGTTACAATAGAATTTGCTCCAATCACCGCACCATCACCAATCGTAATTCCATTTACAATAGTAACATTAGCACCAATCCACACATCATTTCCAATAGTAACCATAGCAAACTGATCATACTTATCTTCCAAAAGGAACTTACCCTTTAGAAATAACTTTGGAGAAGTTGTAACATTCTTGCCTACTGGATGATTACCCAAGCCAGCCACAACATTAGGGCCTATTGAACAAAATTTCCCTATATGGCAACAATGTATGATAGAATTATAATTTACATATGAATAGTCTCCAATAATCGAATTACTGAAAATAACCCGAGTGGAAAAAGAACAATCATGACCTATAACTGTATTTCCTATAAATTGCACATCTCGCCCTGTATTAGCAGTTCTTCTAAAAAAAAAGCCAATAAACCTATCTATAAGTTTTATCATATTATACTATATTTTCTACAATAATACCACCTTTGTAAAGCTTCAAAAAAGACAGACGTAACCAATGCTATAGATAAAGTATAAATATTGAGATAATCTACCCCCCAAAAAACCAGTATAATAAATAAATATACAAACATACTATAGAACATATTCACTATAACATCCTTTACATGATTGTTACTTATCAAAATAACAGTCCCTAAAAAATAACTCAAATGACGATATATAAATAAAGTTCCTAACATCCAATATACAGGAATTGCCATTAACATGTCATTACTAAAAAATAGAAGAATAAAAGGTTCCAAGAAACAACCAACAATAAAATAAAATAATATACCTATTATAGTTGTATATATCAATAGCTTACGAGCAAATATTTTATTTGTATTTTTATTGTAATACGGAAAAACGACATTACCTATCGTATAAAATACAGTAGATAAAATATTTACTATTTTTTCTACAAAATCATAATAAGCAACTTCCCCCATTCCTAAAACACTACCAATAACTACCGTATTAGTTCTATCTTTTATTATACCAGTTATTGAAGTTAATAGAAGTTTTGTTGAATCTTTTGTATAACATATAATTGTTGTCAAAGATTGATATCTCAATTTTATATTAAACTTGGATATTAATATATAAATTGCAACAAAAGATGTGCTAATAGCACCAATACCATTAATGAGTGGTACTAATAAATAATCTTCAGGCGTCGTAACACAAAGAAAAATTAATAATACAAATATTAAACGTCCTATAAAAGAAAAGATCGCAATATATTTCATTCTTTCTATACCTTGAAAAAACCAAACCGGAAATAGACATTCATAAATACATTGCCACATAGAAAATATATATAATAACTTATATTTTTGAATCTCTGGTAAGAGAAACATTAAAAAAAGTAGTCCAAATACAACAACCAAAAATAAGGTTTTTACAATATACACTACACTAGCTATTTCATTTACCTTTTCTATGTTATCTCTATTAATACTAATAGACTTTGTAGCTGAAATATTAAATCCCCAATTTACAAAAATAGCTAAATAACTGATTATAGCCTGTGAATATATTATTACACCATACAATTCTGTCCCTAATGTATTTATTAAATACGGATAGGTAACTAATGGTATTAATAAGTTACATAGTTGTAATAATGTTAGGTATCCAAAATTTTCGACTAAGGTTTTATATTTATGGAGGTATTCGAATATTTTTCTAAACATTAGAGCTAATCTGTTTGTAAACGTTCATCCATAAGTGTCCAATATTGATACACTTCATAGGGAAAGACTTCTGAGAAAGGTAAGCGTCCAATTTTGACGTACCCCATAGGGAAAGCCCCTTTGGGAAGATTTCCTCTTAAAGTTTTCAAAAACCGGACTTGATTTTTAAAGTTTGTTAGTATTGATTCCGATGGTCATCGGCAGCAGATTCTCATAATCCCTGCGGCCTTTGACCACTTCACGAAAAAATTTCTTCAAATAAGCCAGGGCGGAGATATCGTTGGCCCGGCAAGTAGAAAGTAAAGTATAAGGAGAATGTCCCTCCGAAGTCAGCACATTCAAGAAACTGCGCATGCAACTGGTAAATATCCAATTTTGATGTATCCCATAGGAAAAGCCATTCTAATGGTAAATGATTAATGGATGCTTCGTTTCACTGCGTTCCGCTCAGCATGACAGGCGGAAAGAGTGCTCACTCTTCCGGCTCGCCCTGCAAGTAATCCATCCATTCGGCCAACAGCCGCTCTTTCCGGGTCAGCTTGCGGGGATGCTTCTCCTTGAAGGCTATCGCTTCGTCGATGTATGGAGCAAAGGACAGACGGACGGCATCGGGCATCAGCATCTGCCAGAGCAGGGCGTCAAAGTCTTCGTAGGTCAGGACGAGGGCGTATTTCTGGAGCTTGTAGGGTATCTTGCGCATCTTGCGGGTGATATAGGCGTTGGGGCCGGCGTCGACAAACTCCTTGACAAGTTTCAGCTCGTCCTTGTTCAGGTCGTCGAGCACCAGCTGCGGGTCGTCAAGCAGGATAGCGGCTGCACGACGGGCGGTTTCGTCTTTCTTCAGGTTGGGGCTGATATAGGCGCCCAGCTTGGTGATGATGCCGACAATCTTTTCCTTGGTCTTCACCCGGAGAATGGCCTCCAGGGAAATGTTCGACGTAAAGCCGGTATGAGAAATAGTTACCATCGTTCTCAGTTAAATTCTATCTCGTTCTTCCCGGTTGTCTATCAGCTTATGGTCGATGGCAAGCACCACGGCTTCACGACCTGACGGATTGCTGACCTTGCAGACTTTCCCGTCACCGGAAGCTAATGTGATCACCACTGTATTGGTCTGTTCATCGTCTTTGAGGTAGAATTCCCTTTCTGTGGTAGGTGTGATGCAATCGGTTACTCGTTGCTGATAGCCTCGGAACGCCCAACAGAGTTTCAGATTTTGTACGGCTTGAGGGACTCCCATCATTTTGGTGTTTGGATATATAGCTTATATAGTTTGCCAAACTCTTGTCCGATAATGGAAGAGGTGGTGTCCAGATAGTTCTGGTCGATAGTCCCCGTCTGGGGATTGATGATGTCCTTACAATAATTGTCCGCATCGCCCAGCGAATAGGCCGCTACACTGCCGGAAGCAAGGTGGTATTCCGGCGGAAGTATCCGGTTTACTTTCTCCTGGAAAGTCTCGTTTTGGGCTATCCGTCCCGCCATCAGCGACAGGTTTATGCCCGACAGCAGGTAGGGGCTGTGGGTGGTAATGACACAACTGCTCTGATGACGATTGTTCTTGTCGACAATGTATCTTAATGCCGCAAGCTGATTGTCGGGGAACAGGTTCTGCTCGGGTTCTTCGATGACGTATCCCTTGAAGATACCGTTGTCGATGCAGTAGTCCAAGACCATCAGCATGGGGAGCAAGGCTTGTATGCCGGAAGAACATTCAGTCAGCGGAAGCGGTTTCTCCATACCGGGGATTCGTATGCCTTCTTCTTCCTTACTATAGACATAGGTCAGATGAAGAAAAGGAACGTCGTACACAGGGTGTTCGGCTCTTGCCTTCTCAAAATAACTGATGAAGTTCAGGAGCTTATCCTGCAAGGGAATGCCCGACACCATGACACTGGCCAAATTGCCGGAAAAAGAGGCAGCGAGATTTCTTTCCGCAGGAATGTATAACTGGTCTCCGGTATTGGAAAATGTGGACTGAATGATGCTGGCCCGGTATTGCTGGGTCAGATAATCTTTCAGATAATCTTTCAGTTGCACCTCTTCTTGTTTATCTGACTTTTGCAGGGTATGGGTCAGTTCTTGCAGATCGGACTTTACAACACCGACGAATTTCTTCAGGTTTTCAGTCAATAAGGAAAACAAGAGCGGTTGTAGCTCTTCCGGATCTGTTTTCCCTTGATAGGAAAGTGTGAACTGTTTGTCGAACACAAGGTGAAGTTCGTCTTTCTGATATTCCAGATAGGTGTCTTCCGAGAAGTAGTGATGTATGCCACATTTCTTGAATGAATCAAGATAGGCATCTTCTTTTTTATCTTTTTCTTTGGAAAGAACGGATAAATACCATAATTTCTCTTGGAAGATAGATAACAACTTGGCAATAGTGCTTTTACCTGTGCCCTGCCCGCCGATGAGTATCAGGTATGGCTTCAGTTCTATCTTTGCTTCTTTGACAGGTCCAAAATTTCTTATAATGAGGTAGTTACCCATTTTCTCTAATATATAGGTTCATTAAATCAGTTTTTGACACATGCAAAGATAGTGAAAGGCGAAAGCAATACAAAATAAGCCCGCTTATTTTTATTGCTGAGCCGCATCCTATCTTATTTAAAGCCTCCCGATGGCCGTTAATCAATCTCAGATCCGCTCAGCATAACTGGCGGGGTGGTGTATACGGTCTATTTGTTTGTAAGTTTGTGCTTTTTTTTACAAATAGTAATGACAGCGCGCCGGCAGGGATGAAGGATGAAAAGCGGTCTGTGTCGGAACACAGACGGCCCGCCTGCGGCTGAAGACTCCTGACGCAACACAAATGGTCCGGACTTGCGAAAAGCTCGGATACAGGTTGTTTGTCAGTGTGTTGCGGGTGGAGTGGAGTAGAAGCTGATGCTTGTTTGCGGAAGGGAGGACGGAACGTCCGGGTACGCTACGCGGTCGCCTCTCACAGGTAGATGATCGGAGAGACGGACGTCAAGTTCAGTTTCTGCGGGGACAAAGATAGTGCAAACCGAGCGAAGTACAAAATAAAAAAGGTTTTTTTATTTTTACTTCCAAGGTGACGCCTAGCTTATCGAAAGATACGAAATAAATGAAGAATGAAGAATGAAAAATGAAGAACTTTAATTAATTGATAATTGAAAATGGAGAATTGGGAATTTTTTTAGCGGTTAGTATTCCATACTGGATGGTTACTAACCGCTATTGCTGTTCGTTGTCAGTCTTCTGCCTGGAAATGGCTCTCCAGACGATTGACGAGGGTACGCAAGGTGCGTAGGGTGCGGAACTCTTCGTGTGTGGCCGGAAGATGGCCGTGGGTGTAGAGCTGGCGCAGGATGTTGCGGAAAATCTGCGTCAGGGCCAGGCGGCGGTTGCGGACATGACTTACTTCGCCTTGCAGGGTATGGAAGTGCTTATCGTCGATCCATACTTCGACACGAAAAATCTTTTTCATAAGTACAGGATTTAAAAGTTTGTCCGGCTAATATGTGAAAATGAAAATTTATTTTAAACGGGGATGTTGGGATAAATGTGTGGAATAGTACCTGTGTAACACGTCTGAATGGATTTTATGCCCGTATTTTCTGATTTGCAAGATTGAGAAAGAAGAAGGAAATTTGTCAATGATTAATGAACAATGAAGAATAAAATGAAGAATGAAGAATGAGGAATGAAGAATTATTAATTATCAATTTTCAATTATCAATTAAACTATGGAGACAACAATGATTTCGGGGTTCCGCAATTTGTATGACAAGGAACCGATGGAGATGACGGTGGCCCGCTTCGTGGACTGGATACGCACGAACGGGGAGGTGAAACGACTGACGGAGGAATATCGCCGGCTGACGGCCAAAGGAAGCGAAGGGGAGGCGGCACGGGTGAAACGGGCGTTGCCTGCCGCCACACTGGCCGGTGTGTTCGAAGGGGGGGAGGCAGGAGAAGGACCTGAAGCGGCTGACGGGGCTGATGATGTTCGACTGGGACCACGTGGGAGCGGCACGCACACAACTGCTCGAAAGGCTGCGGATGACGGACTGCGTGATGCTGGCCTGGACGTCGGTGTCCGGCGATGGGGTGAAGGCGGTGATCCGCGTGGACGTGACGAGCACGGAGGAGTACCTCAGGGCGTATCGCGTCGTGGGGCGATGGATGGAACAGCGGACGGGATGCCAGGTGGACGAGGCGTGCCGCAACGTGGGACGCCTGTGCAGCGCGGCGCACGACGAGGAGCTGTACGTGAACTACGGGGCACGGATGATGGCCTGGCGCGGACTGGAGACGGACGAGGACAGGCTGGAAGCGAAGCGCCGGATGCAGCAGGAGGCGGACACCGAAGGGGGCGAACCGCAGGGCGAGGGAAGCGGCATGCTGCAGGGGATGCTGGACTACTTCCTGCAACAGAACGGCTTCGAGAAGGGACACCGACACGAGCTGCTGCTGAAGCTGGGACGGACGGCAAGATGTAAAAACCTTTCGCCACAGGAGCTGGAAGAGCTGAAAAAGCTGGTTACGGGGAAATTGGGAAGTACGACACTTTCGGAGTCAGAAATTCGGAAATGCTTATCGGACGGATACAGCTATCTGAGCAGGAAATCGGAGGAAAACGTGTCCGAAAAAAATAAGCTCAACGCTCACGACCGCCACTATGGACACCCTGTCGAAGCGGACGATCGGGACGCGGAACTGGATTTGTCAGAAAATAATGAAAGGCTGAGAGGGGCGTTGCCCTACTTTGACGACGCCATCTTCGACGGCCTGCCGCAGCTGCTGAAGGAGGGGCTGACGGTGGCCATGGATCGGCGGGAGAGGGACATGGTGCTGATGGCGATGCTGACCCACCTGAGCGCCTGCCTGCCGGACGTGCACTTCCACTACGACCGCCACGACATGCGTCCGCACCTGTATTTTGCCGTCGTGGCACCGGCAGCCACGGGAAAAGGCATCGTGACGCAGGTGTCCTACCTGTCGCACCCGCTGCACGACTACTACCTGGCCCGCGGCGAGGAGGAACAGGCGGCCTACGAGGCCCGGCTGCAACAGTGGAACGAGGACTTCAGCGAGCGCATGCGCAAGGGACGCAAGGGCGAGAAGCCGGAACCGAAGCCCAAGGAGCCGGAACGCATCTATTTCCAGATATCGCCCAACACGTCGAAGTCCATGCTCTACCGTCAGCTGTGGGCCAACCGCGAGGTGTCCGGCGTGCTGCATACGTCGGAAATAGACGCGCTGTCGGCCGCCATCGGGCAGGACTACGGCAAGCAGGACGACGTGTTGCGTGCCTGTTTCCACCACGAACCCATCAGCTCGTCGTTCAAGGTGGACGGCAAGCCGGTGTTCGTGCCCTATCCGATGCTGGCGCTGTGTATGACGGGTACGCCGATGCAATTCCTGTCGCTGGTGCACAACACGGAGGATGGACTCTTCAGCCGACTGGCGGCCTACCAGGTGCAGCCGCAATACGTGTGGCGCGACGCCAGTGCGGAGGGGCAGGTGCAGAACCTGCGGACGCACTTCCGCGAACTGGGCAAGCGGGTGCTGAAGATGCACGAGATGATGAAGGGACGGCGTACGGACGTGGAGCTGACGCGGGAGCAGTGGCGGCGCCACTCGACTTTCTTCAGCCGCAAGTTGCAGGAGGTGGTGGCCGAAGGGGGCGAACGCATGGCGTCGTCGGTGATGCGCATGGGGCTGATAGCGGCACGCATCGCGGCGGTGCTGACGGCCCTGCGCAAGGGGGAGGACGAGCTGTGGGCGATGTCGACGCGCTACTGTTCGGACGAGGACCTGGACGCATCGTTGGCCATTGCGGCGGTGTTGCTGGAACATGCCTTGCTGCTGAGCTCGTCCATCCCTGCCTACGAGAGGCGGGTGCGTCCGTTGCAGCCCTTCGCCCGCCTGCTGCCGGTGCTGGAGAAGCTGCCCGGGACGTTCACCTACAGGGAGCTGATGGAGGAGGCGCAGCGGCAGGAACTGCCGGAATCGAGCGTGCGAAGGATTTTGAAAAGAATGACGGAACGAGGCGTGCTGAAACACGAAGGAAAAGTCTATAAACGGCTCTAGAGGCCATTTCGCTCGACAAGGCGTCCAAGGGGTAAACGTGAGCGTTGAGCTTAAAAAATGTTGAGGTTTGGACGGCTGAAGCGGAGGTCTGGAGGGATGGAGTGGAGGACTGGGACGCTAGTCCAGCAGCACGAACGGCGCCCAGTAATAGGGCTGCGGATACTGTTTTCTCACTTCCCGGACGGCCTGCTCCAGCGCCTCGCGCACGGGTTTTCCTTCCAGCCAGTAGCGGTAGAACTCGGACATGAGCAGGGAGGTGGAGCGGTCGTTGACGCTCCACAGGCTGACGAGCAGCGACTCGACACCGGCCTGCTTGAAGCCGCGCGGCAAGCCGTAGACGCCTTCGAAGCTGTAGTTGCCCAGGGCCGTCTCGCAGGCGGAGAGCACCACGAGGCGCGTCCCGTGGAGGTCGAAACGGGCCACTTCGTCGGCCGTCAGGATGCCGTCGTTCTCGTCGTGGCCTTCCGCTCCGCACCAGGCGGCTTCGGCGCCTGCCAGTGCGATGCCCGCACGACGCATGGAGTTGGTCATGTTCTGCATCCGCTGGCGGTAGTAGGGGATGCGTGAGGCGTCGCGGTCGTCGGCCACGAAAAATCCGTGGGTGGCCAGGTGGATGACTTCGGGCTTGCGGGCGGCCAGCTCCTTGAAGGCGGCTTCGGTGGCCGACGCGCCTTTGCGGACGGTGAGGTCGGCGGAGGAGAGGCGGTGTTCCGTCAGTTTGCGTTCGATGTTGGCCAGTTCGTCGCCCGTGAAAGGCAGGTACTTGAAGTGTTCGCGGCTGACGCCCCGGTTGTCGAAGTCGTCGAGGGCGAGGTCGTCGTCCGCTCCCCGGGCTTCGTCCGCACGTCCGCTGTCGGCCAGTAGCTGCTGGCGGGGCGAGTAGTAGATGTCGCCCATGAGCAGGGCCGAGCGGGGTGTCTGTCCGGCTTCACGGGGCTTCAGCAGGGCGGCCGTGGTGGTGAGCTGGCGCAGGCGGTACTTGTCCGTCAGGTAGCTGCCATCGGGCGTAGCAAAGGCGGCGAACGAGAGGTTGTTCAGGATGCCCGGCGTGGTGAAATAGACCGTCCTGACGCCCTGGAGGCAGGGCTCCAGAGGTGCCCACAGCATGCCGTAGAGGTCGACGGCCTGTTCGTTGTAGAGCTTGACGGCCAGTCGGGCCGAGGTGTTGGCGTCCAGTGCCTTGAGGCGGGTCACCAGGGTGTCGCTCTCCACCAGCCGAACTGGGCGGGGAGACGGGCTGTCCGGCCTGACGACCAGCGCCATAACGTGCTTGCCGGCGTACACGAACTCGATGGCGGCTTCGTCGGGGGCCAGCTTCTGCCGTATTTCGTCCCAGCTGACATGCAGGGCGTAGCGTTTACGGTAGGGTTCGGAGGCTTCGATGATCTGCTGTTCCAGCACGTTGGCGGCGTAGGCAAGGCGGATCTGTTCGTTTTCGGTTTCGATGTCCTTCGGGTTTTCGTAGGGGTTCATCCGAATACTACGTTGATGGATGCGCAGGCGGTCGAGGCTGTCCAGCGCTGCCACGAGGATGCTGTCGCCCGACTGGCGTATGGCCTGAAGGGTCTGCCGTTGGGAGCGTAGCTGCATGCCGGTGCGGTAGAGCACGGCGTCGTAGGCTTCGGCTGCCAGACTGTCGGGCATCGCTTCGAGCAGGGTAGTGAGCCAGAATGCCGGATCCATGTAGGTTTCCATGAAGTTGTTCTGCTCGTTTTCGGTCATCAGCTGGAAATTGCCGTCCATGATCCGGCGGATGGAGGCATAATAGCGGCGTGCGTGGGGGAGCGCTTTTGCGAACTGTCCCTGCTGATAATAGAGGCCGCACAGGCGGCTTTCCAGAACAGTCTGGTCGACGGGAGCAATTTGTTCCAGCTGGGGAAGCTGCTTCTCTGCTTCAAGATAGGCTTCCAATGCCTGAGTGGGCTGCTGCTGTTCATCGTAGACATCGCCCAGGGAAATCCAAGCATAAAAAATATCCAGAGGCTTCTCCTTTCGCAATTCCACATATCGTTTCATGTAGTGGAGTGCTTTTTGAGGGTTGGGTTCCAGAGTTTGATAATAGCGTGCTAGATAGTAGATGAGGGTGGTATATTTGTTTTTTGTCTGGCGAGTGAAGCCGAACTTTTCAAATTCTTCTTCAAGTAATATCAGCATGTCTTTCATTGGCTCCTGATAGGTGAATACTAAATCTGTATATTGTTGCCAGAACTTCTTTTGTTCGTCGGTCATAAGCTCTCTGTCGAGTCGTTTATCCAGCTTTTTCGATTCAATCATAAAATCTATGTATATATTGACAGCCTCTGTCACGTAATACATTATAAATTGGGGATCGTTACCACTTTGGGCATACAGCTTTGATGTGATTTGCATAATGGACGACATAAGAGGGGCGAGTTGGGCGAAGTCACTGTTGTTTTCGGTGTATATCAGGCTGTAACATCGCAATAGGAAGTTTAAAATATCTGTCGTATAGTAGGTGATACGGTCGGGGGTGTAGTCCTGTAGCTGTTGGTTGATGAGTCGTTTGGCTTCGACCATCTGATTCAGGTTGTCGTAGAGGATTTCGTTTTTCAGAGCTGCCATGGACAGGTATTGTGGGTCTGCTACGTTGCCCCATGTTTGCCAGTGGTTCAGGGCGATGCCACGGTCGAGCATGTCCACGGCTTCCTGGTAGCGTCCCTTCTCCATCAGGTAATCGGCTGCCAGTTCAAAGTTATAGGTGTTGAAATTCAAGGAGTCTTCGATGGCTGTAAGCATTCGGGCGGCCTTTGCATAGCTGTCGTCTCTTTCCGTCTCGCTGCCTCCAGTCTTTCTCAGTAGCTCGGTATACATCAATAACTGCCTGCATATTCGGCTCTCTGCTTCATGGTCTGTATTTTCGATCAGCTGCCGGCACAATTCGATGGCTTGCGGATATTTTTCAACGGAGCAGAGGTAGTCGAAGTAGGAATTTTGGGCTTCCCTACAATCTACTCCCGCTGCCTGCATCCGGGCTATGAGGTTGGAAAACAACATATCCGCTTTCTTTATGTTAATGTTGGCGGTGAGTACGGCCCGGTCCTGCTCCGAGCCAAAGGTGATGGGAGAGGAGGCTCCGAAACGGGCTTTGGTGTCGGCACATACATAACCTTGCATTTCTACAGCCAGCTGGTTGTTTGAAGATCCGGTTTTGCTATTCTCAACGAGCTGTCTTCCCAGCGCGATGGACAGCATACTGCTGTTGTGATGGGTGCGGTAGAGCGTATAGGCTTGTGTCATCCGTTCGGTGGTTCGTTCCGGGAAACGGTCTTTCAGGGATGAATAGACAGAGTTCAGCAGGTAGGCTTTCTTCAGCGGTTGGGCTGCGTAGCGACGGTCCAGCAGGGCATCGAGGCTGTCCAGTATATTTTCGGCTTCGGCAAGGCCGCTGGCTCCAGCAAAGGCTGCCAGAAATCCCAGGAGGTTGACGTAGTGGTAATTGTCTGTGCCCCAGCATTGCTCCAGTTTTTTCAGTAGTGTGGGACAATCGGTGGCATCGGGATTGGGTTCTCCCATCAGCAGCCTGCAGGCCCATAGGTCTGTGCGGATCAGCATACGTTCTACGGAGCCTTCGGGATAATAGGCTTGCATGTAGTCGTCCAGAAGCTGGACGCCTTGTAATATCGATTGATCCACGGTTGAACTGTTGAATATGAAAATGTTGTAGGAGCGCAGCAGATGGATGACTTCGGGATGTCCTTCGGGGTACAGGACGCGATACAGCTGGTAGGCCTGGTAGTAATAGAAGTCGGCATTGCTTACGATTCCATTATTCAGTTTGAAATATCCGGTACTGTCCTGCCAGCCAAACTGATTTTGTGCCCAGTTGGCTTCCACCTGATGGCTCAAGGTAGACTTGGCTTCTGCCAGCAGGTAGTAGAGGAAGGCCCGGGTGTGGTCGGCGGTTTCCGATTGGACGGGGTAGAGGGTGAGGACTTCCTGCTCCGTCTTGAGCAGCTCGGGATAGGTTTCGGGATCTTCGACGAACCGGTCCCACAGACGGTTGGTGAACTGGGTCAGTCTGGCTGCACAGAGGAGGGACAGCCTTTCGCGGTCGGTCTCGATGGTGATTGGTTTTTGCAGGTCTTTGATCAGCTGGTCTACCTGGGCGGTGACGTCCTGCGTCGTGCTCAGCTGGATGGAAAGGAGGAGGCGGCACCATGCGGTGGTCAGGTGGCGGCTGCCCAACTGTTCGCCGGATGCCCGGGTGAGTGCCTGGAGAGCCCGGGTGCCTGCTTCGGAACACGGATCGCTTTTTCCGCTGTCCAGCCAGTCGGCATAAGCCTGTAGCTCGGGGACCTTTTGGGCGGCTGCCCGCAGCAGGGTTTTGACTTCCGGTTCGCGCTGTCCGTCGTAGATGGCCCAGAGGGTTGTTCTGAACAGTGTTTCCGTGTCCATACCTTCCGGACGGGGATAGTGTTCCGCCATCCAGGCCCGATATTCGTTGATGAGTTCATCGGCCGACTGGGCTTTCGCTTCCGTATTGTTTACCAGCAACAGGAAGAGCAACAGTGCGCAACAGATCCACTGTGTTTTGATTCTCAACATGGTCCCTCCTTTTTTCTCTTGGGACAAATGTAGAGATTTTTTTTTTAAAAATGAAAATAGAAGTGTACTTTTTCCCTATTTCCCTATTTCCCATTCTCCATTATAGATTCTCCATTTTCAATTGTCTCAAGGCTCTCCCAGCGCTTCTACAATGAGGCGGACCTGGGCAGGGGTGAAGACGCGGGAATGGGACGTGAGACCGGTGGCGGCCAGGCGTGTGCCCAGGGTGGGATGGTGGTTGATCCATCGCAACAGTTTCCGCCAGGCTCCCTGGGCGGAGAGTTCGGGGGAGTAGAGTAGGGCCAGTTCGGTGCGCCCGTATGTCTTTATCTTGAAGGTTTCCATACGTCAAATTTACGTCTTTTCTATCAGATTTCCAAAGGTTTAAACGAAAATAACGGTACAAAAGCGTAGGGAGGTGGAGAGAAGGGGAAACGGGTGGAAGGAGGGGGTGTATCTTTGTGGTAACAAATTTCCAATTATCAATTAACAATTAACAAAATGATTCGTTACAAAAAGTATCAAGTGACTGGAGAAAACAGTCCGCTGAATGGGTTGTGGTATGCACGCCCCGTGATCGAGGAAACGCTGGACATCGACGCCTTGTCCAAGCACATGTCGAAACACAACACGCCGTTTTCGCCCGGTGTGATCAAGGGAGTATTGGCGGATATGGTGAGTTGTATCAAGGAGCTGATTCTGGACAGCAAGAACGTGAAGCTGGACGACCTGGCCATCTTCTCGGTGGGCATCGTCAGCGACCACGGGGCTCCGAGTGCCGCCGAGTTCAAGGTGAGCGAAAACGTGAAGGGACTGAAGCTGCGGGCACGTGCCACGGGCGAGCTGAGCAACGCGAAACTCAACCTGGAGGGTACGCTTCGCGAGCTGTCCGAGTATGTGGTAGACGGCGAGACGGCCGGAACAGGCGGTACGACGCCGGGAGGCAGTGACAACGAGGACGAGGAAGGAGGAAGTCCGCTGTAATCATGGAGAATGGAGAATTGAAAATGGATAATTAGCTTGTCCGCAGGTCATTGTCAGTTTTCAATTCTCAATTATCCATTCTCAATTTTCAATTATCCATTCTTAATTATCCATTATCAACGTGAGCGAAACAACAACGAAAAAGAAAAACGTGTGGAGCCTTGTGCTCAAGATTATTGTGACCGTGGCGACAGCCTTGGCCGGTGTGTTTGGTGTAGCGTCGTGCATGTCGTGATGAGGATGATTACGCTGATTATTCTCCATTGCTCTGCCACCCGCGAGGGGCAGAGCTTTGGCTTTGAGGACTGTCGTAGGGACCACATCCGTCACCGGGGATTCCGGGACATCGGGTATCACTACTACATCACGCGCGACGGGACCGTCCACCGGGGGCGTCCGCTGGAGCTGGTAGGGGCGCACTGCCGCAACCACAACCGTCACAGCATCGGCATCTGTTACGAAGGCGGGCTGGACGCGGAGGGCCGTGCAAAGGACACGCGGACGGAGGCGCAGAAGGTCAGTCTGTCGGCCCTGGTCGGGGAGCTGAAGGAGCGGTTTCCGCAGGCGCTGGTCGTAGGCCATCGGGAGCTGGATCCGGGGAAGGAGTGCCCTTGTTTTGAGGTAGGAGGGATGAGATGAGAGGGGAAGAGGCTGTCTCTTTGTACTTTTGCTTTTGTGAAGCAGTTTCACCATGATAAATGTAAGGTGTTTTTTCTAAAGCGCAGCTGCTTGTACGTATGGGTATCTCTTAAAATATTCCGCTCTTGTTAATTTAATTAAAAAGTAAAATAGTGTAAACAACTATTTTTATATTTGTATAAAATTGATGGGAATAATGTTATACTACCCGATTTGTGAAAATATAAAATTTTATAGACTTCATTTCTCGTCAATTATTGTGCTGCGAATAAAAGGTTTTTCTTTGTATTAACTGTAACTTAGTCAATATTTAATAATTGCTTACATATGAAATTTGTAAAATTGGCATTTGGCCTCCTTTTAACGATAGCCTTACTTTGTGCTTACTTTTATTGGCCCATAAAAGTAAACAGTAGATATGATAAAAAGCCAATAGCAATCTTTCCGATAAAAAGTAATGGGCAAACAACAATAAGACAACTGTTCGATTTTACAATTGATACAGGAACTGGATATAGTACAATCAATATGGCGACAATTGATTCTGTCAAAGCCACTGGTAGTGAAATCAAACGTTCTTTATCTCCCCTTTTTACATACGATGTACATAATCATATAGGAATTCAATGGTGGAGAAACTGGTTTGCAATGCCAGTTCCGCAATATGAACAAAAAGGAAATAGTATTACTCATATTATTTCTAAAAAAGCTCCGTACAATTATTTGGAAAATGTCTGCTTCTACGTGAACGAAGGTGGTTATAACGTTATTGGTATGAACATCTTACAACAATTCGTAGTAGAATATAAACCTAAAGAAAGGGCAATCTATTTATGGGATGAGGTACCAGAAGGATATGAGCAGCTTACAGAAATGAAACGATTCAACAATGACATTGCTGACATTTCCGGAAAACGGTATTATATAGACGTATCGATACATGGACAGGATAAACGATTTTTTTTAGATACGGGATTTGGTTATCAGACTAAGATTGGCGACAAGGTTTTTGCTTATATACCGTTAAAATGTCCTTCTTCAGATACGACGCAAATCCAAAATCTATTTCGAGTTGAAGAAATTGAAATAGAAGGTTTCCGTTCCGTACGAAAGAAGAAATTTTATGTAGAAAACAAGGCAACTGTATCAGTTGGCGACTATAAACGAAATGGACTTTTCATTGTCTATGGAGATTTAAGAACTCCCTATACTTTAAACCCGTTCGTATTTTTTAAAGAGGATGTAGTATTGGACTTCAAGAAAGAAAAAATATATATTAAATCTGCACATCCTGAAACGAATTAGGAACATTTGCTGAATATTTTTTAATTGACAAATCTAGTAGAAGAAACCCGCCATTGATGTATGTGCTGTCAATGGCGGGTAACTTATTGTTTTCAGAGATTATTTGAATTTGTAATATTGAGATTAGAAGATTTGGAGCCGTGATGACGAGTCGGAATTTGTTGATACATTGTCAATGCCGCAAATCTTTAATAGGCTGATTAGTAATAACTTATTGTGCGTATTTCTTCAAAATAAAGTTCCATGGTTTCACTGTCATAAACTTTTCGATTCAACCAATTTCCGTATTCATCAATTTTATCGTATTTGATCAGTAGGATAGGATTTATTTCCCATCCTCCAGAGTTTAGAGCACATTCCATTTTGAATGGAAGCTTTTCTTCTCCCTGGTAGTAATAGATTCTTTTATAACATGTCTGCATGGAAGTGAAGAATACATCGTCTACATTTCTGAGCATGGTTGTAGGCCTTTTTTGAGTGTCAAAATAGCATTCGATTTGATAGAGTCCACCACCATTTGTTCCGTTCCATTCTCCGTTGAGTTTTACTCCATTCTCAAGAGTGTCTAAAGCAAAGTCGTAGGTTGAATAGAACTGTCCGTCTTTATTTTCGTATTCTTTGTGGTACACACAATTTTTATATGTATCGTCATAGGTAACATTGTAGTCGTCGAAATACGTTACAAATCCGTTTTCATCAAAGCGAGTGCTCCATTGATCGTCGTAGTACCAGTTGCTTCCAGTTTCTTGGTCTTTTTCCATGAAGACTTTCCGTTGAGTGGTGACTTCCTTTACGGGACCTAACAATTCGTATATGTCTCTGTCTGTAAATGATTGTTCCTGATGACTGCATGCAATCATTAGGAAACTGCATGAAATTGTTGCAATACTTTTGAGATAGGTTTTCATAATTTTATTCTGTTAATAATGTGTTATAATTAATTTTGCAGAATGACTAAAAACTCAAAATTGTTGATGTTGCACATACCGTCGTAAGCACCTACGATTGTAACTGTGAAGGCATCACCTTTTTTTCCTCTTGGGAAAAAATAAGCGCCTGCACTGGTGACTGCTTTTTTGTTCTTTTCTTTTACAGCTATGGTCACCATACTTTGGGACATGCTGTAATCTGTACAGTCTTGGGTGAATATGCCACTAATGACAAATTCATATCCTCCATTCTTAGGACCATTGCAGCTCACTTTTTCTACTTTCCACGCTTTAAGATTAGGTGATGAAAATGGAATATTGTCTCCTAAAACTGATGTCTTCGGACTGGAAATCCGTTCTTTTTGGGGAGAAGATTCTTGAGGTACGGAGGCTTCGGAAGGTATAAGGGGTGTTTGTAGTTCTTCCGAAGTGAAATATTCGATATCTCGTTTCAGTACAATGGCAGACAAAGGATGTCCATTTGTGCCATCAGAGATCTCCTTCACAGGATAATAACCGCGATAAAAGCTGTTCATCAAGATTCTTAAAATACCCGGTGAACCGATTATCTTTTTTTCGATCCAATTTCCCTGTTCATCATATACATAGTTGAATGACAAATCGAATGTGTTGATAGTTTGTTGAGGGTAGACGGTATCTGTATAGTGCCATATAGATACATCATTCTGTTCGTTATATTCATAAGTTGTTGTATAACGGATGGAATCAATGTTGTATGCTTCCATATTTTGGGGAATTGATGTGCCTGTGAGGCTGGCAATTCGTCCTTTCTGATCATAGGTGGGGTAGATGGTCCGTTCTCCGCGTGTTAGTCCGTGGGTTGGAATGCGGACTTTGTTAAGTCTGATTCGGGTAATTTGGCCTTTATCGTTACAATGCAGATCACAACCTGTCGCTTTTCCTTTGAGGGTTAGCATGGAAATGCAAATACCTTTTTCATTGTATTGGTATTGTTTTTGCCCCGCTATGGTTTTGAACTGAAAATAAGACCGTATATCGGGCTTACCATCTTCTCGATAGGTGATTTCGTCTATAGGATTTCCTCTGAAGTTACGTGGCTTTTTGTTATTTCTGATTAATTGAGAGTCATGTACAGTCTGTTGAAGCAGATTGTTTTTATTCCGATAATAATACCAACTGTTTATTTCGTATGGAGTATCTCCTTGTATATAATCTACGGTTTTCAGCATTCCACTTGGGAGGAATGTCCAACGAATTGGATGTCGGGTTGAATAAGCTACGGATTTGACTGTTCCTTTTAGGCCCATCTTGACCCAATCATTGCTATAGTTAATAAAGTCAGGGAAATGCTCTCCACTCCATAGATGTTCTTCTGTCGGCTCTAAAAATAAATGGACAGAGGGTTGGTTTTGTTCACTCTTTGGGCTACAGGATCCTAATAATACCGTTATCAGTAGACCTGGTAAAATTCGTTTCGTTTTCATGTGGTTGTTTGTTTGGGTAATGAATCATTTTAATTCTGCTCTCTGTATTGAGGAGGAGCGAATCGGAGATTATCTGCTTCGGTTTGCTCCTCTTTTTCTTTTTCGGGATCATGACCACAATAGGGACAAACTTTCCAGGAAGAATCTAACGGCTTGCCACACTGGGGGCAGGTTCGTGTCGGATTGGGAGAAGATATTTCTTGGGATTCGGTTGGCGGAGTCGCTTCTTCTGCTGCTATTTGGGCAAGCTGTCGCTTACGCGTCAGGGCTACGATGATCCATGCGTAGGGTACAAAGAGAATGTGAAGGAAGAATGCTAAAGACAGAAGGTATTGTATAATGGAAAAGAAAGCTATAGTAGATGTCATAGCAATGTTATCGATTGGAATTTCATAGAGTAATTGACAGAGAGTTATCCATGCTATGAAGATGAGCAGAATCCAGGTCAATGTCTTCAGGTATCTTTTATATGTCTTATAGTAGTTCAAGCCAATACTGGTCCAAGCTATAAATACTGACAGAATGGAAGCTAGTATTGCTAAATAAAATCCAACTCCTAATAGATTGTCGGGTTTTACATGATATTTACTTGCAAAAGCAAGGATTGTCATACCGATGAGAAATGGGAAGATGTTAAGATAGAAAGCAACGCGTGGCGCTTTAGGTCCCCACTGGAAAATGGTGTTGAAGAAGGTTAGAATAGGTGTAAGATAGATTGCTATAATTAAGACGGTTATCTTTGTGTCTTGGGCACTCATGTGCATTGTAAAGTCTGAAGACATCTCAGAAATTCTGTTCAGTAGTTTACCGGATTGGACAATTGCTTCCAGATAGGATATAGACTGGGTGGTGTCAAAGAAAGAAACTGTGATCCACGGTAACAGATAGGAAATCAGGATGAGAGTAGTGAGAACTCCCTGAACGATGGAGATGGAAGATGTTTTTGTTTTCATAATATTGATAATAGTATTAGATGTAATGCTGCAAAAATAGTCAAAAAAATGAAATATCAAAATAGGAATAGTTATATATTCTGTTTTTATTTTGGAATGGTTTGTTACGCTTCGAATAATTCAGAATGTATATTGGATTTTGAGGTGTATTTGATTAACAGATGAATGGAACTCTTTTATATGATAATCTGGTAATTTAAGGATGAAAAAATCAAGATATGCGTTGAATTTCTGTAAAAATCGGATTATATTTGCAACACGTAGGGTATGAAAACTCTTGGAACTCTTTTACAGAACTTAATCTGTGAAAGTCAGAACAAGAGGATGACCTTGCATGCAAAATTGGGATAATCTTATAATTCAGTCATTATGAAATACGCATTGTTTCTTTTATTCAGTTTATGCGCGTGCTTACAGGGAAGTGCACAGCAGGTAGAGTTCAAGACATTTATTTATACAAGCAATGACCTGGGGGAAGAAATAGCCAGGCATAGTGAGTTGGTGAACAGAAAGGACAGAGGATATCTGGGAGATTTGTTCAATGCAAGTAAAGAATCGTTGAAAGGAATCGCTTCGGGATATGTGACATCTTTTATCGACCTGGGCGTAAATGCCATCGGCAGTCTGCTGACCCGGAACGCACGGCTGAAGGAAGAGTGGGAAGAAACGGTGAAAGCCGAAAATATATACAAAACAAAGATCAGCACGGTGTCTGAAATCAATGATTTCTATAAGGAAGCTTCGTTCGAAGGGGCGATGGACCCGAAAGGTATGCGCTTTGACGGTATCGGTTGCCTGAGGCTGGAGGATAACGATACGGTCTTCTACCTGTCGTGCCATATCGACCGGAGTAAGATTGACCGGATTGTGAAGCATTCGAAATTTGAACTGGTGCTGGATACGCTGATCGTGAGTCCGACTCATTCGAACCTGCCCAACACGTATCTGGATCTGCCATATTCCTTTGCCGAACGCGACAACTTTACCTTGTCGATGAATATCAAGCTGATATCATCGTGGATGAATGAAATCGTACAACTGCAGAAGAATCAGGAACTGGGCGCATTTGTGCTGAACGTGCCGGTAGATCCGGAGGAGCTGGATGAGAAGGGCTTCCTGAGGTATGTGCGGAATCGGGATGAGGAACCGGTCTACAAGATTGTGGGAGAGAGTTTTATCGTGCCACGTTCGTACATGGGGTATCGCGACAAAGACGACAATTATAAGAATATCTGGGGAACCGGCGAATACAAACTGGAAATCGAACTGAAGGAGACATGCGACGTGACCGAACAGTATCGGGAAAACTGGAAGAAGGACCGGAAACGCCGCAAGAAACTGATGGAGAAGGAAAGTATCTGGGAAAACGGCTGGCAGACGATTTCCAACCAACGCTGGGACGAGCTGGCACAGTCGTGGGTAATCACTACCCTGCAGGCACCGGCCGGAATTATCACCAAGGACGTGATTGACAAGCTGGGACTGGCACCGGAATAACGGATCGGAAAAAAGATAAGCTATGAAAAGAACCGCCTTGCAATGGATTATGGTAGCCGTCCTGCTTGTACTGGGGCAGGCGGTGCAGGCACAATCGGCCTATGACTGGATAGAAACCCATCGGAAGTGGATGAGCGAGCACTATCCGAAAGGGGAAGAACTGAGTAAGGAAGCGCTGCTGAAAGAAGCGGCTTTTGCCGTGCTGGACGGCCTGCGAGAACCGGAAGCCAAGGCTTTGTTGCGGGTGGCAGAGAAGTGGGTACCACAACTGGGAGCTTACCTGGACTGGCTGGAGAGCGGACAGGTAGACGAAAAGTATGCTATCTTACTGGGTACGTTGAAGGGGGTGGCCGATGCGGCGGAAGAGCAGCTGGGGCGGGAACACGTCGTGACCGGCTGGTGCAGGTATTTGTATCTCAGCCAGCTGGTGAATATGGAAGACGTAGTGAAACCGACGGACGAATTGATCGGGGTGTTGCAACAGGCCGTGAAGCAGAAGCCGGACCGTGAGACGAAGGCTTTGCTCTGCATCGTGAAATTGTCCCAGTTTACCAATAGGATGCGTAATAATCTGGTGGACGATCCGCGTGATTACGAGGACGTGTTGCGTACAGAACAGGAAGCGCTGGCCCTGTATCCGGCAGATGACAAGACGGTGGACCATACGCGGGCATTTCTTTATTTTACATTGGCTCAGGTGAAATCGTCCATGTCGCAGGTGGACGAACTGAAGCTGGCACAAGAACGTGTGGGAGGTATAGAGAATACTCCCTACAAGTCTCTGGCGAACGGAACGATAAGTAATGTGGGCTTCTATTTTGAAAAGGCTGTCTTGCTGTACAGGCAGCTTTATTCGGAGGGGCATCCGGAACTCGTCATGATACGCAGATGTCAATTGAATTTTGAGATAAACAGTCAGTTGTTGAATGAGGAGCTGGAGGAGGCGTGTCGGACAGCCAAACTGTATGCGGATACTTATTATTCTTCGGAATCGTCTGAGAGCCTGTTGGCGCGGTTAGATTGGTGGATGGCCCGGTGGAAGAGTGGCATGAAGAACCACGATGCCATTTTCTGTTCGCAGATGGTTGAGGGATTCAAGCGGTATCTGGGAGAGGATAATTCGTATTACTTCAATATGCTGACGAATGTTGTTCTGATTGCGGTGTATGATTATCCGTTCGGAGCGGACCGACTGCTGGATGAATGGGACCAGACGATGGAACGGATTTATTCCGGCCAGCCCTTGAAAAAAGCCTATATGTTGTATTGGCTGTATTCTTCGGTTAGAGATCGGCAGCCGGAAAAAGCGGCAGGCAAGCTGGAACAAGCTTACGCCCTATATAGGGAATACCACAACCCCAGTGGATTGTCATTGGCATTGGGAAGACTGATTGTCTGGGACTGTTATTCGGTAGTAGGTAACATGAAACAGGCTATAGAAATGCAGGCGTATGTCTGTTCGGACGCTCAGGGATATTATGGGAAGGAGTCGCCTGTCAGCTTGAATGAAGAACTGTTCCAGTTGATCGTATGTCAGAATGACGTAGAGAAAGAAGAACAGGTACGGGCTGCCTATCCGCAGTTGATCGAACGGATTAGAAAGTACGGAGTGAATTATCAGATTGCCATGATGAATTATGCGGAGTACTTGTTTGGCATTCGGGATTACAGGTTGGCGGAAAAGCAGTATACGCAATTGGTGGAGAACGCTACGGAGGAGGATCCTTGTGCCCAACGGGCCAATTTCCTGTTGAGACTGGCCTATATCCGGGAGTTGATGAACAAAGATAGCAGGGACTGTGACCGCCTCTTTGAGGAGGGAAAGAAATTGCTGGCTCGGGGAAAAGAAGAACCGGATGTCTGGATAGAGAATTATCAGACGGCTGCTCAGTACCTGATCGAAAGGGGACGGTATCAGGAAGCGGTCACTATACTGGATGAAGGCATCGGTCTGTGTCTGGAGCGGAATGGGGATAATATATACGACACCCGGTATTTGGAAATGATTTCCTTGAAAACACATGTTATGTATAATGGCTTGAATCAAATGGTTGAGGCCAAGCAGTTGATGGTGGAGCAAATGGAAAAAATGTTCCGGAATAAGGAGACGGTTGGATCCCTTACGCTATTGAATTATTTGTGGGAATGCTATTATTTGGTAAAGGGAGAAAATGCTTACGACATGGTACAGAGAAACGAGTTCCTGATGCCTCTTTTGCAGGTATCTCAGATGCTATATGCACAGAATGGACAGGATCCTTTGTTCATGATGAATTATGTCACTCCATTGTTGATTGAATTTCTTGATATAGCAACGCACTCCATGGTATGGACAAAGAATATGGACGTGGATGCTTTGCATGAAAATGATAGAGCTGTGTATGAAAAACAAATGAAGTACCTGAAAGGGATGTTTCCCAATGTGAAGGAGATATTCGGGCAATTGGAACAGATTTTTAGGGAACAGGATAAGAATTTCAGTAAGAACGTTACTTACAGAAATCTGGTGAGATCTCAGATTTTGTATTATCAGCATATGGAATACAACGAAGCGGAGAGAGACCGTTGCCTATTGGCATACCGGGAACTGGTGGAGCAACAGGAAACGGATGATTGGGATGCCTGGTTTGACTTAGGGGACTTGTATTGGGGAATGGACAAGAAACAGGAGGCAGTTCCTTTCTATGAAAAGGCGTATGAACAGTTGACTTCTTCGCCCAGAGTAACTGTGAATGATAAATTGAAAGGAATTGTGAGACTCTGTAACACGTATGTGGAAGAGCGGAAATGGAAAGAAATGGTGGCACCGGCTCGGGCTTTTTATGCCAACGTGAAGGAGATGATGGACGGGAATTTCCAGCTGATGACAGAGAGCGAACAGAACAATTTTATGGATACTTATCGGGATCCGGCCATGTGGTTGACCTGTCTGTTGGAGCAGATGCCGGAAGAGTTGGCAGCGGAAGTATATGATGCCGTGCTGTACAGGACGGGAATGCAGCTGCGTTCGCAACGGCAAACGCGTATGGCTATCCTGGCTTCGAAGGACACGGCACTGATCCGGCTGGTAGAGCAGATGAACCGGCTGCAGCTGGAACGGAAGAATTTCAAGGTGGACTACGGAGTCTTGGGACTTGCATTCAATGAACAGATGCGGAGTATGGGACAGCTGAATTATGAGATAGATGCATTGGAGCGTCAACTCATCGAACGGTCCGAGCCTTATCGCAGGCGATATGCAACGGAGGCCAGCTGGCACCAGATCAGGGAGAAACTGAAGAACGACGAGGCGGCCATTGAATTTGTCTTTTCGCGGGAATACATCATGGCGCTTGTCCTGAAGAAGAACAGCCGGAAACCGATTCCTGTACGGTTGGGGAAAAACGAAGAACTGATGAAGGGGTTGCAGGCATTGGATGCCAAGACGTCGGCACGGATGGCTGTCAAGCTGTATAACGAACGGGCATTGGACTTGTATGCCTTGCTGTGGGCGCCGTTGGAGCCGTATCTGAAGGGAGTCAGAACGGTGTACTATGCTACGCCGGGAATCCTGAACAACCTGTCGTTTGCTGCTTTTGCCACACCAGACGGGGGATACTTGATCGACAAGTATGATTTGTGTCCGCTGACGACGACTGCCATGCTGCTGAGACCCCAAAGCGATGAACGGCCGCAGAGTGCACTGTTGATGGGAAATATTTTCTATTCGGAGAAACAGCGGTTGCTGGCAGGGACGACGAATGCAGAACAGGTGAGGGGAACAGTAGACGATTTCGGTATCGATGATTTTGAGGAGCGGGGAGTGAGCAAGGATCATTTCAAGTATCTGCCCTTTACGAACCGGGAAGTGGAAGACATAACGGCCGAATTGGGACGGAACAACTGGAACATGGAAGACATTACCGTAAAGAAAGGAATGGAGGCTAGCGAACAGGCATTGAAGGAACTTACAGCAACCGGCCCGGCGGTAATCCACTTGGCTACACACGGATTTTTTGTGGCAAACCGCAAGCAGGCACTGGATATTCCTTTCTTCCAGAACCGGGAACCGGATTATGCGATGTATCGGGCCGGAGTGGCGCTGGCCAATGCGGAAACAGCCTGGTGTGGAAAGGGAACGGATACCGGAGAAAATGACGGGATTCTGACTGCTGACGAGGTTTCCAGACTGAATCTGCAACATACGCAGCTGGTGGTGCTTTCGGCCTGTGAGACGGCACTGGGGAACTATTCGTATGAGGGTGTGTTCGGTTTGCCACGTGGGTTCAAACAAGCTGGCGTCCGGTCGCTGCTGGTGAGTCTGTGGAGTGTCAATGATCATTCTACCTCGTTGCTGATGTCGGCTTTCTACCGTTACTGGTTGGAAGGCCTTTCGAAACGGGAGGCTTTGCGGAAGGCGACAGACGAAGTGCGGAAGGTATATCCGCAGCCTTTCTACTGGGCGCCGTTCGTCTTGCTGGACGCGAATTGATGTATAAAGATAGCTAACAATGATAAACATGAAAAAAAGATGGATCGTATGTCTGCTGGTTGGATTATCCATCTCGGCAGGGGCGCAGCAGGCCGGAATGTCCGGACCGATGGCGGACTATCGGAACGGTTGCCTGAAAATGCTGGAGGCCATGGAGGAAAAGGATAAATATGACCTGTATGAAGCCAAGGAATGGTTCGGACGGGTCAAGGTGAGTACCTGGCAGGATGTGGTGGCTGCAGATACAGGGGTGAAAGAGGCGGACAAGGTGCCGGAAGTGTACTTTGATGCAGAATTTGCCGACTCGCTGCTGCGCCATAACTTTGATTTTGTGCCGCTGGACGAAATCAGCCTGATGAGAGAAGTGGATGGTGTGGGGGATGCTGATTTGCTGGTGATGAACAAGGCGGTGCCGGCTCACGGAACACTGGAGTTCAAGGCGATGGGGAGCGGGCAGTGCCAGCTGATGTTGCTTTCGGCCCAGGGAGCCGGACTGACACTGACGGTGGTGGAAACGGCTACCGGAAAAGAATATGCAGGAAAAGCGGAACCGGACGGTAGGGTAGCCTGGGTAGAATGGAATATGGGAGAAGAAGAAGGTGTCTTTCTGTTCCGGATTGAAAACAGGTCGGAGCGGAAAGCTTCCTTTGTAGTTGCAGTAAATTGAGAAGGGTTTCTATGTGTAAATGGTGGTGGATAGGATTGTTGTGTTCGGTGCAGCTTCAGGCACAAAGTTGGATTGCGGATTTCAGGCAGGCGGACGAGGCACGGGCTAATGGCTTGTACAAGGAAGCTGTGGCACTCTATTCGCGTGTGATAGCTGCTACACCCGATCCGACGGCACGGATGGACTGTCTGAACAGCCGTGCGGGCTGTTATAAGCAACTGGCCGATTACAGGCAGGCTTTGGCTGACTATGGACAGGCGGAAGCACTGGCGGATACACCGGAGCTGAAAAATAGAATCCTGTTTAATAAGACTGGGGTGCTTTTGCAGACCGGACGTTATGAAGAAGTGGTGGATCTACTGGCCGGTATGGAATTTGCGGAGGAACAGCAGGAGGGGAAGCGGCTTGCCAACCTGGCTGTGGCCTATGCTTATATGGGCGACTGGGAACAGGGTATCCGACTGTTGGAACAGGTGCCGGAGGACAGGTGCGGAAAAGAAACAAGGGCTACACTGCTACAGAACAAAGGGTTTATCAAGTGGGAAATGCATGACTATCGGGGGGCTTACGAGGACTTGAAAAAGGCGTCGCTTGCACTGCAAGGAGAACGTTATTACCTGACATTGGCCAATCTGGCAGTTGTTGAAGCGGAGCTAAAGCTTTATGAAGAGGCTTTGTGCCATATTGATTCGGTACTGGCGTGGCAGGGCGGACAACCGTCTATCGGTACCGAACATCCGGACTATATCATCTCGCTGCGGAAGAAAGCGGAGATTTTGCTAAAGAAGGGAGAACGGGAGGAAGCGTTACGTCTGTTTCGCTCGTTCTATAAAGCGGAACTGGACTATGTGAAGCGGAATTTTGTCGGGATGACCGAGCAGAACCGGCTGGACTTCTGGAAAAAGGAGAAACCGCTGCTATCGGAAATTTTTTCCTTGGGAGAGGCTTGTCCGGAATTCTTGTATGACGTGGCGTTGTTGCGAAGGCACATTGCTTTGCTGGACAGGAAAGCGGTTGCGGACAGAAAGTCGTTGGATGAGTTTTGCAGGATAGACTCCCGCCAGGTACGAAAGGCTTTGCGGCCGAAAGAAGTAGCGGTGGAGTTTGCCTGCTATAAAGATCTGTTGTCGGCAGACACGATGTATATTGCATTGGTGGCCAGCCGGGATCGGGTGCGGCATATAGCGCTTGGAACCCGCAAGGATTTGCACGGCCATCGGGTAGGGAAAGTGACACTGGACGAGGCGGTTTGTGCCGGAGCCCGTTATGTGGATCAGATTTATGAAGATACGGTGTTGGCCAAAAAAATCTGGCAGCCGATTGTGAAGCTTTTGCCTGCAGGGACTCAAACCCTTTATTTTGCTCCCGACGGGTTGTTTCAGATGTTGGGCATCGAATATCTGGTATCTGAGGACTTGAAGGGATTGGAGATGCGCAGACTGTCTTCGACGGCGCAGATTGTGCCCCGGCAAGTAGGGCCGGGAAAGAAAAACGGTGCGGAAGGTGTTCTGGTTGTGGGAGGACTGGCTTATAATGAATGTCTGCCGGAGCCGGATACGGTATCCGTATCTAACAGGATTGCGTATGACTACGTGATACGAAACTACGGTCGGCCTATGAACTTCGCTTATCTGAAAGGAGCTGGAATGGAGGCTGACAGCATTTCTGCTATATTGAAGACGGAAAGCATCGTAACAGCGGACGAAGCATGGTTGAAGTATCGATTGGGAGAAAGCCGTATTGCGCATCTGGCCACGCATGGGTATAGTCTGAAGGTGTCTTTGGACGAGCCGCTTTATTTTATGCGCGACAGCATACAGGAAGATCAGTCGTTGCTGGCAAGTGGGATCGCGTTGACAGGGGCCAACGTGGCAGGAAAAATGGAGCGGGCAGAAGACGGTTTGCTGTCGGCGAGAGAATTGTGTGACATGGACCTTACCGGTACGGAACTGGTGGTATTGTCGGCTTGTCAGACGGCACAAGGAGTGGTGTCGGATGAAGGTCCGGCAGGACTGGTGCGCGGATTGAAACGGGCCGGAGTGAAGACGGTCATTGCGACGTTGTGGTCGGTAGACGACAAGGCAACGGCACTGTTCATGAAGGCACTTTATGAAAACTGGAAAGTGAAAAAACAGGATCTGTATGTCGCATTCCGTCAGGCGCGGGAGGCATTGCGCAATTATAAGATTACCAAAAAGGTGGTGTTGCAGCGGAAAACACTCAGGCGGGTAGTAGTGGATTGCAGTAAGGATCCGATCTATCCGTACCGTTCTCCCTATTACTGGGCGCCGTTTGTTCTGATCGATTAGAACTGTACCCCTATATGCATTACGCGGATCTGTACAGTATCTTTTTTCCTGTACAAATCCGCGTAATGTTTATAGAAGATATTGGATATCAGGCTTGTTCTTTGGAACCTTTGAACTGTCGGAGCAGGTCTCTGCCGAAAAGAATCCAGCCTACGGAACCGACACCGGCCAGGAATACGAAACCGATGAGGATCATGGCTTTGGAAGGCTTGGAGGCACGGAGGGGAACGGTGGCGGCCTGGACTACGGTGTAGACCGGCGTGTTCTCCTGTACCTTGGCCTTGGCGAGCTGGAGCTGTTGGGCAGTCTGGTTGTAGAGGTTGTAGGCCAGGTTCATCTCGTTTTGCAGACGTTCCTGACGGGTCTGGACGCTGCGGAGCAGGATGTTCTGGTTTTTGTCTACATAGTCGGCATAGCGCTGCTGGGCTTCGTAATATTTCTGCTGGGCTTCGTCGTAGAGCTTCTGTGTGAAGTCGAGGTCGTGACGGGCCTTGTTGGTACGGTAGTCAGTGATGTAATCCTGCAGCTTCTGCATGACTGTATCGGTGAGCGTGGCAGAAATGAGCGGATCCTGCATGGTGACAGCAATGGATACAGTGAGCGATTTCTTGTCCACACTTACGGCAATGCGGTTATTGAGAGCTTTGACAATCTCGTTTTCCTTCTTGGTGAGCTGGAAGGGATTGACGGTCGCCGTGCTGTCAGCCTCTTCTTCGTCGCCGGAAAAGAGAGAAACGGTCCAACCGATGCACTTGAACGGCAGGGATATCACGGTGCTCCACCAGGGAGAACGTTGATGTTCCTGAAGATAATCGTAGACAGTGGTCTGGAGTTCGCCGTCGGCATCGCGTACGGGTACGTCGAACAGTTCGGTTGTAAAGGCGACTGAAGAGACGATGTCCGGATAAAGGTCGGGTGAAAGTGCATCGGCGCTGCTTCCTGCATTCAAGTTGATGCCTGCCATGCCTGCCAGAGCGGACAGGCCACCCATTGAGCGGCTGCCACTGGTACTTTCGGGGGCGATGGTGACGTTGGTCGTGTACTCCTTGGGAATGCTAAAAGCTACGACCAGTCCGACTACAGCAGCTATGCCGCACCACTTCAGGACAAGCTTGCGGTCTGCCCACACTTTACGGGCCAGTTCGAGGAGGTCGATTTCCTGCTCCTCAACAGGGAGTTGTTTGTTATCTTGTTCCATATTTCTTTAATTGAGAATTGAGAATGGATATTTTAATTCTCCATTTTCCATTATTTAAATATGTTGTAGAGCGTAGCTGCCATTGTACCCAGAGAAGCGGCAGATGTACCGATAGAGAGCACTTCGGCAAGGCTTATCGGACGGCGTTCTTTCTTGCTGGGAACGATGATCTGGCATCCAGGTTCGATCTTGGCATTGCGCAGGCGTTTGACACGGCTGACAGTACCGTTCATATAGACAATGTAAGCACGTGTCTTCTTGGCAAGGCGACTGTAGCCACCGGCTTGATCGATGTAATGAGATACTCCTTTGCCAGCAATATAGGCCACGGTATTGGGGAACTGTACTTCACCGCTGATCTTAACGGTGTTGATCTGACCAGGAATGTAGAGACGGTCGCCTTCGCGCAGTACGATGTCATAGTTGCTGCCAGGATGGGCCAGTGCCTTGTCAAGTTCAATACCTACTACATAGGTATCGGAAACATTGAGTTTGGCGAGCGAAACAGAGTCGCTGCCTGCGCTCATGCGGGCCATGGCAATGGCGGCGTCGCGCTGGGCTATTTCTTCTTCATTCATCTGACGGATGAGACGGCCACCGCGTACATAGGCAGAGGGGGTAAGGCCGCCGGCACGTTTAACGAGGTCGGAGAGGCGTTCGTTTTTCTGCTGAAGGGTGTAACCTCCGGCGAAGACTACTTCACCGCCAATTTTTACACGGTGCTGTTCCTGATAGCCGGGGCTACGGCGAACTTCTACCATGTCGTAAGGATAGAGGATGAAGCCGGGGGTACCGTCAATGACGAAACCGTCTTTCAATGCAAAGGTGAAGGTTTCGCTTAATTGGGTAGTCGCTTCAAGGCTTTTGGGGTTCTTGAGTCGACGGGATACGTCCACACGGACGGTAGATGCACCGTCGAGCAGGCCGCCTGCCTGGACGATGAGGTCTTCGAGTGTGGTGTTATCGGCATACGGATAGACGCCAGGACGAGTAACTTCACCACTGATGGTGAAAGCTCCCTGGGCTTGCAGTTCGTGGATACTGGGAATAACCAGTACGTCTTCACGACGCAAAGGTATGTCGGGAGTGGTACCGTTGAGGAGTCCGGCCAGGTCGACAGCCAGTACTTCGTGCGTAAGATCTTCGCGTTCGCGGGTCAGGATGGCACGACCGGTAAAGGCGTCGCCTGTAAGTCCTTCGGCACGCTTGATGAGTTCTTTGACAGTTGTAAGACCACCACCCAGTTCGTACATGCCGGGACGATAGACGGCACCACGGATTTCGACGCGGTTGGCATAACGATTAAGGATAGCACCAACGGTGACGGAGTCGCCGTCAGCGAGATGCCAGGAAGCATATTGTTTTTCAGTGATGCTGTAGATCTGTTTTTCGCTGCCTGTGCGGCGGATGAGACGTACTTCCTTGCTGTAAGCATCACCGGCAAATCCTCCGGCATAGTTGAGAAGGGCAGCCAGGGTTTCGTCCTTTTTCATTTCATAGAACATGGGACGTTTCACGTTGCCACGGATGTCAACCAACATGTCATAGGGAGGAACAATGATGACGTCGCCTTCCTGCAGGCGGGTATCATCGGAGGTCTTTCCCTGAAGAATATAGTTGTAGACATCGATTTCGTCGATCTTCTTGCCGCCACGTATCAGACTGATGTTGCGCAGTGAGCCGATTTCGGAGATACCTCCTGCACGGTAGAGTGCATGGAACACAGTGGAGAAAGACGAGAGACGGTAGGTACCGGGGACGGCAACTTCACCCATGACGTTGACCTGAATGCTGCGAATTTGGCCAAGCGTGACACTGATCTGTGATTCATCGCCCGAGATACCAGCGTATTTGGAAGAAAGCATTTGGCGTATCTTACGGCTGGCATCCTCGATGGTCATGCCGCTAAGATAGATGGGACCTATCTGGCTGACCATGATATTACCTTCGGGTGTGATTTCCTGACGGATGGTAGTTTCGTTGGCTCCCCAAACGTCGATGATTACTTCGTCACCGGGGCCGAGGCGATAGTTGGCAGGTGTAGCCATGTTTTCGTTCGGCTCGAAGGTGAGTGCGCGGTTGCTGAATACGTTATGCCCGAAAATCGTCATCGTGGGAGGAACCGTGTCTTTAGGTGCAACGGAATCTTCCAAGAGGACAGAAAAACCGTTCATAAAGCCGGCGTTGGGATCATCGAACGAGCTGGGAAGAGATGAACGGGTACGTCGTTCCATATTGGCATCGCCTGTGACCATCTGTTCGGTACTTCCTTTGCTTGCTTCGTAACGCTGTTTGATACGTTCCATCTGAGCGCGGGTGACTCCACGGGACAACAGCTCACTTCCTATTTCCTGCTCTCCTTTTCCGGAGGCATAGGCTTCTTTGACATACTTTACCACCTGTTCGTCACTCATTTGAGCATGAACGGACAGAGAAATCAGCATACATGCAATAGCGAATAAAATGGATTTGCTGAAATGTTTCATCAATTTTTAGTTTAGTAAAATTATCAATCTTTATGCTTCGTTTTTGATATGGATTCTTGTTGCGTAAAACACCTTTCCGCTTGTATGACACTTCATTTCTTTTTTGCCAGACAGGTCTTTGCGGCCGCAAAGATACGAAGAATTGTCGGAATAAACGCTGGAAAGAGGGAGATTGTTTATAGTCAATCTGCTATTCTTTCTACATAACCTACCGGAATCTCCGCGTGGGCACATCCCAGAAGGTCGATGCGGATGACAACCTGATGTTTGCCGTTCAGGTTGACCAGTTCGCCCTCCAGACCGGTGAGGGGGCCTTTGATAACCCGGATCGGATCGCCCGGAGAGAGGGAGGAGGCGCTGAAGCAGACGGCCTCGGGACTGTAGTCGAGCATGAAGCGGAAGCGTTCCATCTGCTGGTCGGGGATGACGGCCGGTGTATGCTGGCCACGCAGGACCATGTAGCGGCTGACCGCTGACAGGGTAAGGGGAAGCGGACGTTCCTTGGGCGTGACGTGTACAAAAATCATTAGCGGAAGAACCAGTTTTTCCATTCGTTTGACGCGGTCGCTCCAGCGGCGTTCTACTGTCTGCACAGGAAGGTAGTGTTCGATGCCCATGGCGGTCAGTCGTTCGGCGGTCTTCTTTTCCATGCAGGACTTGACGTAAGCTACCAGCCACTGTTTTTGGGGAGCGGGAGGCGGGGTTATCATGGTGTTTTCTGTATCCGGATAAGCGTTCATTTCTTGTCTGATGGAATGATTCATTTTATTTGCGTACAAATGTAAAGAAAATATATGTTATAAGGCTCATTTAAATGAAAATAGTTTAGAATTTTCTTTTACGCTTGTCATACTTCTTTTTTCAGGATGTCTTCCATCTTGAGCAATTCGTCGCGATACTGTGCGGCCTGAAGGAAATCGAGATTCTTGGCGGCTTCCTGCATGAGGCGACGTGTGCGTTCGATGCTCTTCTGGAGCTGCTCGGGCGACATGTGGAGGGTGACCGGATCGGCAGCAACGAGGCGGGACGGTTCGGGCTCGACGTAGGGACGGGGAGCGGCGGAACGTTCGGCCGGTTCGGGGGCAGGAGAAGCAGAGGCTGCCAGCGGGTTGAGGTTGTGGGCCTTCCGAATCTGCTGGGGCGTGATGCCGTGTTCCCGGTTGTAACGAAGCTGCTTTTCGCGGCGGCGTTCAGTTTCTTCGATGGTCTGCCGCATGCTGTCGGTGATGTGGTCGGCATACATGATGACACGCCCGTTGACGTTGCGGGCTGCACGGCCGGCAGTCTGCGTAAGCGAACGGTGGGAGCGGAGGAAACCTTCCTTGTCGGCATCGAGGATGGCTACCAGTGACACTTCGGGCAGGTCGAGTCCCTCACGAAGCAGGTTGACGCCGATGAGGACATCGTAGACGCCTTCGCGAAGGTCGGACATGATCTTGACACGTTCGAGGGTGTCGACATCACTATGGATGTAGTTACAGCGGATGTCGTGGTTGAGGAGGTATTCGGTCAGTTCTTCGGCCATGCGCTTGGTGAGGGTAGTGACAAGGGTACGCTCGCCCTGTTCGATGCGGAGCTGGATTTCTTCCATGAGGTCGTCGATCTGGTTGTGGGTGGGACGTACTTCGATGACGGGATCGAGCAGTCCGGTGGGGCGGATGACCTGTTCGACCACGATACCTTCGGAGCGTACCAACTCGTAGTCGGCGGGGGTGGCACTGACATAGATGACCTGACGGGCGAGGGCTTCGAACTCGTCGAAGGTGAGGGGACGGTTGTCGCGGGCGGCAGGCAGACGGAAACCATATTCAACAAGGTTCTCCTTACGGGCACGGTCTCCTCCATACATGGCCCGTATCTGGGGTACACTGACGTGGCTTTCGTCGATGACGATGAGATAGTCCTCGGGGAAAAAGTCGAGCAGGCAGTAAGGACGGGTACCTTCGGCACGGCCATCGAAGTAGCGTGAATAGTTTTCGATGCCGGAACAATGGCCCAGTTCGCGCAGCATTTCCATGTCGTAGGTGACCCGTTCGTAGATGCGTTTGGCCTCCAGCATACGGCCCTCTTTTTCGAAGAACTCGACCTGCTTATGGAGGTCATCTTCGATTTCGTGGATGGCACGAAGCGTGTTCTCCTTGGTGGTCATGAAGAGGTTGGCCGGATAGATCTTATAACTGTCGAAGGTGCCGAGGGTGACGCCACTGACGGGATCTACTTCCTCGATACTGTCTACTTCGTCGCCCCAGAAGACGACACGCAGGAGGTTGTCGCTGTAGGCCAGGAAGATGTCCACCGTATCGCCTTTGACACGGAAATTGCCACGATTGAGATCGAGGTCGTTACGTTGATAGAGGCTGTCTACCAGGCGGCGCAGGAAGACGTTGCGGCTGAACATCTTGCCCCGGACAACGTCGATACTGTTGTTGTAGAAATCGGCCGGATTGCCCATGCCGTAGATGCATGACACGGAGGAGACGACAATCACGTCCTTTCGTCCGCTGAGCAGGGCAGAAGTGGCGGCCAGACGGAGCTTGTCGATTTCGTCGTTGATGGCCAGGTCTTTTTCGATATAGGTATCCGAAGAGGGGAGATAGGCTTCGGGCTGGTAGTAATCGTAGTAAGAGACATAATACTCGACGGCATTGTGAGGAAAGAATCCCTTGAACTCACTGTAGAGCTGAGCCGCCAGGGTTTTGTTGTGGCTCAGGATGAGTGTAGGCTTGTTGATGTTGGCAATGACGTTGGCGATTGTAAATGTCTTTCCGGATCCCGTAACGCCAAGCAAAGTCTGGGCGGGCAGTCCCTGTAGGATGCCGTCGGTGAGCTGGCGGATGGCTTCGGGCTGGTCGCCCGTGGGCTGGTAGTCGGATGTAAGCTGAAATTTGTTCAATGGTGTCAGGTTTTGGTTATGGATGCAAAGGTAGTGAAAATTTTTATTTCACCTTCCGGTAATAGGCATCGGCCTGCGCTAGCGTTTCGGGCTTGCCTACGTCGAACCAGCCTTCGGTATCGATGGGGTAGCACTGGATACGGGCCTGGCGGCAGATGTTGATGTAGAAAGGAATAATGGAAAATTTTCCATTCCACCTGTCGCTGCCCATGTAATTGAAAATGGAGGGCGAAAGGACATGCACACAGCCGAAGGCGAGTTCGTTGTAACGGCCTTCGGTGTAGACGGTACCCGCAGGCAGGGTTTCTCTTGTCGACTTGTTGACCCATCCGCACAGGCGATTGTCTGTGTCAGCCAGGAGGTAGCGGGCGGTCTGTCGGTGGTTGGTCAGCAAGGTGGCATCGGCTCCGCTTTCCACGTGGTGCCGGTAGAAGGCGGCCAGGTCGATATGAGTCAGGATATCGGCGTTGTGGATGAGGAACGGTTCGCCGTCGTCCAGTAGGGGACGGGCTTTCAGGATGCCTCCACCCGTATCGAGCAGTTCGCCTCGTTCGTCACTGATGTGGATGCGGACGCCAAAGTTGTCGTTTGCTTTCAGAAAATCGAGAATCTGTTCGCCAAAGTGGTGGATATTGATGACGATGTCGTGGAAATCGGCTTCTTTCAGGCGCAGTATTACACGCTGGAGCATAGGCACACCGGCTACAGGCACCAGGGCTTTAGGCATGTGATCGGTAAGCGGACGGAGGCGGGTACCCAGTCCGGCGGCAAATATCATGGCTTTCATGTCAGTTGCGGGCTTTGAAGGTTTGTTCGATGTTCTGTTCGCGGTGCATCAGGTTGACCTGAACGCCAAACTTCTGGTTCAGGTGCTCGGCCAGATGCTGGGCCGAGTAGACGGAACGGTGCTGGCCGCCCGTGCAGCCGAAGCAGACAGAAAGGTTGGTGAAACCGCGTTCCATGTAGCGTTTGACAGAAGCGTCGACCAGACCGTAGACGTGTTCCAGGAAGGTCGTGATTTCACCATCGTCTTCGAGGAAGCGGATGACAGGTTCGTCCAGTCCCGTGAAGGGTTTGTAGCGTTCGTACTTGCCGGGGTTGTTTACGGCACGGCAGTCGAAGACAAAACCTCCGCCGTTGCCCGACGGATCTTCGGGAATGCCTTTCTTGTAGGCAAAGCTGGTGACTTTGACCACAAGACGGCGCTTTTGCAGGTCGTCGGTGAATTGCTTCAGTTCAGTCAGTTCGGTCAGCACCTGGCAGAGATAAGGATATTCGGGATAGGGCTCACGGAGCAGCTGGCGAAGGTTCTCGATGGCAAAGGGTACACTCTGGATGAAGTGGGGTTTCTTCTCGAAGTAGCCGCGGAAACCGTAGGCACCCAGTACCTGCATGGTGCGGAACAGCACGAAGTGGCGAAGCTGGGCCATGAAGTAGGCTTCGTCCACAGGCTGGTATTTGCGCAGGGCGTCGATGTACTCGCGGAGCAGTTCCTGGCGGAGGCTGTCGGGATAGTTGGCTTTTGCCTGCCACAAGAAGGAAGCCACGTCGTAGTAGACAGGACCCTTGCGTCCGCCCTGAAAGTCGATGAGCCACGGTTCACCATCCTTGATCATGACGTTGCGGCTCTGGAAGTCGCGGTACATGAAAGTGGCGGAACTGCTGCGGAGCAGGACGTCGGCCATTTTCTGGAAATCGTCCTCAAGGCGGTCTTCCTGGAAGTCAAGACCGGTGGCTTTCAGGAAACAATATTTGAAGTAGTTCAGGTCCCATAGGATGCTGCGGCGGTTGAACTCAGCCTGCGGATAGCAGTAGGAGAAATCCATGCCTTCGGCACCGGCAAACTGGACGGCGGGCAGGAGGCGGAGCGTCTTGCGTAGCAGTTGCTTCTCGTCCTCACCAAAGACGCTGGTCTTGCGTCCTTTTTCAATGGCGTTGAAGAGCAGCGTATCGCCCAGGTCTTCCTGAAGGTAATAAATGTCGTCGTCCGACTTGATGAACACTTGCGGAACAGGCAATCCCTGACGGCGGAAATGTTCGGCCATATAGAGGAAGGCGCGGTTTTCTTCCACACTTTCGCCGCTTACTCCGATGAGGCTGGGAGCGCCTTTCAGGCGGAAATAACGACGGTTGGATCCCGATGCGGGCATTTCTTCGATACTATCCGGTTCGTGGCCGGTATAGGCTGTATATAGCTTTTTCAGTTCTTCTGTAATCATAGATTTAGTCATTTTGGCAGCTAAGATAAGGTTTTCTGTTCAGATATGGTTATCTTTGCCCAAATAAATACAGGAAAAATGACAAAAAACATTCCTCAATTTCTGATTGCCGCACCCACATCGGGCAGTGGAAAGACGACGGTGAGCCGTGGGCTGATGGCTCTGCTGAAGGCAAGAGGGCTGAACGTGCAGCCCTACAAATGCGGGCCGGACTATATCGATACAAAGTTTCATGAACGTGCCTGCGGACGTCCGTCTGTCAATTTGGATTTGTTCATGGCTTCGGAGGAGCATGTGCGGAGGCTTTATGCCCGCTATGCTGTCGGCGCGGACGCATGTGTGGTGGAAGGTATGATGGGGATGTTCGACGGTTATGAACGCGATCGTGGCTCGTCGGCAGAAGTGGCCCGGCTGTTGCGTTTGCCGGTGGTATTGGTGGTCGACGCGCGGTCGGCAGCCTATTCCCTGGCACCTCTGTTGCAGGGCTTTCTGCATTTCCGTTCCGATATCCGTTTTGCGGGTGTCATTTTCAATCGGGTAGGGTCGGCGCGCCATTTCGGAATGTTACAGGAGGTTTGTGAAGACCTTCAGGTGGAGTGTCTGGGGTATCTGCCGAAAGACGGTTTGTTGGAGCAGGGTTCACGTTACTTGGGTCTGGACTTCAGCGAACCGGAAACGGACGAAGCCTGTCGTCGCCTGCTGGAACTGTTGGAAGCACATATCCGTATCGATCGTTTGCTGGAAATCACCTCCCAACCTTTGCCTGAGAGTCGGGCAGAAAACGAGAGACGGGGAAACAGACGTATTGCGGTGGCACGCAACAGCGAGTCTTTTTCTTTCCTGTATACGGAACACTTGGACTTGCTGAAGCGCTACGGGGAAGTTTTCTTTTTCAATCCGGAAGAGTCTGCTCCGCTACCTGACGGTACCGATTTGCTTTACCTGCCGGGTGGTTATCCCGAAAAACATGCAGAAGCTTTGAGAACGGCAGACGTTACACTGGATTCCATACGTCGTTATATTGAAGGTGGAGGAAAAGCGTTGGCCGAATGTGGGGGTATGATTTACCTGTCGCAGGGAATCTGTCAGGACGGACAGCCCGATTTCCTGCCGATGGCGGGTGTGCTGCCATTTTCCATTTCGAACCGGAAGGAAGACCGAAGGCTGAGCCTGGGTTACCGGCGTTTCGATTATAATGGACAAACGTTGTACGGGCACGAATTCCACTATACCCAATATGTGCAGCGATTGTGTGAACGGTTGCTTCCGACGGTGGCGCAGGTGTACAATGCCCGCGGGGAGAAGGTGAACACGCCGGTGTTCCGCTACAAGAACCTGCTGGCCAGTTATACCCATTTGTATTGGGGAGAAATTGATTTGAACAAGTTATTTAAGAACGAAGAATGAAACGGATTTATACAAAGACCGGTGACAAGGGAATGACCGGTATTCATGGAAGAGAGCGGGTGCCGAAAGACGACATCCGCATCGAGGCCAACGGTTGTCTGGACGAACTGAATGCCGTAATAGGCATCGTGCGTTCCATGCTGTTTGCCGAGGATGAGTGGCAGCAGTTGTTGCACGCGATACAGCGAGAACTGATGGTCGTGATGAGCCATGTAGCTACGCCATCGGACAAGGTAAACCCGAACGAGCTGCATGCGGCCGAGCTGACCCTTCGTTGCGAACAAGAGATGGACCGCTTGACGGAACAGTTGGCCGACCACGGTTATTTCCTGCTTCCGGGAGGTACACCCGTTTCGGCCCAGCTCCACTTTGCACGCACGGTGGCACGCAGGGCAGAGCGGCGTTTGTGGACATTACATCGGCAGAGCCCGTTGGATGAGGCTATCCTGTGTTTCGTCAACCGGTTGTCCGACCTGTTTTTTGTCATGGCACGCATGGAGATGCAACGCCAGAACTGGTCGGAGGAAAAGTGGCAGGAATTTGCCTATAAACGGAAAAAGACTTCAGGAAAACAGACCGATTAGCCTAACTGCAGCTCGTAAAGGCAGGCTTTCACTTCCATGCTGCTTCCCAAGTGTTTGCCCTCGTCGTCGGACAGTTTGACGCATTCGTGCCATTCCTGGTTGTTGTTCATCCGGCAGCGGGTCAGTTTCATCACAATGTTGGACGGGGTGAAGCCGGTGTCGTTGGTCAGGTTGGTACCGATGCCGAACGCGCAGCGGATGCGTCCCTGGCAGAACTGTTGGATGTCGAGCGCCTTGGGAAAGTTGAGCGCATTGCTGAAGATGATGGTTTTGGTTGTCGGGTCTATGCCGAATTCCTTGTAGCGGGCAATGAGCTTTTCGGTAAATTCGAATTCGTCGCCCGAATCACAGCGGACGCCGTCGAACAACTTGGCCTGCTTGCGGCTGAGGTTGCTCAGGAAAGCATCGGACGTATAGGTGTCCGAGAGGGCGGTACCCAGGTCGCCGTCGTAGACGTTTACCCAGTTTTCCAATGCCATATAGTTGGCATGCTTGTAGCCAAACTGAGCACCGTGGAACATGAACCATTCGTGCGGATGGGTTCCCATCGGTTTCATGTTATATTTCATGGCGAAATAACAGTTGGATGTTCCCGTGCAATACAGGGCGTGCTGTTTGAGGTAGCCGATGACCGTATCGTGTACTTCGAACGAGAAGCGGCGGCGTGTACCAAACTCGGAGAAGGAAAGATGGTTGCGGTTGGACAGAGATACCTTGTCCACCAGTCGGGCAACTACCTTGTCCAGATCGGGAACATGTTCCATGACCCGGTTTCTCACTTCGGACATCAGCGCCAGAAGTGGAACTTCGTAGAGTGTCACCTTATACATATAGTCCGTCACTTCCATGTGGAGATGGCGTTCCTCGTCCAGCCAGACATTTACCTTTTCGGGTTGGAAGCGGAAAGAAGAGAGCCATTCCCAGTAGACACGGGGCAGGAATCGGCAGGTGTGTGTCATGTACTCCAGTTCGTCACCGGTCAGGGCAATCCGTCGCATTTGGTCGATGGCTTCTTTCAGTTCGGCCAGGAAATGGTCGGAACAAACAGTCTGGTCGCGGTCGGTGAAAGAGAATGTGCCCGATGCATAGGGAAACAGCTTGATGTAGGCGTATGACGTAGTAAACTTGTAAAGGTCGGTGTCGAGTATAGAGTAAATCATGACATGTGTGTTTTTAGGATTTTCGGGGGTGAAGATACATACTTTATTTAAGTTTCGCAAATTCCTGCCGTCCAAGTCGTATCATAGGATGGTGAAAAGAGAGAAAAAGAGGATTTTTTTCTTTGTAATAGTCTTTTTTTTGTTAATAAGAGAATAAGGCTTTTAAAGCATGTTATAAAAAGGCATTTTTTCTCTGTATATTTTGGAAGTTTGGGAAGATGCGCTACCTTTGCAATGTGTTTTTCATAGTATTAGATTTAAGGTTAACAAAAGATTGGCTGTCTGGGAAGATAGCCTTTTTTTTTTGCCCACTTTGTACTATCTTTGCGTTCGCAAAAAATGAAATCTATGGAATTATTGGAACCCCTTATGCTGGTAGGTACCGGAAGCGATGTGGGCAAGAGTATTCTGGCTGCTGCTTTCTGCCGTATCTTCAGGCAAGACGGCTATCAGCCCGCTCCCTTCAAGGCGCAGAACATGGCGCTCAATTCGTATGCCACTCCCGAAGGTCTTGAGATAGGCCGTGCACAGGCGGTACAGGCAGAGGCTGCCGGCATTCCCTGTCACACGGATATGAATCCCCTGCTGCTGAAGCCTCAGAGCGACCATACGTCGCAGGTAGTACTGAACGGACGTCCGGTAGGCAACCGTTCGGCTTACGATTATTTCCGTAAGGAGGGGCGTGAGGAGTTGCGCAAGGAAGTGTGTGCTGCCTATGACCGTCTGGCGGCACGTTACAATCCTATTGTACTGGAAGGAGCCGGAAGTATTTCTGAAATCAATCTGCGCGACAGCGACCTGGTGAATTTGCCCATGGCTTTGCATGCCGGAGCGAAAGTCGTGCTGGTGGGCGACATTGACCGGGGCGGAGTGTTTGCCAGTGTTTACGGTTCACTTATGTTGCTCAGACCGCACGAACGAGCTTGCATTAAGGGAATCCTTATCAATAAATTCCGAGGCGATCTGCGTTTGTTCGAGTCGGGCGTGAAAATGCTTGAAGAACTATGCGGCGTTCCGGTGTTGGGAGTGGTACCTTATTATAAAGATATCTATATAGAAGAAGAGGATAGCGTGGCCCTTGCTACCAAATCCATGCAGGCTACGAAGGGTAAGGTGAATATTGCCGTGGTGATGTTGCGTCATCTCAGTAATTTTACAGACTTCAACGTGCTGGAGCGCGATCCTCGTGTCCACCTCTTTTACACCAATAATACGGAAGAAATAGCCAAGGCGGATATCATTCTGTTGCCCGGTTCCAAAAGCACGCTGGACGATCTGTATGAGTTGCGTCGCAATGGAGTGGCACAGGCTATTATCCGTGCCCATCGTGACGGAGTGACGGTGATGGGTATTTGTGGAGGTTATCAGATGATGGGGCAGGAGGTGCTCGATCCCGACCATGTGGAAGGAGACATCGACCGTTTGCCTGGTTTGGGACTTCTTCCGACAACAACCCGCATGACAGGTGCGAAAGTGACCCGACAAGTGCGATTTGCCCTGAACAATGAAGATACGGTGGGAGACTGCAACTTGAGTGGCTACGAGATACACATGGGAACTACTGTTCCCGTAGACGGAGCTGCATATACGCCACTGAACCGTCTGGAAGACGGGCAAGAGGAGGGATGCTTGGTGGACCGGACCTGTATGGGGACTTATATCCATGGCATACTGGACAATGCGGCTTTCATCGACTACTTGCTCGAATCTTTTGCCAGCAAGGTGAAAGAACGCAGCACTTTCGATTATCAGGCATTCAAGGAACAACAATACGACAAGCTGGCCGACCATGTGCGTGCACATGTCAATCTGCCACTTGTCTATCAAATACTAAAACAACATGATTGACGGACACGGAGACGATTCTTATAAATATACCCGGCCGATAACGGCCAATTTCAGTTCGAATGTATATAGCCGGACGGACTTGACGGAACTGAAGAACCATTTATGCAGGTTCATACAGGGGAAAGACGGTGAATTGAGCCCTCTTTCTTCCTATCCCGAACCTCAGCCCTATACGCTGGAAGCCGCTCTGGCGCGTAAGCTGAAGCTGGAGCCTGACGAGGTATGCGTGACTAATGGGGCTACCGAAGCCATCTATCTGATGGCTCAGACTTTTCGGGGTACCCGTTCAGCCATTTTGCAGCCTACTTTTCGGGAATATGCCGATGCTTGTCTGATACATGGTCATCCCACGGTTTCGCTCTACAGCCTGCCTGCGGAACGCGAACGTTATCGGTTGCCCGAGGACATCCGTATGCTTTGGTTGTGTAATCCTAATAACCCGACGGGTAGTGTGACGGACAAGGCGTGGATGGAGGAGTTGATACGCTGTAATCCACAGGTGTGTTTTGTTATCGACCAGTCTTATGAATATTTTACGTTGCAGCCATTGTTCTCGGCGGCCGAAGCAGCTGCTTTCCCCAATGTGTTGTTGCTGCATTCCATGACCAAACGCTATGCCGTACCTGGTTTGCGGTTGGGGTATATCACCGGAAACGCAGGGCTGTTGAGCCGTATCCGCAACAACCGGATGCCATGGTCGGTCAATGCCGTGGCTATTGAAGCCGGACTTTTCCTGACCGAAAAGGGAGTGCCCCATTCATTGAACATGACGGTCTATCTGGATGAGACACAACGGTTGCGTGCCCGATTGGAAGCATTGGGAGGGATGGATGTATGGGAGACGCAGACGCATTTCATGTTGGTGTGCCTGCGTTTTGGCAAGGCGTCGGCCTTGAAGGAGTATTTGGCAGAGAAGCATGGCATCCTGATACGCGACGCTTCGAATTTCGAGGGCTTGGACGAGCGTTTCTTCCGTATTGCCACCCAGACACCCGAAGAAAATGACCGGCTGGTAGATGCCATTGCAGAATGGCTTCAGGAATAAGATGGATAAACGGATAAACAGTATTTTCAATTGGAACAGACATTGATAGCCTTTAGTCTGGCTTTTTACATGGCATTGCCGCTGCTGGCGGCATGGTTGCTGGATCGCTGGCTGGGCGATCCTCAGTGGATGCCCCATCCGGTGGTGGCATTTGGGAAAGCGATTGCGTTTTTCGAACATCGGTTGAACCACGGGAATGGTCGTTTCCTGAAAGGGATGCTGGTCAGCTGCCTGTTGGTAGCGGGTGTCTATGGGTTGACAGCATGGCTGTTGCAGCAGGCGGCCCTGTTTTCGGCAGGGTTGCTGATGGTACTACAAGTCCTGCTGATTTTTTATTGCCTGGCAGGTACTACGTTGGTGCGCGAAGTGCGTATGGTGTTTCTTGCCGTAGACCGTTCGCTGGAGGAAGGCCGGTATCAGGTGGCACGTATTGTGGGACGCGACACGTCCGAACTGTCTGCGCAGGAAGTGCGTACGGCAGCTTTGGAGACTCTTGCCGAGAACTTGAGCGACGGGGTGGTGGCCCCCTTATTCTGGTATTTGCTACTGGGCGTGCCGGGCATGCTTGCCTATAAAATGGTGAACACGCTGGACTCGATGATAGGTTATCGCAACGAACGTTATCGCCGTTTCGGCTGTTTTGCTGCCCGTCTGGACGATGTGGCCAATTTCATTCCTGCCCGTCTGACTGCCTTCTTGATGGTTGTGGTGTCCAGTCGTCTTTCGTTGCTGGGGTTTGTGGCTCGTTACGGTAGCCAGCATGCCAGTCCCAATTCCGGTTATCCGGAATCTGCCTTGGCCGGTATCCTGAACTGTCGTTTCGGAGGTCCTCATAACTACTTTGGCGAGGAGGTGTGGAAACCTTACATCGGCGACAACGAGCGTCCGTTGACAACGGAAGACATGCATACGGCTATCCGCATCAACCGTCGTGCGGAAGGGTTGATGATTCTGCTCGTACTTGCTTCTTTCTGTATCCAGTTATTGCTCCAATAAAACTTCCGGTTTACAGCGTGATTTGGATGAGTCCGCCGTAGGGCGTTAGAGAGCTGAAAGCTTCTTCTGCGGTGATGAGGCCTGCGTAAATCTGTGCACAGATCAGTACACCTCCGTGGGCAAAGATGGCTACACGCCGGTAGGGTTTCTGCTTCAGCTCATCCAGGAAGCGGCTGACACGTTCGTATTGCATGGCGAAAGATTCGCCTCCTGTAGCCGCTACGTTCAGGTAGTCGGCATACCATTCCTGAAGGCGGGGATCGTCGTTCCGGTCGAATGATTTCATTTCCCAGGCTCCGAAGTTGATTTCCATGAGCCGTTTGTCCTGTTCGGCATCGGGATAACCGCAATAGTCGGCCAGTCGTACGCAACGGGTCAACGGACTGGTGAACGCGTGATCGAAGTTTTCTTCTTCGGGTAAGGAAGCCTTCAAGCGAGACAGGGTGATGGCAGCTTCCTGTTCGAAACTGTCTTTCAGGGGGACGTCTGTCTGTCCGTAGCAGACTCCCGGCGGTACGTCTACCGAGGTATGTCGTATCAAAGTAATTTCCATAAGATGACAGCGCAAAGATAAAATGAGATTTCACATAACAGAAACATTGCTCCGCAGCAGTCGCCCGTGTAGCCTTGAAGCTTTTTCTTCAAGAAGCGGCAGAGCAGCAGGCAGACGAACATGGGGGCGACGGTAGCCGGCCACAAGCGCAACGGCAGCAGGAACAGCAGCGGCAGGATGCCGCTGACGAAGGCTGTAATCAGCTCGCCCCGGTTCATGCCGCTATACACGACTTTGGCCTTGCTTTCAGCTTCGGGACGGGCATAGGGCAGGTAGTTGATGATTTGCGAGGCACAGAACTTGCTCCAGCAGTCGCAGCAAAGTGCCAGCGCGCACAGTACGGAAAGCGGCAACCGGCTTGGAAGCTGCCAGAACAGCAGGAAGTAGAAGATCAGACCTACGACACCATACGTCCCGATGTGCGAGTCCTTCATGATGGCCAGGATGCGTTCGCGGGTCGTTCCTCCGCCGAAGCCGTCGAAGAAGTCGGCCAGTCCGTCCTCGTGCAGGCATCCCGTCACGAGCAAGCGCGACAGAATGGCCAGCAGCCAGGCCACAGGCAAGGGAAGTACTTGGGCGGCGAGCCAAAGTACTCCGGCCATGATGCCCCCCGTCAGCCAGCCCACAAGCGGCCAGTAAGGTACTACATGCTTGAAGCATTCGGCAGGTACTTCCCTGATTTTCCAGAAGGGAAGCCTCGTAAAGAATATAAGAGCAGCCAGAAAATTCATCGCTTAAAAGTATTTGGTAATGGAAGCATGCGCAAAGTTATCCATCTCGTTAATCATTCGTACGGCTGAGTCGACCAACGGATAAGCACAAATGGCACCAGTTCCCTCTCCAAGCCTCAATCCTAGGTTTATCAGCGGTTTGGCTTGCATATACTCCAGTATCAGTTTATGTCCGCTTTCGTCGCCGCAATGGCCGAAAATGGCATAATCTTTCACGGAAGGACAGAGCTGCATGGCAGCCAGCATGCAGTTGGTCATGATAAATCCGTCTACCAGTATCAGCATTTTCAGTTCGGCAGCCTGGAGCATGGCTCCTACAGCCATCACCATTTCCAGTCCACCGAAGTAGCGGATGATGTCGGTGGCCGATCCGTCTCCGTTGTAGTTTTCCATGCTTCTTTTCAGTACTTCGTATTTATGGCGGATGCCTTGCTGGTTCAGTCCGCTACCAGCACCTACACACTGCTCCAGGGGAATTCCCGTGAAATAGGTCATCCACAGTGACGAGGACGAAGTGTTTCCTATTCCCATTTCTCCGAAGCTCAGCACGTTGCTTCCTTCTTCGTGGCATCGGCGTACCACTTCGGCACCGCGTTCGATGCAGAGTTCCATCTCTTCCTGCGTCATTGCAGCTTCGTACAGATAGTTGCGGGTACCGCGGCGTACTTTCATGTCGATGATGCCTTTCTCGTAGGGCAGGTCATAGTCCACGCCGGCGTCTACGATTTTCAGTTCGAAACCATGTTGGCGGCAGAGGAAGTTGACGCCGGCTCCTCCATGGAGGAAATTGCTCAGTTGTTGCCAGGTCACTTCTTTCGGTGACAGACTTACACCTTCGTCTACAATTCCGTGGTCGGCGGCAAAGATGATGTTCTGCGGCTTGTGCAGTGCCGGAGTCAAGGTTTGTTGAATCAGGGAAATTTGCAGGGCTATTTCTTCCAGCCTTCCCAGCGAGCCTTTCGGTTTGGTCAGGTTGTTAATCTTGTCTATAATGGATGGACGCAGGTTTTCGTCCGGTTTTTCAATATGAAATGTTTTCATGCTTTTATCTCTGTTTTTGTTATTTTACTTTCATGGGTATGCCTGCCACCATAAGGATGACTTCGTCGGCCTGTGAGGCGATATACTGGTTCACCCACCCCTGAAGATCAGTAAACTTGCGTTGTATTTCGTTTTCGGAGGTTGCTCCACAGCCTATTTCGTTGGTGACAAACAGAAAGATGGCATCCTGGTGTGTAAAGCGGTCGAATTCCTCGCGGACGGCTTTCAGCGTTTGGTCTACGTCTGCATTCAGGTCGAAAAAGAAGTTGGTACACCATAAGGTCACACAGTCTATCAGAACTACCCGTCCGTCCAGTTGGTGTTGGCTCAGTGCCTTTTCCTCTTCGATGTTGGTCCATTCAGGGCCTCTTCGTTCCTGATGGCGCAGAACACGTTGTCTGAACTCTTCGTCCCAGATGCGTGCTGTCGCCATGTAAACCGGGTTGGGAGAGAGGGTTAAGGCTCTTTTTTCCGCATAGCTGCTTTTGCCGGAACGTGCTCCTCCTGTGATTAATATAATCCGTTTCATAGGTTTTATTTTTCTAACGGGAAACAAAAATACAAGATTTTGCTGATTTCATAGTTGTATTTCTCAAAAAAGTATTTATCTTTGTCCCCGCTTTGCGAAAAGTTCTGTTTGTAAAGACAAAAATACTTCGACAGGCGGCAGTAGCTCAGTTGGTAGAGCATCAGCTTCCCAAGCTGAGGGTCACGGGTTCGAGTCCCGCTTGCCGCTCATACTGATAATCAGAGGTTTACGTGATGTAAGTCTCTGATTTTTTTGTTTTCTACTATTGCTTTTCTAACATGGACAATTACGTGTCCAGACCTTAATTTGATGAGTCTAACTGTCAGCTTGATGAACACAGACTTCCCGTTTGGGGTTATGCAGTTCGGATGATCCATGAAAACAGAGGGATGCCCTTTTTCTTTTTGACAGAAAACTTGTGGAATAGGAAACATTTTATTTATTTTGCGGGAAATGCACTAAACAACGTGAAAGACATTATGAAAAACAACAAAATTTGGAATGAAAGCATCGAATGCATGGATCGGGAGAGCATGCGGAGATTGCAGGGGATCCGGCTGAAGAAAACGGTAGAGCGGGTGTATCACGACACGCCTTTCTACCGCAAGAAAATGCAGGAACTGGACATCACTCCCGACGACATCAACAGTATAGACGACATCGTGAAGCTGCCCTTCACCACGAAATATGATCTGAGGGATAATTATCCTTTCGGACTTTGTGCCGTGCCTATGAGTCAGATTGTACGCATCCACGCCTCGTCAGGCACTACAGGTAAACCGACGGTGGTGGGCTACACGCGCAAAGATTTGTCGGTGTGGGCCGAATGTCTGTCGCGAGCTTTTACGGCTTATGGCGCAGATCGTTCGGATGTCTTCCAGATATCTTACGGATATGGACTTTTTACGGGCGGGCTGGGCGCTCATGCCGGTGCCGAGAATATCGGGGCGTCTGTGATACCGATGTCCAGTGGAAATACGGAAAAACAGATTACGCTGATGCATGATTTTGGCGCGACGATGCTGTGTTGTACACCGTCGTATGCACTGTATCTGGCGGATGCCATCCGTGATTCGGGATTGCCCCGTGAAGAGTTTAAGCTGAGAGCAGGAGCTTTCGGTGCGGAGCCGTGGACGGAACAGATGCGTCATGATATCGAAGCCAAGCTGGGTATCAAGGCTTATGACATCTATGGGCTGAGCGAAGTGGCTGGTCCGGGCGTAGGCTATGAATGTGAATGCCAGCACGGTACGCACTTGAATGAAGACCATTATTTCCCGGAAATCGTAGATCCGAAAACACTGGAACCTGTGGCACCCGGTGAAACGGGCGAACTGGTGTTTACGCATCTGACAAAGGAAGGAATGCCTCTGTTGCGTTACAGGACGAAAGACCTGACGGCCCTGCATTATGAAAAATGTGCTTGCGGACGTACACTGGTGCGCATGGACCGCATCCTGGGACGCAGCGACGACATGCTGATTATCCGTGGTGTGAACGTATTCCCGACACAGATCGAGTCTGTCATGCTGGAGATGCCGGAATTCGAACCGCATTATCAGCTGATTGTAGACCGTGTAAATAATACGGATACGATGGAGCTGCAAGTGGAGGTAAGGCCTGAATTCTATTCGGACGAAATCAAGAAGATGATGGATATGAAGAAGCGTCTGACAGCCCGTCTGCAAAGTGTATTGGGCTTGAGTGTAGATGTGAAGCTGGTGGAACCGCGCAGTATCGAGCGTAGTACGGGTAAGGCAAAACGTGTAGTAGACAAGAGAAAATTTGAAAGATAAACTATATCGCTATGATTGCAAAACAATTATCAATTTTTTTGGAGAATAAGTCGGGACGCCTTACGGAGGTAACCCGGGTATTGGCTGAAGGTGGTATCAACCTCTCCGCCCTGTGTATTGCAGAAACGGCCGATTTCGGTATTCTGAGAGGAGTGGTTTCTGAGCCGGAGAAAGCTTATCAGTTGTTGAAGGAAAACCATTTTGCCGTAAATGTGAATGACGTGGTAGGTATTTCTTGTCCTAACATTCCGGGAGCATTGGCCAAAGTGCTCCAGTATCTGTCGGACGAAGGAGTGTTCATCGAATATATGTATTCGTTTGCCAATGGAGATCATGCCAATGTGGTAATACGTCCCAGCGACATGGAGAACTGCCTGCGTGTGCTGAAAGAGCGTCGTGTAGAGTTGCTGGCAGCAAACGATTTGTATAAACTTTGATCCATTGGCGATTGACGGTTGGCGGTGGGGGATAGCATCTCTTGGGGATGATTGCCTACCGCTGGCCGTTTCTGCCTTTATGTTTTTGAAAAATTAAGCTTCGTATCGTTGTTTTATTCAGTGCGAAGCTCTATCTTTGCGCAATATTTGCGAATAACCGAATGAAAAAGAATATCTTTATTGTAGCTTTGCTGGCAGCAGCGCTGGGATTGACATCGTGTGGTGAGTATAATAAACTGCTGAAAAGTACGGATTATGAGTACAAGTATGAAGCTGCCAAGTCCTATTTTGCCAAAGGACAATATAACCGTGCCGCCACTTTGCTGAATGAGTTGATTGCCATTCTGAAGGGAACGGATAAGGCGGAAGAATCGCTTTATATGTTGGGTATGTGCTATTATAATGAGCAGGATTATCAGACTGCCGCACAAACCTTTATTCAGTATTATCAGGTTTATCCGCGAGGTACATATACCGAACTCTCCCGTTTCCATGCAGGTAAGGCCCTGTTCCTGGATACTCCGGAACCCCGTCTGGATCAGTCGAGCACTTACAAAGCAATTGACGAGCTTCAGATGTTTATGGAATACTATCCGCAAAGCGCCAAGCATCAGGAAGCCCAGCAAATGATTTTCGAGTTGCAGGACAAGCTGGTTATGAAAGAATACTTGTCGGCCAAATTGTATTACAACTTGGGCAATTATATGGGCAATAACTACCAGTCATGTGTCATCACGGCACAAAATGCCCTGAAAGATTATCCTTATACCAATTTGCGTGAAGACTTGTCGATCCTGATTCTGAGAGCCAAATACGAACTGGCTGTATACAGTGTGGAAGAAAGAAAGCAAGAGCGCTATCGTGAGGCTGTGGACGAATATTATGCCTTCAAGAATGAATTCCCTGAAAGCAAGTACCTGAAGGAAGCCGAACGGATTTTTAGCAAGTCTCAGGCAGAATTGGGTGAAGGAAGCACTGAAGAAGAAGTAACTGAATAACCGAAAAACTTAATTTATAATATAAGGTAAAAATTATGGATTACAGAAAAACCAATGCTCCGGTAACTACCGTGACACGCGACTTGATGGAACTGTGTGAAGATACCGGCAACATTTATGAAACAGTGGCCATTATCGGAAAGCGTTCCAATCAAATCAGTGTGGAAATCAAAAATGATTTGTCCAAGAAACTGGCCGAGTTTGCATCCTATAATGACAACTTGGAAGAAGTATTTGAAAATCGTGAGCAGATAGAGATTTCACGCTATTATGAGAAACTGCCGAAACCGACGTTGATTGCTACTCAGGAATATATCGAAGGCAAGGTATACTACCGCAATCCGGCAAAAGAAAAAGAAAAACTGCAGTAATGATACAGCGTATTCAATCTGTTTATCTGTTGGTAGTCACCATCTTGTTGGTTGTCACCATGTGTCAGCCGGTAGGTTCGTTCATTGCAGCAGATGGAGTGAACGCATCGGTATTCAAGCCGCTGGGAGTGACTTTGGCTGACGGAGGTTTTCAGTCTACATGGGGTATGTTCGGTATTTTGTTGTTGTGTGCCATTGTAGCATTGGGAACTATTTTCCTGTTCCGTAATCGCATGTTGCAGGTACGTATGACCATATTCAACAGTTTGCTGCTGATCGGTTATTACATTGTCGCAGCTGTGTTCTGGTACATGCTGAAGGGCAAATTGGGTGCTGACAGCTTTCAGCTGGGATGGGCATTGTGTCTGCCTGCAGTCTGCATTATTTTGAATTATCTGGCTTTCCGTGCTATCTTTAGTGATGAAGTGAAAGTGAAAGCTGCCGACAGATTGCGATAAAGTAATCCGGTAAACTAGTATAGAGAGAAGAGGGTGTTCCAGCATGGATTACCCTCTTTTTTTGTTTTCCGTTTATTTACACGATTGTAACCTCAATTACATACGTTTGACATACACAGTGTGCATCTTTGTGACAGAAAAACAACACACTGAACAATGATGCGTCTACGTACATTCTATTCTACCATTGTGCTGTCCGACATCCATCTGGGGACATCACATTCCAAGACAACCGAAGTGACCAATTTCCTGAAATCGGTGAACTGCCGCCGCCTGATATTGGACGGAGACATTATCGATGGATGGGCTTTGCGTAAGGGAGGTACCCGCAAGTGGCAGGCCCGTCACACAGACTTCTTCAAGGTTCTCATGAAGATGATGGAGAAACAGGGTACGGAGGTCATTTACGTGCGGGGCAATCACGATGATTTTTTGGACAGTCTGGTGCCCTTTACCTTTTACAATATCCGCATTGTGAAGGACTTTATTCACGAGAGCCACGGCAAGCGCTACTACGTGACCCACGGTGACATCTTCGATACAGTGACCACGAACATGAAGTGGTTGGCGCAGCTAGGCGATTGGGGTTACACCTTCCTGCTTTGGCTCAACAAAATCTACAACAACTACCGTATGCGCCACGGCTTGCCTTACTATTCACTCTCGCAGGCTATCAAGCAGAAGGTAAAAACAGCAGTTTCCTATATTTCCGACTTTGAACAGGAATTGGTGAAGTTTGCCCGTGCCCGCAAGTGCGACGGCGTGATATGTGGTCATATCCATCATCCGGCCGATACGTGGTACAATGACATCCATTACCTCAACTCGGGCGACTGGGTGGAGACAATGTCGGCTTTGGCTGAAGATGAAGACGGTAACTGGACAGTTATCCGCTACGGAGAGTTGCAGATAGAGCAAACCGAGAATCCGGTTCGTCAGATTGCCTCTTGATTTTTAAGTATCTTCATTGCGATATTCATATACCGTGTGATGTCGGTCGTTATTTCGCGGTTATAAACATCACAGCGTTTGCGTCCCAGACGTACGACGATGGCATTCATCTCGGGGATGGCGATGATGTACTGTCCCAACATGCCGCGCAGGTAAGGGCAGCGCATACCGTGATAATCCATGATCCACGTCTGGAAACCATAATAGCTGAGCGTATCTTTACCCCATTGGTCTTTCAAGTACGAGGCAGGGCGCATCAGTTCGTCCATATAGGCTTCGGATATCAGTTGGCGTCCGTGCCAGTTGCCGCGATGCAGCAGCAGGCGGGCAAAGCGGGCCACGTCGCGTGCAGTGGTGTGGAAGCAGCAGAAAGCCTTCTCGTCACCGTCTTTTTTGTCCAACAGCCAGTAGGCATCGCGTTCGGCCTGCATGGGTTTCCATAATTTCTCTTCAGCATATTCGCTTAGCGTCTGCCCGGTGGCGGCTTCGATGACGAAAGCCAGCAGTTGCGTTTCGCCGCTGCGGTAGGAATATTGTATGCCGGGCTGGTCAACTACATCCAAACCGGTTACCAGATCGTAAAGGTCGTTACCGTAATAACCGTGTGTGGTGACGGAGAAGAGCGAAGCATACGCCTCATCCCACGCCATGCCGCCGCTCATGGTGAGCAGGTGGCGCAAGGTGACATCGGCCTGCATTCCTTGGGTATAGGACGGTATGTAGCGTGATACGGGATCATCCAAACTGTGTATCTTTCCTTCATCAAGTGCAATGCCTGCCAGTAGTCCTACGATAGTTTTCGTGGCAGAGTAGATGTTCGAGGTCAGCGTGTCGTTCCACCCGTCGCGATAACTTTCGAAGACGATGCTGTCATGATGGATGACGAGAAAGGACACGGTGTGCAGGCTGTCCAGATAGTGTGCATCATTCTCTGTCAGTTGATAGCGGTTATAGTCGGCAGCGAGGGGCCAGTGCCATACATCATCGGGATTGTGGTGTACCGTGTGACGGTGGAAGGTTTCCAAATCATCAATGACAGGCATCCAGTGGATGAGCGCCTGACGGGCGTAGTAGGGCAGGGAGGCATAAACAACAACTATCACTACTGCCAAAGCGATGAGCACGCGAAAGATGTTTTTTTTCTTCGTTTTCATAGGCTTACTTTTTGTTTTGGATATTCAAGCAATATTCCGACGGTGTCATTCCTGTTTGCTTCTTGAACATGCGGCTCAAGTGCTGGGAATATTCAAATCCCAAGCTGTATGCTACTTGGGCAACACCAGTTCCACTGGCGAGTTGATTCTTGGCTTCTTGAACAATGTACTGACGGATATAATTGCTTGCTGTATCTCCGGTTGTCTTTTTTATGAGATCACCGAAATAGTTGGACGACATGCAAAGCTTGTCTGCGAAATACTGGACAGTGGGCAAACCGAGTGACAAGTGTCTATTTTCGTCGAAATGATTGTACAACAGATTAATAAAAGATTTATGAATAGGAGGTTTTGCATATTATTGATATTTAATAAATTAAAGGTACTCAAATTTTTGAACTAACAAATATAGTACACCTATATGCAATATTCGCAAAAATCCTGAATATATGCAAGCGAATGGCAGGCAATTTAGTCAATGAATTTGGCAATGTACTCAAAGAGGAATAGTTCCCAAATTTTCAGGTCTGTAAACTGTAGTCTTGAATATTATCAGAAGCTGTTGGCAATAACAACGCATCTTTGTTGTTTACAAAGTTGCAAGAATATGAGCATAAAATTTCTAATCTTGGGCATATTTTACAAGTAGTAAGTCAAAAATATGATCGTAATCTTTTAGGATACGTTTTGTAGGGTGAAGATTTACCGTCTTTATTAATTCTTAACTTTCTTGAAGTATCATTGGCTTAATATGAAAGATGCGGTTCGATAGTTTTGAATGATGAGCACAGCAATTATGAAGCGGGGTAAGACATTTTAACCAGCTTCTCAGATTTTAGATGATTCAAACCAAATTCTCTTGGCTATAGTGTGTTTTGCTGTAACATCCGAAAAATTAGAATATAATTTAGAAAGTGTACTCATTGAAATAGCCTACAATGTTTTCCATATAGTAGGGTAGGTCGAGTTCGCTATACTTACAGAAATGCTCAGTAATAAGTTAAGAGACTTCCTTATGAATAAACAGTCAAATTTGCAGCGAAACGTGTTTTATTGGTGGCATAGTTTTTGTTTATAGACCAAAGTGTACCAAACTCAAGGGCAAAGTATTTAATTATTTTTGTGTGAATAGAAATTTCAATCGTTTGAATGGCAGTAAACAGTAAAATCTTAAAAATGTCGCCAATAGCCTGCAAGACGGAAATAACTGATGGTGTCAAGAATTTCAATAGCTTGCTCAACATCATCAATGAGCAAACCTCTTTCTTTGAGAATGTCAAATTTCTGCTCTGTAGTTATGGCTTGGTGTATGTATCTAATTTCTATAAATAAAAAATGTCCTGCTGGGTATGCTAATCCGTAATTTGTTGATGCTAGGTTTATCTATTGTTTTTAATCTACTAAAAAAAAGAAATAAAAATAGATAACTTTTTTACTCTACTGCTTCTTTTCCAAAAAAAAATCTTTATTTTTGCGTTTAGAGAGAGAAAACTACCTCTAATACATATTATATTTGGAGAAGTTCGTTATATTTATCTTGTCAATGGAAACCTACTGATTTTCTAATTAGATACAAGAATAGCATAGTGGTTCTCACGTTATAGCAGGGGGGCTATTAAGACATTTGTATTTAAGAAGGGCTCAGGACCTTTATTGAAGACGTGGCATTGTGCAGATTTACGCTTCGTGATTTAATAGCGGCTTTCTTAAGAAGTGAGAAACACAAAAGAATTAATGATGGATAAAGTACCGGTTCATGTGAAAAGAACATTTCTTTCCAAGCTACTCATTGTACAGATATGTTGTTTGTACGTTATCGGAATAACGGCAAAAACATACGCCAATAATGTGCCTACGTTCACTGTCTCTGCTCCAGTTAATATTGAAGTGAATACGCAGTTTAGGCTGGTGTTTGCTGTTGCTTCGACCAAAGAGTTAGATGAGGCAGATCTCATAGGTTTTTCTGTTTCCATGCCGAAGGAGCTTAAAGTTTTGTTAGGTCCTACTCGGAGCAAGGTTTCCCAAATCCGGCCAAACGGTTCAACTTATCAGGTGAGCTATACATATATACTGTCCGCTCCGCAGACAGGCACGTTTTCGATATCCGCCGCAAGCATCACTTTTAAGGGGAAGATGCTTCATTCAGAGCCGTTGACGCTTGTCGTGCTTCCTGCCGGACAATCTTCGCTCGGACAGCCTTCGCAACCAGAACTCGAAGCTTTTGTTTCCATGACTGTCTCAGAGTCTTCTCCTTGTGTAAACGTTCCTGTTGTGTTGGAATACAAGCTGTACACCACAGCCCAAGTGGATAGCTTGAGGAATATAAAGCAATTCATCTCATCGAATGATTTCAAGGTAGAACCGATAGACTTGCGGGGCATTGGTTGGCAGTCGGAACAACGGAACGGGAAGAACTACCAGACGGTGGTAATCCGCAAATTTCTGCTCTATCCGCTTCGTGTGGGAGAACTCCGCATCGGCGACCTGTATATAGAAGCTTACGTTAGGAAGGCGGATGAGATTATCGACCCATTTGACGCTTTCTTCAACGGTGGCGAGAATGTCATGAACGTAAAGAAAAGCCTCTTTTGTCAGGGCATTACCCTTCATGTACACAAATAACCTTTTAACGATATGATTATGAAAATGACAAAAATTTTGCTGGGATTGGTTTTCTCGTTGTTTTTTTCTGCTTGTGGACCGGAGCAAAAGTCAGTGCTTGAGCCGCTGACACCGGAAGAAGCCGACAAACTTGCCGGAAAGTACGATAATTTCATCACCATTTACGAGCGTGTGATTTTCTCAAAAGTGGATAAGTTGCCGGAACATTCGCTGTTCAGGCAGAGGCTGGAAAAACTGACTTATGGGGACTTTATGGAATTTTACCTGCTGGACGAAACGGAATGGAAGGAGCGGTTTTCCGAAGAATGGAAACAGCGGTACGACATGAACCGGCTCAACCAGCAAGTGGATTCCATCGTAGGTTATTGGAAGAACCAGTATCCTAACGGCATGCCCAGTTCTCTTAACCTCCGCACAAATGTACCTCTTTTCGTCCGCTACTATGTGGAAACGGGAAGAGAGTCTTGGCGGGATAGCATTATCAGAGATATGATAGACTCGACTTTTGTGGAGGAATATATATATGTAGCCGAACGTGTAAGTAGGGAAGAATACAAGTACAACCCATTGGCGTATGCTTTCCTGCACGGTGAAGACAGAGCCAACGAAACCAAAAAAGCAATAGAATCGGAAAACAAATAGATTAAGAAACTATGAGAAAGACATTATTGTTTTGTGCAGCTATCACCGCCTTGTTGTTTACAGCGTGTTCAGGCAGCGGAATGTTCGAAAAGGAAAAGAAGTACACGCCATTGTATGTGTATTACAACCCGCTGAACTACAACCAGGATTATGATTTTGCCGAGTCGTTTTATCCCGACTATATCAACTATCCCGATGACCGGATCAAATACGGTTTGCGGGGTAACGTGTCCTTAGTGCTATACGGATCTGCTGATGCCGGTATTGAATACATTTTCGATGATGAAGGAAAATTGCGTACTGTAAGTTCTTTTTTGGACAGAGCTCGCAGATATATTGAATTGCGAGAATTCCGTTACACTGATGGGCGATTGGCAGGCGTGTACAGGAACCCACAAAATGACAAATGGGCTACCAGCAAACAAAAGTTCGAGTATGATGCGGCTGGGCGTTTGGTTAGACGTGAGGGGGGAATGCAGTGGGCACATCAGGTTTACAGCTATTATGAAGACGGAACTTTGAAGGCAATCACTCCGGAATATTACAACACATTCCGCGCCGGCAACAAAGGAAAGATGGATTTCGACCAATCAGGCAATCTGGTGAAAGCTGAAGCTGATGTTACTCCTAACCCGTTTATGGCTAAAAGCGGATTGCCCAGCATCAGCACTTTCACCTACAATAATGACGGTCTGTGCACCGAAAAACTGGAAAAGATCTACCATAAGGAAGATACAATTACCTGTCGCCATATCTATACATATAATGATAAGGGCGACTTAGCATCTTGGGAATACTTGGGCGACATCTATCAGATGAATCTCGAGAATCACAGCCAAAACGTTCACATCAGTAACGTAGATATTAAAATCCTGTTTGAGTATGAATACGACAAGCATGACAATTGGACGACCATACGCGTTACTCTTCCGGATAACGTTATGGAGATTGAGTGTCTGATATGGAAGTTGGGAATGTATATGAATTCTATTGGTCGAAAACATGATTTAGAGCCAGGCGAAAAGCCCATCATTACCTATCAGCGCCACATCGAATACTATGCCTTTTCGGCTGAAGAAAAAAGAGAATTGAAGAAGAAAGAAGCTCCGAAGTTTACTGCCGTGCAAGGGTATGGGCTGTATGGCAATGTGAAAAGCGTGACGTATGGCGACTTTACCCGGACTTTCGACGAATACGGCAATCTCTCTCGTAATGGGAGCGATACCTACTCTTATCAGAACCCTACGCGATTTGTAATCAACAACGCTATCGGTCCATTCCGCATTGTCTGTGAAGATAACATCCGCAAGGAGGAAGATGAAAAGGGCATCGAGGGGACGACCGAGTATGAATTCGATAGGCAGGGACGTATTATCCGTTTTCGCTACTTCGATGGCATGATGCCTGTAGTGGAGCGGTACACCTACAATGGTCGGGATAAACATCCCGAAACGATGGTGCGCACAGCTTCTTATGAGGATGGAGAGGACATCTCCACTTGCAAGTACACTTACTTGGAAACCGATCAGCAAGGCAACTGGACGAAACGAAAAGTGGTTCGCACATGGGAATGTGAAGAGTATCTCTTTGATGGAGAAAAAGAAACTTCAAGAACAACGACTAAGACTGATCCTGAATTTATAGAAACCCGGGTAATCTCTTATTACTAAGATTTTGTATTTCCAATCATGAGGGTATATTAGATTTTCAGATTTTGAAGTTATGGTATTGAATCTGACATCAAAAGCTATAGGCAATGACAGTAAGTCATTGTTGTTTACAGGATTATAGGGATATCAGATTAATATTCACAATCTTATATTTCGTGGACAATATTAATGATAGGGTAAGATAACTTCTCTCTGTATAATATATCTGTGAAAGAAGGCTTCCAATTAATGGTTGTACGGAAACAGCAACGTAAATACACTCCCCTCGCCGGGACAGGAACGCACGTCGATGGTGCCGCCGTGCTGGTGCATAATCTGGCGGGCCAGTGTGAGGCCGATGCCCGAACCTCCGGGCTTGGTGGTGAAGAAGGGGACGAAGATGCGTTCCTGCACCTCGGGCTCGATGCCGGTGCCGTCGTCTGTCACGCGGAAGAAGATGCGGCCTGTGGGGGTGACGCCTGCCGAGAGGGTGATACAACGGGCTTCGTTCTCGCGGGCGTTCTTGATCAGGTTGATGAGCACCTGCTCCACCTGCCCTTTGTCGGCCAATAGTCGGAGCGGGGCAGGGGGCGGTATAAGGTGCAGGTCGTTGTCTTCGGTCTGCATGAAGCGGACGACATCTTTCAGCAGGGCTGTATCGTCGAGGGGTTGCAGCAGAGGTGGGGGCAGGTGTGATACTTCCCGATAGCTGCCTACGAAGCGGGTCAACGCATTCCCTCGTCGGGCAATGGTGGCAAGCATCTGCCGCATGTCTTCTTTTTCCTGTTCATTCCCTTCCAGTCCGTCTACTTGCTTGCCCAACAATTCGGCTAAGGAGACAATAGGGGTGACGGAATTCATGATTTCATGGGTCAGTACCCGTATCAGTTTCTGCCAGGCCAGTGTCTCCTGAGTATCGAGTGCCGAATGGATGTTCTTCAGGCTGGCAATGATCAGTTTCCGTCCTTGCAGGATGAATTCCAGGCCCGACAAGGCCAGTTGCGTGCCTTCTTCCTGTTGGTGTACCTGTATCACGTGGAGTGAGCCGGGACGCAAGTCACGTAGTAGCTGTGGCAGGTCGGGATGGAAAAGGCGTAAATCATCTACAGTCTTGGGGGCTTTCAGTATCCAGGTTTCTTCTTGTAGTTCGTTTACGGCAGTGGCCAGCAGACGTGTAGCGGCCTCGTTCTTCCATTCGATGTTACCTTGTGGCGTATAGACTAGTACAGCGGTGTCGATGTGGTTGGCCAGGGCCTGGAAGTAGAGCAGGCGTCCTTCCTTGCGTTGCAGATTGGTGCGGTAGTGTTCCAGCGCCTCCTGCATGCTGTCCAGCAGTTCGGGCGGCAGGCCGCGATGGCCACCTGTATGGTTGCTGCCGAAGGCTTCGGGAAACTCAGAGTAGCGCACCGACTGAATAAATTGCTCCATGAGGCGTGATGTACGCTTCATATACCGGCAGACGGCCCAGGCAATGCCCAGCGTCAGCAGGGTGGACAGGCACGTGTTGATATAGAAACCGTGTACCGCCATCCAGGCAGTGAGGAGGCACGAGGCCAGTAGGGCGACGGTAAGCAGCAGGGGGATACGGGTCCAGTGGGTAGAGGTTGTTTTCATCTGACAGAATTTTTTGTTCACCACAGAGGACATATTCATTATAATTTATACTTCTCAATTCTCCGATACAGCGACGTCCGCGTGATACCCAACATCTCGGCGGCCAAGGTGATGTTGCCGTTGCACAGGCGGAGCACTTCGTCGATGCTTTCGCGCTCGATGCGCTCCAGGTTGTAGCGTTCCTTCTCGTCCAGCGGTTCGCGCGTCAGGCGGCTTTGCAGGTGGAAGTCACGGGCGGCCAGCATCGGGCCGGAGGTGAGGATAACCGCCCGTTCCACAGCATGCTCCAGCTCGCGCACATTGCCCGGCCATCGGTACTGCTGAAGCTGGCGGCGTGCCTCACGGCCGATACCCTTTATCTCTTTATGATATTTGCGGGCATAACGTTGCACGAAAAAGTCGGCCAGGAGGAAGAGGTCGTCGCCCCGCTCGCGCAGGGGAGGCAGGCGCAGTTCGATGGTGTTGATGCGGTAGAGCAGGTCCTGGCGGAACTCGCGGCGGTCGATGGCGGCATAGAGTTCGGTGTTGGTGGCACAGATCAGCCGCACATCCACGGGATAGGCGGCAGTGGAGCCCAGGCGCGAGGCACGCCGCTGTTCGATGACGGAGAGCAGTTTGGCCTGCATGGGTAGGCTGAGGTTGCCTATCTCATTCAGGAAGAGTGTGCCGCCTGTGGCTGCTTCCATGCGTCCCGGCTTGGAGCGGCGGGCATCGGTGAAGGCACCTTTCTCGTAGCCGAACAGTTCGCTTTCGAACAGTGATTCGGGGATGCTGCCCAAGTCGATGGCTACGTAGGGTTTCGTGCGGCGGGGCGACTGCTCATAGATGTAGCGGGCCAGCAGGTCCTTGCCCGTACCGTTCTCGCCCAAGAGCAAGAGGTTGGCATCGGTATCCGAACACTTGCGCACGGTTTGCAGCAGGGCCTGCATGGCGGCCGACTCGCCGATGATGTGTGTCGGTTCGGCTGGCGTGGCCAACGCTTCGGCACGTTGTTCAAGGGTCTTCTTTTGTTCTTTCAGCACCTTTACTTCGTGTCGGCTGAAACTCAGTTGCAGGGCGGCGGACACGGTGGCCAGCAGTTTGTCGTTCTGCCAGGGCTTGGGGATGAAGTCCGTGGCTCCCTGCTTGATGGCCTGTACCGCCTTCTCCGTGTCGCTGTAGGCGGTGATGAAGATGACCACCGCCTGCGGGTCGAGTTTCAATATCTCTTCCAGCCAGGCAAAGCCTTCGCGTCCGCTGACGGCGTCGCGGCGGAAATTCATGTCCAGCAGGATGACGTCGTGCCTGACGCGTGACAGCAGGGGCAGCATCTCGCGCGGGTCGTCGAGGGTAGTCACCTGTTCGGCCAGCGGACGAAGCAACATCTTCAGGGTGAAGAGGATGTCTTCGTTGTCGTCTACGATGAGTATCTTTCCTTTTTTCATGGTGAGTACAAAGATACGTATTCTTTTTCGATAAACGCTGTACGGTAGCGTGCGATTGGTGTACGGATTCGGACGTTTTTTATCTCTCTATCCGATGATAAGCGGCTGGTGAATAGCAGTTTGAAGGTTTGGCACAGATATTGCCCTGTTTTCTTTGTAAATCCATTGTATATTGTGATGAATAGACTTTCTTTACCTTTACTGGCCTTACTTCTGCTGGCTATAGGAATCTCGTGCAGGCAACGCCGTCCGGGTATGAGCCGGGAGGAGGCGGTGGCGGAACTGGAGACACAGGCTGCTGAACAGGAAGCCCGTCGCCAACAGGCTGCTGCCACTCTGGATACCTTTGCTGCCGACTACCGCCCACCCGCAGGCGTCAAGTACCGGCCAACGATTATCCGTACGGGTGCCAAGGTGCTCGACGTGCCTGCTGCCCTGAAGAATGTACGGGCGTTGAAGCCCAACGAGCTTGGCACCCTTACCTTCCATCCCACGGGTTACGAAGGATACGGCCTCGGTGCGGAGTTGAACCCTGTGGACGACGGCTGGCTGCTGACGGACTACGAAGGTATCTGCCTGCTCGACAAGGACATGAAGCTGCGCAAGGTGCTTTTCAAGAATGAAGTGGAAATCAGCGAAATGAAGATGGGCAACGGCATCGGATATAGCATACGCAGCAAACGGCGTCTTAGCCAGGTGGGTTACGACTCTTCCACCCGCCAGCTTCGCGGACTCTATGCCGGTCAGGAGACTGAAGCGGACGACCGTCTCCGCTATGAATATGCAGTCGCCACCCTGCCCTGGGACGTGCTTGCAGAAGCCGCCGAACCGTGGACACCCGACCACCTGCCCAGCAAGTTGCCCATCGGCAGGACGCAGGGCAATGCCTTTGCCGTCACGGCTGGCGGCTGGCTGATGACCGAACCTTTCAGCTCGCGACTCTGCACCTTCGGGCAGAAGGGCGACACGCTGTGCCGCTTCACGGTGAACGATGCCGAGGACTACGTGCCTACCTCTACCTACCGAAGCGGTGAGAATACTGACGTCTATCATTATGACGGGAAGCTCCGCCTACGCATGGCTTACGACAACACCGTCTACGAGCTGACGGATGTCTCCACGCTCAAGGCCGTCTGGCGGCTGGACTTCGGCACGCTGAAACGCCCCACGGGCAAGTATGTGGTGGGTAGCCTGAATAACAGTCTCGACGGATATTATCTGATTAATAACTGGATAGAAACAAACAGATACCTGTTGGTTCAACTGTCGCGCAGTTACGATTCGCCCAATGCCCGCACCCAGGGAACAGTGACGCTTCATACACTGGTGTACGACAAACAGACGGGCGACTTCTTCAGCCTGCCTGGACGGACCGACAAGGATGGCCGATACACCTACGCCAACCTGCCTTTCCAGGTAGAAGGGAAGGAACTCTCTCTCCTGCCTTCGTTGACGATAAGAGACCGGGCCGCTGCCTGCTTCAAAGGAAAGCGGCTGAAGGAGATGCTGCCCGACTTGCCCTTGTCGAAGCAATGGAAAGACGAGGAAATCGTCGTTGTTCAGATGGAATGACGCTAAAGTTTCCCTTTGACGGGAGCGACAGAAAACAGTATATTTGTAAAACCCGAATAAAAACAGAATTATGCTAAGACATTACATCAAAGTGGCGCTTCGGCTCATCCGCCGGAGCCTGCTGTTCTCCTCCATCAACCTGATGGGGTTTGTGCTGGGCCTGACGGCGGCCTTCCTCATCTACCTGTGGGTGGTGGACGAGCTGACGCACGACGACTGCTTTCGCGACGGCAACCGCATCTATCGTGTGACGGAGCTTCGTCGCGAAGCGGGCGGGGAGGTGAAGGAGTCGCCCCGCCTGCCACGCACGCTGGCCATGGACTTCCGGCAGAAGTTCCCGCAGGTGGAGGACGCGACGGCCATCAAGTACGGCGATCAGTATTCCTACGAGGCAGAGGGCGGAAAGAAGATGACGGTGACCGAAGTTTACGTGGACAGCACCTTCTTCCGTTTCTTCACCTTTCCCGTGGTGGAAGGTGTCCCCCAACGCATCAACGACAATCCGAACAACGTGGTTATCTCCTCCGAACTGGCCCGCAAGTTCTTCGGCCGGGGCGCGGCCGTCGGGCAGAAGCTGACCTTTTCGTTCGGTAGCTTCACCAACGACGTCTATACGGTGGTGGCCGTGGTGGACATTCCCCGCAAAAGTCACATCCGCTTTGAAATGGCCATGCCGATGGAGGCTTATGGCAGAGGGGGCGTAAACATCAATTGGAATACCTTCACGGAAAGTATGCACGTCTATATCAAGATGAAGGAAGGGTCTGCCATGCTCCGCAGCGAGGCAAAAGCCATGAGCCGTCTGCTGGCCGACCGTGGCGAGAAGAACGTACGCCTCAGCTTCCAACCCCTGCACGACATCTATCTGCATACCCGCTTTGCCGACCCCGACGTGAAGAAGCACGGCAACCTGGCTACCGTCTATCTGTTCATCGCCCTGGCGGTGCTCATCATCTTCATGGGGGCATTCAACTTCACCACCCTCTCCACTGCTCGTGCCTCGCTGCGCTATAAGGAGGTGGGCGTGCGCAAGGTGACGGGAGCCAAACGCCGCGTGCTCATCGGGCAGTTCCTCTCCGAGGGGATGGTACAGGCGTGCATCGCCCTGCTGCTGGCATTGGCACTGACGGAGCTGACGCTGCCCCTGTTCAACCGGGTGATGGAGACCGACCTGCGATTGGAGGCGAGTTGGAGCGTGGTGCTCTACATGCTTTTCGGCATCGTGGGTGTGGGTTGCCTGGCTGGCAGCTATCCGGCTTTCTATCTCTCGTCCGTCAATCCGTTGCTGGCCTTCAAGGGCGGGCGCAAGACGGGGCGCAAGGGCGGACTGATACGCGGACTGGTGTGCGTGCAGTTTGTCATCGCCCTGGTGCTGATGCTGCTGACGGGCATCGTCTTCAAGCAGCTACACTACATGCAGAACAAGGACATGGGGCTGGACAAGGAAAACATTGTTTGCATTTATACCAGCCTGTGGTACAACGTAGGCGACTTCAAGCAGGAGCTGCTGCGCAATCCCGATATCAAAGGCGTCTCCATGTCGTCGCCCATCGAGAACTTCGGCGAAGATACTAATTTCAAGGACGGCAGCAAGGTGGAGTGGACCGATGTGGACGGACGCACCGACTCTGTGCGCATGGTGCAGCTGTGGGCCGACGGCGACTTCGTGAAGACCTTCGGCATGCAGTTGGTGAAGGGCAAGCTGATGGACGCCGACTTCGACAACTACTGGGACCACGGCATGACGAAAACCGCCGTCATCAACGAAACGGCCTGGCGCGCCATGAAGGTGGCCGACCCCATCGGGATGGAAATCCGTTCGGAGTGGGGAATGCCGCTGCGCATCGTGGGTGTGGTGAAGGACTTCAACTTCCAGTCCATGCGCGAGCAGATCAAGCCTGCCTACATCTGGTACAACCCCGAGGCTCTGAGCTATCTGTACATCAAGATAGCTCCCGAACGGCGGCAGCAGACCTTGGCCTTCATCAAGGAGAAGTTCGAGGAGTTTGCCAAGCGCGACGATGCCTTTATCAAGGATTTCAGTTACCAGTTCTTCTCCGACAAGCTGAACCTGAACTACGCCCGCGAGCATCAGCAGAGCCGCATGTTGCTGTTCTTCACCGTGCTGGCCATCCTCATTGCCATGATGGGTGTGTTCGGCCTGGTGGCACTCTCCACCGAACAGCGCACCAAGGAGATAGGCATCCGCAAGGTGAACGGCGCACATTCCGACCGCATCGTGCGCATGTTCTGCCGCGAGTATTTAGTGTGGGTCGGCATCGCCTTCGTCGTGGCCTGCCCTGTGGGCTACTGGCTGATGCGTAGCTGGCTCAGCGAGTTTGCTTATCAGACGCCCATCAGCTGGTGGCTCTTCCTGCTGGCCGGTCTGCTGACGGCGGCTATTACCTTGCTGACGGTTATAGGACAGACGTGGCGTAAGGCGTCGCAGAATCCGGTGGAGTCGCTGAGATACGAGTAAATGAAGAATGAAAAATGAAGAATGAAGAATTTAAAGTATCGGTTTGATTTCTTCACTCCTAAATTCCTAAAATAACAATATGAAAACAGACAACGTAATCAAGGCCGTGGGCCTGACCAAAATATTCCGCACCGAAAGCGTGCAGACAACCGCATTGAACGAAGTGAACCTGGAAATCTATCCGGGTGAGTTTGTAGCCATCATGGGCCCGTCGGGCTGTGGCAAGTCCACGCTGCTCAACATCATGGGCCTGCTGGACAATCCTACCTCGGGCGAACTGTGGTTCATGGGGCAAGAAGTGTCCAAGTGGAAGGAAAACGACCGCACCGACCTGCGCAACGGCAACCTGGGTTTCGTTTTCCAAAGCTTCAACCTGATAGACGAACTGACGGTGTTCGAGAATGTCGAACTGCCCCTGCTCTATGCCGGCGTACCCGTCCGCGAACGTGTGGAGCGCGTGAACCGAGCCCTCGACCGCATGCAGATTACCCACCGCTCGGAACACTACCCGCAGCAGCTCAGCGGCGGTCAGCAGCAGCGTGTGGCCATTGCCCGCGCCATTGTCACCAATCCCAAAATCATCTTGGCCGACGAGCCGACGGGTAACCTCGACTCGGCCAACGGCAACGAAGTGATGTCCCTGCTGAAGGAGCTCAACGCCGACGGCGCCACGGTAGTCATGGTGACTCACTCCGAAGAGAACGCCCGCGAGGCACGCCGCATCATCCGCATGATGGACGGCGTCATCCTGACGGAAAGCAGCCGACGATCGTCGGGAAGCTTCTGAAGCCCTTCGCGGAGCTGCGGACGATCGTCGGGAAGGTTTCGTAGGGGTACGGAAGTGTGCGGAAAGCTGTCGGCAGGGTTCCGTAGGGGTACGGAAGTGCGCGGAAAGCTGTCGGCAGGATTCCGTAGGGGTACGGAAGTGTGCGGAAAGCTGTCGGCAGGGTTCCGTAGGGGTACGGAAGTGCGCGGAAAGCTGTCGGCAGGATTCCGTAGGGGTACGGAGGTGCGCGGAAAGCTGTCCGCAGGCTTTCGAGGGCCTGCGGAGGTTGGTTTCGCTGTTACTTCTTGCGTGCAGCCACGGCCAGTATCACGCCCAGCGCCACGCCCAGCAGGGCAGCGAACAGTACGCGCATCTCGCCCGGCAGCAGGAAAGTGATGGTGTGGGCGGGGAACCAGAAGAACGGAATGGTCTTCTTGAACACGAAGCCCCACTGCACCCGCCAGTTCAGGTTCTGCATGATCTCGCCCATCGGGATGGGGGTAAAGAGGCCGCGCAGAGTTCCGCCCGTTGCCAGGATGTGCGTGTCCGTAATTTTGTGGAACGTCATGAAGACGGGTGCGAAGATGCTGTTCAGGCTGACGGAGATGGCGAAGGCCAGCAATACCTTGCCTAGGGTGACGGGGCCGGCCATGATGGCGGCAGGGTCATCGACGCCCAGGTAGCCCGCTGCGGCAGGCACACCTGTGGAGAAGACGATGAACGCCAGGTTGATGCCCATGCCCAGCACGCCCCACACGACGGCGCGAGGCAGGACGCCGAACCCTTTGCGCAGGTACTGGCCCGTGCTGATGCGCAGGCCCAGCAGCTCGCCCAGCGTGGAGAGGACGGCAAACTTCAGGAAGCTCATCACCATGCCGTGTTCGGCATTGAACGACTGATAGCCCGCATACAGGTTGGGGGAAAGGACGAAAGGCGCGAACAGCGCCACTACAATCAGGCAGAAATAGAAATCGGTGCGTTTCATGGTTATTAGGTTGTATTTGTACATTTTGGTTTATGGCGGCACAATGTACTAATTTTTATGAATTCGGCAAATCTTTGTTCGCTAAAAATGTTGTTGTAAAAGATAAATGCCTATTTTAGGCTCTGTTTTATAACTAAACCGATATAATCATGAAAAAATTAGCTGTTCTTTTTGTCGTGTCGGCGGGCCTGTGTATGGCTGCCTGCCGTCCTGCCGCACAGAAGCAGGAGGGCGCTGTACCGCAGGCGGCGTCTGCCGTCCCTGATTCTGTAATTACGTGTAGCGGCCGTCTGGTGATGGGGCACGAAGCCTATTCGTTCACTCCCGACGGCGATACCTTGTCCTATTGGGTAGTCGACCGTTCGGGCGATCTGAAGAAACGTTACGAGGAGGCTCTTCCGGCCGATGCCAAACCCTACACCCCTGTTTCCGCCGAATTGAAGGTGAAGATGATGGGGCCTTCGTCCGAAGGCTTTGCCGCCGAATATGATGGCGTGGTAGAGGTACAGGCGATTATTCGCGTGGGCGAGTAGGTTCGCCGCCTGCCTTCCGGGCCAGTTCGGCACGGATGCGGCTCAGCGACTGGGGGGTGATGTAGAGATAGGAGGCGATGTGCTTCAGCGGTACGTGTTGCAGCAGCTCGGGCATGCGTTCGAGCAGTGATAGGTAGCGCTCCTTGGCCTGCGTGGCTCCTTCGTTGATGAGCCGTTCCTCGAACACCAGAAATTCTCGTTCGAACATTCGCCGTCCCAGGTTGGCAGCTGCTGCCGACGAGTGGAAGAAGGCCTCCAGCTCCTGCCTGCCGATGCGGTAGAGCAGGCTGTCGCTCATGGCCTCGATGGACGTACCCGACGGCCGTCCGCCCATATAGCCGCGGGTGGAGAAGAGCGATTCGCCCGTGGTGGCAAACCAGATGCTCACATCTACTCCGTTGCGCAGGTAATAGCCGCGCCAGATGCCCTGGCCTATCAGATGGAACGAGGTGTTGAGTTCGCCTTCGTGCACCAGCATCTCGCCGCGGCGGTAGGTCACGGGTTCCATCAGCGCCAGCAGGGAAGCGGCGTCCTTGCTGTTCAGGTTGTATTTCTTGCTGAATATATCGACGAATTTTTCCATCTCTCTTCCTTTTGATTCATTCTCCGAGTTTCTCTTTTCTTTTTCTGCCGCGGCAATAGATGGTCAGCACGAAGAGCAGCGTCAGCGTCTCGGCGGCAGGTACGGCCAGCCAGATGCCGGGCACACCCATCATGGCGGGCATCAACCAGAAGCACAGCAGCACCAGGATGAAGCCGCGCAGCAGGGTGACGGCCATGGCGGGACGGTCGCGCTCCACACTCTGAAAGTAGCCGATGGACACGATGTTCACGCCGAAGCACACGAAGCCTGCGGCAAAAAGCGGAAGTCCCTCCACGGCGATGCGGTAGGCCGGATAATGGGTATCGACAAACATGCCTACAATCCCTTCGGTGAAGAACTCCGTGACGAGGAACACCACCACGCCGCACACCACCGCCGTCCACAGGGCCAGGCGGAAGGCCGACCGCACCCGCTCGGGTTGTGCCGCTCCGTAGTTGTAGCTCAGGATGGGCTGTGCCGACTGGGCGATGGCATTGTATACCATAAAGATGATGGGGAAGAAGTAGCAGGCGATGCTGAAGGCCGCCACGCCGTCCTCGCCCAGGTAGCGGATGAAGACGTAATTGCCCACGAACATCATGGTAGCGATGGCCGCTTCGCACAGGAAGGTGGAGAGGCCCAGGCGCATCATGTAGCCCACGTTGCGCACCGTCAGCCGCAGGCTCTTCAGGCTCAGCTTGATGCGCTCCAGGCGGATGACGTGCCGGCGTTGCAGGAGGTAGAAGAGAATCATCAGTGCCCCGAAGATGTAGCCCAGGCTGGTGGCGAGTGCGGCGCCGAACATACCCCATTGGAGAACGTAGATGAACAGCCAGTCGAGGAAGATGTTGATGAGCGCGGCCACGATGTTGCAGGTCATGGCATAGTTGGGCGAGCCGTCGAGCCGCACGAAGAACATGCCCGAGCTGAGCAGCGCGCTGAACACCAGGAAGGGTACGAACCAGTACATGTACTCTACGGCCAGCGGGAGCAACCGTTCGCTGCTGCCCAGCAGGCGGGCCACCTGCTCCACATTGCCCAGGATGGCCGCGGCATAGGCAATGAGCAGCAGGGACGAGACGATGACGGCTTGCGTCACGTTGATGCGTGCCACCTTCGGCTTGCCGTGCGACAGATGGATGGACGCCACGACCGACGCCCCGATGCCGAACATCAGCGCCACGCCCGTATTGATGAGGAACAGCGGAGCGGTGATGTTGACCGCCGCCAGCGCGTCGCTACCGATGCCTTTGCCCACAAAGATGCCGTCCGTAATGATGAAGATGGCCGAAAACACCATGCCCAGCACGGTGGGTATCAGCAGCTTCCTGAACAGGGTGGGGATGTGCATGCTGCCGAAGTCGATGCTGTCTTTCAGCGGAGTGTGATTGTCTTTTTTCGTTGTCATAGCTTTTTCGTTTTTGCGGGTGCAAAGGTAAGCCAAAGTTCGGCGCGGAAGATTAACAAATGATAATTAATGCAGGGAGCCTATCGGGGGCGGCAGGAGTTTTCTGATCCCTCCTCTTCAATCTTGCGCAGGGGACGGCAGGGATTGCCCACGGCCAGCGTATGGGCGGGCACGTCATGCGTCACCACGCTGCCTGCGCCGATGACGGCCCCGTCGCCGATGGTCACACCCGGCAGGATGACCACGTTGCCGCCTATCCACACGTTGTTGCCGATGCGGATGGGGTAGGCATACTCCAGGCCTGCGTTGCGGCGGCCGATGTCGAGCGGATGGCCGGCGGTGTAGATGCCCACGTGGGGGGCGATGAAGACGTTGTCGCCGATGGTGACGTCGGCTCCGTCGAGGATGACGAGGTTGGTGTTGGCAAAGAAGTTGCGGCCGATGCGGATGTGGTAGCCGTAGTCGCAATAGAAGGGCGAGATGATGCATCCGCCTTCGCCCATGTGCACGATGCGGCGTATCAGGCGGTCGCGCTCGTCCGTGCGGTCGGGCGGCAGTAGGTTGTACTCATGCAGCAGGCAGCGCGTCTGTAGCATTTCCTGTTGCAGCTCGGGGTCGTTGTTGGCATCGTAGAGCAGGCCTTCGGCTGCTTTCTGTTTTTCTGTTTTCATCGGCAGGAATATTTTTGGGGTAAAGTTAGCGCATATATGCGGAAAAACGATAATTTTGCCCGCGATAAATCTTTCAGTCACCCGTATGGAAAGGGTCTTGGTAGTATCGAACTCGAACGAGCTGGTCAGGATGAAGCCGGAGCGGATAGCCTATATTTCCTCGGACGGCAACTATGTGACGGTGGTGCTTCACGACCGCACGGAGCACGTCTTTGCCTTCAACCTCCTGCGCATGCAGAAGCTGGTCGAGACCCAGCTGGCCGAAGAGGCGGCCTGCTTCATCCGCATCGGGAAGAGCCTGATCATTAATCGCAACTACATCTATAAAATCAATCTGACGAAGCAGGAACTGGTTTTGTCGGACAGCAGGCTGGACGGAGCTTTCAGGCTCTCGGCTTCGCGCGAGGCCCTGCGGCAGCTGAAGGAATTGTTGGAAAAGGAGGCAGGATTATGAAGAGACACGAAGAAGACGAAATACAGGTATTGGGTCAGGCAGGTGGCGGACGGAAGCGGGGAGGCGGCAGACGTTTCCTTGGGTATCTGTTGCCCGCTTTGGTTGTAGCCCTTCTGATAACAGGCTGGTTTCTCCTCAGGAAAACGGCCGTTTCTCCACAGGAAAACGATGCTTTCCCCTTGGAAAGCGACCTGGCCCTTCTGGAAGACGGGCAGCAACCCGCGGCGGGCGTGACGAAGGAGGTACGCATCAGCGTCGTGGACGATACGGTGAACGACGTCCCGATGCAGGTGTTTGTCATCGAGGGGGCCGAAGCGCGCCTGTGCATTGGGCGCCCTGCCGCGCAAGACACGACGGTGCTCATGGCCCTGCCTGCCGCCGATGTGCGCAAGGACAACCTGGGCATTGTGGGCGACTTCGTCTTGGACGGACGCCGCTATGGCAACGGCAAGCGGAAGGAGGGTTATGGCGCCCTGCTCGAAGGGCAGCTCTTTCTGGGCGTTTCGGCTTCGGACACGGTGATGAACTATTGCGCCTCGCGGCAAGGTTCCTTCTTCAGGCAATATGCGCTGGTGGCCGACGGAAAGATATGGCCCAACCGCCTGAAGGGAAAATCCCTGCGGCGGGCGGTGGCGCGGAAGGCCGACGACGCCCGCGTCTATGTGGTGGTGAGCCGCCAGCGCGAGTCGCTCTACGACTTCTCGGAAGCCCTGGCCGACTATGGCATGCACGACGCCCTCTACCTGCCTGGTGGCGATGCCTATGCCTTCTGCAAGGTGGATGGTGATACCCTCTTTTTGGGAGTTTCGCAGGAGCATGTCTATCCTAACACGAACTATCTGGTCTTCGGGAAATAATATTTTGTACGGCCAGCGCACTATTTCATACATTATTTGTTATACTTCATAACAGGCGGCATCTGTCGGCTTGCGGGCATGGGTGTTTTTGCCTATTTTTGTCGTGCAGGTCGATGATGCAAGTCCGACGCCTGTTTCATAAAAAGGAAAACTGGACTGAATGTATAAACTATTAAAACTTTATTTGAGATGAAAAGAAACTTTATTTGTCTGGCCGCTCTGTTGTTACTGATGTCGTGCGGCAGCAAGCAGGCCAAAAGCCCCGACAAGGCAGAAGCCCCTATTGGAGCGAGCGATGCCGCCCAGGGTTACACCTACTCCAAAGTACTCGATAAGAAAATCCGCATCTTCGAGGAAGGTGCACGCGTCCTGTCGGCCACCGACCTGCAAGCTACGACGGCAGGCTATGTCGTGTTTCCGTCCGACTCGTCCAAGGCAGAAGTGTTCCTGCCGCAGGAAACCGTCGTATTGGACAAGCGTGTCCGTCCCGATGGTACGGCCGTATGGAATGTGGAGGACGACGATACCTACATGCTGGAAAAGTGTGGTAACGAATGGTTGGTGAGTCGGGGTGGAAAGGTGTTGTATGCTTCGACCGGTTGTGAAAACCAGCTCAAGGCCGAGTTCGTGGGTGCAAAAGGAGAAAAACTCTCCGCCGTCTTCTTCACCCAGGCAGGAGTGGCACAAATCCGCTACAACGGCATCGACTATCTGCTCCGCCAGTATGTCACCGCCTCGGGCTACGGCTATCGGAATCCGCTGGCCGACATTAGGGGGAAAGGACAGCAGGTAACCCTCTCGCTCGCAGGAAATGACACGTCCATCGACTTTGTGGAGCAGAAATAAGTGAATCGAAATAAGTAAGCTATATAGAAAGAAATAAACCATGAAAAAATCAATGATGCTGGCCGTGGCTGCCTGCGTACTGGCTTCGTGCCACACGGCCACTCAAAAAGAAGAGAGAGAATTTGTAGGGAACTGGTTAGAGGTGATGCCTGTCAACTCCCAATTTACGCAGGGGGTGACGCTGAACGCCGACGGCACCGCTGCTTCCATCGGCATGGCTACGCTGAAGTATGAATCGTGGAGCCTGGCCGATGGCAAGCTGGTGCTCAACGGCAAGAGCATCGGCAATGGGCAGACGCTGGACTTTTCGGACACGCTGGACGTGGTGTCCCTCACGGCAGACTCCCTGAAGTTGGGCAAGAACGGTGCTTATCGCATCGATTATTATCGGGTGAAGGAGGTGCCTGTCTTGGGCAAGGACAAGGCGTTGCTCGACTCCCTTCAGAAGGCGGAAGGTACGGGTCAGTTGCAGACGCGCGTCTATCGTGGCACGTTGCCAGCCGCTTCATGCCCGGGCATCGTCTACGATATCACCCTCTACAACTACGAGCATAGCGGTGACGGCGTGTTCAGAGCGAGCCTCACCTACCTGGAGGCTGAGGACGGGAAGGACCAGACCTACGAGTTCTGCGGACGCCAGTACACTTTGCGTGGCAATGCCGTAGACAAGAACGCTACTGTCCTTCAGTTTGTGCCTTTCGACAAGGCTGAGGACACGATGAACTTCCTGTTCGGAGGTGACAAACTGACCATGCTCGACCGCGAGTTGCGACCGATTGACTCGAATTTGAACTACACTCTGCAATTGCAATAGACTTTCGTTGGCTGGCTGCGGGCTTTTTCGTACTTTTGCACTTTCATTTTTTAAATCATTTGAATACCTCTATGAAGTCGGACATCGAAATAGCTCGCAGCATCGAGCTCAAGAAAATCAAGCAGGTGGCTGAGAGCGTCGGCATACCTCGCGAAGAAGTGGAAAACTACGGCCGCTACATCGCCAAAATTCCCATTCATCTCATCGATGAAGAAAAAGTAAAGCAAAGCAATCTGATTCTGGTGACGGCCATCACGGCCACCAAGGCTGGTATTGGCAAGACCACCGTCTCCATCGGCCTGGCGCTGGGATTGAATAAGATAGGCAAGAAAGCCATTGTGGCCTTGCGCGAACCTTCTTTAGGTCCCTGCTTCGGCATGAAGGGTGGGGCGGCAGGCGGCGGCTATGCGCAGGTACTGCCCATGGAGAAAATCAACCTGCACTTTACAGGCGACTTCCACGCCATCACCTCTGCCCATAACATGATTTCGGCCCTGCTCGACAACTACCTTTACCAGCATCAGGCCGACGGCTTCGGGTTGAAGGAAATCATCTGGCGGCGTGTACTTGACGTGAACGACCGCTCCCTGCGCAGCATCGTGACCGGCTTGGGACCGAGCACCAACGGCGTGACACAGGAGTCGGGCTTCGACATCACACCCGCTTCGGAAATCATGGCCATCCTCTGCTTGGCTAAGGATCAGGACGACTTGCGCCGTCGCATCGAGAACATCATCCTCGGTTTCCGCTTCGACGGCACCCCCTTTACAGTGAAGGAATTGGGTGTGGCCGGCGCCATCACCGTCCTGCTGAAGGATGCCATCAACCCCAACCTGGTGCAAACCACGGAAGGCACGGCGGCATTCGTACATGGCGGTCCTTTCGCCAACATCGCCCACGGATGCAATTCCATCCTCGCTACGAAGATGGCGATGACCTTCGGCGACTATGTGGTGACGGAAGCTGGCTTCGGCGCCGATCTGGGTGCGGAAAAATTCTATAATATCAAGTGCCGCAAGAGTGGCTTGCAACCCAAGCTGACCATCATTGTGGCTACGGCCCAAGGATTGAAGATGCATGGTGGCGTGAGCCTCGACCGCATCAAGGAGCCAAGCATGGAAGGGTTGAAGCAGGGCTTTGGCAACCTGGACAAACACGTGCGCAACCTGCGTTCCTTCGGACAGACCGTCGTGGTGGCCTTCAATCGCTTTGCCAGCGATACGGACGAGGAGGTGGAAGCTATCCGCCGTCATTGCGAAGAGAAGCTGGGTGTGGGTTTCGCCATCAACAACGCCTTTGCAGAAGGAGGCGAAGGAGCCGTCGACCTGGCCCGTCTGGTGGTAGATACCATCGAGCAACGGCCTTCCCAGCCACTTGCCTTCACGTACGAAGAGACGGACAGCGTAGAGCGTAAGATCGAGAAAGTGGCCTGCAACCTCTATGGAGCGAGCGTGGTGACTTATAGTATTCATTCACGTAAAATGCTCAAACTCATTGAGCAGATGGGTATTACGCATTATCCGATTTGCATTGCCAAGACACAATATTCCTTCTCGGCCGATCCGAAGATTTATGGGGCGGTAGACAATTTTGAATTCCACATCAAGGATATTGTCATCAACCATGGTGCCGAAATGATTGTGGCGATTGCGGGCGAAATCTTGCGTATGCCTGGCCTTCCCAAGGTGCCTCAGGCAGAACATATCGATATCGTAAACGGGTTGATAGAAGGGCTGAGTTAATGGAAAATTGAAAATGGAGAATTGAGAATTCAATTAGCAATTCCTATATAGAAAAAAGAGTGCGCCCCAAGGGATGCACTCTTTTTTTGTCCTAATTTTCTATTCTCAATTTACTCAATAAGCGAAGATCGGGTAGTTCTTCATTGTTTCATTGACGCGTGCACGAACTTGTGCGATAACGGCTTCGTTGTCTACGTTGGAGAGCACAGTTTCGATCATTTCGGCAATTTCGAGCATCAGGTCTTCCTTGGCGCCACGAGTCGTGATGGCAGGCGTACCCAAGCGGATACCTGAAGTCTGGAAAGCTGAACGGCTGTCGAAAGGCACCATGTTCTTGTTGACGGTGATGTCGGCCGATACAAGGGCTTTCTCGGCTACCTTACCAGTCAGATCGGGGTACTTCGTGCGAAGGTCGACGAGCATGGAGTGGTTGTCCGTACCGCCGCTCACGATAGAGAAGCCACGGTCGATGAGCGCCTGTGCCAGCACGGCGGCGTTTTTCTGTACCTGTGCGGCATATTCCTTCCATTCGGGTTGGAGGATTTCGCCGAAGGCAACAGCCTTGGCAGCGATGACGTGCTCCAGCGGGCCGCCTTGAATACCAGGGAATACGGCCGAGTCGAGCAGTTGTGACATCATCTTGATTTCGCCCTTTGGTGTCTTCTTGCCCCAGGGGTTGGGGAAGTCCTTGCCCATGAGGATGATACCGCCACGAGGGCCGCGGAGAGTTTTATGAGTGGTCGAGGTGACGATGTGGGCATACTTCACAGGGTTGTCCAGCAGGCCTGCAGCGATAAGGCCGGCGGGGTGTGCCATGTCGATCATCAGGATGGCGCCCACCTTGTCGGCTATTTCGCGCATGCGCTTGTAGTCCCATTCGCGTGAGTAGGCCGAACCGCCGCCGATGATCATCTTCGGGTGTTCGCGCAGGGCCACTTCTTCCATCTGGTCGTAGTCTACACGGCCTGTTTCCTTGTTCAGGTTGTATTCACAGGGGTGGTAGATGATGCCCGAGGTGTTCACCAGTGAGCCATGCGACAGGTGTCCGCCATGAGCCAGGTTCAGGCCCATGAACTTGTCGCCAGGGTTGAGCACGGCCAGGAAGACAGCTGCGTTGGCTTGTGCGCCCGAGTGGGGCTGTACGTTGGCCCATTCGGCTCCGAATATCTGTTTGATGCGGTCGATGGCGATCTGTTCGCTCTGGTCCACCACTTCGCAACCGCCGTAGTAGCGCTTGCCTGGGTAGCCTTCGGCATACTTGTTGGTGAGGCAGGAGCCCATGGCCTGCATGACTTGGTCACTTACGAAGTTTTCTGATGCGATCAGTTCAATGCCTTTGAGCTGACGTTGGTGTTCTTTTTCGATGATGTCGAAAATTAAATCGTCTCTTTTCATGTGTTTCTATAATAGATTAATAGTTCTTTCTTTAAGAAGTTTACAAATGTAAGCAAATAAATGAATATATGCGTCATTTTGTTTAAAAAAACACGCCAAACGAGAAACTGAGTACATTGTCTTTGCGGGTGAAGCGTATCTCTTTGTCAGGGATGTTTTCGCCGGGCGAAGGTTGGAGGTCGGGCATGTCGTAGGTGATTTTCTTAGAGATGTTGTGCAGGCCGATGTCGTAGCGGAAGTCGAAGAAGATGCGCGAAATGGTGACTGCCACGCCTACGGTCAGGCTGGCATTGAAGGGGTAAAGTTCTTCGCGGATGTTGTCCATGTTGAAGTTTTCGAAAGTGACTTTACTCTTTTTGTCCCAGATGTAGCGCAGCTTCGGTCCTCCGAAGACGGCCAGGCTATAGGGGCCGTCCTTGATGATGTTGTAGCCGTAGATGACAGGGATTTCGACACTGTGGATAGACGAGGTGATGCTTCCCTGTTCGGGCAGGGTGCCTTCGGGAGCATTGTCTACGGGCAGCGGCTTGTCGAAGGTGATGTTGCAACGGTTGATGGTGTAGGACAATTCGGGCTGCAGGAAGTGGCGGTCGAAATTGATGCGCATGAACAGGGAGGCGAAGTAGCCTATCTTGTAGTTGTTCTGCACCTGTTCTACATGGGTCCCGTTGATGCTGAGGTCGGACACGAGGAACAGAGAGGCGGTAAATCCGCCCTTGGCACCAAAGTTGATGGACGTTTCCGTCTTTCGCTTTTTCTTGTCAGCCTGTGCGTCGGCATCGGGGTTGGCCGACGGTTGTCCGTACGCCAGTGTGGAAGCCGTCAGCAGGGCAAGCAAGAGGGAAGCTCTGTTTCTTTTCATGTCGTTCCTTCGTTTGTCTGTTGTTTAACTTTTCTTCTTTTCGACGCTCCAGCCGAACTTGCCGATCTTGGGGCCCAGTTCGTAGTAGCCGCCGTGGACGTAGACCAGCGGGTTCGTCTCGGCCAGTTCCAGCTTGCCCGTGTCGGGGTTCAGGTGGCTGGTTTCGGCGCGTACGTTCACCACGTCGGCGATGAACATGTCGTGCGAGCCCAGCGACACGATTTCCTTGACGCGGCACTCGATGCAGAGGGGCGACTCTTCGATGAGCGGCGCCTGCACCACGGTGCAACGTCCGGGCGTGAGGCCCATCTCCTTGAACTTGTTGTAGTCGCGGCCCGAGCGTACGCCGCACCAGTCGGTGGCGCGTGCCATGTCCTTCGTGGTGAGGTTGATGACGAACTCCATGTTGCGGCGGATGATGTCGTAGGAGTGGCGTTCGGGGCGGACGGAGATGTAGCACATGGGTGGGTTGGTGCAGAGGGTGCCTGTCCACGCCACGGTGAGTATGTTGTATTCCTCGGGCGTGCTTCCGCAGCTCACCAGGACGGCGGGCAGGGGGTAGATGAGGGTGCCGGGTTTCCAGTCTTCTTTCATTTCTTTAATTGAAAATTGAAAATTGAGAATTGAAAATTATCTGTTTTGAACATTGTTTTATTGGAAATTGAGAATTGAAAATTGAAAAATTATCTGTTCAGACTGGCCTTGGTCGTTTTTACGATGCTTGCCAATAGTTTAACGATTTCTTCGCAATCTTTATGAATGGAGGCGAATTCGTTGTCTTTCAAGTAATGGGTGCTGTGCAACAAGCGTATCCAATACATGGTTTCGTTTGCCTCTTTCAGCGAGACATTCATCTTGTTCAGAAAATCGGCCTTGCTCTGTGCATGAACGGCTTCTTGAATCAGCGCTCCGATAGCGGTGCCGCTTCGAAGCATCTGATTGGACAAGGAATGAATCTCTTTCTGTCGGTTCAGATATTTGTGAAGATTGACAATGCGGATGGCGAAATCATAGCTCTTTACCTCAATGGTGTTGAACTTCAAGATATGGTTTTCGCTCTCCATTTTCAATTTTCAATTCTCCATTTTCAATTAAATGATTTCGATTTCTTCCCTCGTCTGCTCCTTCTCGCAATAGTGGCACTTGATGACGCAGCGTTCCTTGTCGATGACGTGGAAGCGGGTGGGCATGGGCTCGTTGTTGGTGATGCACTTGGGGTTGGCACACTTCACGATGCCACGCAGCTCGTCGGGCAGTTTCACTTCGCGCTTCTCCACCACCTCGTAGTTGCGGATGATGTTCAGCTTCACGTTGGGCGCCACGACGGCGATGCGGTTGATTTCGTCGTCGCAGAAGAACTTGTCGGCAATCTTGATGATGCCCTTCTTGCCCAGCTTCTTGCTGTTGAGGTTGAAGCCGATGGTGATGTTGTTGTTCATGTGCTCCAGGCCCAGCAGCGACACCACGGTAAACAGTTTTTCGGAGGGGATATGGTCGATGACGGTGCCGTTCTCCAGCGCGGCTACCTGCAATTCTTTCTTGTCGTTCATTTCTTTAATTGAAAATTGAAAATTGATAATTGATAATTTTTTGGGGGGACTGACAATGGAAATGATTCACTAATTTTCCATTATCCATTCTCCATTTTCAATTCATCCAAAGTGATGCCCAGCACGTCGCAGAGGATGGCTTCGCGGGCGTAGAGGCCGTTCTGAGCCTGCTGGAAGTAGTAGGCCTTGGGGCTTTCGTCCACGTCGTAGGCAATCTCGTTCACGCGGGGCAGGGGGTGCAGGATGCGCAGGTTGGGGCGGGTGTGCTCCAGCATTTTCTTGCGCAGGATGTAGACGTTCTTCACGCGCTCGTACTCCATCAGGTCGGTGAAGCGTTCGCGCTGCACGCGCGTCATGTACAGGATGTCCGCCTCGGCGATGGTCTCCTCGGTGAAGTCCGTGTGCTCCACGTAGCGGATGCCGTGTTCGCGACAGTATATCTTATACTCTTCGGGCATCTTCAGTTCGTCGGGGGCGATGAAGTGGAAGGTGGGGTTGAAGTGGCGCATGGCCATCAGGAGCGAGTGTACGGTACGTCCGTATTTCAGGTCGCCCACGAGGAAGATGTTCAGGTTCTCCAGCGTGCCCTGCGTCTTGTAGATGGAGTAGAGGTCGAGCATGGTCTGCGAGGGGTGTTGGTTGGCTCCGTCGCCGGCGTTCACGATGGGCACGTCGGTCACCTCGCTGGCATAGCGGGCGGCTCCCTCCAGGTAGTGGCGCATCACGATGATGTCGGCATAGTTGCTCACCATCTTGATGGTATCCTTCAGCGTCTCGCCCTTCGACGAGCTGGTAGCCTTGGGGTCGCTGAAGCCGATGACGCGTGCGCCCAGGCGGTTGGCCGCCGTCTCGAAGCTGAGGCGTGTGCGCGTCGAGGGTTCGAAAAATAAGGTTGCCACGACCTTTCCGTCCAGCAGGTGGCGGTTGGGACGTTCTTCAAACTGCTTTGCCATTTCCAGCATATAGAGGATTTTCTCCTTGCTGTGTTCGGCGATGGTCACTAAACTTCTGTTTTCCATATCGTTGTTGTTCTTGTTAATTCTTGAATAAGACAGGAGGCGGTTCGGGATAAAAATATCTGAAACAAGTTTCGATATTTGTTCTCCTCTCACCTTTCACTGCCTTTCGAGAGTGTAAAGGTAGGCAAAAACTGCGGTAGTTGGAAGCTTGTGCCCCGATTTTTTTCCGTCCGCCGCCATTTTTCCTCCCGTCCCTACAAAGGTAGGCATCTCCCGCCGAAGCGCCAAAAATAGAGCCCCGCCGGCGTCTGAAAAGGTGTTAACGAGACCGTCCTGTTGTGTTAATAAAACTAATGCATTGTTTTTCAGTCGGGAAAACGATGCTTTCGTGCGGGCGGGACGGCGCGTTGTGATGGGTGGGAAAACGGGGTGTCCGGCTGCTCAGGAAACAAGCTGTTTTTGTGTCTGCCGAATGCTGTGGGAAGATGGATTTTATTCACATTCGTTAACTTACACAATTACAAATTACAATTACAGTTAGGTCAATATCGTTTTTTGCTCGCTTCTCCCATGTCCCTTATATATATGTTTATTATATTATATATTATATATATAATTGTAATATATATATAATATATAATATAATAAATTTATAATATACTATTTAATCTGATGGATGCGGAAACTCACTTTCGTCTAACTGTAATTGTAATTTGTAATTGTGTAAGTTAAAAAGTGTTTATCGGAAGGACTGCCGGACAGACGTGCGTTTCCGGCCTTGAAAAGCCGCCGAAAAGTGAAGCTTCCTCTTGTGTAATTGCGCCGGAAGTTGTATCTTTGCACGTTATTAAATCAAAGTAAAAACGAAACTCGGAACATGATAAAGAAAGTCATCATAATCCTCTGGATACTGCTGGCCGTCATGCTGCTGGCATGCGTGCTGGTGTTCACCTCCATCTCGAAAGGCTGGATAGGCTACATGCCACCCGTCGAAGATCTGGAGAACCCTAACTACAAGTTTGCCACACAGGTCTTTTCGGCCGACGGAAAGACGCTGGGCACCTATTCGTACAGCAAGGAAAACCGTGTTTATGTGGGCTATCAAGACCTGTCTCCCCACATCATCAACGCCCTCATCGCCACGGAAGACGTGCGCTTTGCCGAGCATTCGGGCATCGACGCCAAGGCCCTGTTCCGTGCTGTTGTGAAGCGCGGCATCCTGATGCAGAAGAATGCCGGCGGTGGTAGTACCATCACCCAGCAGCTGTCCAAGCAGCTCTATTCGCCCAGCGCGGAGAACACGCTGGAGCGTCTCTTCCAGAAACCCATCGAGTGGGTCATCGCCGTCAAGCTGGAGCGCTACTACACGAAGGAAGAGATCCTGACGATGTACCTCAACAAGTTCGACTTCCTGAACAACGCCGTGGGCGTGAAGACTGCTGCCTACACCTACTTCGGATGCGACCCCAAGGACCTCAAGATCGAAGAAGCCGCCACGCTGGTGGGCATGTGCAAGAACCCCTCGCTCTTCAACCCCGTGCGCCGCGCTGAGCGTACCCGCGGACGCCGCAACGTGGTGCTCGACCAGATGCGCAAGGCGGGCTACCTGACCGAGGCTCAGCGCGACTCCCTGCAGGCACTGCCCCTGAAGCTGAAGTACAACCGCGTGGACCACAAGGAAGGACCTGCGCCCTACTTCCGCGAATACCTGCGTACGGTGCTGACGGCCAAGAAGCCCGTCAAGTCCGAATATCGCGGCTGGCAGATGCAGAAGTACTACGAAGACTCGCTCGACTGGGAGAACAACCCCCTCTACGGCTGGTGCGAGAAGAACACCAAGAAGGACGGCAAGAAGTACAACCTCTATACCGACGGACTGAAGATATACACTACCATCGACTCGCGCATGCAGAAGTATGCCGAGGAGGCCGTGACCGAGCACCTCAAGGAGCTGCAGGGCTACTTCTTCAAGGAGAAGAAAGGCCGCAAGAAGGCTCCCTACAGCTTCCGCCTGACGCAGGAGCAGGTCGACGAAATCCTGCTGCGCAACATCCGCCAGACCGACCGCTACCGCCTGATGAAGAAGAGCGGAGCTTCGGAGAAGGAAATCATGAAGGCCTTCAACACCCCGCAGGAGATGTCGGTCTTCAGCTGGGCAGGCGAGGTGGACACAGTGCTGACGCCGCTCGACTCCATCCGCTACTACAAGCACTTCCTGCGCGCCGGCTTCATGTCGATGAACCCCCGCAACGGACACGTGCTGGCCTATGTGGGCGGTCCCAACTACCACTACTTCCAGTACGACATGGCCATGGTGGGCCGACGTCAGATCGGTTCGACCATGAAGCCCTACGTCTACGCCCTGGCCATGGAGAACGGCTTCTCGCCCTGCGACGAGGCACGCCACGTGTCCTACACCCTGCTCGACGAGAACGGCATCCCCTGGACGCCCCGCAACGCCAACAACAAGCGCATCGGCGAGATGGTGACCCTGAAGTGGGGCCTGGCCAACTCCGACAACTGGATTACGGCCTACCTCATGAGCAAGCTCAACCCCTACGAACTGAAGCGCCTGGTGCAGACCTTCGGCGTGCGCAACCGCGAAATCGTGCCCAGCGTGTCGCTCTGCCTTGGCCCCTGTGAGATATCCGTCGCCGAGATGGTGAGCGCCTACACCGCCTTCCCCAACCGCGGTATCCGCGTGGCTCCGCTGCTCGTCACCCGCATCGAGGACAACGAGGGCAACGTGCTGGCCACTTTCTCGCCCGAGATGAACGAAGTCATCAGCACCTCCAGCGCCTACAAGATGCTCGTCATGCTGCGTGCCGTCATCAACGAAGGTACAGGCGGACGTGTGCGCCGTCTGGGCGTTAAGGCCGACATGGGCGGCAAGACGGGTACTACCAACTACAACGCCGACGGCTGGTTCATGGGCTTCACTCCCTCGCTCGTATCGGGCTGCTGGGTAGGCGGCGAGGACCGCGACATCCATTTCGACACCATGCTCCACGGACAGGGAGCCTCCATGGCCCTGCCCATCTGGACGAAATACATGAACAAGGTCTATGCCGACAAGACGTTGGGTTACGACGAGACCGAGACCTTCCAACTGCCCGAGAACTACGATCCCTGCAAGGACAACGGCGAGGTGTACGAGGAGGTGGACGAACCGACGCCCGACATGGGGCTGGACGACCTGTTCAACTGACGTGCCGCGATGGAGTACCTGGTGAGCATCGGTAGCAACGAAGGCCGCCGTCAGAACATGCTTCTGGCGCGCAGGCGCTTGTCGGAACTCTTTGCCGACATCCGCTTCTCCTGCGAAGAAGAGACCGCTCCCTTGTACCTGCATCGTCCCTGCCGGTTCTCCAACCAGGTGGCTTGCTTCCATTCCGACCTCTGCGCCGACGAGGTGCGTGCCTGCTTGAAAGCCATCGAGCGCGAGGCAGGCCGTGTGCCCGAGGACAAGTTGCGCGAGATTGTGCGGCTGGACATCGACCTCCTGTCGTGCGACGGCCGTGTGCTGAAGCCTGCCGATATGGAGCGCGGCTACGTTCGCCAGGGACTGAAAGAACTTATGAATAATGGATAGTGGATAATTGGTTATGGATGATTTTCCATTTTCAATTCTCAATTTTCAATTCAAGAAATGATAGACAGAACTCTCCAACCCGAAATAAAAAAGCCTGAACACCTGAAGGTGCAGGCGCCCGAACGAATAACACTGCCCAATGGCGTCGCCCTCAATGTGCTCAACGCAGGCGATAACGAGGTGGTGCGCATCGACATCCTGATGGCAGGCGGCCGTTGGCATCAGAGCCAACCCTTGCAGGCACTGTTCACCAACCGCATGCTGCGCGAAGGCACACACCGCTATACTGCCGCCCAGATAGCCGAACGGCTGGATTACTATGGTGCGTGGCTCGACCTCTCGAGCGCATCGGAGCATGCCTTTGTCACCCTCTATTCGCTCAACAAATACCTGCCCCAGACGCTCGACGTGCTGGAGAGCCTGGTCAAGGAACCGCTTTTCCCCGACGACGAGCTGGCCACGGTGGTGGAGAACAACGTCCAGCAGTTCAAGGTGAATATGCAGAAGGTGGACTTCCTGGCGCATCGCGGGTTGATGGAAAACCTCTATGGCGCAGGACATCCCAGCGGTCGGATGGTGGGCGAAGCCGACTATCGCCGCATCACGTCCGACGTGTTGCGTGATTTCTACAACCGCCACTACCATGCGGTCAACTGCTCGATATACGTGGCCGGCAAGGTGACGGACGACTGCTTGCGGCGGTTGGAAACCTGCTTTGGGACGGACCATTTCGGCGCTTCTGCCCGTCAGACCGAGCGCGTGCATTTTGAACCTACTCCCGTAGACGTCCGCCGTGTGTTCGTCGAGCGCCCCGATGCCATGCAGAGTGCCGTCAGGATGGGCATGCTGACCATTCCCTGCCACCATCCCGACTATCAGAAACTGCGTGTGTTGGTCACTGTCTTTGGAGGATACTTCGGCAGCCGCCTGATGTCGAACATCCGCGAGGAGAAAGGTTACACCTACGGCATTTCCGCAGGGCTTGTCTCCTGTCCGGGCAGCAGCGTGCTGTTCATCTCTTCCGAGACGGCCAACGAGTATGTGGAGCCCCTCATCGACGAAGTATATCGCGAGATGGACCGCCTTTGCCATGAGCCTGTGGGTGACGAAGAACTCTCCATGGTGAAGAACTACATGCTGGGCGAGCTGTGCCGCAACTACGAGTCGGCCTTCTCCCTGTCCGATGCCTGGATTTATCTTCAGACCTCCCGTCTGCCGGCTACTTACTTTGGAGAAGTGCAGGAAGCCATCAGCCAGGTGACGGCTGAGGAACTGCTTCATCTGGCACAAAAATATTTTTGCAAAGAGAATTTAAAAGAAGTGGTATCGGGTAAAAAAATGTCCTAAAAAGCAAGAGGGCATTTTCCGCTGTCGGGGATAAATTGTACCTTTGTGAGTTGAGTTGTATAAAAGTAAAGAGATTGTCAGCATGAAAATAAACTGTCTATATATAGCACTTGTATGCGCCTGTCTCTCCCAAGGGGCTGTGGCGCAGAGCGAAGGAGGCTTCTTCAGCAAGTTGAAGGGATCGCTTTCTTCGGAAGTAAAGATCGGTACCTATACCTTCAAGGACGGCTCTGTCTACAACGGTGAGATGAAAGGCCGCAAGCCGAGTGGAAAAGGAAAAACCGTATTCAAGTCGGGCGATACCTACGAGGGCGAGTACGAGAAAGGCAAGCGTCAGGGATATGGCGTCTATACCTTCTCTGACGGCGAACGCTACGAAGGACAATGGTATCAGGACCAGCAGCATGGAAAGGGTATCTACTATTTCCTGAACAACAACCGCTATGAAGGCATGTGGTATCAGGACTTCCAAAGCGGCGAGGGCACCATGTACTACTACAACGGCGATGTCTACGAAGGAAACTGGCAGAACGACAAGCGCGAAGGACAAGGCTCCTACACGTGGAAAAACGGTTCGAAGTACACAGGTTCGTGGAAGAACGACAAGAAGAACGGAACTGGAACCCTCGTATGGAACGACGGTAGCCGTTACGAAGGCCATTGGAAGGACGATTTCCGTAGTGGTGAAGGTACCTTCGAATATGCCAACGGCGATAAATATACGGGCGAATGGAAGGAAGACATGCAGCACGGAAAGGGTATCTATACCTTCCACACGGGCGACCGCTACGAAGGTTCCTACGTGCAGGGCGAGCGTACAGGTGAAGGTATCTACATCCATGCCAACGGCGACAAGTACGTAGGTGGTTTCATGAACGGCCGTCAGCATGGCAAGGGAACATTCACGTGGGCCAATGGTGCTGTCTACGACGGCGATTGGGCTGACAACGAACGAAACGGCTATGGTGTCTACAAGTGGAACAACGGCGACTCTTACGAGGGCGAATGGAAACACAATCAATTTGACGGGCAAGGGAAGCTGAAGATGGCGGACGGAACACGCTACGAAGGCGGATTTGTCAACGGATTGGAGGAAGGAAAAGGCATTCAGACGGACAAAGATGGAAATACGGCTGAAGGCGTCTTCAAGCAAGGCAAGAAAGACGGCCTCTTTGTAGAGAAAGACAAGAATGGTAAGTTGATCCGCCAGATAACCTACAAGATGGGACGTATTGCTCCCAACAACTGATCCTTAACGATAAGACAAAATAGAAAGGGCTGCATCCATACGATAGAAGAAGGATGCAGCCCTTTATTATTTGTTGACTGTTCGTATCAGTTTAGATCAGATATTGTGAGCTGATAGATTCGTTGTTCACTACTCGTCTGATGGTTTCGGCAAACATGTCGGCGATGCTGAGCTGTTTTACTTTCGCACATTTCTTGGAGTAGGGGATACTGTCGGTAAATACCATCTCTGTCAGACCTGACTCTTGTACGCGGAACGAAGCAGGATCGGACATTACGCAATGGCTGGCAATGGCACGTACGGACTTGGCGCCTGCGGCCAGCATGATGTCGGCTGCTTTGGTGATGGTGCCTGCCGTGTCCACGATGTCGTCTACCAGGACAACGTTCTTGTCTTTTACGTCACCGATGATCTGCATGGAAGCAACCTCGTTGGCTTTCTCGCGCGACTTGTTGCAAAGTACCAGGGGCACACCCAAGTATTTGGAGAACGTGCTGGCACGCTTCGAACCTCCTACGTCGGGCGTAGCAATAACCAAGTCTTCTAGCTTGAGCGACTGGATGTAGGGCAAGAATACGGCCGATGCATACAGGTGGTCTACAGGAATGTCGAAGAAACCTTGGATCTGGTCAGCATGCAGGTCCATCGTGATCAGACGGTCGATACCGGCTACAGAGAGCAGGTCGGCTACCAGCTTGGCGCCGATGGAAACACGTGGCTTGTCTTTTCTGTCCTGACGGGCCCAGCCGAAGTAAGGCACAACGGCATTGATGGTCTTGGCAGATGCGCGCTTGGCAGCGTCAATCATCAGCAACAGTTCCATCAGGTTGTCCGAGTTGGGGAAAGTGGACTGAACCAGAAAAACATTTGCTCCGCGGATGGATTCCTCGTAAGAAACGGCGAACTCACCATCGGCAAAGTGGGTGATGTTCATTTTTCCCAGCGGGCAATTCAGGCTTGCGCAGATTTTCTCTGCAAGGTATCTCGAGTTTGTTCCTGAGAATACCAAAAAAGGTGCTTTTTCGCTCATTGTATTATTAATAGTAGTTACCTATTTTTGTTAAACTTCTGCAAAGGTAGGTATTTCTTGCCGATTTCCCCAAGACTTCTGTTACAAAAATGTAATGTGCCCTTTTTTCCTCCCGATTGTCTCGAAGGATGGCTATTCCTTTGCCAGACTTTGTGTAATGATAATAAACGTTTTTTCTTTGCTTTCCTGCAAGGTTATTATGGATTTTATTCGTAGCTTTGTTTCTATGCAGAAAAGAATGTTCGGACGACATAGGAAACTATCGGTGTGGAGCTGTTTGCTAGTGATGTGTGGGGTAATGGCTTCGTGTACAGGCATGGCTCCGCGTGCAGAAGTGCATCGGGTAGACTCGCTGAACCAGGCTGCATACAGCTTTCGTTACAAGAACCTTGATTCGCTGTACGAGGCGGCAGAGCAGGCGTCGCAAAGTGTTCGCTTCTATCGGTCGGGCAAAGCCGAAGCTTGCAACAATCTGGCCTTTCATGCCTTCATGCAGATGGATTACGAGAAGGCAGAAGAGTTGTATTTATCCGTCCGCAACCAGACGCAGAACGAGCTGGAGCTGCTGGTGGCTGATATCGGCTTGATGAGGGTCTATCAGCGTACGGCCATGAACAAGGAGTTTTATGACTATCGCATCAGTGCCCTGCGTCGCCTGAACCGCATTGCCGAGGACGATGCGCTCTTTGCCGAAGGGCGTGGGCGCAAGCGGCTGGAATATGCCCGTGCGGAGTTCTACCTGGTGTCGGCTGTCTATTACTATTATCTACAGCAACGTTCCGAAGCGTTGGAATGCATCAGGCGTGTGCCCGAAGTGACCACTTTGGCAGCAGATACCAGCCAATGGCTCCAATATCATTACCTCCGTGGCATGGCAGGACTTGTGGACGGCCAGATGATGGAGGAGCGAAGTTTGCGTGAGTTTGATGAATTGTATGCCACCTGGCTGGGTGCGTCGCATACAGATTATCTTTATTTTGAAGCGGCAGGCATTCAGGGGCTGGCAGGGCTGATGGCTTCGCCCGAGTCCTATGAACTCTTCCGCACCCATCGGGGGCATGCCTTGGAGAGGTTTGGGCTGCCTGTAGACACGCTTCTTCCCATGCGATTGGGACAGCTTGCCCTACAGAAATTTGCTCAGTATGGAGATATTTACCAGCTTGCAGGCACTTACGTGTCGATAGGGTGCTATCTGAACGAACATGGACGCTACGAGGAGGCGTTAGATACGTTGCAGGTAGCGCTTGACTATGTGAACAGGCATCACCAGCGCTATTGTCATGCGGAGGATAGCCTTGATTTTCTGAAAATGTTCGACCGTCGTGATGCCATCCCTGTAGAGCAGGGCTGGATGAAGCATAAGCTGAAGACTGTACCCGAATGGATCTCGCGCATCCGCGAGCAGCTCAGTGTGTCCTATGCCGGGCTAGGCAGGAAGGAATGTTCGGATTATAACCGCAATATTTATCTGGATATCTTGGACGATACCCGTCAGGACAAAGAATTGGAAAGCCGCTACGAGGCTTTGGAGAAAGGCGTGCGCCAGCTGAACTTGTGGTCGCTGGTGGTAGTGTCATGTATCATAGCCGTGCTTGTCTTCTTCTGGTTCTTCAATCGGCGTTCGAAGGCACGCAACAAGGAACATCTGCGACGATTGCAGCTCTTGCTGGATGTGGGCCAGAAGATAACCGCTTCTATCCCTACCGATGCCCAGGCAGAGGAGGAAGTGGCCGATGCCATCTGTCGTGCCATAGCCGACGATGTAGAGATACTTTTTGGTACAAAAGATTTCTGTATCGAAGATCGCAGGCTGGCGTTTCCGCATCTGCAAATGGGGCGCGATCAGATGGCTGCATGGATGATACTGAACCCCTATGTGCAATGGGCATTGGAGAACGGCATGGCTACCATCACCTTGGGTGACGAACGGCGTAGGCTGGAGAAACAACGCTACGTCTACGAGCGGCACATAGCTGACAACAAGCGGCGCAATCTGGAGAAGAAAGCCTGCCTGGCCATTGTCAATGGCATTTATCCTTATATAGATCGTTTGGCCAACGAGGCGGACAAGCTGACGCGCAAAGGTCTTGTCAGTCAGGCAGAAGTCCGAGCGGAGAAGTACCAGTATATGGACGAACTGGTGACGACCATCAATGAATACAATGACATCCTGGCCCTGTGGATCAAGATGAAGCAGGGAGCGCTGAGCCTTCATGTGGAGAACTTCGAACTCAACGACCTTTTTACGCTGTTGGGCAAAGGCCGGCGCGTGTTCGAAATGCGTAGGCAGACGTTCGAGGTAGTGCCTACCGACGCTTGTGTGAAAGCCGATCGGGCACTGACCTTGTTTATGCTGAATACAATGGTAGAGAACGCACGCAAGTATACGCCGCAGGGAGGACACGTGAAAGTGTATGCTGAAAGTTGTGGGGATTATGTGGAAATCTCGGTGGAGGATACAGGGCGTGGATTGTCGAAGGAAGATGTCCTCTGTCTGACCGAAGAAAAGATATACGATCCGAAAGCCATTGGCATGAACGATGCCGACGACTGCGACGAGCTGAAGGAGAGCAAGGGCAGTGGTTTCGGATTGATGAACTGCAAGGGAATCATCGAAAAATATCGGAAGACGAATGCGCTTTTCAGCGTGTGCAAGTTTGGTGTCGAGAGCGAGCTGGGCAAGGGGAGCCGTTTCTACTTCCGCCTGCCTGTAGGGGCGAGAAAAGCACTGGCGTTGCTTGTGATAGTGTTGTCAGCAGGGCTGGTGTCGTGCGAGGGAGGAAATACGCAGGCAGGGACGAAGCAGGCGGTTGATTCATTGTCGGTCGTTGGGCAGGACTCTCTGTCGCAAATCGAGGATGGGGCCTACGACGAGCTGTTACTGTGGGCGTCAGACTATGCCAATGCGGCCTACTATAGCAACATCGACCGCCAATACGAGCAGACGTTGGCGTATGTCGATTCCGCCATGTGGTGCCTGAACGAGCATGCCGACAGATATGGCGATGGGCGTGTCGACGTGCCGATGACATTGGAGGGCGAGGGCAGTGCGGCAGAGTTGCAATGGTGGAATGCCTGGTTCGATACAGACTACCATGTGATATTGGACATTCGCAACGAGGCGGCGGTGGCCTTTATGGCGTTGAAGCGCTGGGATGCCTATCGGTATAACAACGATGCCTATACGGCCCTCTACAAATTGCTGGGTGAGGACCAGTCGCTGGAAGACTATTGCCGCCAGTTGGAGCGATCGGCCAGCAACCGCATGGTAGGCATTTGGTTGACGGTCTTTCTTTTCTTCGTTTTGGCGTTGGGGTATTATTTCCTTTACTTCCGCAAGCGGTTGGTCGATCGTTGGAACCTGGAGCAGGTGCTCGAGATAGACAGCCTGGTGTTCAAAGCCTCGCGCATGACTCCTCGTGAGGCAGGAAGCGAGGAAGAGGGCTTGGAGTTGATCCCCCAGCGGATTGTGGATGAAACTTTTCATGCCGTCAACGAACTTGTCGGCATCGACCGTTTGGGCATTGCGATCTACAATGAAGATGCGCGTCATTGGGATTATGCATGTAGCCCTCGTGGGGCAAGAGGTGACGAAAGCATAGAGATACGACTGATAAAACAGTGCTTTGAGGAGCAGAAAACACTGTTTTCCTCAAGCACACAAATGCTGCCGCTGATGGTGGAGGCAGGAGGGGCCAAGCGCTGTATCGGCGTTCTGCATTTGGAGCGCAGGCAGGGCATGGAGCAGGAAAGCGACCAGCTGCTGCTGGAACTGATGGCGCGCTATCTGTCCATCGTGCTTTTCAATGCAGTGGTAAAATTGGCTACCAAATACCGCGATATCGAGCTGGCGGAGGACGAGGCGCGGAGAGCTTCCTATGAAGACAGTCAGCTGCATGTACAGAACATGGTGCTGGACAACTGCCTGTCTACCATCAAGCACGAGACGCTCTACTATCCGAATAGGATAAAACAGTTGGTCGGAAGACTCCGTTCGCAGATCTTGGATGCAGCTGGCGAAGAAGAGACCGTCAAAGATATCAAGGAATTGGTCGAATACTATCGAGGCATATTTACGTTGCTCAGTTCCTGCGCTTCGCGCCAGTTGGAAGAGGTGACTTTCCGACGGATGGTTATCCCTGTGGCAGAACTTCTAAAGTCTGCTGAAAAATACTTCCGTAGGGCAGTGAAAGATAGTCGGGCGTCAGTCACGCTGACCATAGAGGGCGAGGCGGAAGGGCAGGTAGTGGGCGATGTCCATCAGTTGCATTTTCTGTTCGAAAACCTGATAGACGAAGCATTGTCAGTGCCTGCGAGTGGAGAATTGCGTCTTCAGGTAAGTGTGGATGGAAGGTTTGTCCGCTTCTGCTTTACAGATACCCGACGTGGGAAGACGCAGGACGAATTGAACCATTTGTTTTATCCGAACCTGGAGCGGATGACTTCTGGCAGGGACGGGCGCTTGCAAGGGACAGAATACCTGATATGCAAGCAGATTGTCCGCGACCATGACGAATATGCAGGGCGGCGTGGCTGTCGCATCAATGCGGAGCCTGCCCGAGATGGTCGGGGATTTACGCTCTATTTTACAGTACCTTGCAAATAAGAAAAAGAAAACAAGGAATTTATAAAAACGATAGATACGATGAAATATAAAGTAATCATAGTAGAAGATGTAAAGTTGGAGTTGAAGGGAACGGAAGAAATTTTCCGCCATGAGATTCCTGATGCGGAGGTGATTGGCACCGCCATGACAGAACAGGAATTTTGGCCGCTGATGGAAAAGGAACTGCCCGATCTGGTATTGCTCGATTTGGGGTTGGGAGGTTCCACAACAATCGGGGTTGATATCTGTCGAAACATCTTTCGCAAGTATCCGGGCGTGCATGTATTGATATTCACAGGCGAAATCTTGAATGAAAAGTTGTGGGTAGATGTGCTGGATGCAGGAGCCGATGGAATCATCCTGAAGACAGGCGAACTGCTGACAAAGACAGACGTACAGGCGGTAATGGACGGCAAGAAACTGGTTTTCAATTATCCCATTCTGGAGAAGATCGTAGAGCGATTCCGCCGTTCGGTACTGAACGAGGCCAAGCGTCAGGAGGCCATCATCAGCTACGACATTGACGAGTATGACGAACGTTTCTTGCGCCATCTGGCACTAGGCTACACCAAAGAGATGATTGCCAATCTGAAGGGAATGCCGTTTGGCGTGAAGTCGTTGGAAAAGCGTCAGAACGATTTGGTAGGTCGCCTTTTCCCACACAACGAAGGAGGGAGTGTGAATGCTACCCGTCTGGTTGTACGTGCCTTGGAGTTGAGGATACTTGATATAGACAATTTGGAAGCGGATGAAGAGTAAGCGATACATCTGGCACCCAGCTACCGTATTCTTTTTGTTGGCATGTCTGGTCGTGTTTTTGTCATGGATTTCAGAAGTCTATGGCATGAACATTGTGCGCTCAGAAACAGGAGAGGTCATTCGTGTCCGAAGTCTGCTGAGTCCCGAAGGTTTGCGCTGGCTTTTGCGCCATGTCGTAGAGAATTATGTGGAGTTCAGGGCATTGGGACCAGTCCTGCTGGTTGTGGCTGGCGTAAGTGTATGCTTGCATTCAGGTTTGGCGGATGCGTGTATGCGGAAATGGGGATGGTCTTATTGCCATCGGACAAGCGAATGCCGCCAATTGTCACGCAAAGAGCGGAGGGCTCTACAGAATTCCATCTTGGTAGGGATTGTCTATTGGATCATTGTATTGTTTGCAACCTTCTCTCCGTGGGCGGTATTGCGTGGCATTGATGGGGGATTGGTTCGTTCCCCCTTTGTAGATGGCTTTTCGTTCTTGTTTGCAATGGGAGCAGTATTGATGGGGACGTGTTATGGCTTTATCAGCGGCCGTTATCGGCGTGACTATGATGTCGTGAATGGGATGTTGTACCTGTCTCGATTCATGGTTCTCTATCTGGTCGTCTGCTTTTTCGCCTCTCAGATGTTCGCTTGCTTGGATTATTCTCGTTTGGATACTTGTATCAGCGGATGGATACTGGCCAACTGGGGGTGGCAAGGACAGCAGATTGTGTCCTTTTTGATACAATATATCCCCTTATTGGTTGTCTGCTGGTACTATTTCAGCAGGGACAAACAATGAATTTTATGTTTTCTCTGAAGTTTTACTCCTATTTTTTTGCAGTTTCGACAAAAAGAACTACCTTTGCACCGCAATTAAGGCTGGTTCCGTAGCTCAGCTGGATAGAGCAACGCCCTTCTAAGGCGTGGGTCTTGCGTTCGAATCGCAACGGAATCACAAAGAAGGAAGTCATTAAAACGCTGATAATTACAGGTTTTAGACTTCCTTTTTTGTTTCTAGACATTCTTTGGAAGATGATAAAAAAGTATTGGCTGTCTCAAAACAGATTGAGGCAGCCAATGTTTTTTGTTTAGTGTAACAGCTTTCAGCTATTATTTAAATCGTTCTTCTACTGTTGGCCAGTCGATGATACTCCACAGTGCTTGTAGATGGTCGGCACGACGATTCTGGTAATCCAGATAGTAGGCATGCTCCCATACGTCGAAGGTGAGCAGGGGCGTGAGGCCCGCACGGAGTGGATTGCTGCCGTTGGCTTCCTTCGTGATGTGCAGTTTGCCATCCTTGTCGGCCGAGAGCCAGGCCCATCCAGAGCCGAAGAGGCTGGTGGCGGCTGCTGTAAATTCTTTCTTGAAGTTGTCGAAACTGCCGAAGTCGCGGCGGATGGCGTCGGCCAGGGGACCTTCAGGTTCGTGACGGGCAGGAGAGGGGGCGAACTGGAGGAAGTAGAACGTGTGGTTCAGTACCTGTCCGGCATTGTTGAACACGGGGCCGTCGGGGGCAGTAGCCACGATTTCTTCGAGCGTTTTGCCTTCGAAAGCCGTACCCGGCACGAGGTTGTTCAGGTTGTTCACATAGGTTTGCAGATGCTTCCCGTAGTGGAAGTCGATAGTGGCCTGACTGATTACAGGTTCCAATGCGTTGTGGGCATAAGGAAGTGTGGGCATGTTAAACATCATAAGTGCTGTGATTAATGTGATTAGTGTCATACGTAGTATTTTAAAAGGTTGATTTTTTGTCCTTGATAACAAAGATACGGAGAATGCTTTGTAATAACAACACTTCGGCAGGAGAAATGTTCGTGGCTTTTCCATATCTTTGCATTATCTTTGCATCGCATTATATAATAAGGAAAAAACAGACTGATGATGTCCGACTATATCAACGAACTGAACGAGAGTCAGCGGGCCGCTGTGCTCTACAACGACGGTCCCTCACTCGTGATAGCGGGGGCGGGCTCGGGGAAGACCCGCGTGCTGACTTACAAGATAGCCTGGCTGCTGGAGAACGGTTACCAGCCGTGGAACATCCTGGCCCTGACCTTTACGAACAAGGCGGCGCGCGAGATGAAAACGCGCATCGGACGGCAGGTGGGCCCCGAACGGGCACGCTGGTTGTGGATGGGAACGTTCCACAGCCTCTTCCTGCGCATCCTGCATGCCGAGGCCGACGTGTTGGGCTTCACACGTCAGTTCACCATCTACGACACGGCCGACAGCAAGAGCCTGATACGCTCCATCGTCAAGGAGATGCAGCTCGACGAGAAGGTCTATAAGCCGGGGCTGATACAGTCGCGCATCTCCAACGCGAAGAACCACCTCGTGTCGCCTGCCGACTATGCCCGTAACAAGGAAGCGTATGAGTACGACTGCGCGGCCAAGGTGCCCGCCCTGCGCGACGTGTACCGTCGCTACTGGGAGCGTTGCCGCCAGGCCGACGCGATGGACTTCGACGACCTGCTGTTCTATACCTTCCTGCTCTTCCGCGACCATCCCGACGTGCTGGCCCGCTACCAAGAGCAGTTCCGCTACATCCTCGTGGACGAGTATCAGGACACGAACGTGGCCCAGCACAGCATCGTGCTCCAGCTGGCCAAGAACCACCAGCACGTCTGCGTGGTGGGCGACGACGCGCAGAGCATCTACTCCTTCCGTGGGGCCGACATCGACAATATCCTCTACTTCACCAAGACCTATCCCGGCACACGCGTCTTTAAGCTAGAGCAGAACTACCGCTCCACACAGACCATCGTGTCCGCCGCCAACAGCCTGATCAGCAAGAACCAGCGGCAGATACACAAGGACGTGTTTTCCGAGAAAGACCTTGGCGAGCCCATCGGCGTCCTCCAGGCCTACAGCGACGTGGAGGAGGGCGAGATGGTGGTGAACAAGATAGCCGCCCTGCGCCGCCAGTCGGGCTATGGATATGCCGATTTTGCCGTGCTCTACCGCACCAATGCCCAGAGCCGCATCTTCGAGGAGGCCATGCGTAAGCGCAACATGCCCTACCGCATCTACGGCGGCCTGTCCTTCTACCAGCGCAAGGAAATCAAGGACGTGATAGCCTACTTCCGCCTTGTGGCTAATCCCAACGACGAGGAAGCCTTCAAGCGCATCATCAACTATCCGGCCCGTGGCATTGGCGACACGACGGTGGGCAAGATTGTGGCCGCGGCTACGGTGAACAACGTCAGCCTGTGGACCGTTCTCTGCGAGCCGCTGACCTACGGCCTGAACTTCAACAAGGGCACGGCGGGCAAGCTTCAGGGCTTCCGCGACCTGATAGCTTCCTTTATGGAAGACTTGGGGCGGAAGAATGCCAGCGAGCTGGGCGAGGACATCGTGCGGCAGGCAGGCATTATCAACGACGTTTGTCAGGACAATTCGCCCGAAAACCTCAGCCGCAAGGAGAACATCGAGGAGCTGATGAACGGCATGAAAGATTTCTGCGCCGAGCGGCTGGAGGAGGGCAACGAACGCATCGCCCTGGGCGACTTCCTCTCCGAAGTGTCGCTGCTCACCGACCAGGACTCGGACAAGGACGACGACGGCGAGAAGATAACGCTGATGACCGTCCATTCGGCCAAGGGGTTGGAATTCCGCAACGTCTTCGTGGTGGGGCTGGAGGAGAACCTTTTCCCCAGCGCCATGGCAGGTGACTCGCCCCGTGCCCTCGAGGAGGAGCGCCGTCTGTTCTATGTGGCCATCACCCGAGCCGAGGAACACTGCTTCCTGTCGTATGCCAAGACGCGCATGCGCTACGGCAAGACCGAGTTCGGCAGTCCCAGCCGCTTCCTGCACGACATCGACGCCCGCTACCTGAGCCTGCCGCAGAACTCCCTGTTGGGCCGGCGGGTGGATGAGGGAGCCGAACGCTTCCGCCGTTCGTCGGACGACTTGTTCCATTCCGCCGCACGTCCCCAGTATGGTACATCGGCTTCATCGCCCGCAGGCGAACGGAAATTCTCGCGCGAACCGCTCATTGCGCCAACCGTGCCCCGCAAGCTGAAGCGGGTGGAGGCCGTGACGGGTGCCGCTCCGGCTCCGTCGGGTGGAGAAGGCCTGCAGGCAGGGCAACTGATCGAGCACGAACGCTTCGGCCGCGGCGAGGTGCTGCGGGTGGAAGGCGCGGGCGACAATGCCAAAGCCACCATCCGCTTCGAACATGCGGGCGAGAAACAGTTACTCTTGCGCTTTGCTCGCTTCAAGGTCATCGGATGAGCCGTGGAAAAGCATTGCTTCTTTCGAGGGAAAACATTGCTTTCTTTGCCCTAAAACATTGCTTTTTTTGAGGCAGAACATTGCCTGATTCCGGACGGCGGAAGGCCGCTTCCGGATGAGATGAACGAATGAGTTGAATATCAGCGATATAAACAATTTGTAAGAACAATAAATAAAGACAGATACATGATAGACTTTACCCTTTTCCCTTCTCCCTGCTACATTATGGAAGAAGAGTTGCTGCGCAAGAACCTGACGCTCATCAAGAGTGTGGCCGACCGTGCCGGTGTGGAAATCATCCTCGCCTTCAAGTCGTTTGCCATGTGGCGCTCGTTCCCCATCTTCCGCGAGTACATCGAACACTCCACGGCCAGCTCCGTCTACGAGGCACGTCTGGCGCTCGAGGAGTTCGGAAGCAAGGCGCACACCTATTCGCCGGCCTATACCGAAGCCGACTTTCCTGAAATCATGCGTTGCAGCAGCTACATCACGTTCAACTCCCTGTCGCAGTTCCATCGTTTCTATCCGATGGTGGAGGCAGAAGGAAGTGGCATTTCGTGCGGCATCCGCGTGAACCCCGAGTATTCGGAGGTGGAGACCGAACTTTACAATCCCTGCGCTCCCGGCACCCGCTTCGGCGTGATGGCCGAGCAGCTGCCCGACCGCCTGCCGCAGGGCATTGAGGGGTTCCACTGCCATTGCCATTGCGAATCGTCGTCCTACGAGCTGGAGCGCACGCTGGTGCACCTGGAAGAGAAGTTTGCCCGCTGGTTCCCCCAGCTGAAGTGGCTCAATCTGGGCGGTGGTCACTTGATGACCCGCAAGGACTACGACGTGGAGCACCTCATCGGCTTGCTACAGGGCCTCAGGAAGCGTTATCCCAACCTACACATCATCCTTGAACCTGGCTCGGCCTTCACGTGGCAGACGGGCGTACTGACGTCCGAGGTGGTGGACATTGTGGAGAACCGTGGCATCCGCACCGCTATTCTGAACGTGAGCTTCACTTGCCACATGCCCGACTGTCTGGAGATGCCTTACCAGCCTGCCGTTCGCGGTGCACAGATGGGGAAGGAAGGGCCATATGTTTATCGTCTGGGCGGCAATTCCTGCCTGAGCGGTGACTATATGGGCGACTGGAGTTTCGACCACGAACTGCAGATTGGCGAGCGGATTGTATTTGAGGACATGATCCATTACACCACCGTCAAGACCAATATGTTCAACGGAATCCACCATCCGGCCATCGGAATGTGGACCCAAAAGGGCGAGGCCAAGGTTTTCAAACAATTTTCTTACGAAGATTATCGTGACAGAATGAGCTGATAATCAAAAAGCTGCCTTTCAGCTTGAAATTATTTGGCAAAAAAAGTAGCTGGAATGTTTGCAGGTTTGCAGAAAATACCTACCTTTGCAACCGCAAACGCGGAAATAGCTCAGTTGGTAGAGCACAACCTTGCCAAGGTTGGGGTCGCGAGTTCGAGTCTCGTTTTCCGCTCCATTGAAATGATTGCAATAAACCAATGCCCAGGTGGCGGAATTGGTAGACGCGCACGTTTCAGGTGCGTGTGTCGAGAGGCATGCAGGTTCGAGTCCTGTTCTGGGCACCAGGTTTTGTAATCGGTTCTTTGAAAGTTTGAAATGTTTGGAGAGATGGCGGAATTGGTAGACGCGCTACTTTGAGGGGGTAGTGACAATTATGTCGTGGGAGTTCGAGTCTCCTTCTCTTCACGCATCTTGAAAATTGCGGAAATAGCTCAGTTGGTAGAGCACAACCTTGCCAAGGTTGGGGTCGCGAGTTCGAGTCTCGTTTTCCGCTCTAAAGTAAAGATTGCCGAGACAAATGCCCAGGTGGCGGAATTGGTAGACGCGCACGTTTCAGGTGCGTGTGTCGAGAGGCATGCAGGTTCGAGTCCTGTTCTGGGCACACAGATTTTAAGTTAGGCAATTGCGGAAATAGCTCAGTTGGTAGAGCACAACCTTGCCAAGGTTGGGGTCGCGAGTTCGAGTCTCGTTTTCCGCTCATAGAAAGAGGTCTGATTTTTATCGGACCTCTTTTTTGTTTTCTTAAAGTTGACGTTTGTAATGCTGAAGTTGACGTTTGTAGTGCTAAAACCGAGGATGGATTAACGTAAAATTATTGGTCATATCCATATTCTCTGTACTGTGAAGTCCGACAATTTTTCCGTTTCGCTATCTTGCTTGGATGCCTATTTTTTCTGTTTTTCGGGATCAGATAGTTTCTTTTTCTCTTCTCTATTAAAAAAAGCTTGTTTGCGCACACAGAAAAATACGTAGAAAGGCTTGTAGTTCATAAATTATGCTTAAATTTGCCGCGATTTGTAATGCTCACTTTGCAAAATGGCGGATACTATAAAACATCAAGGTATTGTGGAAAACATCAACGGTACCCATCTACAAGTGCGGATTGTTCAAACCTCTGCTTGTGCTGCATGCAGCATCAAGGGACACTGTACCTCGGCCGACGCTAAAGAAAAACTGATTGACGTGACCGACGAGGCTGCGGCGGAAACATATCGTCCCGGCGACCGTGTATGGGTGAAGGGCCAATTGTCTATGGGCATAATGGCCGTCCTGCTGGCTTTCGTGGTGCCTTTTCTGGTGCTGGTCGTTTCTCTTTTTGTTTTTATGGCTATTTGGAACGACGAACTCGGTGCGGCGTTGGGCGCGCTGTTTTTGCTTGTGCCTTACTATTTTATATTGTGGCTGAACAAGTCGCGTTTGGGAAAGAAATTTTCTTTTTCCATCCAACCGATGAACTAACTAATAATTCAAAACAATTAATAAACAACTAACTTTATGAATGTAATTCTGATTGCAGTGATTTCGTTAGGAGTGATAGCGCTGGTACTGGCTGCCATCCTGTATGTCGCTTCCAAGAAATTCGCCGTGTATGAAGATCCGCGGATTGCTCAGGTGGCTGCTGTGCTGCCCCAGGCAAACTGCGGTGGATGTGGTTACCCAGGTTGTAGCGGATTTGCCGACGCTTGCGTGAAGGCTGGTTCGCTGGAAGGTAAACTTTGTCCGGTTGGCGGACAGCCGGTCATGGCAAAGGTTGCCGATATCCTCGGTTTGGCCGCTGCCGCTTCTGAACCGATGGTGGCAGTAGTAAGATGTAATGGTACTTGTCAGAACCGTCCGCGCATCAACCAGTATGACAGCGCGAAGAGCTGCGCCATTGCGGCTTCGCTGTATGGTGGTGAAACCGGTTGTAGCTATGGTTGTCTGGGATGTGGCGACTGCGTGTCGGCCTGCCAGTTCGGTGCCATCCGAATGAATCCCGAGACGGGGCTTCCCGAAGTGGACGAGACCAAGTGTACGGCCTGTGGTGCGTGTGCCAAAGCTTGTCCGCGCAACATTATCGAAATTCGTCCCCAGGGCAAGAAGTCACGTCGCGTGTACGTACAGTGTGTCAACAAGGATAAAGGTGCCGTGGCACGCAAGGCTTGTACGGCTGCCTGCATCGGTTGTGGCAAGTGCGTGAAGGTATGTGCTTTCGAAGCCATTACGCTGGAGAATAACCTGGCTTACATCGATCCGAACAAGTGTAAATCTTGCCGTAAGTGCGAAGAGGTTTGTCCGCAGAACGCCATCATTGCCCTGAACTTCCCTCCGCGTAAGCCGAAGACGGAAGAAGGAGCCGCTCCGGCTGCTGCCTCGAAGACTGCTGCTCCGAAGGCAGAGGCTCCCAAAGCCGAGGCTTCAAAACAGACTCCCGAAGCCCCCAAAGCCGAAGCATAATCAACTAGAATCATAAACGACTAAAATACAGAATTTGTATGTTGAAAACATTTTCAATCGGTGGTGTTCATCCACACGAAAATAAACTTTCAGCACATCAGCCCATCATCAAGGCAGAAGTTCCTGCCAAGGCCGTCATTCTGTTGGGGCAGCACATCGGTGCTCCTGCAAAGCCGATTGTAGCCAAGGGTGATGTTGTGAAAGTAGGTACGAAGATTGCCGAACCCGGTGGCTTTGTATCAGCAGCTATTCATTCGTCTGTCAGCGGTAAAGTTGCCAAGATTGATACGATTGTCGATGCCAGCGGTTACGCTAAACCTGCCATCTTCATCGACGTGGAAGGCGACGAATGGGAAGAAAGCATTGACCGCACTGACACGCTGGTGAAGGAATGCAACCTGACTCCCGAAGAAATTGTCAAGAAGATAGCCGATGCTGGTATTGTAGGTATGGGTGGTGCCTGCTTCCCCACTCAAGTGAAACTTTGCCCACCTCCTGCATTCAAGGCCGAATGTGTCATCATTAATGCTGTGGAATGTGAGCCTTACCTGACGGCCGACCACCAGCTGATGCTGGAACATGCCGAAGAAATCATGGTAGGTGTGACGATCCTGATGAAAGCTGTCAAGGTGAACAAGGCATTCATTGGTATTGAAAACAACAAGCCCGACGCTATCCAGCTGATGACGAAGGTTGCTTCTTCTTATTCTGGCATCGAGGTAGTTCCCTTGAAAGTGAAATATCCGCAGGGCGGTGAAAAGCAGTTGATCGACGCCATTATCAAGCGTCAGGTGGCTGCCGGCGCATTACCTATTTCTACGGGTGCCGTAGTGCAGAACGTAGGTACAGCCTTCGCTGTGTATGAAGCTGTGCAGAAGAACAAACCGTTGTTCGAACGTGTCATCTCTGTAACAGGTAAGTCGCTGGCGAAACCTTCCAACTTCCTGGCACGTATCGGTACGCCGATGCAGCAACTGATCGACGCTTGCGGTGGTCTGCCCGAAGATACAGGCAAGATTATCGGCGGTGGGCCGATGATGGGTAAGGCATTGGTCAATGCCGATGTTCCTACCGCTAAAGGCAGTTCCGGTATCCTGATCATGAACAACAAGGAAGCCAAGCGCGGAGCCGTACAGCCTTGTATCCGTTGTGCCAAGTGTGTAGGTGCCTGTCCGATGGGATTGGAGCCTTTCCTGCTTGCCACGGTTTCGGCTCACGGCGATTTCGAACGTGTGGAAAAAGAGGACATCATGTCGTGCATTGAGTGTGGTTCATGTCAGTTCACTTGTCCGTCCAATCGTCCGATGCTTGACTACATCCGTTTGGGTAAAGCTAAGGTCGGAGCTATGATACGTGCCCGTCAGGCTAAGAAGTAAGAATAGTAAAGAACAGAATTCAAGAACATTTATGAATAAATTAATTGTATCCCTTTCGCCCCACGTTCATGGAGGTGACAGCGTGAAGAAGAATATGTACGGCGTGCTCATCGCACTGCTGCCGGCCTTCCTCGTGTCCCTCTACTTTTTTGGAGTGGGTGCTTTGATTGTGACTCTGACTTCCGTATTGGCTTGTGTGTTCTTCGAGTGGGCCATCGGTAAGTTCATCATGAAGAAAGAAACAACGACCGTTTGTGACGGTTCGGCTATTATCACAGGTGTGTTACTGGCCTTCAACCTGCCTTCTAACCTGCCTGTTTGGATTATTATCATTGGTGCCTTGTTCGCCATCGGTGTCGGCAAGATGTCGTTCGGCGGTTTGGGCTGCAATCCCTTTAACCCTGCTTTGGTAGGACGTGTATTTCTGTTGCTGTCATTTCCTGTGCAGATGACGAGCTGGCCGGCTGTGGGGCAGTTGACTGCCTATACGGATGCCGTGACTACCGCCACTCCGCTGGCTATTATGAAAGGTGTGGCCAACGGCGCTCCCGGCTTTTCCATGGATCAGCTTCCCGGTGCTTTGGACTTGTTCTTTGGCAACAATCCCGGATGTATCGGTGAGGTAAGTGCCGTGGCTCTGTTGCTGGGGCTGGTGTACATGCTTTGGAAGAAAATCATCACTTGGCACATTCCCGTGTCCATCTTGGTGACCGTGTTTTTATTCACCACCATCATGCACTATGTGGATCCTGCCAGATATGCTGATGGCCTTACTCATTTGCTTTCCGGTGGTCTGATGCTGGGTGCCGTGTTTATGGCAACTGATTATGTGACATCTCCGATGAACCATAGAGGAATGCTGATCTATGGTGTCTGCATCGGCTTGCTGACGGTGGTCATTCGTTTGTTCGGTGCCTATCCCGAAGGTATGTCGTTCGCCATTCTCATCATGAACGCGTTCACTCCGTTGATTAATACCTATGTCAAACCAAAACGCTTCGGGGAGGTAGCTAAGAAAAAATGAAAAAATTAGAATCATCTTTAAAGAATATGTTGCTGGTGCTTACGGGGGTAACTGCCATCTCCGTAGCGTTGCTGGCTTATGTGAATGAACTGACCAAGGAACCCATTGCTGCGGCCAACGCCAAGACGTTGAGCGACGCTGTGAAAGCGGTGGTGCCGGGCTTTGATAATGATCCCATTGCCGAGAAGAAGATGCAGGAAGTGAACGGTGTGGAGTATGCCGTATATCCGGCTACCAAAAGCGGTGAATTTATCGGTGCTGCCGTAGAAGCTTCAGCCATGGGTTTTGGTGGCGAACTGAAGGTGCTGGTAGGCTTTGACGCTCAAGGGAATATTCTTGATTATTCATTGCTGTCGCATGCCGAGACACCGGGTCTGGGTTCGAAAGCCGACGTCTGGTTTAAGAAAGGGGCGAAAGGTGACATCACTGGAAAGAATCCTGGTGCGACACCGTTGACCGTCAGCAAGGACGGTGGTGAGATAGACGCCATCACGGCTTCTACCATTACTTCACGTGCTTTCTTGAACGCGGTCAACGTAGCATATGCGGCATATGCAGGGCAGAATAGTGCCGATGGTGTAACGGGAGCCACCACTCAACAGAATGTAGAACAAAACACGGACGGAGTTGCCGCTGCCGACTCCATCAGTGGTAAATAAGAAAGGAGCGTGATTTATGAATAACTTTAAGGTTTTGATGAACGGCATTGTCAAGGAGAACCCCACATTTGTGCTTTTGCTTGGCATGTGTCCTACGTTGGGAACTACTTCTTCCGCCATGAACGGCATGGGCATGGGACTGGCTACGGCTTTTGTGCTCATTTGTTCTAATGTGGTTATTTCCGCTATCAAAAATCTGATTCCTGACATGGTGCGTATTCCTGCGTTTGTGGTGGTCATCGCTTCGTTCGTTACGTTGTTGCAGATGATTATGCAGGCTTACGTGCCGGGGCTTTACGCGACGTTGGGTCTGTTTATCCCGTTGATTGTGGTGAACTGTATCCTGTTGGGACGTGCTGAGGCTTTTGCGGCCAAGAATGGGCCACTGGCTTCCATGTTCGACGGTCTGGGTATGGGATTAGGTTTCACTGTGGGACTGACCCTGCTGGGCGCCGTGCGCGAATTGTTGGGCACGGGTAAGATATTCGGACTGACTATCATGCCCGAAGATTATGGTATGCTGGTGTTTGTGCTTGCTCCGGGTGCTTTTATTGCGTTGGGTTACCTCATCGCCATAGTGAACCGCTTGAAGAAAGCCTGAGATAAACAGTGATTTTTCCCTACTTTAATTAAACAGTGATTATGGAATATATATTGATATTTATATCGGCAATCTTTGTAAACAACATTGTGTTGTCTCAATTCTTGGGTATTTGTCCGTTCCTCGGTGTTTCCAAGAAAATTGATACGGCATTGGGTATGGCGGCAGCCGTAGCTTTTGTGTTGACCCTTTCTACGATAGTCACATTCCTGATTCAGAAATATGTGCTCGATGCGTTGGGGCTCGGTTACTTGCAGACTATTACGTTTATCCTGGTCATTGCCGCCTTGGTACAGATGGTGGAAATCATCTTGAAGAAAGTCTCTCCTTCGCTGTATCAGGCACTAGGTGTTTTCCTCCCGCTGATTACCACGAACTGCTGCGTATTGGGTGTGGCCATCCTTGTGATTCAGAAAGACTATGATTTGCTGACAGGTGTGGTTTACGCTTTTTCAACGGCGCTTGGTTTTGGACTTGCTTTGACTATTTTTGCGGGTATCCGCGAGCAGTTGAGTCTGGTTAACATTCCGAAAGGCTTGCAGGGTACGCCTATCACCTTGATCACGGCCGGCTTGCTGGCTATGGCTTTTATGGGCTTCTCAGGTGTTGTGAAAATTTGAGACGCTGACATGCGTTTGAAATAGTGACGTGTCGGTCTGTTTGAGAAGAAGTGGAAACACTTTTCGGAACTAAAAAACAGGTCGGCACGTTTTTTTCTCAAATTCTTGTATAAAATTAAAAATATTTGCTACTTTTGTAGCATTAAATCGACCTAAAAACTAAAAGACTCTATTATGAAAGAAAGAATATTAGTGACAGGAGGTACCGGATATATTGGTTCTCACACAGTTGTTGAACTTCAGAATGCAGGTTATGAAGTCGTTATCATTGACAATTTGTCTAATTCAAGTGCCGATGTGGTAGACAATATTGAAAAAGTTTCGGGCATCCGTCCGGCGTTCGAGAAACTTGATTGTTTGGATTTTGAGGGACTTGACGCCATGTTCTCCAAATATACAGGCATTAAAGCAATCATTCATTTTGCTGCTAGCAAAGCTGTGGGTGAGTCTGTCGAGAAACCTTTGAAATATTATCGCAATAATTTGGTTTCTTTGATTAACTTGCTTGAGTTGATGCCTAAACATGGGGTAGAAGGAATTGTATTTTCTTCTTCATGTACGGTATATGGTCAGCCCGATGTTTTGCCTGTAACAGAAGCTGCGCCTATTAAAAAGGCCGAATCTCCCTATGGCAACACCAAGCAGATCAATGAAGAGATTATTCGTGATACTGTAGCTTCAGGTGCGCCTATTAATGCTATCATGTTGCGTTACTTCAATCCGATCGGTGCTCATCCAAGCGCATTGCTCGGCGAATTGCCAAACGGTGTTCCCCAGAATCTCGTTCCTTACCTGACGCAGACAGCTATCGGAATCCGCGAGAAATTGAGCGTATTCGGTGATGATTATGATACTCCTGATGGTTCTTGTATCCGCGACTTCATCAATGTAGTCGATCTGGCCAAGGCACATGTGGTAGCTATTAACCGCATTCTGCAGCACAAGCAGAAGGAGAAAGTGGAAGTGTTCAACATCGGTACAGGTCGTGGTCTCTCTGTACTTGAACTCATTAAAGCTTTTGAAACTGCGACAGGTGTGAAGCTAAACTATCAGATTGTAGGCCGTCGTGCCGGTGATATTGTAAAAGTATGGGCTGACCCGACATTGGCTAACGAGGAGCTGGGTTGGAAGGCTGAAACCTCAATTGAAGATACTGTACGTTCTGCATGGAACTGGCAGTTGAAACTTCGTGAAAGAGGCATTCAATAAAGAATAATAGATTAAATAAGAAAAAATACATAACCTCATTGAACAAATGTTTCATGATATTTGTTCATTGAATGCAATATGTCGCCGATATGTGTATGTGAATATCCATAGAAGGTGTTTTATGTGAAAACATAATAGGCATAATTGCATAGTAGTTTTGTCGTGTTTTATTTTGTGTTTGTGTTGTGAATAGGTCCTGTCGTGACGACAGGGCCTATTTTTATTATTATGCTTGCCATTTGCATGTAGAGGGGGTAGATCTGGTGAATATATAAAGTAACATTTATTGTGATTTCTTCTTCTTAAAGCTAATACATGTTACATTCGCAGGGCAATGCTCAAAAAAAGTGAAAGAGGCTTGTTTCTTACAAGATGTACTCTTACTTTTGGGAATACATTTTAAATAATTAAAGCAATATGAAAAAATTAATCTTATCTCTTGCACTGTGTTGTGCAGCAACAAACTTTTTTGCTCAGGAAGCAGATCTCGCAAAATTGAGAGACGACGGTATCGCAGCTTTGGAAGCCAAGGATTATCAAAAAGCCTATACCAATTTCAGTAATTATCTGAACCAGACAAACAATCAAGACTCAGTTATCGCATTTAATTGTGGTATTTGCGCCGATAAAATAAAGAAATCTGAAGATGCTGTGAAATACTTTGATATAGCCGTACAGAAGAAATACAATCTGGTTAATGCTTATATCGGAAAAGCGGGTGCATTAAAAGACTTGAAAAAGAACGATGAATATCTTGCTACCATTAAGGAAGGGTTGAAAGAAGTTCCGGGCGACAAGTCTCTGACCAAGATGTATACCACTTATTATCTGAACGCTGGTATTACAGCACAGAAAGCCGGTAAGACAGCAGCTGCTGAAGAAGCATACAAAGAAATTTTGGAAGTTCAGAAAAACAATACAAATGCTTTGTACAGCCTTGGTGCATTGAAATACAACGATGCTACCAAGACATTGGCTACTGACAGAGATAAGGCTAAAACCATTTATACAGAGGCTAAGGGTTATTTGGAGTCTGTTGCCAAGCTTTTGACCAACCCAAAGCAAAAAGCAATGTTAGACAATGTAAATGGTATGCTGAAGCAAATTGATATTCAGTTACAAGCTGAGTAATTCTTTTCTGTCTTTAGAGAAAGAATAAAAGAGGGTGCGTTCATGCAACACATCCTCTTTTTGTATATATTAATCCGGACTTAGTTTGTAAGCTCAATGATTATGTTTCTAAAGTAAAGCTTTAGGAACATAAAGTACTACTTTACATCGCTCAAGTAGAGGTTTGTTGTTATTAAATGAAAAGAGCCACATCAATTCTTTTTAGAGAATGATGTGGCCCCTTTTAATTTCTAACGCCCCTTACTTCTTTCTTTTCAACACAACAGCTGTACGCGCAGGGATATATAGTTTCATCCATTCTTTCTTTTCCTTCTTATAGAGAGGGTCGGGGATGGTGAAATGTTTCACGCTGTCGTCGGCAAATCCGTAACCTCCATAAGCGGGATCGTCGGTGTTGAGAATAACTTCGTAACAACCGGCGGGTACCAGGAATCCGTAGTCGGTGAACGACTGCTTTGGATTGAAATTGAAAACAAATACCAAATCCTTACGCATATAGGCGAGTATCTGGTCGCCGTCGTTGTGCCAGATTTCCTGTACGGGAGTGGCCTGGAAGTTTTTAATGCTCTTGATGACCTGCAGCATGGCAGCGTCGAAGTCGCCCAGGTAATGGTAGGCTAGGTTCTTGTTATCTACCAGGTTCCATTGGCGACGGGCATACTTGCACGACCATCCGTTGCCTTCGCGTGGGAAGTCTATCCATTCGGGATGTCCGAACTCGTTGCCCATGAAGTTGAGGTAACCTCCATTGATGGTAGTGGCTGTCAGCAGGCGGATCATCTTGTGCAGGGCAATACCGCGTTTCACAACGTAATTCTCGTCGCCTTTCTGCATGTGCCAGTACATGTCTGCGTCTATCAGGCGGAAGATGATGGTTTTGTCGCCCACCAGTGCCTGGTCGTGGCTTTCGGCATACGAGATGGTCTTCTCGTCGGAACGGCGGTTGGTTACTTCCCAGAACATGCTTGAAGGTTTCCAGTCTTCATCGATCTTTTCTTTAATAGTTTTAATCCAGTAATCCGGGATATTCATGGCCATTCGGTAGTCGAAGCCGTATCCTCCATCTTCGTACTTGGCGGCCAGGCCGGGCATACCCGACACTTCTTCAGCTATAGTGATTGCTTTAGGATTTACTTGATGAATCAGTCGGTTTGCTAAGGTCAGATAACAGATGGCATTGTCATCCTGATGGCCATTGAAGTAGTCGCCATAGTTGCAGAATGCTTCTCCCAGTCCGTGGCTGTAGTAGAGCATGGAGGTCACGCCATCGAAACGGAAACCGTCGAAGCGGTATTCTTCCATCCAGTACTTACAGTTGGAGAGCAGGAAGTGAATGACTTCATTTTTGCCATAGTCGAAGCAGAGTGAGTCCCATGCCGGATGTTCGTGGCGGTCGCCGGGATAGAAGTATTGGTTGGGGTCGCCGGCAAAGTTGCCTAGGCCTTCTACTTCGTTCTTCACAGCGTGTGAATGCACAATGTCCATGATGACTGCAATACCCATGCTGTGAGCCGTATCAATCAGTTCCTTCAGTTCATCGGGAGTGCCGAAGCGTGACGAAGCGGCAAAGAAGCTAGACACGTGGTATCCGAAGCTGCCGTAGTAAGGGTGCTCTTGGATAGCCATGATCTGGATACAGTTGTAGCCGTCTGCAGCTACACGTGGCAGAACTTTTTCTTGAAATTCTTTATAGGAGCCTACTTTTTCTTCCTGTTGCGCCATGCCGATGTGGCATTCGTAGATCAGCAATGGATCGGTTGCCGCTTTGAAGGCGCGTTTTTTCATTTTGTACGGTTTCTCGGGATCCCATACCTGCGCACTGAATATCTTAGTTTCATCATCTTGTACGACGCGGGTGGCCCATGCAGGAATGCGTTCGCCGCATCCGCCTTCCCAGTACACTTTCAGTTTGTACAGGTCGCCGTGTTTCAGTACGTCAGCCGGGAGTTTCAGTTCCCAATTACCGTTGTTTTTACGTTTCAGGCTGAATTTTTTCTCTTCCTTCCAGCCGTTGAAAGTTCCAATCAGAAAAATTTGGGTAGCGTTGGGAGCCCATTCACGGAAAACCCAGCCGCTTTCAGTACGATGCAGACCGAAGTAAAGGTAGCCGGATGCAAAGTCAGAGAGCGTCTTTTTTCCATTATTTGTTAGCTCGGCTTCCTTGCTTATCGCATACTGATGACGTCCGTTTATGGCATCGGCATAAGGCTCCAGCCAAGGATCGTTTTTTATGAGATTAAGTGTTTCCATAACGGATGAGTTTTATTGTTGGTTCTATTTAATTTAAGCTTTTACTTTAACGATAATTTTCTTCACGCCATCGGGAGTGATGCCAGGAGCATGTCCGTCCTGAGGGAAGAAAATGGCAAACATGCCGGGTTTCACGTCGATGTAGCTTTCAGCCAGTCCCTCGAAGAAGGTAATGTCTTTTTCTGCGTTGTAAGGGGCATCAGCAGGCAGGCAATCGCAAGCGGGGGTATAACCCATAATTTCGGTTCCTGATAAGGGGATTTGAATGTCGATAAAGTCTCTGTGGGTTTCAAGGCGTGCTTGTTCTTTGGTCTTGGGCTTGGTCTCCGTTACGTTTACAAGCAGGTCCTTGCCTTTCAGTTCAGTTTTGCCAAGCTCAAGCGTATTCAAGTCACGCGATTTCAAAAACTCAACGGCTTGGGCGAACAGAGGGTTCAGTGATACATACTTTTCTATGTTTTCCAGTTTGTCTATTACCATAATCCAAATGTTTTAGTTAGTTATACTCAATTTTATTCGAAATCATCTATTGTGTAGTTTACGAAGTCTGCAAAGCGTTTCATCTGACGGAAGATATCAGTCGTACGGTCCAAGAAATCTGGAGCCAGAAAGAAATCGTCGGACAAGGGACAGTTGACGGTATATTCTTTGCATTGCAGATATTTCAGGTAAGGGAAATCTTTGGGAAAGCCTTTAGGGGCAGTTTTCAGGAATGTTTCGCCGACGACAGGGAAGTAGTGGCTGAAAGCGGGATCTTCCACAATAGCTCGGAACTCGTCGATATTGTCATATACGGCTTGGCGCAAGGCTTTCAGCAGGGCAGGAGGGGGACAATAGCTTCCTCCGGCCAGCAGACAGTTACCGGGTTGCAGGTGGATGTAGTAGCCACAATGATCTGATTTTTTTCCTTTGGCGTTGATATAGCCTCCCATATGTATTTTGTAGGGCGTTTTATCTTGGCTGAAACGTGTGTCGCGGTAGATGCGGTAGGTACAGTCTTTGGCTTCGATACCACGAATCGTTTCGTCGAACGTTGAAATGCGTGCGATGACAGCCGTTAAGAGATTTTCGAATTCACTACGGGCCGATTCGTAAGCATCGCGATGGGCATTGAACCAGTCGCGATTATTATTGGCGGCTAGGTCTTTCAAATACCGGAATATAACAGGAATGTCCATATTCTGTCTCTTTTTATCAATGTGACAAACTTACGAATAATATTTCTAAAATGCCAAATAATGGTAAAAAAAAGCATCGGTTTTGGGGTAAACCGATGCTCTTAAAGCATTCATTAAATCAACAGACGCCTCTGTTGTGCCTCCACCTACTTTCACAAGCCGGCTTCTGGTCTCAATTAATCTTATATCTAATACTATGAAAAACACATTTATATAACAGACGAAGTATCTGTTTTGTTCAGCAGGAAAATGATTTTTTCTCTTATCTTTGCGGAAAAAATAAGAAGAAACATCATGAAAGAGTATTCATACGATGAAGAAAGCGTCAAGGCCTTGTGTGATTGGGCGGTTCACGCCACTTTCCCGAAAGAGGTGGATTTGAACGAGGCAGAGCATATTTTCGATGTAGACCGTTATGTTCAGGCCAATTTGAACGATATCAAAGCGCATTACCCTGATCCGTTTTATCATCCGGCTATTACGCGATTGTATCTGTTGAAAGATATTATGGAAGGAAAGGATACGGAGTAACGCTGCAAGAAAACGGATAATGATTCTGATAGGTGATGCCCGACATATTTCGTCCTTGATGCAAAATTCTGCATCAGGGACGGTGTGCCGGGCATTTCTTTTGTCTGTTTACAGCGTGAACTTCAGTATCTTTGCGCTGTATCCTTTAACGGTTATGTCTGTGGCCTTGTAGGGCAGCAGGCAGACGGTTTCTTCAGCGCCAGTGAGCAGATCGACGGCCTGGTAGTGTTCTACTTGCGGCATTTGCAGGTAGCTGAAGGCGTGGGAAGGGATGTTGACTGCCACGTCGGCAGTGGCGGAGTCGAAGTTGGCGACGATGAGCAGCACTTCGTTGCCGTGTTTGCGGAGGAAGGCATACTGGCGGTGTTCGTTGAAGCGCCAGCCGCCAATGTTGGCATACATCAGGTCGAAGAACAGGCCGTGGGCAATGGCTTCCTCTTGACGGCAGAGGGTGAGGACGCGCTGGTAAACGTCATGCAGACGTTGTTCGTCGTCGGTCAGCATGCGCCCGTCGAACTTGCCGCCGTCGCGCCAACGGCGGATGGTCCCCACACTCCAGTAGTCGAAGATAGTGGTACGTCCGTCGCGTCCGCTGAAGCCTTCGTGATCCATGCCGGGTTCGCCAAACTCCTGTCCGAAGTAGATCATCATGGGGTTGGTATTCATGCAGGCCGATACGACCAAGGCAGGGATGGCTTTCCAAGGATTTCCGGCAAAAAAGTCGGAGGCGATGCGCTGTTCGTCGTGGTTTTCCAGGAAATTGAGCATGCGTTGCTCGATGCCACCCAGACTTTGCCAGCAACGGGTGATGGCGGTAGCTGATTCGTTACTGCAGACGATGGCGCGGAGTGTATCGTAGAGTCCTACCTTGTCATACAGGTAGTCGAAGTGGCCGCGGTCCAGGTAGTTGCGATATTCGTAGGGGTTATAGACTTCGGCGATGAAGAGCAGATGGGGATACTTTTCTTTTACTTGTGGGATGGCCCATCCCCAGAATTCGACGGGCACCATCTCCGCCATGTCGCAGCGGAAGCCGTCTATGTCTTTCGCGGCCCAAAAGAGGAGGATGTCCCGCATCTTTTCCCACGTGTCGGGGATAGGGTCGAAGTGGCGGGTGCCACCGTTCTGGTAGTCTACGCCGTAGTTCAGTTTCACTGTCTCGTACCAATCGTCAATCGTAGGGCAAGCATCAAAGCGGTTGTTGCCCGTAGCTTTGGCGGGATATTCATGATAGGGTTCTGCGGCACTGCCTTGCATGTCGAATTGCCCGTGGAGCTCGCTTTGCGGGATGTAGTAGAAGTTGTTGTAGGGGCTAAAGGCATAATGTGGATCGTCGTTGGCGCCAAGCTGTGAAGTGCCGTCGGGCTGGGCGTCGGAGTGGTATTGGCGTGCCACGTGGTTGGGCACAAAGTCTATGATGACTTTCAGGCCGGCGCGGTGGGTACGCTGTACCAGATTTTCGAATTCCTTCATACGTCCGGGAACGTCCTTGGCCAGGTCGGGGTCTACGTCGTAGTAATCCTTGATGGCATAGGGCGAACCGGCCTTACCCTTGACTACGGCAGGATGGTCGGGGCGGATGTTGTAGCGTCGGTAGTCAGTTTGTGTGGCGTGCTCGATGATGCCCGTGTACCAGACGTGCGTGGCGCCCAGCCGCTTGATTTCGCCCAGGGCCTTACCTGTGAAGTCGGCCATTTTGCCGCAGCCGTTTTCGGCCAGGCTGCCGCCGTGGATGCAGTGGTTATTGTTGTTTCCGAAGAGTCGGGTGAACACTTGGTAGATGATGAGTTTGTTGTCGATGTCGTTCATGGTTTTTTATGTTATTACTGTTGGGTTGTTGATCGGGTTTTCATTTTTCTTCCGTCTTCCAGAGGCTTCCGTTTTCCTCCAGCAGGCGGGCAATGGTCTCCTGTGCCGTTTCGTAGCCGTGCATGAAGATTTCCTCCGCTTTCTCCAGTTCGCGGTTGCTGTAATCGGCCAGATTGGTGGGCTCGATGAGCAGGTCGGCCTTCTCGCGTTCGGGGAAGGTGTTGGAGCGGAACATGAAGTTGTACGAGCGCAGGGCGATGCTGACAATGTTCATTTTGTACTTGGGCGCCAGCAGGGGGCTGACGTTGATGGCCACTACCTTCTCGCAGATACGCCGGATGATGCTCACGGGCAGGTTCATCAGCACGCCACCGTCCACGTAGTTGGTGCCGTCGATGCAGACAGGTGCAAAGAGCACCGGCATGCAGCACGAGGCGGCCACGCGCTCGGCAATGTCACCCTTGTGGAAGTGGACTAGCCGTCCATGGTCCAGGTCGGTAGCTGTCACGATGAGCGGCGTCTTCAGTTGCTCCAGGCGCTTGGCCTTGAGGTTGGTGCGCAGGAAGTCGATGAATTCGTCCAGTTCAAACAGCCCCACTTTGGGGATGACCAGCTTCGTCAGATCCTGGAACGTGTGGCCGGCGAAGAAGCGAAGCACGTCGTGTGGCTCGTTGCCGTCGGCATAAAAGACGCCCGCCAAGGCTCCGGCACTGACGCCGGAGAGGACGTCGGGGCGGATGCCGTGCTCCAGCAGGGCCTGCATGACGCCCAGGTGGGCAAAACCCTTGATGAAGCCCCCGCTCAGGGCGAAGCCTGTCGGGTATTTATAGGTGAAATAGTTGTTGGCAGTCGCTTCCATAAACATGTTTTTTATCGGGCACGAAGTTAGTGATTTTCTCAAAAGAAGAAAGAACGTCGGGCAGAAAAACACATTCGGCAGGGTTCCCGAGGCCTTGTTTGTGTAGAAAAATATTTTTTCTGCTCTTCCGAGGGGTCGGACGGGCAGCCAAAAACTTTTGGCAAACGAGACACTCCCCCTTCCGGCGCGGGGCAGGGCCTTCGGAGGCCGCCTGCGGTGCGGAAGGGGGAGCGTTTCAGAAGCGGGACCTTTCGGGACCCCTTATTTGCGGGCCAGAGCACGGAGCACCCAGTAACCGCCCAGCCACTGGAGCAGCATGCCCGGTACGCCGATTCGGAAATCTTGTGCAGCCAGGTGGAAGTCGCCGCAGAGCAGCCACTCGAAGCCTGTGCCAACAACCTGATAGGCCAGTACGGCGGCGAGCAGGCCTCCGAACAGCACCTTGTCCTTGGCCCGACGGGCTACGATCGAGGCGGCCACGGCCAGCAAAGTAGACTTGATGAGGATGGCGGGCAATACGGCGGCAGCAGGCATGGCGAAAAGCAGGTGGTTGACTACGGGCGACAGAACGGCTGTCAGCAGACCCACGCGCAGCCCGAATTTATAGGCGGCCACGAGTGTAAAGAAGTAGATGGGCAGCAGAGTGGGGCCTCCCAGCGGCAGAAGGTGGCAGAGCTGCGGAAAAAGGATGTTGCCTGCTACGAACAGCAGGGCAAATAGATAGGTTTTTACGTTCCCGAACGGGAGGGAATAGAGTTTTGCAGATGTATTCATCATCATGGTTTTTATGTTCTTTATGGGTTACACAATCAGTTCGTAGTTGCGGGTGCCGATACCGATGGCTTCGGCGTGTTCCAGTCCGGCCTGCCAGTTGGTGTTGGGGTGGATGAGGTGGAACTTGTCGCAGCCGCAAAGGTCGTCGTGCTCGTGCTTGTTTCCCAGCACATTGTTACCGTGGAGCACGGGCGTCTGGTTCACCAGATCCGCGCAGGCCTGGTCGAGAGCCACGGGATCGGTCGAAGCCAGGATGCCCAGGTCGGGGATGATGGCGGCGTCGTTGTGGTTCCAGCAGTCGCACTCGGGCGATACGTTCATCACGAAGCTGACGTGGAAGTGGGGCTTGTCCTTGAGCACGGCCTTGGTATATTCGGCTATCTTGTAGTTCATGTTCTCCGACGTGTCCCAGCTACCAACAACGGCACCGTCGTGCTGGCACAGGGCGACGCACTGTCCGCAGCCCACGCACTTCGAGTAGTCAATCTCGGCTTTGCGGTCGGCGTTCAGGTGGACGGCGTCGTGGGCACAGTGCTTCACGCAAATGTTGCAGCCGATGCAGTTCGCCGTGTCAATCTTCGGTTGGGCGGAGGCGTGTAGTTCCAGTTTGCCGGGAACAGCGGCGGCTCCCATGCCCAGGTTCTTCAGTGCGCCGCCGAAGCCTGCCTGTTCGTGTCCTTTGAAGTGAGTCATGCTGATGACGATGTCCGCATCGGCGATGGCTGTACCGATTTTAGGTGCCTTGCAGTATTTGCCGTCAATGGGTATTTCGCGGTAGTCGGTTCCTTTCAATCCGTCGGCAATGATGACTTGACATTGGGCGGAGATAGGGTTGAATCCATTTTCCATCGCACTTTCCAGATGGTCCACGGCGTTGGCGCGGCGGCCGGAGTAGAGCGTGTTGCAGTCGGTCAGGAACGGTTTGGCGCCGTAGCTGCGCAGCAGGTTCGCCATGCGTGCGGCGTAGTTGGGGCGGATGTAGGCCAGGTTACCCGGCTCACCGAAATGTATCTTGATGGCCACGAAACTGTCCTTCAGGGGCAGCTGGGCAATGCCTGCCTTCTTCACCAGGCGCTCCATCTTGTCGAGCAGATTGGAGGTGGGCGAAGTGCGCAGGTCTGTGAAGTAAACTTTTGCTTTTTCCATGTCTTTTTACCTATTTGTAATTACATCTGTGGCAAAATTAACGGAAAATATCCATATAAATAGGTATTTGTAACTAAAAAAATCAGCCGTCGCCTTTCTTTCCGTAATCGGGGTAGCGACGGCTGTAATCGGTGTACAGATGTGGATGTCTCAATCAATGAATTTCAGGCAGACAGGTTTGGTCGTTTTGATGCGTCGGCCCGTGTCTGTCAGCAGGCCGGTCGAGGCGTCTCGGGCGAAGATCTGGATCTCGTCGGTGTCGCGGCAGGCCACGAGCAGATACTGTCCGTTGGGAGTCAGAACGAAGTTGCGTGGATGGATGCCCGTTGGCTGATAGCCCGCCTTGCTGAGCGTGCCATCCTCGGGGTTAACGCGGAAAATGGCCAGTCCGTCGCCTTTCAGGCGGTTGGAGGCGTAGAGGAAGCGTCCGTCCGGCGAGAGGTGGATGTCGGCGCTGCCTCGGGCGTCTAGCGTATCGGCCTGGATGGTCTGCATCAGACTCAGGCTATCGCCGTCATAAGTGAAGGCCATTACTTCGCCGGAAAGTTCCGTGATGAGGTAGGCAAAGCGGCCGTCGGCGGAGAATACGGCGTGGCGTGGGCCGGAGCTGGGAGTCAACCGGATGTCTGAAGCACGCTGTCTGTCCACCAACGGCGTGTTGCTGCCCTTCTGTCGGGTGTTCAGAGGGAAGCGGTGGATGCGGTCGGTACCGAGGTCGTTGGCCAGCAGGTAATGGTTGTCCGGCGTGAAGTAGACGAAGTGCAGGTGGGGAATGGCCTGGCGTTCCTTGTCGGGACCGCTGCCTTCGAAGCCGATGGTCTGTCCTGGCTTCAGGCGGCCTTCTCCATCGAGCGGAAAGAGGGAAATGTTGCTGCCGTTGTAGTTGGCCGTTACGACGTAGTCCTCTTCAGGGCTCAGTGCAATGTGACAAGGGGCAGCACCCTGCGTAGGTTGGGAGTTGATGAGGGTCAAGGTGCCAGTGGCGGCGTCGAAGGTCAGTGCGTTGGCACAGGCCGTGCCTCCGTCGTCTTCGCCTACGCTGTATACCCGCTTGCCGTCCTTCGATACAGTCTGGTAGGAGGGGTTGGAGATACCTTTCACTCCGCTCACGTATTGTCCTTCGCCGGTTGCTTGGTTGAATTTATAAACTTTGATACCTTCCTGGTCGGCAGGACCGTAACTTCCCACCAACATATAGAGGGGATCCGAAGCGGATGTTGTGACTGCTTGCTGGGACTTCTTCCCTGTGCAGCCTGTCAGTATAGCGATGCCTGCACAGCATAAGATTAGTTTCTTGTTCATAGCTCATTAAGGATAAAAAAGGCTGCGTCGTTCAGGAGAAGATGCAGCCTTTTATGTGATTTTTATAGAATTTTGGATTATGCGATACCGTGGGCATTGACTGTGCTGTCAATCTTCTTGATCAAGCCCTGTAGTACGGCGCCGGGACCGCATTCAGTGAAGTCGGTAGCACCGTCGGCAATCATGTTCTTTACAGACTGTGTCCAGCGTACGGAAGCCGTGAGCTGTGCCACGAGGTTTTTCTTGATTTCTGCCGGATCAGTGTGAGGCAGAGCGTCTACGTTCTGGTAAACAGGGCACTTCGGCGTGTGGAAGTTGGTGGCGTTGATAGCAGCTTCCAGTTCTACCTTAGCAGGATCCATCAGCGGAGAGTGGAAAGCACCGCCTACCTTCAACGGCAGGGCACGCTTGGCACCGGCTGCCTTCATCAGTTCGCAAGCCTTGTTGATGCCTTCGATAGAGCCGGAGATAACAATCTGTCCCGGGCAGTTGAAGTTGGCAGCTACGCAAACTTCGCCTTCCTTGCTTACCTGTTCGCAGATTTCCTCAACCTTCTCGTCCGGCAGGGCGATGATGGCAGCCATGGTAGAGGGATGAGCCTCGCAGGCCTTCTGCATGGCCATGGCACGTGCATATACCAGCTTCAGGCCGTCCTCAAAGCTCAGGGCACCGGCAGCAACCAGGGCTGAGAATTCGCCGAGCGAGTGACCGGCAGTCATTTCGGGCTTGAAATCGTCGCCCATGCAGAGGGCGGAAATAACGGAGTGGAGGAATACGGCAGGCTGTGTCACCTTGGTCTGACGGAGGTCTTCGTCCGTACCGTTGAACATGATATCAGTAATGCGATATCCGAGGATATCATTGGCTTTTTCAAACAATTCTTTGGCCAGAGCCGAGTTTTCGTACAGGTCTTTGCCCATTCCTACGAATTGGGCGCCTTGGCCCGGAAATACAAATGCTTTCATCTTTTTAATTATTTGGTTTTGTAAAAAATAAGCTTTTGTTTCTGAAAAGCGCTGCAAAGGTAGATCTTTTTCTGTTAACCACCACACAAATTCAGTCTTTTTGTGCAATCGGGTGTGTTTTCTTCTTTGGAATACAATAAGATGATCTCTCTGGCTACCCCTTTCTTCTCGCCGAAAGTCTTGATAATAGATATGTTGCGCCCTGCCGTAGGTATTACGGCTTACAATTATCCTTTTCCATTTCTATACATATTGTATTTCATATGATAAGAAGCTTTTTATATATTGTACTATATATGATATGTATTTATTTGTAAAATAGAAATTTACGATATGCTTAAAAACATGCTTTCTGCTTTTATATTTTTTATAAACATGCCTATATTTGCACTGCAAAACAAAAGAAGAAATAAACGATATGGAACATACAATGCCACTTGCCAACAACCACATCTCTGTAGATTGCGTCGTTTTCGGTTTTGACGGAGAACAACTCAAGGTACTGCTCGTGAAGCGGATGGGAGAGGAGAGCGGTGAAGTCTTCCACGACATGAAATTGCCCGGCAGCCTGATTTATCAGGACGAAGACTTGGACGGCGCTGCCAAACGCGTGCTAAACGAGCTGACGGGACTAAAGTCGGTACGCTTGACACAGTTCAAGGCTTTCGGCTCCAAAGACCGCACGAAAAACCCAAAAGACGTTCACTGGCTGGAACGAGCCATTCAGTCGAAGGTGGACCGTATCGTAACCATCGCCTATCTGTCACTGGTAAAGATCGATCGCGCTCTCAGTAAGAATCTGGATGACTATCAGGCTTGTTGGGTAGCTTTGCCTGAAGTGAAGGACCTGGCTTTCGATCACAACCTGATTATCCGCGAGGCGCTGATTTTCATTCGTCAGTACGTCGAGTTTAATCCTTCGATGTTGTTCGATCTATTGCCTCGTAAGTTTACCGCCCAGCAGTTGCGTCGCCTTTATGAACTGATATATAATAAGACCATCGATGTGCGAAACTTCCACAAAAAGATAGCAATAATGGACTACGTGGTACCGCTGGAAGAGAAGCAACAGGGCGTGGCACATCGTGCGGCACGTTATTACCGATTTGACAAAAAAATCTATAATAAAAAAAGAAGATAAACGATCATGTATTTATTAGGTTATGATATAGGAAGCTCGTCCGTCAAAGCGAGCTTGGTAGATGCCGCGAGCGGTAAGTGTGTGTCCTCGGCTTTTTATCCGAAGACGGAGGCACCCATTCTGGCTGTTAAGCAGGGATGGGCTGAACAAGATCCCGAAAGCTGGTGGACGAACTTGAAGCTGGCCACGCAGGCTGTGCTTCACGAGTCCGGTGCCGACGGCAGGGACGTCAAGGCCATCGGCATCTCCTATCAGATGCATGGGCTGGTGTGTGTGGACCGTGAACAACGAGTGCTACGGCCGGCCATCATCTGGTGCGACTCGCGCGCTGTGTCCTACGGACAGCGGGCTTTCGAAGCTCTGGGACAGGAACGATGCCTGACGCATCTGCTCAACTCGCCGGGCAACTTCACCGCCGCCAAGCTGGCATGGGTCAAGGAGAACGAGCCGCAGGTGTATGAACAGATAGATAAAATAATGCTTCCTGGCGACTATATTGCCATGCGTCTGACCGGCGAGGTGTGTACCACCGTCTCCGGACTGTCCGAAGGCATGTTCTGGGATTTCCGTCGCGGCTGCGTGGCCGATTTCCTGATGGACTACTACGGCTTTGACCACTCACTGATAGCCGATATCCGACCTACTTTCGCAGAGCAGGGATGGGTGAAGGCCGACGTAGCCCGCGAACTGGGCCTGGCCGAGGGAACCCCCGTCACCTACCGTGCGGGCGACCAGCCGAACAATGCCCTCTCGCTCAATGTATTCAACCCCGGTGAGATCGCCTCGACGGCAGGTACGAGCGGCGTGGTCTATGGCGTGAACGGCGAGGTGAACTACGATTCGCGCAGCCGTGTCAACACCTTTGCGCACGTCAACCACACGGCCGACCAGACCCGCCTGGGCGTACTCCTCTGCATCAACGGTACGGGCATCCTCAACTCGTGGGTGAAGCGCAATGTGGCTCCCGAAGGCATTTCATACGCCGAACTGAACGACTTGGCTGCCCAAGTGCCCATAGGTAGTGCTGGCGTCAGCATCCTGCCTTTCGGTAACGGTGCCGAGCGTATGCTGGAGAACCGTGAGACGGGCTGTTCCGTCTGTGGCCTGAACTTCAACCTGCACGACCGCCGCCACGTAGCCCGCGCCGCGCAGGAGGGCATCGTCTTTGCCTTCAAGTATGGCATCGACATCATGGAGCAGATGGGCATCCCCGTGCAGAAGATACACGCCGGACGAGCCAACATGTTCCTCAGCCCCGTTTTCCGCGACACGCTGGCGGGCGTGACGGGCGCCACCATCGAGCTCTACGATACAGATGGTTCCGTTGGTGCTGCTAAGGGGGCGGGTATCGGTGCAGGTATCTATCGCGACCATGTAGAGGCCTTCGCCACGCTGGAGCGTCTGGCCGTCATCGAGCCGGACGACACGCGGCGCGAAGAATACCTCGAGGCATATACCCGCTGGAAACAGTTATTGGAGAAAATGATTTGACTTGGAAATAAATAATAATTATAGAAATCGAGGCCTTGGCCTCACAAAACATCAGAAAGATTATGGCAACAAAAGAGTATTTTCCTGGCATAGGAAAGATTAAGTTTGAAGGTAAAGAGAGTAAGAATCCCATGGCGTTCCGTTATTATGACGCCGACAAGCTCATCATGGGCAAGAAAATGAGCGAATGGCTGAAGTTCGCCATGGCCTGGTGGCACACGCTGTGCGCCGAGGGCAGTGACCAGTTCGGCGGCGGCACGAAGACTTTCCCGTGGAACGACTCGGCTAATCCCGTGGAGGCTGCCAAGCACAAGGTGGACGCGGGCTTTGAGTTCATGCAGAAGATGGGCATCGAGTACTATTGCTTCCACGACGTGGACCTCTGTGCCGAGGCCGACACCATCGAGGAATACGAAGCCAATCTGAAGGAAATCGTAGCCTACCTGAAACAGAAACAACAGGAGACGGGCATCAAACTGCTGTGGGGGACGGCCAATGTCTTCGGCCACAAGCGCTACATGAACGGCGCCGCCACGAACCCCGACTTCGACGTCGTAGCCCGTGCCGCCGTGCAGATCAAGAATGCCATTGACGCCACCATCGAGCTGGGCGGATCGAACTACGTCTTCTGGGGTGGCCGTGAGGGCTACATGAGCCTGCTCAACACCGACCAGAAACGCGAGAAGGAACACCTGGCCACGATGCTGCGCATGGCCCGCGACTATGCCCGTGCCCGTGGCTTTAAGGGTACCTTCCTTGTGGAGCCGAAGCCTATGGAGCCCACCAAGCATCAGTATGACGTCGATACGGAAACTGTCATCGGTTTCCTACGTGCACACGGGCTGGATAAGGACTTCAAGGTGAATATCGAGGTGAACCACGCTACCCTGGCCGGACATACTTTCGAACACGAACTGGCTGTGGCTGTGGACAACGGCATGCTGGGTTCCATTGATGCCAACCGTGGTGACTATCAGAACGGATGGGATACCGACCAGTTCCCCATCGACAACTTTGAGCTCATCCAGGCCATGATGCAGATTATCCGTGGTGGTGGCTTCAAGGACGGCGGTACGAACTTCGATGCCAAAACGCGCCGTAACTCTACCGACTTGGAGGATATCTTCATTGCCCACATTGCCGGTATGGACGCCATGGCCCGTGCGCTGGAGAGCGCTGCCAAGCTCCTCGAGGAGTCACCTTACAAGCAGATGCTGACCCAGCGTTATGCCTCTTTCGACAGTGGCCTTGGCAAGGACTTCGAAGACGGCAAGCTGACACTGGAAGATGTCGTGGCATACGCCAAGCAGAATGGTGAACCGAAACAGACCAGCGGCAAGCAGGAACTGTATGAGGCCATTGTGAATATGTACGCTTAATAATTAATGGGGAATGAAGAACGAAGAATGAAGAATTTCAGCTATGTGTGAGGCTGATGTGTATGATTCTCGCGCACAGGTTAATTCTTCATTCATCATTCTTCATTCATCATTCCTAATTTCCTAATATCATGACAAACCAAACAGAAAACGGTAGCAAAGCTTACCTCTTCTCCATTGTACTGGTGGCTGTGCTGGGAGGGCTGCTCTTCGGTTACGACACTGCCGTCATCTCGGGTGCCGAGAAGGGCCTCCAGGCCTTCTTCATGGGAGCACCGGACTTTACTTACACTGACACATGGCACGGCATTACATCGTCGAGTGCACTTATCGGCTGTATTATCGGCAGTGCCATTTCGGGACTCTGCGCCTCCCGCCTGGGACGCAAGAAGTCGCTTTTCCTGGCTGGTGTCCTGTTCTTTCTTTCGGCTTTGGGTTCCTACTATCCTGAATTCCTGTTTTTCGGCTACGGCGAGTCGAGCTATTCGCTGCTTCTCGCTTTCAATTTCTACCGCGTGCTGGGCGGTGTGGGTGTCGGACTGGCGTCGGCCATCTGCCCCATGTACATCGCCGAGATTGCACCGAGCAATATCCGTGGCACGCTGGTGTCATGGAACCAGTTTGCCATTATCTTCGGCCAACTTGTGGTTTACTTTGTCAATTTCCTCATCTTGGGCGATAACATCAACCCCGTCATTCGTGCGGTGGAGGGTGTGAATCAGATACTGAATCCTGATGCTGCCGCCTGGACCATCGAAACGGGGTGGCGACTGATGTTTGTCAGCGAGGCTGTACCGGCCGGACTGTTCACCCTGTTGGTGCTGCTTGTGCCCGAAACGCCACGCTATCTGGCCCTCTGCGGACGCGACGACAAGGCGTTGGCCGTCTTGGGACGTATCAACGGTGCTTCACAGGCACGTGCCATTCTGGCTGACATCAAAGCTACGGCGCATGAGAAGACCGAGCGCCTCTTCACCTATGGTTGGATGGTGATTTTCATCGGCATCATGCTGAGTGTATTCCAGCAGGCGGTGGGTATCAATGCTGTGCTTTACTTTGCTCCGCGTATTTTCGAGAGCATGGGTATGGGCAATCCGATGATGCAGACTGTGATCATGGGCATCATTAACATTCTCTTCACGCTCTTAGCTGTGTTCACCGTAGAGCGTTGGGGACGCAAGCCGCTGCTCATTTCGGGCTCGATAGGTATGGCTGTCGGAGCCTTTGGCGTGGCGTTGTGTAACGTGGTGATCGGTCTTCCTGCCCTGGTTTCCGTAGTGAGCATCATGGTCTATAGTGCTTCGTTCATGTTTAGCTGGGGGCCCATTTGCTGGGTACTAATTGCTGAGATATTCCCTAACACCATCCGTGGTGCGGCCGTAGCGGTGGCTGTAGCTTTTCAATGGATCTTCAATTTCATTGTGTCCTCCACTTTCGTGCCGATGTACAACATGCAGTTGGGTGAGATGGGTGACAAGTTCGGTCACATGTTCGCCTACGCTCTCTATGGCGTCATCTGTGTGGTGGCTGCCGTCTTCGTGTGGAAGCTCGTGCCCGAAACCACAGGCAAGACACTGGAGGATATGACGCGGCTTTGGAAAAAGAAATAAGGAAATAAATAGATAAGAATGCTTATGAAAAAGATTATAATTCCTATTCTGTTGTTTGGCGCCTTGATGTCAGCCTGCCAGCAGAAACTTTCCTACCAGAATACTTCTCTTCCACCTGAAGAGCGTGCGGCCGATTTGGTGCAGCGTCTGACGCTGGAAGAGAAAGTCTCGTTGATGCAGAACAATTCATCCGCTGTGCCACGTTTGGGGATCAAGCCCTATAACTGGTGGAACGAGGCTTTGCATGGTGTGGCCCGCAACGGTCGGGCTACCGTCTTTCCGCAAGCCATCGGTATGGGTGCTGCCTTCAACGATTCGTTACTCCACGTGGTGTTCACTGCTGTAAGTGACGAAGCACGTGCCAAAAACCATATTGCTCGACGTGACAGTAGCTATAAAATATATCAGGGCTTGACTTTCTGGACGCCTAACATCAACATTTTCCGTGATCCGCGTTGGGGACGTGGGCAAGAGACCTATGGTGAAGATCCGTACTTAACGAGCCAGCTGGGTATGGCCGTCGTTAGAGGTCTGCAAGGCCCTGAAGACAGTCAATATGACAAGGCGCATGCCTGTGCCAAGCATTATGCCGTCCACTCTGGTCCCGAGTGGAACCGTCATAGCTTCAACGCAGAAGACATTGATCCACGTGACTTGTGGGAAACCTATCTGCCCGCTTTCAAGGACTTGGTGCAGAAGACCGGTGTAAAGGAAGTGATGTGTGCCTACAATCGGTTTGAAGGATCACCTTGTTGTAACAGTGATCGGTTGCTGATGCAAATCTTGCGTGATGAATGGGGATACGAAGGACTGGTGGTAAGTGATTGCGGTGCTATTTACGACTTCTTCGAGGAAGGCCGCCACGGGACGCACAAGGATAAAGCGGATGCTTCGTCGGCTGCTGTTTTGTCAGGGACGGACCTGGAATGCGGCGATGCCTACAAGTCGCTGGCCGATGCCGTGCGTCAGGGCAAGATTAAAGAAGAAGATTTGGACCGCTCCGTGGCCCGTCTGCTGAAGGCTCGTTTCGAACTGGGCGAGATGGACGAGACTACGCCTTGGGATGCTATTCCCGACTCGGTTGTCAATTGTCATGCACACCAGGCACTGGCTCTACGCATGGCGCGTGAGAGTATGACCCTGCTCCAGAACAAGAATAATCTGTTGCCGTTGAAGGCTGGTATGACGGTTGCCCTCGTCGGCCCCAATGCCAATGACTCGGTAATGCAGTGGGGTAATTACAACGGTTTCCCCGGCCATACCGTGACGCTGCTTGAGGCTCTGCGTAAACGTCTGCCTGAAGAACAGCTGATTTATGTACCCGGTGCCCTTTATGCAGAAGATTTTGTGCCGAAACACAAGAAAGACGAGATGGAACAGATGAAACCGTTGGACGCAGCCTCTCTGTTGAAACAGGTTGGTTGTGCGGATGTCGTGGTCTTTGCCGGAGGTATCTCTCCTCTGTTGGAAGGCGAGGAAATGAAAGTCAATGTACAGGGCTTTAAGGGTGGCGACCGTACGGACATCGAGCTGCCTGCTATCCAGCGTCAGTTGCTCAAAGCGTTGAAGGTTGCCGGAAAGAAAGTAGTCTTCGTCAACTTCTCGGGTAGTGCCGTGGGACTGGAACCCGAGACGCAGACGTGCGATGCCATCCTGCAGGCATGGTATCCCGGCGAGGCTGGTGGTACTGCCGTGGCCGATGTACTCTATGGCGACTACAATCCGGCCGGACGTCTGCCCGTCACCTTCTACAAAAATGTGGGGCAGTTGCCCGACTACGAGGATTACAGCATGAAGGGACGCACATACCGTTATTTTGAAGGTACGCCGCTCTTCCCCTTCGGCCACGGACTGAGCTATACGACCTTTGTCTATGGTAAGGCCGAGGTGAAGGATGGATGTTTGCTGGTGCCTGTTACTAATACAGGTCGTATGGACGGCGATGAAGTAGTTCAGCTTTATTTGAACCGTCCTGACGATGCCGGCGGGCCGCGTAAGACACTGCGTGCCTTCAAGCGTGTGCACATTCCTGCCGGAGCTACCCGCACGGTCAGCCTGCCGCTGACGGAGGAAACCTTCAACTGGTGGGATACGGCGACCAATACGGTTCATCCTCTGAAGGGCAGCTATAAGCTGCTTTACGGAGGAAGCTCGGACGACCGAGCCTTGCAGACGATGATGTACGAGTTCTGATATCCGTAGTAAGAACATTTATCGGTTATAATAAACCCCTGCCCGGCTTTAGCTGGACAGGGGTTTGTCTTTATTTCGATAAAACAGTTCAGTTTCTTAGTTATTCTTTCGGCAGAATGGGATAGAGGGTCTTGTTTTCCTTGTCGATGGGGTAGAGTGCTTTTTCCTGCTCCAGTCTTTCGATCATCAGTTGGCAGAGTTCGCGCACTTTCTTGCGCTCCGTCTGTGCCAGGTCGTTCTTTTCGAACGGGTCTTCGGCTAGGTTGAACAGCTTGTAGGTGGGCTTTCCGTCGGTTTCGGGATTATAGTAGTAGATCAGCTTCCAGTCGCCCTTGCGGTAGGTGGTGAAATAGCTGCCGCGGTGCTGGTGTGGGAAGTGCATCAGGAAGTCGTCGCGATGCTTCTTGTCAGCCTTGCCTGCCAGCAGTTTCTTCAGGTCGGAGCCATCCAGCACGTGTCCCTTCGGAGCCTTGACACCAGCCACGGACAGGATGGTGGGATAGAGGTCCATCACCGTACCCATCTGGGTCTGCGTGCAGCCTTGAGCAATAGGATAAGCCTTTTGGAACTTGTTGGAAGCATTGGGCTTGGCCCAGGCGGCGATGAAGGGTACCCGCACACCGCCTTCGTATTCCGAACCTTTCTTTCCCTTGAGCGGCGCCGACGATCCGTAGTCGGCTGCTCCTCCCAGCGGAGCGTCACCGCCGTTGTCGCCCAGGAAGATGACCAGTGTATTCTCGGCCACACCGGCTTCCTCGAGCTTGTCCAGTAGGTCGCCCAGCGACTTGTCCATGCCCTCTATCAGCGTGGCGAAGGCCTTTGCCTGCTGGGGCTTGTCGCTGTTCTGATAGTGGCCGATGAAGCGTTCGTCTGTCTCGAAGGGGGCGTGTACGGCGTAGTGGGCCATGTTCAGGTAGAAAGGTTTGCCCTCGGCGATGGCTTTGTCTATCTCCTTTTCGGCCTCCAGCGTCAATGCGTCGGACAGGAAGGTGGAGGTGCCGTGATACTGCTCCAGGTCAGGTACGGCCCGTGCGCGCTGCCCTTTGATCCAACCATATCCGTTCTCACCATGGTAGCTTCCAGGGTGGCCGATGGACGAGCCGGCGATGTTGACGTCAAAGCCCAGTCGGGTAGGGTCTTCGCCTTCGCTGTCCTTGCATCCGAAGTGTGCCTTGCCCACGTGGATGGTCTTGTATCCGGCTGCTTTCAGTACGGCGGGATAGATTTGTGCATCGGCCTTCAGGCCCTGCCAGTTCCATTCATAGGGGCCGAACTGGTCGCGGTTGTTGCTTTCGGCGTTTATCCAGTTGGTGGTGCGGTGGCGTGCCGCGTTCTGTCCTGTCATGATGGACGTGCGCGAGGGCGAGCTGACGCTTTGGGCGTAGAAGGTAGAGAAGCAGATACCCTGCGCGGCCAGCCGTTCCATGTTGGGCGTGCGGTACCAGTCGTTCAGTGGCTGGCGTTGGGGTTCTCCGTTGCGGTCGGTGATGAAGGGGACGGAAGTATCCATCAGTCCCATATCGTCTACGAGGAAGACTACGATGTTGGGGCGCTCTTGGGCAGCCAGCGTAGCGGCGGCCGAGAGGGCAGCCAGTGAGGCAAAAAGATGCTTTTTCATGATAATGTTTGTTTATGCAATGAGTTGAAACGGTGGGGGAAATGCTTGCACAGTTCCTTCTCCTTGCCGACAAAGATACCGAATTATTTCCAAAAGAAAGCGGAAGCAGGACAGAAATCGATGGGCATTTCATCCGTTCACCGTTTTTGTACCATCCGTTTAAAAGCTTTAAACTGCCAGTTTACTCCGTTTAAACTATCAGTTTAATCGCTTTAAACTACCAGTTTAATACGGATAAACTGACAGTTTATTGCTGATAAATTAAAATAAACTCGTTTGTTGCTGATAATCAGTATCCTATTGTTCCACTATAAAAAGGGCTGAGTGCCTCTCTATAAAAAGATGCCCGCCACTGAACCGCGAGCTGAAATAAACCGTAACTTTGCCCCCGATTTACTAAAAACATCCGAACCATGATACATTTTGATACCGACTATATGGAAGGCGCGCACCCCGAAGTGATGCGCCGCCTGGTGGAAACCAATCTGGAGCAGACACCCGGATATGGTTGTGATGACTATACGGCCCGTGCCAAGGACTTGATTCGCGAGGCTTGCGGCCAGCCGCAGGCTGCCGTCCAGTTCCTGGTGGGCGGCACGCAGACGAATGCTACCGTCATTGATGCTCTGCTGGCCCGCCACGAAGGCGTGCTGGGTGCTGAGTCGGCCCACATCAATGTGCACGAAGCGGGCGCCATCGAGGCCACGGGCCACAAGGTGCTGACGCTGCCCCAATACGACGGCAAGGTGAAGGCCGCCGACGTGGAGGCCTACATCCGCAACTTCTACCGCGACGAGACCTACGAGCACATGGTGGCGCCGGGCATGCTCTACATCTCGCACCCCACGGAACTGGGCACGCTCTATACCCTACGTGAGCTGGAAGACCTGAGTCGCGTGTGCCGCGAGGCGAACATTCCTTTATATATGGACGGTGCCCGTCTGGGCTACGGACTGGCGGCCGAGGGAACGGATGTCACGTTGAAGGACATTGCCCGCCTGTGCGATGTCTTCTACATCGGCGGCACGAAGGTCGGCGCCCTCTTTGGCGAGGCGGTGGTGGCTGCCCGTCCTGAGCGGTTGCCCCATTTCTTCTCCCTCGTCAAGCAGCACGGCGCGTTGCTGGCCAAAGGGCGTCTGTTGGGTATCCAGTTCGGCGCGCTCTTTACCGACGGCCTCTACCGGCGCATCGGCGCCCATGCCGTCCGCTTGGCCCTGAAGCTGAAGCAGGCCTTCGTGGAGAAGGGCTACAAACTTCACCTCGATTCGCCCACCAACCAGCAGTTCGTCTGCCTGCCCAACGAGACCATCGACCGCCTGATGCGCGAAGCAACCTTTGAACTGTGGGGCCCCCGCGGCGAAACGGAGACGGTGGTGCGCTTCGTCACCAGCTGGGCCACGCGCGAGGAAGACGTGGACAAACTGATAGCCTTACTTTAAAGAGAACAATTTAAAACGAACGATACACAATGGATTCCATCAAAATCAACAAAGTGCAGATACGTAATCTGCAGATTGAAGACTACGACCAGCTGGCCCAGTCGTTCACCCGTGTCTATACGGACGGAAGCGATGTCTTCTGGACACACAAACAGATCGAGAAACTGATCCGCATCTTCCCCGAGGGACAGATCGTGACGGTGGTTGACGAGAAGATTGTGGGCTGCGCCCTCTCCATCATCGTCAATTATGACGACGTGAAGAACGACCACACCTATGCCCAGGTGACGGGCAAGGAAACCTTCAACACCCATAACCCCAAGGGTAATATCCTCTACGGCATCGAGGTCTTCATCCATCCGCAATACCGCGGCCTTCGTCTGGCCCGACGTATGTACGAATACCGCAAGGAGCTGTGCGAGGAGCTGAACCTGAAGGCCATCATGTTCGGAGGCCGCATCCCCAACTACCATAAGTATGCCGACCAGATGCGCCCCAAGGAATACATCGACAAGGTGCGCCAGAAAGAAATCTACGACCCCGTACTCACCTTCCAGCTCTCCAACGACTTCCACGTGCGCAAGGTGATGCGCAACTACCTGCCCAACGACGAAGAGTCCAAGCACTACGCTTGCCTGCTCCAGTGGGACAACATCTACTACCAGCCGCCCACGCAGGAATACATCAGCCCGAAGACCACCGTCCGCGTGGGCCTCGTGCAATGGCAGATGCGTAACTACACGTCGTTGGACGACCTCTTCGAGCAAGTGGAATTCTTCGTCGATGCCGTGTCCGACTACAAGAGCGACTTCGTCCTCTTCCCCGAATACTTCAACGCGCCTCTTATGGCTCGCTTCAACAACGAGGGCGAGTCCGAAGCCATCCGTGGACTGGCTGCCTATACCGATGAGATACGCGAGCGCTTCATCAAGCTGGCCATTAGCTACAACATCAACATCATCACGGGCAGCATGCCGCTCATCAAGGAAGACGGCCGCCTGTACAACGTAGGCTTCCTCTGCCGCCGCGACGGCACGTACGAGATGTACGAGAAGATACACGTCACGCCCGACGAAATCAAGAGCTGGGGTCTGAGCGGAGGTAAGGCGCTGAAGACGTTCGAGACGGACTGCGCCAAGATCGGCGTCCTGATCTGCTACGACGTGGAGTTCCCCGAGTTGTCGCGTATCATGGCCGACCAGGGCATGCAGATTCTGTTTGTCCCCTTCATGACCGACACGCAGAACGCCTATAGCCGTGTCAAGGTCTGCGCCCATGCCCGCGCCATCGAGAACGAATGCTTTGTGGTCATTGCAGGTAGTGTCGGTAACCTGCCGCGTGTACACAACATGGACATTCAGTATGCCCAGTCGGGTGTCTTCACGCCCTGCGACTTCACCTTCCCCACGGATGGCAAGCGCGCCGAGGCCACGCCCAACACGGAAATGATACTGGTTTCGGATGTCGATTTGGATTTGCTGAACGAGTTGCACACCTATGGCAGCGTGCGCAATCTGAAAGATCGCCGCAGCGATCTTTACGAGGTGAAGATGAAGAAATAGGGAAGACGGAGGAGAGCTCAGAAATCTCATCGATGTCTCGTCCAAGTGTTCAGACAAGCCGTCGATGAGATTTCTCGTTTAATATTCCACCTTGTCGGCTTTTTCCTCCCATGCCTGGAAGGCAGCGATGGCTTCGTCGGGCAGGAGTTCTTCCATGGCCTTGTTGCGGTCCTCGCGCTTCAGGGCCAGTTCGTCGTAGATGAACGAGTCGTCGAAGCCGATGCGGGCGGCGTCGGTCTTGTTGTTTCCGTAATAGATTTTGTCCAAGTGTGCCCAGTAGATGGCTCCCAGACACATGGGGCAAGGTTCGCATGAGGTATAAATTTCGCATCCGCTAAGGTCGAAGGTGCCCAGCTTTTGGCAGGCGGCACGGATAGCACTAACTTCAGCATGAGCCGTAGGATCGTGGTTGGCCGTCACGCGGTTCACGCCTGTGGCTACGATTTCGCCGTCTTTCACGATGACGGCCCCGAACGGACCTCCGCCGTTCTTCACGTTCTCGATGGAAAGCTCAATGGCTTTCCGCATAAAATCTTCCTTTTTCATACTTTCTTAATAGGATTATATCAGTGACGTAGTCGTCATTTGTAGCGTAAAGATACGCGATATTCTTCATTTCCCCAAACTTCAGACCGTTTCATTTACTTTGTTCTCTTTCATCCTACATGAAAAATCTGAAATCAGATACATCGTTTTTCACCAGAAATTCGTAATTTTGCGCTTCATTTGAAACGATAGAAAACGAACTTAAATATAGATAGAAATGGCAGTAGAACTGAAAGACCTGACCAAACGCAGTGAGAACTACTCGCAGTGGTACAATGAATTGGTTGTCAAGGCCGACTTGGCCGAACAGTCGGCAGTGCGTGGATGTATGGTTATCAAACCGTATGGATACGCTATATGGGAGAAAATGCAACGTCAGCTGGACGACATGTTCAAAGAGACAGGACACGTAAATGCGTATTTCCCGCTTTTGATTCCTAAATCCTTCCTTAGTCGCGAAGCAGAACATGTAGAAGGCTTCGCTAAAGAATGTGCAGTTGTAACTCACTATCGATTGAAGAACGATCCGAATGGTGGTGGAGTGGTTGTCGATCCGGCTGCTAAATTGGAAGAAGAACTGATTATTCGTCCGACATCAGAAACCATTATCTGGAATACATATAAAAATTGGATAAACTCCTATCGCGATCTGCCTATCTTGTGCAATCAGTGGGCCAACGTGTTCCGTTGGGAGATGCGTACCCGCTTGTTCCTGCGCACGGCAGAATTCCTGTGGCAGGAAGGACATACGGCTCATGCAACCAAAGAAGAGGCCGAAGCAGAAGCAGTTAAGATGCTGAATGTATATGCCGACTTTGCGGAAAAGTATATGGCAGTGCCCGTTGTGAAAGGTGTAAAATCTGCTAACGAACGCTTTGCTGGTGCACTCAATACTTATACCATTGAGGCGATGATGCAGGATGGTAAAGCATTACAGAGCGGTACGTCTCATTTCTTGGGACAGAATTTCGCTAAAGCGTTTGACGTTCAGTTTGTCAATAAGGAGAACAAGCTGGAATATGTTTGGGCTACTTCATGGGGCGTATCTACGCGTCTGATGGGTGCACTGATCATGACACACTCCGATGACAATGGTCTGGTACTTCCTCCGCATCTGGCTCCGATCCAGGTAGTCATTGTTCCTATCTATAAGAATATGGAGATGTTGCAAAAGATCGACGAGAAGGTAGCCGGCATCGTTGCCAAGCTGAAGGCGATGGGTATTTCCGTGAAGTATGACAACGCTGATAACAAGCGTCCGGGCTTTAAGTTTGCTGATTACGAAGTAAAGGGAGTTCCTGTACGTCTTGTAATGGGAGGTCGCGACCTTGAAAACAATACGGTGGAAGTGATGCGTCGCGATACTTTGGAGAAAGAAACCCGTTCGTGCGACGGTATCGAAGAGTATGTAAAGAATCTGTTGGAAGATATTCAGAACAATATCTATCAGAAAGCCTTGAATTATCGTAACAGCCGCATTACGACAGTAGATAGTTACGAAGAGTTCAAAGAGAAGATCGAAGAGGGCGGTTTCATTTTGGCACACTGGGACGGCACTACCGAAACAGAAGAAAAAATTAAGGAGGAAACCAAGGCTACTATCCGTTGTATTCCGTTTGATTCATTGATTCCTGGTGATAAGGAGCCGGGTAAATGTATGGTAACAGGTAAACCTTCGGCTTGCCGTGTTATTTTTGCCCGTTCATATTAATGGATTAGAATCATTTAAAATATTTGTGAGCCTTGCTGGATTTTTGTTGCAAACACAAAATCAGCAAGGCTCATTTTTTGCGTATTATTTTGAAGAGGAATCTGTTTGAACTTCTGTTTTATTTTCCGATTTTTCCTTTTTAGCTCTTAGTCTTTTTAGTTGTAAAAGTTTCCACTTTTTCCAGAATAGCAATTCATTCCACTTTTCAAAGTCTTTTTGGAATATGATACCTATGCCTTGAGTAGTAAGGTTCGTTTGAGTATAATAGCGATCGTTTGTCTCATTATAAGCTTTGAGGCGTATTTCTCCGGAACGGGTAACAAGCCATTCTGCCTGGAAGTCTCCAACGAAGTTGGTGTTTGCCATCGGGTTTTCCCGATACCCGAAGTTTCCGTTTATAAGGAGGCGGTTGTTGAGTAGTTGTCCGGACAGCATTCCTTCAAACTCCATGTCAGTCCAGCCCTTTTCACCAGTACTGAAGTTGGTACCTACATTCCAATTGTTGTTGTCTATGATTTGCGACAGTGCATTATTCAATTGGCCTGAAAGTGTGGAAGACAGTACGCTGGACATCATATCTGAATTCTGTCCGGTTCCGAAGGTTTCCGAAGGATAGAATTTTCCGATGCTGAGCAAATACAATATCTGCATGTTCATCTGTTCGTCGGTGGGGATATAGTTCCGCACCAGAGCTTCTATCTCGTCTCGCTCGTTAGGCAGTTCCAAATCCAGCTTAATGGTGGGCGAAGTAAGGTGTCCACTCAGGTTCATCACGCAGTTTACTTTTACGTTGGTTTGATTGACGAAATCGCTTGCATCAGAAATCAAATCGTTGAGCGATGCCGAATTGACTGTATAATTGGCCTGTATGTCCAGATTGGCATTAGCAGGATTCCCATTGAAGGTGATAGTACTTCCATCTTTGATAATGAAATCCTTGCGGATGACTTCCTGTAGGCTGAATTTATATATACCCTGGCTGATACGGTAATTCCCAAAGAGTTTGACGTCTCCCTTGTTGTAGAATTCCGTGCGGATATTACCTGTTCCTCGTCCACTAATGTAATCACCAGCTATCGGATCCATAATAATACGCATGGTTGCATCAGGAGTCGCGTCTATGATGAGATTGAGCCGGATATCGGTATCTATATCTTGTTTTTGCTCTTCTTTTTCTAGATCTTTTTGGGCTATTTCGTAAGTAGAAAGCAGAATATCATTTTGGACAGTGCGCCTTGGTGTTTTATCAACAAAATGAATGAACTGATTACTGGTTGCTGTAGTCACATTGTCTTTGATATAGGTAAAATTGGTATTCCGGTTGGTTGTCATAGCTACGTCAATGTTCACACCTTCTGCTGCGTTGCCGGCTATACTGGCATTTCCTGTGCCATAAACAGTGCCGTAAAACGGGAAATCAACAGATTCCTTGGTGTTCATAAGCAACATATTATTTACATTGAAATTAAAACGATAGCTTAGATTTTTAAAATGAGTATAATGTAAGTAGCCATTCATGGTTCCTTGATTCCCATACATGTCAGAGATTCGGTTGCTTTTGAAGGTTAACCCGCCAGGCTCAATGTAGATGCTGTCTTTTACAAAGAAAGTTGTGTTTAGTACATCTACTTTCATGGAAGCGTCTCCATACACTTGCCCTTCCATTGTTAATGCCTTAAACTTTCCATAGAAATGTACATTCCCCTTGGCACGTCCTGCAAATTCAGGAGTGATGTCTTTCATATAATAATGTATGAACTTCAAGTTCGTGCCATCTGCTTCGATTTGTAAGTCGAGTGAACTGGTAGGTTTAATGGGGTAAATAAATCCATGAACATGTGTTCGTGCAATATCTGCTTCACGAATACGTGCATCCAAATAAATCCCTTTGATATCGTGATGCCATTCTCCATGTATATTGGCATCACCGAGTAGACCGTTGTTGATCCCTAAATTGCGAATAAACAGATCTGTGCTCATGACGGGCTTTTTGAAAATACCGGTTGCATATGCGGGTCCAGTAGCTTCACCTTGGAAATTGACTCCTAAATCAGCTATATCAAATACATATCCGATATTGATTTGTTGAAGGTCCAGATGTACTGTGTCTTCAGGCTGGTCAGACAAGACTCCATTGATGCGAAGAAAACGTTTTTGATTGGTAAAATTGAAATTATGCACATACACCTTGCCCGAATCAAGTACAACTTGTGCTGGATGAATATTCCATAATGTATCATTCAAAATGATGTCTGTAGGATGAATATCGACCACCATTTTTAGGGGAGACTGTTTGGGGGAATGGTTGCGTTTTGCTTGTCGACGAGGTAATTGAGCTTGTGTCTCTAGCTGTTGCCTCATAAAACGGGCTGTACTGGAAAGTTGTCCACTGTAAGTGATTTTACTACTATTCCCCCAGTTTAATATGGTTTGAATGCTATCATTTTTTGCTAACGCTTCTATGGCCAAGTTGACGGAACTTTCAGCTTTTCTATGAGTGAAACGGATACGGGCATGAAAATGATCGCTTGGATTTTCACACAAGATCAATCCGGATTCAATAAACTTATTGTTATACCGTAAATGCGGAAAATAGCCTTCCACACGCATACGCTGAGCCTTGTCATTGAAGTATCCTTTTAATGTGGAGTGGGTATAGACAGTAAGTGGAAGTCCAAAAACTTTTGAAAATAATTCTGTATTGTAGATATGCAGATCAAAACCAAAATTGTTTTCGGTATTGATCGTTTTTTGTGTATTGAGAGGCAGTAATGCAGGAATGTATTTATGTAGTATGTTCAAAAAACTGGTTGGTAATGTATGATAGGAATAATCGCCAACGATACTTCCCCGCAAAAATGCGGAATGGATATCAAGTCGTTTGGATTCGGCTTGTTGTGTAGCTGTCAACTTGAAGTTATCCATCAAATATGATTGTTCTGGAGATATAAATTGCAGGCTGTCAATATTGATTTCACCATTCATTTCGTCGATGGAGCCACCTGTAAAGTCTGCCTTTAGTTTGACAGAAAATTCTGCATCCTTATATTTGGGTGTTAGGTTCAATGTATGAGGACGTACATGCTTGGCTTCAGCCAAGAAATTGAAAGTCGGTATTTTGCTGGCTATATTAATCGTTCCGTTTAGATTCAGGGAGGCATTTTCATCATCTAACACAATGCTGCCTGTAAAACCTCCTTGTTTGTATTCACCGTCTAAAGTTATGTTTTCATACGTATAGCCACTGTAGTCAAAGGAAGAGATGAGTCCTTTGGCTTCAATGGACGGATAGCTATGGGAGGTATGACGTCCCTGTACTCCCATGTTGAACGTTATTTTACCCCATTTGGGATTGTCGGTCAGTTTTCCAAGTTCAAAATCGGATGTTGCCATGGAACCTGAATAGGATATTGATTCTTTTTCCTTGTCTGAACTGAATTTTATATCAGTGCTCAGGCTGCCAATATTGGTACGCAAGCGTCCGTAGGTAACTAAATCAGTGAAATAGCCGGATATTTCTCCCTGAAAGCTGATGGTACCCAATCGTTGAAGCATTGGGGGGACTCCTTTGTAGTTCTTACTGAAATTTTTAATAAAGAATGCAACTCCATCAGGATTAGCATGTAAATGAGACAAATTTCCAAATACGTAAGCATCTTGAAAATGAGATAAATCTTGAAACGAAACATCTCCTCTTAGCAAAAACTGCTTACCAGACGATATCATTAATCGTGGGCAATTCAGTTGGTCTATCGTACCGTTTACTTCTGCTTCTATCTGTAGTGAGTCTTTAAAAGATGAAAAAGCTGGTACAAATGCTGATAAATCGCGCAAAGTGATATCTGATGGAAGCATGCGACAAGAGAAACGAACGTTATGGACAAAATCTTCCATGGCTTTCAGGCTGTCATATTCCATGTGGATGGTATCCATTCGCAGATTGGTATGAGGCATCTCGATGCAAAAGCCTGCTATTTGCATTTTTTGCTCATTGCCAGTTATCTTTAGTCCCAGTTTGTCTAGTTTAAAGCCAGAAGAGTGTTCCTCAAGGCTCATTCGCTTGATAGATGCGTTGATGGAATCATTTTGAAGGGCTTTCAACGAAATGCTGGCAATGATATTGCGTAGGTTGATATGATTAACATTGAACTTTCCAGGAGTTTCTTTTTCCGACAAGACATTATATGAGACTCTCCCTCGACGAAGCAGGAGAGAATTGATTCTTAAATTGAGATTTGTCTGTTTTGGGACGGTATCTTTAGATGCAAATGTGTCGACTATAAACTGAAAATTCGGATCAGATTGCGGAGTGGCTTTCTCAAGGTTGGCAGTAAAGCCGAACAATTGAATGTTGTTGATGGAAATGCGTCCTTGAAAAAGTGGGAGAATATCGAATTTTGCAGAAAAACGTGTGACCTTAAGCATTTCCTTTCCTGAACGGTCGTCCAGCATAAGATCCTCGATGACGATGCGGTTCAGAAGTCCAAGATGGATACGTCCTAAAGTCAGTTTAGTGTCTAACAGGTTTTCTAATTCATCGGCTACAAACATAGACATTTTGCGCTGAATGTAGGGGATATTCAGCAACAATGCTATACCGATATAAGATATTATAATTATACCGATAATCCAACGTAATGTTTGTTTCAGTCCTTTGATAATATCGTTAATTTATATTTTGCCACACAAAAATATGAAATAATACATTATCCATACTACTTTTATCACTACTTTTGCAGAGCTTAAACGTAAATAAACACTATGAGTACAATAATATTAGGGATAGAAAGTTCGTGTGACGATACTTCGGCAGCTGTAATCAAAGATGGTTTCCTGTTATCGAATGTTGTGGCCAGTCAAGCTGTACACGAATCATACGGTGGGGTTGTGCCCGAATTGGCCTCTCGTGCCCATCAGCAAAACATTGTGCCGGTTGTACACGAGGCTTTGAAACGTGCGGGAGTAACCAAGGAAGAATTGAGTGCTGTTGCTTTTACCAGAGGACCCGGTCTGATGGGTTCATTGTTGGTCGGAGTGTCTTTTGCTAAAGGGTTTGCACGTTCATTAGGAATACCGATGATAGATGTTAATCATTTGACTGGACATGTGTTAGCTCATTTTATTAAAGCAGAAGGTGAAGAAAATATACAACCTAATTTCCCATTCCTTTGCTTGCTGGTTTCAGGAGGAAACTCGCAAATCATTCTGGTAAGAGCCTATAATGATATGGAGATTCTGGGACAAACTATTGATGATGCTGCTGGTGAAGCAATTGATAAATGTTCAAAAGTAATGGGGCTGGGGTATCCAGGAGGACCCATTATTGATAAACTGGCACGCCAAGGCAATCCGAAAGCTTTTAGTTTCAGTAAGCCGCATATTCCTGGGCTAGATTATAGTTTTAGCGGACTGAAAACATCGTTTTTGTATTCCCTTCGCGATTGGATAAAAGATGACCCCGATTTCATAGAGCACCACAAAACCGATTTGGCAGCATCGCTGGAAGCGACTATTGTAGATATTTTGATGGACAAGCTCCGCAAGGCGGCCAAGCAGTATAATATTAAAGAAGTAGCTGTAGCTGGAGGCGTTTCGGCAAACAATGGCTTAAGAAATGCTTTCCGTGAACATGCTGAAAAGTATGGATGGAAAATCTTTATACCTAAATTCAGCTATACGACAGACAATGCTGCTATGATTGCTATTACAGGATACTTCAAGTATCAGGACAAGGATTTTTGCCCGATGGAAGCGCCTGCTTATTCGCGTGTTACTTTAAAATAAAATAATAGAAGAAAGGGGATTTTTGTGAAGGCAGAAGAGGAATTGGGCAATTTGCTCAAATCGAAAAAACTGTCCCTTTCCACCGCAGAAAGCTGTACGGGTGGAGGGGTCGCTGCTGCTATTACATCGGTGGCGGGTAGTTCAGAGTATTTCATGGGAGGTATTGTGGCCTATTCGAATGATGTAAAAGTCAGCTTGCTACATGTCTCTTCTGAGACTCTGGAGAAATACGGAGCGGTTAGTCGGGAAACGGTTATGGAAATGGCCGCAGGAGCGATGAATACGTTGAAAACAGATTGCGCTATCGCAACTTCGGGCATTGCAGGGCCGGGAGGTGGAAGTCTGGAAAAACCTGTAGGGACAATTTGGATAGCGATTGCCTATAAAAATGAAATTGTGACTGTCATGCAAACAGGGGATAACGGCCGGGTAAAAAATGTGCAGAATGCAATACAAAACGCCATGGATCTGCTTATTGAAATTTTGAAATAGCGAAAAAATGCTATTATACAATGAATTATTTCCTGAAAAGCTTGTTTGTTAACGATAAAAGTGCTTACTTTGCGCTCTGTTTGAAATAAGTATAGGTAAAAACTATAAAAATAGAGATAGAAATGTCGAAGATTTGTCAAATTACCGGAAAGAAGGCCATGATTGGCAACAATGTTTCACACTCAAAGAGAAGAACCAAAAGAACCTTTGATTTGAACTTGTTTAACAAGAAATTCTACTATGTAGAACAAGATTGCTGGATTAGCTTGAGCTTGTGTGCTGCTGGTCTGCGCATTATCAACAAGAAAGGACTGGACGCTGCCTTGAATGATGCTGTAGCTAAAGGTTATTGTGATTGGAAAACCATTAAAGTAATTGGTTAAAAAAGAGGAGATTTAGAATATGGCAAAGAAAGCTAAAGGTAACAGAGTGCAGGTAATTCTGGAATGCACAGAACACAAAGATAGTGGTATGCCGGGTACTTCTCGTTACATTACGACGAAGAACAGAAAGAACACCACTGAGAGATTGGAACTGAAGAAGTACAATCCTATCTTGAAGAGAGTGACAGTACACAAAGAAATCAAATAATACGTATAACCCATGGCAAAGAAAACAGTAGCAAGTTTGCACGAAGGTTCTAAAGAAGGTCGTGCTTATACAAAGGTTATCAAGATGGTTAAGTCGTCTAAGACTGGTGCTTACATCTTTGATGAGCAAATGGTTCCTAATGAAAAGGTTCAAGACTTTTTCAAAAAATAAGATTCTAAGTAATCACTTTTGATAAAAATCCTCTTGTCAGTCAGTCTGTCAAGAGGATTTCTTTTTGTAGACCAATTGTTAATCGTTTTTTTTCACTATCTTTGTGCAATAATGCATTATAATAAAGTATATGGGATTCTTTAGTTTTTTTTCAAAAGAGAAAAAGGAAACATTGGATAAAGGTTTGTCCAAAACCAAAGAAAGTTTTTTTGGAAAGATAGCACGTGTTATAGCTGGAAAAACGAAAGTAGATGACGAAGTGCTGGATAACCTTGAAGAAATACTTATCACTTCGGATGTTGGTGTAGAGACTACACTCAAAATCATTGAAAGGATAGAGAAGAGGGCTGCATCTGAAAAATACATGAATACACAGGAACTGAACCATATCCTGCGTGATGAAATTTCGATGCTGCTTACAGAAAATAATACAGATGATGCCAATGACTTTGATGCACCTATTGCAAAGAAACCATACGTAATTATGGTGGTAGGTGTAAATGGAGTGGGAAAGACGACTACGATCGGAAAACTGGCTTATCAGTTCAAGAAAGCCGGAAAATCTGTTTATCTAGGAGCAGCCGATACGTTCCGTGCTGCAGCTGTTGAGCAGCTTGTGATATGGGGTGAAAGGGTTGGCGTTCCTGTTATCAAGCAGAAAATGGGCTCTGATCCAGCTTCTGTAGCCTTTGATACATTAAAGTCTGCTATGGCCAATGATGCTGATGTAGTTATCATTGATACTGCAGGACGACTACATAACAAGGTGGGCTTAATGAATGAATTGACGAAGATAAAGAACGTCATGAAGAAGATAAATCCAGATGTTCCCAATGAAGTATTGTTAGTATTGGATGGCTCTACTGGTCAAAATGCTTTTGAGCAAGCCAAGCAGTTTACTCTGGCAACAGAAGTGACGGCTATGGCGGTAACCAAGTTGGACGGAACAGCCAAAGGTGGAGTTGTTATTGGCATATCTGATCAGTTCAAGATACCGGTAAAATATATCGGATTGGGTGAAGGAATGGAAGACTTGCAAGTTTTCAATAGAAGAGAGTTCGTAGATTCGTTGTTTGGTGAGAACAGATGAAAAAGAATACAATAGACATCATTACTTTAGGTTGCTCTAAAAATCTGGTTGATTCAGAACATTTAATGCGCCAGCTTGAGGAAGCTGGTTATCACGTAACCCATGACGCAGAACGTCCTCAAGGGGAAATTGCAGTTATCAATACATGTGGCTTCATTGGTGATGCCAAAGAGGAGTCCATCAACATGATTTTGGAATTTGCTCAGGCAAAAGAAGAGGGATTACTCAAGAAACTCTATGTCATGGGATGTCTTTCCGAACGCTATCTGAAGGAACTGGCTATTGAAATTCCTCAAGTGGACAAATTCTACGGTAAATTCAACTGGAAAGAACTCTTGCATGATTTAGGAAAGAATTATCGGGAAGAACTTCACAATGAACGAGTTCTTACAACTCCCGCTCATTACGCTTATCTGAAAATATCTGAAGGATGTGATCGGAAGTGTTCCTATTGTGCTATTCCTATCATCACGGGGCGTCACGTTTCACGGCCGATGGAAGAAATATTGCAGGAGGTTCGGTATCTGGTCGATCGTGGCGTAAAAGAATTTCAGATCATTGCACAGGAATTGACCTATTATGGTGTGGATCTGTATCATAAACAAATGCTTCCGGAATTAGTGGAGCGTATCGCTGACATACCTGGAGTAGAGTGGATACGGTTACATTATGCTTATCCGGCACATTTCCCGACTGACCTCTTCCGCGTAATGCGTGAACGTCCCAATGTGTGTAAATATATGGACATTGCCTTGCAGCATATCAGTGACAACATGTTGCAAAAGATGCGCAGGCATGTTACCAAAGAACATACTTATCAATTGATAGAAGACTTCCGAAAAGAAGTACCGGGTATTCATTTACGCACTACTCTGATGGTAGGTCATCCTGGAGAAACGGAAGCGGATTTTGAAGAGTTGAAGGAGTTTGTGCGTAAGGTCCGTTTCGATCGAATGGGGGCTTTTGCATACTCGGAAGAAGAGGGAACTTTTGCAGCCAATAATTACGAAGACAACATTTCTCAGGAAGTAAAACAAGTACGTTTGGATGAATTGATGGCTATTCAGCAGGAGATTTCATCAGAACTTAGTGCAGCAAAAATTGGTCGACAGATGAAAGTCATTATCGATCGTGTAGAAGGCGATTACTATATAGGGCGTACTGAGTTTGACTCTCCTGAAGTGGATCCGGAAGTATTGATTGAAAGAAACGAAGAACAACTGATTATCGGTAATTTTTATCAGGTAGAGATTGTAAATTCCGATGATTTCGACCTTTATGGACACATTATCTAAAGTTTTTTCAAAAACATATTGCTCATGTGACGGAATTTTGCTAATATAGCATCCGTAAAATATAAAACAGAAAAAGACGAGTGAACAATAAAGATTTTACGTCAGAGTTATCAAAAAGGCTGGGATATACCTTGAAAGACACTTCAGAATTAATATCTTCCTTACTTTCTGGCATGACTCAACAGCTGGAAGAAGGAAACGTTGTGGCTATTCAAGGATTTGGAACTTTTGAAGTGAGGAAAAAAGCAGAGCGTATTTCTGTGAGCCCTACAACCAAGCAACGCATGCTGGTTCCTCCTAAGTTGGTACTTACATACCGGCCTAGTACTCTGTTGAAAGAAAAGTTTAAATAAAATCTTCCTCTAGACCTTGGGTGATTTGCTGCTATGAATGAAAAAGTGAACATACAGAACTTGATAGAACTGCTTGTTGAAAAGCATCGTATTACTCCCAAAGAAGCGGAGGAATTCGTAAAGACTTTCTTTGCAGTAATAGAGGAAGGGCTGGAGCAAGACAAGTATGTTAAAATAAAAGGATTGGGTACGTTCAAGCTGATTGGTGTCGAAAGTCGCGGAAGTATTGATGTCAATACTGGAGAACGAATCGAAATACAAGGGCATACAAAAGTATCTTTTACGCCAGATTCAGCACTTAAAGAATTAATAAACAGGCCGTTTGGACATTTTGAAACTGTAATCTTAAATGAGAATACTGTCTTGGAAGATACACCGATAGAAAAGGCTGGCGAGGATGAGTTAGAAGATGTTTCTATTGGGCAAAATGTCGCAGATGAGTCGGATACGATATCGGAAATTCCTTCTGAGCCTGCTTCTCCACTCATTGAATCGGTTATAGCGACTGAAAAAGTTGCTACGGAAGAGGATGCTGATGAACAACAGGAAGAGGAAGGCGAAATTTCTACAACAGAAGAAACACTGAAAAACTCGCAACAAAAGGAGGATACGGATGAGGGCGTTCTGCAGCAAACGGATATAAAGGAAAATAAGGATAATGGTTTGAAATGGTTTATGATTGCACTGGCATGTGTTCTCTTGGCTTGTGCAGGCATTGTTTTCTATCTTTATTATCCCGATTTGCAAGAGGAATCGATCCCAGTATCGTCTGAGGAGGAATACACTTATCCAACTGTTACAATGGGTTTACAGCAGGATTCTATCCAGGAAGACCCTCTCAAAAGAACCGAAGATACACTTCGAATTCCACAACCGACTACTGCAGAGGAAAATCCAGTTTCAAGACAGCAAGTGGAGAAAAAAGTTGTTCCTGAGGAGCCTCAAAAAGTTGTCAAAAAAACAACAGTCAAGTCACAGCCTGTAAATCCGGATTCTGTCAATTATGAAATAGTGGGGACAGAGACGATATATACAGTAAAAGAAGGAGAAACGTTGACACGGATTTCTTTACGGTTTTACGGAACAAAGGCTTTATGGCCTTACATTGTGAAGCATAATGCGGATGTGTTGAAGAATCCGAATAATGTGACTTCTGGTACCACACTTAAAATTCCGAAATTGATCAAAAAGCAGTAACGATAGGCAAACTATATGTCTATTATAGTTTCTGTAAACATTAACTTTAGCCTTGTAAAGTGCCACTTTAGAAAGCTAAAGAGGAACTTTATGCAGCTAAAACAAGGGCTTTGTTTGTTCTTTTGGGAAGCATTGTTTTGACATCCTACAATATCTTTTTCTGTGAAAGGAACTCTTTTATGTCATTTCCTAAAGTGAAAGATACCGGTATACTTTGCAAATACCTACTTAAAATCAGATTTAGTGTCAAACCCTTCATGCTTTCAATTTTAGTATAAGTACTTATGAAATAGTGAGATATGGTGAAATCAAAGTCTCACGGTATATGATGGCCGGGAACTTCTCTACAGATACGTTGTCATTCCAAAATTTATAGAAAGGATGAACGTAAATTATTGATACGGGAGTGAATTTAGTTTAATCTAAAGGTTTAACCCCTATTTTTAATAAAATTTAGTTGGTATGGTTAATGAATTTCCTGTACTTTTGGGAGCAAAAAAGAAAGGCTTGCGCCGATACAATAAAAACAGAAAAATAGAACTTAAAAAATATTGATTTATGGCTGAAACTATTGATATCCGTGAACTGAATGAGCGGATTGAAAGACAAAGTGCTTTCATTACCAATCTGACTGCTGGAATGGACCAGGTCATCGTAGGACAAAAACATTTGGTAGAATCTTTGTTGATCGGTTTGCTTTCCGACGGACATGTATTATTGGAAGGTGTGCCGGGCTTGGCGAAGACTTTGGCGATCAAGACACTGGCTTCTTTGATCGATGCCAAATACAGCCGTATCCAGTTTACACCGGACTTGTTGCCGGCCGATGTTATCGGTACCATGGTTTATAGTCAAAAGGATGAAAGCTTTCAGGTAAAGAAAGGTCCCGTTTTTGCCAATTTTGTATTGGCTGATGAAATTAATCGTGCTCCTGCCAAGGTACAGAGTGCATTGCTCGAGGCGATGCAGGAGCGCCAAGTGACTATCGGAAAAGAAACATTCAGGTTGCCCGAACCCTTCTTGGTAATGGCAACTCAAAATCCGATTGAACAGGAAGGTACTTACCCGCTTCCCGAAGCTCAGGTGGACCGTTTTATGTTGAAGGTCATCATTGATTATCCGAAACTGGAAGAAGAAAAGTTGATTATCCGTCAGAATATAAACGGAGAAAAAGCAAACGTACGTCCTATTCTGAAGGCCGAAGAAATTATCGAAGCACGTAAGGTGGTGCGTCAGGTGTATTTGGATGAGAAAATCGAAAAATACATTGTAGATATTGTTTTCGCAACCCGTTATCCTGAAAAATATGATCTGAAGGATTTGAAGGAGATGATAGGATTCGGCGGCTCTCCCCGTGCTTCCATCAATTTGGCACTGGCTGCACGCAGTTATGCTTTCATCAAACGTCGTGGTTACGTTATTCCTGAAGATGTGCGTGCCGTTGCTCATGACGTATTGCGTCATCGTATCGGACTGACTTACGAGGCTGAAGCCAGCAACTTGACTTCGGATGAGATTGTAAGTCGCATCCTGAACAAGGTAGAAGTGCCTTGATGCATCAACAAAAAGGGATATTCCGCGGTAAGCGGAAATATTTCTGAAAAGTTGTAGATTATAATTGGTATATTTAAGTCCCTTGTATGCGGGACTCTGATAGTTTATTTTTGAAACTTGCAGATGGAAACCACTGAACTATTAAAGAAAGTTCGCCAAATAGAAATTAAAACACACGGCTTGTCCAGCAATATTTTTGCAGGACAATACCATTCGGCCTTCAAGGGTAGGGGAATGGCTTTTTCCGAAGTGCGCGAATATCAGTTTGGCGATGACATTCGTGATATCGACTGGAATGTAACGGCACGTTTTAATAAACCTTATGTTAAGGTCTTCGAAGAAGAACGTGAATTGACGGTGATGTTGCTGGTCGATGTTTCCGGTAGTTTGGAATTTGGTACGGTGAAGCAGATGAAGAAGGATATGGTGACCGAAATTGCTGCCACATTGGCTTTTTCGGCCATTCAGAACAATGATAAGATTGGAGTCATCTTTTTCTCTGACCGGATAGAAAAATTCATTCCTCCCAAGAAGGGACGTAAGCACATCTTGTATATCATCAGAGAATTGATTGATTTCCATGCAGAAAGTCGACGTACGAATATTCGTATGGGGCTGGAATACCTGACAAATGTCATGAAACGTCGGTGCACGGCTTTTGTCCTTTCTGATTTCATCGACCAGGAGAGTTTCAAGAATGCTATGACCATTGCCAACCGTAAGCATGACGTGGTGGCCATCCAGGTGTACGACCGACGTGTGGAAGAACTTCCGGCCATCGGCCTGATGAAAATAAAGGATGCTGAAACGGGGCACGAGCAGTGGATAGATACGTCATCGCGTGCAGTGCGCAAAGCTCATCACGAATGGTGGGTGAATAAGCAGGCTGAACTGAATGAAACATTTACTAAAAGTAATGTGGACAATGTTTCAGTGCGTACCGACCAAGACTATGTGAAAGCCTTGATGACACTGTTTGCAAAGAGGAACTGATGTCGTAAAGAAAAGATCGTTTGAATGATGAAAAGATATTTGTTTTCTATAGCTCTGGCACTGATTTTTATGGGTAAAGGGTATGCTCAATCTGTAACGGTGGATGCGAGTATCGACTCTTTGCAAATATTGATTGGTGAGCAGGCAAAAATTAAACTGGAAGTGTCGCTTGACGCCAACAAACGAGCCATATTTCCGGCATACAGAGATACGCTGGTACGTGGAGTGGAAATCGTTGATGTGGCAAAACCCGATACACAGCTGTTGAACGACGGGAAGCGTACCTTGATTACTCAGGAATATACCATCACGTCTTTCGATTCTGCACTTTATTATCTCCCACCGATGGAAGTCGTGGTAGACAATAAACCCTACCGGTCAAAGGCATTGGCACTGAAAGTCTATTCTATTCCTGTGGATACGTTGCATCCTGACCAGTTTTTTGGTCCTAAAACAGTGATGAACGCTCCTTTTGTGTGGGCAGACTGGTATTTGTTTATAGCTTGCGTACTGTTGCTGGCTCCCTTCTTGTTGGCTGCCATCTATCTGGTGAAGCGAATTCGCGACAACAAGCCCATTATCCGTAAAGTGAAAGTGGAGCCCAAGTTACCGCCACACCAAATAGCTATGCAGGAAATTGAGCGCATCAAACAAGAGAAAGTATGGCAGAAAGGACAACCGAAGGAGTACTATACGGAATTAACAGACACTCTTCGCACCTATATCAAAGAGCGTTTTGGTTTCAATGCGTTAGAAATGACTTCCACTGAGATTATCGAAAAGTTGTTGGAAACAAATGATAAAGAGGCTTTATCTGATCTGCGCACATTATTTCAGACAGCCGATTTGGTGAAATTTGCCAAACACAATCCGCTGATGAATGAAAATGATGCCAACCTGATTAATGCGGTAGATTTCATTAATGAGACCAAAGAGAAAGAAGACGAAAACGCCAAACCGCAACCTACCGAAATAACGATTGTAGAGAAGCGTTCCCTGCAAACTAAAATTTTATTGGGAGTGGGAGCTGTCCTGGCTGCTGCAGCCTTTATTTGGGCAGTAGTCTATATATGTAAAGAGTTGTATAATTACTTTGCTTAAAACGTAGAAACAATGGTTTTTGCTAATATTGAATATCTATTTCTATTGCTTTTGCTTATACCTTATATAGTATGGTATATCATGAAGCGCAGAAATAACGAGGCAACCCTTCAGATTTCTGATGCACGTGTTTATGCCCATACTCCTAAAAGTTATAAGAACTATCTGCTTCATGCACCGTTTGTTCTGCGTATCATCAGTTTGGTACTGCTTATTTTGGTATTGGCACGTCCTCAGACTACGGACAGCTGGCAAAATAGTGAGATAGAAGGTATAGACATCATGATGGCTGTCGACGTTTCTACCAGTATGCTGGCAGAAGATTTGAAACCTAACCGATTGGAGGCAGCGAAAGATGTGGCTGCTCAGTTTATCAATGGTCGCCCCAATGATAATATCGGTATCACACTCTTTGCAGGTGAGAGTTTCACACAATGTCCGCTGACAGTAGATCATGCAGTATTGCTGAATTTGATAAAGGACATCAAATGTGGTGTGATTGAGGATGGTACAGCTGTGGGCATGGGTATAGCCAATGCGGTTACCCGACTGAAAGACAGCAAGGCTAAGTCTAAAGTCATCATCCTTCTTACTGATGGAACGAACAACAGGGGAGATATCTCGCCTCTGACGGCAGCCGAGATAGCCAAGAGCTTCGGTATTCGCGTTTATACTATTGGTGTGGGTACAAACGGAATGGCCCCCTATCCTTATCCGGTAGGAGGTACGGTACAGTATGTCAATATGCCTGTAGAGATAGACGAGAAGACTTTGACGCAAATAGCAGGCACTACAGACGGTAATTATTTTCGTGCTACAAGCAATTCCAAGCTGAAAGAGGTATATGAAGAAATCGACAAGTTGGAGAAAACTAAACTCAGTGTCAAGGAGTTCAGTAAGCGACAGGAAGAATATCGCTGGTTTGCTCTAGGTGCATTCTTGTGTGTATTGCTTGAAGTGCTGTTACGCAATACTATTCTGAAAAAAATTCCATAATAGTTGGAAGGGAACAGCAAGTGTATATGAAGTATAATTTGTAATTAGAGTATATAAAGATATGTTTCGCTTTGAAGAACCTGCATATTTATATTTGCTGATACTGTTGCCATTGTTGATTGCATTTTATTTGTATTCCAACTATCGCAGACGTAAGGCAATCCAGAAATTTGGCGATCCGATATTGATGGCCCAGTTAATGCCGGATGTTTCACGATATCGTCCTGATGTAAAGTTTTGGTTTGTATGGGTTGCTATTGGCTTTTTTTCTGTATTGCTGGCCCGCCCTCAGTTCGGATCAAAACTTGAAACAGTCAAGAGACAAGGCGTAGAAGTGATGGTAGCGTTGGATATCTCAAATTCAATGTTGGCACAAGACGTGCAGCCTAGCCGATTGGAAAAGGCTAAACGATTGATGGCTCGACTCGTGGACAAGATGCAGAATGACAAAGTGGGGATGATTGTGTTTGCAGGTGATGCCTTTACTCAACTTCCTATCACGAATGATTATATTTCGGCCAAGATGTTTTTGGAAACAATTGATCCTTCATTAATATCCAAGCAAGGAACTGCTATCGGAGCTGCAATCAATTTGGCCACTCGCAGCTTTACACCGCAGGAAGGTGTAGGTCGTGCCATTATTTTGATTACCGATGGTGAGAACCATGAGGGTGGGGCCATGGAAGCTGTTAAGGCTGCTACGGAAAAAGGTATTCAGGTCAATGTGTTGGGAGTTGGCTTACCAGATGGAGCTCCTATTCCTGTAGAAGGAACCAACGACTATCGCCGCGACCGTGAAGGTAATGTTATCGTGACGCGTCTGAACGAACAGATGTGTCAAGAAATAGCCAAGACGGGTAATGGCATTTATGTTCGTGTGGATAATACGAATAATGCGCAAAAAGCAATTATCAGTGAAATAGATAAGATGGCCAAGGCGGATGTGGAAACCAAGGTTTACACTGAGTATAATGAACAGTTTCAAGCAGTGGCATGGATTATCTTAATTCTTCTGTTGGCTGAAATGCTGATATTGGAACGTAAGAATCCACTGTTCCGCAATATCCATTTATTTTCAACTAAGAAAAAGGAGCAATGAGTATGAGTTATCAGAAATATATAGGTTTGTTTTTTCTGTTAATAGCAGCTACGACCGTAGATGCACAAAAAGCAGAGCGTGATCTCATACGAAAGGGTAATCGTATGTATAACGACAGTGTGTATGAAAATGCTGAAGTTAATTACAGGAAAGCTTTGGAGATTAATCCGAAATCAACTGTTGCCATGTACAATTTGGCAAATACGCTGATGCAACAGAATAAACTGCAGGAGGCTATGGAGCAATTTGCCGGTGCAGCCAAAGTGGAAAAAGAGAAACCTAATCTGGCACAGATTTACCATAATATGGGTGTCATTTTCCAATCACAGAAAGATTATGCAAAGGCAATAGAGGCATATAAAGAATCGCTTCGTAATAATCCGAAGGATGATGAGACACGTTATAATCTGGCTTTGGCGCAGAAATTACTGAAAGATCAACAACAAGATCAGCAAAATCAGGATAATCAGCAAAACCAACAGAAGCAGGAAGAGAAGCAAGATCAGCAACAAAATCAGCAACAGAATCAAAATAATGATCAACAGCAGGAACCTCCTCAGCAACAGAAACAGGACAATCAGATGTCTAAGGAGAATGCTGAACAGTTGTTGAACTCCGTAATGCAGGATGAGAAAGACGTACAAGATAAAGTGAAAAAACAACAGCAGGTTATCAAAGGTAATCGCTTGGAGAAAGATTGGTAAATTAAATAACAACAAATAATATATGAGAAAAATTGTTTTCTTATGGATGGCATTGTTTGCCACGGCTTTGTGCAGTTATGCCGATGACAAAGTGACATTCACAGCATCAGCAGCTCCTGATGTTGTAGCTGTGGGAGATCAACTCAGGCTATCATATACAGTAAACACGCAAAAGGTGAAAGATTTTCGAGTTCCGTCTATCAAAGGATTTGATGTACTGATGGGACCTAGCCGTTCCTATAGCAGACAAAATTTTAATGGGAATGTTACGGAAAATCTTACCTATACTTATATTTTATTGGCCAAGGCAGAAGGTGAATATACGATCCCTGGTGCAACACTTTCGGTGGGGAAGGATCAATACTTATCCAATTCTGTGAAAATTAAGGTATTGCCTGCTGATCAATCGTCGAATACACAAGGTGCAGGAAGTGGACAAGGAGGAAGAAGCTCATCTTCATCAAGCGGTACTTCTATTTCCAATAACGATTTGTTCATTACGGCTACACTTAGCAAGACTAATGTTTATGAACAGGAAGCCATTCTGTTGACATATAAAATATATACAGTAGTTGATCTTCGTGGATTTGATAATGTAAAGCTCCCTGATTTTAAAGGATTTCATTCTCAAGAGGTAGAATTACCCAATGACAGACGGTGGGGATTAGAACATTATAAAGGCCGCAATTATCACTCAACAATCTATCGTCAGTTTGTGCTTTTCCCACAACAGTCCGGAAAATTGACTATTGATGCAGCTCGATTTGATGCTTCGGTTGAGAAAATGGAAGAAGTCGTTGATCCATTTGAAGCTTTCTTCAATGGAGGTGGCGGAAGTATACAGATAAAGAAAACTTTGATGACTCCCAAACTGACGGTTGATGTCAAATCTTTGCCGGCTGGTAAACCGACAGACTTTAGCGGAGGAGTAGGAGAGTTTACTATATCTTCTTCTATCAACAGCACGGATGTGAAGACGAACGATGCCATTACGATAAAGCTTGTCATTTCTGGAACAGGAAATCTGAAGTTGGTATCAGATCCGGAAGTCAAGTTTCCCGAAGATTTTGAAGTATATGATCCAAAAGTTGACAACAAGTTCCGTCTGACCAATGCCGGCCTGTCTGGAAATAAAGTGATAGAATACTTGGCCATTCCACGTAATGCAGGAACCTATAAGATTCCTCCTATCAAGTTTAGCTATTTTGATATCAAGTCACGTTCGTACAAGACTTTGACCACTGAAGAATATGTCGTTCAAGTAGCTAAAGGTGCAGGAAATGCAACGCAGACTATTGCAAACTTTACCAATAAGGAAGATCTGAAAGTACTGAATGAGGATATCCGCTTTATCAAGCAGAATGATGTGAAACTAATGCCCAAAGGAGAATATTTCTATGGCTCGACAGCCTATTGGTTATTCTATCTTATTCCTGGCATTTTGTTTATCACTTGTTTTGTCCTTTACCGAAAGCAGATTGCAGCAAACGCCAATGTGGCAAGAGTCCGTACGAAGAAAGCCAATAAAGTGGCAGTGAAACGCATGAAACAAGCTGAAAAATTGCTTGCCGCTAATAAAAAGGATGAATTCTATGATGAGGTACTGAAAGCTTTGTGGGGTTATATTAGTGATAAACTTAATATTCCAGTTTCGCGCTTGTCTAAAGACAACATTGAAGAAGAATTGCTCAAATACGGCGTATCTGACGATTTGATAAAGGAATTCCTCAATGCATTGAACAGCTGTGAATTTGCCCGCTTTGCTCCAGGAGATGCCAATCAGGCTATGGATAAGGTCTATACAGAATCATTTGAAGTGATCAGTAAAATGGAAAATTCAATCAAACATTAAAAAGAGGAGAATATATAGCATGAAAAAAATATGGGTTTTAACTATTATATTAATGGCATCGGTAACATTGTGTGGTCAAGATGCCGTCCTCAATGATTCTGTCAGCTCAGATTCTTTGACGAAGTCAGATGCTTCTGCTTTTTCTGCAGCTAAACAGATTGTAAATGCAACTAAAGCTGAAGGAGACAGTGCATACATTAAGAATGACTTTGCGTCTGCCATACAAATTTATGAGAGCTTGTTGCAACAAGGAGAAGCACCGGAAATATATTATAATTTAGGTAACTGCTATTATAAAACGGATGATATTGCACGTGCCATCCTCAATTATGAACGTGCTTTATTATTAAGTCCAGGAAATGCCGATATACGTGCCAATTTGGAAATAACTCGTTCTAAAACTATTGATAAAGTTACACCTGTGCCTGAGATCTTTTTTATAACATGGATTAAGTCATTAGTCAATTCTCAGAGTTCTGATGCATGGGCAAGAACGGGTATTGTTTCTTTCTTACTATTGTTAGTATCCCTTGCTATCTTTTTCTTTACCCAACATATTAAGTGGAAAAAAATAGGATTTTCTGCTGCAATATTATTTTTAATAGTAACTGTTCTTTCCAATCTATTCGCATCACAGCAAAAAAGTTATTTGACCAATCGTAATGATGCTATTATTTTATCACCAAGCGTGACAGTACGTAGCACTCCAAGTGAGAGCGGTACCAGCCTCTTTGTTCTACATGAAGGGCGTAAGGTAGAGATTAAAGATAATAGTATGCGTGAATGGAAAGAAATACGTTTAGAAGATGGTAAAGTAGGGTGGGTGCCTTCCTCTTCGATAGAAGTAATTTGAGAATCTAAAGATAATCTTTTTCGAAAGTCCGAATCACATATAACAGATGGTTCGGACTTTCTTTTTCCATATTAACCTTTGTTCCTGACAAAAAGATAAAAAAGGAGGCAAAAAAGTTTGTTTTATCTTTTTTTTTCCTTAAGTTTATAGCGTGATAATTAAAAAATAGAGTATTAACCATTAAGTTTATGAATATGAGAACAATAACTTTCAACGAATTACGTAAGATCAAAGACTCTTTACCCACAGGAAGCATGCATAGAATTGCCGATGAATTAGGCTTAAGTGTAGATACAGTTAGGAATTTCTTCGGTGGACATAATTTCAAAGAAGGTAAAAGTGTAGGTATACATTTAGAACCGGGTCCTGATGGTGGATTGGTAATGATTGATGATACCACGGTGCTTGATAGGGCATTAGAAATCTTAGATGAAATAGCAAACGAACATAAGCAAGTCTCTGAAGAATAAAAAGTCTGTAGGAAATCCCAATTGTTGCATCATGAAGAAAGACAATTGGGATTTTTCTTTTAGACGAATTTGTATATCTATCTTTATTTCATTATTTAGACTTTTGACTATCATGGAAGACAAATTAGTAACCTTAGCTATATTAACATATGCGAAGGCTCAAATTTTGAAAAACGTGCTTGAGAATGAGGGAATTGAGACGTGTATTCATAATATAAACCAGATACAACCGGTGGTTTCATCGGGAGTAAGAGTTCGTATTAAAGAAAGTGATTTGCCTCGTGCACTGAAAATAACAGAAAGTTCCGCATGGTTGTCCGAAGAAGTTGTAGAAGGTAAGTCACCTCATATTGACAAGTCAACAAATAAAATCCTAATTCCTGTCGATTTCTCTAATTATTCATTGAAAGCCTGCGAATTCGGCTTCCATTTTGCACAGAATGCTGGTGCAGAAGTATTGTTATTACATGTTTATTTTACCCCGATTTATGCTACTTCTTTACCATATAGCGACATTTTCAATCTTCATGGTGATGAGGAAAATACTCGGAATATACTTCAAAAAGCCCATAATGAAGTCACTGTATTCTCAGATAAAATAAAGGAAAAAATTAATTCGGGGTATTTGCCTGATATTAAATATTCATGCATACTGAGAGAGGGTATTCCTGAGGAAGAAATTATTCGATATGCAAAGGAAATTCATCCCCGTATGATTATCATGGGTACACGTGGTAAGGATCAAAAAGATATTGACTTAATAGGAAGTGTAACTGCTGAAGTAATAGAAAGAGCACATACTACAGTTTTAGCTATACCAGAAAGAACACTTATCGAGCAGTTATCAGAGGTTAAGCGTATTGCTTTCATTACGAATTTTGATCAAAGAGACTTAATTGCTTTTGATTCACTTATCCATAATAGTCTGAAGGATTTTAAATTTGCTGTGTCTTTAATTCACTTAGCAGAAGTCAAGGATACATGGAATGAAATAAAGCTTGGAGGTATTAAGGAATATTTCCAGAAACAATATCCGAATTTAGAAATATATTATGATGTTGTCCAAGATGATAATTTCCTAATTAATTTAGATCATTATATAAAAAGTAAACATATTGATATAATAACGTTGACTTCTTACAAAAGAAATATCTTTTCCAGATTATTTAATCCAAGTATTGCCAGGAAAATGATTTTTCATTCTGATACGCCGCTTATGGTTGTATACAGCAAACCGAATTAATCAAAATAAAGCGTTCTCGTTTGAGATATAATCATGATTATGTTTAATATAAAATAACGGAATGCTCATAATAAGGTGATTATCTACTCATATTAGCCTTATTTACTCTTTTTCGAAAAATCTGAGATAAGAGAATTCTAAAAAAGAAATAGCCCTAAACTGAATTTCGTTTAGGGCTATTCTATTATATAAATTAATTGCTGTTACAAATCAAAGCAAATTTTAGAAATTACCAAGCTTCTCGATTTCTTCAAATTCAGCACCCATTTGCAGATTGTAATAAACTCTGTAAAGACCGTTCAGCCACAGTTCTTTTCTTTCGGGTTGTAATTGTCTTGCTTTCTCGTAGCAAGGTTTTGCCTTTTCATAGAAGACTTTCAATGCTTCTTGATCTTCTCTATACTTCGGATCGTTTACGTCAGTTGTAGACTTCTCAGAAAAGTCTTGAGCTTGCAGACAGTAAACCAAACCTAAGTTAGAATATGCTTCTGCATAATTAGGATCAATTTCTGTGGTCTTCTGATAGAATTCAATGGCTTTCTCCAAAGCTGCAGCAGCTTCAGCATCTTTCTTCTGTTCTTTTAAAGTATTATACTGATTGTGATACAGATAACCCTTTACATACAGATAGAATGTGTTATTCGGATCCTTAGCCAGCATATCATCAGCAAACTTCATAGCTTCATCATATTTGTTATTGTTGCTGTAGTAATCAATCAGATTACCAAAGAAGAACTGATGGTCAGGATATTTTTGCACACCTTCTTGCAGTGAAGCTACCCATTTGTCTGTTTCACCTTGAGCTTTCAATGCTGAAGAGATAAATTCCATGGCATACTTACCAACTTCTTTATCTTCTTTTGCGTACGGAGCATATTTCAATACGCTGGGATAATCTTCCAGACGAGTGGCTACCATAGCTGCGTAATATGCGATCTGCGGCAGCAAAGTGTCAGCCTTTACTGTCTCGTTTTCAGCAAACATAGGATTGCCAGCGATATCTACATATGTACCGAAGAAACTTAATGCTTTCTTTCCGTCTTCTTTGTTTTCATTTCCCAGATACATGTTGTAGTACTGAATACCACCGTTAATCAGATTACCACGTTCTGCCAAGATAGCACTTGAATTGGCTTTTCTGTACTTGTTCTTGATCTTACCCTTTTCATTGGGAATCTGTGCCAATTCATCACACTTGAAATAGTACTGGCACATGTTCAATGCGCTGTTGTACACCTGAAGTGTGTCATACGGCTTTCTCAGGTAAGCATTTTCCATTTCCTTTTCGCTTCTTCTCTTCTGGATGAAACCAGCTACATTCCAAGTTTCAGCCTGATCCTTTGTTTCAGGATTGGTTAAAGCTTGATTGATCAGTTCTTCTGCTTTGGCAAAATCAGGTTGTACTGCACTTGCCATCTTTTTAGCTTCTTTTACTGACTTCTCTTGGGCAAAGGTAAAGCCTGCAACAAGCAGCAAAGCAGCTGTAAATAATACTTTTTTCATGATTGTAGAAAAGTTTAAATTAGAACTATGTTGTCTATTCTTATTCATTATTAGTTTCATTTTCAGCGTTTTCAACGTTGTTTTCATTCTCTGGCAGGTTCTCGTCCTGTGGTTCATCTTCCTCTGTTTCTGAAGTTACCTTACAAACGGAGCCAATCTCATCATTTCGTTTCTCCAGATTGATAAGACGTACTCCCTGCGTAGCACGACCCATGATACGTACGTCGGCTACTTTCAGACGAATGGTGATACCTGACTTGTTAATGATCATCAAGTCATTCTCATCCGTTACAGACTTGATTGCCACAAGCTTACCTGTCTTTTCGGTGATACTGATGGTCTTCACACCCTTGCCACCACGGTTGGTCTTGCGGTAGTCCTCGATGTCCGAACGTTTGCCGTATCCCTGCTCAGAAACGACCATAATGGTTTCTGCCTCAGGGTCTTTGATGCAGATCATGCCGACAACTTCGTCCTGTCCGTCTTCGTCGAGGGTCATGCCGCGTACACCTGTTGCGGTACGGCCCATGACACGTACGGCACTTTCGTGGAAGCGGATGGCGCGTCCGTTGCGGTTGGCGATAATGATTTCATTGTCACCATTGGTCATGCGAACTTCGATGACGCGGTCGTCTTCGCGGATGGTGATGGCGTTCACACCGTTTTGGCGTGGACGAGAATACTGTTCGAGCAAAGTCTTCTTGATGATACCGTTCTTGGTACAGAACAGCACGTAGTGGCTGTTGATGAATTCCTGATCGTTCAGGTTCTTCACGCGCAGGTAGGCGTTAACAGCATCGTCGGAGTCGATGTTCAACAGATTCTGGATGGCTCGTCCCTTCGAGTTTTTCGAACCTTCGGGTATTTCGTACACTTTCAGCCAGTAGCATTTACCTTTTTGGGTAAAGAACATCATGGTGTTGTGCATCGTGGCCGGATAGATGTGCTCTACGAAGTCCTCATCGCGGGTTTCGGAACCTTTGGAGCCTACCCCACCACGGTTCTGTGCACGGAATTCGCTCAGCGGCGTGCGCTTGATGTAGCCCATGTGCGAAATGGTGATAATCATCTCGTCGTCGGCGTAGAAGTCTTCGGGATTGAATTCCTCGGAAGAATACACAATTTCGGAGCGGCGCTCGTCGCCGTATTTTTCTTTCACCTCGATGAGTTCGTCCTTGATGACCTTACGGCAAAGCTCGTCGTTCACCAGGATTTCCTCCAGGTAAGCAATCTGTTTCTTGATTTCCTCGTATTCGGCGTGCAGTTGGTCTTGCATCAGGCCGGTGAGTTGGCGCAGACGCATCTCGACGATGGCACGACTCTGGATTTCAGTCAGTTGGAAGCGATCCATCAGTCCCGTGATGGCATCAGCGGGCGTCTTGGCGGCACGGATGATGCGGATTACTTCGTCGATATTGTCCGAAGCGATGATCAAACCTTCCAGAATGTGGGCACGCTCCTTAGCCTTGCGTAGGTCGAACTGCGTGCGGCGGATAACGACGTCGTGACGATGCTCTACGAAGTATTTGATGAGCTCTTTCAGGTTCAGCAGGCGCGGACGTCCGTGTACCAGTGCCACGTTGTTCACGCCAAACGATGTCTGGAGCATAGTCATCTTGTAGAGCTTGTTCAGCACTACGCTGGCGTTGGCATCGCGCTTCACGTCGATGACGATGCGCATACCTTCGCGGTCGGATTCGTCGTTGGCGTTTGTGATGCCTTCGATTTTCTTCTCGTTGGCCAGGTCGGCGATGCTCTTGATGAGCTCAGCCTTGTTCACGCCATAAGGTATTTCGGTAACGACAATCTTGTCATGCGTCTGCCCTGTCTCAATCTCGGCCTTGGCACGCATCACTACGCGACCACGGCCCGTCAGATAGGCTTCGCGTACACCGCTCATACCATAGATGTAACCTCCTGTGGGGAAGTCAGGAGCCTTGACGTAGTTCATCAGCTCCTCAATTTCGATATCGTTGTTGTCAATGTAGGCTACACAAGCGTCGATCACCTCCGAGAGGTTATGTGTAGGCATATTGGTGGCCATACCGACGGCAATACCTGAAGCACCGTTTACCAGCAGGTTCGGGATGCGTGTAGGCATCACGGTGGGCTCCTGGAGGGAGTCGTCGAAGTTGTTCTGCATGTCGACGGTTTCCTTGTCGAGGTCCTGCATCATGTCTTCACCAATCTTCTGCAGGCGGCATTCCGTGTAACGCATGGCCGCTGCATTGTCGCCGTCTACCGAGCCGTAGTTGCCCTGGCCGTCCACCAGCATATAGCGCATGGCCCACGGTTGTGCCATACGTACCAATGCGCCGTAGACGGACGAGTCGCCGTGCGGGTGGTACTTACCCAACACTTCACCTACTACTCTGGCCGATTTCTTATAAGGTTTGTCCGACGTATTTCCCAGCCCCATCATGCCGAAAAGAATTCTTCGGTGAACAGGCTTAAAACCATCTCTAACATCCGGAAGGGCACGCGAAACAATGACCGACATGGAGTAGTCAATGTACGATGACTTCATTTCCTCCTCGATGTTAATCTTTATAATTCTGTCTTGTTCAAGCATTTAAAAAGATTATTAATTATACATTGCATGGTTCGTGAAAAACCACGCTAAAGTACTGCTTTTTTACGACATACGAAAACATTTCGGAAAGAAAGTTTCAAGGAGCGATGTGTCCGGGGACGGCTAGGCACGGTCTAAGGAATAGCACAAGAAAGCCCGCCTAAGGCAGAACCTCGGCAGGCCTTATATAATTAGAGGTGTGCTCACCAGAGTAATATCACCGCCATCAAGGCGAAGTTCACAACCAAGATAATCACTGCCTCCAACTTCCGCCCTTCCAACCAAACCTTATAGACTCTTCGGCCAATATATGCTGAAAAAGCCAACAGCAGTATGGCTACAATAATCCACAATGCCTCTGTAGATAATTTTTCTATGCCAGGTATGATACTTTCCGAAGCGTCCATTGTACACAGACGCACAACTACAACCAAAAAAAACGTCAAATAGATTAAAAGAATTTTCCAGTTGTAATGAATAATAGATGCTTTTCGTTCCATAATTTATTTATGAGTTTTTTACACAATCATCATATTCAGCCCAAATTTCTCTTCTTTCAATTTCTGTAACAGCTGTAATTACTGCTATGGAAATAGCTGTTCCAATACCCTCCTGTAAGTGGACCAGCCAAGCATGCTCCGGTAAATTCAATTGCGTATTTGTTAGCAAGCGAGTTCAATTTTCTATCTCTTTCAGATGCACAATTTTCACTTCCCTTTGTTGCTATTTCTTCAATATTGGGGAATAAGAATTTATTCAATTCCTGATAAGCTTTATTTCGTACACTCTCCGTTTTTATTTCTATTGACAAATTAGAATTTAAATGTAAAATTTGTGTATGTCAGCATACATCTCTTCTTTTTTCGATTCGCTCGCATTTAAATAGTTAAGACATTCTTGGTGCAAGACTTGCAATTCTGATATAGAAAGTGTTCCTATATAGAGGCGCATTTCCTCTATTTCTTTCATAAACTTTTCTATTTGAACATTTTCATTTTCAGTGTTGTTAGTTGGATGATTATCTTCATAACATGCAAAGATAAACAATAATGAAATGATTCCGAGTAAAGTAATTCTTTTCATAAGCCTTTTATTGAATTAGTTTTAAAAGTGTGTCATTGGAAATATAGTACTTTTTTATGAATAAACAATCTTCCTCAATTGTTTTTCTGTTTCCGGCTTGCTTATTTAACTTATTTAAACGTTTTACTTTGACTTAACCTTTTTGAACTACTTGCCTTTTCACTTTGACAATCTGACATTTTGCTTTCTTAATGCGCTGAGAATCGCTTCTTTCGCCCCGAGGTAAAGGTTGATGGCAAATTTTAAAGCGCAAAGCAGCTTATTGTCTCGCTCTCAGCTTGATAGCGAAATCTTTACATTGCAACGAGAGAAATAATAGGGCAAAAACAAGGCTTTCTACCCCTCTATCCCCTACTTTTCGAAGCTAAAGTAGGACTTTGGCGGACTAAAGTGGATGTTTATGGATGAAAAATACGGTGTTTTTTCGCATGAAAAGCAATGTTCTCATCGTGGAAAAGCGATGTTTTCCTTCAGAAAAAGCAATGTAATGCCTCGCGACATGTCCCTTTTTGCTTGCCAAGCAGCATTTTACAGGCTTTTTCCTTTCTATTTCGTGTCGATAGAAAAACGGACGAGTCAGCAAGATGTCTTTTTCTGTTTCGAAAAGTATATATTTTGCAAAAATGAGTGACACTTTGTTATGTAGGCAAATGAAGAAAAGACAGCTTTGCTCTTTTTGGCACAGGATTTGCTGATTATTACTTGAAACATCGTGGCAAAGCCGCTAAAAATGCGTATCTTTGCCCCGGATTATAACCCAAACAAAAGGAGTAAATCAATGAACAGTCAATTTTCACAAAGAGTTTCGGACGTACTGACCTATAGCAAGGAAGAGGCCAATCGGCTGGGATGCAGCCTTATAGCCCCTGAACATCTGTTGCTTGGCATTTTGCGCGATGGCGGCGGAAAAGCTATGGAAGTGCTCATGAAACTTGATGCGGACGTAAATCGAATCAAAAGAAATCTGGAGGAAAGCATTGAGTCGGAAGGTGATTTCCTGCCTGAGGCAGAAGTACCCCTCTCGCTTACTGCTACCCGAATCCTTAAAATATGCATGCTCGAAGCCCGCTTGCTGAAGAGCGAACTGGCCGACACGGAGCATTTGCTGCTGGCTATCCTGAAAGATGGCAACAGTGTGGCATCTACAGTGCTGGTAGACAATGGTATTACCTATCAGGATGTGTACGACGTTCTTACGATGAAATCGGCCAATCCGAATGCCGGCATGGGCTTTACCGAAGACGATGACGAAGAAGAGGAAGTCGGCCCTTCGCGCTCCGGACAGGAAAGCGGGCGTGGCAATATGGGCAGTTCGTCTGCCTCGGCACAGACAGCCACACGCCGCCCTGCCAACGACACGCCCGTACTCGATAACTTCGGTACCGACATCACTCGTGCCGCTGCCGAGGGCAAGCTGGATCCTGTTGTAGGCCGTGAACGCGAGATTGAGCGTCTGGCACAAATTCTGAGCCGTCGCAAGAAAAACAATCCTGTGTTGATAGGCGAACCCGGCGTGGGCAAGTCGGCTATCGTCGAAGGATTGGCCCTGCGCATCACGCAGCGCAAGGTGTCGCGCATACTCTTCGACAAGCGCGTCATCATGCTCGACATGTCGTCCGTCGTGGCAGGCACCAAGTACCGCGGCCAGTTCGAAGAGCGCATCCGCTCCATTATCAACGAGTTGCAGAAGAACCCCAATGTCATCCTTTTCATCGACGAGATACATACCATCGTCGGTGCAGGAGCCGCCGCAGGCACCATGGATGCCGCCAACATGCTGAAGCCCGCCCTGGCGCGTGGCGAGATACAGTGTATCGGTGCCACCACACTGGACGAGTATCGCAAGAGCATCGAAAAAGACGGTGCGCTGGAGCGTCGTTTCCAAAAGGTTATTGTGGAGCCCACTACTGCCGAAGAGACGTTGCAGATATTGAAGAACATCAAGGAGAAATACGAAGATCACCACAACGTGCGCTACACGGATGCCGCCCTCGAGGCGTGTGTCAAGTTGTCAGCCCGTTATATCAACGACCGCAACTTCCCTGACAAGGCCATCGATGCCCTCGACGAAGCCGGCTCGCGTGTGCACCTGACCAACATCAGCGCCCCCAAGGAAATCGAGGAACAGGAACGCCTGATAGAAAACGCCCGCCTGCAAAAGACCGAGGCTGTGAAGGCGCAGAATTTTGAATTGGCTGCCGGCTACCGCGACCGCGAGAAAGAGCTCACGACGCAACTGGAGCAGATGAAAGCCGACTGGGAGGCTCAGCTCAAGGAGCAGCGTCAGACGGTGGACGAGGAAGAAATAGCCTCTGTGGTGTCCATGATGTCGGGTGTGCCCGTACAGCGTATGGCACAGGCCGAAGGACTGAAGCTGGCCGGCATGAAGGAAGAACTCCAGCAAAAGGTCATTGCTCAGGACGTAGCCATCGAGAAGTTGGTGAAGGCTATTGTACGCAGCCGTGTGGGGCTGAAAGACCCCAACCGTCCTATCGGCACGTTCATGTTCCTGGGGCCGACAGGTGTGGGTAAAACGCATCTGGCCAAGCAGTTAGCGCGCTATATGTTCGGTTCGGACGATGCACTGATACGTATCGATATGAGCGAATATATGGAGAAATATACCGTGTCGCGCATGATAGGTGCCGCTCCCGGCTACGTGGGCTACGAGGAAGGCGGACAGCTCACTGAGAAGGTGCGCCGCAAACCCTACTCCATTGTCCTGCTGGACGAGATCGAAAAGGCTCATCCCGACGTCTTTAACATCCTCTTGCAGGTGCTCGACGAAGGTCGTTTGACCGATAATGTGGGGCGCACCATCGACTTCAAGAATACGGTCATCATCATGACCTCCAACATCGGTACGCGCCAGCTCAAGGAGTTTGGCCGTGGTGTAGGCTTTGCCGCTCAGAACCGTACGGACGACAAAGAGTACTCACGTGGCGTCATCCAGAAAGCGTTGAACAAGACTTTCTCGCCCGAGTTCCTGAACCGTTTGGACGAAATCATTACCTTCGACCAGTTGTCGCTCGACGCCATTACGCGCATCGTCGACATCGAGTTGAAGGGACTGTATGAACGTCTTGAAGGCATTGGCTACCATCTTCAGGTGGACGATGCGGCCAAGAAATTCCTTGCTACGAAGGGCTACGACGTACAGTTTGGTGCCCGTCCGCTGAAGCGTGCCATCCAGAACTACCTGGAAGACGGCTTGTCCGAACTCATCGTCTCGGGCGACGTACAGCCGGGCGATACCGTCAGCGTGACTCACGAAGACGGAAAGGACGAGCTGACGATGCAGAAACTTTGACCGTAAACCGGCCATCATACAGACAAAATGTCAGTCCCCGACGGACTGGCATTTTTTTTGTATCCCTACCGTCAGAGAAAAAATAAGTAAAACCTATAATATACTGTTTGAATTATGCAAAAAGGTAACATTGGGGTAACGACCGAAAACATCTTCCCCGTCATTAAAAAGTTTTTGTACAGTGACCACGAAATATTCCTGCGCGAACTGGTGTCCAACGCCGTTGATGCTACGCAGAAACTGAAGACTCTTGCCTCCATTGGTGAGTACAAAGGCGAGTTGGGCGACCTGACGGTCCGTGTCAGCCTGGGCAAGGACACCATTACCGTGTCCGACCGCGGTATTGGTTTGACCGCCGAAGAAATCGACAAATACATCAATCAGATAGCTTTCTCTGGCGCCAACGACTTCCTCGAGAAGTACAAGAACGACGCGAACGCCATCATCGGCCACTTCGGTCTGGGCTTCTACTCGGCTTTCATGGTTGCCAAGAAGGTAGAAATCATCACCAAGTCGTGCAAGGAAGGCGCACAGGCCGTGAAATGGACTTGCGACGGCAGTCCGGAGTTTACTATCGAGGATTGCGACAAGGCCGACCGCGGTACCGATATCGTCCTCTACATCGACGATGATTGCAAGGAGTTCCTCGAAGAAGCCCGCATCTCTACGCTGCTGAAGAAGTACTGCAGCTTCCTGCCCGTGCCCGTAGCTTTCGGCAAGAAGAAGGAATGGAAAGACGGCAAACAGGTAGAAACCGCTGAAGACAACGTCATCAACGAAACGACTCCGCTTTGGACACGCAAGCCCAGCGAACTGAAGGACGAAGACTACAAAGCCTTCTATCGTGACCTCTATCCCATGTCCGACGAGCCTTTGTTCTGGATTCACCTGAACGTAGACTATCCGTTCCACCTCACCGGCGTGCTCTATTTCCCCAAAGTGAAGAGCAACATCGAGCTGAACAAGAACAAGATACAGCTTTACTGCAATCAGGTATACGTTACGGATTCTGTAGAAGGCATTGTGCCCGACTTCCTGACGTTGCTCCACGGCGTGCTTGATTCACCCGACATCCCGTTGAACGTGTCGCGTTCGTACCTGCAGAGCGACTCCAACGTCAAGAAGATTTCGACGTACATCACCAAGAAGGTGTCCGACCGTCTGCAGTCCATCTTCAAGAACGACCGCAAACAGTTCGAAGAAAAGTGGAACGACCTGAAGATCTTCATCAACTACGGTATGCTGACGCAAGAAGATTTCTACGACCGTGCTAAGGATTTTGCCCTCTTCACCGACACCGACGGCAAGCAATATACCTTCGACGAGTACAAGACGCTCATCAAGGACAACCAGACCGATAAGGACAATACCCTGATCTATCTGTATGCCAACAACAAGGACGAGCAGTATAGCTACATCGAGGCTGCTAAAAATAAGGGCTACAATGTGTTGCTGATGGACGGCCAGCTGGACATTGCTGTTGTAAGCATGCTCGAGCAGAAGTTCGACAAAGTTCGCTTCACCCGTGTGGACAGCGATATCATCGACAACCTCATCGTGAAGGAAGACAAGAAGAACGAGGTGCTCGAAGCAGCCAAACAGGAAGCTCTTTCGGCCATGTTCAAGAGCCAGCTGCCCAAGATGGACAAGACGGAATTCTACGTCGTGGCACAGGCCATGGGCGAAGGCGCCGCTCCGGTCATGATCACGCAGAGCGAATACATGCGCCGTATGAAGGAGATGGCCAATATTCAGGCCGGTATGAGCTTCTATGGCGACATGCCCGATATGTTCAACCTCGTACTCAATGCCGACCATCCGTTGGTTAAGGAGGTCTTGGCTGGTGAAGAACAGGCCTGCGCAGCCGACATCGTGCCCATTCAGCTCTCTATGGACGATACCAACAACCGTCGCAATGCGCTGAAGAAGAGCCACGAAGGCAAGAAGGACGAGGAAATCCCCACAGCCGAGAAGGACGAGCTCAGCGAACTGGACAAGAAATGGAACGAACTGAAGACGAAGAAGGAAGCCGTCCTGGCCGGTTATGCCGCCCAGAATCCGGTTGTTCGTCAGCTCATCGATCTGGCTCTGTTGCAAAACGGTATGCTGAAAGGCGAAGCACTCAATAACTTCGTAAAACGAAGCATCGAGCTGATTAAATAAAGCCCCTTCAACACTTTCTATACTCTCCAAAAGAGGATGTATCTTCATGGTACATCCTCTTTTTTTGCCCTTTTCATCGAAAAAATCTTTTTTTCTTCGCTAAATTGAATACAGTTCAAAACAAATTCGTATATTTGAAAAAAATCATTCGGTATTATGGGAACGTTAGGCTGTATCAATGACATGATTCAACGGGATAAGGAAAACCGTGAATTGCGGAAATTGGGAAGAGAACGTCGTAAAGATCGTCTCGACCGAATGTATTGCGGAAAGAAATTGCATTTGTCGGAAGGAATCACAGCCGATGATATGAAACAGGCTCAGGAACAGATTGCCGACAAACAAGAACAGGACTTGAAACAAGAAGTCACTTTTGCCTATCTGGTGATGGGGATCTGTACTCTTTTGACAATCTGCGTAATACTCTTTCTGTTGAATTGAAGCATGATTATTTACAGAATATGAAAAAACTATATACCTTCCTCTTGTGTTGCTGTTGTCTGCTTTCCGCTTTGAACGCGCAGAAGGTAGGACTTGTATTGAGCGGTGGCGGTGCCAAGGGTATGACCCACATTGGTATTATCCGTGCATTGGAAGAGAACAATATCCCCATTGATTATATTGCAGGGACATCTATGGGTGCCATCATTGGATCGCTCTATGCCATGGGCTATTCACCCGACGATATGGAAGCCCTGCTTCGTTCACCAGATTTCAAAAGATGGTATTCCGGGCAGGTTGAGTCGCAATACGGATATTATTTCAAGCAGAGCAGACCGACACCAGAGTTTGCCAATATCCGTTTTTCTTTTGGCGATTCCATTCATATTCGTCCCCAAATCCTTCCGACCAATATTGTGAGCCCTATTCAGATGAATCTTGTATTTGTGGAGCTGTTTGCACAGGCTACGGCTGCTTGTCGAGGGAATTTCGATAAAATGTTTGTTCCTTTCCGCTGTGTAGCTTCCGATGTATACAACAAGCGCCCTTTGGTCATGCGTCAAGGTGATTTAGGAGATGCAGTGCGAGCCTCAATGAGTTTTCCTTTCGTATTTAAACCCATTGAGATAGACAGCGTATTGGCTTATGATGGTGGCATTTATAATAACTTCCCTACGGATGTAATGATGAAGGATTTCCATCCCGATGTCATTATCGGCAGCGTAGTTGCCGCCAATCCGGGAAAACCTCAGGAAGGCAATCTCATGAGCCAGCTTGAGAACATGATTATGCAGAAAACGGATTATTCCATTCCCGATTCGTTGGGTATTGTAATGACTTTCAAATATAACGACGTCAATCTGCTGGATTTTGACCGTCTGCAGGAACTTCACGATATTGGATACAACAGGACCATCAGCCTGATGGACTCCATCAAAATGCGGATATCCCGTCGTGAAAGTGCTGAAAACGTCCGACTGAGGCGCATGACCTATCGTAACACTTTGCCTCAACTGCGTTTTCGTGATATCTATATTGAAGGAGCCAACGAACACCAGCAGTCGTATATCAGAAAGGAATTTCATAGCGACAACCATCAGATCTTCACTTATGAAGATTTAAAAAGGGGATATTTTCGACTGTTGGCAGACAATATGATTTCGGAGATTATCCCTCACGCAGTTTATGATCCTGAGTCCGATTTATACGAACTCCATCTTCAAGTCAAGATGGAGAAAGATTTCTTTGTCCGCATAGGTGGGAGCGTGTCTACCACCAGTTCCAATCAGATTTATCTGGGCATTGGATATCAAAACTTGAACTATTATTCCAAAGAAATCATGCTTGATGGACAGCTTGGGAAAATTTACAATAACGTTCAACTGATGGGAAGGCTGGATTTGCCTACCCGTATTCCGATCTCTCTTCGTTTGCTGGGATCTATCAGCACATTTGATTATTACAAGAAAGACAAGCTTTTCTCCAAAAACGACCGCCCTTCTTTCAATTCGAAGGATGAACGGTTTGTGAAACTCATGTGCGCGTTACCCTTTTTGGCCAACAAACGTGCGGAGTTCGGATTTGGATACGGCGTATTGACAGACAATTATTATCAATCTACCACTATTGACTTCACCAAAGACCGTGCAGACAAAAGTACTCACAAACTGTTGGGGGGAAGTATTGGCTTTTATGGCAGCACGACCGATTCCCGTCAGTATGCCACACGAGGGTATCATGAAAGTCTTATAGCCCAGGTGTTTACCGGGCACGAATGGTTCAATCCCGGTACACCTTCTGAAGACGGAAGCTCGAAGGCTGTCGAAAAAAAACATCAGGCCTGGTTGCAAATCTCGTATATGAAGGACGCCTATCATCGGCTGAGTCCTCTGTTTACGTTAGGCTGGATGACGGAATTATTGTATTCATCGAGAAATTTCTCAGAAAACTACACTGCCACCATGATGCAGGCCGGAGAATTTGCACCGACTCCTCACAGTCAGATTATGTATAACGAGGCTTTTCGGGCCAATCAGTTTATAGCTGCGGGTATAAAGCCTATTTTCGTATTCAATGACATGTTCCATCTTCGCACCGAGTTCTATGGGTTTGCACCTATTTTCCCGATAAAAAGGAACGAAAACAATCACGCTTATTATGGAAAAGCCTTTTCTGAATTCCAATATATGGGAGAAATTTCTTTAGTCTGCAAATTGTCGTTCGGGGCTGTCTCTGCGTATGTAAATCACTATAGTTCACCTAAGGGCGAGTGGAATGTTGGATTGACTCTGGGTTGGCAATTGTTTAACTATCGATTTATCGAATGATTTTTTGCGAAAAAAAAACGGTGAAAAGTTTGCAGAAACAGAAAATGTCCGTATCTTTGCACCCGTAAAAAAAATATGGCCGCGTAGCTCAACTGAATAGAGTAGCTGACTACGGATCAGCCGGTTACAGGTTTGAATCCTGTCGCGGTCACTGCTTTTTTACAGAATATAGAAATGGCCGCGTAGCTCAACTGAATAGAGTAGCTGACTACGGATCAGCCGGTTACAG